>Ga0255095_1000028_pt1 | contig 99393 bp, 65 predicted proteins | sample Colum_Law_RepC_8_2_FD_188435 | JGI IMG/M metagenome (GOLD analysis project Ga0255095, IMG submission 188435) | Freshwater microbial communities from Columbia River, Oregon, United States - Colum_Law_RepC_8d | ecosystem: Environmental > Aquatic > Freshwater > River | place: USA: Oregon...
CGCAAAGGGAACAACTTTCAGGGATGGCGTCAGGGCAAATAGTGGGTGGTGAGTGTTTCGCTTTTTCAGTACTTAACGCCTTCTCTTCGCGACTTTCCGCCTTCGCGTGAGACAATTGTTTTTCACGCGAAGGCGCCAAGACGCAAAGGGAACAACTTTCAGGGATGGCGTCAGGGCAAACATTGGGTGGTGGGTGTTTCGCTTTTTCAGTACTTAACGCCTTCTCTTCGCGACTTTCCGCCTTCGCGTGAGACAATTGTTTTTCACGCGAAGGCGCCAAGACGCAAAGGGAACGACATTCAGGGATGGCGTCAGGGGGCGTTGAAGCAAATATTGGGCGGGAAGTGGTATCAAGATAAACCCTGACAAAGATTCATTGGCGTTTTCAAAACTGAGCACCTTCTCTTCGCGACTTTGCGCCTTCGCGTGAGACATTTGTTTTCACGCGAAGATGCAACACGCCGCTGGGATTGATGGATCGATCACATGAACCGTACTGACATGATTGCCGCTCTGGATGACCGCGGCACTCCATGGGATGTCATCATCATCGGCGGAGGAGCCACAGGGCTCGGTGCTGCGCTGGAGGCGGCTTCGCGAGGGCATCGGACAGTGCTTGTTGAATCGCACGATTTTGCTCAGGGCACATCCAGCCGTTCGACCAAGCTGATTCATGGCGGAGTTCGCTATCTGCGTCAGGGGCAGATCGGCATGGTGCGACACTCGCTGCTGGAACGCCAGCGACTGCTTCAGAACGCGCCGCATATCGTGCATTCCCTCGACTTTGTGTTGCCGACGTATCGCCGCGGTGATCGAACCTTCTACTACGCGGGCATGAGAATTTATGATCTGCTGGCTGGGCAGTTGTTTAATGGTCGAGCCCGGCGCTTGTCGGTCGACGAAACCGTTCAGCAGCTTCCAAACCTGCGAAGTGAAGGTCTGCGAGGTGGAGTTCTCTATGCCGATGGGCAGTTCGATGATACTCGTCTGGCTATCACACTGGCCCGAACAGCCGTCACCCAAGGAGCTGTGCTGGCAAACTACATGAAGGTTGAGCGACTGATTCGCAGCGGTTCGAAGATCACCGGTGTTGTTGTGCGTGATCAATTGACGGGGCGAGAATACTCATTGGCGGCACGAGTCGTCCTGAATGCGACCGGAGTTTTCGCCGATGCGATTTTACAGATGGATGAAGACTCAGCAGGCGATGCAGCGAGCCGTTCTCGCGAGCATGATTCACGGCCGCGGATTGCTCCCAGCCAGGGATCTCATCTGGTGCTCGATGCCGATTTTCTGCCCGGTTCAGCGGCGTTGATGATTCCGGAAACCGATGATGGACGAGTTCTCTTTGCGATTCCGTGGCACGGCAAAGTGTTGCTGGGAACAACAGATCTCGCCGTGAAGGAAGTGCAAAGAGATCCTCGGCCGGGACGTTCGGAGATTGATTACCTGCTGAAACACGCTGGACGATATCTGAAACGCAGCCCAGTGCAGTCTGACGTCCGATCGATGTTCGCGGGACTCAGGCCGCTGGTTGCATCGCCGTCGAACACACGGTCCACGGCCAGCCTTTCTCGCGAACACATTATTCATACCTCCGAAGGTGGTTTGATCACCGTCATCGGTGGAAAGTGGACCACATATCGCCAAATGGGCGAAGACCTGATTAACCGCGCGGAGCAAACCGGGGGATTGTCGCGCAAGCCATCTATCACAGCGGGGCTGCGGCTGCACGGATCTGAGAAATCCTCGGCCGATTCGTTTGCTGCGTCCAATCTGCGGATTTATGGCAGCGATGCGAAGACCGTTTATGAGTTCTCTCAAAGTCGGCCGGAGTTGAATTCTTTGTTGCATCCAAGATTGCCGTATTTTGCCGCCGAAGTCATCTGGGCTGCACGTTGCGAAATGGCCGTCACGGTCGAAGACGTCCTGGCCCGAAGGACGCGAGCATTATTCCTTGATGCCGCTGCGGCTGTTGATTGTGCACCGATGGTGGCTCGGTTGTTGGCAGGCGAATTGAATCAGTCCAGTGAATGGGAGCAGCAACAGGTGCAACTGTTTCGCAAACTGGCGGAGGGTTATCTTGGAGGCGTTGGCCAGTGATTCAAGCGTAACGCTGCGTTGTCAAACCCTAAAATGCAGGTTGAACATTCTTGTCCGACGGGATTTCGACGGGCAAGAATGCCCATCCTACTCGAAAATCAAAAAGATCTTTTCATGCAACTTCTCGTTCCCCAATCTGTTCGCTCATCAGTTACAGTCGCCGAAAACATCACGGTCTCTGCGTTAAACACGACTGAGCTTGCACAAGGCAAAACATCATGGCCGGCCTTGCAGGGACTCGCGTCATCGTCTGATCACAGCAACGGTATCGCGTTCACGGGCAATGAAGATGCTGGGGCGGTCAATGCAATGCTGAAGCTGTTGACTGATCAGGTCAACGGCACGAGGCAGTCTGCAATTATCGTGTTCTCCGAAGAGCCGATTCCGGTGAGTCTATTATCGCAGTTACCACAGAGCCTGCATTCACTCATACGAAGACCGTTGCACCACGATCTGTTTTATCTGCCGACAATGTCCAGCGAACTTCTCGCATCGAAAGCGGGACTTCTTGATATCGTGGTGCAGGATTCGCCACGCTGTGTCGCAATTTCCAAAGCTCCTGCAATGGAACGCTTTCCGCTGGCAGGCCCAGGTCAAACATTTATCAAGCATGACTCGTTGATGGCTGCCATCGACAATGCCGTACAATCGCTGGCAACAGATCAAAGAAATAAACGCTGCGTCGAATCCGGCCTGATGTTGCTGTGGGATTTTCTGGATGACTCCCATGAGATCTCTCAGACCATGGAAGGCAAGGGTTCTCCTCGAACCGCCGACTACTGGCACGGCATCATGCACCGCCGCGAGCCCGACGCCGGCAATGCGTCCTACTGGTTTCGTCGAGTTGGCTCTCATCCTGCGTTTGATCATCTCGGTACGCAGCTGATCGCGTGGATGAGCGAAATGAAAGCCTCCTCGGAAATGCTGCAACTGGCGGAATCGCGACTGCTCAAAAACAAATCGTTCGACCCATTCGCCCTGATCGAACTCTCCACTACCGCTCTCCGCAATCCCGGATCGGTGGCCGATCAAACTCTTCGCATGGTGCAGTATCTCGAGATGCTGAACCTGCTGGCCTGGTCATGCGGGAATGCAGGGTAATTTTCGGTGATTTTGAGTTGCGCGCAGGTCTCTGACCTCGCACAGTCGCCGACCGCAGGTCTCCACTGCGTTCACAAACACGGAACGAGGGAGACCTGCGGTCGATGAAGATGGCTCGGTCGGAGACCGGCCATAACGCCTATCCGACCGGCCATAACAAGAGGACAGCGACATCAATCATCTGCCTGATCGCCGTCTTTGATCACGAAGCGAGCTTTCAGTCTTGCGACTTCGGTCGCCAGGCCGGCAGACTTGACCGACCGCAGAACTTCATTGAAGTCCTTGTACGCGGCCGGAGCTTCGTCTTTCGGATACTGACGGCAGTTGCTCAGAATGTCGTGTTCCTCGAACGACTGATCAATCGACTTCTGGTCCAGTTCTCGAATCGCACGTTTGCGCCCGAGTGCTCGACCAGCACCGTGATTAACGCTGTAACAACTGATGCTCGCTCCTTCGTCGGCAACCATGACGCTCGATCCTGCCTGAGGATTTCCTGGCAGCAGAATCGGATGTCCGGTGCTTTCGTAACGAGTCCCCTTCAGCGAATGATGCCCGCCCGGAAACGCTCGAGTTGCACCTTTGCGGTGAACCCAGGCGATGTTGTTGTTCACAACTTCCTTGCGTGCAATATTGTGGCTGATGAAGTAGACGAGCTGTCCGGTCGTTCCCGGAATAATCTCCTGAAACGCTTCCAGCACCAATGCGTTAATCAACATATGGTTGGCCGTCGCGAAGTTTGCTCCCAAAGCCATGTCGTCGAGATACGCGTTGGCTTCCTCTGTTCCCAGAGGTGCATACACGAGTTCTCTATCGTTGCCCGGCAACGGGATCTCCCACTTCGCAAACTTCGACTGCAAAGACTTAAACTGACCATCGGCCAGGTTATGGCCGATGCCGCGTGATCCACAGTGCGACAGAAACGCCACATGGTTATCCTTCATCCCGAAGACCTCCGCCGCCTTGCGAGCACGCTCGTTGTCTTCCAGATGCACGACTTCACATTCACCGAAATGGTTACCTCCACCGTAAGATCCAAGCTGTTTCATTTTGCCTGGAAACTTGTGGCGAAAGATCCCGACTTCCATATGACGATCCAGACGTGCTCCGAGAGCATCGCGAGTCTCATCGTGGCCAACGTGGAAAGAGTCTTCGCAGCATTCAGCCCATTCCGGGGGAATTCCGAGCTGATTACAAACCGACTCCGAAGCGCCTTCCAGCATCAACTGGCGACCAAGCGTCTCGTCGACTCGTCGAGATTTCGGAGCACTTTGCTGCCCTCGGCCAGCTCCAGTCGGAGTACGCTCGCAGATCGCATTGATGAGTGCTCGTCGTACACGTCGATCGTTGATCTCTTCAGCTGGAACGCTCAGCTGCAACAGACTCATTGAGCACTTAATGTCGACACCGACCGGCCCCGGGTAAATATGTGTTGGCGAAACCATCACGCAACCCACAGGAGCTCCGTAACCGCAATGAGCGTCCGGGTTCAGCACGAGATCTGTGACTCCCGGAGCAAGCCGTGAGTTGACGGCCTGCTTCAGGCAGCCTTCATCGAATGTGCTGCGGATGGCGTGTGTTCCGATGACTGTGATCGGCTTTGTGTTGGAATCGGTTGTCGGCAAAATCGCTGTTGCTTCGCCGGTGCTGATGAGTTCGTAAGCCATGGTCTTTCTTTCCAAAGGCGAGCGGCAGGGTGTCAGCCCTCCGAGTTGTGTTTTTTGGTGCTTGGTGCTTGGTGCTTGGTTGAGTCGCAGGTTTACCACAGAGGGCACAGGGATCACAGAGGTGAATCGTAGAGGGCGATCTTGGTGATAAGAATGACATACCAAAAGAGAAGGTGGTGAACCCGGCAAAGAAGATCTAATCCCCCATGATCCTCGCTCCATGCACTCGGAACTTCAGTAGCCGTCTCGCTCCGCCGAGACGAGCCTTGCTGCGTGCACTCAAATGAAGACATTCTGGTCAATACTCAATACAGCGTCATGCATGCTTTACGATAGTCCCAATTGGCTTCGGCAATACAAATTGCACTCAATAAGGCTCATCTCGACGGAGCGAGATGGCTACAGAAAAACCGATCACGACAAGAATTGATGAAACGTTGCGCGTTCTACCGGACTGAGCTACGGCCCCGGTGCTGAAGCGAGTCGTGGCTTGCTTCAGAGAATGGAGCCGGTGGGATTCGAACCCACGACCTCGAGGGTTACAGCCTTGTAGTTCCATCTGCATTCGTGATGCGGTGTTCTCAGATAGTATTCAGTTGCCAGTTTCCAGTGTTCAGTACAGACAAAGTCAGCCTGGGACAAGGGGGATCGAGAATTCTCCGCTTTCGCGGGGCGGGGTTTGAACCCGCTGGTTGCCAATGTATTCCCGATGGCATTCCCTGACTGATGCTCACAATGGAAAGTCCCAAAGTTCGACAAGGGTTCGTTGAGATGTGCGACATTGACGAAATGTAATCCCAACAGCATTCGATCTTTGAGGTTTCGGTATAAGTCGTCAGTAGGCAGTGTGAAGCATTTCAGATTTCAAATTTGAGATACTGCTCTATGTCAACTGCCAACTCTCCTCAAACATCGCTCGACAAGGGGTTCATAAGACGTCGTTTGCTCTACCAGACTGAGCTACAGAATGCTCTCGCACCCTGGCAGGACTTGAACCTGCGACACAACGGTTAAATGTAGTCCTACTGGCATTCGAACGGTGTTAGAGGAAAGTTTGCAGTGTTTAGTGTTCAGACAATCGCATTTCAAATTTGAGATCTGAGATTGGAAAAGCAGATCCGACAAGGTTTTGACGAGACGTTTTTCAGGTGCTCTGTCCAGTTGAGCTACCGACCATTTGCATGACCGAGCAGGATTCGAACCCGCAACCCCCTGAGTCGATGTAGTCCCATCGGCATTCGGATCTTTCTCAAAAAGAGTCTTCAGCAGTCAGTCGCCAGTTAACAGAACTCAGCAGCCGCAGATTCTGACACCTGCGACTGCTCTGCCAACTGACGACCGCCAACTGACAACTCTCAAATTCTCATCTGAGAAATCTCATTGACCCAGTGGTTCTCTGAAAAGCGTCCGCCAGCGACGTCCGCAATCAGTTGAAAAACATGGTCACTGAATCCTCCGACGTTAATGATGTCTGATCGCTCCTTGCCCTGAGTTGTCCCGTTGGGCTGAATATCGATGCAGATCATCTTCGCTTGTGGATTGCGTTGCTTAAACGCCATCCACTCCTTCATCGTTTCAGTCGCCTGAGTTCCATAGCCATAGTGTCGATTTGAATCGATCCACGATTCGTTGTCGGAAACGTAGATGATCAAATCTCCCTTCGTCTTCGACTCGTTCAGGTGCCGCAACGGCAGACTGCAATTGGTTCCTCCGGACGGCAACTTCATCAGCTTTTCAGCGTTTGTCATCACCGTATCCCGAGGATTCAGCTGGCAAGGTGTTACTCGGTCACTGAACGGCACAACAACCGTATCCGGATTGCTACGCATCACTGCGGCCGCAACCAGAGCTGCCACGTCGATACACTTCGCGGCCGTTGTTGAACCTGCTCGATGCCCCGTCACAGGAGATTGCATCGATCCGGAAATATCCGGGAATACATAAACCTGCCCGTTGATCTGAGGCACATTGCGAATCGCAATTTCCATCGCATCCTGCAATGCATCCTTGACTGGTCCAGGAACTTCGTCAGTAATACTGATCCATGCTGTCAGCAACTGATACGGGAAGACCTTCGCCTTCTCGACCAGGTTCGCATTCTTCAGCCGGTTCGCAATAACTCCGACCAAGTCCTTATCTTCAAACACACCCTGTCGCACGAACGTGTTAAGGTTCATGCGAGTCATCGTCCATGATGCATTCCGAGCAATCTGCTGCCAGTCTTTCTTTGTCAGAGGAAGAGCCGTCAACATCTGAAACGGAACGTCAGGTGCCTTCACTTTTCCAGGATTCGTGTTTCGCTTGAAGGCCTCATACTGCTTCACGATTTCCGGAAGAGATTCCGCCTTGAAAGTGCGACCGATCAAGTAAGCGTACAATGCTTCTCGCGAAGCATCTTTTGGCTTTGGATGAACCATCTTGATCACATCCGCCAGCGACGGATCGTTTCCTACGGAACCAGAGAACAACTGTTCGTCCGTATGATTCTCCAGCCACTGCAGGATCAATCGCTTTGGCAACGTTCCAAGACTCTTGCGGCCAACAACTCCGGACCGCATAATCTGCACGAAGTTACGCAGCATCTTCGGTGAGTCGATGACTCGATCAAAGATCTCGGCCAGCAAACCCGGAGAGCGAACCGAAAGCACAGCACAAAGAAGTGCAGGCATATCCTTCATGTAACCCTTCGCTCGAGCGAACAAGGCAACCTGAGCGATGTACTCCGGCTCATTCGCACCGCAGAGTTCAAGAATCGTTGCGAGCTGATCTTCGGCGGAAACGTAGAACGTGTTGTTCAGGCATCCGGTTGCAGCATACTGAGCCAGTTTGTGCTTTGCGGAGAACTCATACGCCGTTCCGCCAGCTTCGTTAACAGCATCAGATTTTGGTGCCAATAATCCTGCCAATGACTTAAAGAGCGACTTGCTGGCCATGATCCCATTCTCCTGATTCTGTTTCCATCTCGTTGTCGTGTCGTTTGATGAGATGTGACAAAGCAGGCTCTGTGCCAGTTAGAGAAATATTCCCCAAATAGCGACGCAAGTCTATGCGCAGAATGGGTTTGAGAAATTATGAGTCACAATGGGCAGAGTATTCGCCTGTCTCAAGGTATTCTAAAATATCGCTCAGTCGATAATTAACTATCCTTCGGGATAGCACTCAGGGCTTGGCAGCTTTAGGCGTGGAACCCACGGCCCCCGGATTCTCGGAGTGATACACAGACAAAGGGCTTTGCTCGGCACCTTCGAACTCAAGAGGAAACGGCATTGGCTGAGATGCCGTAATCATGACGAGACCTCCCACTTCCGGTCTTGGCAGAAGTTCGGGCGTCACTGGCTTGGGCGCGATCACGAACCAGCGACGATCTTTCATCAGAATCTGAGCACGCAGGACGCGAGCGAACTCCGGGGTCACTCCGCCTTCGCGGCTGCCAAAAATTGTATCGCCAATAGCTCTGGCCGTTGTCTCAAAATTTGCCGTCGCCGCGGTCATGGCATCCTGAACTTCTGCGCTGGCCCAGTAGTCTCGCATCGTGGTTCGGAGCGTTTGATTATTGATCACGGATTCCTGCACAATGGCCCAGACAATTGTTTGCAGTTCCTTGTCGGTCGCGACCTTCTTCAGGTTTTCTCGAATCACCGAGCGGACTTTTTCATTGCGACTGATTCGCCCCAGGATTCGCTCGGTCACCTCAACGAACTCGTTCGATCGTGATTCCATCGCGGGGGTGACCTCCTCTTTCATGAAGCGATCAAACTCCAGCTTCACAGCGTTCTTCTCCGGCAAAGGAGACACGTCGTAAAGATATCGCCACGTAAATGAGAACAGGGAGACTCGATTCCACAGGTCTTTCCCCAGTTCGGTGGCCAGGGGGCGAACTTCTTCCTGAACGATCGGCAGAATTTCAGTACGAACCAGCGGAACAATCTGATTGCGAATAATCTCGACCTGATAGCGATCAGCCAGCTTTCCAAAGTCGCCTCGATGAGCATTCAGGACCGTCGGCAATTCGGTCTCGATCGCCTCTACGCATTTCCCGATGCCGGTCTCGACAATCGGCTGCAGTTTCAGCATCACCCGTTCGCGATGTTGCTCCCAGTCCTTCGCAATGATCTCGGCAATCTGCTGCTGCCGTTCCGAAGTGATGAGTGTGGTGGCAACCCAGTCCAAAGCTGTCGGTGTCGTGTGATACTCCAGCTGGTAACCAAGCGGAAATGCCTTGTCGACAGCTGAGTCATAAAGAACGACTGTCGCCTTCTGTGTATATGCCTCGATATGAGGCAAAACCGGCTTACTTGAATCTGCAGGAGGTGGGGCAAAGTTGTTGCGAACGCGCCCAACCTGGCGATAGCGTCCATCCTCAGATTTCAGGAAAATGGGATCGCCGGAAGCCAGCAGGAGATAAGACGCGGACACCGCGGAGTATTCCTGCGGTGCTCCGGCCAGCCAGCCTGCAATCCCCGCGACGGTCTCTGACGCGCCGCGACCACTAGCCGCGAACTGGCTGAGGACAGCCAAAACGCCGCCAATAGTCAGGGCCAGCCAGGTTGTTGTGCCCAATATGAATTTTCGAGTCTGCATGGGGGAGAATTCGGTGTTGCGGCCAATTGCCTGGCTGGATTTTCGGAAACTGTCTCAGACTCCTGCATCCGCAGCAACGCCCTTGCTCATTGCATTCGTAGAGGTGGCAAATCTCAATGGCGAGCCCTGCTTGTACGGACTCTAACCTGCTTCGAACCTCGATCTTCACGAAAAAACTGCCGGAACTGCTCAACGAGAAGGCTTTCCCCAGCTTCGCAGGTTTATTAGACTTCTCAGCGACTGGCAGCTTACCGAATCCCCGTGAGGTGCCATTCGTTCAGATTATCAGACAATATTGTATTGTTGACCATCTGAACGTTCATCGGAGTGGGTCAGAAGCGCTTCGCTTCTGAAGGAGTCATTTGTCGCCCTGGGAAACCACGGCACCAAATCGTATGTCGGAAGGGACTCTGAACGATGGCGTTTGAGCCACAACGATTTATTCATGCTGCTAATGTTCGTCTGGATGTTCCCGTCAGCGTGCAAACGACGGAGAAGCTGACTGACGAACTTCGCTTTGCATTCGAAGACGCGACGCTGTACGCCTTTGATGAAGTCATCGAAGTGTGCATCAAGCGTGACGTGGACTTCCTGCTTCTGTCGGGCAACATCTTTATTGAGGCCGATCGCAGTCTCCGCGCCAGACTAAGACTGCTGAAGGGCTTTCATCGGCTCGACGAACAGAACATTCATGTCTTCGTACTTCCGGGCGATGCCGATCCGCCGGAAGCCTGGCGAGCGATTCCCGAATTGCCAGAGAACGTCACCGTCTGCTACAGCTCAAGTCCCGAGCCGATGGAGCTGTATGTAAAAGATCAGCTTGCGACGACAGTTTCCGCCTCCATGTGGTTTGGCGAAGTTGACGATTTCGGGATTCGCGTGATTGCTCGCGGTGGTGGCGGAGTTCAACCGTTTCGTATCGGTGTCGTCAGCAAAGCCAAGTTTGAAGAAGCCCGCCGCATGGCCTCAATGGCGGCCTCTGCCTCCGACGAAGCTCTCGCTTCCACCATGCAGAATGTCGTGTCCGAAGAACGGATCGATGCTCCCGGTTCAAATTTGGACGCAGGCGACAACGACGAATCGACTCGCGTGTGGCGTTCGATCGACGCAGAGAACGGCGACAAGCCGCGCCGCATTGCCGACAGCCGTCGCCGTCAGGTCCAGCGATCGCTGGACAGTCTCGAATCCGGCCCGACGGATGAGCATCCGTCGCTGGATCCTGATTTCATCAAATACACGGACGAAATGCTGCGTGAAGGCCAACTGAATTACCTTGCACTGACCGGCGAGATGGCTCGTACCACACTGTGGCGCGAAGATGGAGTTGTGCATTGCCCGGGGACAACTCAGGCTCGAAGTCAACTCGAAGGAGCCGGCGGAGCTTGTTCGCTGGTTGAGATCGATGCGAATGGCGAAGTTCGTATCACGTCGGTCGACACCAGTTGCGTCGACTGGAAGACGATTGAAGTTAACGTGCGTCCGAATACGACATTGTCGGCCATGCTGCAGCAGATGAAAACCTGCCTGATGGAACTCAAGCCCAGTGCGGCCGACCGCATCTGGTCCGTCAACTGGGTTCTGCGAGGCGTTCTTCCGGCCTTGCAGGAGCTGACTCGCAACGACCTTGATGTCGCAGCCGCAGTCGAATTGGATGAACTGCGTCATGCGGGACGAACGATTCGGCTGCTGCACGATATTCGTACTCTTCCGAACGGCTGGCCGATTGGAGATCCGCCAACAAGCCTGGCGGATCAGTTTCAGACTTTCGTAACTCGATCGAAGCAGCTTTCAGATGAAGCGCTCCAATCTCTGATCGACGGTGATGAAGACCTGTCGGCAGGCTGGAAGCAGCGTTTGACGTCGCTGATGCCATCGGTCGATCCGGAACAGATTCTCGCCCGCATGCGGACTGATGGTGCGTCATGGTTTGCACCGGACTTCGGGATTGACGGCGTGTTTGCCGAAGGTGATCCGGACGATTCGTTTCTGGATGAGCCAGCAGCGGAAGATGCAGACGAAGAAATCATCGACCTGACGGACGCGGAATCTCCTGAAGATGAGGACTCCGATGACTAATCAGGATAAGAATATTACTGGACGCGATGCAGTCTTGCAGAGGACTTCGGCATGAGGCTGACGGAAATCGATATCGACCGTTTTCGAATCTGGCGAAGCCTGCTGCTGCGTCTGGATCCGAAAGGCCTGAACGTTATCTACGGTCCGAACGAAGCCGGCAAGACAACGTTAATGCGATTTATTCGCTCAACGCTGTACGGTTACGAGCCGTTATCAACGGAGCCCGCGTGGCATCGACCGGATGCTGAACAGCCATGGCGTGGTGCGTTACGATGTGAACACGGCGGTCGAACCTGGCGAATTCATCGGCGAGCGGAGTTCGAAGGACGCGGCAAGCTTCGTTTATCCGGCGGCCCGGAAGGGATCGACAAAGAACAAGCCGTTTCCAATTTGTTGTCCGGAACCAGCGAAGAAGTTTACACCGACATCTTTGCGGTCGGCGTGCGCGAACTGCAGCAACTGGCAACGCTCGGCACGAATCAGGTTGCCGAATACATCTACGGTTTGTCTCTTGGCCATCAGGGACGACAAATCCTCGATGCTCTTGGGGATGTCCGCGAACGTCGTGCCTTGATGTTCGGAGAGGACAATCGTTCAGGCAAGATTCCGCAACTGTTCGATCGCTATGCCAAACTCTCCGCCGGACGGAAGAACGCCGGTGTTGCGCGAGATAAGCACGCCAAGCTGACGCGCCGCCGTCGTGAACTGACAACAGAGATTGATGAGCTGCAGCAGCGCGAAGATGCAATCCGCAACGAACTTCGCGGCCTGCGATTTCTGCAGACCTGCCATAAGCCATGGAAACGAATTCGTGAGTTGCAGGAAGAGCTGGCGAAGCTGCCGGTCATCCCGACGAATCCAACTGAGGCTCTGAAACAGTTCGCGACGGCTGAGAAAGACTTCCAGGAAGCCAGCAGCCGACGCGACAAGCTGAACGAACAGTCGGCTCAGTTTCGAGGTCAGGCTGAACGCATCCAGATGGATCAGCAGTTCGATAAAGAACGCTATGCGATCCAGAGTCTGGTCGATCAGGCGGATTGGCTGCGACAGATTGAAGAACAGATTCGCACGGCTGAAGATCGTTCGTCTGAACTCCGGCGAGAACTCAATCATCAGCTCACACAGATGGGCCCCGGCTGGAGTATTGACCGCCTGAATGCCGTCGACACTTCTCCTGCCGCACACAACAAATTGCTGGAAGCCGCCCGGAAGTATCATGATGCTTTGCAGCGACGCGGGAAACTGCGTCGCTGGAATCGCAGCATGACCAAACGCAGCCAGAAGGAACTGGTCGAGCTGAATGCGCAACTGGATGAAGTCGGCATCCCGGTCAATGAAGCCATCGAGATGGAGCAGGCGCGGCTGAAGGAACTTGAAAATCTTGGCCGCCTGCGACTCCAGGAAGAACAACTCGCGCTGAAAATCCAGACCGTACGACGCGTGATCGATCGCGTTGACCTGAACGAATCGATTCCCGAATGGGTCGATAAGACGATCACGACGATGGGCTGGATCGGGGCCGCGTTGTGTGTCTTCGGGATGGCGACGTTTTCTTTGGGTGGAGAAGCCCAGCGTTCACTGGGCGGAGCACTGGCCGCTGCAGCGTTCGGTTTTGCCGGCATCATGTGGTGGGGCGTGCGTAACGGCCTGCGAAACAACTTTGACGCGACTGTAGGTGTGAAGCTCGACGACATCGCTGACGAAGCGCGTCAGGCCGATCGCCAGCTCAGATTGCTGCAGGATCGCATCCAAAGAATGGCGATTGCTGATCGTTACGGTAAGAATCGTTCAGAGAATGCGGATAATTGGAAATCATCAACGGCCGAAATGGTCGATCGCATCGGCGACTGCTCGCAACGCATTGCCGAGCTGGAAGTCTTGCAGAAAAAACAGATGCGAGCTGCCGCACGGCGGATGCGTCTGAAGATGCTGCGAGATCGCTTCCGGGGTGCTCAGCAGGATTTGAACGTCCAGCGTCAGGAATGGTGTCGCTTGCTGACTCAGGTTGGCATGGATGAGACTATTCACGTCGAACAAGCCTTCGACTGGTGGCGCAAGATTCAGGATGTTCGTGAACTGCTGACTCAATGGAGGAATTCCGCGCCGGAAGTTGAAGGCCTGCGTCGCATGTTTGAAGCGATGCGGTTGCGAGTGGAACAGTTGGGTGGCCGACTGCCAAACGCCAAGAAGATGAACTTCGTGCGTCCGCTGGAGGTTCTTACCGCGTGGCAGTTGCAGTTGAAATCACACGAACGCGATCGGTCGGAGAAGGAACGCCTTGTCACTGACGCCGACACTCGTCAGCGAGATGGAATTCATGCCCAGCATCAGATGGAAGCCGCTGAGCTGCGCCGCAGTGCGATTCTGGCTAGATCCGGTGTGGGATCTCGCGAAGAGTTGGTTCGTCAGCAGGAAGTTGAAACTCGTCGCGTACAGCTTGAGAATCAACTCAAGAAAGCCAGCGATGAACTGAGTGACGCTGCGTCAGCTGAGACTGAACTGGCGATCGTGGAAGATGATTTGTTTCGCTTCGATCCTCCCCGTGCGAAAGAAACCATCCAAATTCGCACGGCGGAACTGACAGAAGTCGAGCAGAAGTTGAATAGAAATCATGAAGAACTCGGCAGCCTGAAGCAGGAAATTCGGCTTCTGGAGTCTGGCCGGGATTCGCACGAAGAATTCTTCCGTAAGTCGCAGTTGGCGTCAGAAATATACCGCGCGAGTGAGGAATGGTTCTCGCTGCAGATTGAGCACGAAGCCGTGATTCAGATCCGTCGGCGATTCGAGCAGGAGAATATCTCAGGCACACTGATTACAGCGTCGCAATACATGCACCGCATGACATCCGGACGGTATCACCGCATCTGGGCTCCGCTTGGTGAAGACTATCTGTGTATTGATGATGAGTATGGTCAGACGTTTCGTGTCGAACAGCTCAGCGGGGGAACTCGTGAGCAATTGTTCCTGTCAATCCGCTTTGCTCTCGTAAGAGAATTCGCGCGACGCGGCGTTGAGCTGCCGCTGGTGATGGACGACCTGTTCGTCAACTTCGACCAGGAACGTACCGAAGCCGCCGCCGATTGTCTTCTGGATGTTGCCAAGGATGGTCAGCAGGTTCTGTTCTTTACCTGCCACGAGCACATTGCACATCTGTTTCAGAAGAAGAATGTCGAGCCGCTCTGGCTGCCGGGGCACAAAGTGGCCTTTGACACCATGAAGCCTGACATCGAAGATCATTCTCAATCATCGTCCGGCGAAGCCGACACGAACAGTGCCGACTTCGTTGCGAACTCAGATGAACTGCTGGACGAACGCTTCGAAACATCGGCCGACGGTGATCCTGCCAGCACGATCTAACGGGACAACGCCATGTTGCCCTCTCTCCCTCGTTTTTAGCGGACAGAGAGCGTGTTGTTAGGTGGCAGGATGGACGCAAAAAATTGGGAGACAGGGCTGGAGTGAGGGGCCTGTTTTGGACCACTGCCACCCGCGAAAGCCCCTCATCCGACCGAACGGCCACCTTCTCCCCCGAGGAGGAGAAGGGCCACTGTTTCACTCGGCAACTTCTGGTCAGGAAACTCCTTTGGAGAACCTCAGTCGTCAAACATGGCGATGTCCAGCTAAGTACCAGCAAAGCCCAACGCTGAATGGCTGCGCCCCGGGGTGCAGTCGCGGCTGATATTCCACGTGAGGCCTTGTCGCCCAAAAGGCGGTCCCCGTATGCGTGTTGCTCAGGGTGGCGGCCGAGATTGTTCTGATACACGGCATGCCTACAGGTGGCGGCAAGTCGCGAATAGCTGTCCGGCAGGCTCGTGCCTACCCACAACAATCCGCGACCGCCCCGAGTTCCCGTCGACAGCCGCGATTATAAATTGCGTTCCTGGTCGGCCTTATTCAAAGCCTTCAGGTAGGCATGAGCGGCCGCTTCAATGATGTCGGTACTGATGCTTTTGCCATGGTACTGGCGACCGTTCACATTGATTTTGACGCGAACTTCACCCTGAGCATCCTGACCTTCAGATACGCTGCGGACGTCAAATTCTTCCAGCCGAGCTGGGAGTTCAACGATGCGTTCCATGGCTTTGAAGACTGCATCAATCGGTCCGTCGCCAATTGCCGCATCGCAACGAACCGGAAAGCCTTCGCACTGCAGTTCCAATGTGGCGGTCGGAATTGCAGACGATCCCGCCGAGGTATGGAAGCTGACCAATCGCCAGCGATCCGCGGCATCAGACAGACGATTCTCGATCAACGCGACAATGTCGGAGTCGTAAACTTCCTTCTTCTTGTCAGCCAGAGCAATAAAGTCTTCGAACGCTTTCTGCAGTGCCTGATCGTCGAGGTTGAATCCTAACTGGATAACCCGATCCCGAAACGCATGGCGTCCACTATGTTTGCCGAGTACCAGATTCTGGCCGACATAACCGACATCTTCCGGTCGCATAATTTCGTAAGTGGATCGCTCCTGCAGCATCCCATGCTGATGAATACCTGCTTCGTGAGCAAACGCGTTCTGACCCACGATCGCCTTGTTCCGCTGCACTTTCATGCCGGTGATCGTCGAGACCAGATGACTGATCGAATACAGCCGCTGAGTATTGATCTTCGTATGGACTCCGTAGTAATCCGCTCGAGTGCGAATTGCCATCACGATCTCTTCCAATGCTGCGTTGCCAGCTCGTTCACCCAATCCGTTGATTGTGCATTCGATCTGTCGAGCCCCCGCTTCCATCGCGGAGAGACTATTGGCAACGGCCAATCCCAGGTCATCATGACAATGCGCGCTGATGATGGCTTTGTTGATGTTGGGCACGTTCTTCTTCAGATGCGAAATCACTTTGAAGTAGTGATTCGGTGTCGCGTAGCCGACGGTGTCCGGGATGTTGACGGTCGTGGCTCCAGCGTCAATTGTCTTCTCAACAACTTCGCACAGAAAATCGAGTTCCGTACGAGCCGCATCTTCGGGTGAAAATTCAATGTCGTCGCAGAACTCTTTGGCCAGCTTCACCGAGCTGATTGCTCGCTCAATGATTTGTGCCTTGTCCATCTTGAGTTTGAACTCACGATGAATCGCACTCGTGGCGAGAAACACATGGATGCGGCGTTTCTCTGCCGAAACCAGTGCGGCCTTGGCCTTGGCGATATCGTCTTCACGACTGCGAGCCAGTGCACAGATCGTGGTCCGATCACCGAACCTTGCGGCAATCTGAGAGACGGCTTCAAAGTCGCCCGGAGAGGCAATCGGGAAGCCGGCTTCAATCACGTCGACACCCAGCTCTACCAGGGCTCGTGCAACTTCCAGCTTCTCCCGAGTATTCATGCTGCAGCCGGGAGACTGTTCGCCATCGCGAAGAGTGGTGTCGAAGATGATGATCTGGTCGCCGGTCATGGGGCTTTCTCCGTGCGGAGGTCGTCAAAGTGAACAAAGCAGGAGTTTTGGTCTGAGCATTCAAACCGTCAACTCATGCCAACAAAAAAACCCTGAGGAAGTCCTCAGGGTTCGTAAAGTCTATCAGACTGCATGCGTACCTGAGGCGGGCTTCACGATGGAAGCAGTAGAAGGCCCAGGGTTAGCAGCAGGTTATTCATGATTTCAATGATCGGCAAAGTGCCGTCTTTTCTAAATGATTCCCGTCAGTTCTTTAAATCCTTCCGCAGGAGTATTCGTGTCCCGAATCTCCCCACGCAACAGCCTCTCCAACCGATCGAGACAAGTTTTCTGGCACGCAGGTTACCGCGATCCACGGCAATCGTCAACAACTTTCGTGGATTCCTTGCGATCGGCCAGGTTGTATGCCAGTATGAACACCCCCACCGGAAACTGGCGAGCGAGCAGACACCACACTACATATTGCCGCGAAGGACTAGATCTTGCCACCATCGCAGGAAAACTCACACGAGCGAATCCCGGTCGAGCACAATCCTTACGAGGCCTTTGATGCGGCTGGCAGCTTTCCGGTCGATTCCAGTACCGTGGCCAGCCGCACGCGATTCAAAGTCCTGGGAGTGCTCTGCCTGCTTTCGGGGATTCTTTACCTTGATCGCATCTGTATTTCGGCAGCCGTGGATTCGATCAAAACAGATCTCAAAATCACCAACACCGAAGCCAGCTATTTCCTGATGGCATTTCAACTGGCTTATGGCTTGTTTGAAATCCCCACAGGCCGCTGGGGCGACCGACTCGGCGCACGCCGCGTGTTGACTCGCATCTCGGTATGGTGGTCTGCCTTCACGGCCATCACAGGAGCCTGTACCGGCCTGTGGATGATGGTCGTCGTTCGATTTCTCTTCGGAGCTGGCGAAGCAGGTGCGTTCCCGAATGTCGCTCGAGTCATGGCGCGCTGGTTTCCGGATCATGAACGAGGTCGAGCGCAGGGAGTGCTGTTGGCCGCTTCACAAATCGGAGGAGCGCTGGCTCCGTTTCTGGCAGCAGTCTTAATCCAATGGATCGGCTGGCGCTGGACGTTCGTGGCGTTTGGCTCCGTTGGCGGTATCTGGGCCGCAGGGTTCTATTCGTGGTTTCGAGATGACCCGGCCGAACATCAATCCGCGAACGCTGCTGAGGTTGCTCATATTGGTCGCGGTGCATCTGCAGGCAGTGTGCATTCCGCGATTCCCTGGAACCTGGTTTCAGTGAACCCGAGCATCTGGTTTCTCAGCTTGATCATGGCCTGTGCTTCGTTCAACAGCTACATCTACTTCAACTGGTTTCCCAGTTATCTGAAGGAAGGTCGAGGCATCGGAGCCACCGAAGCCGGCGCGATGTCATCGGTGGTTTTGGCTTGCTCCGCCGCGGGAACTCTGTGCGGAGGTTATCTGCTGGATCTATTCGTGACCGGAAAAGGAGTTGGCCGAAAACGTTTTCACGGTGGGGCGAGCTTCTTTCTGTCGTCCGTTTTGTTGGGCTGTGGCCTAATGTGTTCCAACGCCTGGATGGCCGTGCTCTTCACCGGTGCGTCCTGTTTCGCAACTCAGGCTACTCAGTCTTTGTGGTGGTCCAATGCGATTGGTATCAGCGGAAAACATGTGGGTGCATTGTTCGGTCTGATGAATTCCGTCGGCGTCTTCGGAGCCATGAGCTCCACGTATCTCGTTGGAGCCATCGCCGATTCGCTTGGCAGTCAGGGCTACACCGGCCGCGATCAATGGGATCCCATTTTCTATATCAACATGGGCGTTCTCTGCACTGCCGGCCTGCTGTGGTCGACGTTCATCTACAAAAATGTTGAGCCCGCAGAGCTGTAGCCGGATTCGTGAGAATTCGGAGACGCTCCTGAACTCTCACGAGTTCAGCTACAGTCTTGTCAGGAGTTTTAAACAGAACGCCATAGGAGCCGCCTATGTCCATCATCGATGTGCACAGCCATTTCTGGCAGTTTCCGGAACACTTTAACGACGACTTCCGTCAGCAAGGCAAGCGCGCGAAAGCTGGCGTTGAACTCGATCTGACCGTCACGTTTGAAGACTATCAACGCACTTCGGTTCCTGATGTTCACACGATTGTTTTCGGCGGCAAGTCGAAACTCAGCGGACTCTGGGTCGATGACCGATCCATCAGAGATTACGTCGCTCAGCATCCGGATCAGTTGCTGGGATTTATGTCACTCGATCCAACTCAGGACGGCTGGGAACGCGAACTGCGCGAAGGACATCTGGAACTTGGGCTGAGAGGAATCAAGCTCATGCCGATGTACGCTGGCTTTCGTCCGGATGAAGAACGCATTGCTCCGCTTTGGGAGTATGCTCAGAAACATCAACTGCCGGTACTGCTCCACACCGGGACTACGTTTATTTCGCAGGCTCCGCTCGAGTGTACTCTGCCTCGCCATCTTGATCCCGTCGCAACTCGGTATCCCGAAGTTCGGATGATTCTGGCTCATTTGGGGCATCCGTATGAAGGTGAGTGCGTGGCGGTGATTCGAAAACATCAGCACGTTTACGCAGACCTGTCAGCGCTGCATTACCGGCCGTTTCAGCTTTACCACAGCTTGATGCTGGTTCAGGAATACGGAGTCTGGGACAAGGTTCTGTTCGGCACCGACTATCCGTTTACAACTGTGTCCGCCACGATCGATGGCCTGCGCAATCTGAACAACATGCTGGCCGGAACGGCTTTGCCACGATTGAATGAAGCCGCGATTGAACGACTGATTTATCGCGATAGCCTGCCGCTACTAGGGCTGAGCTGAACCGAGCAGAATGCAGAAATCCCGTCGACGGAGCGACGGGTGTACGGTACGCCCGTCGCTCCGCCGACGGGAGTTAAGGATTCTATTGCGAGCGGTAAGGGAAGGGCCAGGTAGTCTACTGCGATGAGATCTTCTCATCGAAATGCCACGTACACATAATCGTGGGAGCGTGGCCGGCGAACTGCCAATAATCGCCATCGCTCGACTTCTTCCGCTCCAGAAACGATCTCTGCGACGGCGGAAGGTTTTCCTTCAGCAGCATAAACAGATCCGTCGTCACATCGCGATTGTCGACGTAGTAACTATGCCCCATCAGGCTTTGATCAATCCGGCTGCAATCGATCGTTTCGATGCCGTCAACGACCAACGGAATGACGGCATCACCGGCCCGCTTCTCCGCATGAATCCCCTTGGACACAATGAGCGCTGAGTCGCTCGCGTTGACATACAACGTGACTCGATCGCTTTGGGCCACAACTCCTGGTGCCCATTGGATGAAATTGGAGCGCCCGACGTCAGGAGCGCACAGGACGACGTGTGAGAATGGCTTCTGACCAACGGGTTCAGGCAGCGTATTCAGGCTTTCCATCACGATGCGATTACCCATACTGTGGACGAGAATATGAATACGTGTTTCCTGTGAAACGCCGTCGCGGAGAGTGGCGAGGAACTGAGTGAACGGCTCCACTGAGGCTTTATTAATGGGTTCGTCGTTACTGTACTTGAGTGCTCCGCCCTGCGTTGGCCAGCAATAAGTCACGATCGCTCCGTTGAACGGTATCTTCAGAGCCAGTTCGGCCGTGCGAGTCACAGCGGAGTCGAAAGACACGTTGAAGCCATGCACAAAGACCAGCAGATCTTTCTGCCGCGATCGCTCAATCTGATCACTGACACCATTCAGGAATGAAGACTCATCAAGCGAGCGCGCAACCATTGAACTGACACCGAGCGTTGATGAGCCGGTCGAAGGCGTCGGTTCTGTTGCCGACATGGAGACAGACGTCGACTCCAGCAATGCCGACTTCCGATGGGCCTCCTCCTGTTCCATTTTCAGGCCCACGTCGTTTCGAGGCAGAGTCACCTCGCAACGGCCGTAGTGAACTTCTTCCAGAACTCGATTGACCGCTGTGGGATCTTCGGGAGACTCGAAGACGGCTCGATTTGTCGCCACAAAAACATCCCAGACGCTTTTGTCATGTTGCCAGGCAGTCACGGCAATCGGTTCAGCCAGGGTGTCGACATAACGATCCATGCCGTCCAGTCCAAACCGAAACGGCTTCCCACTGCGCAGCTCTGCCTCTTCCGCGCTGTCGTACATGATCACCAGAGGCTGCCGGTTCAGAACCGGCACGTTGGGGGCTCGACATCCGGGCAATAGTCCGCACAGCAGAAGTGACAACGCCACACCAGCCCTCACCGCAATTACTGGTTGTGTTTGCGTCAATCGCATGCCGGCATCCTGCCGCAATGAAGAGAGATTACGATGGGCCTTACGCTGAATCCTGGTCCACAGTTTACGACGGCAACTGAGAAATAACGAAGAGCAATTCCCAGCAGATTGTCAGCTGTATTTGCCGAATACCTCGCCACTCAATATCGAGGATTGTTTCAGGCTGCGTAAAAAGCACGAGACGATCATACCTGCAGATTCTGGTGCCCGTGCTTCATTCGAGGATGGGAGTTGCGGAGAAAGAGATTGAAGCGAAACTGACCGAGATCGACCTGCGTGATGGTCAATTGGATGGGAAAGTTCGTCCTTCGCTGCTGTCTTGCTCGAAGTGTCAGCGAACAAACGCAGCCAATCGGCAACGATGTTTGTATTGCGGAGACGCGTTGACGACGAATGCGTTTCTGTTTTAATGTAGCCGTCTCGCTCCGCCGAGACGAGCCTTTGATATTTCACTTTTAATGTACCATGCAGTTCGCTATGTGTGAATGCGTTTGAAACATTCACCGGCCAGATGGCTGCGATCTGGGCACTGCAAGGCTCGTCTCGGCGGAGCGAGACGGCTACTTTGGCTGATGCCCGGGGCGAAACGGCGACATCAAATACGCGTGCATTCCGGGGCGGTTCGAGCGTTGCTCGACAATCCTGCCCGGCAGGCAGGATCTCCAGTAACTAATCCTGCCCGGCAAGGAAGGCCTGCCGAAATCTGCGATCGAACCGAAACCCTCGGTCTCTGGCCTGCTATGTTCGCGATTTCTGAGCCCTCCGCGTAGCATTTGGCAAAATTCGAAAAAACTGCCTAAGAAAACATGCCTGTCCGGGTCCTCGTCGCTGAGAGGATGAACGGTTGTGACTCAAAGCTGCCAAACGCGACGAATGAGACTACTCTTGGAACCGACTTCCCGAGTCAACGACCATGTTGCTCCGGGCGTGAGTGAAATCACGCTTCAGTCGTTGTTCGAGTCCGAAGAGACGGCTCTGCTGCATTATGCGTTTTCGCTGGTAGGCCGTCGAGCGGTGGCCGAGGAAATTGTGCAGGAGGTGTTCCTCCAGCTCCATAAACATTGGGATGACGTCGATTGTCCCAAAGCCTGGTTGATTCGCAGCGTTCGCAATCGCGCGTTTAAACATCTCCGCGATCACAAGCGAGAAATTCTGAACGATGGCGACAATCACTCGCCTCCGTCAGTGGATGAGGAGGAATCGCCGGAAGCTTCGCTTGTGCATCTGGAGGCCATCGGAGCGGTGAAGCAGTTTATGGAAGAACTCGATGAGCCTGATCGAGAGTTATTGAAGCTGAAGTATTTTGAAGACCTCAAGTATCGCGAGATTAGTACTCAAACCGGACTCAACATTGGCAACGTGGGATATCGGTTACATCATATTTTGAAGGAGCTGGCAGCAAGACTGCGAAAGCTCGGATTCGACGAAAAGTCATGAACGAAGAAACTCACAACTCAACGATCGAACCGGAACTCGAAGCCCGCATTGTGGCTCTCGTGCTGGGCGAGGCGTCGGACTTCGAAACCGAAGAACTCCATCGCCTGATCGCATTGCGCCCGGAGCTGGCCGCGTTTCAGAAGGAGATGCAGCAGGTTCATGAATTGATGGCATCTGCAGCAGCAGTGAGCCGAAGGGCGCTAGCCCCGGGTGTTGACACGAATAACACCGTCGCGAAACCCGAGGCTAGCGCCTTTCGGCTGATGGAAACACCGGACGCAAAGTGGAAGTTGTCGGCCGAACGTCGTGCGTCTGTTCTGGCGGTGATTCGTGGTGAATCGATCGCAAATGAAGAAGCATCGCTGACAGGTATTGATACTGGGCATTCTTCCTTCAGGGCTGAAAGCCTGACACAACCTCTGCCGGGGGTGTCAGCCCCCGGAATGGAAAACTTGATCTCTGCAGGCCCGGAGGGCCGAAACAACCTTTGTGTCGACCCTTCGGGCCTTGCTCAGGAAATGTCCGATCACCGGTGGCTCACGCCACCGGCAGAGGTTGTGCCGGCCCATTCGGGCCTGAAGCCCGAAACATCCTCGCTGGCGCGTCGGATTCGAGTCTTGCTGTCCGATTCGCTCAGTCCAGTTGCTTCACCGGTCCGCCGCCGGATGCGTAAGACGCCGATGAAGATTGCGGCGGGGATTTGTGTGGCCGGCTTCATCGGGTTGATGACGGTGCCCTCGTTTTTCCGGGAGGAATCGAGGCTGGCCGATCGCAACAACCATTGGTCGTTTTACGACGATAGTGTTGCTTCGACCGAAAGTTTCACAGAACGGCATTCTATTTCTGGCGGCACAGTGTTGGGTTTTCAGGCCGCGCCACAGGCTTCTTCCGGCCCGGAAGTGGCACGCGGTGATGTCAATGAACAGCTCCTCACACAATTGGATTCCGCTATCACTCAAGACGCTGTTGCTTCGAGCAAAGCCCTCTCGACGTTGCAACAGACATTGAATGGCGGTGGTTTGGCCGCGAATGAAACGGACAAGGCGTATTCATTACGGTCGTACTCAGCCAGTCCGCGTCCTTCAAAACCAGAGGGCTGGTTTGCAGCACCGGGCGAGGAACGATTCGTTAACGAGGGACGTCCTGCGGTGACTTTGGGCCGCGCGTCGGCGCCGGTTGCAAGTCCTGATGTCGTCGCGTTCCCGGATCTGGCCACAGCATGGGACGGTAGTTCACTGCATGCTCCGTCCGACATCAATGCACCGACGGCGGAAGGTGCAGGTGTTCGCACCGATGCGTTTGACAGAGCACCGCTATTGGCAGGGGCGACAGACATGCCTGCATCACCTGAGCCTGTTGCGGCGGGCGATGCGGTTGATGAATCCATGCCCAAACTGATGATTAAGAGTGAAGAAGAATCGCTCGGCAAATCGCTCAGTCTTGCGGTCACTGACTCTGCGAAGACGTTGGACGACTTGCAGGCCAGTATGGGCGAGTCGTTGTCACCGGATCTCAGCGAGTCTGAAGACTATGTTTCCAGAGACAAGTCGGGATACGCCGCTGATGGGGAATCTGAAGGCGAACAACCCGGTAGAGAGCTTCAGATGAACGAAGCTCTCGGTCTCAGTGGCGAGGCGGATGATTTTCGAATCACTGGAAGAGGTTTAAGCGAACGCTTGAATGATTCCGGAGTTGCTCGCCGCTGGGATGTTCCGGGACAGACAGGCTCCGGTAGCCAGCCTGAATCAGCTCGCGGTGGACGTGCGAGATTTGGTGGGAATCCGGATCAACCGTCGAGCGAGTTGACTAAAGAGATGGCCGCCGATGAAAAAGGTGACGCAAGCGAATTCTCGAAGGGCAAGATCTCCGAGTTCGAATTGACCGTTCCGGAATCAGTAATGGAATCGGATGCAAAGAAGCCAGGAACGAATGCCAAACAAATCGAAGAGCAAGCTCAGGCAAAGAATCTCGCCGAAGGAAAAAGTCCTGATTACCATCGGGGTTATCATTTTCAAATTGATGGGTTAGACGGCCTGCAAGCACTGGCGGAATCCAAATCGAAGGCGGCGGCTCAGCCAGAAAACGATTTTTCCGACGATGGCCTAAAGGATCCCACAGCACTGCGCAGAAAGAACGCTGCAAAACCAACAGACGATGAATTCTGGAGCCGTCAGTATCAGGCTGAAGGGGAGTCTGATGTCGATGGTGATGGAATAAGAGACGGCGTTTGGGCCGACAAAGAGATGGCTCAGTCGGCAGTTGGTCTCGGCACCGGAGACGAGAAGAATTCTCTCCTGACGGACGCGGACAAACCTCAGGTGCTGGAAAGAAATCAGGCATTGGCTCAGACATATCCAGAAGATCAGGCGGAGAGCCTGACCCGTCTTGGAGTTTTTAGCGGCATGCAGGGGAATTCAGGCTCAAAGAAATCGTCGCAGATTGTGGCGGAACAAGGGCGACCACTGGAACCGGCCAAAGCTCTCTCGGAGGAAATGCAGAGTCTGGAAAAGCTAAAAGAGCAGTTCGGCGACGATCATCCAGAGGTTCTGAAGGTCCAAAAAGGAATCGAAAAGGAACTTGAAGAGGAAGTCAATAGGTTGGGCGAGAAGATGAGAGAGGCTCAGGCCAGTGAAGCGAAGACCGTCGCACCAACTCGGCAACTTATGCAAATTGTCAGACCAAAATTGCGAACAAGAAAACCAAATCTCTCTTCCGCAGGCCTGAACGAAACCAGCGCCGCTGTGGAAGCGTTTTCAACGTTCTCGCTGCATGTCAGTGATGTCTCGTTCAAGCTGGCCGCGGCCGCATTGGCTAAGGGTGAATGGCCAGAAGCGTCAAAGATCCGTATTGAGGAATTCGTCAACGCCTTAGATTACGGCGACCCGTTGCCGGGCAAAGGTGAGAAAGTCGCGTGCGTGGTCGAGCAGGGAATTCATCCGTTTCTGCAACAGCGAAACGTCCTGCGAGTTTCCATGCGAACGTCCGCAGAAGGGCGAGCAACCAACACACCGCTTCGATTGACGTTTGTTCTGGATAACTCTGGTTCGATGGAACGCATCGATCGGCAACAGACCGTGCGTCGCGCATTTACGCTGTTGTCGAAGCAACTGACGGCGATTGACCAGGTGACTCTGATCAGCTTTTCCCGCCAGCCTCGACTTTTAGCAGAAAACGTCAGCGGGACGGAATCCGGCAAACTGGTCGAGTTAATGGAGCAACTTCCGAGCGAAGGCGGCACCAACATCGAAGCAGCTCTGCAACTGGCTTTCGAAAAGGCATCCGCTCAACAGACACCGGGTGCTCAGAATCGCATCGTGCTGTTGACAGACGGAGCTGTGAACCTGGGCAATGCGAATCCCGAGAGCCTGTCGCAAATGGTGGAGTCGATGCGAGCCGCGGGGATTGCCTTCGATGCCGCTGGAATTAGTGCGGATGGTTTGAATGATGAAGTCCTGGAAGCACTTACTCGCAAAGGCGACGGACGATACTACCTGATGGATTCTGGCGAAGAGGCTGACGACAACTTTGCTCAACAGATCGCCGGGGCTTTGCGTCCATCCGCCAGCAATGTCAAGGTGCAGGTGGAATTCAATCCCAAGCGAGTTGGTCAGTACAAACTGCTGGGCTTCGAAAAGCATCTTCTGAAGCAGGAAGATTTCCGAAACGACGCCGTCGACGCAGCCGAAATGGCCGCGGCCGAAGCGGGCGTTGCGATGTATCAGTTTGAAGCCAGGCCGGATGGTGAAGGCGATGTTGGTTCTGTGTCTGTGCGGTTTCGCGACTTGTCGACTGGTGAAATGGTCGAACATCGCTGGCCCATTCCTTACGAACCCGAGGCTGCTCGACCGGACCAGGCAACACCGTCGCTTCGTATTTCCACAACGGCCGCGATGCTGGCCGTAAAGCTCAAAGGTGAAGCTCTGGGCGAATCGGTTGATCTGCAGACGTTGTCACAACTGATCGACAGCCTGCCGTCACAGATGCAAAGTCAGACGCGAGTTCAGCAGTTGAAGCTCATGATTGAACAAGCGAGGCAGATGAGTCAGAAGTAACGTCGTAACCGAAATCACGAATTGCGATTCCGCCCCAAAGGGGCAACCACAAATTAGCCTGGGGCATCGCCCCGGGAATCGATCCACAAAAAATTCCAAGCCCCAACGGGGCGGCACAATAAACTAATGAGGAAACAAGTTTTGTAACGCCCCTTCAGGGCTCAATCATTGTGGTGGATTGCTAACCCAGGGCGTTGCCCTGGGCTGGCATGTTGATGGCCCGTTGGGCCGAAAACACAACCAGAGTTTTTTGATATCCGCATCTGGCCCAACACCGACGTTGAACCGAACGCACCAATTGCGATTCCGCCCCGAACGGGGCAACCACATAACAGCCTGGGGCAACGCCCCAGGAGAGACATCAATAGACGCGTGGAGCCCCAACGGGGCGGCACAACAACTCAACTGAGATATCCAAATGAACGTCATCAAATACATATGCCTCGTTGCGTTGTTGAATCATTCGATTATTGCCCAGGAGCCCAGCAACGCAACCAGCGTTAACACGTCGATTGGCAGCGACGGGACCGGTACCATCGTCGTTGAAGCACATGGGCAATTGCCGAAGCCGCCAGTGTTCTTTACGGCGACGAGCAATGCCACGGCGCAGGTGGGGGCGGAGTTCATCGAGCAGACGATTGACGTCGCGATGAAAGTCGTTCAGGGCGAAGCAACAACGCTGAGCCTTGGGCTGACCGGGCTGGATGTTGTCACCGAAGTCCAGGGCGACCAGTTGAAGTCATGGTCCGTGAGGAAGGAAGGGGCTGCTCGGTTTCTTGATCTGAATGTCAACACGAATACCACGGAGTTGAAGATCCTGGTCAGAGTCCGCTCGCGCAAGCTGGATCTGAAGAATCCGGAGACCATTGAGCTGTCTCATCTGACTCCCGGCAATGCAGTTGGTTTCGATTCGAATTTGGTTCTTCAATACTCACCAGGAGTTGAGGGGGCTGTGACCGAGGCCACCGGCTTTGCACCGCTCAATGAAGGCCTGCAAGCTACTGGAACGAGGCCAACACGATTCCGATCATCAACCGGTGGTCTGTTAAAGCTGATTGTGAATCGAGCCGGTACAACTCCGGGACCCGTCGAACTAACCGAGACTAGTCTCAACGGGACGTCGCATGCGAATGGAAACTCGGTGCTCTTTCAATATCGCGGCACTGCCGTTGTCACGGTCGACAATGCAGAGATCACAATTCTCTACGGCAGTGCGGCTCCCAGTTTGGTTCCAACAGAAGCCGGCTATCGGCTGCGTCTTGTAACGGAAAACGGCATCCCTGTTTACAAGCTGATCTTTCCAAAAGCCGGCACATTTCCGATCTCTCTGGAGTTCGTAGCCACTCTCGGCCAGCCCGCTGCTAACAGTCGAAACTTCGACTTCACCGTCGCGACCAGTGCCGTTGTTCCGTTGACTCTGAATGGGCTTGGGACGGATCTTGAATTCCAACGCGATCAGGAGTCCGTTGCACCCCTGCGCAACAACGAAACGTGGATCGGATTTCTTCCGGCAACGGGTCGAGCAAAAGTGCAGTGGAAGATCGCACGCCAGGCCGGCGAAGGCAAGCTGTTCTTTTCCACCACGGGAAAGATCGAATCTCAGGTCGGAGCCGGGCTGTTGCGGCAGGATCATCTAATTGACTATCAGGTTCTTCAGGGCGAACTAAAATCAATGCAGATCCTTCTGCAGGGGCCAGGAGAAATTCTGGAAGTGCAGGGCGGCACCACTGTCGTCGGCTGGACCGTGACGGCTCAGGGAGACGATCGTATTCTGGAAGTCACGCTCAGTCAGCCCGTGACAGGCATGAACCAGATCAAGGTGCGTAGTCAGACGCCGCTCGGAGCATTCCCGGTGACTGTTCAGGGACTTCGTCTGAACCCGATCGGCTCCATTCGTCACTCAGGTCACCTTCGCCTCTCCAACATTGGATCTGTGCGTCTTCAGCCGACAGAGCTGAAAGGACTTTCGCAACTGGCTCCCGAACAGTATCCAGGCGATGCGATTCAGGCGAGACAGTCATTTGTGTATCGATTCCCGGCTGCCGATTACGCGTTCTCGGTCACCGCAGACAGCATTGAACCGGAAGTCAGCGTTTCTGAAGTCATCGCCTACGTGCTGACGGAAACTGATCGCATCATCAGTGCGGATATTGAGTTGGATGTGCGAGAAGCGGCCATTCGAGAATGGAACTTCAGCATTCCGACTGATTACTCCGTCGTCTCCGTCACCGGTGCCAGCGTGACGGATTATGTCGCAGCGACAACGGTCGAGGAGAATCGTCGCAATCTGAAGGTTGTGTTTGGCCAGGATGTTCTGGGCCGGCATCTGGTGACTCTGCGGCTGGAGAAGAGCGAAGCCGCCGTCGCCGGTGCGTGGGTTCTGGATCGTATCGAATATCCCGGTGTCAAATCCGTTCGTGGCGATATTGGAATCGTTAGTGCGCCAGGTTTTCGAATCACCGCGGGACAGGTCAATCTGCTGGTTGAAAAGCCCTTGTCGTTCTTCCCGAAGCCATCGCCTCATCTGCAGCAGGCCTTTCGAATTCGCGAACCCAACTGGTCTGCCACGATGCAGGTCGAATTGCTTGATCGCAGCGTGCAGTCTGATGTGTTCCACCTGTATTCGCTCAGTCAGGAAACGGTTTATGGCAGCGCTTTGATCAACTACTTTGTAACAGGAGCACCTGTATCGGAGTGGCGGATCACTGTTCCTGAAACGATGGGCAACGTGATGGTCGACGGCCAGAACGTGCGCACATGGCGGCGAGAAGCGGACTCGCTGATTGTGACTCTGCATCAGCCTGTGATGGGAGCCTACACTCTGTTGGTGACGTTCGAGGAAAAGCCGGACAAGACCAACAATACCTTTCAGGCCGGCCAGGTTTCGCCGACCGGGGTTCAGGGCGAACGTGGTTACGTACAGGTCGTGAGTCCGATGCAGGTGGAGATTGAAACAGTGTCGGTGTCGGAAGACCTGCTGACACTTGATCCGCTGGAACTTCCTGCCGAGTTTCGTCTGCTTAGCACGGCTCCTCCGCTGGGGACGTGGCAGTACACAAGTCGCCCGTTTGAGCTGAACCTTAAAGTCAGTTGGTTTGAGCCAGGAACAACCGTCGACCAGGTTGTGGAATTCTCTGAAGCAAACAGTCGAGTTTCCCCGGACGGTGAATTGGTGACGGATGTGCTCTACTACGTCAAATCTCGAGGACAGCGTACCATGAAGATTAAGCTGCCGCCGGAACCGGTCAAGCTCTGGGCCGTGTCGGTGAACGGTGCTCCTGTGACGGCTCGTCAGGCAGATGATGCGACACTGATTCCGCTGCCTGGTACGGATCCGAATACTCCGGTCGAAGTTCGTCTGCGACTTGGCAAACCAGCCGTGGACGAAGCTCATCCTGAACTCGCGCTGCCAGTCGTCTTCGCGCCGGTGTTAAAGACGCAGTGGAACATCAGTGGTGACGAAAAGCACGTCCTGGTTCCAGCGGGTGGAAACGTCTCGCCGCCGGTACCCGTCGAGCGTCCTTCGGGATTCGCGTGGATTGCCAACCGCGGCATCGTTCCCCTGTTCATGATTAGCGTTCTGACGGCCATGGGAATAGGGGCAACTGGCAAGTCAGAGTCCTGGCGAATCGCAGGACTGATGAGCCTGGTCATGGCGATCATTTTCGCGGTGGCAGCGACTCAGTCGGCCTACTCCGAGACCGGTTCTCCGCAACCGCTGCAACTGAGTCTTCCTGTGCTGACCGCCGAAGAATCCGTGCAACTGTCTGTCCATAACGTGCCGCTGTGGCGCGTTAATCTCTCTGGGCCCGGGCTTGGCGCATTGATTGCGGGCACCGTTCTGGCACTCGTGTCATTTCGCAAAAAGCTGATGAAAGGCGGAATGATGTTTCGCTTCGGCGGAATCATTCTCATCGCCGCCGGAATCTTGCTTCAGGGGGACAGCGCGTGGTGGTTCTTTGGACTGCTGGGACTCGCGATTTTGACGCTGCTTCTTGTGCGACCCGCGGCGGATTGTTTCCGGGACATTCGCAGATGGATGCGTGAGTCGGCTCAGAATCGCAAAACGATTGAAGAATCTGCGTCAGAGAATGGCGATTCCGCCCCGAACGGGGCAACCACATAACAGCCTGGGGCAACGCCCCAGGAAAACGTTTCACATCACATCACATCACATCCAGAGCCCCAACGGGGCGGCACAAATCTACGACATCCGGACGTATGAAACCATAACCACAATTTGTTCCGCCCTTTCAGGGCTCAACCATCGCGCGGGATCGCAAACCCAGGGCGTTGCCCTGGGCTGACATGTTGTTGGCCCGTTGGGCCGCAAGTCTCGAAACGCAAAAACACAAACCAGCCCGGGGCAACGACCCAGGACGGAAGGTTCAAATCCATGACCAATACGTTCTCCGTTACCAACATCATCGCATTCCTTGCTGTCTCTCTCTCATCAACGTCCGCTTGTTTCGCGGGAATTCCCAACGGCTTTGAAGCAGCAGACTCCTTCGTTCAGCAGTGGCAAATTACTCACCAGGATTCTCGCCTGAAAGCCACCGGCACAATCACAGTCACCGGAAAGCCTGGCGACCGTTTCCTGCTCGTCAAATCGCCTGCGGTGCTGACTCAATTTGAAGGCGATGGTCTTCGAGTCACCCGAAGCGACGTTCCAGGTGAAGGCCTGTCCTATGTCATTCACATCACAGCTCCTGCAAATCAGGGCAGTCCAGCCGACTTGCCGGACGGGGCACTATTGGCCGTCACATACAAGGCGACTTGCGAATATCAGCTGGAAGCTGTCAGGCCGACAGAAGGACTGGCCGTGCTCACAGGCACCGCTGCTGTGCAGGAGATTAGCTTGAGCTACGACGAAGCGGGCTGGGAAGTTGCAGGCCCCACGGCGATTCGCATCGAACAGCAGGAAGCCGCCGGTGTAATGACTCAGGCCAAAGTCCTGCTCGGGCCAGGAGCAGGCAGTCTCGTGCTTAAGCCGAAGTCCCGCGATGTCACGATGGAGAAAACCCAGTTCTTTGTCGAAGCTTCCAACTTGTATCTTCCCGGTCCGGGAGTTGTTGACGGACGACATAAACTGAACATCCGAACGTCTCAGGGCCAGGTGAATTCATTGAGCGTGCTTGTTCCCAGGGGCCTGACAGTCACTGCGGTCACGGGCCCCGTTGGCTCATGGCAGTTCGATGCGGACTCCGGTGGACTCACGCTGGCCATTGAACCGGCTCAGTCTCAGCCGTTTGATGTTCTCATTGAAACTCAGCGAGGCCTGGATCCACTGCCTGTAGACGTGACTCTTGCGCCACTGCACGTGGTCGGAGCGAACGGAGAAGTCGGGCTCGTGGCCGTTGCATTCGGTCCGGAGGCTCGTCCGGAGAAAGTGGAACCGAAGATTATGACGATTGTCAATCCGGGAGACTTCGATGCCAGTCTGATCACGAATGCACAGGCGATACTGCATTGCGTGTATCGCTACGGAACGGATGGCGGTGAACTGGCCGTGCGAGTTGCTCCGGTGGCGTCCGAAGTTCGAGTCATCAGCAAGCAGGTCTTGTCGCTGGGAGATGAGCGAGTCGTGCTGGCGGGCAACTTAGCCGTGGAAATTTCGCGAGCCGGGTTATTCGAAGTGAGCTTTCCTCTTCCCCCTGGCCTGGAAGTGGAATCGCTCTCCGGCCCCGCGCTTCATCACTGGGCTGAACGGAGCGAACAAGGCAAACGCACGATTGTCCTGCATCTGAATGGCCGAACGATCGGCACACATGAGTTCTCCGTCGCATTGTCCGGCACAGCGCCGACGGATGCAGCGGAATGGCAGATCCCTCGCTTCGAACTGAATGAGGCGGCACGGCAAACAGGTGAGCTGGTGGTTCGCCCAACAACCGGTCTTCGACTTCGCACGGTCACTCGTCAAAACGTTTCCGAAACCGACCCGCGTGCACTGGGAGGAGATGGCCAGGGAGCACTGGCGTTTCGACTGCTGCAACGTGACTGGAATCTTTCGCTTGGCATCGAGAAACTTGACCCCTGGGTGACAGGTCAGCTCCTGCATGAAATCACTTTGCGAGAAGGGCAGACTCGATCAACATTGATCGCTCACTTCAATGTGCAGAACGCATCCATCGCTTCAATCCGAGTTACTCTGCCCATCACAAATGAGGACGAAATCAAGACTCTGCGAGCCAGTGGCACTGTCGTCAGTGATATGGCCCGAACAGCTCCGGATTCAAATGTCTGGGAAGTTCACTTTAAGCGTCGCGTCGTTGGGAAACTTCAATTTCAGATCGAGTATGAACGTCGCGGAGATCGTGTGAATGAAGAAGAATCGCTGACTCCGATTCTGTTCCCGGAGGCTCGACAAATCTCCAGTTTCTTCGCAGTCCGAGCGGGCGGCCGACTGGAACTGGAACACGACGAGCTGACTCAGGGATGGCAGCGCGTCGATTGGAACACCGTCCCTCAGGCCCTGAGAGAAACGGACAATCGGACCGCTCCGGCACTCGTTTTTCGTGCCGTCGATCCTGGTGCCGCACTGAAGGTTCAGGCCAAACGCCACTCTCTGGCCGATGGGCTTAAACTTCGTGTCGCGGAAGGATCACTGACGACCGTTCTGTCGCCAACGGGTGACCAGTTGACGGCCGTCGATGTGGTGATGGAAGTGATCCAGCGAAGCAGTCTGAGCGTCAACCTGCCGGAAGGTGGCGAGTTATTCAGCATCTTCGTCAACGGCGAAAGTGTGAATTCCATTCGGCAAAATGGTGCTGAGAATGCGTGGCAGTTCTACATTCTGCCCGGCATAGACGACCGAACGGCGCAGGTGCGATTCGTTTATTCTGTTCCCGGTGATCGCTTGAGCGACTTGAAGCTCCGCAGTCCGCAATTGAATGTGCCTCTGGAAAACATTCACTGGAGTGTAATTGCACCGAAAGGTTTCGAGCTGACCAGCAATGACGGCAATCTGGAACTGATTCGCCAGTCGAATCAGAAGGATTACGATCGTGACTCCTATCTGTCTGCTGCGAGTGGAAAGCGACAGGTTAAGGCCGAGCAGGCGACTCAGCTTCTGGAGCAAGCTAATCAGCTTCTGCAGGCCGGCGAACAAAGCAAAGCGCGATGGGCGCTGAATAGTGTCGCCAATCAGTACGCACTCGATGCGGCTTCGAACGAAGATGCTCGAGTCCAACTGGAGAATCTGCAGACTCAGCAAGCGATTGTCGGGCTCAACACGCGTCGTCAACGACTGTACCTGGACAACAGTAGTGACGATTCCATCCAGATCGATAACAAACAGCTTCGTGAAGCCGCCGCCGAGAACCCGGTGCTGCAGCAGGATCAGTTGAACTTCCGACCGCAGGAATTAAGCCAGTTACTTCGAGGAAACACGACGGAAGACAACGCGGTTCTCCAGCAGATCGCCGCCCGACTGGTACAGCATCAACACACGACGGCCCCCGCACCGCAGGCGATCATTATCAGCCTGCCTGAAGAAGGCGACACATACACGTTTGGTCGCAGCGTCCAGGTCGCCGAAAACGCCCCGCTGAAACTTGAGCTTGATTTCGCTTCTAAGCTACAGATTCATTTCTGGCGATTCAGCCTGGTCCTTGTTTTGCTCATCGGACTTGGCGCCGCCCTGGCATTCGCCACGACGAAGACTGCACAAGGCACACATGAAACAACGGGGGCAGTTCAATAGCGTTTCAGCATTCGAAGAAGAATCACAGCGGAAGCGATTTGGGGGCACAGGAACAGCGCCAAAATGGGTTCCGGTTATCGCAACCCGCCGCGTCAGTTTTGATGTTGCGGGTCTGCGGCTATCCCAACCCGAAACGTCAGTGAGGGATTGAGCTGTCGCGTTTTACAAGTGTCTCCGTAAATCCCTCGCTGACGCGTCGGGTTGGGATTTCAACTGCTTCTCAGCGAACGGCGGTCTCAATACGGATGTGCGAGATTGAAGGTCGTCACTGCTGCCAGTAATTCCGGTCCAGTGTGCGGTAGTTGATCGCTTCGGTTAAATGAACCGAACTAATCTCTTCACTATCGGCCAGATCGGCGATCGTACGACTGATTCGCAGAATCTTGTCGTGCGCTCGTGCTGACAGGCCCATTTCTTCCATGGCGTGCTTCAGGAGTCCCTCGGCATCCGACTCCAGACGGCAGAATCGTCGAATCTGAGGCGGCTTCATTTTGCCATTCACACGAACTGATTCTTTTTTGAAACGAGCGTTCTGGCGTTTCCTTGCCCCGACAACGGCTTCTCGCATTGTTTCGCTGGATGTGCCCTCGGACTTGTCCGACAGCTCTCGAAACGGCACCGGCGGCACTTCGATGTGGATGTCAATTCGGTCCAGCAACGGTCCACTGATACGACTAAGATAGCGTTCGATCGCCAAGGGTGCACAACTGCAATTGCGCTTCGGGTCGCCTCGAAAACCGCACGGACACGGATTCATGGCCGCGACTAACATTACGTTCGCCGGAAACGTGACGCTGCCCATGGCTCGAGAAATCGTAACGTGCTGATCTTCCAGCGGCTGTCGCAGCACTTCGAGCGTTCGACGATTAAACTCCGGCAACTCGTCGAGAAATAGAACTCCATTGTGAGACAGACTGATTTCACCTGGCTGAGGAATACTGCCACCTCCGACCAGTCCGGCTTCACTGATCGTATGATGCGGTGCTCGAAACGGACGACGCAACAACAACGGCTGCCCAGGTTCCAGTTGTGCGACGGCGCTGTAGATGCGAGTCGTCTCAAGACTTTCTTCGGGTTCGAGTTCCGGCAGGATTGTACACAGGCGTTGCGACAACAGCGTCTTGCCAGTTCCGGGTGATCCAATCATCAGCAGATGATGACAACCTGCCGCAGCCACCATCACCGCTCGCTTGGCCATCTCCTGACCTTTGACATCAACATAGTCGATGTCATAAACCCCAAAGCTCCGTCGCGCGCTGTCCCAACTGAAGATGACGGGATCCAGAGGCAACAAGCCGGTCAGGAAGCCAACCGCTTCCGCCAGCGTTCCCACCGCAATGACGTCAATGCCTTCGACCACCGCCGCTTCCATTGCGTTCGCGGCCGGAACGACGATATGCGTCTGCCCGGAATCTCTGGCGGCCAGTGCCATGGATAGAACGCCTTTGACCGGGCGCAGACTGCCATCCAGAGCCAGTTCTCCCACGTAGACGACTTTTCGTCCCGGTTCGATTTCGATCTGCCCATCGGAAATCAAAAAACCCAGCGCAATCGGCAGATCCAAAGACGCTGCATCTTTGGGAAGGTCCGCTGGAGACAGATTGATCACGACTCGATCACTGGGACGCCCGTAGCCACTGTTGACGAGTGCTCGTTCGATCCGATGAATGCTCTCTTTGACCGCCGCTTCTGCCAGTCCGACCAGAATCACCTTGGGAATTGCACCGGGGGAAATATCCACTTCGACCTCGACAGGTCGAGCTTCAATTCCGAACAGGGTATACGTAGCGAGTCGGGACAGCATGATTGAGGGGCTTTGGTGTAGTCGCGTTGGGTTGTGGGGGATTAAACCACCACCCCAAAGTTTGACGACAGACTCAGCCTGATGCAATCGAACCAGATGAGTATGTAACCCCCGCAGCTGCTGATTTCATCCTAACCCGAAGCGTCGGCAAGGGATGTCGCTTGCGTAAACTGTCGAAACCCCGTCGGACAAGAATGTCCAACCTAAGTCGCCGAGGCTGACAACGCACAAGAGCCATGTCGCTCAGAATGTTCATGCCATCAAGAGATAAATCCAATGACGGCAGAAAAGACGCTGTCGCCTGCGGCTTGCCGTTAAACATGATTGGCTACGGCCTGTCGTCACACTGGCAGCAAAACACAATGAGCCGCGAAAACGGGTTAACGTCGTCGCGGCTCAGGGAAGACTTCAAGATCAAATCGCGGGTTACTTCCGTTTGCTGACGGTGTTCATCGCGGTTTTAGCAACAGCAAAACATTCGCGGATATCAGCCAGAGGATTCTTTTCGTTCTCTTCGTATTCAAGAGACAACGCTCCGTTCGCCGGGAAGCCAGCCAGCTGCAATTCGGTGATCACTTCTTCGACGTTCAGGTGCCCCTTGCCAAGAATCACACCCTTCGTCTTGTCCTTCATTTCGGCGAAGTCCTTGAGGTGAATTCCGTACAGTCGGCCCTTCAACAGGCGAATGACTTCCGGAGCATTCTGACCGGAGCGGATATAATGCCCCAGATCTGCACACGCTCCGATTCGCTCGTCGTGATTTTCGATCACACGCAGCACATCAATCGCTTTGTTGTAACGGTGCCCTGGACCGTGATTGTGAATGGCTACTCGAATATCGAATTCTTTGACCAGTTCGTCAAGACTATCAAAGGAGTCCAGATCCGGATCGGCCGAGATACACGGTGCACCGATCTTTTTGGCGAACTCAAAAGTCTTGCGATTCTCAGCCGCATCTTTCGTGAACCGATTTACTCCGTGACCGGAGATCGTCAGTCCAAGACTCTCCAGTTGTTTCTTCGTCGCTGCGATTTCTTCATCACTCGAGTTAATCGCCAGCATGCCGCTGTAGAACTCAACCTGTTCAAATCCCAGGTCTTTGGCGTGCTGCAGTGCTTCTTCACGCTTGTAGCCTCGCAGCGAGTAAAGCTGAATACCCAGCTTTGGCAACGCGGAATCTGTTGTGCTGGCCAGGCCCACTCGAGTGCCAAAAGCAGCTCCGGCGGCGATAAGGGATGTTGTCTGAAGAAAACTGCGTCGAGTCTGAAAAGACACGGGATGCTCCATAAGAAGCCAGGGGAAGGAGAAAAAGGTCGGAGCGTAATTCTACGGAGCCCCGGCAGCCGCGACAAGCAGGCGGAAGCGAAGATGAGTTCGGACGCGAATTCAAAGCCTTCCTGTCTGCCTGGCGGTGGAAATCAGATTGAAGTACGCTGACGGATACTCAAACCGTCAACGCTTCCTGATACTGCCATTTGCGGATTTTCCTGATGACCAATCGCTGCCCGGACTCTTGTGAACACCGTGTTGCGAACGGCGACAATCAACAGTGCAAATTCATCGGAGAACTGCTCCGTGAACTCGACGCATCCGCTGCAGATGTCAATCAGGAAACCTGCGAAGCCTGTTGCCGTTCGTTTCTGCCGACACGCGATGACCTGAATCCGGTTGTCGCTTCTCTGTTGTGGTCTCGCTGTGAGAATGCCCTGACCGATGTGAAACTCGCAGCAGACTCTGCGATCACCGAACGCCTGGCCACGCTGCGTAATCTTGCCGAGGCCAGTCTACCGCTGGTTTTTGCGGATGAAGACGATCTTCCAACGAGCCCCGCGAGTGACGAGACGAAACCGCGAGGGACCGCCGAGCAGATGCTGCAGATGTTGCCCATGCCGGAGTACTCCGGCGGAACGCTGAAGTCATGGGCCGTGGGTGTCACAACAGCTCCGCGCCGCCAGCCGACACTGGAGCGATGTCTCAGGAGTCTCCAGGCCTGTGGCTGGGATCAACTGCATTTATTTATTGATGGCGATGTGTCTGTGTCGGAAGAGTTTTCTGCTGCCTCCAAAACGATTCGCAATCCTGCGGCCGGGGCGTGGAGAAATTTCTACCTGTCACTATCAGAACTGCTGCGAAGGTATCCGGCGGCCAACGCACTGATGATGATTCAGGATGACGCATTGTGGCCAACTCATTTGCCGGTCCGTGATTATCTGGAACAGATCCGCTGGCCGGACGATGATCGCTTTGTCATCTCCCCGTATTGCTGTGCAGACTATACGGAAGAGAAAGCCGGATGGCATGAGTTCCGTGATACGTGGGTTTACGGCGCCGTGGCATTGATATTCTCCCGGACGTCGGCGGAGGAATTTCTGGCCGACCCGATCGTGATCGAACGGTGTCGTCACGACTATCAGGCCGGGATTGATGTTGTGATTGGAGACTGGGCGAAGCGGCAAAGTGTTCGTGTGATCTTTCCAACACCGAGTCTCGTGCAGCATATCGGCGACGTCAGCACTCTGTGGTCGACGGCCAGAGCGGTCGGGCTGCGGCGAGCCACTCGATTTGTCGGCGATGAGTTTGTGGTTTCATCAGCCACTGAGCCGAAAATTGAGCGGCGAGGCATCGTTTGTGGCTGGATCTCGACAGACCCGCCAATCGTTTATCACTCGATGGGCCACGAGGATCCCGGAGAATTCATGCCGGATGAACCGATCACGCGATTCGCGATGTATCTCTGGCATCAGACGGCCGAGGATATTGCGTGGCTCGACCAGCGTGCTCGCCAATTGCGACCCAGTCACCGGATTCTTCACTGCGTCAATGATGTCTCCGTCTGTCGAGAACTTGTGGCTCGAGGAGTCTCGGCGCACTTCATTAATCAAAATGCTTTTCTGGATGAACGGCTGTTCTCGATCCAGCCTGATGCAAGCAAGATCTATGATGCCGTCTATACGGCTCGCATGGCCCCGTTCAAACGTCATGAGCTTGCTAAGGAGATTCCGTCACTGTTGATCATTGGCGGTACAGTGACTCCGGAAGATTCCGACGAACACTTTCAGCGCATAAAGGCCGCTCTGCCTCAGGCAACCTTCACCTATGACGGCCCAAAGCAAGTACTGAATGAGCAGGATGTCAATGATCTTTTGAACCAGTCTCGGGTTGGGCTATGCCTGTCCGCCGTCGAAGGCACAATGTATGCGATGGTTGAGTATCTCCTTTGCGGCTTGCCGGTCGTCACTACTGCAAGCCTTGGCGGACGTGACTCGTGGCTTGATCCGCGATTCACGCGAGTTGTCGCCGATGATCCTCAGCAGATCGCCGCGGCCGTGAAGGATCTGATTGATCGAGACCTGTGTCCGCACATGATTCGTTCAGAGACGTTGATACGGATGGCCGAACATCGCCAGCGTCTGGTTGATCTCGGCCAGCAGGTCTATGCGACTCATAAGACCGGGCGAGATTTCGCGCGAGACTTTTACGGTTCGCTCACCAACAAGCTTGGTGAGTGGTGTTTTCCGCAACAGGTGATGTCTCGCCGAAGAAGACTGATGCACCCTGAAGTGCGTTGACGCTTTTCCGGGTGCTCAATTCCATCTGCTGGCTGCGTCACATCAAGAAACGGCTACATCACCTCGGCGACCTGAATGCCCAGCAGCGACAGTCCTGTTCGTATCGCACGAGCCATCAAGTCGCAGAGAACAAGACGGCTGATGCGCAGTTCTTCGGACTCGGCATCCTGAACCGAACATCGATCGTAAAACTTGCTGAACGAATCCGCGGTTTCGTAAAGCCAGGTCGTCAGCAAATGAGGCCGATACTCCGACAACATACTGTCGACCGCGTTGCCAAACATCAGAAGTTGCATCACCAGACGACGCTCTTCCGGACAGGTCAGCAAGACGGCAGCACCGCTGGTAGCGACGGTGTTGCGATCCAGATTCAGCTTACGAAAGATGCCGCAGATACGAGCGTACGCGTACTGCATGTAAGCGGCCGTGTCGCCCGTTGTGGCCAGCATCTTGTCCCAGTCGAACACATAGTCGCTTTCGCGGTTATGATGCAGGTCGGCATACTTGATGCCACCGAGCCCGACGATCTCGGCCACTTGAGCCCGTTCGTCGCCCGACAGGATTGCTCCTTCGCGTCGCCTCTCATCGTTTTCGTCGACGATGCGTCGAGCCCGTGTAATGGCTTCGTCCAGCAGACTTTCGAGACCAACCGTATCTCCGGATCGAGTCTTATACGGCTTCCCATCTTTGCCCATGACCGTGCCGAACGACACATGCAGCAGCTTCAGATCTGAAATACCCCAAAGTAGAGTTGTAGCGAAGAGCTGCTGAAAATGTTCTGCCTGGCGTTTGTCGACGACATACAGTAATTCATTCGCGTGCAGTGTTTCTCTGCGATACTGAATTGTGGCGAGATCAGTTGTTGCATAAGTAAATGCTCCGTCCGATTTCTGCACGATGAAAGGAGCCGCATTGCCTTCGACGAAAACGCAGGTCGCCCCTTCACTTATTCGAGCCAACTGTTTTTCTTTGAGGCTTTGCACAACTCCGGCCAGCATCGGGTTGTAGTAGCTTTCGCCCAGAGTCAAATCAAACTCGATCCCCAGTCGCACATAGATCCGATTCAGGGCTTCCAGACAGGCGGGCAGGAACTGGTTCCAGAGTGAATTATTCTCAGCATCGCCCGCATGCAGTTTTGCCGTCTCTTCCCGTGCTTTGCGAGCGATCTCGGGATGAGCATTCGACATCGCCAGCAGGCTGGGATTTTGCTGCAAGGAGCTGACGGTCTCTGTCGCGGATTTGAACGCTTCTTCCGCAGCCGTGAGTTGCTTCTTCAGGCCGTTCAACTGCTTCTTGATCTTGTCATCCGTTGCGGCCGCTTTTTCCTGTTGAGCCAGCAGGTTGCGAGCATCACCAACAGCCTGCTCGGTGGCCGGGAGCTTGCTGACTGTGGCCTGATAGTCCGACAATTGATTGACAAGTTTGTAAAGTCGAGCCAGCTCCGAGACGGCTTCGGTTTCAAAGGCCGCCTGATTTCGGAAGTGACGATATCCGTAGATGATCATTCCGAACTGTGTGCCCCAGTCACCGATATGGTTATCACTGGTCACCTTGTGCCCGGCAAATTTCAGTGTGCGACAGATCGCATCGCCAATCACGGTGCTTCGCAGATGACCGACATGCATCGGCTTGGCGACGTTGGGAGATGAGAAATCCACTATCACATGGCGAGGCGTTGTCGCCGGTTCAACTCCGAGACGATCGTCGCCGGCGATCTTTGCGATTTGTTCCGCGATGAACGTATCTTTCAATCGCAGGTTAATAAACCCGGGGCCAGCCACATCAGGAGGCTCACAGAGATCATCAATCTGGAGCTGGCTTTTCACGGCTTCCGCGATTTCACGCGGCGGCTTGCCAAGCTGCTTGGACAGCGACATCGCAAAGTTGGCCTGGAAGTCACCGAACTTCGCATCCTGTGCCGGACGAATCATGTCCAGCAATGGCGCAACGTCTGTCACGAGTGCAGAGAGGGGACCAACAAATCGGCTTCGAACGAGAGTCAGCAGGTTCATGAATTCAGAGCTTCTATATTCGTATCAGTTCAGTCGCGATGCGCCAGCAGTCTGATGATTTGTTCGCGTACCAAGCGTTTTCGTTTAACGGCGAGCCGCAGGCGGAGGCAGAACTCGGACAACGACGGCCTGCCGTCAAAAACGTTCAAATCAATATTCTACCAGCGCCCGGTTTTCGCAAGGATTGTTGTTCAAACCGGACGCTAATGCGTTCCGGCTGATGGCCGGAAGACACTGAAGGAGTATTTCTCCATCGTGTTTCCCGGCGCACATAAAGTCAATGTTACCACCCGCTGGACATGTTGGCTTCGATGGCTTTTTGAGCTTCCGAAAGATCGGAGCCGGTATCCAGCATATAGAGCCGAATTGCGTGTAACTTGTCCCCGGAGGCACGGGCCAGACAATCGCGAGCGACATCGCATGGACGCGTTTTGCCTTCAAGACCCAGCAGACGCTTGGAGATGACCCAGATATCTCGAGGGCGCTTCGTGATTCTCAAGACTTTCTCTTCGGGGTAGTACTTCTGAGCCATATGCTCAGCCTGTTCAAGGCTGGAGGCCCAACCAATCATGATGTGGGCTTCAGTTTCGATTTCAAAAAGAGGCATCGCGGAGTCCCTGCGAATGGATGAAAGATCGCCTGCTGATGAAGCGATTGAATCTGCCAGTTGCCGGACGACGCCGTCGGATCGTCAGTGCCAAAGCACCTGTCGTCACCGCCGCAGAACGCTCGCCTGTTCCCGCCAGCGTCCGTAGGATAGCAGTTCGGGGCAACATTTCGACAGACGGACGATTCCGCAAAATCTCAAAATCGTGCGGTCTGAGAAGCCTTGATCCGGGTTCAATCCGTAATTGCTCGCAAACAAAAAATCCTGTCTTCAGCACAAACGGAGAATCTCGATGAAGCCCATCAAGCTTGCAGCTTTCATCTTAACACTGACCGTTCCCGCCCTGTCCATGGCTCAGCCGCCGCAAGGTGATCGTCCTGACGGTCCACCGCCGGAAGGGCGTCAGGAACGCCCGCGTGACGGAGGTCAGGACGGACGCCCACGTTTCCCAAACCCGGTGCTGGAAGCGATCGATGCCGATAAGAACGGCGAACTTTCGGCCGAAGAGATCGAGAATGCTGCGACTGCCCTGAAGTCTCTCGACAAGAACAGCGACGGCAAGCTTGATATGGTCGAGATGCGTCCCAACTTTGAAGGCATGGGACGCGGATTTGGAGGGCCTCCGGGGGGCGGCCCGGGATTTGGGGGAGGTCCCGGGTTTGGCGGTGGTCAAGGTGGCGGCGGAGCCGAAGAGATGATGAATCGCCTGATCGCCATGGATGCGAACAAGAACGGAAAGCTCGAAAAGGATGAAGTTCCCGAGCGTATGCAGTCCATGTTCACTCGCGCTGACAAGAATGAAGACGGTGCGATTGATAAAGAAGAAATGACCGCGATGGCTCGCGAACGATCCGGCGGTCAAGGAGCTGGTTTTGGCGGTGGACCGGGAGGTTTCGGCGGTCGTGAGTTCCTGGCTCAGATGATGGAACGTGCCGATGCCGACAAAGACGGCAAGTTGAGCGGCAATGAGATCCCGCTGTTTATGCGTGAACGTCTCGAGCAGACCGATACCAACAAAGACGGCGCACTGGACAAGGCCGAACTTGAAGCCGCAGCAGCTCGCATGAGCGAAGGTCGCGGACAGGGACGAGGCAAACGTCCTCCTGTTGAAGGCGAAGACGAGCCAAAGAGTGAAGAGAAGAAGTCCGAGTAAGCAGCCCGATAGACTTCTCAGCATGAAAGCCCGACACCTCAAAGTGCCGGGCTTTTTTTTCGACTTCGTTGACTGGCGAGCGGCAGGGCGTCAGCCCTCCGAGTACACCCTCACCCTGCGCTTCATGCGATTCCGCCTATCGTGATTCCCATGACACCTCACCACATTGTGATCCCGTGGGAGTTGTCTAACTGCATGGCACCGGGGTCAGTGCGTGGTCGCTACAAAGAGACATCGATATTAGCAAACGCCTGATCCGCGACTCAGTTGCATTGGATTGCTACCGTGAATGTCACTGATGATGGCAGGCATCTGTTTACGGGATAAAGACGCGGTCGATATCATGACTCACCGGACAGCCGCTCGGTGCCGAGGCGAGCCCAGTAAAAAATGCAACGACTTCCCCAAAAGTGCCGCCAATGGTGAACATTTTGGGCGACGACAGATGTGGCCTACTAACTCGATGAACTTATCCGTGTCATCCATAGCTTTGATGCATAACGACCGCCATCAGCGGATGGCGTGAGAAGAGTATCCACATCAAGACGCGAACGACCGCCATTCCGCTGCATGGCCATGTTCGCTTTGCGATTCTTTGCGATTGGCCACTCTACGTTCAAAACGTTTGGTCGCAGCACACTGAAATCAATCGCTCAACAGAGATCAAATTACGACCCGAACTTTGCGATGACAAGTCCAGTCTGTGAACGACCACAGAGGATCCTGAAGACTCTCCGATGCCGCATCAACGCCGCCTGGGCCACCTGCGATCCCTCTGAGAACCAGCGTTTTTTCCGTATACTCGAATGACAGTCGACCCGCCCCGATTGAAATCCCTGTCGACTCCAGCAACTCGTGGGACCTAAGACCAACAACCCCGGCCGCCGCAGCGATGTCCTCCGCCAATACCGCGTTGGCATTCGATGGATGAAGCCGTTCCTGCGGCGACGATTGAAGCCGAAGCCTGAATCGTAGTCAAACGGCTCGGCGCGGCCGATGTTAGCCTCGTGTACGAGACGTCCAGGTGATGGCGGGACACGAGGCCGCCCGCGATCAGCTCACGCACCGCCCATCATCGACTCCAACTTCGCGAAGCACACCGGGCAGATCCCGTGGCTGAACAACGCGTCGGAGTGAGCCGAGATGTACTGCTCCAACTGCTGCCAACTCTGGTCGTCGTCACGGATCTTCTTGCAGTAGCTGCAGATCGGAATGATGCCCCGCAGTTGCTTGAGTTGACTTTCGAGATGGAGACGAAGTTCTTCCTGCGCCTTAGCGAGCTGCTCGGCCGCGCGACGTCGCTCCGTGATGTCGGTAACGAACACGGTCACGCCTCTGATATGACCGGCATCGTCGTACAGCGGCGAGTAGCGGTTCTCCCAAAAACTGCGCTGCAGGTCAGGGTCGCCGTACTCTTCCTCCATGAGGATGTTCTCGCCTGACAGCGCGGCATCGAAGTTCGCCTTCGCATGCTGCCGGTCCGTGTCATCATAGATGACGTCCAGTATGCAGGTGCCGATTTCGATAGTGGCGCCCCAGATTCGCTGCATCGTCTGCGCGTGGGCCCGCGCGAACGACGTGTAGCGATACGCGTGGTCGAGCGAAAAGAAGATCACGCCGTGCGGGCTTTCGAGAATGTTCTGCAGGAGCAGCAACTGTTGCTTGTTGCGGACGAGCTCCTCAAGGGCCTCTTCATGCGAAAGTTGCATTCGGTACCTCATGTTCTGATGTAGCTGCCTGGCATCGCCACGTGCCGGTTGCCAGAGCATACGCTGGAGCGGAGTAGCGGTCCAGCGAAAGACAGCGTACCGCTCGGCCCTGCCCGCGACGCGAGCGCGCCCATCGAGCGCATTAATGGCGCCGCAGATGTCTAGCAGCGTAAGAGTCGGAAACTCGTACTTGTACTCGATTCAGGTCTCTGCCACGTTCCGCGGAATTGACTGAGCCGCTATCTGCCACCGTTTGCACGTTGCTTACCTTCTGCTCAGCGGAAACATCGTCAACATCGAGTCTCTGGTAATCGAAAGCAGGCTCGTTCTGCAAAGTCCTTTCAAATGCCAGTATCCGCCCGCCTGTTGATCCAAGGTAAGCATCCACGGAAACGCTCCGTCTAAGGCACAAACAAGAGCGTCTGATTCGCCTGAGAGATCGTATTCAACAACGCACGTCGGAAGGATGATCCCAGTTCCGAGTGGCTCAATGCGTAACACTCACTCCATCCTCACTTGCAGAACGACGGCAATCACCCGGTTGGCGCGAGTGACATGGTAAAGTGAGATTGGCACCGCCGCCAACTCGGTGTGCATTGCTTTGTTATACGCTGATGCCTAGATTAGTGGAGAAGTACTGTCGCCAGTAGTCTCGTGCGATACTGGCTTCGTTGTCGAAGAATATTGTAGTGCCATCAACAAGAGTCATCTTAAGCCTTGACACGTCGAATTCCCGGCTGAAGTCAGAGGAGAATGCTCCGCCGTGTTTGTCTGCGGAAACGACGATTGGTGTGTACATCGTGATTGATCGGTGTTTTGTTCCGTTAGCAATGTCCTGCAGGTAGCCCATAGCCGCACACTGGCTCTTGACGAACGCTTGAAAATCCTTCTTCTTGGGGTGCTTGCTCGATACGACTGGGAACTCATTGTAAACCCAGTCACAGAGCGACCATCCGAGCATTGCTGCAAACACCGCCTTGCTGGTTGATGTTAAGTCTGACTGACATTCAACGACACTGTCATTGAATGCGACGAACAGATCTGCAGAGGTCTTGATGTCAAATGAGAAGTTCATTTTGTTGTTTGCGTATAACAATAATAATTCTCCGGCGATTTGAGGCGGTAATCTGCGAGTTCCAGGATTATCACCGCTTAAGATGTCAGCTTAGGGGCAATCGGGGGTGTCGTCAATGTGCCCCTTCCTACACCCTGATAATGCGGCAAAAAACCCGCGTAGACCTTCGATCGAATGATTTGCAGATGAATGTGCGGCATTCAGGTGGAGTCGACAAACGGGGATGCTGAGTGCCGTTCGAACGAGGCATTGGGGCGGTAGATGTCAGATCTGAAATTTCAGATTTGAAGTCGTAAATTCTGTGACCCCAGCTTTCAACTGAAAACTGCCCTCAGGAACAGTCCCAAGTTAACTTCCGGATGTTTGCGTGCCTTGTAATCCCAACCCGAAACTTCAGTGAGGAATTTTGCACAGCAACTTGATCCCTCGCTGATGCTTCGGGTTGGGATAGACGGAACTTGTTTCGGGATTGTCCCGCCGTCAGTTCGCCTTCAAACCATTTTCTGCCACAGCATCGACCGTAGCGCGGCCGAGAAAGCTGAGCAGGGGAATAAACAGCGTTGTGCCGCTGCCAATGTCATCAGACAGAACGGAATCACTCACCTTCAAATGAGTCACCCCGACGCCGATGGGGCCGCGAGTGGAATCGAAGGGGATCCATTTTCCATCCACAAACGCTTCCGTCCACATGTGCGGCATAAAGGCCGAAGGATTTGGTACGTAAATGAAGCCGACGGCAACTCGCGACGGAATCCCCTGACAACGCATCAGCGCGCTCAGCAGAACAGCGTGTTCCGTGCAGTCACCGCGCATGGTTTTCAGGATCTCAGAAGCCGGCTGCATTGAGGTCGAAAACGGTGAAACTCGCACATGCTTCCAGACATATTGCGTAAGCCGTTTACACTTGTCGATGGGAACCGAAGTCGCTCCGGCGGCGATAATACCCATTCGCTTCAGGTCTTCATTCTCCGTCGTCATCCAGCGAGATGACGATGTATAACCGGGATCAATGTACGGTTTGCGAGGATTGGTGATCGACTCCAGGTTTCCAGCCTCAGGTATAACAGGCCGCAGTAACGTAACCAGAAGTTCGTTCGAAGCGACCTGCTCAACCGTCTGGAACTCGGACGTTGGCAGATCAATCTGTTCGGATTTTCCAACAGTGACTTTCAGGCTCAGAGACGGACTGCGTTCGAGGTTTGTCAGAGTCCGCTTCACTGGCAGCACACTGCGAAACTGCAGATCCAGGGAATCCATGCTGTCCTGCCCGAGCGCATCCGCGGCGTCGGTTCGGTCCAGTCGCAAGGTTTGTCCAATGAGCGGCTGCTCGATGCGAATCGGCATTAGTTCGGAGTCGTAGTAGATCGACGACTTCATCTCGGGATTATTCGTAGGCCAATAGTCAAAACGTGTGACGGCGATCGTTGTGCCATCAGAAAGCTGCAGAGACTGAGTTTTCCCGCGTTCGATTTCGACGTCGACAATAGCGGCTGTTTCGGGAAAGAACACAGCGCTCGTCCACAGTCGTTGAGTTCCCGTGGATGCAGCGGGTAACCAGGCCGGGAAAATCGCCGATCTCGGCTGGACGATGGAGTTAAGCATTTCCCGGCGAACCGATCCGCCAACATTCTCCGTCAATTCAAACGCGGACTTTTCCGCAAGCCATCGACCGGAACGTTCTATCGCCGCGCCATCGGCACCGGTGCGACGAAGAGACCAGCTCTGAAGAACTCCGTCGGCTGTTTCGATGGTTTCCAAATGAGCGGAGACAGAGAGATCTGTCCCGAAGCGCCGAAGCTTCAGGCGAGTATCCCGGATGCGTCGAACGGAAGTGGACACATCAGCGGAAGTGCGGGCAGAGCCATTTATCGGAGTGGTCGTCAGCGATTCGTAGCCCACGGCTTTGCCATCGAATTCAATGCGGTACCAGTGCTGCTGATTCTGTGTGGCAGCTTTTTTCTCGAGCGCGCCCGGAGTTCTTGCGATTAATCGCGGTGTTTGGGCGCAAAGGCTGTCGGGGCTGCCGAACAGCCAGAGCAAAGTCATCAGGATGAATCCCCATTGGTGTTTCATGTTTAACAGTATCACAGATTCTTACGTCGGAAGCAGCAGCAGAATCTGCAACGAATTTGGCGGTTATGCGGCTGCAATTGGGGGTCAACGGACACCTTGCCGGGGCGGCACAGTTTCTCCGGACGGCATGTTCGTGTTTAAAAATGGAGGCTTACCTGCAAAATCGTCGTTTCGTCTAAATCCCGGCTCCCCATCGTGAGTTGAGTGCTAGGTTTCGGCAGACTGGCTGAACGCGTCAAAAAACTATTCTGCGCCGGAATCATGTCATGAGTTTTCTGAAGAACTTTCTGAAGTCCAACTACCGTGATGGCGAAGCGACCCATGGTGTCAGCAGCTTTCGCAATTTGTCAGAAGCGGAGCTGGATGCGCACATGAGCATCGCTCGTTACGGCGACTTCACGCTCACTGACGCAGTCAGGCCGTCTTATAACCTTGAGGTCATTCCGCGGACGGGCTTCCGTCATGAGTGGTATGTTGATCAGGATTCCGGAGCTCGCATTCCGGTCCTGATGTCTTCTGTGACTCGCGAAAAGCTGTTCGACACGTTTCTGTCACTGCTTGATCCGCTGGGTGAAACGGTCGACGTCGTTCTGGAAACCAGTCACGACAAAAACAACGGGCAGCATACAGATCTGTACCGAGAACAAATTGATATGCCGGTGCTGCAAAGCATTCTGTATGACTTTGAAGACCTGCTGATGGACGACGGGTGCTGTGGCATTGCCATCCTGAATCCTCGAAAGCCAATGGAAGTTCAGCTCGATGAACACAAACTGCTGTTTGTGTATGGCCGTGAGAACGGTGACTACGAGCGAGCTTTCAAAGATAATCAGATCGCACGAATTGAAGACCTGCGATTTGTGACCGAAGCCGAACATGTGCATTCTTCAAGCGACGAATTCCAACAGCGGTTTGAACAATTGTGTTACCAGCTGGGTATTGAGAACTGATCGTCGCTGTTTCCAGGTTTTATGACCAGTGAATGGGAGGTTCAGATGAAGTGGTCCCCCCCACGCATCGAACACTGCCGTTGGCCTCAGGGCCGTATGAATTTCCAACGACAGTTTCTGCTGCTGACCGTTTGCGCGGGAGCCATGACTGGCTGCGCGTCCATACCGGCGATGCGCCCCGCGAACAGCGATATCTCTACCGCTGCAAACTCTGCACCGCCAGAGTTTGATGTCGTTCCGCCGACTGTTGCTCAGAATCCGGCGGTTCCTCAGACCCCGTCTGTTGCTGCAGCACCCCAGCAGAAGCCAACGACATCGGGAAGTCTCACAGCTCCGCTTCCCGTAGATCAGGGATCTCGCGTTGCCAAAGAGATGCCCGCAGAAGCTCCAGCGGTCGCTTCGACCACTCCGAAGACTTCAAATACTCCAACAACCTCAAGCCCTCCAGCAACTTCAAACAGTCCAACAACTCTGGCTGAGAGCAAACCTGTTCAAGCTGAAGTGAAGACTACGGAGCCGCAAAAATCCGGCAGTGAACCGTCGAAGCCTGTCAATGAAACAGCGCGTGTGGCCCTGAACGAACCCGCGAAAGATTCCGCATCAGCGGCTGCGCCAGTGATGCAGAAGCCGGTGACTCCGGAACCAGCGCAGACTGCTCCGAAAACTCCCTCCGGCGTGCTCGTAAGTCCGCCCAAGCCGTTTGCCTGGGAGACTGCGGGCAAGAGCACTGGTCAGCGTGCGTTTCAGATCGCATCGCCCGGCGAAGACGGGTATCGAACTTTGGTTGTCGGCAGCGTCGGCGGAAACGATCCGTTGGCTCTTGAGTTGGTCGATCGACTGGCTCGACGACTGCACGATGACAGTGTGATCCTTGGTGGTTACGACTGTACGATCATCCGAACACTGAATCCGGACGGTGAGGCGACTCAGCGATTTCTGAATCAGAAGGGTGAGTATATCAATGCGATGTTTCCGAAGGCCGGCGACAAATCGAATGCGAGCCCTGTTGCGGAAGTGGACTTCTTTTTGAAGCAGCTTCAAAAAGTGCAGCCGCAACGAGTTGTCCATGTGCGTACCGTGCCGGGTAAATCCGGAATTGTCGCTGCGAGTCAGAGTTGTGAGTCCGTCGGCAAGGAAATTGCCGAGTGGCTCAACTTCAAACTGATCAGCCTGCCAGGTCAAAAGACGTCTGAAGGGTCGTTGGAGCGTTACGTCTCAACCTCCGGAAGTTCAGACATGCTGACGATTGGGATTCCCGATTCGACGCCGCGCGGCGAGCTTTGGGATCTTTACGGCGACACGTTGATGAATCTACTTCTGCGAGACGACATGGCGACTCGTGAATTGGCCCGTCAACAGCCTCAGCCTGCGTCCGCGGACCGCCGTAATCAAAGTCCTTGATCGCGTCTTTGAGCCCGAAGCGCTAGCCGAGCTCTGATCCGCGTCGTAGTGCCGACCTCAGACGGCGTGAATGCTGACTGAATTGTTTAACGGCAAGCCGCAGGCGTCGTTGATCGATTTCGCCGTCGCCTTGCCGTTAAACGAAATCGCTCAGTACGGGGCGAAATGAACACCCCGCGAACGCCGCAGGATCGGTGCAAAGCAGAACGATTCTGGCACCCGTTTCAGGGTGCAATCGCAGGATTCGACGCGAACCGGTTGTGGCGCTGCGCTGACCACCGACTACCGTCTTAAACCACTTCGCGGTGAATCGCAGCGATCAACGTTTCCTTAGAGGCTTGTGTACTTGATTTCGCGCAGAGCCGCAAAATGCCCTTCTGTCGTTCGCCTGTGCCAACATCCGGAGAAAAAGAGCCGGAAGAGTTTGAATGCCGACGTTTAACAGTTCTGAGACCTCTGGAAACATGTCCATCGGAACTCCATACTGGCGATGTTTTCCCGTGCTTTGCAGGTCTGGAGAGGATTCAGTCCAATCCTGTGAACATTCCGGGAGAAGATTTCTTAACTTGGGCGTCATTAACTCACGGAGACTCGCCTGAGTTCCACTCGCTCGAAGGTCGCTGGTGTACTAGACTTCCGAGACGGCGGTATGCTGGTTTCCGGATCGGAAGCCAGCATTCTGCTGGAAGAAGCAAGCCTCTAATACTCGAACACTGAGTTCTCGCTATGTCGTTGCCAACGTGTCCATCATGCGGCCAGTCTGTCCTTGAAGACAACCCGGTGGATTGCCCGTTTTGTGGGGCCGCAATGGATGGTTCGCGGGGAGCCAAGAATACTCCTCGCCCTAAAGCAGGCCCCGTGGTTAACCGCCCGGGTGCTCGGAAGATTCCCGAAAAGCCTGCAACGCCCGCTGCTCCCGTGGCCGAGTCGGCAACGCCTGCACCGGAAGCTCCCAAGCCGGCCGCTCGTCCGGCCGGTGGTCCGCGAGGCAGCAGGCCGGTCGTGGATGAAGATGATCCGTTTGGCGTTGGGATGAGCAGTGCGGCGTCTCAGGCGATACAGGCCACGGCAAAACCAGAAAAGGGACGATTGCTGAAAGTCGTCTGCCCGATGTGTGAACAGGTCGGGTTCGTGCCGAAAAATGCGGTCGGCAAATCCGTGAAGTGCGCGAATGAAAAGTGCATGGTGCCGATCTTTACGGCTCACGATCCTAGCGAGCAGGGAACGGATCGGAAGCCGGTTCGAATGTCCGACGAGGCCGAAGCGGCTCGTCGCGCGGCCGATGCTGCGAAGCCTAAAAAACGAAATCCGATGGTCGTCTACGGTATCGTGGGCGGTATCCTGCTGTTACTCACATTGGCGTTGATACCGCTGTTGAACAAGCCACCGGATCCCAGTGGTCTCGACAAGCCCGTAGTGATCAAAGATTTTGGTCCAACGGACGATGAGATTGAACAAGAGAATTTGGAGAAAAAAAAGAAAGCACAGGCAGCTCTTGATGCCGTGAATCCTCACATCGAAGTGGAAGCTCACGCCGGCCGCATGATCGGGATGGCTCGCTTGCAGAATCTTCGGGACAAAGCGTGGGCTCGCAAGATGACCGGCGACGTCTTTCTACGACTCAATCAGACAGCCAAAGGTGCTCAGGAGTTTAATCAGAGTGTGGTGATCGAGGGAGGCCGCGGTTATTACCGCATCGAACCTTATCTGACTCGACATTGGCGTGCGATTGCTGCAGGCGATACGGACACTGCTGCCAAAACATTGGCGGATGCTCTGGGCGAAACCAAAACACTTCCTCGAACAGGCAAACATGGGCTGGAGGCCGCCATGGGGCTTGCGTCGGCCATGGTGAATGCCGGTCGCCTTCAGGACGCAGTCGCTGTCATCGCGGCTCGACAACTGGACACAACAATTGCCGACAATCGAGATGCTATTGCTTCGACCACGTGGTCCTTCACTTCCAGTCATAGTCGAGACGCCAGCACCGCAGGTCCGATGGTGCTCGATGCGTTGCTTTGGATCAACCCGTTGCATGCCGGAGTCGCAATTGATCTGGGGCTTCATGATCGCTGGGAGGCCGCCATTGCCTGGTCGAAGACATCACAGGATCCTCGCACATTGACCGATGCCCTTGTCGCACTCACGGAGATAGCTGCCGCACGGACGGCCGCACCGGAGACGTTCGCTCAGATTGAAGGTGCTGTTGACGGAAGTGATGCTGTCAGTGTACTCCGCGTCAAAGCTGCGGTTGCTGCGGCGACAAAAGATGTGGCTCGTTTCGATGCCTGTATGACTCTGATGGGACAACTGCCAGTGTCTCCGGCAGCAGTCCTGCCAGCGTCATCCGTTCTGGTGCAGGATGACGTACCGGATCGAAGCTCCATTGTTTACACGGCTTTGTCGGTGTCTGAAGTACTTCGAGCTGCAGTCGCCAGCGGAAAGAAAGAACAAGCCGCTACTGTTATCACTCGGCTGTCAGCAGAGTTGTCCGCGATTGCTCCGTCAACGACTCAAGTGCGAAGACCGATTAATCAAATGGCGGCCAATGAGGCAGGGTTCAAGAAGCAACTGGCCGCAGAATTGAAAGTTCCCGAGGACACTCAATTCGCCTCCATGTATCGCAACTATCGCAAACATATTGAACAGTATGCCAGGATCGCTGAAGACAGGCGATTGCTGGAAACCATTTTGTTGGCTCGTGTCATTCGCGCTGGTGGAACCGTCGAACTTCAGCAGGCCATGAACGCATCGCCCGAGCTGAAACAGGAACTCCTGCTGGATGAACTGAGCGGATTCCTCGCGATTACGGCACGACGATTTGGACGCGATTTTCCAGAAGTCCTGACGCCTGATGGATCACTGCGTCAGGGGCGAGCACTCTTCGGCAATGCGGAATTGATCGTACCCATCGCCGCCGCTGCGGATCGTGCATGGGCGACGAAGGATAATGACCTCGCGTCAGGACTGCGATTACTGGAATCTGTTGTCACCGATCTGCCAGGCCTTCGTCAGGCTTTGGCCTGCGAACTGGTGGAAGCTACGGCATTGACAACAAAAGATCCGGCAGTCGTGCTGACGGCGATTTCGAAAATGCAGAATATCCTTTGGCGAGAAGAATGTTACGTCGTGGCTGGCCGAGCCTTTGCGGATCGAAAGCTGGACAAGAAGGCTGACGAATGGATGGCTGGTAACAAGCTGCCGCCTTTGGAGCAGATTTGCCTGCTCTATGGAGCGTCTTTAGGCATTCTCGAGCGACCAGTTCCCGTCGCTAATGCTCCTGCCGGAACTGATGCGAAGAAGGCAACGGATCCTGCGAAGAAGTAGTGAACGTTTATGGAATTCCGCGAACAATCTCCGGGCCAATGAGCTTGGTGAGCCAGATGGGGAGTTTCTGCCAAACGACAATGACCTTGTCGAACTTGCCACTGCTGGGGCGGACATCTCCGATGTCGCCTTTCCGCAGACAGTACTGCCAGACGGCTGGATAAGCTTCTGCACCCCACTGTTGCTTAAACTTGAATGTTCCGCTGTCGACAGAACTGCGACCGAAATCGAACGCTTTCTGTCCACGTTCAACGCTGCGTTTCAGGCAGTGCCAGTACATCAGCATATTGCAGGCGGTGTGATTGAACTCCCGCAGTGAACTCGCACTGGGAATCAAAGTCACATCGGGGCCGTGCAGCAGAAATCCCGATGCAATCGGACGACCATTGGTCATCACGGTACAAATCTCCGCACTGTCTCCAAACTGAGTCAGCATCTCCTCAAACAGACGCTTTGAAAACGGCGGCGTTCCCAGGTCACGCATGTTCTGGCAGAACACTTCATAGAAGTTCTTTAACTGATCCTTGTGACCAAACTGCACGGACAGTGATGAATCATTAAGCGGCTTCTTGACCTGACTCCGCAGCTTCGACTTCAATCCTGTCCACAGTTGTTCGCTGGTCTCAGGCAGTTCCAGCCGCATATGGACCTTCTCGGTATTTGTCGAATTCAGACGCGGGTGCTCACTGCGGCTTTCATGTCTGAGTTCCAGATGTTTGACGTTGAGTGAATCCGCCAGCGTCACGGCTTTGTCAATGAGCTGACTGGCAATCTGAGCCGAATCCGCAAGTACACCGCCCGTATTCAGATAAGGCTGGCTGACCAGAAAACTTCCGAAAACCGGGCCTGTAATGTGCATCAGAGGAAGAACACCGACGATGCGTCGATCCTGCTCAGCCCACAGAAACTGCGGCCGATGGCGCAGACCTTTTGCGAACACCGTGGCCCACTCAGTCCGCAAATGAAATCCATCGTATCCCCATTTGCAGAGATACTCGTTCCATCTGGACGGAGGATTCGTTTGGTGATGAACCAGGACTGAAGTTGCGGGTGAAGCTGAGATCATGGATGCCTGATCCTGACTGGCAATGCTGGAAATCGTGTGTGTCATGATGGTTTGGGAACCGTGTGTTCACGGGGTGTTGACTTGATCGGATATCGAATGTTTTCGTTCAACGGCGAGCCGTAGGCGGAGGCGAAATCAACAACGCGACGCCTGCGGCTTGCCGTTAAACAAATAGACAAACTCCCCGCTTGTATGTTCCTCTGATTGACTGTTCCGGAAGCCTTACCGAGCACCAGACAAGACACTTTCTGAGATGTCTGCAGATGAATCTGAGAGCTCTGCTTCGGCACTCGTCTGGAGAGCATTCGCAGAAATCCTTGCCGCCAGATCTGTTGAAAGCTGGCGATAGACGTCCACGACTTTCGACATACGGCGATCGAAGCAGAATCGCTCTTCAATCGTCCGACGCCCAGCTTTCGCCAGTTCAATTCGCTGAGTGTCAGAGAGCACGCATTTTCGGATGGCTCGATACAGAGCGTTTTCATCGTCGGTCGGAACAACAAGACCATTCTGTTCGTGTTGAACCAGCTTGGGAATTCCATTGCAATTGGTTGTGACAACAGCACGTTCAGACGCCATCGCTTCGAGAACAACGTTCGGCAAACCCTCTCGCAGGCTGCTCAGGACAAACAAGTCGATGGCACGATAAAGATCTCGCGGATCATTCATAAAGCCGGCCAGACGCACATGATCCTGGAGTTCCAGTTCATTAATCTGGCGCTGAAGCTGTTCTCGCAGATGTCCTTCACCGGCAACAATCAGACCGATCGGATGGCCATCAATGATCAGTCTGGAGACCGCATTGATCAGATGATGAAAACCTTTCTCTTCAGATAGCCGTCCGACAGCTCCGATGAGAATTCGCTGGGAATCAAAGCCGAATCGAGCCTTGTCCCGCAATGTCGGCGGTGCCGTCGTATAGTCATCCAGCACGATCGCATTATCGATTTGGTGCAGTCTCTTGTCTCGAATCCCTGACGCACGGCAATTGTCATACAGATCCTGCGATACGCAGATGATCTGTTGGTAAAGCTTCATGCTCAGACGATCAATTTTGTAGTACAGCGGTGTTCGCGATGTGAATCGCACCCAGCCGTGAGCCGTTGTGACCAGGTGCATCCGATGAAACATGCGGACGATCAGTCCAATCGCGTTGCTCTTGTAATCGTGCCCATGCCATACGGTGACATTGCGTTCTTTGCAGATGCGAATGCATTGTTGAATCACGCGCCAGTCAGTTGGACCATTGTCATCAATACCGATGATCTCCGCGCCGCTGGCCGCTGCTTTGCGTTCCAGAGTCTTAAATCCCGCATCGCCCGGAGGTCGCATAAACAGGCACGCACAGTCGATCCCATACTGCTGCAGGTAGCGAGGCGAATTCAGAATCGTCTTCTCCGGTCCGCCGCCGACTCCGGTCACGACTCGTGTATGAAGAACAAATGGTGCGCTCATAAGATTCTCTGTCTCAGACGTGGACTCTTCGTCACAATAGACTCACTACCGCTGTGATCGAACAGTGTGACTTCCCGACGATGTGGGTGGTTTAAAGGCAATCACAGGTGGATCAGGTAAAGTGAGCCGACTCTGAATTCGCTCACTCTTCAGAAGATGCTCAAAGCGATCAGCCTTGCTCTTCCAGCTTTCCTGATGCAGACGACAGCGTGCTAATGCCTGAGCCGGTGAGATTCCCGAGTAGACTCGATTTCGCACGATCTGGCTGAATTCCGCAGGCGTTTCCGCCGCATCAAGACAGTCGGCCCAGACGTCCGTCGAAGGCAGGCGTTTGACGACCACGGATTTTCCTGTCGCCAGATACTCCTTGAGCTTCAAAGGCTGCATCGCCCTGGTCACGGGCAAATCGGCATAGGGCATGATCAGCACGCTGGCCTGCTCCGCGATTGCAGGTAAAGCAGACAGTGGCTGTGCGGGAAGAACTCGTACGTTTGAAAGAGTCAGCAATGCAGGATCGGGATCCTGTTGCGGTCCAATCAGGACAATTGTTCCCTCAATCAGATCTTTGGACAGTTGAATCAGCGACGGTGAGTCCATGCGGCGATCGATGACACCCCAGAACACGATCAAAGGACCAGCGATCCCGTCGACGGCAGTCGGCGCAGTGGCCAGCACTTCAGCCGCACTGATGCTGGCTGCCACCGATGCCCCCGGAGCAGACCTGGCGTTCTGGCGACTGCTGATGATGGCAGTCTCCGTCTCTTCCGTAACAACCGACAGCGAAGTCAGACGACTGTCTGCCGCCGTCCGCAGATGCAGACGAGAACTTTCAAAGCGACGAGCAACAGATTCCGGCCGAACGATAACGCTCCGCTGACTATTCCAGAAATCAACGTCGACGCCATGAGTCAGCAGTGATGATGATCGTCCATGAGACGCAATCATCGACTGCAATGTTTCACTGACAGCGACAAGACTATCGGCCTGCTGAATCATGTCATGATCCATCCGTCGCAGAGTCTCACCGTCCAGACCTGGCCACTGAGCAAAGTCATCGACGCAATAATACACCCAACGATCAACGGACAGCGTATCCGGCAGATCGGCAGTGATCGGCAGCGTCGTCACGGCAACGACTGGCTTCGGTAGTTTTGCGATCAGAGGACTCAGTTGCCGTGTCAGCAGCCAGCGATTCAGACTTCGATCCCGGTCGCTGGAGAACCATGGCCACATTTTGGGGTTCACAACCTGCAGATTGTTGTGAACCGGAGATTCCTGTTCTCGCTGGACCGCAGCACCCGTTCGTTGAGCACTTCTGCTGAACAACCGCGTCAGCCCAGTTGAGCCCCATTGACGCATCTTCTCTGCAACTCGCCGTGCTGTCTGCCTGTCAAAGCGCGGCGCACGAGTACCGATCGTGTTAACCCAGAGCACTGGGTATCGATCCAGTAAATTGCGAGTCAAATGCTGACATGAGGACGGATGCCGTCCCCAGTCGTCTGAGAAGATCAGCAATGATCCAATTTTCTCTGTCGGAGGACACTCGGAAATCATGAGTGGGCTCCTGTCTTCATGCGTTTCGTCACGGCAGCCTTCATTGGCTTTTCTTTCGGATGACGATCTGTCGTCTCAAGAACGTCGTTATACACGTCACGGTAACTGTTCAGCATCCCTTGCAGTGAAAACTTCTCTTGAGCTCGACCTGCAGCAACGTCAGCCATTTGAGATCTCAAAGCCGGACTCTGATAAAGTTCAATCAACGAATTGGCCAATGACGACGCATCTCCGGAAGGAGCCAGCATCCCACAGACGCCATGTTCAATCAGTTCCGGAAGTCCTCCGACCGCGGTGGAAACCACAGGACGGCGCGCGGCCATGGCTTCAATCACCGTGAGCGGAATGCCTTCACTGATGCTGGACATCAGAAACACGTCAGAGGCAGACAAAAGGTCTGCGATGTCTTTGCGAGTTCCCGCAAGCGTAACGATCTGCTCCAGGCCGCGTTCCCGGATTGTTTGTTCAATGGCGGTTCGCTGATCACCATCGCCGGCTAGCAGCAGTCGCAGTCCCGGAATCTTATTGCGAGCCTCATCGACAGCTTTTAATGCCGTCTGATGATCTTTCAGCTCGTGCAATCTTGCGACCTGAACAGCCACGAAGTCGCTCGGCGAGTAACCAAATTCTTCGCGAATCCGTTCCCGTGCGCCAGCCGAAGGCTTGCTCAAAGCCTTCAGATCAACACCGTTGTAAATCACCTCGACGCGTGATTCCGGAAGGCCTTCGTTGTCGATCAGTGCCTGACGAACAGCCGCACCGCAACCAAACAGTCTGTCATGACGTTTCAGCAGCAGACGATTGACGATGGCTCGCTTGCGACTGGGAGAATCCGGAAAATGACGACCATGTTCGGTAAACACGACCGGCCGCCGACCTGTCAGTCCCCGGCTCAGCATAGCCTGAAAAAACGGCGTGCATTGGTGAGCGTGCAGGATCACCGCGCCTTCGCGATCAGCAAACTGTCGCAGACGCGTTGCACATCCTCGATCAATCCCGGGCTGCCGATGGAGATGTTCAACAATAAATCCGTCTTCCTGAAGTCGCGTCCCGATTTCACCGATCTCGTCCAGTACCGCCACGATGCAGCGGAATTCTTTCTGCATGCGGCGAATCATCTGATCCACCAGAACCTCCGCGCCGCCAACTCCCAGCGCGTGGATGACGTGACAGATCGTAGGGCGATCATCAATCGGAATGACTCGAAGTTGTCTTGGGGCTGCCTGAATCATGGTTGATATGTCGGGGTGAAAGGTTCCGGTCAGATGTTAGAAGTAATATGGGAAAGTCAGAGTTGTCGTCGTAATGCCTGGCAAGCCTTCCAGACTCTTGCCGGCTGAACAGCTTTCAGAGCGGCTCGTGCCAATTGAGCGGGCGACTTCAGCAGTGTTTTCACTCGCTGTTTCTGAGGTATGAACATGGACCATACCGTGGTTTCATAGCGAGCCGGACAAGCGGGAATTGAATTCGGTTCGCAGTAGCTGTGAAAGACTTCTCGATGCCCTTCTGTCATGACGATGGACAGACAGCGAGCTGTCAAAGAGGCATCGCCGAAGGCCGCGAAATCCCGCCACGCAGCATCATTGATCTGGTCAGCTTTCATTCGCATCGCCAGAGCCTGCCCGGCATCATCTTCGCAGGATGCGGCAATCCGCAGGACGTTGGCCTTTCGAAAGTCCTGAGCGGCCCAGGCTTCGGTGGGATACTGCAATTCTTCAGGATGTTCCAGAGTTCTTCGTTCGTAAAGTGCCATCCAGCGACCGTACGTCTTCATAACATCACGGGCATAGCTGTACATGGCATCGAACAATTCCGCATCGCGTTTGGCGATCAGATATCGTCCCAGTGCGTTCAGGAACACCGTGTAAGACCAATGACCTTCCGCATCCAGCAGGTGCAGGTCGTCGGGCTTCTGCTGAGGATGAACACAGCGGCGAATCAGTTCTTCCAGCTTGCTGATATATCGGTCTGAAGATGTCAGCAGCCACGCATCCAGCAAGGAATTGACCGAATTCCCCGCACCTCGGCCAGGGCCATGAAAGTCTTCAGAAACGGTCGCCGAAGCCGCGCCTGTCGGGCCGTCATCCAGCAGGCCGAAGATGGTGTTGCGACCATCGTCCATCTGAATCACCCAATCGGCCAGCGACAGCACGCTTTCACGAGCCTCCACGTTGCCGGTCAGAAAATAGTAGTGCAGCAGGCCGGTTGTGTAGTTGTGCTCACAGCCTGGACCACCGCCATAAGCATGGCCAGGTTTCTGATTGCGTCTTGAGTAAGTACGATGAGTACTCAAACGCGCGTCGACGTAGTGATCTGTGTGCCAGAACAGTCCACCATTGAACGCAGCTCTGTCTTCATTAGTGTGATAGATGTCGATATCGATCACATGCCGAGCCAGTGGATCCAACAGGTCGAACCATTTCAGGTCGCCCGTCGCGGCCAGTTGCAAAGTCGCCCCGAAGATCATGTCGAACTGATTATTGTAGTGCGAAACAATCGTGTTCGAACCGGCATAATGAGTCTGCTCATGATCCGCCGGGACATCACCAAAGTTCCGCCAGCCATACTCGTCAATCGAAGCTCGCCGAGCGTCGAGGCTGAATCGTCCAGCAGTAGCGCGGTGGAGATAATTGGCGAAACGCCCCACGACGTTGCCCGCTGACAGCTCTGAATTCAGAGTGCCTTGCGAGTTCAGTTCAGAAAAAAGTACTTCTCCCGAGAACCACGAAATCGCGTGCGTCGTTCGAACAGAAGTCGGCGACTGAATCAGTCGAGGAACATCAAAGGCCCAGTCGAGATGGTCAACGTCTGAATTGTTCTGTTGAGTCGAAATCCAGAACGAGCGAGTCTTCTGTTCGCCACCCTGAAGTTCGTGAGTCACACCCGGCAATGCTGGAAACAAACCGACTTCAAGGCTGCCCATCGCGGCCGCGACGCTGCCGGGAAACTGTTGCCAGAATTCCGGAACAGCAACGGCCATCGTCGAGCCATCACCTTCGATGAGCAATGTTGGTTCCGCCTGATATCCTCGCAGAACTCCCGATTCACAGCTTGCTTCAAACCCACGCGAGCGAACCGCGTTGGTTTCGTCAGCCGACAGATGATTCGTGCTGCTCCAGTGTTTCCCCCCACTGCCGAATTGTCGAATAAAGACCTCAGACATGGTCGCTCGGACGTCACTGTCGCGGCGAGCTTTCCAGTGAATTCTGGCGTTCGCCGGGATCTCGTCGCTATGCAGCGACAATTCCAGACTGCGAAACAGGAACGAGCCGGAATCTCCCAGATCCCAAAGTCCGCCCTTGTGGGCTGCTCGACGAGTATTCCGAATTCGAGTTTCCACCTGCAAAAGTCCGGCTGTCGACCAATGCGTCAGGCGAACCTGCAACGTCACCGAAGGCAATGCCTGAATGCGCAGGGAAACCAAAAACACCTGTCGCACTGAGCCACTGACTTCTGTACGAATATCGTCCAGTTGCAGCGCCAGTTCTTCACCGTGAGTATCACCAAGTCGAGGCAGCAATCGGACGGTTCGCTCTGCAGGTGGATCACTGTTGAGATCCCGCATCTGGAGACGAATCTCGCCCCCAACGAATTTCACAGCGATGATCGTTCCGGATGGTTCGACCCCGAGTTGTTCCGTGTCAGCGTTGTTCGATTCTTCGCGAGCAACTACGTTTAGAGATTTTGCGATGCCGCTGACTTCCGGAGCGATGAAACTGGTCAGTAGCCAGCGAACGCTTCCATCGTGCCAACGATTCAGGACTTCAAACTGAGCATTGACCAAACTTGCGAAGCCATCAATACGACCGCCGCTCGGATTCTTCATTCGACCTTTCGGAACACAAAGCCCCGCCACCACCGGAACGTTCTGCGCAGTCGTTCTTCGCGAACGCAGCATCGCGGGAATGCTGAGCGTCTGACGATCATTCTGCAGAGTACTGGTTGAGGATTTCAGAGGCATACCAGGGACAATCAATGAGAATCAAAAACGTCTGTCACAATGTTTCATGATCAATCAGGTTCTGGCTGTCGTCTGTAGAGCCAGCTTACGAGCCGGAGCTTTCAGCACCGGCTTTGACTCTGGTTTGGCCCACGCATCCAGCCAGCGTGCCAGCACCAGCAAACTCCAGATCAACTGACCGTGCCGTCCGGTTCCTCGACAGTGCGATTCGTACATCAACCGAGCGGCATCAACATTGATGTACTGCGCCAAAAGACTGTTCGAATTGAGCACATGAACGCGCACTTGTTCTTTCAGAGGTCCGCGAAGCCAGGAATCGATTGGTAATTCGAAGCCCTGTTTGCGTCGATTGACGAGATCTTTAGGCAGACGCGATTCGAACAATTGTTTCAGAATCCACTTCTTTGAGCCATTGCGAATCTTGAACTCGGAAGGCATTGAAGCCACGAGTTCCATCAGCTTCCAGTCGATCAGTGGCGGACGGACCTCCAGTCCAAAGCCCATGCTGGCGCGATCCACCTTGGTCAGGAAATCATCAGGCAGCAGAACGTTCGTATCGGCCGACAGCATTCCGCTCAACGGATCGCGGTGCCCCGCTTCAAAGGCGTCGATGATCGATTGCTCCGGTCGATAGTCTCGCAACGTGGCGGAAAAGTCACGACGCAGCAAACTTCGTCGCACAGAGCTTCGACAAGTGGAAACAGTATTTGCGTAGGCTTCAGCCGGGCTTCGCGAGAGATTCTCCATCGCGGTTTTGAGTCGCAGGGGACGAGGTAACCAATCGGACTTTGGCCAGATGGCGGCCATCGGGCGCAGCACCAATGACCGAATCAGGGCGGGAATACGATCGCGGATCTGAGCTTCCTTCAGATCGTGAGCGTACCGCGAATAGCCCCCAAACAGTTCATCGCCACCGTCTCCGGACAGCACAACTTTGACGTGTTGAGCAGCAAGACGGGAAACGGCCATGGTCGGAATTGCCGAAGCGTCAGCAAATGGCTCATCGTAGAGAAATGTCAGATCGTCCAGATCTCGAACGGCTTCAGGCGTCACGATCTCTTCTGTATGAATGCAGCCGAAATGCTTCGCCACTTCGCGAGCATGAGGCAGTTCGCTGAACTCTGCTTCGTCAAAGCCAATCGAGAATGTTTGCACCGGATCAGATCGCAGACCTGACATCAGAGCGACGATAGAACTGCTGTCGAGCCCCCCGCTAAGAAATGCTCCCACAGGAACGTCGGCCACAAGATGCGCGGCAACGCTTTCCTGCAGAGCGGCATCGACTCGTTCTTTCCATTTTTCGGCGGACGCAGGATTCTCCTGATCAAAGGAGAGCTGCCAATACCGCTTGGGAGTCGCACGAAACTCGCTCGGCGCGATTCGCAGGAAGTGCGCGGCCTGAAGTTTCATGACTTTGGCGAAGATACTTCGCTGACCGGGAATAAATCCAAAGGTCAGATAGTCTTCAATCGCGGCCGGATCGATGGATCGGTCCAGATTCGGGTGAGCCAGGATGGCCTTCAGCTCAGACCCGAAGACCAGCTTTTCGTTGTCTCTATAAATGAAGAACGGCTTCTGTCCCAGATGATCGCGAGCCAGCAGCAGTTCGCGACGACGCGCATCCCAGATTGCGAACGCAAACATCCCGCGCAGTTGAGTACAAAGATCCGCGCCGTGTTCTTCGTAGAGGTGAACCAGTACTTCAGTGTCGGAGTTCGTGCGGAAAACGTGACCGCGAGCTTCGAGGCCGCGACGCAGTTCCTGATAGTTATAAATTTCGCCGTTGAAGACAACGTGGATGGATTCGTCTTCGTTGGACAGTGGCTGTCGGCCGCCATCGAGATCGATGATCGCCAGTCGACGATGAACAAGACCAACGCTGCCAGCTCGAAAAGTGCCTTCACCGTCCGGTCCGCGATGCGCAATGGCATTCCCCATCTCCGTCAGCAGTTCTGCGCTGACCGATCGATTGGAATCCGCGTAAAGGACACCGGCAATGCCACACATAATCGTATTTTGCTTTCCAGCGATGAAGTTTGAGTCGAGACCTGGGCTCCGCGCGCATCCCCTCAGTGCACGACGAAGCCGCAGGTCTCACGAAAGCCTAGGTCACAACCGGTCACCGCGCGGACGGTTTGGGAAAATGAATGTGTCCGGAATGACACATTTGAATGCTCTGCACCATCATGTTGCGTTTTTGAAACACGAAAAGGCAACCTCGGTGTCGTCGTCGCAATCCGGACAACCGGTTCAATCCGTGACATTGATAGGATCGAAACGAGTGCATTCGTTCCTGGCCTTGAAAGGCCTGGCGACCATGAAATGCCGCCCTGCGGCAAATCGCAAATGCCGCTCCTCGCGGAGCGAGGCTTGATGGTAGCCGGGGGGTTCAACCCCCGAAAAAGGTGCAACAAACATTCTCGGCGTCGCAGAGCGACGCATGAAGAGCCGGCGGGTTCAATTGTTGTACCCGCACCCGCGGAGAAAAATCCCTACCAATGCCGTCGCCAGATCCCTTGTCAGAAACTGCCCCGGACGTTTCTTGCGGGAAAAGATGTTGATGGGCTGATCCATCAGACAACAAAAACTGAGTGCAAGGAACTCCGGATCAGCAGCAGCCAGTTCGCCGGATTCGATTCCGCTCTGGATGGTTTCAGTCACCAGGCGAAATCGTTTGGTTGTGAGCTTGTCCAGAATTCCTTTGATCTCTTCCACCGGAGGTCCGTAGTAGGTCTGAAACAGCAGGCAGGGAACTCGAGGATCGGCATTACAAAATTCAAAGGAGCTTTGCACCATCGCCAGCAGCTTTGATTGACAGTCCGGCAATTGCTCGATGGCTGACTTCAGTTGCTGGAGATTCTCGCCGTAGTAATGTTCAACCAGCTTTCGAAACAGGTCAACCTTATCCTCGAAGTGATAGTACAACGTCGGCTGAGTTACCCCGGCGGCTCGAATGATGTCGCGAATACTTGTCGCGGCATATCCGCGCTGCGAAAACAAAGTCAGCGCGCAGTCGAACAGGTGGGATCTTGTTTCCGCGGTTTTGGTCTGGCGAGCGGTCATGGCTGATTGGAGATCTCTTTGCGTGGTTGTTTGAGATCATGGGCAAGATTGTCGAAGATCACGTGGATCAGATCTTCGGTCTTGTCTGCCGTCAGCAGGAAGAAGCAGAACAGCATCTCGTCATCGGTCTCCTCTCCCCATGTCACTCGCTTCGGCGGCGACGACGGATTCGAGGGGTTCTGATCAGAATTATCGAAAGTCGCCTCGACGATCAGAACGGTGCCAGCCGCCAGTTTAAAAGGCCGCTCAAAGTAGTACTCATCCTGCCAATTGTAATTCCAGTTCGGAACATCAATCAGGACCTCGGTGCTTTTGTCCGGCAATCTGGCGGTCACCTTGATGGACTTACCCAGCAGATGCATGTGCGGGACAATGCCGACCATGATGCAGTCTTTAGGGAGGCGATAACTGCTCGAACGACGATAATCATTGTCGCCAGCCGCCATGTCCATCTCGTAGTTCGCCATCCAGATGCTGCCCACGAGCTTCGCGGATTCCTTCAGTGATTCTGAGACCGGCTTTTTGACAAAGTACAAGCCGATTTCGGACTGGTCGACTTCTTCTTTTCCCGTCGGGTGATAGTGAACCTGAACGACCAGATCGCTGCCCTTTTTCAGGTATCGGCCCATATCATTGGGCAGCCGACGCGCCGTGTTTCCAACCGACCATCCTCCCAGAGCACCGTCGGGGAGAAAGCCGGGGCCGCCGAAGTTGGCGTAACCAGGCTCAGGAGTTGCTTCGTCCAGCTTGCGGGCCTGGCCTTTGCTGTCGAGAAACAACACGGCATGGTGGACGACTCGTTTATTGCCCGGATGAAACTCCACCGCCGCCACCAGATGATCGCTGTCTGTTCCAAAAGGAATCACAAAATTCTGCAGCAGATCCGGGCCATCCGCCGGAACGGTGAATGATTCGGGCATCTTGACGATCAAATCCGGAGTTCCCAATTGCCAGCCTTCTGCGAACTGCGGCGCAGGGGGAAGATCGGCTTCGTCACCTTTTGCACATCCGGCAGTCACCCAGTCTCTCAGCAGATTGAGTTCTTCATCTGTCAACCATCGCTCACCGACAAACCGATGTTGTGAGTTTGAGCCGGGCATCCACGGCGGCATGATCCGCTTCTGAGTCACCTCGACCAGCATCTCCGCATGCTTGTCTGCCTCTTCGAAACTTGTTAACGAAAACGGTGCAACCTGGCCTGGCCGATGGCAATTCTGACAGCGAGTCTGAATCAGCGGCGCGATATCGCGACAGTAAGTGATTGACGATTCTTTAGTGATACGATCCAGTGGTGGCACGATGCATCCAACAGGCAACGTTTCAGATTCGGAAACTGGCTCACCCGCCAATACCGATTTGATCGCTGTCTTCAGATAATGATGTTCAACGGTAGCGCGTCGTCGTCCGATCGATTCATAAGCGTTGTCAATCGCTCCCTTGTAGACCAGTTGTTTCTCAGCGTTCAGCAGGAAAACCTGCGGCACATGAGAAGGCTTGAGTTCTTTCAGCAGCAGATTCGAGGCATCGAAGAGAATCGGGATTCGCGATTCGAATTCGGCAAAGTGCTTGTGAGCATCCTGCCGTGAGACGTCCGGCTCTGACAACACGCCCAAGAATTCAACACGGCCTTTAAACTCATCAGCCAGCCGATTCAGCTCGGCCGTATAAGAGTTTGCGATCGGGCAGGTTGTGGAGAGAAACACATACGCACGAGGGACGCCGCGTTCGTTCTGCCCGGGCGAGTGAATTTTTCCAGACAGATCGATGAGATCAAACTGTAAATTTGGTTTTTCATCGGCCAATACAATGGACCACATCAGCATGCAGAGGCAGGCGGCAAATCTGATCTGGCTCATCTTTATCTCCTTCACGACCATCGATGATGTCACTGTCGCACGCCGCAGAATATATAACGATCGTTATATTCGTGTCAATGGGCAGGTCAGGAATCAATTGTCGCTCGGCGACACAACGAATCATGGGGGCGGCCTTGAAAGGCCGGGCTACCATCAGGTGCCGCTCTGCGGCAAATCACAATGGCCGCTACCCCGAAACCTTCTTTGCGATCATCTCAACGACCTGCGCAATTGTCAGGTCCGAGGTATCAATCACGAGAGCATTCTCGGCGGGTTTCATCGGAGCGTGAGCGCGTTGCTCGTCACGTTCGTCTCGCTGGCGAAGCTGATCCATCACGGTTGTAATCGGCTGGTTCACTCCCTTGTGCGCCAGCTCACGTTGCCGTCGTCTGGCGCGAGCTTCCAGGTTTGCAGTAACGAAGAACTTGTGCTCTGCGTCCGGGAATACCACCGTGCCCTGATCCCGACCTTCCGTCACCATGCTTCCGCGCCGACCAATCGCACGCTGCAATTCGACCAGACGATTGCGAACGCCGGGGTTCGAGGCAATGATCGACGAGACCGCCGTCACTTCAGGCGAACGAATCTCGGCCGTCACATCGTCCTGATTCAGCAGTAGCCGATCACCATCGAACTCGATCGTACAGGCTGCCACAAGTTTTGTAACAGCCTCAAGGTCATTCTCATCACCGGCGGCTTTCAGGACCGCCAACGCGACGGCTCGATACATGGCCCCGGTATCCAGAAAGCGAAAGCTCATTCGCTCCGCGAGCAGTCTTGCGACAGTGCTTTTTCCGGAACCTGCCGGGCCATCGAGAGTAATGATCATGGATCTGACTTCCACGAACGTTTCCGTTCGTCAACCGCTACTTACTGATGGCCGCCTTTACGGCTTCCATCTGACTTGGATAATCCGGTACTTTAGACGCGGTATGGTCACCAGTCATCCAACGCACCAGTAAATCCAGATCAGTATCGGTCAGCTTCTCCGGAGTCGAAGCCGTCATTTGATTTTTCGCACCATAATGACGAGCCGCCGCAGGGTTGCGGATAAAGTCCTTCAGCCACGCCGCAGAGCCATATTTTGCCATGGTCGGGTAACCTGAAGCACCTTCGTCAGTCGGCTGAGCAGGAAAGGCGTCGCCGATAGTTTCGTGACATTGCTTGCAGGAAGTGCCGTTCAACGCACCAGCCCAATTCCCTTCAGTCGCAAGTTTTCGCCCCTGCTCGATCAGAGCCGCATCGAATTCTGTTCCGGCGTGTCCGGCTTCTGCAGCGAGAAATTCTACCAGAGCTTTCACGTTGTCAGCATTCTCGGCAGACTTCAGCGATTCGACGTTTCCCGAGGTCCAATCCGCCATTTCCGAACCATCCGGATTGATGAATTCGACGCTCTCACCCGCAGCGGCTTTGGCCTGTGCATCCTTGAACCACTGGGCGTTCTTGAGCCAGGCGAAGTGATTCGAGTAATCGGTAACGATTCCAGTCATCCATTCTCGCTTGCCAAACGTGCCGAGATCAGCAGCCGTCGGAGCACCGATCACGGGAACTTTCTCAGCGTTCATTTCCATCACCAGAGTTCCACGGCCCGTATGTCCGTTAAAGCGATGACATGCCGCACAATGCTGTGCAAACAAACGAGGTCCCTGAGTAAACGGATCGCGACGCAACAATGAGACAGCTCCGTCGACGGGAATCTTGTCCGGACCGGACGCCAGTTCAATGGCTCGCTGGCCATCGCGATGAGCTTCCGCCAGAGCCGCCTGGTGTCCTCGATCATTTGCATCTTCATAAAACGCCATTCCGGTCAGCACGGCAATCGCAATTGCCATCAGCCAGATAAACGCCTTGTTCAGCCGATGTCCCCACTCGCCCAAGATCTGAGCCGTGATCGGCATGATGGTCAGAATACCCATGATAATTCCCGGAACGATGATCGCTCCGAAGGTCAACCCAAGAGCTTCCACAGCATGGAATCGCAGGAAGCGAAACAGAAACAGGAAGTACCATTCCGGGCGAGCCGCATCAAACTTTACGGCTGGATCCGCCGGAGCGCTGAGTTCGGCCGGTCGCAGAATGGCCAGCATCAGCACAACCGCCAGCACCGCGAGACACGCGACCGCATCCTTCAACACCTGATCCGGCCAGAAAGTGGTGTCCGGAGCATGTTTCGCATCATGCACTGTCAGGCCATGACGGCGAAAGACGTAGATATGCAGAGCCAGGAAAGCCACCAGCGTTGCCGGAAGAATTCCAGCATGCATCGCAAAGAAGCGAGTCAGCGTCAGGTGACCGTAATCACTTCCGCCCTGTGCCAGCTTTTGTACTTCCGGACCAACGACCGGCGTGGCGCTCATAATGTTGGTTGTCACCTGAGTCGCGTAGTAACCCTTCTGGTCCCATGGCAACAGGTAACCTGTCAGAGATAACCCGAGCACGATCATCATCAACACGATACCCAGCCAGAAATTCATTTCACGCGGAGCTTTGTATGCTCCATCGATCACGACCTGAACCAGGTGAATCGCCATCAGCACCACCATGGCCTGAGCCGCGTAGTGATGCAGACCGCGAATGATGTATCCAATGAACATTTCATGCTGAATGTAGTAAACACTTTCCCAGGCTGTTCGAGTACTGGGGCTGTAAGCTGACCAGAGCATGAAGCCGGTGATCATCTGCAGCGTGAAAGTGAAGACGAGCGTACTGCCCCAGACATAGCGCCAGCGTGCTCCGCCGGGGACTCGTTCATAGAGCGCCTCGTGCATCATTTCGCGAAAGCCGGTGCGGTTATCGAGCCAGTTAATCAATGCGTTCATCGGGAATGAGCTTTCGAAGTCAGCCGTGCGAAGATATTCGAGTGCAGAAGGGAGAGGTCAGTGCCGGGTGAGCGGCGAACTGACCGGGGAAGGCTTTTCTCCCGTAAATCAAACGGCAATCTTTTCAGCCGTCGCGCCGCGGAATTTCTGGTATCGCACCCAGATCTCCTGCCCTGCAGGATCGTCCGCTCCATTGGTTCGCATCGAAACTTCCAGACTGTCCATATCGCGAGGAGGAATCTCGTTGGTCTTTTTGCCATCCAATGCAAACGCACTCGTGTGACATGGGCAGAAGAAGTCCTGTTCCGCAGGGCGGAAGTCGACAGAACAGCCGAGGTGCGGGCAGATGGAATTGAAGGCTAGAATCGGCCCATCGCCAACTTTTCGCAGCCAGATGCTGCCGGCCGGAACATTCTTAAAGCGATTCCACGCATCTACGATGTCGTCGAGAACTGTCACAGCAACGGGAGTTCCGTCGGCTGGCACTGCATCGCGATTCAGATCGAGTCGAATGAAGCCCTTCTCATCTTTTCGTGAGACTTCGCCGGACTTGCCGCCTGCTGCAGCGTCTTTCCGCTTGCGAAGAATGGGATCGAGAAAGAACAGGCCGCCCAAAGTGGCCGGAATCGTCACGATCACAAAGCTCAGAACTGCGGTCACGAAATGCACCAACACACTTCGTCTTGGCGCAAGAGGAGCGTGTCCGTCGGCGGCCGTGGGGCTCGCTTCCGAGGACGATGGTGATGAAGTCATAAGCAAAGATCCTGATATCGGGTCAAGACGCGGTTGTTGCCAACGCGATGTGTTGGTGGGGCGATTGAGGGATTGTATTTGAAGCAGTTCATCTGCCAAAGACAACCGTCTGCCTGGTGTTTACGTTCATGCCAGTTAGTAACGCGCCAATATTAATATTAGCGGATCCCCTTATCCTCAATATGAGCAATTGCTGGTGAGCCGAAAGCGAATGGCAGTTGCGTCAATTTTGGCTTTGGTGAAATGAAGTGCGCAGGTTAGAAACGCCGAGTTCCCGACACCAATTTCTTTCGCCGAAAGTTCAAATTCACAGCGAGTCGTACGGATCCTTAAGTTGAGCTTGAGGCCTTTGTGATTCGGCCCAAGGGGCCATTAACATGTCAGCCCAAGGCAACCCCCGGGAACGAGATCCACTGGAATGTTTGAGCCCTGAAAGGGCGGAACAATGGGTTTTTATGATCTCATTCGTCCATCTGTCATGGATTTGTGCCGCCCCGTTGGGGCTTGGCGTATTCATTGATTTCGCTCCTGGGGCGTTGCCCCAGGCTGAGTTGTGGCGGCCCCATTCGGGGCGGAATCGCAGGTTTTCTTCAGGCTCGTGATTCAATCAGCCGGAACGCGTTAGCGTCCGGTTCTTTCTGTTCTCCGCCCAGCGTTCAAGATCAATCAAGCATGGTCAACAAAAAAGGGGCTCTGAATTTCAGAGCCCCTCGCGACCTCACCAGGATGAAGCATTTGCAACACTGATTTTACGGCTGCAGGATATGCTTGCCATTTTCGAACTGCTTGTGACATGCGTTGCAGCTGTCGAGCATGGTTTTCCAGGCACCTGTTGCAGCTTCGAAATCTTTGGCCTTGGCCGCGCCGTAGAGCTTCGCGCCGTGCTCTTTGGAGGCCGTTGCATGCTTAACCCAGTCTTCTCCATGTTCTTTCGGAGCTCGACCGTAAAGCAGGTTGCAGCTTTCTGCCAGAATCAAAGCATCAGACTTAACAGCCTTCCAGCCTTTGTTGTCGGCAGGAGCAGCCGCCATACTCTGCTTGAGTCGCAGATAGGTGGGCTGAAAAACGTATTCCATAAACTCATGCATGCTGTCTTCAACCGGAACGACTTCGCCGTCAACCGGAGAAGTTCGCGGAGCATAACCAGCGGTCACCGGAGCGTTTGAAGACATCGCCACGGTAGCGCACAGTCCCGCCAGAGCGAGACACAGAAAACCAGTCGTTCGTTTCATTCGGATCACATACTTTCGGAGTAAAAGAGTTGTTCTCTGCACGGTGTGAATTAAGGGCGAGGGTTCTCGGGATACCTTTTTAAGTTCGCCTCAATCATGGCCGAGCACTGAATAAGCACTTAACATGTTGGCTTCAAATCGGTTTCTGTCGAGGCTTCTATGGATTCCCGCTTCGAGAACGAACGGAAAATTCCAGGCTCGATTCCGCCACCTGCTGGCTGAGGTAATCTCTAAGCATGATTCGCATGCGATATTTGCCTTCCAGTGCCGGTAATGTCAATTCAAAGCTCTGAAAATAATCTGTGCGTTCCACATCGCAAAGGTCTTCAATCTGAAGTACCTGAATTTTCTCCAGGACCTCATCATCACCTTCACGCATGAATTCGATGCGGGCTGCAAACTCTGATCGATACTTGCCGTCGTCGGTCAGCTCAGATTGAAAATTCTGAAGTTCGGTATACACGATTACTCGCTGGCCCGGCTCAAAATTTGAAGTCGGAAAAGCGACGACATTACCAAAGCCATCAATACGATCACACAACATTGATCGCTGAATTGTAAGACGTGAGAGGGGCTGAAGTTTCTTGGAGGCGGTCCGTAGATGACGCAGGGACTCCGTCAGTTGCTCTGTGCGATCAGCATCCCCCGATGTTTCTCGATAACTGTTCATAGACATCATCAATGATTGCCAGAACTCCTGTTCTTCTTCCGGAAGCGATTCGATAATGCGGACTGACTCGGCCGACTTTCCGGCGATCATATACAGCAGTCGGAGATCCGTCTGTTTCTGACGCCATTCGGCTGCTCGATCTGCTTCGCCGGACATCTTTTGAGGCCATGCCGACAGTTCAGCTTCGAGTTCCTGAATCGCGGATTGTATATGCGAGTTTTCAGGAGTGAGCACAGTGACCGGAGACTGCTGCGGCAAACCCAAATCGGCCGACTGCTGACCTGCGTCGGGACTGCCCGGGACGAGATTACTCTCTGTATCAGGGGCCAGTGGCTCTTCTCGATCCTTCAGCAAACCAAAGGGGTCTGGCCAGCGGCGAATCTGCTTACGAAGTTTGTCGGTGTTCTCATCGATCCGAGGATTATACAAGCCGCGAAGACGGTCCAGCATGGTTGGTTCTGTAGTCACCTCAGGCTGTTCAATCGCAGTTGATGCTCCGTTCTCCACGGATGCGGAACTCAGTCCATCCGTATTCTCACTGATCTCGCCCAATGACGTTGCCGCAGCGGGCTGAGTGGAGATCATCGTTCCAGAGTTCGGGATCTCCGTGTCGGCTCTCATCGCTTCCGCAGAATTCAGAATCCCGCTCGATCGAGGCTCGGGCTGCCATGCCGGACCACTGGCGCTCCACGGCGAAGCAATCTTCCCCGGAGTTCCGGGCCAGGACGATGAAGAATGGTTGGAAGCAGGGAGTTCTGAATGTCCCATGGAAGGAACTGATGTCGGCGAAGACGTCTGGTTCGAAATCGGCACGGGTCGACCCAGCCTTGCTTTTGGCTGAGCAAAGGCATGGCCTGAGACGGGGCGAATACGACTTTGATCGGATCGAGTTCCAGAGTCATTTCGCGGCGGCACGGATGTCGCTGTGGAATAGTTCTCTCCATTCCGCAACAACTCTTCCCGCAGCGGACTATCCTGAGATCGAACTGTGGTGACTTCGTGGTTGGCTGAACCACTTCGATCTGACTTGATTGGGAGGAAGACCTGCGGAGTCACGCAACCACTGAGCAACGTCGTCGCGCAGAGCAGCAAAGCACGTGCACGCTTTTGAAGCGTGAGAGCGATTTGATGGTTGCTTGATTGATGATCACCCGGCATCGTGACGGTGAGTCCGAAGATGGTGTTTTCAGAGTGACGACAGGACGCGAGACCAGGGAACCGGCCATTCGCGTCCATCTTGAACTGTATTTCTGGTCGCGGAATCCGAACACATCGGATTGCAGGGCCGGAAGGCTCAAGCCAAAACGTGGCCGACGCAGTGAGGGAGTTCCGGCGAAAACAGCCGCTTATTTCAGTCGCTTGGGAGCTTTGGGAGGTCTGGGCCTGCCTTGAATTTCAGGGGAAACCGCCGGCTGTGCCCTAAAGTGGATGTTGACATCGACTTTTTATGCCGATAGGATCCTAAACTGGATCGCAGTGTCCAGTTTAGTCGCGACTTGAGAATCAGACGTTCCTTGTTGCCTCCCGCAGAGTCCTTCCCGTCAATAAAGGAGAAGCCATGGTTAAGCGAGTTTTGGTGTCTGGTCTGATTCTGGGAGCTTGCGTCGCTCTGCTTTCCACAATCGTTTCTAATCAGGGAACTGCCGAAGAAGCAAAGAAGAAGGCTCCTCCGCAGGACGCCGCTGTCGAGCGTGCTCGGCGCGAAGTGCGGATGCTGGATGACATCTACAAGACTGCGGTCGTTCTTGTGACCGAACACTACGTAAAGACTGACACCGACCTGGCCGCCGGCAGCGCGTTTAAGGTGCTTTTCGAATCCATCGCGAAAAAGGGCTGGCACGAAGCGCGACTGGTGGACGCCACCGGTCAGCCTTACAGCGACTTGAATCTTCCCAAGGAAGGTTTCGAAAAGAAGGCGATCGCAGAGTTGCTGGCTGGCAAGCCATCTTACGATCAGGTTATCACCGAAGATGGCAAACGTTATCTTCTGGCCGCGACAGCGATCCCCGTTGTGATGGAGAAGTGCATTATGTGCCACGAGAATTATCGCACCGTAGAAAAAGGCAAAGCCATCGGCGCGATTAGCTACAAAGTGCCGGTCCAGGAATAGAAGCCGCGCAACCATAACTCAGGCCATTGAGTCGCAATCTGAACAGGAGGCAACAGAGAGAGCAGAGAATCGCATTGAGTTGGCGATGTTCTCGGTTACCTCTGTTTTCTCCTGCTGATCTGTTGATCGCTTCCGCCAATCGAACCGGCCGGGCTCCTGGGATGCAGCCAGATCGCGCTCGTTCTACAACTTCGCGATCCCTGGCTGGAACTTGACCCCACATCAACTGCGTCATCTATTCAATAGCAGTGCTGGAAGTTTGAAGTGGGATTGTATTGTGATCGGAGTCGGCTATAAGTCATTTGGCGAGCGAAACGTGTATGACTCGCCTGAATGACAACGATCGGAAGACTGATTGAATCGCGACGCAGCCGAAGGCTGAGTGCGAGTTGATACGTAAGCCGACGCGATGCAGACCTTGACAAGGCCTGCATCGCGTCGGCTTTTTTTATTGTTTGTTTTTTGTGTGTGGAAGTGGCGTGAATTCACCCATTCGGTTCGACGCACCGTCGCAAAAGAGGTCGAGGAGAAGGCGTCTCCATTGCAGAATGAGAAAATCTCAAAAGAATTAATTGACATGTCGAGATGTTCCGATATATTTGTCGTGGAGGCAATCGAAACATGGCGACATCAAAGTTGAAACTTACAGAACTGGAAGCTCTGGGCGAAGCGGCCGAGTGTTTGCGAACACTGGCTCATCCGCATCGGCTGCGTATGGTTCAGATGCTGCTGCAGGGGGATTTTTCCGTTGGGGAACTTGCGGAGGCGTGTGGTTTGCCGAGTGCCATGGCGTCGGAACATTTGCGTCTGATGCAGCGGTGCGGATTTCTGACGAGCGAAAAGGATGGGCGACAGGTGTTTTACCGTGTCGCTGAGCCTCATCTGAAGCAGATTATGGGCTGCATTGAGCAGCGGTTTGGCGTGACGGCCGAAGCGAAATCGTGACGACTGGTCCCGAGTCCGTTTTTTTACCCAAACATATCGACTGTTTACGATATATCGACATTTCTGATTTTAAACATAGGAGTACTCTGATGAGCGTTTCTGTTATTTCTCCCAAGCAGCTTCAGGATCGAATTCAGGCTGGCGAAACCATTGACTTGATCGACGTGCGAACGCCGGTTGAGTTTCGCGAAGTGCATGCGTCGATCGCCAGCAATGTGCCATTGGAAACTCTGGACACCGGCGCAGTGCTGGCCGGGCACCCTGCGAGTCGCCCGTTGTACGTGATATGTCGATCCGGAAGTCGCGGTAAGCAAGCCTGCGAGAAGCTCGCGGCGGCCGGTTGCACCAATGTCGTGAATGTCGAAGGCGGCACGATGGCCTGGGATCAGGCTGGCTACCCGGTTGTTCGCGGCAAGAAGGCCATTTCTCTGGAACGTCAGGTTCGCATTTGTGCGGGCTTCATGTCGCTGACTGGCGGAGTGCTGGCGATTGCCGTGCATCCGTACTGGGCTGGTCTTTCCGCATTTATCGGAGCGGGTCTGATGTTCGCCGGAATCACCGACACCTGCGGCATGGCCATGATGCTGGCTCGCATGCCATGGAATCAGGTGGGCAAGTCACCGACAGCTCCGGCTGTGAAGAACTGTTCAACAGGTTCGAGCCCTTCATGTTGCAGCTAGAGTTTTAATCTGAAATTTCAAATTTGAAATCTCAAATCACATACAGAGGAGCAGGATCATGAGCGTCGTCTATCACACATCAGCCGAGAATTTTTCACGGGATGTTTTAAGTTCCCCGGTGCCGGTTCTGGTCGACTTTTATGCCGACTGGTGCGGACCGTGCCGCATGCTGGCTCCAACGCTGGATAAGCTCGCGGTTGAGTTCTCCGGGAAGGCTCGCATCGTCAAAGTCAATGTCGACAAAGAACCCGGACTGGCCACTCAGTACAGGGTGAGCTCGATTCCTGCTCTGATGTTCATCACAGACGGGAAAGTGGTATCCCAGTCTGCCGGAGCTGCATCGGAAGCAACTCTTCGCCATACGCTGAATCAGATGACGAAAGCTGCGGCGTAGTAACGTAGCCGTCTCGATCGGCTGAGACGAGCCTTCTTAATCTCCTCAAAATTCTGTTGAGTTCCGTCGCAAGCACCAACAAAACCGCTCGGAGGGCTGTCGCCCTGCCGCTCGCCTTCATGGTAAATCAGGAGTTCAAACATGTTCCTCAAGCAGTATTATCTTGGCTGTCTGGCTCATGCGTCTTACATGATTGCGGATGAGAAAACAAAAATCGCCGCAATCCTGGATCCGCAGCGTGATGTTGAACAGTATCTGGCCGATGCGAAGGCGGGTGGATACACGATCAAGTATGTCTTCCTGACTCACTTCCATGCCGACTTCCTGGCGGGCCACATCGAACTGCGAAATCAAGCTGGAGCCCGCATCTGTCTGGGCGAACGAGCCGGCGCGGAGTTTGATCATACCGCTTTGAAGGATGGCGACGTGATCGAATTCGGTAACGTGCGAATTCAGACGATGGAAACCCCCGGACATACTCCGGAAGGCATTTCACTGCTGGTGTTTGATCTCGCAACCAGTGCCATCGTTCCAAACGCGGTACTCACCGGCGACACGCTGTTTATCGGCGACGTGGGTCGACCTGACCTGATGGCTTCTATCGGAGTGACGGCCGATGAACTGGCTGAGATGCTGTATCATTCGCTCGACAAATTGCGACGACTGCCGGACGCGACGCTGGTCTATCCGGCTCATGGAGCCGGTTCACTGTGCGGCAAATCGCTGAGCAAAGAAACGGTGTCGACTATCGGCGAGCAGAAGAAGTTTAACTACGCCCTGCAGCCGATGCCGTTTGAGCAGTTCCGGGATCTCGTCACCAGCGAGCAACCGGAAGCACCGGGCTACTTTATCTACGATGCCATCAAGAATCGCCAGGAACGTCCGGGCCTGGAAAGCACGATGAAGTCATCTCTGAAGGCACTCAGCGTTGAGGAAGTCGTCCAGCTGCGAGACTCGGGCGCGCAACTGGTCGATGTTCGTGAAGCGGCTGATTTCGAAGGCGCGTATCTGGCGGGTTCGATCAATATCGGACTCAAGGGCAAGTACGCAACCTGGGCGGGTTCGATTCTAAGCCACGACGCGCCGATTATTGTGATCGGCGACGGTGACAACGAAGAAGAAGCCGTGATGAGGCTGGGACGCATCGGGTTCGACAACGCCGTCGGTTATTTGAAGGACGGAATGGAAGCGTTGAATGATCACCCGGATCTGATTCGCAAGGTGTCGCGGATCACAGCGGCGGCTTTGGCGGAACAAGTGTCATCGAAAGAAAAGCCGTTCGTGCTGGATGTGCGATCGGAGAAAGAATACGGCATCGTGCATCTGGCGGATGGTTACAACATCCCTCTGACTCACGTGCGTGAACGCATCGCGGAAGTTCCGATGGATCGGCCGGTTGTCGTGCATTGCGAAGGTGGATATCGCTCGGCGATCGCGTGCAGTTTGCTGACCCAGGCCGGCCGAACAAACGTGTCGGATATGGTTGGCGGTATCAAAGCGTGGATCGCGACGAAGCTGCCAACGATTCCGGAAGCGACAATGACCTGCGGGACTAAGGTTTGCGCAACGGTTCCGGCGTGATGCACGTCCGGGCGAGCGGCAGGGCGTAAGCCCTCCGAGTCTTTAAGTGCCGCGCCGCACGCTGCAGCGTCGTCACCGTTTGGATCGATTTCTCAAGGAGTTCGTTTCATGGCTCAGTCAACTGAAGTCGGGAACCGCGAACAGCAAATCCAACAGGAACTGCGAGACGCAGGTTCGTGCCTGGCGATGGGTGCAGGAGTTGGAACCGCGGGTACGGCGTCGGCATTGTTGCTCGGAGCCACCTGCCCGATCTGTGTTGTCATGGCCCCGGCATTGATTGGAATGGGGCTTGTGAAAGGCTATGCGGCGAGAAAGAAGCGTGCAGCCATGAGCACAGAGGATGCAGAAGCTGCAGGGCAAAAATGACTCGGAGTGCTGACGCTCTGCCGCTCGCCAGTTTCTGTGCCACCAGTCTCACGAAAGGAGCATCAATATGTTATGGCTTAGCCTGTTGTTTGGCTCCATCGTGGGCTTGTCGCTGGGTTTGACCGGCGGAGGTGGCGCTATCTTTGCCGTGCCTCTGCTTGCGTATGGAATGGGCGTGCCGGCTCGCGAAGCGGTTGCGATTTCCCTCGTCTCTGTGGGCCTGACATCCTTCGTCGGCTTTCTGGGCAAGTGGCGAAAAGGCGAAGCGGAACTACGAACCGGCCTGCTGTTTGCCGTCGCAGGAATGCTGGGCGCTCCACTTGGAGCGTGGATCGGTCGACAGATTCCAGAGGCATGGCTGATGCTGATGTTGTCAGTGCTGATGCTTACGATCGCATGGAAGATATGGCAAAAGAGTTGTCGAACCGTGGTCCAGACGCAGGTTTGCATTCCTGTTGAAACATCAGGAGTTCAGCCAGAAGGCTATGCAAACGATGGCCCAAGTTGCCAGAGGGATGCGGCGGGCCAGTTAATTCTCACCAGTCGATGTGCTCGCTTGTTGCTGATCGTCGGAGTGGCCGCAGGAATTCTGTCTGGCATGTTTGGTGTCGGCGGCGGATTCATCATCGTCCCTGCACTGATCCTGTTCAGCAGCATGTCAATGTCGCGTGCTGTGGGAACTTCACTAATGGTGATTTCACTGGTCAGTGCATCGGGACTTGTTTCGCAGCTCTGGGTCGGCCAGTCCATCACGCTCAGCATCACGACTCTGTTCGCGACGGGTGGATTCCTCGGGCTGGGAGTGGGGCAATCGGTGGCTCATCGACTGTCGGCTTCCATGCTGCAGCGAGTTTTTGCGATGGCGATTCTGGCGGTTGCCGCATTCGTCATTTTTCGAAACACTTAGCGTTAACAACACTCCGACGACACTCACTTACGAATCAAAGGTCGGTTCGAACATGAAACTCACGGCACACCAATGGGCGATCGTTTGCATTGCATCTGCGTTCATGACCTGCCCCGTCAGTCTGATTGTGGCTCAGGAGAAAAGCGTCCGTCCGGGCGTCAACGATACGTTTCGCGATCCGGATCCGAAAGCCTTTACTGAACGCTTCGAAATCGAAAGCCGCGAGGTTTTTGCGAAGCGAAAGGAGATTCTTGAGGCCATCAAGCTGAAGCCAACGGATGTCGTGGCAGATATCGGCGCGGGGACGGGATTGTTTACTCGTCTGTTTGCTTCGAACCTTGGACCCGAAGGCCGAGTCATCGCGGTGGATATTGCGCAGAAGTTTCTGGATCATATCGAAATGACCTGCCGCGAGCAGAACCTTCGCAATGTTGAAACGCTGTTGTGTAAAGATGACTCCACGGAACTGCCGCCGGAATCAGTCGACGTGGCCTTCATCTGTGATACGTATCATCACTTCGAGTTCCCTCAGAAGACAATGACTTCACTGCTGAAAGCAATGAAGCCCGGCGGCCGAGTGATTCTGATCGACTTCAAACGGATCGAAGGCGAAAGCAGCGATTGGACAATGGACCATGTCCGAGCCGGCCAGGAAGTCTTCGAAGCGGAAGTGCTGGGATCCGGTTTTCGAAAAGCGGATGAGATTAAGGATCTGCTGAAGGAAAACTATATGGTCGTGTTCGAAAGAAACGGACAGGACCGAGCGGCCACCACACCCGCGTTGCTGTTCCCGATCATCGAAGGCTACGGTGGCGTTGTGGCCGTCGCAGATGCCGTTGAGCCGCCTCGTGCAGGCATGAGACTGGTTTTGGATGTCACTTCTGAAGCGAAGAAGCCTGAAGAGGTCAACAAGGGTCTGGATCGAACGGCCCGGCTATTGAACCTGTATGGAACCGCAGGGCTCAAGGCTTCTGATATTAAAATTACAGTCGTTCTGCACGGAGAAGCCACGAAGTCGATGTTATCTGATGAAGCGTGGGAGTCGCGATTTCAAATGAAAAACAATCCTAACCTGCCGTTGATTCGATTGCTGCAGAAGGCGGGCGTGGAGGTCATGGTCTGCGGCCAGGCTCTGAGCTACAAGAAGGTTGAACGCAGCGATGTCGCTGGCGAAGTTTCCGTGGCGGCTGCCGCTTTAACAGTTCTGTTGAATCGCCAGGCAGATGGTTTTGCTTATGTTCCGGTGCCTTAGTTTTTGCAGGTCATTAAAAATTCGTAGGGTGTGACAAGCGAAGCGCAGGCAAACATCCGCTGTTGCAGCGTCTGAAATTCATCCGCTACTCCAGCGGGGACATCAGATTACGACTGTTGATCTCTTCTAAAAATCACACTGGTTTGGCTGTCAGGCCACAGGCTGATCGTACTCGCTCAACGACTTCGCGGGCTTTTGCTCGGGCTCGGTGAGCACCTTCGCGAAGAATGTCTTCTACCTGGTCGGGAGCGGCTTCAAAGCGAGTTCTTCGTTCGAAGGCTTCTCCGAAATGAGTCATCGCGGCCTGATACAACGTTTCTTTTGCTTCACCATAGCCCATGCCACCGGCTCGATATCGATCCGCCAGCGCGGATTGTTGTTCGGGAGTGCCGAACAGTTTGAAAAGCTGATAGACCGCACAAGTCTCGGGGACCTTGGCTGCTTCCATCGGAGTAGAATCCGTCTGGATCGACATAATGATCTTGCGCAGCTTCTTGGGAGTTTCGAAGATCGGGATCGTGTTGTTGTAGCTCTTCGACATCTTCTCACGATCAGTCCCGGGGACCTTGGCAGAATCATCCAGAACATACGCTTCCGGCAGATGCAACGTTTCACCATAAGTGGCATTGAAGCGCTGAGCCAGGTCGCGAGTGACTTCGACATGCTGAATCTGATCAGCTCCGACCGGTACTGTGGTGCTGTCGTAGATCAGAATGTCGGCCGCCATCAGGACCGGGTAAGTAAACAGTCCCGCATCGGCCGCGATCCCTTTAGCCTTTTTGTCTTTGAAGGCGTGGCACTTATCCAGTAGATGCATCTGAGTAATCGTCATCAGTAACCAGGTGAGTTCTGTGACTTCCGGCACATCCGATTGACGAAACAGCGTAGCCTTTGCCGGATCAAGCCCCAGCGCCAGCAGATCCAGAGCTGCATCTTTGATGTTCTGCCGGAGAACAGCCGGTTCACGAACGGTCGTGAGAGCATGCAGGTCGGCGATAAAATAAAACGACTGCTCCTGTCCCTGCAGAGCAATGTATTGGCGAATCGCGCCGAAATAATTGCCCCAGTGGAATCGCCCGGTTGGCTGAATGCCGGAGAGAACTTTCATGATTTATTCACGTCAGAGATTTGAGTAGAAATGGACGCGGGATAACTGGTCATCGAATGTTGCCCGCAGTGAAATCAATCGCGTTTCGGAATCTGCAACGTCCCGACAATGTCTTTGACACTTTCGGCTTTGAGAGTCGCCAACGCTTCCGGAAGTTCGCGAATGATCTGATTAGCAAGCCCGGGATTGTAAAAATTGGCTGTCCCAATCTGCACGGCCGTCGCGCCGACGAGGAAAAACTCCATCACGTCGTCGATCGATTGAATGCCGCCGATACCGATGATCGGGATTTTCACCTGCTGTGAAACCTGCCAGATAATTCTCAATGCCAGCGGCTTAATTGCAGGGCCGCTCAGACCACCCAGAACATTTCCCAGCACAGGGCGGCGGCGCTTCCAGTCGACCGCCATCCCCTGGAATGTATTGATCAGTGAAACCGCATCTGCACCGGCATCGGCGACGGCTTTGGCAATCGGCACAACGCTTGTGACATTCGGAGTCAACTTGGCGATGACCGGAATGCTGCAGGACTCTCTCACGGCTGCAACAACTTCGGCGGCCAGCGACGGGTCCGTTCCAAAATCCACACCGCCGGAAACGTTGGGGCATGAAATATTCAGCTCAATCGCTGAGACTCCGGGGACTTCGTTCAGGCGAGTTGCCATCCGGCGGAAATCATCGTTGGTCTTCCCCGCAATGTTGACGACGATCGAAGTACCAAGTCCTGTGAGATACGGCAGTTTCTCGGCCACAAACTGATCAAAACCATCGTTGTCGAGACCGATGGAATTCAGCATTCCGCTGGCGGTCTCCACTGTTCGTGGAGGAGGATTTCCGGGGCGAGGTTGCGGAGTCACCGTTTTCGGGATGATGCCGCCCAGGTGAGCGAAATCCACGAACGCGGTCATTTCCTTCGCATAACCAAACGTGCCGGAAGCAACCAAAATTGGATTTTTCAAAGCCAGCCGATTAAGACTGACACTCAAGTCCGCCATTCGTCCGTCAACTCACTGCAAAGTCTGCCGCGACCCAAAGAGACCGACGCCAATCGCCAGCTCACCGCTCGTGTCTTCGCGGAGTTTATCAGAGTCCTTGCGGTTTCCTAGTTGTGGCGGTTTAAGGGGTTTGCCAGGGTGCAGTCGGCGATTTCGGTAGGTCCTCCTTGCCGAGGAGGGCTTCGCGGCTGGCCGCGAACTTTCCGCAAGGAGATTGATGAACCCAGTTGCGATCCTCAGCCACTTGAATACATGGTTCGCCTTGCGGCGAAAGTCCTTTCCGGCAGATAAGGACCTACTTTGACAATCAACCGCAACTTCACCTGGTGTGCCACTTTCATGGCTGTGGCCAGTCTCCGGACCGAACGACCGTCCAATGTGTGTGATTGATCCGTCTGTTCGATCCGGGCCGGTGCGAAATTCTCAAAACAGTTGTCTCGCCCCACGAAAGGATCCGCCTTTGCATTTCGGCCCTCAAAAAATATCCGACCGGGGGGCGTGAATCGCAGAGTCTTCAGTCGTGCGACTGGCGGTTAAAGCCAGCTTTGGCTTCGCCATGTTCTTCCACAAGGAATGCCTTCACACGAAGACGTGTTCAAAAACGTCACTTCTTAATTTCCCGCACATAGATATTGGCGAACTCTGCGGGGCCGACGAGGTAGAGTTCGAACGGACCAGAATCAGGGACCGGGTTGTCAGATGTTACCTGTTCTCCGTTCACGCTGATGGACATCTTTCCGTTTTCAATAACGCCTTCCAGTCTCGACCATTCTCCAATCTTTGTGTACTGAGTGGGCAACATTCCAGAGGAGACCGCAACGCCGTCAAAGCCCTGGCCCGGCTTGATATCAAACAAAAAGCCATAGTTCTTAAATCGCTCTTTCGTGGACAACATCTGCCCCTTCACGGATTCTGCTTTTCCGTCACAGGCCAGAATCCAGTCTTGCGAATGCCAGTTACCCTCGCCCTCCCTGTTCAGTTTCCAGCCGTCAAGATTCAGACCGTTGTAGAGACTACGGTAGCCGCGATTGGCAATCGCAATCTGTTCCGGCTTCACAGGTGTGTCCGGCAGTTCCTGAATCTTCACATTGCGATAGTGGACCACACCACCTTCTGATTCGATGCAGATGTAGCCCTTTCGAGGACTCGCGTCTTTGCCCTGAGTCACCAGCTTTCCGTTGACGGACAGGCTGATGGCTCCGTCGTTGCATTCGATGCGATAATGATTCCACTCGGGCGATGGCTTGGATCGCTCCTCGGTCGGAAACGCACGACTGCCGCCTCGACCATTGATCGGTGTCATCGTTGCACCATGAATTGGAAAGATGTCACCGTGAGTCGTATGGCCCTGACTTTGGCCATAAGCATTCTCCAGGACCTGCACTTCCACGCCTCGATGAAACGGCACACCTTTGGCTGTAATGTCATCAGCCCAGACAAAGATCCCCGCATTGCCGCCCGGGACCATATGTCGCCATTCCAATTCCATGATGAAGTTCTGGTACATCTTCTCGGTGCGAATCTCGCCGATTGGTTTGCCAGTACACGTGAGCATTCCGTCTTCGAAGCTCCAGGTTTCCGCCGGAGTATTCGTCAGCACCCAGCCATTGAGATCCTTCCCATTGAACAAGGGCTTGAAGTCGTCATCGGCCGCCAGCAGATCATGATTCGAAGCCAGAAGTCCCATCGCGAAACCGGTAAGGATGAAATGTTTCAGCATCGACATGAATCAACTCCCAGGGAAGGCCTATCGCGGAGAAATGTAGAACTGCGGGCAGCACTTAAAGATTACAGCCGCCGTCAGAATATGCCAGCCCGACAGACGGACCTGCTTGTGTTGGGGCAGACGCTTGAAATGTCGATTCATCCCTGTTTCTGCTTCAAGGCAGGCCTTCGTCGATGCATTGCCACCTCTGTGAATCGGGGGAAATTGATTAGACCCGCTGCCTGCGGGAATGATAAGGAACACGTTCTGAGCGATTTTCGGGGATGACTTTCGATTGTTTGTGGTTATTTTGACTACAATCCGAGGATACCGAAACAATGTCAGAGGCGTTGGTGTCTCGGACCGGTCACCTTGAGGCGATGGCCTCGAACGCTTTCAGCTTCGTGATTTATGCCAGTGGGAACGGTAGATCCACTACGTGATAATCTATCCCGGCTTCGCATCCAGCGCGATGTTCAGCCGGTTCGTCGATCATTTTTTGGTCGGTTTCTGCGGTTCGTCTTTTATCTCAGTGTGCTTGTGGCTGTCGCCGTTGGAGCAGTTTTCTGGGCGCAGAAACAAGGCATGCTCGCGGATACTCGCAAGCTGACGGAAACTCTTCGGCCGCGTCCAGAAGTTCGAGTCGCCGTGGTCAGCGTCGAAAAAGGTCGCTCAGCAGATGCGTTGGTTGTCGCAACCGGATATCTGGAATCTCGCCAACAGGCTCGCATCGGTGCGCGGGCCACAGGTCGCATCCAGGCTGTTAATGTCGAAGAAGGCAGCGTCGTCAAAGCCAACGATGTGCTCGCCATTCTGGAACACGCTGATCTTGATGCGTCTCTGGTTGCCGTTAAAGCCACTGCCGCTCGCGCGAAGAGTGAGCTGCTGGAACAGGACGTGGCAATTCAGCGGGCCAAGCGAGATCTTGAACGTGCAGAGAAAGCTTTTGCCGCAAAGAGTTCGACACCGGCGGATTACGATAAAGCTAAGTTTGATTACGAAGCCGCTGTGGCTCGCAAAGTTTCCATGGAAGCCGCGCTGGGGTTGGCGGAAGCACGAGTTCAGGAGGCCGAACAACTGCGAGAAAACATGTTTGTGCGTGCTCCGTTTGAGGGAACCGTGATCTCCAAAGATGCGGAACTTGGCGAATCCATCATGCCCGGAGGAATGGGAGAAGCATCCGGCCGCGGCTCGGTGGTGACGATCGCCGACCTTGAACATCTTGAGGTCGATTGCGATGTGAAAGAAGACTACATCAGTCGCGTGACGGAAGGGCAGCAGGCCGAAGTTGCTGTCGATGCCGTGCCTGACAAACGCTACAAAGGACAAGTTCGTAAGATCATTCCCATGGGCGATCGTGCACGAGCAACCGTGAAGGTGCAAGTCGAAATTCTGGATGTTGACAAACGCCTGTTTCCGGAAATGAGCAGCACGGTTTATTTTCTGCCAAGTCAGTCTGCTGAGGTCAAAGAGGAAGACAAAAGTCGAGTCTTCTGTCCTGCGGATGCGGTTGTCGTGACGGAGACAGAATCGTTCGTCTGGATTCTGACCGACAAAGATCGAACAAAGAAAACGATAGTGACCACTGCGGATTCACGAGACGGTCGAACAGAAATTACCAGCGGTCTGACCGGCGGAGAAAAAGTCATCGTCAAGCCTGCAAAGGATTTGCAGGATGATGTATTGGTCAGGTCTGCACAATAAATTCGTTTAACGGCAAGCCGCAGGCGACTGCGTTTCAGCCCACGTCGCATGCAACCGAAAACTGAAAACCTTAAACCGAAAACTCAAACCGAAAACCTAAAGTCACAAGGATCCCTGCGTGTCCGACGCATCTCAAAACGATAAACCTGTCGTGGTAGTCAGCGATGTTTGCAAGGAATTCCGCCGCGAACAGATGGTGGTACCAGTTCTCAGCGGCATCAATCTGAATCTTTGGGCCGGCGATTATCTTGCTTTGATGGGACCATCGGGGTCCGGCAAGACCACGTTGCTCAATCTGATCGCTGGACTCGATCGACCAACCTCCGGCAAAGTCATCGTATGTGATCAGGATCTTGGTGCATCTTCCGAGGGCCAGCTTGCGAAATGGCGATCTCGACACATCGGCTTCATTTTTCAGCTCTACAATCTGATCCCGGTACTCACGGCGTATGAGAACGTTGAATTGCCGCTCACGCTGACTTCGCTGTCACGTCGCGAACGAGATGACCATGTGAAGGCGGCTTTGGAAGTCGTGGGACTCAGCGATCGTATTGATCACTATCCGCGGCAGTTGTCTGGTGGTCAGGAACAGCGAGTTTCCATTGCACGAGCCATTGTGACGGATCCGACTTTGATCGTGGCCGACGAACCGACCGGTGACCTGGACGCAAAATCGGCCGCTGAGATTCTGGATCTGATGCATCGACTGAATGTCGAGTTCCAGAAGACGATCGTCATGGTGACTCACGACCCGAATGCCGCTCATCGAGCCAAGCGGACGGTTCATCTGGAAAAAGGTGTGCTTGTTTCTGCTCCGACACCACCGTCTGGTAAGGAAGGATCACGATGAAAATCCTTGTCTACATCTGGAGAAATATTCGCCGCAACAAAGTCCGCAGCCTGCTGACAATTCTGTCCGTCGGTTTCAGTCTCGCGCTGATGACGGTGCTGTATGGCTTTATGGCGTCGCAGGAAACCTGGCGCAATGATGCGGAACAGACCAACCGCATCGTGGTCATGAACATTCAGGGGTTTACCGGGCAGGTCCCGATTTCTGCTGTGGATGATGTTGCCAGCACAGACGGTGTGGAAGCGGCGGTGCCACTGGCCTGGTTCGGCGGAGCTTATCAGGATGAGCCGATGCCGTTTGCTCAGTTTGCGACGGATCCCCAATCCGCTTTCAAGGTGTGGCCGGAGTATTCGATCTCTCCGGAAGAACTGAAGAACTGGCAGGAGAACCGGCGTGGCTGTGTGATTGATCGTCGCATTGCGGATGAGCGAGGCTGGAAGGTTGGTCAGCAGATTCGCCTCAAGGGCACGATTTATCCGTTCGACCTCGATCTTGAACTTTGCGGGATCTTTGATGCACCGAAGAATTCCGGATCACTCTGGTTCAACTGGGAATATCTGGACGAAGGACTCAAGCAAAAGAACAGCCCGGTCACAGGTAACGCCGGAACTGTCTTCGCACGCACCAAAAGCGGAGACGGCATTCCAGCAGTTGTAAAGGCCATTGATGATCGATTCGGCAGCTCGGACACCCCGACCAGAACACAAACGGAAGCCGCGTTCGCTCAGATGTTTGTGGATATGCTCGGCAATGTGCAGGTGTTGATTCGCAATATCGGTTTGGCTGTTGTGTTCTCGCTGTGTCTGGTCACCGCGAACTCCATGGCCATGTCGATGCGAGAACGCGTCACGGAGATTGCCGTCCTAAAGGCCATCGGGTTTCCTCGCTCCCGAATTTTGTTCATGATCCTTGGCGAATCCAGCCTGATCGCGATGCTGGGCGGACTCCTGGGTGTCAGCATGGGCTGTGCGTTTCTTCAGGCGATGAACGCCGCTCTGCCGCAGTTCTTCCCGTTTACTGTTCTGGAAATGCTTGGCCCGTGGATCAGCTACGGATTCATCGTTGCGGCTGTGCTTGGAATCGTCAGCGGCCTCGTTCCGGCGATCCGTGCGGCTCAACTTTCTGTCATCGATGGCCTGCGACGCATCGCGTAGCTTGCCGTTAAGTCTCCGTTATGAATTAGCTTGGGCATTCTTGTCCGTCGCAGGTTTGTCGGACAAGAATGTCCAACCTACGTTCTTATGTTGTGGCCGGACTTCGACCGAGCCGCTCATCGTCCCTGCAATCAGATTCAACCCGAACTCAACCATGATTCCCGCCAAATACAACTTTCGAAATCTGCAGGTCCGCTGGATGACGACTCTGATGACCGTCCTCGGCACAGGACTGGTCGTCTGGGCTTCGGTGCTCTGCTTCGGACTCACCGACGGCCTGCAATATGCACTGCGAGTTTCCGGCGATGAGTTGGATCTGATTGTCTTGCGGAAAGGTTCGACTGACGAAACCGGTAGCGGGATTGAGCAGAAGGTGGCTCGCCAGATCGTATCACTGCCCGGAATTGCCAAAGATGAAGGCGGTCTGCCGCTGTGCTCGGTCGAGTTCGTAACGATCCTCACGAAGCCTCGACGCAACAATGGCGGCACCGTCAATTTGATCGTCCGCGGACTGGAAGAGGTGGGGCGGAAACTGCGGCCCGAGTATCGGCTGACACAGGGGCGAGAAATCAAGCCGGGCGTTAATGAAGCGATCACCAGCCAGCGCATGGCCGAACGCTTTGAGAATCTGGCGATCGGTGAAGAGCTGGAAATCAATAATGTGAAATTCAAAATTGTCGGCTACTTCGAAGCGGCGGGCAGCTCGGCGGAATCTGAAGTCTGGACAGATCTGCGAGATCTCACAGCAGCGCGGAGAACTCCGGCGGCGGTTTCGTCAGTGAATCTGCGAGCTGAAAACTTAGCGGCTCGTGATTCTTTGGTGAAGCTGCTGGCTGATGATAAACGATTTGAACTGAATGGGATTTCTGAAGTCCGTTACTTCGAAGATCAGATGACGCAGTCGAATGCGATTCAGTACATCGGTTATATCATCGCCGGCTTTCTGATGTTCGGGGCGATGTTTGCTGCGGCCAATACGATGTACGCTGCTGTGGCCAGCCGTGCTCGTGAGATCGGAACGTTGCGAGCACTCGGGTTTTCGCGCCGCAGTATTCTGGGATCGTTCCTGTTTGAATCTGTGCTGCTGTGTCTGATGGGCGGGGCACTTGGCTGCCTTGCCACGCTTCCGTTTAATGGACTCTCGACGGGCACTGTGAATCAGTTCAGCGAAATTACGTTCTCATTTCGCTTCGGCCCGCGAGTTCTCCTGCAGGGCGTCGTTCTTGCGATGCTGATGGGTCTTCTTGGAGGCATCCTCCCCGCCCTTCGCGCCGTTCAATTGAACATCGTGAATGCATTGCGAGAGCGATAACGGTTTATTGCGGTAACGAGATTGCCACGTCGAACAGCCTCTCAACAAATGTTTGCAAGAATGAGCTCCGCAAGGAGGACCTGCCAGATCCCGCGACGCCATCCAATTGGACTTGTGGCAACAGGATGGTACGTTCCGCTTCATCTTCCCGATGCCTCAATATTCCTGGAGGTCGCTCTGATGAGATATCTGCTCGTATTTCTGCTGCTGACGGCGAGCGTTTCGGCGCAGGTTGTGGATGGGACTTTTCCGGTCGTCTCGAATCTCAAGGCCGGTGCGGCCAAGGTGGATATCACACCGGAAGAAGTGAAAGACCTGACCGTCACCGGGCATACTCGCGTGGTCAACGGGGTGCGAGATCCGTTGCGAGCCGGTGTGCTTGTGCTGGATGACGGCGAAACAAAAGCGGCGATCGTGACGCTGGATGTGATCGCAGCGTGGGAAGATCTGGTGACTCGGGCGCGGGCGGCGATCGAGAGAGAAATCGGGGTGCCGGCGGCGAATATCATGGTCTGTGCTTCGCATAATCACTCAGGGCCCGGATGGGAAGAGAATCCAGAGTGGGCCTCGGATGTGATCACAAAAATTGCGTCCGCGGCAAAGGAAGCCGGCAGCAACATGCGGTCGGTGAGCGTCGGCATGACCGAGGATCGTATTAGCTTTGGTATCAATCGCCGCAAGACAATCGACGGGCGAGCTGTGATCCGACTGAATCCCGATGGGCCGAATGATCCTCGCGTGAAGGTGCTGCGTTTCGATGACGGCCAGTCGCTGACACCGCTGGCGATCATCATGCACGCGGTCTGCCATCCATGCTTCTTCACGTGGGGCGACAAAGGATCGCCGCCGTATCCGAAGGGCTATCCAAAGTTGACGGCCGATTTTCCCGGTGAAGCTCAGACGTTTGTCGAGTCGATCTATGCCGACAAGACCGCCTCGCTGTTTATTCAGGGCTGTGCCGGCGACATCCGACCGAACCTGCCGGGCTATCCGTATCGCTGCGCTGATGAAGCCGATATTCAATGGGCCGGTCGAGATCTCGGCAGTGCGGTGGTACGAGCGGCGGCGTATGGTTTGACTCGAGAACAGCTTGCTAAGCGGGCGACGTTCTATCCGATCCGCGTGGCAAGTGAAGTAATCGAACTGCCGGGCAAGGAGCAGCCAATCCGCACCGAACTGATGGCGATGAAGATTGGCCCGTTCCTGCTGCTCAGCATGCCGGGCGAGCCGATGGTCGACTACGGCTTTAAGCTCGAAGCGGCCATCGCCGATCGCATCACTCCCATCATTGTCGGCTATGCGAACGGAAACGTCGGTTACATCGCCACGGCCGATTCTTATGACGTCGGGGGCTACGAGCCAAATACTTCCAAATTGCTCCCCGAAGCTGAACCGATCATTCTCAAACATCTCGGCGGTCTGGCTGATCGCGTTATTGGGGATGTCTTTGAATCCATCTCGAAGCATCCGAAGGATATGCAGAAACGCGAAACGGAAGAGAAAGCTCGGCTTAAGTCGGTGCCGGCTGCAAAGCCGTGAGGGCGATGGCTGATTAAACCAGCCGGAACGCATTAACGTCCGGTTATGGCGGCAGAAACCCTGCAAAAACAACAGGCGACGAAAGGATGCGACTAAATCAACAGTTGGGTACCACGAAAGACACGAAACACACGAAAGAATCGCATTGAAGTCACGCTGATGCACGCCGCCTTTTCGTTTGTGTCGTGGTGAACTCCACTTCATTTCACAGGCCTAAAACGCAGCCTGAGGGTACGAAAAGAGACGAGAACAGGGTAAGGACGGGGCCAGTCGGCGACTCTGAAAACTGCTGAGGCAAATCGGCCGAGTTGCAGTCTGCTAAATTATGCCGGCTGATGACGCGAAATCCTGCTTAGCCATGACAGTGTTTTATGGCAGAAAGCAAAGATTTTTACTGGTGGATTGCAGCCGGTGGCGATCGGTGTTCAAATCTCCTTAAACCGGTATGCGGCAGCCTGCCTGATCCGCCGGGTTCCACCATGTTCTCAAGGGATTTGATATGCGATTGCAGCGAATTGCTCTGTTATTGGCCGCACTGTGTGTGGCCACAGGATCCGCGTCTGCGGACGACTGGGAAACTCTGTTTGATGGCAAAACTCTGGACGGCTGGGACGGCGATCCCAAGACCTGGAGCGTAAAAGACGGCGCCATCACCGGCACGACTTACAACGAAGAAGATAAAAAGCTCAAAGGAAACACGTTCATCATCTGGCGCGGCGGCCAGGTGGATAACTTTGAACTGGAACTGGAATACAAGATCGTCAACGGCAACTCCGGGATTCAGTACCGCAGTTTTGAAGTGCCCAACGAAAAGTGGGTCATCGGCGGATACCAGGCCGACTTCGAAGCTGGTGATACATACTCAGGAATTCTCTACGGCGAACGCTACCGTGGCATTCTGGCCCTGCGTGGCGAATCGACTGAACTGGTTCGCAACGACGGCAAGTTCGAAAAGAAAGTCACCGGCAGCGTTGGTGACACCAATGAGATCCAGAAGAAGATCAAGAAGGAAGACTGGAACACGTATCGAGTTGTTGCTGATGGTTTCCATTTTCAGCACTTCATCAACGACGTCAAAACTGTTGATGTGACAGATAACGACCTTGCTGAGCGTCGAGCAGCCGGTTTCCTGGCTTTGCAGGCTCATGCCGGTCCGGCCATGGAAGTGCAGTTTCGTAATATTCGTCTGAAGCGATTGCCAGCTCCGAAGAAGGTGGCCCTGATCGCCGGCAAGCCAAGCCATGGTTATGGTGCTCACGAACATCGAGCTGGCTGCATGCTGCTGGCCGAAGCTCTGAACAGTGCGAACATTGGAATTGAAGCGACGGTCTACACGAATGGCTGGCCGGAAGATGATTCCGTTCTGGATCATGCCGACACGATCATCATTTACTCAGACGGCGGTGGCGGACATCCTTTCAACAGCAAATTGGATCGTCTGAAGGCTCTTCAGAATCGTGGTATCGGAATGGGATGCATTCACTACGGTGTTGAAGTTCCCAAGGGTGCATCAGGTGAAGCGTTTCTCGATTGGACTGGTGGCTACTTCGAAACTGACTGGTCCGTGAATCCTCACTGGACCGGAACGTTCGACAGCTTTCCTAAGCATCCAATTGCCAACGGTGTGAAGCCATTTCGCGTCAACGACGAGTGGTACTATCACATGCGATTTGCAGAAAACGCTGACGTGATTCCAGTTTTGTCCGAACTGCCTCCTTCTGACACTCTCGTCAAAGCAGACGGCAGTCTGTCACGACCAGAAGGACCTCACAGCAACAACCCAGCCGTTCGTGCTGCGGTTCTGGAACGCAAAGAGCCACAGACTGTCGCGTGGGCTCGTGAACGCAAAGATGCTGGTCGTGGCTTTGGTTTCACCGGCGGACATGACCACTGGAACTGGGGTAATCGAGATTTCAGGACTTTGGTTTTGAATGCCATCGTCTGGACGGCTCACGGAACAGTTCCGGAAGGCGGAGTTTCGTCGAAGGATCTGAACGTAAAGGACCTTCAGGCGAACCAGGACTACGACGTTCCTGCCGATTTCAACCCGGCTCGCATTCAGGCGATGCTGGATGAATGGGCGGCTGCTCGAAAGAACTAGCTCCCGTTCAAAAGCTGGCTTTCGAGCAGGATGGGCATTCTTGCCCGTCGAGACCCGGTCGGACAAGAATGTCCAACCTACAACTTAGCTGTCAAACAGAGCCCGGCTTTCTTGCGAAACCGGGCTCTCTTTCTGTATAGACTTTGAGTCTGTACCAACTCACTGCGATTTTTGTGGCCGTTGTTAACTCATGAATCTTCCCGCATCAGATGATGCTCACAATACAGACGCCTCACAGCGCTGGGTCAGCCTGCTGTTTGCAGTGGCTGTCTTTGTCAGTGCGTTCCTGTTGTTTCAGGTTCAACCGCTGATCAGCAAAGCGATTCTGCCGTGGTTTGGTGGAACTCCGAGCGTCTGGACCACGTGCATGTTGTTCTTTCAGGTATTGCTCTGCGGAGGATACCTGTATTCTCATCTTGTGACGTCACGTTTGACGCCTAGGCAACAGGGATTGGTTCACTGTGGAGTTCTGCTGATCTCGCTGGCATTCCTGAAGATTCTGCCATCGATCGACTGGAAGCCCACAGGGCTGGAATCGCCGGTGGGGCGGATTCTGTCATTGCTGCTGTCGACCGTAGGGCTGCCCTACTTTGTGCTGTCGACAACCGGACCGCTGCTGTTGCGATGGTTCAGTATCGCTCAACCGCAAGCATCGCCGTATCGGCTATACGCGTTGTCGAATGCGGGCTCGTTGCTGGCCCTGCTGTCGTATCCGTTTTTGTTTGAACCCTTGATGAGAGTTTCGACTCAGGCCAACGCGTGGTCGCTGGGTTATCTTGTTTTTGCAGCGCTGTGTGTGGCCTGTGCGATGCGTTCGATATCGGGGAGAGTCGATAACGGGGTGACTCAGGAGCAAGCGGGTGCCGCATCCTCAAGCAATAAAAAGAAGTCCGCATCAGCTGAAGCCATCGTAACAAAGTCTGCCTTTGGTCGCTGGCTGATCCTGTCCATGGTGGCTTCCACGATGTTGTTGGCAGTGACCAACGAAGTCTGCCAGGACGTGGCCGTCATTCCGTTTCTGTGGGTCGTGCCACTGTCGCTGTATCTGTTGTCGTTTATTCTGTGCTTCGAAAGTGATCGCTGGTATCGACGCGGATTGTACTCTTTGGGGACAGCGATCCTGGCTCTGGCCGTTTGCTGGCTGCAGAGTTTTGGTTCACGGACGTGGCTGCCATTACAACTGGGGATTTATTTCGGTTGCCTGTTCTCGATCTGCATGCTGTGTCATGGTGAGCTGGCCAGATTGAGACCATCAGCAGATTCGCTCACAGCGTTTTATCTGACGTTGTCGGCCGGAGGAGCTGCCGGAGGTTTGTTTGTCGGGCTGCTGGCCCCTTTGATCTTCCCGGCGTTCTGGGAACATCCCCTGGGAATGATTGTCTCTTGCGTAATTGCCGTGATCGTATACTTCGATCACCGAGGCTGGCTGCAGGATGGACCACAGCCACCAACGATGTGGAAGCTGCTGGCGATTCTGTTGTTCGCCGGGCTGGGGACTGTGTTTGCGGCTGCCGTGACAAGTTATACCAACGCGGTGGCCATGGTTCGCAACTTTTATGGTGTGCTGGAGGTCCAGAATGACACGATCGAAGATGCTGTCATTCTCCGGCACGGTCGCATCATTCACGGCATCCAGCTGAATGGGATCCCCAGTTTCCCGACGATGTACTACGGTTACAACACCGGTGTCGGAAAGGCGATTGAACAACTGCGAGAACGCAAGACTCCGCTGAAGATCGGTCTGGTGGGTTTAGGCGCCGGAACTCTGGCTGCGTATGGCCAACCGGGCGATACGTTTCGCTTTTACGAAATTAATGAGAACGTCACTCGGCTGGCTCAGCAGCACTTTACGTTTCTGAAAAACTGTTCATCAACCGTTGATGTGATTCACGGTGACGCAAGACTGATGCTGGAGAATGAGACACCTCAGGCATTTGACCTGCTGGTTCTGGATGCATTTTCCGGCGACGCGGTTCCCACTCATCTGCTCACCTCGGAAGCCGCCAAGGTTTATCTAAAGCATCTTAAGCCCGATGGTTTCATTGCCATTCATATTTCGAATCTGCACTTCGACTTGCGACGCGTGACGGACGGCCTGGCGGAGGCTGCAAAGCTGTATGCGATCACTCTGGAAACAGCCCCGGTGATTGATCGAATCACAGGCGCGCAAAGTTTGATTGAGCCGGGTAGTCGCTGGGTCTTGATGGCTCGCGAAAAGTCACTGCTGCAGTCTGATCTCTACATGAGATTTCTCTCGCAGGATACGCGGCCGCCACGAGACAAGGTTCTGTGGACGGATGACTTCAGCAACCTGATCGAAGTGCTGGATCGCGAATAGGCCTGCAGAGTACGTCCGGCGATCGATTGAAGGCGCAAGGTCGCCCGAAATCCATTCGCACCTCATCGGACAGAATCCCACGTAAATTCAACAATGATTTCACCAAACCAAAGCTGCTATTTCGCCCCGAACGGGGCAGCCACATGACAGTCTGGGGCAACGCCCCAGGAAACAGGACCACAATACATCCCAAGCCCCAACGGGGCGGCACAAATTCACGACATCCGGACGTATGAAATCACGACAACAATTTTTCCGCCCTTTCAGGGCTAAATCATTCCCGTGGATCTCATTCCCAGGGCGTTGCCCTGGGCTGACCTGTTGATGGCCCGTTGGGCCGAATCGCAATATGAATTGCAGGGAGTTCCCGCTTCTTACGATCGAGCAAATAATCTCGCGTTGAAAAAGAAAAAGGCTCTGCGACTAAGGTCCGTTTCTTCAACGTTCACTGAATCACAGAGCCTCAGTTCAAAGGTCATCGCTCGACTACTGTGCGGTTGTCGTTGTCGCGTCTGCCGGTGTGTCCTCGGCCGGAGCAGCTTCTTCCTGAGGAGCGATCTGAGCAGCAAGCAGGCGACCGAAGATCTTCACGAAACCTTCTTCCAGCCGAACTCGCAAACGAACACCGGTTTCGGTCAGGCGTGAATCGATCTCGATGCGATCGTCGCCTTCGGCCAGCGTTTCCTTCATAATCTTCCCGCCTCGTTCTCGACGGCGAGCAAACTCGGCTCGACGTGCTTCGCGGCCCCCATTGCGCCCTGCCGGAGCAGCTTGAGCAGGAGCCTCAACCGGGGCCGCTTTCGGAGCATCGACACTGGCCTCGGCGGCCGCCTTTGCAGCAGCAGCTTTCTCTTTCTCTGCTCGAGCGTTTGAACCAGCAGTGTCAGCGATCGTCGCCATTTCCACCAGTTGATTCACGTTCACGATAATTCGAAAATTCGGAGGCGTTCTTCGTTCCGTTGGAGACTGAATGGCCTCTTCAAGTTTGTCCATCACGCTGGTCAACGTTGCCAGAGACTCCTCGCCGCCGATAACACCCCACACAGCAGTTGAGCCGATTCCGACAGTGATTCCGACATTATCACCAAAGACCGCAACGGCTTCGGGCGGCTGAGCAGCAAAGGTCAGGCGGTGAAATGTAACGCCCAGATGTTCGGCAGCACCGATCTGCAGATCACCGGCTTTTTGAATATCGTCGACTTCACGAAGGCGAGTCGCTGCATCGAGAAGACCTGCAGCGATCGCATCTCCCTCAACAATTCTTGATGCCCAAACGATCGCCAGTTTGCCGGACGAGTCACGATAGAACTGAGCAAAAACGTCGACATGGCCTTCTTCCAGAGTTTTCTGAACGGCTGAAAGAGCCTGACCGATCGGGCTGTTTTCATCCGGCGTCGCACCGAGTTTGTTTTCTTCGATGAGACGTGTCACTTCCATTTTCACGCCTTCCATCATTTCGATGTAGGCCACCTTGTCACGTTCCGCCATCATGCTGGACATCGATAGAGAAACAGCGGCGTCATCATCCAGCAGTGGAATAAAGTAGCTTGGTTTCTCTGTCGACTGGAAGATCTCCTTCATGAATTTGGAACCATCCAGAGCATCCACCAGCACGTCAATGTTGACCGCCTGTTCCTCGGGTTCAACCTTCAGTCCAATCGTGATCTTCTGGCATTCGGTGATCAGCATTCGTAAGGCTTCCAGTCCGCGTTCGCCTTCTGTGCGACGAATCCGATAGGCACCTTCCGGCTCACCATCGCGTTGCTGCAGAGTTGTGGAGACCCCGGATGAAATCAGCCCCATCAGCAACGTTCGAGTTGCAACCGGAATCGATTCCACATCAAGGCGAACGGAGATATCAAACTGCTGAGCCTGACCAGCCAACAGTTGAGCCGGATCAGGAAGTTCACGATCCAATGCTTCTTCGGGAGGATTGTTTCCCAGCGGCATAAAGGCATAGCCATCTTTCATCAACACGGGAAAGGTGCGATTCGGTCCGATGACTTCGTAACGTCCCTCTTCGTCGTCTTTACGAATCACGACCGGCGCTTTTTCAATCAGTTTGGTCGCGGCTTCGACCGAAGCGACCGGCACGAACGCCAGGAACTCCGGAGCGGGAGGAAACGCGACTGGCAGATACGCCATGACGCCAAACGGTTTTGAGCGATCAAAGCCTTCCAGATCATTCAAGGTCTCTTTGAGAAACGTTTCGAACACCTTGAATGCTTCCGGCTTGCCCGCTGCATCAAATATGTATTTCGCTTCGTCAACGATGCGATCTGCACTGGCGAATGTGATCGTCAGAAGTGGACGAGTGCCCTCGGCGACCAGCGTCAATGGCTTTTCGTCCTTGGACTTACTGTCGGTCTCCGCCGCCTGTGGAGCAGCAAGCACAGCAGAACTCATCAGAGACACAACCACAAAAGAAAGCCCCACAGAAAGCAGGAGCCGCGTGGAACGATGGACAGTGTCAATCAGATCAAAACGATGCATGGAGTGGATTCCGGCATAAGGAACAAGGTTCAGGGGCGATTCAGAGTTGAACGGTAGACTTCGAGGCACTAACAAAATTGGGACAGGTACTCCTGGCGGTCGCTTTTCTACATGATTCCGGGATGTCAGCAGGAGCCAGTCCCGTTTTCAGGCCTTCTGAGTTGTATTGCCTTTGAGATTGTCATGCTGCGGAGAATTCGGCTGACGCCTGCGTTTCTCCGACAAAATGTAGAAACATTGCCCATAGAAAAAGGATTCGAGCTGGTCGCGTCAGACGGATGGATTCCCTGAAATCGGCCGTTTTTCCGGCGGGACAATGGCAATTGGGGAAAAAGACGCAGGCTTTTCCAGCGGCGATACCAAAAACTCGCCTAGCGCCTGCCGGCATAGATCAGGAGCCCCGCATCTGAGCCATATTCTTCTCCCTGATCGTCGAGCGGTGCCTACGAATTCCGACGAACATGAACGCACATACACACCTGCTCCATTTGGGCCACAAATGTTGGCAGCTCAAAAACAGGCGAAACCTGCCGAGGGCGGGAAGTCAAAACCGGATTTCCGCAGAAGTACATGCTGAGCTTTGCAGACGTTCAGATTTTTGACCGTCTGCGCTATGGAAGCCCTGTTGTCCGTGTTTTCGGCGGCAGTTACAAACGCCGCGTCTCTCCAGGTGGAAGCGTTCTGTCCCGTGGGCATTGCGCGGATGCTGGAAAGGAATTGCGGAAGATTGTGTTTTGAACAGGACGTTCAAAAGTCTTCCTGCAGTTTCAGAGAGACGAAGTGACCGACGTGGCGGATGTGCTGCGTCTTCGCAGTTCAGAGATGAATTGCGAATCACGATCCTGGTTTGAGGAACGTCATGAAGATCGTTCGAAACCCCAATCGCTGGCTGAAAAAACTGTCTCAAGCCGCAGCGCTATTGTCGCTGATGGCTGGTTCACAGACGGCCTATTCGCAGGACGGTGGCTTTACATTTGGCCGAACCCCAACCGGGTCCGCCTCTGAAGTCGTCGATTCCAATACCGACGGCCTTGGAGTGTCGTTCCGAGGTGGCCATATGGCTGGAAGCACAGTCGGGCGACAGGAATCGATTACACACATCAACCTGATGCCTTACGTCAGCATCAATGATGGTATGTTGTTTGGCGATTCTCGACTGTTGCGAGCCAACAAGGGCGACCTTGGTTGGAGCTTCGGCGGTGGTTATCGTCACTACATCCAGGACTGGGATGTCGTCATTGGCGGCAACGGCTACTACGACCATGATGGTCTGACAGGAGCAGACCTGCAGCAATGGAGTGCCGGCGGTGAAGTCCTCGCACATGGCTGGGAAATGCGTGGCAACTACTATCAGACTTTCGGCGATACGTTTAATCTCGTTGGTCAGCGAATCGA
>Ga0255095_1000029_pt1 | contig 96704 bp, 70 predicted proteins | sample Colum_Law_RepC_8_2_FD_188435 | JGI IMG/M metagenome (GOLD analysis project Ga0255095, IMG submission 188435) | Freshwater microbial communities from Columbia River, Oregon, United States - Colum_Law_RepC_8d | ecosystem: Environmental > Aquatic > Freshwater > River | place: USA: Oregon...
TCCTTTCGACGAATCCAGTTTACACCGGACCTGATGCCATCAGATATTACCGGCTCGGACATTCTGCAGGATGATCCCGAGACTGGTCGCCGTGTGTTTCAGTTTATTCAGGGACCGCTGTTTACGAATGTTCTGCTGGCCGACGAAATCAATCGAACTCCGCCGAAGACTCAGGCGGCTCTGCTGGAGGCGATGCAGGAACGTCATGTGACCGTGGGTTCTCAGACATATCATCTGCCGGATCCATTCTTCACGCTGGCCACGCAGAATCCCATCGAACAGGAAGGCACCTATCCTCTGCCCGAAGCGCAGTTGGATCGGTTTATGTTCCATGTGATGGTGCGATATCCGTCGGCTGCGGAAGAGCTGCAGATTCTGAAACAGACAACCGGCGCATCGAAGCCACAACTAACCCCCATTCTGAATGCCGAGCAGATACGGACCTTGCAGGACGTTGTTCGTCGAGTCCCTTGCGCGGACTATATCTTTGTATATGCTCGCGATCTGGTCAGGGCAACGCGGCCGGCGGAAACAGAATCTCCACCGTTTATCAAGGAACTGATTTCGTGGGGTGCAGGTCCACGAGCGGGTCAGTATCTGATTCTCGGCGCGCGAGCGTATGCGTTGTTGCAGGGGCGATTTCATGTGACAACGGATGACATCAAAGCTGTGGCGAAGCCTGTCCTGCGACATCGAATCATGACGACTTTTACGGCCGCCAGTCAGGGCGTGACTCCGGATGTTGTGATCGAACGATTGTTGAAGTTTGTTCCTGTCGAACTGCATGAGCGGGCCAAAAAACGTGTGCAGTCTGGTGCCAAATAGACCCGCGGCATTGGGTAAGTGAGTCTGCAGGCTTTTCAACAGTGGCTGACTCTTTAGGAAGATTCCTGCACTCTTCGTCAGTGATTTGAAGGAGTATTGAGATGGCTCATGTTCTATTGAGATCTATCGCGATCTGCGTCATCCTGTTGCGTATTCTGGATGTGATCGCCGTGGCGGACATCAAGGTGACTGCATCCAGTCCGACACATCCAATCCTGATTCGAAATCTGCACGGGCCACTTGTCAAAGTGGTCGTTGAGGTGACCGAGGAAGCAAACGTTGAACTGAACTCGCTGGAGTTTTCACTGACTGGCTCCGACACGATCGCGGATCTCAAGTCGCTGGCACTGTTCTCGACGGGGACCAATGAGAAATTCGCAGCGGAGAATCAGTTTGGAGATTCGTCTGAGCCAGCGGAAAAGATCCTGATTCGTGGCAAGCAGACTCTGAGTCCTGGAAAGAATGTGTTCTGGCTGACCGGAGAACTCACTGAGACCGCAGACCTTTCCCATCAGGTCGTCGCGGTCTCCACGCAGATTAGCACTAACAAGGGCCCATTCAATGTTATGAATGAGTCACCGACGGTGCGACATCGCATTGGCGTTGCTCTTCGTCGACACCAGGATGACGGAGTTCACACCTATCGAATCCCCGCGTTGGGAACGACCGCAAAAGGCACACTGCTGTGTGTCTACGATATGCGGCGGCGCATGGGACGTGATCTGCAGGAAGATATCGACATCGGACTGAGCCGCAGCACTGATGGTGGCCAGTCGTGGGAGCCGGTAAAAGTCATTATGGATATGGGCGAGTTTGGCGGGCTGCCGCAGGAACTGAATGGATGCAGTGATCCGGGTCTGATCATCGATCGACAAACCGGCGAGATCTTCTGTTTTGCCTTGTGGATGAATGGAAAGCCGGGAAAGCATCAGTGGGTTGACGACGGCTCCGAGCCGGGATTTGAAATCGGCAAGACGGCTCAGTTTATGATGGTCAGCTCAAAGGATGATGGACTCACCTGGTCGACGCCCGTAAACATGACACGCAAGCTCAAGCAGGAATCATGGTGGTTGCTGGCCCCGGCGCCACAGCAGGGAATTCAGTTGCCGGACGGAACGCTGGTCATGCCGGTTCAGGGGCGGACTGGGCGTGAACCTCTCGCGACATTTGCGACCGTGATGATCAGTAAAGATCACGGAGTTACCTGGACCGTGGGCAACCCGGGCTACGCTGGCGGCAATGAATGTCAGGCGGTGATGCTGAGCGATAAGTCAATCATGCTGAACATTCGCAACGATCATAAGCGATATCGAGCCGTTGTCGTTTCGAAGGATCTAGGCCAAACATGGGAAGCTCATGCCACGAGTCGCAATACGCTCATCGAGCCCAACTGCAACGGCAGTTTACTACGTGTGAATTATGAAGAGTCCGGAAAGGAAAAACACGTGCTGTTGTTTGCAAATCCTCACACGCAGAAAGGGAGAACTCATCATACGATTCAGGTGAGTTTTGATGAGGGGCAAACGTGGCCGAGCTCTCATCATCTTTTGCTGGACGAAGGCCCTGGAGCTGGATATCCGAGCCTGACTCAGATCGATGCGGAGCATGTTGGCATCGTCTATGAAGGCAGTCAGTCGCACCTTATGTTCGAGCGATTTACGCTGAGAGAGTTATTGAAGCCTGCGACCAGAGCTGGCGCCGACTCGTCACCGAAGTAAGCGGTTCTGAATCGGACGCTAACGCGTTCCGGCTGATATTGCGAACCCAACTTCGTGGCCGTGCAAAGCATTATGGTCCCAGCAACATCCCCGCATAACCGACGACTCGACCGGCATCTCCTGAAACATCAGCACTGGTCGCATAGCCGGTACGCACCGCTTGCTTGAGCTGTCCGAGTGATTCGAGAGCCGCCATTACGATCACGGCCGGAAGCACGCCGCACATACTGATGCTTTGAGAGCGAACTGTCTCAAACAATGTTACCGGGGACAGCGTCTCCATCGCCTTTAACGCCAGCTCATCAAGTCGACGATTTTCTGAGTCGGTCGCAAAGTGATTCATATCGCTTGAAATCACAAGCAGTGGCGACGTTGGAAGCTTGCGGATGATGTCGGCCAGTTGGCGACCGATCGTAAGACACTGCTCCAGGCTGGCTAAACCAATCGTGATACCGACGATTCGAGCCTCTGGTGCAAGTCGAGCCAGAAAAGGCAGCTCGACTTCGATGCTGTGTTCAGCGGCATGAGCAGCCGCATCGAACTGAAGTCCGGGGATTCCGGCAACGATCGCTTTCGCTAAAGCAGCGTCGGAAGCGACAACCTGCCCGGGCAATTCCCACTCGACGTTGGGAGCCACTGCCAGATCAACTCCGTTTCGAGTATGCCGCGGGCCAATGATGATCACGGATTCAGGGATATGGACTCGCCGAAAGACCTGCCCGGCAATGCGTCCGGAGTATTGTAAGCCGGCATGTGGCACCATCACCGCCGGCCAGTGCTCCTTTTCCTCGGGAACTATGCCCAGGCAACTGTTGATGAGTCCTGCCAAAGCTTTGGGGCTCGAAGGATAAAACTTTCCCGCGACTGCCGGCTTGCGCAGTGCCGGACCTTGTTGGGGTTGAGGACGACTGGTCACCGAGACTTCATCGCAACTACAGCAGGCAGTGAAGCGAAACAATCCAGCCTGACTGGAATCGGAAAGAGCAAGATCCTGAAAAAGCTGCTGCAATGTCTGTTCAAGTCGTACCTTTCGCTGAAATCGCCACGTGGTCTTGCTGCCATCGGTAAGCAGCAGCAAAGTGTCTTCCGGGTTAAGGCGACTAAGGCTCTCGGAGTTTAACGACTTCAATTGCTCCGCATTAAAGAGGAGCAAGACTTCGGCGGAAATCTGAGAAGGTGCGGTCTTTGACTGCTGCAGCCAGTTGGTCGCCGACTGCGCCAGTTCCAGCAGAGTCATTTGCAACGGGACACCGCTGCTCGGTTGCAGCTTCGAGAACGTTATCCTCTGTCCGTTGGACAAGGCTAACTGGATTGCGAGCCCGTCCACTGTACGGTCCGACAAATGACCGGGGAAACAGGCTGGAATAGCTCCCTGAGCCAGCGATCGGATATTGGCTGTCACAAACGTGGCCAGAGATCGCGCATAGTCTGGTGACGGCAGAGTTGGACGAAGCGTCGTAGAACTCTGGATCGCTCGTTCCGCAACATTACTGGAAAACGGGCCTTCGATCAGTCGACCTTCAAAACGCAGGAGTTGAGAATCCGATTGCAGCCACGCATTGGAGGGGAGTCCAGCCTTGCGACAAACCTGTTCCAAAAAAGTCCGCGAATCCCATTGCTGTTCCACGGCCACGATCGGCAATAGCAAACCAGATCGCCCCTGATGAATAATCTTGAGGCCGTGCTTTCCAACTTCGATCGCGGCCGTACGAGCCTCACCGACCTCATGAATCGTTTCGAAGTTGAACAGGATCGTGACATCCAGCGTAAGATGCGGCAATTCCTGGGCTGCGACAGGAGGAAAACGTTGATCCGCAACGGCTGTTCGATGACCGGCCTGAAGCAGAGCAGCACAGATCTTCATGGGCTCACCCAGCATCCCGACACAGCCTCGGAGCTGCCCGGATTTCTTGAGCGTCACGAAGACACCCATGACTTCGAGATCTGCGAGGCCACCAAGAGAAGGGTCGGAAAGTTGGGGAGCTGTGCCGTTGACCGCAGCAGCAACGATTTCACAAGCCGCCAATTGCAGAGCTTGCTGTTGGGGTAAGCTGAGTTCGGGGGCAGTCTTCTGCGTGTTCATGACGGGACTATTTATTAAGGTTGCGGCTGTCGGAACATGGAGAGCTTTAGGCGAGTCGTCGTTGTTCGACTCGAGCTGTGGCAGCAAACTTCGATTCGACATGGATGGTCCCTGAGGCTCGGCAGCATACTCGCTGATTCGAATCAGCTGGCGTCGATTACCCCATGAGCCAGGAGACCTATCGAAATGTCCCGGAATCAAAGTCCTGCATTTGCGGCAGACATTGCCGTCAAGATTCCATTGACCAAGCTGGTACCAGTTTCGTTCGATCAATAACTCGCCACAGCCAGGGCACCATGTACTCTGATTGAAGACGTCGTTCACATTGCCGACATAGACAAACTTCAGCCCCTGACGAACTGCAATGTCTCGTGCCATGACCAGCGTTTCGTGAGGCGTCCGAGGGCGGTCGGTCATGCGAAAGTCGGGATGGAACGCAGAAAAATGAACGGGAACTTCCGGGCCAACGGATTCAAGAATCCAGTCGCACATTCGGCGGAGCTCATCAGGGCTATCATTCGCGTCGGGAATGATCAGGTTTGTGATTTCGAACCAGACATCGCTTTCATGTTTCAGCCAATGCAGAGTATCCAGGACGGGCTGGAGTTTCGAATACGTGATGCGTTCGTAGAAATCTTCTGTGAAGGCTTTGAGATCGACATTGGCCGCATCCATCGCGTGAAAGAATTCCGCTCTTGCGCTCGGGCTGATGTATCCTGCCGTGACAGCAACCGGATGAATTCCCAGTTGCCTGCATTCGCGAGCCGTGTCGATGGCGTATTCAGCCCAGATGACGGGATCGTTGTATGTAAAAGCAACGCTGCGACAACCAGTTTTGAGTGCTGCTGCAGCGATGCTTTCCGGCATGGCCAGTTCGCTCAGTCGCTCAACTTCTCTCGACTTGGAGATGTCCCAGTTCTGACAGAACTTACATCCCAGATTGCAGCCTGCGGTTCCGAACGACAAGACCGGGGAGCCGGGGAAAAAGTGATTGAGTGGCTTCTTTTCGATAGGGTCGATGCAGAACCCTGTACTGCGACCATAAGTTGTCAGCTTCATCTGGCCATCAACATTTTGGCGGACAAAGCAGAACCCTCGATCGCCCGGCTTCAGGTGACAATCTCTGGGGCAAAGGTCGCAGGCAATTCGTCCGTCAGCTGCCTCGTGCCACCATTCCACGGCTGCTTGCCCGTCGGGATCAGTGTGGCGCCGTGTGCTGGAAAGCAGGCGACTGTTGATCGAGGATGTTTTGACAGAATCTAATGGATTCATGCGCGGCGCTCGCGAATCAGGATCTGTAAGCACGGCCGTTCCGCAAGTGCAACTCCATTCTGCAGAGATCCAACGTTCGTCATGTAATTCACACGTCAATGCAATCTGGAAAGTAGGAGAAAAAAGTCTCGCGGCCTGGAGGCCCGTGGGGCGGAACGCAAAAACCAACCTCAACGTGCGACTGAGCTCTGTGAACTCGCATGATCATCAGTTTGAGGGTTGCACGTGCGTTGGGCAAGATGAATCCGAATCCGAAAAATCGAACACTTTTTGAAATAACTATTGCCTGAATGTCATCCTACTACGGTAGTTGACTATCAATTCCTGATGCGTTAAACTTATTCACACGTAGTGTGTCACTGACCCAACGTCTTAAGTTTTCAAAAAGGGGCGAAGAATGTTGAAGTGGATGTGTTTGTTCGGTTTCGGATTAGCATTGTCATGTCCTTCAATATCCGCTGCGGACGGCGCGAAAGAGAAAGCTGAGTCCAAAGAGAAGGCTGAATCCAAAGAGAAGGCTGAATCCAAAGAGAAAGCTGAATCTAAAGAGAAAGCTAAACCAAAAGTCACTCGAGGCCCGAAGGCGACGCAGCATGCTTTGAACAAGATCGAGATCGCGGCCGATCAGAAAGAAAAGATTGCAGCGATCGACATGGAGTTTGCAGAGGCATTTGCCGCACTCAAGAAGGCTCGGGCCGACATTCTGACGACAGAACAGAAGAAAGCTGAGAAAGAAGCGAACGCTGCGAACAAGGCTGCCAGCAAGACTGGTGCAGAAGCAAAAAAGGCAATTGAAACCGCTCTCAATCTGACCGACGAACAGAAGACAAAGCTCAAGGAATGGAAAAAATCTGAGACGGAATTCAATGCTAAGGTGGTTGAAGCCCTGAAGAAGGTGCTGACTCCAGAGCAGCAGGCCAAGTTGCCAAAGACCAGCACTGCCAAAACCAGCGCAGCGAAAACCACCACAAAGAAGCCTGCAGAGGGTGATTCTGAATAGGTTCTTGCTGCTTCGCTGAGTAGATGCCGTCCTTGATGCCGTGGCGGTTCGAAACACCGGGGCTCTTAAGTATCTGCAGCTTCAGAAATTAGACGGGCGGCATTTGCGACGCGCAAAAGTCGCCTTTTCCATGCGCGGAATGCAGGTCATCCATGAACAATGGGCTTGACCGCAGTGAATTCTGATTGAGACACTACGCCTCTAAGTTTTGACAGGGTTTTCAGGGAAGACTGGGCCAATGCAAGGCAGTAGGCGCCCGCTGTCTCGGCGGGGATTGGAGCGAAGAGCTCTGACCGTGCTTGAGCTTCTGGTCACGATGTCCGTGATCGGAGTTCTCCTGGCGGTTCTGCTGCCTGCGGTGCAATCTGCGCGAGAAACAGCGCGTCGAACTCAGTGCCAGAATAACCTCCGGCAGCTTGGAATCGCGCTGCATCTGCATCATGACACGTTCCAGAATCTTCCGGCTGGCTGGTGCGAAATTTCAGGCAAGCCTATTGCGACCGGATGGGTGCCCGATCTTCTGCCGTTTCTGGAACAGGCAGAACTGCGAACACAGGTGCAATCGAAGTGGCTGAAACCGGTTTCCGTGAATGTCGCAACACAATCTGCATTCACAGTAGTGCCGGGGCAAGCTGAATCGGGGGTCCTGGCTACTCCGTCAGTCCTTGTCTGCCCCTCAGACGTTGCGGAACGAACATTTCAGTTGTATCAGGAAGATGACATCAACTCTGGCGACCTGGATCCGCTCTCGGAAAAAGTCCTGATGGAGTTACCGCAAGCCAACTATCTTGGACTTGCCGGTTATTCGGACCCGGATGAACCGTCCGAATATGACGGCGCTGGTGTTTTTGTGCATCGCCGCCGCTATTCATTTCGGGATCTCACCAGAGGATTAAGCCAGGTCGCTGTCGTCTCGGAGCGAACAGCCAGAAAGCTGCCTTCAACATGGCTGGGGTTTCATGTTCTCGGGGAGGATGCTCCGGGACGAGTGCTGGGCTTCTGCAATTTAGGCCCGAATATCGCCACTTCCGATGAATGTGAACTGGATAGTCGGCACCCCGGCTTCATTCTGGTTCTGTTCGCCGACGGGCATGTCCAGTCTGTGTCTGACAGCGTAGATCAGGCCATTTACCGCAGCATGGCGACGCGGGCTGACTGACGGTCCGGGGGCTGAAAAACTGCGAGTCCAAATCAGAATCGCCCAGCCCGGACGGTCATTCTGTGCGAGGCTACGATTGAGGCGATCCGCTAAAGATATCCCGCGAACACCCGGACTCAATTCACAGGGTGCGGAGAATAAGCAAACAATCACTTGAATGAAGTCTTCCGAAGACCGAGAATACCGATTGCTGCGTCCACGACAGATGTGGACGTCTCGCGCCCCTGAGGACCATTGAAAACTGGTCAACATGGTTGATGAGATTGGCAACCATTATTCGTTTCATTCCTGGCGTCCCATCTTCAGGAGGATGCAGTGAAAGCTTTGACTCGGACTCTTCCGTCTATTGGCTTTTCGTTGCTGTTTAATCTCGGCTTCTTGCTATCGCTGCTTTTCATTCAGCGCACCCTTCCTTCGTTGGCGAAGGAACTTCAGCTAGAGTCGATCTTCACTGAGGAGATTCCCCAGGAAGAGATCACGCGTGAACTTGATCTGGAAACGGCACCGGCTGAAACTCTGAACGTGATTGCGGGCGGCACGCCGTCATCAAGTGTAGGTGCCTCAAGCCAGGCTGCGGCAGCCCCTGTGAATGTCCAGAAGGCGGCTGTCATGAAGGAGGTCAACATTCGACCCGTCATGAGTGAACTGGCTCTGCCGACCGACGCCCTGATTGGTGAGGAACTTGGCGAAGGTGAAATTGTCGGCGAAGTCGGTTCCATGGTGGAAGGCTATGGCGCGGCCATGGGCATCATCACTCAGGAAATCGTCCGCATGATGCGTCAGGAGAAAGTCACCGTCATCTGGCTGTTTGACGAATCCGGAAGTATGGTCGACGATCGAAAAGAGATCCGCGAGAACTACATTCGCGTCTATGAAGAACTTGGAATCGCCTCAAAACAGGACAAGGATCTTCGGAAGGGCGGAAATGATTTGTTGTGGACGGTTGTGGCCAGTTATGGTCGCGATATTCATGAACACACATCTCGCCCGACTGACGATGTGGAGTTAGTAAAAGCCGCGATCGATAAAGTCCCCATCGACCAAACCGGGTCCGAGAACATGTGCCAGTCGTTGGCTTCAATTATTGCGAAGTACAAGAAAACATCGAAGTCACGCAAGCTTGCTGTCATCGTTGTTTCGGATGAGTCCGGTGACGACGGGGACTATGTGGAGGCAGCCGTTCAGGAAGCACGAGCCGCCAAAGCTCCGGTCTATTTTCTTGGCCGTGAAAGCATGTTCGGATTTCCATATGCTCAGCAGCGATGGGTGGATGAGCCCACAAAGGAAGAATTCTGGATTCGAATTCGCCGTGGGCCAGAGACTCCGTTTCCTGAGTGTTTGCAGTGGAATGGATTGCATTCACGCTGGGATGCTCAGTCCTCCGGATTCGGCCCCTATGAGCAGGTGCGTATGGCTCGTGAAACCGGCGGCATCTTCTTCGTATTACCTGGCGAAGAAACAACCCTTGCTGGCCTGGGAGCCAACGACAAACGTAAGTATGATTTCCTGTCGATGCGTGAGTATCAGCCGAATCTGGTTTCTCGCCAGGAATACATCAAAGATCGCGCGACAAGTGCCTTCCGAGAAACGGTCTGGCAGGTGGTTGCACGATTGAACCCCAATAGTGATAAGCTGTTGTTTCAGGAGAGTGATCCTGAGCTGAATATCCAGAGCGAACATTTCCCGTTGGAGTTAGCGGCATTTACGAATGCTGCACAGGGCCAGGTGGCTCGTGCAAGCAAAGCCATGAATCTCACCAATGAGGCGATTGAATTGATGGAGAAGGTGAAACCAGAACGTGCTAAAGAGGCGACACAGCGATGGCGAGCAGGCTATGACCTGGCACTCGCTCAGCTTTACATCTTCCGCATTCGTCTTTTTCAGTACCTGCTGGCGATGGACAAGCATGCCAACAACATGCCGGCCCCTCAGAATCCTAAAGCCAACGAATGGAATTTCTGGTGGGACAAAGATTCCGTCGTGGTTCCTGACGAAGCGCAGTTTGAAAGACTTAAGGCGGCGTTCGGTATGAAGATGACTCGGGAAGAGTATCTTGAAATGGTGAAGACTGAAGAGACAGCGGCCATCGAACGATTGAAAGCTATTCAGACCGAACATCCGGGGACACCGTGGGCACGACGTGCCGAAACGGAGATTAGCTGGGGCTTTGGTTTCCGAGTTGGCGATCGACACTGGGACGTTTCCGGCCGACGTGCTGAAGCCGCCAAACGATTGCCGAACCTGTAAAAGAAACGTGTAAGAATCCCCGGACCGTAACTCCGGGGATTTTTTTATGCATTGGAACGGTCTCGGACTATTATCCGGTTCGAATCAAGTGGAGACGAGGCCTGTTGACAGTTCCCTGAGACTCACTTGTCACACCCTGCAGGAAAGCTTGATCGCTTTGAAAGTCAATTGAGTGGCAGAGGAACTGTTTGATGTCGTCGATGCCCTGGACGAAGTGATTGAGACGTTACCTCGATCTGAGGTTCATCGTCGCAAGCTGCTGCATCGTGCCATTCATGTTTTTGTGTTTCGCTCCGACGGAGCAATGCTGATTCACAAACGCTCGCCAACAAAGGAAGAATTCCCTTCTGTCTGGACGTCTTCCTGCTCCGGTCATGTGAGTGCTGGGGAAACGTATGACGAGACCGCTCCTCGCGAGATGTTTGAAGAGCTTGGAATAGCAGCAGCAGTGACTCTCGTCCGAAAATTTGATGCGTGCCCGGAAACGTCGCATGAGTTCACAGTGTTGTACACCGCGAACTCCGATGAGCCGATTCTTCCGGATGCTCAGGAAATGACCGAGATTCGCTGGATGATGCCCACAGGGATTGAGGAATGGACCCAGCGAGCCCCGGAAGATTTCTCTCCCGCATTCCTGTTGTTGTTCAGAGCGTTTCGTGGTCTCTGACTTGTTGTTGAGGCAATCCGGCTGAGATACAATGCTCTGGCAGCGATCGGTCAGCAGAATCACCTGCCAACATCATTCCGAATCGCTTGATTGAGCACTCCAGCGACTGGATCCGCTATGAACCCACTTCAAGTTCAGGACATTTTGAATCGTCGAATCTTCCTGAAGCATGGCTCCACGGCCATCGGTGGAGCTGCGTTGGCGGCACTGATGAATCAGCCCGGGCAGCAACTGTCGGCTGCAGATGCCAACGTGCAGAAGTTTCCGACTCATGAGGCGAAAGCGAAGCGAATTATCTATTTGTTTCAGTCGGGTGCTCCATCACAGATGGATCTGTTCGATCCGAAGCCCCAGATGAAAAACCATCACGGCGAAGACTTGCCGGAGTCCATTCGTCAGGGCCAGCGACTAACGACGATGACCAGCGGACAGGCCAAATTTCCAGTTGCACCGTCGGTATTTGATTTCGCTCAGCATGGAAATTCGGGAATGTGGTTCAGCAACGCGCTGACTCATATGCCGACAATCGCCGACAAGTTCTGCATGATTCGTTCCATGCATACGGAAGCAATCAACCATGACCCGGCCATTACATTCTGTCAGACGGGTTCTCAGCTGGCGGGACGCCCCAGCATTGGTTCATGGGTGAGCTATGGATTGGGCAGCGAGAATGCCAATTTGCCTTCGTACGTGGTCCTCACCTCGTTTGGGAGCGGTCGGCCGGATGATCAGCCGCTGTATGATCGGCTGTGGGGATCCGGTTTTCTGCCCTCAAAGCATCAGGGCGTGAAGTTTCGAAACCAAGGCGATGCAGTTCTGTTTCTCAGCAATCCTCCCGGGATCTCTGCTCAGGTTCGACGCAGCACACTCGATCGTCTGGGTGCATTGAATCAACAGCATTTTGAAACGGTCGGAGATCCGGAAATCCAAACTCGGATTGCGCAATACGAAATGGCATTTCGCATGCAGACCAGCGTGCCCGAACTGCTGGATGTCAGTGGCGAACCGAAGCACGTACTGGAAAGTTACGGCCCTGATGTAATGCGCCCCGGAAGCTATGCGGCCAACTGCTTACTGGCTCGAAGACTGGCCGAGCGCGATGTACGGTTCGTGCAGTTATTCCACATGGGCTGGGATCATCATGGCGGCTTACCGAATGCCCTGCGTGGACAGGTCAAGGATACGGATCAAGCGACAACAGCACTGATCAACGATCTGGATCAACGTGGACTTTTGAAAGACACATTGATCATTTGGGGCGGCGAATTTGGGCGCACGATCTATTCTCAGGGCTCATTAAGCGAAACCGACTACGGGCGAGACCATCATCCACGATGCTTCACGATGCTCATGGCAGGAGCCGGCATTCGCGCCGGATTAACTCATGGTGAAACGGACGAATACTGCTACAACATTGTTCGCGATCCTGTCCATGTGCATGACCTGAACGCCACGATTCTGCATCTGCTGGGTGTTGACCACAAGCAATTGACATTCAAGTATCAGGGCAGAGATTTCCGGCTCACCGATATTCACGGAGAGCTTGTGAAGCCAGTGCTTTCCTAATCATCAAAAACGTGCAGGTCTGGGCACCGCAGGGGCTTCCAAGACGGGCTCAGAGACGGAGTTGCTGAGAATTTGATCGTCGAGAACATACCTGAAATGCGAATCCGACGCATAATTCGCCGGGAATTCCGTGAAGGTGGGAGTCTTCTCTGGAAAATCGGCCGTTTCTTTGTATCGTGCCGCCTCCCTCGCGTGTCGAGGGAAAACAAGGGAAACCGGATTTTGTCCGGCGTCCTGATGAATCGGTAGCTCAGTTGGTAGAGCAACGGACTTTAAATAGGAGTGCCCCGGTCGGAAGGCTGGAGGTAGAACCGCACCATATGCTGGAACCCCCTGAGAGCCGTCAGTACGCGAAAGCGTGACAATCTGACGGATTGGGCAATCAGCAGGAAACCTTGTCAGATGTTGCTTCTGGAGAACTCGTAAAGGGTTCAGCAGACATAACAAGTGACAGGGGCTCCTCAGAGACTTGACGTGTGGCTCCCGTTTCGGGAGATGGTAAAGTCCAGACCGCAACAGTTAGAAATGGCTGGTGAAAGCCAGTGCGGCAGGTTAATCCGTAGGTCGCGGGTTCAAGTCCCGCCCGGTTCACTAAAAGCCACCCGTTTTGCGGGTGGCTTTTTTGTTTTCAGGCGACGTCGAATTAAGGATTCTGCGCGACCGTGGCCTTTGGAATCTCATCACACATCTGCAGCGCAAGCAACGGATAGGCCGTCCCGCTGTAAGTAATAAAGTGCCAAGTGTCCGTGTTCAGAGATCGAGTCCACCAGCGTCCGGATTCGCGCTGATTGGCCTTGAGCCATGCGATGCCTTTCTGCACGCGAGGATCATCCGCACCAATCCCTGCTTCGCGAAGAACAATCACAGCCAAGCCTGTCATATGACCGTCGCTGGGAGGATCCGCGAATTCTGGTTCCGCCTTGAGCTTGGGGGCTCGATTTCCGGAGCCCCATGTTTCGGGAGCCGCGAACGTTCGAATCGACCAACCGCCATCCGCTCGTTGATGTTTGGCCAGCGCGTCAATCAATTCCTGCTTCTGCTCAGCACTTAACAGATCCGTCATGCGACTATTGGCCCACAACAGCAATGTGCGACTGTAATCATGGGCCGGCTTTTCCGTACGCAGGTAGTTCTTCAGCTTTTCAATTCCCGCTTTGAGAGCCGCATTGTCAGAGGCTTCTGCTTTCTGCAACCAGCCGGGAGCCGTCGCCGCAGCCATCGCGGCGACAGTGGCTTCGTGGTACGCGTCAGATTCAAACGGGGGCCAGCAGTCGAGTGATCCCCATGTCCCGTTCTCCGTCTGAATGGAGAACATGAGTTCAAGAGACTTTTCCGTCTCCGGAGACAACTGCTTTGCCACATGAGCGTCCCACTCTGACAGTCCGGCCGCGATGTAAATAATCTGAGCAGGCCGGGTTGACTGCTTAAGTCGGTCCAGCTTTTCTTCCTGAAGCTTTGACAGAGTTGTTAGAAAGAACTGGCGAGTGTCCTCCGGAGGCTGTCCCAGCGAAGCGCTGAGTGCGGGACGAGTAACCATGTAAGTGCCGTTGGTGTGGCAACTGACGCACTTCCGCTCACCGCTCCAGGCGAGCGAACCCTGCTCCAGATAGGTTTTGGCGAGGTCCACAGACACGGCGTCACGCTTGGGTTCTTCAGCAGATGGCCTGGGGATTGTGATCTGCTCAAACTTGTACTGGTAGTCGTCAGCCGCAGCGCGATTCAACGACAGAAGGAGGCACAGCGCTGACAGAGGGGAACCGTAACGCACGAGTTTCGTGAAAGCAGTCTTTGGATTCATCGCAGACCCTTCGTAAAAAAGTGACAGAGAATCGTAGGCGGAAAGAGGGAATTCGCCGTTGATGGGCGGGGGCAGGCGGGAGATTACAAGCGGCGGTTTTTCAGAAGTCAGCTCCAGCAGGCAGCAATTCCTGCCGGTCCGCGTGGCGGATTCACGGATTGGAACCAAAAGCTGTATCGATCACAACGATTCTGTGCAATCTACTACCCAAATCCGTCGATGGATACACAGGACGAATGGGACGCGCCGAATTCAGGCACCTTCGTCATCGGGAGCCATCTGGCCAGCCGAACTGTCACTGCTGAACTAAGGTAGACAACCGTGAAGACATCCTCAGGACGACCCGGACTTCTGCTGTCACTTGCCGCTGCTGTAGCCTCAAGTGCGCTCTTCACCGGCTGCCAGACCACGATTGGTGGGCAGACGCTGCCATCACCAGACTATCTGACGGACGATGTGCAGTACTTCCCGGCCGGGCCAGAGAATAAGCTGACGAATCAAATCGAAGCCGCCAAGAAGCAGGCTGCCGAAAAGAAAAAGATAGAACAGGGCTTCTAAGCCTGATCTCGATCGCTCTCTTCGTGACTGGGATTAGAAATTCCATCAGGAACCATGAACTGGGGCACGCTGCTTTGTTTGAAAGCAGTGTGCCCCTTTTCGTTTTGAGAAAAGTCGGGGCAAACAATGAGCAGCAAATCGAAAAAGACCTGGGCCGAAAAACTGCAGAACAGTAACGGCTTGCCGAGCGTAAAGAAGCTCAACGAGAAACTCTCCAGACGTCTCAAAGCGAACACGATGGTGATCCCGGCACCACTTGAAGTCGACGCGATCATGAAAACTGTGCGCAAGGGAAAGTTGCTGACGACGGATGAGATTCGAAAGCAGCTCGCCAGGGAACACTCAGCAGATATCACTTGTCCACTGACCACCGGTATCTTCGCGTGTATTGCTGCTCACGCGGCCGATGAAGCCGAACGGGACGGAAAGAAGCGAATTACCCCATACTGGAGAACTCTGAAATCCGGCGGGGAGCTCAACGTAAAATTCCCCGGCGGTATTGAGAACCTTCGTCAACGACTGGAAGCTGAAGGTCATACAGTCATTGAACGCGGGAAACGATTCTTTGTGGAATCTCTGCTGCCCACCAGCAAAGGTCGACCAGCGTCATCAAAGTAAGATGCTCCGGCGCACAACCAGTCTTGTCAATTAGCCGAACAGCTCCATGATCGGTTTGCCCGTCGTCAGAGAACGAGAAATCCCACTGGCGTCCAATGGATCATTGATCGGAATATCCAGCGCGTGATAAATCGTCGCGGCCAGTTCTTCGGGGCGAACGGGCTTGCTTGTTGGATGCTCACCGTACTTGTTCGACTTGCCGTAAACCTGTCCGCCAGCGATGCCTGCTCCGGCGATGATTGACGAAAAGCACTGAGGCCAGTGCTGTCGGCCCGGTGGATCCTGCTTTAATACGTACGGCGTGCGTCCGAATTCGCCTGTCACCACCAACAACGTGTTGTCCAACAGACCACGCTCTTTGAGGTCGGAAATCAGGGCTGACAGGGCCTGATCCAGTCGCGGCAGACAGAATCCCATGCCATACGAACCATTTCCAAAGGCATTGCCCATGCCCATATTCCCGCCATGCATATCCCAACTGCTGCTCGGTGGGCCGGCTTTGTCGTGTTCAGCCTGACCAGTCCAGCCATTAACCGTCACAAAGCGAACCCCGGCTTCGACCATGCGGCGAGCCAGCAACAGATTCTGACCAAGCGGATGCATGCCGTATCGTTCACGAACTTCGATTGGTTCACGAGTCAAATCGAAGGCCAGGCGTCCTTCTGATCTGGTCATCGCATCATAGGTTTTTTCGCGGAGATCGGACCAGTCCTTCACCTGCTTGTCTCTGTCCAGCCGGCTGGAGTCCAGACGACTCAGTAGCCACTTGCGATCGCCGAAACGTTTTTCATCGTACGTATCATAAATCTGCGGGGGCTTGAAATCAGGCATTGCCGGATGGTTCGTTTCCGAGCCCACAAACACCGGCGCGTAGGCCGAACCGAGATAGCCGCCCAGCCCGATATTCGGAGCACAAAAAACGGGGGGCCCCACACACTTGATCAGCCAGGCATTCGAAACAAAGTTGCGAGTGCTTGGTTTATGCTTCGCCACAAATGAACCAAGATAAGGTTTCTCGTCAGAGACGCCCTGCTGCACGCGTTTTTCTGATTGTCCACTGAGCAGATTGTGCATCGCATCAAAGTGGTTACTGATCGAACCTGGATGAGACATCGAATTGATCAGAGTAAAATGATCCGTCAGCTTCGCAAGATGAGTATGCATCTCATTGATCTGCATGCCCGGCACTTTGGTCGCGATCGGCTGATAGGGTCCTCGATAATCCAGCGGAGCTTCCGGCTTCATGTCCCATGTATCAACATGGCTTGGGCCACCGCAGAGCAAAACAAAGATACAGGATTTCTCTGCCGCGACGGCCTTCCCCGAAGCGTCAACCTTGTCGGCCCCCATCACAACGCCTGGCATCCCGAGACTCATTGTCCCCAGCCCACTCGCGATCAATGCTTGACGCCGATTCAACTGGAATTCATTCATGCGAAGTCCCCAAACTGAAAGCGTTGACTTGAATGAGAAGGCCTGCGTCAGATCGCAGGTCGGACAGAATCTCTGGGCTGAGCGAATTGAGGTCTGTTTCGCTTCAAAGCATAACACCCGGAACTTCGCTCGGTAAGTGTATTCTGCCGTTTCACGAATCCCGACCAGAATACCGACCTCACCTTGCGGTACCGTGTCGAGGACGGAAACGCGGAAACATAAGCACCAAAAGAGTGCAGACCAGCCTCTCGGCATCACTCAAAGACGACACCCTGCGGCGTTGCCGCGGAACTGCTGGTCGACTGAGCTTCCTTATTGTGGCTCAGATCACAGCCTTTGAATTGCAGTCCGTTGATCCAGTCCTTCATGCGGACTCCAGTATCAAAGTCCTTGATCGTGACATCGTGCAGTTTCACTCCTGAAACGGCCGTGATGAACATCCCCATTGATTTTGGCGATCCGTCGCCAGCCAGTTGAGTGTTACGAATCACGACTCCATCGAGCCCCGGTTGAGCAGGATCCAGTTGCATCTGATAGCGATGCGACAGACTGGCACGATAAACGTTGTCAGATAAACCATTCAGAACTATGCCGATGCGAAAGGCTTTATCGATGGTGAGCCCGTCGATTTCGTAACCAGTATGGGCCAGCGATCGGAGCTCTTTCGGAGCGAATTCGAAACCGCAGTCTCCGCCAAAGATGGCAACACCGGCTGCTGCGGATGCGACATGCACCTTATGAATGCGAATGTTGTAACAGGCCGAGCATCGAACTCCGGCATCGTTGGCATCCACGTTTCGGGTCAGGCTTCCGATCGTGATATCCTCGACCAGAATGTCATGAGGATGTGTGGAATAGATCTCGTGCTTTTCCCACAGTTCGCGCATGAGTGGAATTGTCTCGTCGGCTGTGGTCATCTTTCCGACGCTGCCCCAGTCCATGCCGATTCCCAGTAACGCTTCTTTGGAATCCAGAATATGAACTCGCCGAATTACGCCGAAGCACCCTTCCGACATCACTTGAATCGCGGACGCCGCGAAGGGCTGGTCGATCGTCATGTCTTCGATGGACCAGTGTTCAATCTTCGAAAAGTAACCAGGCTTATCGGGAGTTCCTCCGTCATCGTACGGAGCACCTATGCTGATAGCAGAATGCCAGATTCCCTGTGAGCCTTTGTTCTCACTGCGAACAACACGAATGGTGCCATTGCGAATCCCGGAATGGTTCGAAAGACGCACGCCATGCGAATTGGAGCGAAGATCCAGCAGCAGCGTTGCGCCGTTGAGATCCAGAATGATGCCTTCCGGAATCAGCAGAGCATGTCGCGAAATCTCATCACCGACTTTTGACTCCTGCACCAGGCACGTCAGTTCGGCTGACTGCCGGACTCGCAAGGTGCAGGGAGTTTTCGCATTCTTGTTTAACGCGAGTTGCAGATCTGAGCCGTTAATCACATCAACGACTTTTAAAGAACCTTGTTCTGATTCGTCTGCCACGCAAATCGTGGAGCCCGGGATCACACAAAGTGCAATAATAAACGCGCGCAGCACTCCGATTGTCATTGCCGTGATCGACCGCATGGATTCTAAACCTCGCCAGAGACAAGAAGCTTCTTTGGCGGGTATTCATCCAGTACGCGCCACTTTCAGCATATCCATCAGGAATAAAGATGGAAACCGCGTGCGTCACTGCATGCTGTGATAATGCCACGAATGTCGGTTATTCATTGGCCCGAATCAGAAAATTATGGAACGACCAGTTTAGATATCGGAATGCACAATCTATTCGAGAACGGAGACTCTGCATGGCAACAAACAAACTGAAACGGACAGAACTGGACGTGTTGAATCATGCAACGGAATGCCCGCGAACGATGGCCCATACTCCTCGGTTACGGATGGTGCAGAGAGTCAAATCCGCCAAAGCCTGGCTGCAGAAGGTTAGCTGTCTACTTCGCAGCCGGGCTGACGAGTCGGCATTCTAAAAGTCCCAGGCGAGGCGAGTACCGAAGCCGTACGAGTCGCCACCGCCAGGTCCGGCCTGGGCATCTCGGACTGTGTAAATGTAGTTGTTCTGAATCTTGAGGTTTGGATTCAGGAACCAGTTCAGACCAAGAGTAACGTCTTCCAGAGTGCCTCCGTCCATGCCGGCGTCAACGAGATCAAGCTTGGAGTAACGAGCACCCACTTGCCACGCACCGAGACCTCCGCAGTCGCCAAAGTTGTGATGCGGAACAACTCGTCCAAACACACCCTGCTTCTTCTCATACTCACGGTGGTCTTCGGTCAGGAAGTAAAGTGCCTGAACGTAATAACCATAGACCGTCGTATCTCCGAACGGTGTGTTCTGATCCTGCGCTACGCAGTATTCAGCCTCCATCAATAATGCATCCAGCTGAATCGCGGATTCAAAGTTCAGCATGTCGGTTTCTTCAGAAGAAAAGTTTCCGGTGTTGGCCAGAATCGGATTCACGCCGCCGGGACCATTTCGCAGTGAGCCGCGAGCACGGTAGCGATTTGTATTGTTGTTGGGATCGCGAATACTGCCGGAGATACCGAGATGAGCTAAATTTCGACCTTCATCTTCGTACCACGGAAGATAAGTCATGCGGCTTGTCCACGCGTATTCACCTTCACCGATGCCATAAGCAAAAGCGTTGGTCGTGTTTTTGAAGATGCCGGTCGACCAGGTGCCATGCTCTTCAGCCCACGTGTCGAAAGCCAGAATACCGGGAGTAAAGCCGTTATTTGCGGGTCCGTAAAAGGCGTCCTGATTGTAGGATCGCTCCATAAAATCCAGATAACGGCTGCTATGCAAGTGCTCCATGCCGATCGGCTCTTTGACGTTACCGACTCGAATGTTGCCTACAGCAGGAACTTCTCGAAACGTCATCCACAGGTCTGTCGGAGCTGTCACATGGTCGATACTGCCCTCCGTAGCGGCCAGCGTTGGGTCAACATTCACGGAGTTCACAAAGTCAAACTCGGCACACCAGTCGATGGTCTCATACATCGTGCCGTCCGCTCGTAATCGAGCGCGGCGGAAATAAACTGAGTCCTGATCAGAAAACGGACCGGCCCCCGCGTAAAAGGCCGAATCGTTCTGAAGAAAAACGCCATCAAGCTGAACTCGACCTCCCACATGGTATTTGAACTTCTTGTCTTTTGTCGAAGCTTCAAAACCATTGTTCCACTTGGCAGAGAATGAAAGTGGATCATCGGCCTTCTTGTCAGCTTTGCCAGTCACTTCCTGGCCGAGTTGAGACACCTGGCCCACGATCTCTTCGTCAGACTTCTTCATCGCTTCCAGGTCGGAACGAAGCTGGTCGTTCTCCTGTTCGATGGCATCCAGTCGCGACTTAAGATCTGCAAGATCATCAGCCATAACAGGGGCAACCCCGGCTGACAGGAGTGCTCCAAGAACAAATGTTCGCCAACGTAGTCTGGCCATTTCAGTTACCTCGGCAAATTGGTTTCCATTCCAATTCAGGGTTCGCCTCAACTAATGAGGCCGAGCAGGATGGTGGTGTATTCTGAATAGTCCGGTTACTCCGGAATTACCGATTCACCCAGAACCACCCGCTCTTCGCAGTCACCCCTGACTATGCAGTCCCGTATCGGTTTATTAAGTTTGTTCAGGGTCCACTGCCGCTGGATTCTTAACAATCGGCGGGGGTCACCCCCTCGACGAAAACGTTCACTCCGGCAAATCAAGCCATTTGCGGCAAGTGCATAATTAACAATCCGTTACGACTCTCACACGACGGCAATACTGCCTGAACAGATCAGCTTCTTTAACGCACGAAGATGTCACAACAGCCACACTCGGAAGCACTTCAATCTTCTTGAGGCTCAGGATCTTAACAAACACCATGAGGCCCCTTCCGGCGTATCGTTCTGCTCATCCGAGAGCACCAATCCCCTGAACACTGGCCCTGTCGGGTTTTTCGTCGGGTGTTCAGATAGGCCTGAACTTGGAGTTGTCACCGGCAAAGTGATCCAACAAGGAAAGCCAATTCCGTTTGCCTATGTCGAGTTTCAGCCGATCGATCCCCCTGGAACTTACAGCGCAGCCTATACGCAGGCGGATGGAAGGTACAATATTCTGTTCACGGAAGACAAAGACGGTGCTCTTGTCGGGAAGCACAAAGTCACAGTTCGCACTGCGGCTGTCTCTGGAATTTAGCCGCGAGGTAAAGCCGGGAACCAATGAGATTGTGTTTGACCTGGCGGAAGGGACACCATCTTCCGGTGGTTAATTGATAGGGGCGTCGAGTTCAATAGTTTGATTTCCATTGAGGATTGTGTGTACGCATGAAGAGTTTGACTGGTTTGGTATCTCTGCTGCTCGTGATCATCGCGAGTTGCAGCATTCTGATGGCTGCAGAAGCACGTCCGAATATCGTGGTGATTGTGGCCGACGATCTCGGCTACGGAGACCTTGGCTATCTTGGCGGCAAAGACATTCCGACTCCCAATGTGGACCAGCTTGCTAACGAGGGCGTCCGTTTTACCTCAGGATATGTTTCCGGACCCTATTGTAGTCCAACTCGAGCAGGCCTGCTGACGGGCAAATATCAGCAGCGGTTCGGACACGAGTTCAATCCGGGACAGGGACCAAACGCGGCGGAGATCGGGCTCAGCCTGAATGAAACGACGATTGCAAATCGTCTGAAGAAGGCAGGTTACGCCACAGGGCTTGTCGGCAAATGGCATCTTGGCAACGCGGAGAAGTTCCGACCACAGCAACGAGGTTATGATGAGTTCTTCGGCTTCCTCGGTGGTGCTCATCCCTACTTCACTGAAGAAGGACAAGCTGCGATCTATCGTGGGAACGAAGAAATTCAGGAAGCAGAATACCTGACCGACGCGTTTGCTCGCGAAGCCGTTTCATTCATCGACCGACACAAAGAGAAGCCCTTCTTCCTGCAACTGACATTCAATGCCGTGCATAGCCCAATGCACTCCAAACCGGAACATCAGCAGAAGTTCGCTTTGATCGAGAATGAAACTCGCCGAAACTATGCCGGCATGCTGTTCTCAATGGACGAAAGCATAGGCAAAGTGGTTGACGCCTTGAAGAAGGCTGGCGTTCGCGAAAACACTTTGATTGCTTTCATCAGCGACAACGGTGGTCCGCAAGGGAACGGTTCCTCCAACGGTACGCTGCGAGGACAGAAGGCTACGACCTGGGAAGGTGGCGTTCGCGTTCCATTCTTTCTGAACTGGCCCGCGCAACTGAAGTCTGCGGAATACAATCAGCCGGTGATCCAGCTGGACTTACTGCCGACGATTCTGGCCAGCGTTGGATCTCCTGTCGCAGCGGAAGAAAAACTGGACGGCGTGAACCTGTTGCCGTATGTCAAAGGCGAGGTCACCGGTGCACCGCACGATTCACTGTATTGGCGATTCGGACAGCAAACCGCCATTCGTCATGGTGACTGGAAACTGGTCAAAGCCAACGGAATCGACAAACCCGCCTTGTTCAACCTGAAGGATGACATCGGCGAACAAAACGATAAGTCAGTCAGTGAACCCGAAGTCTTCACGAAACTGCAGAAGACATGGGACGAATGGAATGCAACTCTTGTCGAACCTGCCTGGAAACCAGCAGCTCAGCAGGGCGGTAAGGGGAAGGGCAAAGGAAAAGCCAGGAAGCAGAACTAGCCGTTGAACTCGACACATTCTACCAGCATCTAATGCTGGCAGAATGTGCTCTGCCATGATTCAGGATGAGAACAATGATATCAAAGTCAGCATTGCCTGAAGATTTCTGCGATTCATCCTGTTCATCTGTTTCGTCGCAATGGGACGGCCGGTTGGCCTCAGGCGAATCGAAATGGTATGCCGCCATGGTTGGTGGGAGCTTCGGCAACGCATGACTGAAGCGATAAAGTCCATTACAGTAATTAGCCCCAACAGCCAGCCGGTGAATCTGCTCATTCTGAAAACCCAATCCTCATGAAGAAACTCTCCCTCTTTCGATTGTTTCAAATCGTGCTGTCCGTGTTGGCTATGGTAAGCCACGCCTCGGCAACGGAGCCGCTCCCGGGAAATGCTGATCTTGTCGCGAATTGGCATCAATGGCGAGGGCCAGCCGGGAATGGGCAAGCACCCGATTCTGCTACTCCGCCGGTCAGTTGGGATGCAACAAAGAATGTGAAATGGGTTGCGGAAATTCCCGGCAAAGGATCAGCCACGCCCATCGTTTGGGACAATCAGATCTTTGCCCTGTCGGCAGAAGAGACTGATCGCAAGTCAGAAACACCGCCGACCAAACGTGCGGATTCCAAGACGGAGCCTCCTGGTGTTTACTATCGTTTTCTGGTGACAAGTATTGACCGCACCAGTGGCAAAGTGCTGTGGCAAAAAGTGGCCACTGAGCAGGTGCCTCACGAAGGCCATCACCCAACTCATACGTATGCGGCCAGTTCGCCGACCACAGATGGCGAAAGGTTGTACGCTTCGTTCGGATCCAGAGGCTTGTTCGCGTATACGCTGCAGGGAGAACTCATCTGGCAGATCGATCTCGGTGATATGAACACTCGCTTCGGCTGGGGCGAAACCGTTACTCCGGCACTGGCGGGGGATGCGTTGATCGTGAACTGGGATCAGGAAGAGAATAGTTTCATTGTGGCATTGGATGCGAAAACGGGTGAAGAACGATGGCGGACGTCACGCGAAGGAGAAGTTACCTCATGGAATACGCCACTGATCACGAAAGTCGGCGATAAGACATTGGCGATCGTCAACGGTACTGGCAAAGCGCGGGCTTACGACGTTGCGAATGGAGATGTACTGTGGGAATGCGGTGGGCAGACGATCAACGCGATTCCGTCCCCCGTGCGATTCGAAGATTTCGCTGTCTGCATGAGTGGCTACAAGGGTGCCGCAGCGTTTGCTATCCCTTTGAATTCGAATGGTGACATCTCAGGTTCTAATGCATTCGTGTGGACTCATCATGCCGACACGCCTTATGTCCCTTCGCCAACAGTCAGTGGAAATCGGCTCTACTTCACGGGCGGCAACAACGACATCCTCACGGTGCTGGATCTGAAATCCGGAAAGCCACTGGTTGAGAAGCAGCGACTCGGTATCGGCAACACGTATGCCTCCCCACTGGCCGCGAATGGCAAGGTTTATTTCATCGGTCGAGAAGGCACGTCAGTCGTGATCAATGATGGTCCCAATGCTGAGGTCATCTCGAAGAACGTGATCGCCGACACATTTGACGCGTCTCCGGTCGCCATTGGAAAGCAATTGCTGCTTCGGAGCTGGACAAAGCTTTACTCAATCGAGGAATGAGAACGTCGAGTCGTAATTTCATGCGGGTTTCCCTCCGCCAAGGTCTGCTGCCCAGGTTCCCATAACGTTCACGACGGATTGATTCACTGAATCAGGACAAGCCTTACGATCAGTGCTGGGGCTGTTGTCGCTGCAAACGCTGACATGGAATGCCAATCATTTGCGGCCACATCGACTGAGTAAGCAAGTTGCATGATTCGAACGCGAAAAAGCTGTGGGCTGCCCATGCTGTTCTAGAGCCTGTTATTGACTTAAGTGAAGATATATGTTGATGTTATGTAATGAGCAAGACAGGGAAGTCATACCCCAGCGACGTCACGGATGACGAATGGGAGTTTGTGGTGTCATATTTGGCACTGATGGCAGAAGACGTGCCACAGCGAGCGCACTGCATGCGGTCGGTCTTCAACGCATTGAGATATGTTGTCAAAACGGGCTGCCCGTGGCGATATCTTCCCAATGACTTTCCGCCATGGACAGTAGTGTATCAACAGGCGCGACGTTGGGTCGCGGCGAAGGTTTTCGAATCGATTGCTCAGGACCTACGAATGGTCGTTCGAATGAATAGCAATCGAGCGGAGGATCCGACCGCTATCATTATTGATGCTCGAACGCTGCAGTCGACGCCGGAAAGTGGTGCTCGAGCAGGATCTGATGGAGCTAAGCGACGCAAAGGTTCCAAGGTGCACGCAGCTGTTGATACTCTGGGAAATCTACTGGCCACGGTTGTGACGCCTGCGAACGAGCAGGACCGAGCTCAGGTTGGGGAGCTGGCTGAGCGAGTGCAGGAGGTGACGGAACAGTCCGTCGAACTGGCTTACGTGGACCAGGGCTACACGGGGGAATCTGCGGCGAGTCAGGCAGAACAACATTCCATCCGACTTGAAGTGGTGAAGCATACGGAAGCGAAGCGAGGATTCCTTCTTTTGCCAAAACGTTGGGTGGTCGAGCGAACCTTTGCATGGCTCGCTCGATTTCGGCGCCTAGCTCGTGACTATGAACGGCTGGCGACAACACTCAACGGATGGCATTGGCTCGCATTTGTTTCAATCCTGCTTTCACGGGTACACAGCCAAAGTGCATAACAGGCTCTAGTTCACAACAAGGCTTGCCTGCAGAGCACTCGCTGTCCGGCCTGCAAATGTTCCGTGTGCCATTTGGCGACCTTCGTTCCACACGTCAAACGTCGATTGGAGCAAACACCTGTTCGCGCGCTGGTATGCGGCTCCCTCGGTTTTTGGTAGAGTCAATCTCTGCGGACGAGGAGAATTTTGGATTGATGCGAACAACAGCCTGATGAAACGTTTTGAGTCAGCGGCAGCAGGCACTGATGAGCACCTGATTGATCAGGCGGCTGCGGGGGACTTTGCGGCTTTTCAGGAGTTGACCGGTCGGTTTCAGTCGCGAGTGTTTCGCGTTGCCATTCGCATCGTTGGCCAACAACAGGATGCAGAAGACGTGACTCAGCAGACGTTTCTGAGTCTGATCGAACACGTCGACTCTTTTCGCGGCGAGTCATCAGTCGCCACATGGATTCTGCGGATTGCAGCGAACCATGCACTCAAAGTTCTGCGAAAACGGCGAGGCCTGCCGACGGTCGCATGGGAAGAATCAGCCGACGAAGACAGCTACTCCACGCTGCCGCATCCCGAGTTTATTGCTCGCTGGTCCGCCACGCCGGAAACTTTGGCCCAGCGAGCCGAAGTCCGGGAACAGATTGAGTCAGCTCTTTCCACACTCGACGAAAAATACCGCATCGTCTTCGTGCTGCGTGACATCGAAGGCTTGTCCGTGCGAGAAACGGCCGAATCGCTGGAACTCACTGAAGCAGCCGTCAAAGTGCGATTGTTAAGGGCAAGGCTGATGATGCGAGAACAGTTGACGCGAGCATTCGGCGATGAATCCACACGATTGTTTCCAGATCATGAACATGGCTGAAAATTGCTGTAACCTTTTTGTCGCACCTGGATCATCTCTCTGACATTTGCCTCTTTCCGGACAACGCCATGACCTGCGAAGAACTGCTGAAAGCGCTCAACGAATACGTCGACGACGCAGCTGCGCTGGCGGTTTGTCGGGAGTTTGCCGAGCATCTGGCGGGCTGTAATCCGTGCCAGGTTGTGGTGGACAATATTCGCCACAGCATCGCTCTGTACAAAGCAGGTGAGCCGTACCGAATGCCTCCCGAGTTTGAAGCTCGCCTGCGAAACAGTCTGCAGGAACGGTGGCAGCAGAAGTTCGGGAAAGTGGACTGACTTTGCCTTCTGGAAGGCTATTCCGGAATCAATCGTAACTTTTTTCATGTTGCTGGATCAGTAAAAGCAGAGCGTTCTCCGGTTCGCACACCCTACTTTGCTGATCTCAACTGACATCAAACGGAAAAGGTGACGTCATGAAAGACTTCCTCGTATTCGGTGGATTTCTGGTTTTCTGGATCGTCCTCAATCGCTGGTTGTTACCGTACTTTGGTATCCAAACCTGCATGAGCGGAGCTTGTTCGCGACCGGCTCAGACGCAGCCGATCAACCTTCCCGACAAACCGGAGAATGTCGGCCCGCGACGTCCTTAGGAACAGTCCCGAAATAAGTTCCGTCTATCCCAACCCGATGCGTCAGCGAGGGATCGAGTCCTCGTAGGGTGCGTGAAGCGGAGCGTAACGCCCCAGTGAAAAGTGGCGATGGTGTGTTTCGCTCCGCTTCACACATCCTACTTGGCTTAAGCGAGTCCATCGAGCTCGTATCAGAGCGTTGCGCATTCGGATACAAGTGCCGTTGCGGCGAAAGTCGTCGCCGTCGTTTGAACTCTCTATTTGCCGGAATGCTCCCATGACGATCCTGTTCGCTGCACAGACATTCCTGCAGTCGCACGTGGTTCGTACGATTCTCAAAGTCACAATCTTTGTGAGTTTGATTGCAGCGGCCGTCTACTGGTTTCAGTATTCCCCGGTCCACGTTTCAAAATTCGAAGTTGTCTCAGGAGACATTGCAGCAGAAGTGATGGGCACTGGTACGCTTGAAGCGCGGACGAAAGCGATCCTCAGCCCCAAAATCTCCGGGCGACTCATTGAGGTCTCAGCCGATCTGGGCGACGAAGTTGACGCTGGCCGGGTCATCATGCGGCTCGATGACATCGAATTGAAGCAGCAGGTCGAGATGGCAAAAGTGTCAATCGCTGCTGCCAAGGCTGCTCTGAATCGGTTTGAAGCAGACAAGACTCAGACAACCGCTATCCTGACACTCGCAGAAAATGACCATGCCCGCATCGTGACGCTCTCAAAGTCCAATGCCGCGACGGTTTCCGATCTTGAAAAATCCGCCGAACAACTGGACGTCGCTCGTGCGGGAATCAGTCGTTCCGAAGCTGCACTCGCCGAAGCTCAACAGCAGGTGCTCGTTGCAGAGAGCACTCTGGCCTATCACGAAGCCCGTCTGGCTGACACGATCGTTGCCGCTCCGTTCCGTGGCTTGATCGTGCAGCGATTTCGAGATCCCGGGGCGATCGCTGTTCCGGGAAGTCCCGTGTTGAGCCTGATTTCCACCGACGAACTCTGGATCACAGCCTGGGTCGATGAAACCGAGATGTCGCGGATTGCAGTCGGTCAGCCGGCCCGAGTTGTCTTTCGATCAGAGCCGGAAGCCGGATTTCGAGGAGAGGTGGCTCGACTGGGCCGTGAAGCCGATCGCGAAACACGCGAGTTTACTGTGGATGTCAAAGTGCTGGAGTTGCCGAAAAACTGGGCCGTCGGCCAGCGAGCTGAGGTCTACATACAAACCGCCAGTAAAGCGAAAACATCCCTGTTGCCGGTCACTGCCGTTGTCTGGCGTGACGGAGTGTCGGGAGTCTTTATCGCTCGTGACCAGCAGGCAGAATGGACTTCGGTCAAGCTTGGCCTGACCAATCGTCAACAGGTCGAAGTGATTGAGGGCCTTACCGTTGGTGATACGGTTCTGTTGGTCGATGACGCGGCCCGACGAACGATTGACGGACGAAGGGTCACGCTTCGATGAACCTCGCCATCAAGGACATTCAGCATAACATCGGTCGGTTCATTCTGACGGTTCTGGGAATCGGTTTGTTACTGATGATTGTGATGGGCATGGCTGGCATCTACCGCGGATTGATTGAAGACGCGACTCTGCTGGTGGAACGAATCGATGCTGACCTATGGATCGTTCAGAAAGATACTCGGGGGCCATTTGCCGAAGTCTCTCGCATTCCAAAGTCGCTTGTCTATCGGGTCCAGGCTGTCCCCGGAGTTCAGACGTCGCGGGAATTTGTCTATCACACGATTCAACGCCAGCACAATGAAAAGCCGCTGCGAATGTCGCTGCTTGGCCTGAGCTGGCCGCTCGACAAGGGTGAATGGCTGCCGCTGATCGCCGGACGTTCTTTGCTGCAGAATCATTTCGAGCTGGTTGCAGACAAGACGCTGGGGTTCAAGCTGGCCGATCGCATCCTCTTGGGAAAAGAAACATACACCGTTGTGGGGCTCACATCCGGCATGGTGAGTTCCGGCGGTGACGGTATGGCCTTCGTCACAGTCTGGGATTCTCAGGCCATTCAGTTCGACACACCGGGTGAAGCCGTGCGTCTTGAACGAGCGGCGCGAGATCACCGAGGTGCTGCGAGCGAAGTGTTTCTGAGCCAGCCGGCTTTGACCGAACAACTGACGAGACCTTCAGCAGAACTTCCAGCCGTAACACCGCCTCCGATCAGTGCGATTGTGGCAAAAGTGTCTCCGGGATCAGATCCGGAGAAAGTGGCATCCATCATCTCGTCATGGGGCGATGTGTCAGTCTTCACAAAAGCCGGACAGGAAGACCTGCTGATTCAGGGTATGGTCGATAAAGCCAAGCGGCAGCTCGGGATGTTTCGCGTGCTCCTGACGATCATCGCGGCCATCATCATGGCTTTGATTCTCTACACACTGACTCTGGACAAGTTGCATTCCATTGCTCTGCTCAAGCTGATCGGTGCTCCCAACACGGTCATCCTCAGCCTGATTCTACAACAGGCCATTCTGCTGGGCGGACTGGGATACGGAATCGCGTGGTTGGTGGGCTTGAAGCTGTTTCCGCATTTTCCTCGCCGAGTCGTTCTGGCCAATGAAGACCTCGTCCAGTTGGCCGTCATCGTGTTTGTGATCTCGGTGCTGTCCAGTCTGCTGGGGATCTGGAAAGCCATGCGAGTTGAACCCAACGACGCATTGATGGGATAACCGACATGGCTGAAGAACTTGCAATCGAAACAACCAATCTCACAAAGATATACGGCAGTGGCAATACCGAAGTTGTCGCCATGCGTGACGCAAGCGTGAACGTTCGTCGCGATGAAGTGATCGCTTTGCTGGGCCCAAGCGGCTCCGGAAAATCCACCTTCCTGACGGCCGTTGGGCTGATCAATGCTCCGACATCCGGACAGGTTCGCATCGGCGGCGTCCTCGTGATGGATGGTCCGGTCGCGAAGGTCAACCTCCGAAGCTTTCGTCGTGAACATATTGGCTTCGTGTTCCAGAAGTCGAATTTGATTCCGTTTCTCACGGCGATTGAGAACGTTCAGATTGCGATGGAACTGAATGGGCTCAGCGCCGGTCAGGCACGCAAGCGAGCCGCCGAACTTTTGAATGAACTTGGAGTTGGAGACCGCCTCGATCACAGCACAGCCATGCTATCAGGCGGATAGCAGCAGCGAGTCGCCGTCGCCCGAGCTTTGGCCAACCATCCGAGCGTGATTCTCGCTGACGAACCCACCGCTGCACTGGACAGCCATCGTGGTCGGCAGGTGATGGAACTATTCCGGAATGTCGCCCGCGAACATGGTGCGGGAGTGATTGTCGTGACTCACGACCAGCGAACGCTGGAAGTGTTTGATACAATTTATGAAATGGAAGACGGGGCGATTCGACATGTCCCCAGTCATCCGTTACCCGTACCGATAGAAACAGCAAACTGAGACGTACCAAGGGTCAGGTCTCGCGGGAGGTCACTTTCTTTGGCCGTCCTCTCGGCCGTGTCGTGGTTTCGAGGGAGGGGCGGAGGGGGAAGGTCTCAATTCAAAGAGATCTGCCCCTTTTTACGCACTGGCGCCGACGCAATCGGAGTGCCGAACACTATTGGATCTGACCGCTTTGTCTCGCGTGTGGGCTCATCAATGCCTACTCTATTTGGTACTTCCTTCCGATTTCTCCGAGGGCTTTCGCGATTCAGCCATGACCTGAGTCATTCTCATCGTGTTCATCAGCGATTGCTCCACACAATCACTATATGACTGAGTGTGGAATTCGGGCACTTCGTCATCAAACACGTTTCCCTCGAGGGCTTCAATCTGTTCATTCGCAAATGTGCGAGGGACAAAGTGCTTCAATCGAATCAGTTGGCTTTCAGAACTAAACCCGCCAACAAAGTTCCACCGGATTCGAAAACTGTGAACTGCAGACTGTGCACATGAGATGCGAATAGTGAAGCGGTCTGCATCACCAGATTTTAGGGTTTGGCTCAGCTTTACCGGTACTTCATAGTTGCAGCCTGTCGGCTCAAGCTCAGCGTTGTATTGGTAGCTTGGCGGCATCGGTAGATCCATTCGAGGTGCGAACATGAAGACACGGGCACGCATCGGCAGTGAGTATTTTGTCTGAATTCCATGCTGATCTTGAGACTCAAATTCCAGCCGACCGACCACTAACACGTAGCCATTCGGAAACTTTGCCCAAGTCTCATCGGTTTCCATTTCCGGAAATCGGCCCATGTGTTTTGCTGACACAACATCGCCACCATTTTGCATTGCATGCATCGCAAACATGATTTGGCTACGGGATCTAGCTTCCTTGATGGCGTCCACGTCGACTCCGAGTCCGCGTAAGGTTTCGCGAAGGTTGACTTCCGCTGATTCGGCAAAATCACCGATCGGGAATTCGTGATCAAACGTCGATGGAACGGCTAGATGATTGATGGGAGGGTCTGCCACGTATCCGACATCTGATGGCAGAAGATTGCATTTCAAAATGGCATTAGTGACTTTTCCCCATCCTTCGTTTTTTATCTTCAACACCATTTCAGAAGTGTTTGACGGGATCACGATTACAGGGCTGAAGTCGGGAGCACTTGAATCGACCGCGAGCGTTGCGCCAGAAAGCACCAAAGTGCGATCTGAATTGTTGACGAGCATCACGTCGAGAGCTGGAAACTGGCAGAGGAACGGATTCCAAAAGTACTCGATAGGGTCGGTTATCTCTCCGCGTATCTGTCGATCCAAATACAACATCGTTGGCGCGATCGATATTGAATCACGCGACGCCATGGATTTGTAGGTCAAAATGCGTGACGTTGGGTGATACTCCGCGACGCGCCCATTCTGAGGTGGCATCGGCATTACACCAATCTCAAACTCTACCTTCTCTATCGGTTCATCATGCGGCAACTTGATCTTCTCATGGACTCGGGATTGTACCGACTTGCGTACGAACTTTAGGACTTGTTTGTAACGCTGATCACCAGTGTCAGGCAGTTTACAAATCTCAAGGTGGTCTCCATTGAATGCTACCGGGCTCATTCCGTGGTTTGGGTTTGCACTGACAGGATCGACGACAAGAAATCGCCCGGTCTTATGGGCTTCGAAGTATGTCAGGCACCCGTAGTGGAGTTGTTTCGCTTTGTCGGAAAACCATTGAGACAGATTTCTCAAGTAGTCGTCATTCTTTGACAGTCGTTCAAGTATGCTTGTTGGCCGTGACATTGGCAGTGCTTGGATTAGATTGGCAATACTTGAGCCGGTGTGCGGAGTTGAAAAGAAGACAACTCCCACAGTGTTCTTGTGTAACAAGTGTTTGTCGTACTCGACCGGAGTATCGCATGATGCTCTGAGGACTGCTTTGGCAAGGATTCCACCAAGACTGTGCGTAATAAACACGGTGGGCCTTGTGCCGATTTCATTAGCATCCAATAGATCAAGAATGCTGCCTGATTGATCCAAAAGAGGGATGTCATTCCCGACCCATTTGGATGGAATGGATTCGTGGCCCACCGTCCATACAGCAACGTCGGGAAGATCTGATGCGAGATCAGTCAGCCAAAGGTACTTGTATGTGTCTTCCTGTGAAGTTTCGAACTATTCCCAAGTCTTGATTGGGTCCCCCCATAGTCCGTGAATGAAAACAACGTCTGCGATATGGTTTGATAGTTCGCTCGATATTCGCTGAATGGTCGGCATCACTACGCTCCTGTTGAGATCGCTCCTCATGAGGCCCCCATGATAGAGTCGGTGGATCCAGAAAGTGACCGTTACAATGGTTTCGTTGGAGAGGCGTGAAGTACACGGACACTGGAGGGGAGTGAGGTCTACTCCACAGCCGGGGTATATTCAACCATCGCCATGGTTTGCCAAGCTTGATCGGAAGACCAAACGATGGCTTCCGATGAGCGCAACATGGCGGGGGGCAAAAGGGGTCAGGTCCGGGTCAGGTCCCTTTGATTTGCGCATTCACTGATTTGCGTGAAGGGCTTGCTGCCAGCTAAAGACTGAGTCCTGATCTCCCACGTCTTTTCGCAGTCAGTCCTGCAGCCTCTGTCGTTGAAAATCCACGGGGATGATCACTTTCTTTTCACCGACACGGATTCGGCTGCGGGCTTCGAGGAAACTACCGAACGAAGCGCCGGCATCGCTCACGTTGCGAATGACTTCGGTGGAAATCTGCTGGTAGTAGTCGCTTTTCCATCAGATTCGGGAAAGTTCAGAACCACGTGTAACTTTCCGAAACGAAACGGATCAGTCTCTCTGAATCTTACCCTTTGATCAGGAAATACGAACATGAAACAGCCGCATGATGCAGAGATCGATGACTTGTGGGCGAAGTACTCAAAAGATGACCTGTGAAAACAAGTGTCCGAGTGGTGGGAGTCTGCCAGCCGAGCTCGTGTTGTGATGTTGCTGGCGATGAATCACAAGAAATCTCTATCGCTGACCGACATCATCGAAAAGGCGGGCGCATCAGAAGCCAATGTTCTGAAGGTACTGAAAGAACTTCAGGAAGAAGGCATTGTGGCGTGTCAGGGTCAGCCCGCAGCGTACACAATTGCCAACGAACAAGCGTTTCTCAAACACATGCAACACTGCTGTGAACGCACCGCAGTGGCGGCCGGAATGCTCGGAACACTCGCAGGCTGGGCGAGCGGACCAGGCTAATGGTTTCTGTTGAAGGTTGCTCAGCGAGCGGGTGAAGACTTTTTCCGTCGCTCAAAAAACTCTATCGCGACAAACAGCGACACAGAGATTGCTGCGAGACCAGTCAACACGACCATTGGCGAAACCTTCAAGACCTGCGACAACGTCAGACTGCCAAGATCCACCCATTTGGCACAGCCTGAGATCGGTCCGTACGTTTCCGCCTGAATCCAGGCGCCGGTCAGCATTCCCAATGTCCCGAAGAATGCTCGACCGTTGCGTTCGCCGAGTGCTGCGACAGCCGTTCCCGGGCAAAGTCCCAGCAGGACCATGCCGACTCCGAAGATCAACCCGCCACCAATATTCGCCACGAGAATTGCGGGTTTGATGGAGAGTTTGGCGAGTCCTTGTCCTTCCAGAAAATAGACGCCGAAGCCGCCGACAACGATCGCCGTGAGCATGGTCTTCAGGACGGTGAAATCCTGAAGCAGGAACTGTTTCACAATGACTTCGTACTTGGTGACTCCGCCTTTCTGCAACAGGAAGCCAAAGACAAAGCCGGAGAGGAGGCCAAGACTGATGATGGAAAGTGATTCAAACATAAAAGTACCCCTGACTGTGGAGGCGAAACAGAATCCTACTTCGCAATGACGCCGTGCTGATCTACCTCTGACTGGTCGTCGTGGTCAGCGTAGTTTTGCGAAACAGCAGGAATGCAGTAGCCAGGCCGGACGCGAACAACGAAAAGAAAAACGCCCAGCTCGAAACGGCCAGTTGCAGCGAGCCACTGATTCCATGACCGCTGGTGCAGCCGCCGGCCAGTCGAGCTCCGTAAATCAGGATGATGCCGGCGATGAACGCCAGGGCTGACGATTTCGCACGGCTTGTTCCGAATCGTTGTGTCCATAGCTCCGGCAGTTTCGTCCCGGAGGTGTCTCCCGAAAGCCAGCTTGCGACTAATCCTCCAATGATCAGTCCGATAAAGATGCCGGCCTCCCAGCCAAACGCAGTGGGGACTTTGTAGTCAGTAAAGTATGTCACGCTCTTCGCATGCTCCGGAGCGACTGCTGTCTCCGCCACCTTTACGACTTGTGAAAAGTTCGTTGATACACCCAGAGCCTTCTTCGCAACTCCAAACGTAAACCAGGTCAGAATTCCCAGGCAGGTCCCCACGAGATACGGAGACCACTGCTTACTTCGTAACAGATTCATGTGGGGACTTTCGTTGAGAAGAGTGTGCGAATAACGCAACGACGAATTCAGTTTTCGTCGACTTCTGTATCACTGTTTTTCAGGTTCTCACCGTCCGCCGGTACTTCCACCCAGAACCAGCCTCGCAGGTCTCCTTCCTGAAAACCGGTCGCCTTGTCATTCGGATACAAACGAGCCAGCTCGGTTCGTATCTCGGCGGCAATCTTGTCGTCCGGCCCGTGGCATGTTAGGCACTGCACTTTGAGCAGAATGGGAAACAGCACGCCCGTACTGCCGTTCTCCAGATCCTGAACGACTGGCTTAGCTGGCAGATCTTTCAGCAGCGGCTCGGCCCATGCCGGTGGTCGATTGTTCTCGTTGCGCAGTCGAATCGCGGTGCGTCCGATCGAGACTTGATGCTGTTCGCCAACTTCTTTCGCAAGCTTCGGTGCCAGTTTGCTGCAGACTTCGATCGCTTTGGCCGGTCCACCGTTTGACATCGCAGCCAGAAGCCGCGTTGACAGTTCATTGAACAACGCTTCTCTGGCCACAGCGGCCCGTTCAAGCGGTGTCTGCTTTGAGTCCGATGCCGTCGACTTTTGGGTCACCTCTGCAGCGGTCTCTTTTCGGCCGCCCTCAGTCATTGGCGAAGCGGATTGCTCGCGGCTGCATCCCGTCAGAACAAAGAGACAAAGCAGGCATAAAAATCGATTCAACATGGTCTACTTTCCATCTCGTTGTTTCGGATCGGCCGATGATTCCGGCTCACCATTGTATTCGCCCAGTTGGTCATCCTTTGGAAGATGATCGACAAGGCGGAACACGGACCGCTCGTGCGAATTGACATACGCGGCGATGTCGATGGCCTCCTGTTCCGTCAGGGTTGCATCATCTAAGGGCATCGCAACTTTTAACCACGCCGCAAGCTGTGCATTGTTGGCGAATCCCGCACCTTGATTATACGACCTGTCACCCCAGACCGGCGGATTCTCATCCACGCCCTCGCCGTTCTCCCCGTGACATGATTTGCAGCGATTGGCATAGAGAATTGCACCGCGTTGCTTGTCTGCAGAGCTGGCTTCAACACTGAGCTGACGGAGAGCATTTGGCCCCGCCGGGCGTTTGGCATTCATCTGGATCGGTGTATCCTTCGACAGCCATGTGATCCAGGCGGCAATGGCTACCGACGGGCGACTCCCCAGCCGCGGTCGAGTTCCGTTGCAGCTTCGCATGAAGCAGTTGAGAATTCGGTCTTCAAGAGTGATGACTCGCTTCTCACGCGGCGACCAGGCAGGATACGCCGAGGCAACTCCAATGAACGAAGCGGCTTTCGGATCGAGTCCATTCTCAAGATGACACGAAGTGCAATTGAGTGCGTTGCCCAAGTAGTCCTTTGTCAGAGGGTGCTTCGATGTATTTTCGATCAGAGTCTGACCGAGCTTGACGATGTTTCCGAGCTCGCCCTCCGGAAACGATCCATCGAACGCAACGGACGTTGCTTTGACTACTGTCGGATCGACCTTCGAGTCATCCGCCCAGACCAACGAAACCAGCGTCACTGCAATGACAAGGCTCGCCCAGACGACAGTTGATGATGCAAGCTTCACACCGTTTCTCCAAAAGCGCAATCCGGGAATTGTCAGCCGAGTGATCGTGTTAAGGAATAACTTCCTCAAACCCCGCCTCGACAAACGCGTCATACCCGGGCTTCAGAGGTCGAACTTCGAAACCAAGTTCCGTCAGTAATTCAGCCGCTTCAATGCAGCGCGCGCCCGATGCGCAATGGAGGTATACGATCTTATTTTTCGGCAGGAATTCTTTCAGCGTTTCCTTGCTCACTCCTCGTTCCAGATGGCTCAAAGGAAGAAGCTTTGCGGCCTTCAAATGGCCCTGTTTCCATTCCTTTTCTTCCCGCACATCAATCAGCACAGCCTTCTTCTCGGTCACGCGATTCTGAACGATCTCAAGGGTATCTTTGCTGTGTTTCGCTGCCAACACTGGCGTTGAGAGAACAAGCCATGTGGCAAACAGGCCCAGAGCGAATCTGGTGAATCCAGCGATCGCGTTTCCAAAGGTTTCGATTGCAGATTTTGAGTGCGGCAGTGTGCGTTCCATTGCGTTTCTCCTGACCTTAATAACGCCCCAAATGTCTGACATTCCCATCAGACGACGTCATGTAGATCCTCGAAGAAGCAGGAGGTTACAACAATTCGGCGAGATTCTGGAGATCGAGCCGCGTTTCGAAGAATAACGGACATTCGCGGCAAACTTTCGGCTTCGCCGAAGCCTCTAACTTTGCCCGCGAACTGACAGATCCAGCCCATGCCGTCCTATGGCACCGTTGAAAATCCTGAGAAATTCTTTTCAATGGACACCCTATAAAAACTGCCCGTTTTGTGACCATGATCAACTTGCTGACACCGTGCCTCAAAGGGTCGGCACATCGATCACTCGGTTCAGTCGAACAACCGGCGTACGTCGGATGGAAAGAGAGTTGTCAGCAAACCAGAGTGGCCTAAGAAGGTCCAAAGTGAAAAGTAGAAACAAAAAAGGCCGCTGCGTTTTCAATGAAACGCAACGGCCTCCAAATTTTTCGATTTTGGACTACTTGTCCGTGATGGCCGCCACGACGTAAGCTCCTTCGATGTCCGGAGCAGTTGGGACCGTGACGCCTTCAGGCACAGTCACAGGTTCGAGCGCGGTGATGCATTCCTGGCAGGCATCTTCAATCACCCATTTGAACGACGGGACTGTCTTTGTCACCGTTTTCTTCATCAGCTTGCGTTTCGTAAAGACATCCGCTCCACAACCGGGAATCCAGGATGTCCATACGATCTTCTTTGGCTGAGCACAGATGTTCTTGTCTTCCGGTGTCTTTGGGCAGACTGTTTCGCAGTGCTTGCATTCCGGAGTGCTGGGGTGCGGAACACAAATCTCTTCACACTGCATGCCCCAGCATGTGGTCGTGATCTTCTTGTCTTCTCGCACCAACCGACAAACCTTGCGGCAACGACTGGCACTGCAACCGCAATGAGCGCAGCAACGATCCGCGGCGTTGCCAACAGTGGCGAGCACAGGTGCAAACGCAGCCGCAATCATGGATCCCAGAAACAGTCGACGTGATGATGACTTCATGGAAGTTACGCCTATGGCAGCCAGAACTGAATTTGAGATCTCAAATCTGAGATTTCAAATTCCAGTGGGGACGTGTGAAATAAAGAGAGATATCTGAGAAGTCATCACCAGTTGAAGTCGAAACGCATCGCCAACAGATCGGATTCGGTTTCGCCAAAGACAGTCGAACCTGTCGTCACCGGATGAATCCAGTCAAACATGATTCGAGTTCGATCACTCCAGTACCAGTTGAATCCGGTCGTCAGATCGTTGTATTCGCCCTTACTGAATTCGTTAAGATTCAGATGCGAATAGCGAGTCTTCACTTCCCATGCTCCGGGGCTCATTGCACCCGGAACAACAAAGAAGTTTGACGTCGGAACGTTGCGACCGAACTGTGCTCCGTGTTGCCCGAATCGCTCATAAATGCGATTTTCGCCGGTCAAAAAGTAGCTCAGGTGAGCGTAGCCGCCATGCGTTGCTTCTGTTCCGGAGGCCATCGTGTTCACGTTGCAAAGAAACGCTTCGCTCTGCAATGTCACAGGCCCCATGACCGCCGCAAACTCCAGATTTCCGGTCGTGTAGGATTCGGCATCAATACTGCCGCTGTCGATAAGTCGTGGTCCTTCGTGAATCTGCGGACGTGCTCGAAAGCTGACTTTCTTATCCTGGTCTTCCGTATGGAGGATACCGATACCTGTGTGGATCATATAACGACCGTTGGAGGCTTCATCGTAGAACGGCGTCCAGTTCAGTCGGCCGGAAACACGACACCCCTGGTTGTCGTCAATTCGTTCCTTCAGGCCTTCACTGATACTGTCAAAGAAAACCCCCGTCGCCCATGACACACTTTCGTCGTCCGTGTGGTTGTAAAGAGCGATCCCGACTTCGCGATCCACCGCGAACACTCCCTGAGAAGGCAGCGATCGCTCCATGAAGATATTGTTGGTGTCGTTTGTGACCTGTTCGAGGCTGAATGGAACGAAGAAGTTACCGATGCGAAAACGCCCGAGTCCCGGGATCTCGTTCATCGAGAAGTACGCGTCTTTCACATCCGGCGACGTCACCGTTCCCGCCGGACTGGCACCGACGGTTTCGGGCTCAAGAGTCATCTGCAGACGAAAATCACACTGACCATAACCGGTTCCGTCAGCCACCAAGCGCAGACGGCGGAATTGAAAATAGTCCTGAGTTCCCACAATGGCCGGATCAGCGTTGGCCCAGTTGATATACTCCGCCTGAACATGACCACCCAGCTTGACCGTCCACTTGTCGGTGGACATATCCTGCCAGCCTTCCGCCTTCTTTGTTTCCTCTTCTTTCTTCTTTTTGTCCGAGTCGACTCGTTTCTTTTCCGAGGCTTCCAACTGATCAATTCGCATCTGCAGGCGGCTGAGTTCGCTCTCAAAGTCTCCAGCTGGTGCTTCGGCTAATGCATCATCAGCGGCTGGAACGCTTTCCGCCGGGGGAACTTCAGGAGGAGGGTCGAAGAGGTAGCTGGCTCGAGACACGCCATTCTCACCTGACAGCCACTCCGGAGCGTTGCTCACGGGACGCGTTGAAGACGGCGCGTACAACTCGTCCTGAGCCGTCAGCGGCAGACAGAGGAAAAGCGCGGGAACTAGCCCCAGCAGAGCTTTCCACCTGACGCAATGACGTGACTGGGCCATTTTTCCTTCGCCTTCCGTGACGATTGGACAGAGACCTGAATGATGCGTTAATCCGTGCCGCCACGGAATGGTCTCCGGCCTCCGGTTGTCCGGTCAGCTGGATATCTGTGAGCAGAATTCGCTGCTGCCAGATTGCTTTGAACTGACATTTAGAATCGGAGACGCCCTGCCCATGACTGAACGCTGCGCAGTTGTTTGCGCGAGTAAGTTTGACGCTTGACGGCACGCCGCTTTACCGAATGGCAATAGATGCCGAAATCTCTCGCCCCATTTCGCCCAGACGAAACAACCGTCAAAGTCGAGTGTCACCAACGGGCGCGGAATGAGCAGAGATCATCTGAGGAATCTCCAGATTGAATCACAACCCGAAACGTAAGTGAGGGATCGAGTTGCGGCGTTTTACAAATGTCTTCCTGGATCCCTCGCTGACGCGTTTTGAAGTTGCGCATTCTCAGGCCCGGAGGGTCGACACAAGGGCGGATGTGTCGGCCCTTCAGGCATGAGTCGCAGTTTTCTGCAGTCCAGTGGCTCACCGGCTTGTTGATTTAGTCGTTTAACGGCAAGCCGCAGGCGTTGCCGCTGGATTTCGCCTACGCCTGCGGCTCGCCGTTAAACGAAAACGATCAATACACGACTCAATCAACACCCCTTTGACGCGTTCCGGCTGATTAGTTCAACAAGCCGTCACGCCACCGGCAGAGGATGTGCCGGGCTTCCAGCCCTAACCACAATGCGCAACTTCAAAACTGACGCGTCTGCTCCTTGATTGGCGGTCTCAGTCCTCGGCCGAGCCGATCTGGCCAACACATTTCACGCATCACTACTTCTCTGCTGCGTATTTCCGTTAAGCTTACACGGCCATTGTGAGAACATGCCGTGGATGTCTCTGCGAACTTCAGGACGAGCACTTCATGAAGAAATCATGAGGCAAGAGGCAACTCAGGAGAGTCGACGATTATGGTCAATTCGAAATCATTGTCATTGCAGTGTCTGATCTTCTTCCTCGTGGCTGCGCCGCTGTTATCGCGCAGCGTGGTTGAAGGGGCGGAGTTACCCGCAATTCAGGTCAGCACAGATGGAACACATTTTGTCAGCGGAGGCTCCGGTACTCCGTTTCGTCTGATGGGTTTCAATTACGATCATGATGCCGATGGTCGCCTGCTGGAGGACTATTGGCATGCGGAATGGGATCGTGTCGAAAACGACTTTCGCGACATGCAAAGTCTTGGCGCGAACGTAGTGCGGATTCATCTGCAATTCGGCAAATTTATGAAGTCGGCCACGGAAGCGAATGCGGAAGAACTCAAACAACTGCAGCGACTGTTGATGCTGGCCGAAGAAACAAAACTGTATCTCGATCTGACCGGGCTGGGCTGTTATCACAAGAAAGATGTCCCCGCATGGTACGACGCGTTGGATGAACAGGCTCGCTGGAATGCTCAACAGGTTTTCTGGGAAGCCGTGGCGACGGTTTGCAGCGAGAGCTCAGCCGTCTTCTGTTACGACCTGATGAATGAACCGGTGATCGGTGGTGATAAAGCAGGCTCTGACTGGTTGGGTCCGGCCTTTGCCGGAAAACACTTCGTGCAGTTTGTCGCCAAATCCACCAACGGGAGAACTCGCCCCGAGGCCGCAAAACAGTGGATTGATCAGATGGTCAATGCTGTGCGTCAGCATGACAAGCGGCATTTGATCACGGTAGGATTTGTCGACTGGAGTCTGGACCGTCCCGGCCTGACGTCGGGATTCGATCCGCTGAAAGTCGCCGAGAAACTGGACTTTGTGGCCGTGCATATTTATCCGGCCACCGGCAAAGTTGATGAAGCTCTGGAGACGTTAAAAGGATTCCAAATCGGCAAGCCGGTCATCGTTGAAGAAACATTCCCGCTGAAGTGTTCTCATGATGAGATGAAAGACTTCATGGATCGCAGTGGCGATCACGCCGACGGCTGGATCAGCTTTTTCTGGGGCAAGATGCCTGACGAGTATCAGCCGACGAGTTCCATTGGCGACGCAGTAATCTCGCAGTGGCTGACTCAGTTTTCTGCGATGATGACAACCGAGAAGCCGCAAGCGGCCACAACATCCGCTGATGATCACGATGATAAAACCAAGGCTGTTGTTGCAGCGTTCGTGCAGCACACGCAGGAGTACTCCGATGGCCGCGCCGCATTTTCTGTGGATCTGAAAGCGTGGTCTGACGAAAACAGTGACCTGCCAATCGGAGTCTTCGATTCGGGCATCGGCGGATTAACGGTTCAGGAGGCGATCTATTCTCTTGATGCTTTCAATAACGAAAACTATTCGCCAAGGCCTGACGGAAAGAAAGACTTCGCGAACGAACGGTTCATCTATTTTGGCGATCAGGCCAACATGCCTTATGGAAATTACCCGGCAGTAAAACGCCAGACATATTTGAAAGAGTTGATCCTCAAGGACGCCGCGTTTCTTCTAGGTCGTCGCTATTGGCATTCTGCGGACGACCGCGAACCGAAATTCGACAAGCCGCCAGTCAAGGCCATCGTGATTGCCTGCAACACGGCAACGGCCTGGGGACTCGATGAAATTCGTCAGGTGGTCGAGGCATGGAAAGTTCCGGTCTTTGTGATTGGAGTTGTTGAAGCCGGGGCTCGCGGGTTAACGGAGTCGATTGAAACGGCCACGGAGAAACGCACCGTCGCGGTTCTGGCCACCGTCGGAACCTGCAGCAGTAATGCTTATCCCAAAGCCATCGGCCGTAGCGCTGGTTTGTCAGGAAAGCGTGTGCCGGATGTCGTCCAACAGGGTTCAGTAGGACTGGCGGCGGCCATCGAAGGCGACCCGGCGTTTGTGGTTTCTTCGGACGCGGCAAGTGTGAATTCAACGGTTTACAATGGGCCGTCGCTGGATCACAAAACGGCGACGATTAATCCAGAGCTGCTGGATGTCTACGGCTTTGATCCAGCCGGACTCCAGGGAGAGCTCTCGTCGCCGAAATCGCTGCGGCTCAATTCCGTCGAAAACTATATTCGCTACGACGTTGCCACTCTGGTCAACGCCCATCAGAAATCCGGACAGACCTCGGCGATCGATACAGTCGTGCTCGGGTGTACTCATTTTCCACTTGTTCGACAGGAGATACTCGACAGCTTCGCTCGACTTCGAGCTTACGAGAAAAACGGTGAACGCCCCTTTGTAAATCTGATCGCGGAGAAGATCGCCGTTGTCGACCCTGCCGAACTCACCGCCAAGGAACTCTTTCGAGAACTCGCGCGGCGCAAGTTGTTTCGGAAGGTATCGGGAGAGTCAGATTCTCCAGAATCAGCTGTGGCCCCGGATCAGTTCTATATCTCCATCGCCAATCCAAAGTCCGCGGGCGTTGTGCTGAGTGCAGATGGATCGTTGGATCGCGACTACAAGTATGGTCGCTCTCCGGGGCGACTGCAGATTGAAGACACCATCTGTGTGCCAATGACTCAGGATCGTCTTCCGTCCACGAGTCTGAATCTGATCCGCACGAAGTTGCCGCATGTGTGGCAACGGCTGAATCGATCGAGTAATCCGTGAGCGAAGCAAAGCAGCCGGAGCGAGCGATTTCGTCACACTGATGAAGTTCTCGTTTAACGGCAAGCCGGAGGCGACTGCTGCTGTTCGCGCCGACGCCTCCGGCTTGCCGTTAAACGAATGGAACCGCAGTCCCTAAGGATGCACAAGCCGCGATTGTCCATCAATGACTGCCACCGATTGTGGAGTCCCGCGCCGCACTGTGTTAGTGTTCGCCACGTGCGATCAACAGACAGAATAGGATCCCCCAATGACCAAAACCATTTTTTCACTGTGTGTATGCAGCATGATTGTCTCAGGAGTTTTCATGACGGCCAAGGCTGACGACGGCATGTATCCGATGAGCGAACTGCCGCGATTAAACCTCAAAGAAAAGGGCATTGAGCTGACCGCGGAACAGCTCTTCAATCCCAATCAGATCAGTCTGGTTGATGGGATCTGCCGCGTGAACGGCTGCACGGGATCATTCGTTTCCCCGAATGGGCTTATCATCACCAATCATCACTGTGCTTTTGACGCGATCCAGAAAGCCAGCACGGCGGCCAATGATCTGCTGACGAATGGCTTCATCGCCACGAACCGCGAACAGGAAATTTCAGCACCGGATTATCAGGTTCGCATCACTGAAAACTATCGCGATGTTTCCGCAGAGGTCTTGTCAGCAGTTCAGGACAACATGTCATTCCTGGAACGCACCAAGGCTATCGACAAGCGTCGCAAAGAACTGGAACTTGCCGCAGAGAAAGAAAATTCCGGCTTACGTGCCGAAGTGGCAGAGATGTTTGCCGGAAAAACCTACGTGCTGTTCCAGTATACTTTTCTGAAAGACGTGCGGCTGGTGTTTGCACCACCGATTGCAGTTGGCAATTTTGGTGGCGAAGTGGATAACTGGGAGTGGCCGCGGCACACCGGCGACTTTTCCTTTATGCGAGCTTACACGGCGCCGGACGGCTCTTCGGCGACGTATTCCAAAGACAATGTGCCATACAAACCGAAGCGATTCATTCAGGTGGCTCCGGAAGGAGTCGATGAGAACGACGCAGTATTTTTGCTCGGATATCCAGGCCGGACAGCTCGCCACAAGACCGCTAGTTTTCTGGACTATGAGCAGAACATCCGACTGCCACTGACTGTCGAACTTTATCAATGGCAGATTGATGAAATGGAAAAAGCCGGAGCCACCGATCGCTCCGTGGCCATCAAACACGCGTCTCGCAGCAAGTCGCTGGCCAACGTGGAAAAACGTTCCCGAGGTCAGTTGCAGGGGCTTCGACGAGCAAAGATTGTGGCGACTCGAATGCAGCAGGAGGCTGAACTGCAGGCTTACATCGACAGCGATCCACTGCGAAAGGCTCGCTTTGGCACGGTGCTGAAAGACATTGAAACTGTCTATCAGGAAATGTCGGCGGCAGGCGCTCTGGAGATTCATCTGCTCCAACTTCGCCAGGCCTGTCGAGCCGCCGCATTCGGTTACTTCGTCTTTGACTCTTCCGTCGAACGCGCAAAGCCGGATCTGGATCGCGAGCCACCTTACATGGATCGCAACTTTGCGCAGTCTAGTCAGGAAATCAAAGTGGCGATGTCTGACTGGCATCGTGAAACCGATGAGATCATGCTTGCTGGAATACTGGAGCGATTAAGCAAGATCCCGGCATCGCATGAGATTGAGCCGTTAAAGGTTCTGTTCTCTGAAGCGAAGTCGCTGGAGCCTGTCGCGAAGGATATGCTTCAGAAAACTCAACTGGGCGATCCTGCATTCGTGGAAGCTTGCCTGAAGAAGTCTCCGGATGAGTTGCGGAAGACTGATGATCCTCTGTTAAGCCTGATCGTAAGCCTGCATCCCTACTATCTGAAACTGCGTGATACCGAGAAGGCTCGGGACGGTCGCCTCGGACAGCTCTATGGTTCCTTAGTCGAAGTGAAACAACAATTTCTGGCCACCAGTTTTATCCCGGACGCAAATGCCACGTTAAGGTTTACATGCGGTCGAGTTCGCGCATACTCGCCGGCCGACGCCGTTGTCAGGACTCCGATTTCAACATTGAAAGGCGTGATCGAGAAAACGACCGGAGTCGAACCGTTCATTACTCCGGAAGCCGTGATGAAGAAATACGAAGCCGGCGAGTTCGGACGCTTCCTGCATCCTCGACTGGGACAGGTTCCGGTCGCCATTCTTTATGACACGGATACAACTGGAGGCAACTCCGGTAGTCCGGTGCTGAACAAAAACGGTCATCTCGTCGGAGTGAATTTTGATCGCTGCTTTGAAGCGACCATTAACGACTTTGCGTGGAACCAGGACTACAGCCGTTCGATCGGAGTTGACATCCGTTACGTGCTCTGGATTACCGGAACTGTTTACGGAGCCGACCATCTTTTGAGCGAAATGGGGCTATAGGCGACTGCAATTCGATTATCTCAAACATGCGCAGAATGTCCCGTCGACGGAGCGACGGGCGTACCGTACACCCGCCGCTCCGTCGGCGGGATTCTCTTCGTTTCTACGTCTTCCCCCGAAGACCTCTGCGCTATGTTTTCACGAAAAACAGCCGCTGCCCGGCCAACCGAAAATCGAATTCTGCAACTCTGTCGCCATTAAAACTACAGGAATTCCCTGCAAAATGCGGGGGTTCGCGGTCCGTTAACGAAGAATTTACAATGAATTTGAAAAGGACGTCTTCGTTCTGTGGGTGGAAGTCGGTAGGATTCCCACGCTTTTCGACCGTCCTTTTCGCGGAATCTGGTGGCGTCGATGCTCGACGCCCTCTGCGGTCACCACTGCTGCTGACGGTTGTTTTCCCAGGGTAAGTTTCATGTCTGTTGTTGAGTTTCCGTCAGTTGTCGACAGCGCTGGCGTTTTGCGCCGTACTGATGTTCGCAACATTGCCATTATCGCCCACGTTGACCACGGCAAAACATCGCTCGTGGACTGCCTGATCAAGCAAAGCGGAATGTTCCGCGAGAATCAGCGGATGGGAACCTGTATTCTGGACTCCAACGATCTCGAACGCGAACGCGGGATTACGATTCTGGCGAAGAACATTGCCATGATGTGGAATGGTGTCCGAATCAACATCATTGATACTCCTGGACACGCAGACTTCGGCGGCGAAGTTGAACGCGTTCTGAAGATGGCCGACGGAGCACTGCTCGTTGTTGACGCCTTCGAAGGACCTCGCCCACAAACTCGCTTCGTACTTCAGAAAGCTCTGGAGTGCGGTCTATCTTTGATGGTTGTCATCAACAAGATTGACCGTCAGGACTGTCGTCCGGATGAAGTCCTGTCGCAAACGTTTGACCTGCTGGTTGAACTGGGAGCTGACGACAAGACTCTTGACTTCCCGTACATCTACTCCAGCGCTCGTGAAGGCTACGCGACACACGATCCAGCCAAAAAAGGTGGCGACGTTCGTCCGCTTCTGGACCTGGTTCTGGAGAAAATCCCCGGGCCTATCGTTCGCCCGGACGATCCTTTGCAGTTGATGGTCACCTCCCTCGAATGGTCGCGTTATGTCGGGCGCATTGCGACCGGTCGAATCGCCGCGGGTCGAATCAAGTCTGGTCAGCAGATCGCCATGATGCGAGCTGACGGCTCCAAGACCATGGCTAAGGTCGACAAGGTCCAATTGTTCGACAACCTCGGACGAGCTGATTCTGATGAAGCACAGGCTGGTGACATTGTCGCTGTAACGGGCCTGCCGGATCCGGAAATTGGCGACACCATCGCTGACATGTTGAACCCGGTCGCTCTTGAACGTATTGCCGTCGACGAGCCTACTCTGTCGATGAAGTTTACCATTAACAGCTCACCACTGGTTGGTCAGCATGGCAAGTTCGTCACCAGCCGAAATCTGCGTGACCGACTTTACCGTGAACTTCAGTCCAATGTGGCTTTGCGAGTTGAAGAGACAGAAGACAAGGAATCCTTCAAGGTTTCCGGTCGAGGTGTTCTGCATCTGGCCGTACTGATCGAAACCATGCGTCGTGAAGGTTATGAACTGTCTGTCGGCAAGCCGGAAGTGATCATTCGCGAAATCGAAGGCAAGAAGTGCGAACCTTACGAACTTCTGGAAGTGGATGTCCCGAGTGCGGACCTTGGTCCTGTGATGGAATTGGTCGGTGGTCGCCGAGGCCAGGCCAAAGTAATGAACACAACTTCAACCGGAATGACTCACGTCGAATTCAGCATTCCTGCTCGCGGCCTGATCGGCATGCGAACAAAGATGCTGAACGCAACTCGTGGTGAAGCGATTATGCATCACCGCTTCGAAGAGTATCGCCCGATCGAAGGCGAGATTCCTCATCGCCAGAACGGCGTCTTGATTTCTCAGGACAACGGCAAAGCGATTGCCTATGCCTTGTGGAAGCTTCAGGAACGAGCAGACCTGTTCGTGAAACCTGGCGAAGATGTCTATGACGGAATGATTATCGGCGAAAATGTTCGCGACAACGACATGGTCGTCAATCCAATCCGCGAAAAGAAACTGACCAACATTCGCTCAGCCGGTGCAGAAGACGCCATGCTGCTGCGTCCACCTCGCGAACTGACTCTGGAGCTGGCTCTGGAGTACATCGAGTGGGACGAGTACGTTGAAGTCACTCCGCAGGTCATTCGCCTGCGAAAGGTGATGCTCAGCGAAAGCGAACGTAAACGACAGCATCGCAGCGGCAAGTAAGCTGCTTCGAAAAGTATTCAGACTGAAGCCCGGCTTTCCCAAGAAGCCGGGTTTCTTTGTTTAAAACCCGGTTCCGTTTCCAATACTCTTTGTGCAGACTATCACAGATCGCTGCAACTGATTCTTATTTCATTCAACTCTTCGGCCACATTGATGACGACCTCAGGGCTTAGTCTGCTCAAGTTTGATAACCAATTCACTGGCTGCCTTCCCGGCGATCCAGAAGAGAAGAACTTTCGTCGGCAAGTTCGCGGAGCATGTTATTCGCGAGTGCTCCCGACGAAGGTGGCACAGCCGCAGTTGATTGGTTACTCACGCGAAGTGGCTGAGTTGCTTGACCTCCCGTCTGAACCGATCGACGCACAGGAAATCGCGGACGTGTTCTCCGGCAACGTGCAACTGGATGGAATGGATCCGTTTGCGATGTGCTACGGCGGTCATCAGTTTGGAAACTGGGCCGGGCAGTTGGGTGATGGACGAGCGATCAATTTGGGAGAAGTCGTCAACTCCAATGGCCAGCGTTGGATGCTGCAGCTGAAAGGAGCTGGCCAGACTCCTTATTCGCGAACCGCCGATGGGCTGGCAGTGCTCAGATCATCTGTCCGTGAATTCCTGTGCAGTGAAGCCATGTTCCATCTGGGAGTCCCCACGACTCGAGCCTTGAGTCTTGTGCTCACTGGCGAACAGGTTGTCCGTGATATGTTTTATGACGGAAATCCTCAACGTGAACCAGGAGCGATTGTTTGTCGAGTCACCCCGTCTTTTACTCGGTTTGGCAACTTTGAAATCCTGGCGTCTCGACGAGATAACGACAACCTGCAAAAGCTGATTGATCATACGATTCGCGTCGACTTTCCTCATCTGGGACCACCGTCTCCGGAAGTTTACGAGCAGTGGTTTGCAGAGATTTGCCGAACTACGGCCGACATGATTGTGGGCTGGATGCGAGTCGGGTTCGTGCATGGAGTCATGAATACGGACAATATGTCGATTCTCGGACTGACGATTGATTACGGTCCGTACGGCTGGCTGGAAGATTACGATCCAAACTGGACTCCGAACACGACCGATGCGGCAGGGCGTCGTTATCGCTATGGCCAGCAGCCACAGATTGCGATGTGGAATCTGGTTCAGTTGGCGAATGCACTGGCTCCGATTTTTGATTCGGTCGTTCCGTTACAGCGCGGGATCGACTTGTATTCGACGCATTTTAATGAAGCCTGTCAGAACATGCTGGCCGCCAAGCTGGGGCTGGTTTATGACGCATCGCTCGATGACAAAGCTCTGTCCGATGATCTGCTGGAGTTGATGCAGGAAATCGAAACGGATATGACGATTTTCTATCGCCGCCTTGCGACTCTGAAGTTCGATGGTGGAGTCAACGCGTCAGAGCAGGATGTTGAGAATGCTTTCGTCACGGCTCTGGGCGACGCATGGTACAAGCCGGAACAGGTGACGGCTGAGTATCGAGTGAAGCTGATGCAATGGATTCATCGCTACCGCGCGCGCGTTGACCAGGTGGGAATCTCGGATGAAAATCGTTGTCAGCAGATGAACGCCATCAATCCGAAGTATGTGCTCCGTAACTATCTCGCGCAGGTGGCAATCGACAAAGCCACAGCCGGAGATTATTCGGGCATTCAGGAGCTACTGGAAGTCTTGCGCCATCCTTACGATGAGCAGCCCGAAAACGAACATTTCGCCGCCAAACGCCCCGAGTGGGCTCGCCATCGTGCTGGTTGTTCGATGCTGTCTTGCAGTTCGTGATTTGGGGGGTATTTCGATTTCGATATGCTGGATCATGAAGGTCCTGTATTGACGGGTCATCCTCCCCGTAGCGTGGGCTTCAACCCACCGGCATTGCTTCCCAACTGCGACTCGCCGCGAATGCGGTGCCAGCGCGTAGCTGCGGGCTTCAGCCCGCAGTTCGCATTCACACAAACTCCCGGGCCGTGAACACGGTCCAAGCACCACAATCTAAAGCCAGCCGCACCCTTGTTTCCTTTCGCGATTCGACCAAATTCCACTCACCCATGATGTTCTGCCTCAAAGATGTATCGCGGATCAAACTGGATATTGTGTCGAATCAACATTGCTCGATATTCGTCTTCAAAGGTTACTTTCTTGTGATGGCTCTCCTGCTGCTGAATGTAATTCTGGACCACTTCAACCTGCGAATAACTGACCGTGAATGCACCATATCCCTTTTGCCACTCGAAATGACGTCCAGCGAGCTTCTCCGTGTTCATCCACGTCGAAGAACTGCCTTTCAGTTCTCCAATCATTGCACTTACGCTGATCGTTGGCGGAAAGTGAGCAAGAATATGGATGTGGTCGGCAATTCCACCGATTTCGATGAGATGACCGGACTTCTCTCGAATGATGCCGCCGATGTATTTGTAGAGGCGTTCCTGAAATCCTGGCGTGATCAACAGGCGACGGTACTTTGTGCCAAACACGACGTGGTATGTCAGTTTTGTGAATGAGCTCATTGAGGTGGACCTCCTCTGCCGCCGCATTCGCGGCGGAGACCCGCGAGGATGGAGACCACAGGCTAAAGCCTGTGTCTACGCGCTGAGCCCGTATTCACGGGCCAATCACAGTCAATTCAGTGGGAGGTGTAGCAAAGTTCACAGAGGAGATCAACGTTGCCCGTAGGGCTGTGTTACTAGTGCCCCGTGTTTCACGATAGCCGGGAAATCCTCACTGGTCAGTCGTGCTGATGGCGAGTATTGTTCGGGGACAGTCGCAGCGCGGATTGTGACACCGGTTTGAATCGGGGGCGGTTGGTAAAGCTTTTGTCAGGGACAATCATTTCTCGTGTGCGGCATCACAGGGGCAATCTGGTGGCAGGCGGATCAAGCAGTTTCGAGAGAAACGTTGCAACGAATGACAGACAGCATTCGTCATCGTGGCCCCGATGCGGACGGTCATTACATGTGGCCGACTCACGAGTCTCGTTCATCAATCGGCTCTCGCGCCGCACAATCACCAACACCGGCTGCGCCAAGTGTGGCTTTGGGACATCGACGGCTCAGCATTATTGATGTCGCCGGGAGTGCTCAACCGCTGGGCAACGAAGATGGCAACGTGCAGATTGTCTTCAACGGTGAGATCTACAACTACCTGGAACTTCGCGCAGACCTGCTGCGAGCTGGCCATCAGTTTCGAACAGACGGTGACACTGAAGTTATTGTGCATTTGTATGAACAGCATGGGCTCGACTTCGTCAAACATCTTCGTGGCATGTTTGCATTGGCGATCTGGGATTCCAATCAACAGCGTCTGGTGATTGTTCGCGATCGACTTGGCAAGAAGCCACTTTACTATCGACTGGATGAAGGACGTCTGGCCTTCGGCAGTGAGCTCAAGACTCTGCTGCAGATTCCCGGCATTCCACGCACGCTGGATCGTCAGTCTGTGCTGCGGTTTTTGACACTGCAGTATGTCCCGCATCCCCATTGCATGCTGGAAGGATTTAGCAAGCTTCCACCGGCGACACTGGCTGTTGTTCAGAATGGCCAAATGAAATTACAGACATACTGGTCCGCGCCGTTTGATCAGCCGGATCCAGGTCGAACACGAGTTGAAGACTGGCAGGATGAGTTACGGAGTACTCTGACCGAAGCTGTTCGGCTGCGACTGCGAAGTGATGTGCCGCTGGGAGCGTTTCTCTCAGGAGGCGTCGATTCGACTGTCATCTGTGGCCTGATGCAAACGCAATTGGATCGTCCGGTTCAGACGTTCTCCATTGGCTTTCCCGTGGCAGCGTTTGATGAACGCGAATATGCGAGGCAGGCTTCGAAGCAACTCGGAACCGATCACCATGAAGCAGTCGTCACACCGGATGCTTTGGCCATCCTGCCGCAATTGATCTGGCACTATGACGAACCGTTCGGAGACAGTTCTGCGATTCCAACGATGTATCTGTCGAAGATGACTCGCGAACATGTCACGGTCGCTTTGACGGGCGATGCTGGCGATGAATTATTCTGCGGATATGAACGCTACCGTGCTGCTCGAATGACCGGGCAGATGGACTTTGTCCCGCGGTGGATGCGTCAAATGATGTCATCCGTAATTTCGCGACTTCCTGCGTCGGCGGAGCATCGATCATTTCGTCGTCGGTTGAAGCGGCTGATGGAGTCACTGGCTCAGGATCCGGAGCGGCGATATCTGAACTGGATTACCATCTTCAATTCGTCTCGCCTTGAGTGGCTGGTGACTCCCGAGTTATGGCAACTTGCTCAGGCCGAAGATCCGGCGGCCTGCATTTTTGCAGCTTACGACAAGTATCCGCACCGCGACTTTATTACTCGGACAACAGCGACCGACGTCCAGACCTATTTGCCATGCGATATTCTGACCAAGGTCGATATTGCCAGCATGGCAGCGTCGCTGGAGTGTCGCTGTCCGATGCTGGATCACAAGGTCGTGGAGCTGGCAGCTCGGATGCCGATCGAAGTGAAGCAGACGATTCAGCAGTCGAAGAAGGTGTTGGTTGAGACATTTAAAGATCTGATTCCGCCAGATATTCAGACTCGCAAGAAGATGGGATTCGGCGTTCCGATCGACCATTGGTTTCGAGCTGAGCTGAAGCCAATGCTGTATGACGTGTTGCTGTCAGAACGTTGTCTGGGGCGGGGCTTGTTGAACGCGTCAGCGGTGAAGACATTAGTCGACGAGCATGTCTCGGGAACGATGGACCATGCGTATCGGTTGTGGAATCTGCTGTGTCTTGAGCTTTGGCAGCGGATGATTCTGGATGACGTGCCGCCGATCTCGGCCCCGACGTCGTTTGTGTGAAGTGTGATGGGGGGAGTGTTTCTGTCGGTCACGGAAAGCACTCACCGGACGGCTCACGCGGTTACGCTTCAACGAATTTCAGTCGATAGCAATTGTTGAGACAATAACGCGGCTCATCGTTCGTTTAACGGCAAGCCGGAGGCGACTGCGTTGAGTGCACTGACGCCTTCGGCTTGCCGTTAAACGATGAAGTCAGAGTTTCACAGGCCGTTCGTTACGTCGCCCATGACCTCGAGAACTCGATCGATCTCGGCATCGGTTCCGATGGTGATTCGCAAACCGTCGAGCGTTCCTCCGTCTGGCAATGCATCGGGGAATCTCATGTAGCGAACCAGGATCTTGCGGGCCTTGAGTTGCTCGTAAATTTCTTTGTGCTGACCGGTGGTATGAGTCGTCCAGAGAAAATTGGCTTCACTCGGATGCACCAGAAATCCGAACGCCGGAAGCGCTGCCGCCAGTCGTTCACGAGTCGCCAGGATGCGAGCGCGGTTTTGCAGCATCCAGTCCTGATCTTCCAAAGCGGCGGTTGCGGCGGCGATGGCGACCGTGTCACAGTTGTAGCTGTCTTTGACCTTCAGCATTCCACTGATCAGGTCCGGGTGAGCGACAGCGAAACCGAATCGAATTCCAGCCAGGCTGTATGACTTGCTGAACGTGCGAGTTACGATCATGCGGCCGTCGAAAAGATCGTTTCGCAGCAATTCGCCGCGGTGCGGTTTCTGGCAAAAGTCTCCATACGCTTCGTCCAGAATGAGCACACCCTGTTCGGGCAGAAGTTGAGCCAGTTGTTCGGACGACCACAGTGTTCCGGTTGGGGAATTTGGATTGGGGACAAAAAAGATGCGAATCTTCTTTCGCAGTTCGGCAGCTTCCGCGGCATCCCATTGCCACTGGGAGTTCAGTCGCAGGCGAAGAACCTGACTGCCCTGAATCTGGGCGAGCGATTCGTACAGGACGTAACTCGGATACGGGTAGGCGATCGACTGACCAGCGTCACAGAACGACCGAGTAATGATCGTCAGATTTTCATCACTGCCGTTGGCCGGAAGAATCCAGTCCGGATCGACATTGAACAACTTCGCCGCAACTTTCCGAAACCCCGTCGCACTGGGATCGGGATAGACGTTCAGACGACCTTCAGCAGCCCGGCGAATGGCGTCGACAACTCGCGGTGAAGGCGGATAGGGATTCTCATTCGTGTTGAGCTTGACCCAGCCGCCTTCCTGAGGCTGCTCACCGGGAGCATAGCCTGCCATTCGATCAATTGCCGGGCGAAAGACGGAGGTCATAACGAAAATCGATCCTGAAGAATTCTGAAAGAGAGCGGCAGTTTGCCTTTGTCTCGCGATGAAATTGTAGGTTGGACATTCTTGTCCGACACAACTCGACTGGCAGGAATGCTCGTTTTACGGCACCAATTCGGTGGATTGTCGGACGTTTCACGATGTCTTACAACAGTCTCACCCCGGAATTCGCAAACGTCTGAAATTCGCCATCTCAAAGGCCCAGACAAACGGGCTCGATGACTGATTCGGAGTTCTGCAGATGAACGTATCGGAAAACCTGACTCGCCGAAATTGGCTGGCTGCCTCTGCTGTTATGGCCAGTGGTTTCGCGGTTCCTCAAGGGGCTTTTGCCGCTACTCAGCAACTGAATCCTGCTGAGAGTACAGATTGGCCGCCGCTGGGAAATCGTGCTCCGAAGCTGGTCACGGGGATTCTGACGACCTATTTCAAGGGTTCACATTCCGACGTCTTAATCGGTCGACTTCTGGAAGGCTGGAAGATTGATGGTGGCATCGGTCCAGCGCTGAAACTGAGTTCTCTCTACATCGATCAAACGGTCAAAACAGAGTTCGGACGCGAGCTGGCAAAAAAGTACAACATCCCGATCTTCGAAACGATTGAGGGAGCGGTCACAGTTGGAACGAAGGGAATTCCGATCGATGGCGTTTTGAGTATCGGAGAGCACGGCGATTATCCTCGCAACGAACTCGGGCAGGACCTCTATCCTCGAAAGAAGTTCTTTGAGGAGATCACGGACACTTTTCAGAAATACGGCAAGGTTGTTCCAGTCTTCAACGACAAACATCTGGGCCCGAGTTGGGAAGACACGCTTTGGATGTATCAACGCTCCAAAGAGATGAAGGTGCCATTCATGGCCGGGTCATCGCTGGTCGTGGGATATCGCAATCCGGATATGACCGTACCGATGGGCTGTGATCTGGAATCAGCTTTTGCCATCGGCTATGCAGAACTCGATCGATACGGCATTCATACTCTTGAGTTTCTGCAGTGTATGGCAGAACGTCGAAAGGGCGGAGAGGCTGGCGTAAAGGCCGTCCAGTGTCTGAGCGGAACAGCCATCTGGGAGGCGGTCGACAAAGGAGCCATCAATTCTTCGTTGATCGATGCTGCGGCGGCTGTTTCATTGAAGGCTGACGGAGCTACCGTCCGTTCCGCCAGCAGCCCAAATGATCATTTGTTCCTTGTCGAATATTGTGACGGATTCGTGGCCGGTGCCCTGATGACGCGGGGCTTTGCTCAGAGCATCAGCGCGGGGGTAAAGCTTCGGGGAGTCGAGCAACCACTGGCCGCTCGAGCAGAAGAACGAACGGTACCTCGCTACCCGCATTTTGGGTTCCTGCTGCATGCGGTTGAACGCATGATTCACACGGGAAAACCAACTTATCCAGTGGAACGAACGGTTCTGACCAGCGGCATTCTGGACCGGGCTTTAAACTCCAAAGCTCAGGGAGGGGTTCGTCTGGAAACGCCAGAACTGGCGATCTCCTATCCGCCCAGTTCTTATCCGCACGCTCCAAATCCACCGCTGCCGCTTTGAAATGACGCGAAAGGAGGAGGCGGCGTCTCGGTCGTGATCCAGCAAATCTTCAGCTCGATTTCGTCCATTCCTGGGATCGCCGTCGTAAACCTTTCCGGTCGTGCCGCTGGTGAGGTGTGATGGCCGCGGATCTACGGGTTTTAGCCGTCGTGCGGAAAAGTCCATCCTGCCAGTTGCAATGAGTCGCCGAATCTGGACATTGAACAGCCATCGTTCCCCCCGGCGCTTTCCTGGTTCAGCCGGCTGTGTTTCAGGTCACCCGATTCACTGCAGTGAGCTATGCCCAACGGTCATAAATCGTCCAGCGAATTAAAGATCCGGCAGAAGCTCGGAAAGTACCGCATCGAGCGTCGTTTGGGCGCGGGCGGATTCGCCGCTGTGTACCAGGCGATGGATACAGTGCAGGGGATTCGAGTCGCCATTAAGGTACCTCACTCTCAATACACGACAGACGCTGTCCTGACAGAGTTTCGCAAAGAAATTCGGACCACCGCTCCACTTGAGCACGACAATATCCTGCCCATCAAAGACGCCAGTATCATCGAAGACCGTCTGGTTGTGGTGTTTCCGCTGGGTGACGAAACTCTCCAGCAGAGAATGATGCGGCGGATTTGTCTGGAAACCGCCTTTGAGATCACCGAACAAATTCTGCGGGCCACTGCGTTAGCTCATTCCCATCATGTGATTCACTGCGATATCAAGCCTGAAAACGTGATCGTGTTTGCCGGAAATCGCATTCGCCTGGCAGACTTCGGGATCGCGAAAGTGTCGCAGAAGACGGTTCAGGGTGGCGGCACTGGAACGGTCGGCTATATGGCACCGGAACAAGCCATGGGAAAGCCATCATTCCGGTCCGATGTGTTTTCGATCGGGCTGATTGTCTGGCGATTGCTTTCCGGTCAATGGCCGGAGTGGCCATTCGAATGGCCGGCTGCAGGCTATCCGAAGTTGCGTGGTCGGATTCATCCAGAATTCATTGACTTTATGCGTCGAGCGATCGAAATCAACCCACGCCATCGCTACCGAGATGCTGAGCAAATGCTGGCAATTTTTCTGAAGCTGAAGAATCGCACATTGCGGCACGCGAAATCGCGTCGTCGAGCGTCAGCTTAAGTAAGCCAGGCAAAGCAAAAATCTGGGCTTTGCACGCTGCACGAGGAAGGCTTTGCATGGTAAAACGCTTTTTCTGTGCAGGTCCCCTGGAACGCCAACCAATCGTCAGGACAAATTGAACATGGTTTTGATTGCTGACTGGAAAAAATCTACCTTCGACCCAGTTAAAGAGATTGAAGTCGACAAGATTTTCAAACTGGCCATTAAACATAAGTGCTCGGATATTCACCTTCAGGTTGGCAGACCACCCGTGTTTCGAATTCGCGGTGGATTGCGCGATCTCGAAATGGCACCGATCACCGAAAGCCAGATGATTGAGCTGACCTTTCCCATGATGGACCAGCGAAATCTGGACATCTTTCATAAAAACGGCGGGGCCGACTTTTCAAAAGTGATTCTGATCGAAGGCGACCCGTGGCGCTTCCGAGTAAATTTGTTTACTCAAATGGGCAAAGTCGGAATGGTCGCTCGAAAGATCGAGCGATCAATTCCTCCGTTCGAAGGTCTTTACCTTCCGCCTCAGATGGTCGATCACTGCAAGTATGACCAAGGGATGGTGCTGTTGGCGGGTGTGACGGGTTCCGGAAAAAGTACGACGATTGCGTCGATGCTGGACTGGATTAACCGCAACATGAACAAGCACATCCTGACAATCGAGGATCCGATCGAATTCATTTACACGTCAGACAAATGCTTAATCAACCAGCGGGAGATTGGACAGGACGTCATTGACTTTCATATCGCCATGAAACACGCGGTGCGTGAAGACCCCGATATCATGCTGGTGGGCGAGTTGCGCGACCGTGAAACTTTCGAAACAGCGATTCACGCTGCCGAAACTGGTCACCTTGTGTTTGGAACGATTCATGCTCCTGGTGCGCCAGGATGCATTTCGCGTATTCTGGACTTGTTCCCATTCGATATGCACAAAGCGATTCGCGCGAGTATGGCGATGAACATGAAGTGTATCGTTGGTCAGAAACTGCTGAAGACCATCGTCGACAAGCCGCCTCGAGTGCCCATCGTTGAAATCATGACCTTCAATCCCACTGTGCGCAAACTGGTGATGGAGGAAATGGACGAGAAACTATTCGCGGCGATTCGTATCGGCAAGTCAGAAGGCATGCAGTTATTTAATGACAGTCTGTATGACTTCGTGATGCGAGAATTCGTCAGCCGTGAAGCGGCGTTTGAAATTTCGCCGAACATTGAAGAATTGAAGATGAAACTCAAGGGTATCGAAGTGAAGGGCTCAGCGATCCTTTGACGGTATTCTCTTTTTCAAATCTCAATTTCAAATCTGTACCGAGAACCTGAGCGTCGATCATGGACTTCTTGCAGCTCTCCGGAAAAACGATTCTGATCGTTGGTGTCGCGAATCGCAAAAGCGTGGCATGGCACACAGCGAAAGTGCTGCAGGAAAACGGCGCGAAACTGATCTTTTCTGTTCGCAGTGAAGCGCGGGCAGAATCGGTTCGGAAGCTGTTTCCCGATTCGTCCGTCTTTGTGTGCGACGTCGAGCATCAGGACCAGATTGATGCATTAAAAACGTCGGTGACAGCCACAACATCAGTGCTGCATGGGATCGTCCATTCCGTGGCGTTTGCGGACTTTTCTGCTGGCTGGCTGCCCTTTCATCAAACTCCACGGCCCGCATTTTTGCAGGCGATCAATATTTCCTGCTATTCGCTGATTGCGTTGTCAGAAGCCTTTCGAGAAACCCTGGATCCGGAATCGGGTAGTGTTGTCACGATCTCCATCTCGACAACTCGCATGGCTGCGGAAAACTATGGCTACATGGCTCCGGTCAAAGCGGCTCTGGATTCCTCATTGTGCTTTTTGGCGAAGTCGTTTTCTCAGTTCTCCCGGATTCGTTTCAATGCGGTTTGTCCGGGGTTGTTGAAAACATCGGCCTCAGCCGGCATCCCGGGATACGTCGACAGTTATTTATTTGCCGAAAAAGCCACGTTACGCAAGCAGGCGGTGCAGACGGAAGAAGTCGCTTCGACAGTCGCGTTTCTGCTGAGTCCTCGATCTTCCGGAATCAATGCTCAGGGACTCGTGATCGACGCCGGCATGGGCGTCAACTACTTCGACAAGGCGTTGGTCAGTCCATAAGACACGGACTTCAGATCTCGCATGTGATCATCGAAGGAGTCCGTGACGCTCTCGGCTTGCCGTTAAGCAAAGTGGCTGACAGCGCCGTGCAAATCATTTTCTAACTGACACGCTCAAGATTAGACTGCCACACATTGTGGAGCTTCACAACAGTCACAGCGAGGTCAGAATTCATGTCTCCCCCGACAATTCAACGCGCGGTTGTCGCCGAGTTTCTCGGCACGTTTATTTTGATATTCTTCGGTTGCGGTGCGGTTCATGCCGCTGTGATTACTGGGGCTCAGAGTGGCCTTTGGCAGGTCGCGATCGTTTGGGGTATCGCCATTATGCTGGCGATCTATGCGGTTGGTTCGATCAGTGGCGCTCATATCAATCCAGCGATGACGATAGCCAGCATGGTCTGGCGCGGGTTTCCTAAATCGCGAGTCCTGCCATACATCTTCGCCCAAATTGCCGGAGCCATGGTAGCAGCCGCTTGCCTGTTCATTCTGTTTGAGCCTCATATCGCGGCAAAGGAAGCTGCCAGAGGTGTGACTCGCGGAAAGCCAGGCAGTGAGATGACGGCGATGTGTTACGGGGAATATTATCCGGCACCGGGATCATTGGGAGATGGCGACGGTCCTTACTCGCCGTCAGACCATGCCGCTCTCAAGGCGAAGATGTCGCAGGGGCGAGCTTTCGTGGCCGAAGTCCTGGGAACGATGATTTTGGCCTTCGTTGTATTCGCTTTGACCGACACACGAAACACAGGAGCACCGCTCAGTGGAAACGCACCGATCTTTATTGGACTGACGGTGAGTGTACTGATCTCTGTCATCGCGCCATTAACTCAGGCGTGCTTTAATCCGGCTCGAGATTTTGGTCCGCGACTGTTTGCATGTATTGCGGGCTGGGGCTCGATTGCGTTGCCGGGCTTCAGGGATCTCGGCTGGCTCACGGTTTACATCATCGCCCCGATTGTTGGTGCAGTGCTTGGGGGCGGCCTCTATGATGTTGCCATCCGTCCCGCACATTCCGTTCAGGATGTCAAAAAAAACAAGTAGAAAGACCGGGACCGGTGTCAGAAGGATGCGTCGCGAGGATCAGCCGTGCGAAGTTTTCGGCAGATGTCAGTATCTGAGAGACACCACAATGCATCTTTGGACGCTTCGCAGCCTAACAAATAGGAATCAGATTCTTTCGAGGCCCAGCGTACCACGGCCTCAACGGACCGATGCTGCTGGGCCAGCATTTGACTGCGGGCACTGTACCATTCGAAGCTGATGCGATCACCGATTGGATACTCTGAGGATGTCTGGAGGAGGATCCCGCTGCGTGAATAGTTGATCGTTTTTGCGGACGACTTTTTGCCGTCCTTCAACGACATAATTTTCCCCGCAAGTTTGTAAGGGAATCGCACACTGGATCGCATTGAACTGGATGAGGCGATTACAAGTTCCGGAGGCACAGGTGAGGTTAAGGCAATCCCGACTTCGTTGAGTTTTCGATTTGCGAAAGTCCAGTGGACTATGCCACGCCACTTTCTCACTTCCGCCGGAAATCCGGTTTCTAATTCAAACTCGACAGCCTCTGAAATTGAGAGTGGCCCTTCTGTGGCAATATGCAGATCAAATCGCCCGGTCCCAATAACAAAAACTTCCTGCCTCCCTCGCCCTCGCTGCAGTGTCAGCATGCGATGAGGACTTGATCTCCCGGAAATACGATCGCGCGGTGCGCTCAGTGATACTGTACTCATGGTGCTGACTTCGAGTGAGGAGACAACGATGTTGATGTTTCAAAGGCGAAATGTAATTCGTCTTGAAATTGGAGGAATCACCTCCGCGCTCCGAAACTTGTTCATGTGATCGCATGAGCAGATATCACTGAGCGACCCCTAAGCATCGCATCCAGACAAATACTCGATGCAAGTCGTTGAGTCGAAATTCGGAATCCCCCCATAGGCACGATCGTCTCAGCCATTTCAATTCATTCAGCTGAGAGAACAGGCCTGGTGAAGTTGCCCATCTCAGGTGTAGGAAGTGCATCTGATCGCGTACACTCTCTGTCGGTCTCCCGAAGGAACCCCAGGATCAGAAGATTTTTCCTGATCGCAGAGTATTGGTTCGCCCTGCCGTCGGTGATTGAAGCAGTTTCACGATATCCACCGACGCCAATGGCCACAAAGCTTTCTCCGGTGTGTCGCACCCGATCAGTGACATACCACCAACAAGTGATATCCAACGGATCGATGCATTCATAGTTCTCCCACCGGCACTTTGTGTTCGGCCAACCCACGAACTCCATTCAAATCGCATTTCCTGACCGATCTCAAATCTCTCTGTCGCCTGCAGGCACATGCCCGAGCGTGAGTAGTTAATCGCGGTAGCGGGTTTAAGCATCTTGTCCTCAGCCAGCCCCAGCATTCCTGCGACTTTGCAGGGGTAACGAATATCGTTACGAAGTGAGCCCTGGGAAGCAACGATCAGCTCCGGGGCAACAGGGGCTGAAAGGGACACGCCAATTTCCGGATTTACTCGGTGAGACATCGACCAGTGGACGGCACCGGTGACGGTTTTCGTTTCCACTGGAAAGCCTGTCGAAACGGAGAATTCCACGGTCTCGCCTGCCGGGATCGCACGCTCCAAAGAAAGGTGAAGATCGTATTTTGCCGATTCAATAATGTAGGCAGACTGAACGTCTCGCCCGCATCTTAACGTCATCACCCGCTCAGGACTCACTCGCCCTGAAATCCCGTTCAGTATGCGGGTCATGGAAAAAATAGCCAATGACTTGCTCCTGCTGCTCGACAAAGAAATCATCGCTGTACGGCATTTGGTGTAGCGCTATGATCGCGAGGGACCGCCACTGAAATGCTGGAGATCTCTCCCGATTCGGCATATCCCCATAGGGTGGGTTCATATGTGCACTTCTAACGACAGCGCAGGCGGCCAGGCGGGAACACACTCGTGCGTGCGAGACCCGATCTCCAAGCAGGGCACTCAGCCCACTTCAGTCAGTCGTTTCACGAGAATCGTTGCATAGCTGCCGCGAGGAAGCTCAAACGCCAGCATGAGCTTGCTCCGCTGCGGATGCAGGTCATCGTCAGACGTCTGACACTGAAGTCCCGCCGGTCGAATGATGGCGCGGCGCAGGCCTTTGGAGAAAAAGCTGTCGCGAGGATACTTCACGCGGATTTCGCGCAGCTCGATTTGCTCCGCTTTCAAGACTTCGTCGAGAAGATCTCCGATCATTCCTTCCGGACGCTCAATCCGCGCACAGGGCAACGGAAGTTCGGTCTGCAGCAATGTCTCGATCTGCTGCGTACCGGGGTTCATCGGAAAGACGCAGCGACCACTGAGCAAGTCGAACGGCTGCAGAGAGCCGGGATCGCAAACAGCATCCTGGAAGCGAGTCAGCAGTCGATTCCACAAGGCTGATTGAAACGCAGACAGATAGAGACCTCTCAAGTCCACACTGATTCGCGCAAGTGCGCCGCGGTAGTCCGGATCTTTGCCAACCTTCACCTTGTCCGACATATACGTCACGATGCTGCGACGCGAAGAGCGATCCAGTTGCTGCTGACATTCGGGCCATCGTCCCCACAGTTCACGCAGAAGAGCCTTCTGCTGTTTCTCTGCGGAAGGATCGTTCACATGAGGATCCGCCAACGCTAACCAGAGTGCTCGCTCCCAATTTCCCAGACACCAGGCACGAGCGATCCATTCTCCGGACACACCCAGCGAACCAAATCGCTGATCGTCGAAATAGTTTGGCAAACCAGTGTTTTGAACCTGGGCAATCGCCGCTTCCGCGTGCTGAATCTCGCCCGCAGTCATATCACGCAGCACAAGCTGAAACCGATTGCCATCCTGATCGACCGGCGTAAACGGTGCTCGAACTTGACCGAGATATTCCAGCTCAAACGAGTTCTGTCGCAGCGATTTGCGAGGACCATTATGAATGGTCAGGTGTTGCACCGTGACCGCATGACGATCTTTGAGTCCACCGTAACTGATGCGTTTGCGGTGCATCTTCCATTTTTCGACGATGGCGTTCACCGCTTCGGGAGTACCGATCGATGTCTTCGTGAGTCGATAGAAAGCAAACGGCCCACCGTCCGGACTGATCTGCGTGAGTTCCTCAACCTGAAAGTCCTCAGGCAGCCGGCGAAGTTTCATGTGTTTGACTTCGTAGTGCCAACGGCGTGAGACTTCTTTGGAAGGAAACCAAATCCAAGGCAGGTGGCCATCGAGATCCAGAAGATCCAGAACTCCGGACGCGTGTAACTGTGGAAGTCGATAATGTGCGGGTTGGTTTCCGAATTCAATCCCCAGTCAGCCAGGAGCTTCAGTCCAATTACGATCACAAGCAGATAGGCCGAAGTTTCAAAGCGAGGGAATCTCTCCAGCAGCTTGATGAACATTACGGCCGCGACACGCATCAGCATCAGACCAATGAAACCGCCCGCGACGACAACCCAAAGCTTGGGGTTGGTCGAATCGGCTGGCATATCTTTAGGAACAGCAGGAATGAATGCCATCGCCGCCAAAATCGAGTCGACGGCAAATGCGATGTCGGTGAGCTCGATAACACCAACCGCCATCCAGAAACTCTTGCCTGCTCGGAGGTCCTCTTCCGGTACCGGGACAGGAACACGCTCCTGAATTTCGACCATCTCCTGAGCATCCGTCAGGGCCGCGCCAGTGACCGAGTCACGCAGTTCGGGTTCCCCCTGAGCGTCGATGCTCACGGTCTGCTCGGCCTCTTCCTTTGATTCGAAGAACAGGTGCTTGACCGCGATGTAGACGAGATAGCCGCCCCCCAGGAGCTTTACAATTCGCCACTTCAGCAAATAGCTGACAGACGCAATCGAGATGACTCGAAAGACAAACGCACCGACCAAACCGTAAGTCAAAGCACGTTTCTGCAGGTGCTTGGGAACTCGCTTGGCCAGCAGTCCCAACACCAACGCGTTGTCGATCGAAAGAACGCCTTCCAGCAGGACCAGCATTCCAATAACGATCAGGTCCGGAGTACCAAAAGTCTGTCCCCAAAACCCAAGTGACACGTCAGCAAACAGAATTGGCAGGGACATTCAGACAGGTATCCGCAGAGAGCAGGGGAGAAAGTCAGTCGCAGCACAAAAAAAACTTGCCGGAGAGAGATGTTGGTCTTCGGACAGCATAAATTGAGGCCGGGTGTTTGCGGGACATATCGTTCCGATCGTTACCCAAATTGTAGCGACGTACAGAATAATCACGATTCCCGCTAAATACCAATTCGGCGATTGTTGAAATACGGGCATTCTCGCGAACCCATGCAACGTTTTGCGGGCTCTCGGAGATCGATCACAAATCGACGCCTGCAGGAAGTTTGACCAAAACTGAGACAACAGGGCCTGTTCTGCGCATTCCAGGGCTTCGTTTGGGACATTGGGATGCAACGTTCTTGAACGGCGGGGAATTGCTGTTACCCTGCTCCAAATTTTGCGCGCTTTTTGCGCTACCGGCGGATCGCCATCCGCATCGCTGTATTTCGCCACTGGAAGGACCACTGCAAAGTGCCACGTCGAAACGACATCAAGAAGATTCTGATCATTGGTTCCGGTCCAATCGTAATTGGCCAGGCTTGCGAGTTCGATTATTCGGGAACTCAGGCCTGCAAAGCCCTCCGCGAAGACGGGTACGAAGTCGTTCTGGTGAATTCCAATCCGGCCACGATCATGACGGATCCGGATACGGCTGACCGCACGTATATTGAACCAATCACGTGGCAATATGTCGAAGAGATTATTCGCAAGGAACGCCCTGACGCTCTTCTCCCCACGCTGGGTGGACAGACGGGGTTGAATACCGCGATGGATCTGGTTCGCAACGGCGTGCTCGAAAAATACGGCGTCGAAATGATCGGCGCCAAAGAAGAGGTCATCAAACGGGCCGAAGAACGAGATACCTTCAAGCAGATTATGCTGAGTATCGGCCTTGATGTTCCTCGCAGCCACACCGTGCACACGATGGAAGAAGCTCGGGAAGCGGTCAAGGACATCGGTCTTCCGATCATCATCCGCGCCAGTTTTACGCTGGGTGGCACCGGCGGCGGGATCGCTTATAATATTGAAGAGTTCGAAGACAAGGTGCGCCGTGGCCTGGCGTTGTCGCCGATCACTGAAGTGCTGCTGGAAGAATCCATTCTCGGCTGGAAAGAGTACGAGATGGAAGTGATGCGTGACAACGCTGACAACGTCGTCATCATCTGCGCGATTGAGAACTTTGATCCGATGGGCGTGCATACCGGTGACTCCATCACCGTTGCTCCGGCTCAGACGTTGACGGACAAAGAGTATCAGCGGATGCGAGATGCCACGATTGCGGTCATGCGTGCGATCGGCGTCGAAACCGGCGGCTCGAACGTGCAGTTTGCAATCAATCCCGACACAGGTCGTATGACCGTGATCGAAATGAATCCCCGCGTCAGCCGCTCTTCAGCGCTGGCGTCGAAGGCAACCGGATTTCCGATCGCGAAGATCGCGGCCAAACTGGCTGTCGGATATCGACTGGATGAAATCCCAAACGATATTACCCGGGAAACACTGGCCTGCTTTGAACCAACGATTGACTACGTTGTTACGAAGATTCCTCGCTGGACATTCGAGAAATTTCCGGAAGCCGATCCGACTCTGACGGTTCAGATGAAGTCCGTGGGCGAAACGATGGCGATCGGCCGGACCTTCCGCGAATCTCTGCAGAAGGCACTGCGAGGTCTGGAGATCGGTCACTTCGGTTTGGGCGGTGGCAAGAAGGATCTATGGGGAACCATCAACCAACCAACAAAGGATGAGATTCAGAGCAAACTGGCGATTCCGAACGAGCAACGCATCTTCTATCTGCGTTACGCCCTGAAGTTTGGGATGTCGGTTGAACAGATTCACAGCATCTGCGACATCGACCCCTGGTTCCTGCGAAATCTGGAGCAACTGGTTACGCTCGAGAATGAAATTCGCGGCATCAGTCGACTCGAAGAAGCGTCCGTCGATCTCATGCGTCGCGCCAAAGAAAACGGTTTCTCCGATGCGCAGTTGGCGTATTGGTGGGACTGTTCGCAGATGGAAGTCCGTGTGCGTCGCAAGGGCATGGGCATCGTAGCCACGTTCAAGCAGGTTGATACCTGTGCGGCGGAGTTTGAAGCGCATACGCCTTATTACTATTCGACTTATGAGCAGGAAGACGAAACTCCGGCGAAGACTCCTGGCAAGAAGCGCATCATGATTCTGGGCGGTGGCCCGAATCGTATTGGTCAGGGTATTGAGTTCGATTACTGCTGCTGCCAGGCTTCGTTTGCTCTGGAAGATCTTGGCATCGAAAGCATCATGGTCAACTCGAACCCGGAAACGGTTTCGACGGACTATGACACATCGGACTACCTGTTCTTCGAACCGCTGACGATTGAAGACGTTTTAAATATCTGCGATCGCATGCAGCCGGATGGTGTGATTGTTCAGTTCGGCGGCCAGACACCTCTGAACCTTGCTCGCGGCCTGGAAGCGGCCGGTGTAACGATTATTGGAACGAGTCCCGACAGCATCGACGCGGCGGAAGATCGCGGTCGCTTTCAGGTCATTCTGGATAAGCTCGGTCTGCATCAGCCGCCCAACGGCATCGCCACCAACATCGAAGGCGCCCGCGCGGCTGCGACTCGAATCGGCTATCCGATTCTTGTTCGCCCCAGCTATGTTCTTGGTGGCCGTGCGATGGTGATTTGTTACGACCAGCAGACGCTGGAGTCGTACATGACCGAGGCTGTTGATGTTTCGTCGGACAAGCCGGTTCTGATCGACAAATTTCTGGAAGACGCAATCGAAGTTGACGTTGATGCGATTTCGGACGGTGAGATCACAGTCATCGGCGGAATCATGGAACACATCGAAGAAGCCGGAGTTCACTCGGGCGACTCCGCCTGTGCGCTTCCGCCGTATTCGTTGCCGAAAGAAGTGGTTGATGAAATTCGCGTGGCCACGGTCGCTCTGGCCGGTGCGTTGCAGGTTCGCGGACTGATGAACATTCAGTTCGCCGTAAAGATGGATGGCGACAACAGCAGTGCAAAGGTTTACGTTCTGGAAGTGAATCCTCGCGCCAGCCGAACTTCACCGTTTGTCTCAAAAGCAATTGGTCACTCACTGGCAAAGATCGCCGCCAAGGTGATGGTCGGGGTTTCTTTGAAGGAGCAAGGCTTCACCAAGGAGATTGTGCCGAAGTACACGTCGGTCAAAGAAAGCGTGTTCCCGTTCAATCGCTTTACGGGCGTGGACATTGTCCTCGGGCCGGAAATGCGATCAACTGGTGAAGTCATGGGCATTGATGCCGACTTCGCTCTGGCCTTCGCCAAGGCGCAGCTTGCGGCTGGTTCTCGCTTGCCGATGAAGGGCAAAGTGTTCATTAGCATGGCTGCCAGCCATAAGTTGCGAATGATCGAGCCAGCTCGACGGTTGAAGAAACTCGGCTTTCAAATCGTTTGCACCAGTGGAACAGCTCGAGTGTTCCAGGAAGCGGGTATTGACGTGGAAGTCGTCCGCAAGGTTCAGGAAGGACGACCGAATCTGCTGGACCTGATGGCGAATGGCGAGATCCATTTGATCTTCAACACACCAAGCGGCAAGGGTGCTCGCACAGACGAAGGCAAGATTCGAGCCGCCTCGGTCACCTACGGAGTTCCCTGCGTCACGACGATGCCAGGGTGCTCAGCCGTTGTGGATGCCCTGGAAGCCCTCCGCGACCAGCCGAATCCAAGCGTCAAAGCGATTCAGGACTGGGTCAAGGAAAGCTGAAGCAGCGGCTGGTTCAGTGCATAATCCTGTTTGGAAAGCTGCAGCCTGCTGCAGCTTTCCACTCCACAGCCTGCTGTGGACAACCATTCTGAACTGAACGGGCTCCAGACCTGATGTTTGGCAGCAGGCTGCCAGCACCAAAGCGGCAGCAGGCTGCCGCAGTCCAAAAAAGGGCTATCTTCGTACCTTGCGACTCGCAAGAACTTCTGCAATCTGATGTGCCACAGCTTCCGCCACTTTCGGAACCACAGCGTTGCCGAATTGACGATAGGCTTGCGTGTCTGAGACCACTTGCTTTCTGACCAACTCTTCCGGAAACCCCATCAGTCGTCCGGCTTCGAGGGGCATCAGGCGGCGAGGTATCTTGCCTTCGCCGCGCGGGATCAGGATCTCGGAGCCGTCCTTGTAATAGCGAGCACTCAGGGTTCGAGTAATCCCTTTGCGATCAGCCACGCTGCAGCCAAAGCCGTTGCCTTTTTGCTGATGCTTGATCGCGTACTGCTGCAGATAGTTCCAGAGATGCTCAGTCAGGATGTATTTCTCCGGAACCTTCGATTCCTTCTCCAGCACATCCGACAGCTTCGGGCGTTTCCCTTCCGGTTGGTCGGGAAATCGAAAGGGAATGTTGTCTCCGAAAACATCCCGTCGAAAGCCTACGATGAAGATTCGCTCGCGATGCTGAGGCACATAGCTGGCCGCATCGATGGTCTTGTCGAAGACCAGATAGCCCAGTTCATTCAGGCGGTCGGAGATCGTTTTCCAGGTGTCGCCTTTGTTGTGCGAACGCAGATTCTTGACGTTCTCCAGCATCAGAGCCGAAGGACGCTTGGCTTCGATGATATTGGCCAGATGAAAGAACAGAGTGCCCTGAGCTTTGTCGTGAAACCCGTGAGCTCGACCCAGGCTGTTTTTCTTGGACACGCCCGCAATTGAAAACGGCTGACACGGAAACCCGGCCGCCAGCAGATCATGATCCGGAACACCTTCGCCGGATGTGTAATGCGTGACGTCTGAAGCTGGTTGCTCCCCAAACCAATGCTGATACGTTTTCTGAGCGTACCGGTCGATCTCACACGAGAATACGCATTCTCCTCCGGCGGCTTCCAGTCCCAGACGAAGGCCACCGATTCCGGCGAAGAGATCGATAAATGTGAACATCAGACGAAGCGACCAGTTGAATGTACATGAACAAAACGTTGGCGGACAAACGGTAACCAATTGTTACAGGCACAAACGACAAACACGATGCAATCGTGGTGGAATTCCAGGAGTCCACTCACAGTTGCATCGTGCTTGAAACGAATCGTGATTCGGTGATCGATCAGATTGCTGGTGTTTCCGGCGTTTCTGCCGGGGCCACAGCAGCCGGAGTTTCAGGAGCAGGCGGCACTTCGGCTTTCACAGCCAGCCATGGAGCGATCACGAGGGCAACGACAGAAACCAACTTCAGCAGAATATTGAGCGATGGCCCCGAAGTATCTTTGAACGGATCGCCGACGGTATCACCAACGACGGCTGCGGCATGAACAGAACTGCCTTTACCGTAGTCGACGCCATTGATTGTGACTCCGCCTTCGATCATCTTCTTGGCGTTGTCCCAGGCACCACCGGCATTGGACTGGAAGATGGCCAGCATGACTCCACTGACTGTGACGCCAGCCAGAAGTCCGCCCAGCATTTCTCCGCCACCGAGGAAGCCCACGACCATCGGCCCGGCGATTGCCAGAATTCCCGGGAGCACCATTTCTCGCAGAGATGCTCGAGTGGAAATCGCGATACAGCGATCGCAGTCTACTTCCTTCATTGCTTGATCCATGGTGGACTGCTCAGCAGCCGACCATTCTTCCATCGGAACATCTTCCTTAGCTTTACAAATCGCCAGAGCCTTTGCGAGGATCGGAATATCGCGGAACTGCCGACGAACTTCCTCAATCATCTTTGTCGCAGCACGTCCAACGGCTCGCATCGCCAGGGCCGAGAAGAGGAACGGCATCATCGCTCCGATGAACAGGCCGCACATGACTCGGGCCTGAGCGACGTCGATCGACTTAAGACCAGCAGTCGTCATGTATGCACTAAACAGAGCCAGTGCAGTCAGAGCGGCCGAGCCAATTGCAAAGCCTTTTCCAATAGCGGCGGTCGTATTTCCCACGGCATCAAGCTGGTCCGTGCGTGCTCGAACATCTTTCGGCAGGCCAGCCATCTGAGCAATCCCGCCGGCGTTGTCAGCGATCGGGCCGTACGCATCAACGGCCAACTGAATGCCGGTATTGGACAGCATTCCCACGGCGGCGATTGCAATGCCGTACAGCCCCGCCAGTTCGTGAGCCCCCAGAATGGCGAAGGCGATCAACAGCATCGGAATCGCCGTCGACAACATCCCGACACCCAAACCGGCAATCACATTTGTAGCGGCTCCGGTGACGGACTGTTCGACGATATCAAGGACCGGGCGACGACCAGAACCAGTATAGTACTCAGTCACGAAGCCGATCAGGATGCCAGCTCCAAGACCAATCAGCGAAGCCCAGAAGACTCCCATTTCTGTGTAAACAAAACCGTCAGAACCTGTCCAGGTCGCAGGCAGCATCATCGTGATAATGAAGTAGCTGGCAGCCAACATCGCTGCCGCAGCAATCAACTCCCCACGGTTCAATGCCTTTTGAGGATCAACATTGTCACCGCCGGAGACGAAGAATGTGCCGAATACGGAGGCCAGAACTCCGGCTGCACTCAACATCAGAGGCAACAGAACCGCGTTGATTCCATCTGAGGTCGAAGTAAATTGTTCCAGAGGAGCAAAGGTCACTCCAAGGACCATCGCCCCGATAATTGCTCCCACATAGCTTTCGAAAAGGTCCGCTCCCATGCCTGCGACGTCACCGACGTTGTCACCAACATTGTCAGCAATCGTTGCGGGGTTGAGTGGGTGATCTTCCGGAATTCCGGCTTCCACTTTTCCGACAAGGTCAGCACCGACGTCCGCGGCCTTGGTATAGATGCCTCCGCCAAGGCGAGCAAACAACGCGACCGACGAAGCTCCAAAAGAGAATCCCGTCAGCACATTAATGACGCGTATCAGCGACGCACCCTCGCTGCCCAGAACTTTCAAATAGACAACAAACAGTCCGCCGAGACCGAAAACTCCCAGCCCCACCACAATCATGCCCATCACAGAGCCGCCGCCAAAGGCAATCAGCAGAGCTGGCGCGAGTCCTCGCCGTGCTGCGTTGGCGGTTCGCACGTTCGCCAATGTAGCGATTCGCATCCCGAAGAAGCCCGCCAGGCCGGAAAACAGTGCCCCCATGATGAATGACAGTGCCACCAGGGGGTGTGAATCTTTCGAGCTGCCCGACAAAAACATCAGGGCGGTGGCGACCAGAATAAAGCCGAGCATCACCGTGTACTCAGCCTTCAGGAAAGCCATCGCTCCCTTGCGAATTCGGTCAGCGATGGCCTGCATCTTTTCGTTGCCGGGATCCTGACTGGCCACCCATTGGTAGCGATAAGCACTGAACGCAAGCCCGACAAGGCCGATAACAGGAATGACGTAGACCAGGGAACTCATTCTCGACTCCAGTGAGTTTACAGAACTAATGGTAGGCTTGAAATGACGAAGGCGACCGGGAATCGTTGTCACCTTGGTGCGGGAGGGTGAAGGAATAGTGTTCTTAACAAAAGTTTGCCACTGTGCCACGCAATGTTGCTGAATGTTTTTGCGGTATGGCTGAACGCACGCCGTTTCTTCCCATCACTGCCTTGACCTGTATTTCCCAATTTGCTGGTTGCATTCATTGACTACCGACGATCGCATCCATGAACGGTTCGGCGCCGGCGGGGCGTTGATTGAGTCGCGTATCAAGCATTCTTGTTTAGCGGGGAGCCGCAGGCGTGAGCCAAATCAGGCGACGCTGCCTGCGGCTTGCCGTTAAACGATTAAACCAATACCCCCCGCCCCCCCGCTATCGCCATTCGGTTCACAAACAAGGACACGACACTTGAGACCTCGAACTCGGAATACGACAATACGAATCCCGCCCCAGCCGGTTTTTCCGTTCGATTTTTACAGATCGGCTGACGATGAATCTCTCCTCACAACGATTGCACCTTATGAGTCTTCTCAATCGTCTGCTGAATCAATGCCAGCCGGACTTCTCTTTGTTCCTCAGGCTCGCAGCAATAATCGTCCTTGCATCCGCTTCGCCGACGTTCATTCAGGCGGATGATTCTGAGCAGTTTTTCGAATCCCGAATTCGACCGCTACTGATCGAAAAATGTCTCGAATGTCATAACGCCGAAAAACAATCCGGCGGTCTGCGACTGGATTCACGCGACAACATCTTAAAGGGTGGAGATTCCGGAGCCGCGATGATTCCCGGTGATCCTGCGGCGAGTCGGCTCATTCAGGCGATCCGTTACGATGGCGATTTGCAGATGCCCCCCGAAGCACCGCTTGCCGACGACCAGAAGAAACTGCTGACACACTGGATCGAACTTGGAGCACCATGGCCGGCCGATTCAAAACCAATGCTGGTCGAGAAAGCGGATCTCGCAAAAACTCATTGGGCCTTTCAGCCGGTTCAACATTTTGATCCGCCACAAGTCGCGAACATCACAAAGTCGGTTCATAAACCTGTGGACGCATTTCTGCTTGCCAGACTGAATGCTGCAGGGCTCGATATGTCGCCAGAGACAGATCGTCGCACTTTGATTCGTCGTGCGTCCTATGCGTTAACCGGATTACCTCCAACACCACAGGACGTCGAACAGTTCCTCGCCAATCCTGATCCTGAAGCTTATGAGAAACTCGTCGATCAACTTCTGGCTTCACCCGCACATGGTGAGCAATGGGCTCGGCACTGGCTGGATGTTGCTCGTTATTCTGACACCAAGGGTTATGTCTACGGTCGCGAAGAACGCTTCTGGGTTCATGCATGGAATTATCGTGACTGGGTCGTGAACGCTCTGAATTCCGATATGCCCTATGATCGTTTTCTGCTGCTGCAGATTGCGGCCGATCAAGTTCCCGATCGAACGGATAATGATCTGGCCGCGATGGGATTTCTTACCATTGGCCGACGATTTCAGGGAGTACGTCGTGACATTATTGACGATCGAATTGACGTTGTTTGTCGTGGCACGATGTCGTTAACCGTCGGATGCGCGCGGTGTCATGATCACAAATACGATCCGATTCCGACTGCCGATTATTATTCTCTGTACGGTGTTTTCGATAGCTCTCGCGAAGAACTTGTTGCGTTACCTCCGATCGCAACCGCTGACGAAACGTTTGCGAAAGAACATGCCGCGCGTCTGGCCACGATGGAATCGACGCGCAAAGAACGTCAAGCCACCACAGAGGCTCGCGTGCGTTCGCGCATTGGCGATTATCTGCAGGCTCAACTGGAACTGGGAAAGTATCCCGAAGAAGGCTTTGATCAAATTCTGGCTGTGACGGATTTGCTTCCGTCATTCGTTCATCGCTGGCGTGACTATCTGCGGGATACCGAAAAATCAGGAGATCCTGTCTTCGCCGCATGGCACGCGTATCGACGCATTCCGCCTGATGATTTTGCTCAACAGGCAGCCACTGAGACTAACATTTTGAAAGCACTGGATGCGAGTCGATTGAATCCTCGCGTCGCATCAGCCTTCACTTCGCCTCCCGGAAACTTTACAGAGGTTGTGCAACGCTATGCAGCCCTCTTTCAGCAGTGTGATACTCAGTGGCAGGCTGAACTGAATGCCGCGAAGACTAACGGTCAGCCGCTTACCGAGGGGTTTAGTGATCCGGCTGATGAACAACTACGCGAGGTGCTTTATCTACCGGGTCGGCCCTGTTCGGTTCCGGACGAGCCGATCGTCAGCACGGAGTATGATTTTGATTCCGGCACCTGCAACGAATTATGGAAGCTGCAGGTTGAGATGGATCGTGCGATTCTTAATACGGCATCACAGCCGCGATTTGCCGTGACCATGCGTGATCGAGATTTCCCGGTGAATCCACGGGTCTTTAAACGTGGTAACCCTGCGAATAAAGGCGAGGATGTTCCGCGTCAGTTCCTGAAACTGCTCAGTGGGCCGGATCGTGAACCATTTCAGCACGGCAGCGGCCGACTTGAGCTTGCTCAGGCGATCATCGATCCTTCCAATCCACTGACCGCGCGAGTCATAGTCAATCGAGTCTGGGCACATCACTTTGGGACAGGACTCGTTTCAACGCCCGGAGATTTCGGCGTTCGCGCAGATCCGCCGTCTCATCCGGAACTGCTGGACTGGCTGACGGAAAAGTTTATCGCAGATGGCTGGAGCCTGAAAAAACTGCATCGACTGATTGTGACTTCGGCCGCGTTTCGTCAAAGTTCTTTCGGACCCACGGAGCCAACTCAGCTTTCAAAGGCATTGACTGTCGATCCATCCAACCGACTGCTTTGGCGCGTGAATGCTCATCGTCTTTCCTTTGAAGAGATGCGCGATTCCATGCTGTCAACTTCCGGTGAACTGGATGCTCGCCAGGGAGGCAAGCCGGCAGAATTATTCACGCCTCCTTATCCTTTGCGGCGGACGATCTATGGACTGGTTGATCGCCAGTTTCTGCCGGGCACGCTGCGAATGTTCGACTTCGCCAATCCGGATTTACACATTCCTCAGCGAAGTGAAACGACGGTTCCGCAGCAGTCGTTGTTTCTGATGAATCATCCGATTGTACTGGAACGTGCAAAGGCGATGGCGAAGTCAGTCGCTGATGTTTCCGATCCGGCCGAACAAATCCAGCAGCTCTATTTGCGAACGCTTCAAAGGCCTCCGACAGCCTCACAGCTTGAGGATGCTTTGCAGCTTATTCGCGAAGAATCTCCGACCGCTGAGCCAGCGGTGCTGACAGCGGCCGATTGGTCCTACGGCTTCGGAGCAATTGATGAGACGACTCAGAAGATTACTTCTTTTACACCTCTGCCGCATTTCAGTGGCAGTGCATGGCAAGGTGGCCCGGCGTTTCCGGACGGACCACTGGGCTGGGTTCAATTGAGTGCTGTTGGCGGGCATCCGGGCAACGATCGCCAGCATGCGGTCATTCGCCGCTGGACAGCTCCGAAAGCCATGACGCTGAAGATTACGTCTGAATTGATTCATGAACATGAACCGGGCGATGGCGTTCGAGCCTTCATCGTCAGTTCACGTTCCGGAGTCCTGCAGTCGGCGAAAGCTCACAAGCAAACCGTGGCGATGAATGTTGAAAGCATCGCCGTTGAGCCCGGGGATACTTTGGATTTTCTGGTCGACATCGGCGACGTGTTGAACACCGATCAATATTTCTGGCGTTGCCAATTAGCGGAGGCTTCAGGAAAGGTACCAGTGTCCGTAGAAACGAATGCAAAGTCACCGCCCACGAAATGGAATTCCGAAGCTGACTTTCCGCGAAACACTGTCAATCTGCTGACGCCTCTGGAGCAACTGGCACAGGTGTTGATGTGTTCCAACGAATTTATGTTTGTGGACTGATGAAGGTATCGCTGCCGATGTGACTTTTAGTAGGTCCTTTCTGCCGGAAAGGATTTTCGCCGTTAGGCGAACGTTGAGTGCAAGTCACAGCAGGATATCAGTCGAGTCTGTTGGTTTACTTGCACAGAGGTCGCGGCAGGCCGAGCAATCCTGCTCGGCAGGCGGGACCTACATGAATTACCCTTTTGCAAAGAGGGCCGACCGACCTTCGCGGTGCTTGTGTTTCATCTCCTGTTCGATGAGACTTCGCCCGAAGTTTGGACGTTGCTTCATCCGTGGTACTAAAGCGTTCTTCTGCCTCAGCGGTTTGCAGAAAACTTACGGATGAATCAGCACCTTAGCCCTCGGATTGGACCCATCGAATGACACTGGATCAGCTTCTGCAGCAATATGAACAAGGCCCGGAACTGCTTCGAGCAGCCGTCGCGAAAGCGCAGGAAAGTCAGTATGGGCTGCATCCGGTGCCGGGCAAGTGGTCCATTCGACAGGTCGTTTGCCACCTTGCCGATTTTGAACCTATCTACGCGGATCGGATGAAGCGAGTACTCGTCGAAGACAATCCGACGATGTTCGGCGGGGACCCGGATGTCTTTGCATCCGGACTGCACTATGAGATCCGAGATGTTCACGAAGAGCTGAACCTGATTGCCCTCGTCCGTAAACAAATGGCCCGGATTCTCCGCCAGACCGATGTCGAAGATTTTCAAAGAACCGGAGTGCACTCGGAATCCGGTCCACTAACACTGGAAACGCTGCTGGAACGCATCACGAACCACATTCCGCATCACGTGAAGTTTATCAACGACAAAACTGCGGCAATGCAGTGATTCTCTGCCGCCTTTTGGCGCTTGCAGATTCACACGTTTGAAATCTTCAGACTCAGAATGTCAGGATTCAAATCGAAAACAGGCGTCGTGCGTTCAAGGTTGTCTGTTCAGCCATCTGATCAGGCGTCAGACCATGAATCTGAGCCAGGCATTCGTTGGTGTAGCGAACCCAGGAAGGTTCGTTACGTTTGCCTCGATAAGGCAATGGCGCCAGATACGGAGCATCGGTTTCAACCAAAAGTCGATCCAGCGGAATTTGTTTGGCGACCGCGCGCAGATCTTCGTTCTTTCGAAAGGTGAGCATCCCAGCGAAGGAAATGTAGAGTCCAAGACTGAGACAAATCTGTGCCGTCTCCAGTTTCCCGCAGAAAGAATGCATCACACCCTGCATTGGCTCCTCGCCGGATTCACTCTGCAGAACCGCGAGCACTTCCGCTTCCGCTTCGCGGCAATGAACAACGAACGGCTTTTGCACTCGCCGTGACAAATGGATGTGCCGTACGAAATAGTCCTGCTGAACGTCGAGAGGGGCTTTGTCCCAGTATTTGTCGAGACCGGTCTCGCCAACGGCTACGACATGAGGATGTCGAACCAGTTCTTCGATTTGAGCCCAGTCGGTGGGCTTGGCTTCCTGAACATAATTGGGATGAATGCCAGCCGCAGCGGAGACACACGCATAACGATTCGAAAGCAGAATGGCGGCCTGGCTGGTCTCCAGCGTCGTCCCGATGGAGATCATGCGTTCCAGGCCGCTCTCCTGAGCACGCTGGATCACCAGATCGATCTCCTGATGAAATCCCTCAGAATCCAGATGGCAATGAGTATCGATGAGGGGACTTGCCATGAGTCAGTTGTCTTTATCTTTTAGCATAGATTCACAGCGAACAGGAGCATGAATGCGCAAGGTACGTAACAATCGTGCGACCGTCCACCAGACGGGTTCAAAAGCTCGAATTCTGTTGCTGAGCCACTCCTGTTGGAAGCTGCAACGCTCGCCCGCGGACGGCAGAGGCCGCGTTTCTTCTCTGGGCCGTCGCAAAAGAGGCTGACGTGGGCCGTCGTGTTTATAGCTCGGATGGATCTTCCTGCAGCCACTTGAGAATCTCTTCAGCAATGATCTGATGGGCTCGTTCGTTCGGATGATTATCGAACGCATTCACTGTCAGTTTCTCTGAAGCATGCGATGAAAAGATCGGCATCATGTCGAGCACCGGCACGTTCTTGCTGTTAGCCCATGCGACAAGTTTCTCATGAGCTTTCTGGAACGGATAATCAGGGCCAAGATTGTGCATGAAGGGGAAGATCACAAGACGAAACTCGACGCCCTTCTCCTGACTCATCGCAGCCATGTTATCGAGCTCATTCTTAACGGCATCCCATGGCGGACTGTTGTAGGATTCCACCAGGTGGGGGAAGTAGTCGACAGACGATCCGGCCGAGTACTGAACCCAACGATGGTACATCCAGTTGATAAAGTAACTGTGAGAGACGAGCCAGCTTCCGGTCTGACGTCTGTTACCGATTTCCTCAATCGCGGCGTTCGTCTTCGGATCGTAACCTTCGATGTCATTCATCATGTAACAATAGATCAGAGTCTTAACGGGGTACTCTTTTTCCAGCACCGCACTTTCCATGGCGCGAATCATGGAGATCTCAAATCCCGGTTCTCCCATGTTGTAAACCTGGTACTCAGGCTTCTTTCCGGAGTTCAGCAGGACTTCCAGGCGTTCAGTGAACCGATCATCGATATTGTTAACACCATGCCCGGCTGTAAAACTGTCGCCGAGGAAAAGAATGCGACTGACGCCTTCGGGAAGAGGCGTGGCCAGAAGCCGTCGTTCACGAAAACCGTCATCGTTTCGCTGCGAATCGAAATGCACCTGAAACCAGCGTTTCGCGATCATGCTCGCGTTAAAAGCTTCAGAATGATCGACAAACAGGGCAAAGATGAGCTCTGCAGCCGTCAAAGAAGCGAAGAGAAACCAAAGTCCAAAGCCAAATCCCAGCATTCGAGAACGTAGAGAATTCTTCGAAGTCCCGGATTTCTTCCGAGCCGCACGACGCCGACGGAGTAGCCAGACAAGATTGACCAGCAGGAACGCCATCCATAAGGCTAATCCGACGAGATAACTGGCATCCAGCCACAGCAGCAGCATCGAAAACTCCCGGGGATCTGTTCAGGATACGATTGTCGAAATATCGCCGGGCCATTAAAGTGCCCCGCTTTCCATCGTACGCCAACACCCTTTCGGGAGAAAACTAATGGTTCAACGTCCTCGCACAAAGGCAAAAATCCTCAAGAAATCCAAGCGATGCCCAAAGTGCGGCAAGATTGTCCGCGCTGCCGCTCGCTGTAAGACCTGTCACATGGTTCAGAAGAAAGCGTAGTTTCAAGGCAGTTCATCTGCATTAAGCTGCCTGAGACGTTGACCGCAGAGGCGGTTCGACGGCTTGCACAGAAGCGAGCAAACCACATTCACTTGAGCCTGAGACGCTAGCCGATTTTCCCTGTTGAATCGCCTAACGCCTCAGGCTCAAGCGGTAAATAAGAGAATGAATTCGGGCTGTTACTCAGGAAAACACCATGAGCATTCCCACGCGCCGGTCTTTCCTTGCTGCTGTTGCTGCCGCCTGCGGTTCACAGTGCTTGCCTCGTCTGACAGACAGTGCAATGGCCTCTGCGGCGGCCGGCTTCGAATTCAAGTATATCGTGGCTTCGTGCATGTACGGTTACATGTATCTGGGCGAGATCCTGCCCGAGGTCACTCAATGTGGTGCCTCGCATATTGATATCTGGCCGAAGCGGCACGGGAATCAGCGTGAGCAGTTGCAGGACATGGGTGAGGAGTTGTTCCTCAGCATGCTGCAGAAGCATAAGCTTCAGGTCGGCTGCCTGACACAGTATCCGCTGGGACCGTTCAAGCTTCAGGATGACATGCGACTCGCCAAACGCCTTGGCTGTCCGCTGATCATTACCGCTGGCACTGGCCAGAAAGGTCTGGCGGGAGCGGAGCTGAAAAAAGCCGTGGCAACTTTTGTCGAGAACATGAAGCCGCATCTGGCCGTGGCAGAAGAAAACGGTGTCACGGTCGCGATCGAGAACCATGCAAACGATCTCTTCGAAACGGCGGACGGTATTCGTTATCTGAACGAACTACGACCTTCTGCGAATCTGGGAATTGCTCTTGCGCCCTATCATCTGCCGCAGGACGCCGAACAACTAGCCGCACTCATTCGAGAACTCGGCAGCAGCCTGCAGATGTTTTATGCCTGGCAGCACGGCGATGGTTGTATGACCAGGCTTCCGAAGGACCAGGAGCTGCTTCAGATGCCGGGCCGGGGTCCACTGGATTTTGGTCCGCTGGTGAAAGCACTTGTAGACATCAAGTATCAGGGATGGACAGAAATCTTCATGCATCCGGTTCCCAGAGGCATCCCGATTCTGGAGACGGCTCAGGAGGTCACGGCCGAGATCAACAAATCACGTGAATATCTGGCCGAACGATTGAAGAGCGTTGCGATTTGATGTTTCGCAGCTATCCCGGAAAGACTTCCGTGGGTTGTTGATTGAGTTGGTAGTGCCGACTTCAGTCTGCGCTCTGCCTTAAATCTCCGGACGAAAGTTGGCTGAAGCCAACACTACGGTCTGAATCGCTCACAAAACGAATTAGAAGGATCCAGCAATGTCATCCAGCAACAAAGTGCTCATCATCGTTGGCGACGCCACGGAAACGCTCGACACGATGTACCCTTATTACCGTCTGATCGAAGCTGGTTTTGTTCCAGTGGTGGCTGCTCCTGAGAAACGTCGATACCAGATGGTTCTGCATGAAGTGAAGCCGGGCTGGACGATCACGAAGGAGTGGGAAGGCTACTCAATCGAAGCTGACATTGCGTTCCGCGACATCAAAGAGGAAGAGTATGCCGGCATCATGTTTTCGGGAGGACGCGCTCCTGAGTATATTCGGTATGACCAGGACCTGGTTCGTGCCACAAAGCACTTCTTTGCGACGAATAAGCCGATCGCCAGCGTTTGTCACGGCGTTGAGATTCCTGCTTATGCCGACTGCGTCCGCGGTCGGCGGATGGCGACTGTCCTGAAGTGCCGCTTTGATCTGGAAGTTTGCGGCGGTATCTTTGTGAATGAGCCCTGCGTGATCGACGGAAACCTCATCAGCGGCCGAACATTCCACGACAACGGTCACTATGTCGGGCCGTGGATTAAGTTGCTTGAGGCGGCCCGTTGAGTTGCTCAGTCCGGAATTAAAGCGACCGCAACAAGTCATCATATCTGGATGATTTCCGATGGCGATGACTTCGTGAGCCCCATGTCGCGAGCAGCTTATTGAAAGCAAATTTAGCATTTTCGTTTAACGGCGAGCCGCAGGCGCAGACGAAACCTGGCGCCGAAGCCTCCGGCTCACCGTTAAACGATTAAATCATCAGCCCGACAGGGTAGTGCCGCTAACCAAAGAATACGCTTCAAAAGCTTTATTCCACGCTGTCGCCGGCGGCGTCGAGCAGTTCTCCAGCGGAACGCAATTCCTGAGCGATACGTTCACTGAGAGTCATCGAGGCGGCATTTGATTCGCCCGGCATGACAGGCCAAGTGTAGGTCTCAACTTCCAGATGCGGAGAGTAGTCCAGGCGGGCGACTTTGCGCAGTGCAGCGGCCAGATCCGGGCGAGTCGTTCTCAGCGGCCCCAGAGTTTCCGCAAAGATTGGCACATGGAAGTGAACTCGCCAGCTTTCGGCGTTAAGGAAATCATCGGATGGTGAGCGACGAATATCATCTTCCAACAGATCCACTCGTGACTTCACACTGCCGTCTTTAAACTTTGCGTAAGTCTGATGAAGATATCGCGGTTCAACGAATCGACACAACGCTTCACGGCCTTCTGAGTTATTGGCGGGATCGATTAGCTCTGCCGCATTCGTGATGTGTAGTTTATTGATACGAATTCCGTGACGAACAAATTCATCGATAGACTGCTGCACGTCTTCGAACTCAACCGCCTGATGACACACATCGAAACACAGTCCGATGTATTCGCGGACAACATCTTCGCAGTTCAATGCGTCCGCCTGAGCATAGAGACGGTTGAACGCGGGCAGGGTCCACTCACGAGTCCCTGACATTTCGCACATCGGTTCTGGTTCCAGCCCCAGACGAATTTTGCGACCAGTGGTGTCGAAAATCTCCTTCAGATGCTTGGCAACTCGAATCAGATGGCTGAAACACGACGCATGAAAATCCGGACCATGCGGATTCATACGACCTCCCAACGGAACGGTCGACAAACTTCCCTCAGCTCCGGCTGGCAAAAGCTGGCTCAGCAGATTCGCACACTCTTCGGTGTATGTAACTCGTGCGAGACTGGTCCAATCCGGAAGGTAAACCTGTTCCTTCACCCGCTCACTGTGAAAGTCACCGTAAGGAAATGTATTCAGGGTGTAACAACAGAGGTCATGCTGCCAAAGAGCCTGAGCCAACTGCTCCAACTGATCGGGTTGTTCTTTGAGTTCTCGCACAACGCTGGCGGCGAGCCACAGTCCTGCCGCCATCGGAAAATCCAGATGACGCTGGGCCTCAGCTGACTGTTCGGTAATTCCACTGATCACTTCGGCCACGTTGCGGCCGGGATGAACGTTGGTGCAATAGCTGAGGGGAAGTGAAGAAAGAGTCATTCGGGCGATTAACCTGTCAAACAAAAATGGAAGAACATTCTCTATGTGGAAATCGAACAGAACACTGTCAAAGTCGTTTGCTGAAGAATTCAGGCCTTGCGTCCAAGTTCCTGATCCAGCCTCGCGCGAATCTCGTCACGCACGCGGCGGAACTCTGACATCAATGCTTCTTCGGAACCAGTGGCGTGGAACGGATCGTCGAACGGCCAGTGCCAACGTTCCACTGCAGCCGGAAACGTAGGACCGTTTTCGTCTGCCTTTGAGCAGACGCCGATCACCACATCCGGCGGGTTGCCCTTGGGCGGAAGGAATTCATAAATCGATTTGCTCAGTTGGGGTGAGAGATCAATACCCAGTTCTGCCATCACCGTGACGGCTCGCGGATGTACGTATCCGGCTGGTTTTGCACCTGCGGAAAGTGCTTCGCAGCAATCATCATGATAAGTCCGCAGCAAACCTTCAGCCATCTGACTGCGGCAGGAATTGCCAGTACACAGGAACAGGATTCGTTTTCGTTGTGACACGGAAGCTTCTCCGGAGGACTCTCAACAGACGCCGACCTGCCGTTGGTTACGGCTTGCCGCGTCCACAGAATAGTCAACTCCGACCGAAACGCCACCTTAGTGATTCATGAAGTCCGCGGCTCGGGATGCGAGACACCCAGCCTCGACCAGTGCCGACAAAGCGGTCCGTACAAAGAGGCCGGTCCTGTGGGATGAAACAGTTGTGCGTCAGTTGCTAAAATTTCCTTGCACACGCGTCATGCTATCGGTGCGAGCGACTATAGTCGGAGTTCGAGTTCGTTCGATCCGAGTTGTAGAGAACTCAGTCAGCCCGGAACACCGCGGCTCTTTGCTGGATTGCTCGCAGGAAAAGGACGTCCATGCGAACTTCATTTGCCATTTTGTCACTGACAGTCATGACACTTCTGTCCGGCTGTCATTGCTGTGGGTGGACCGAAAACTACGCCGACGCAATCGACGATATCGCGGATCACAATGACTTCAAGCGCGGCCTTGATGACTGCTACTGCGAAAAACTGGATATCAGTCGATTGTGTATGAACCGTCGCTGCCCGCCCTCAAGCTGTCAGCAGTGTCGCTGAACAAACAAAGCCCATCGCACGACTCAATTCGGCAGGATTCACCGAACGCTTTCTGGTAATTCCCCCGAACACCAACGATCTGCCGTCCCGTTGACTTTGACGACCACGTAGAGTCTGCGGATCTTCGGAATGGACTCATCGCCTGCTCCCGTAATTCCGATTATTCAGTTCGGGGGATTTGTGCGGCGTTTGACTTCCGGGGGGACTCAAACAGCATCGCACGCCAGCAGCTCTTGCAGAGTTGTACGCTGAATCATGATGCGGTTACCAGAGTGTCGCCGTGTCATGAGATTGCAGCGGATGATCTGCGCGAGCCCGAGTTTTCAGGGGGCGTCATGCGAAGAAAAACAGTGCTGAGAGAGGTTGGCAGTACGCTGCTGAATCACACTGTGCCATGTCGCATCTCAGTAAGTCGACAGCGAAAGTTTCGCGGAATTCCGCGTCTCCGTTGTCTTCAACTCATGCTGGTGATGCTGGCGACTCTGCTGAGTCAGCCTTCGTACGGAGATCAGCTCGAAGAACTGGCGACTAAAGCCGGGATTCGCATCGTCTCGAAGGGCGAATCGTCGTCTGATCTGCAGAAGAAAACAGTCGCCTCAATTCCGCTCCACGCCATGGCACCCGCCAGTCGGCAGCGGGCTAAGACGATCATGGACGACTGTTCTCAGTATCGTCGCCTGCCTTCGCTGCAATACTCCATTGATGAGCCAATGTATCGTTATCTGTTGCTGCATCCTGATGTCGCAGTCAGTACATGGCGGGTGATGGGAATCTCACGCTTCGAAATGTGGCAGACGGGGCCCATGGAATACGAAGCGAAAGCCGTCGATGGTTCAGAAGGCATCGCTGATATCCTGTACCAGGACGCGAACCAGATGGTGTTTGTTTGTCAGGGGACGTATCACAACGTTCTGCTGCCAAAGCCGCTGGAAGCATCAGCCCTGATTTGGTTTCGAGCGACCTACACACCGGCAGCGGATGGAACTCACACGGTGAGTCAGAAAGCGGATGTGTTTGTAAAGTTCCCGTCGTCCGCTTTCTCGGCCGTTGCCAAAATGCTGACACCCGTGACGAATGGAATGATGGATCGCAATCTATTCGAAGTCTCGCTGTACAGCAGCATGATGTCTCGAGCTGTTCGTGACGAGCCGGAATGGGTTGTTCAGGTTGCCGATCAGATGGAAGGTGTTCTGCCGCAAAGGCGTGGCGAGCTGATCGAAGTGGCGCAACGACCTCGCAAGGTCAATAAGGGGCAGAACGCTTCATCCGAGAAGGTGACGTCTGTTGATCGCAGCGTCATCATGTCGCCGCAGCTTTTGTTCTTTGACCCGCCGAAAGATGGCCCTGTCATGGACAGCTCCAGCCCTGTGAGGGAAGCGAGTCTGCCCGCCGGGAAACCGATGCCTTTCAGAACTACTGAGCTTTCCAAAGACGTAACGTCGCCAAAAGAACAACCAAAGTCGTCAGAGAAGTAGTCCGTTAACGCAGTCCGATGATGAGTCAGCACTGCAACCCGCGAGCCCCCGGCTGGATCGACCGCAACCGATCCAGCCGGGTGCGGCTCATTCCGGTGTCAGCGATTTTGCCGGTGTTTCGTGCCTTCTGACAGGCATACTGACGATTCGGCGAACAGCGTGATTTCTCGGATTTGTTCCGATTGGTGGACTGATCGGAGAATGGTGAATCCGGGACATGTGCCGTAGTCGAGGATTCTCTTTGCGACAGCCTGGGTGTTCCGAGTATGCTGGGACAACTTTTCCAGCACTCCGCTCGGCCGTGTCGTCGTATCGAGGCCCCCGACTATGTCTTTGTTTTCTCGCCAGCTCTTTCTTCGCGTCGTCGCATCCCTGACGGTTGCCTGCGGGACAGGATTTACAGCCGAGCCAGCAGTCGCCGATAAGATCGACAAGCTGGACGGTGCCGGGGTCATCGAGTTCTTCGGGACGATACACCTCCAGGAAGGAAATCACCCGATCATCGATCTCGGCGATGCCCACGGCTTGAATGAAGCAAATGAAGTGGCCATCTTTCGTGCCGAAGACATGCACTTTCGGCCGCTCTGTTCGTGCCGGATTGAAGCGAGCTTTGCCACCCATTCCGTTCCCGAAGTGCCTACGGGAATTGAACTGAAGGACGGTGACAGAGTTGTTTACGTGAAAACTCTGAGCCAAATGGGAACTGGTGGTGCGTTTCGGGAATCGTTTCTGCGGCAGCAATTAATCAAGACCGCCGAGCGAAACTCCTATTCCACGTTTCGTCAGCAGGATGAAGCTGACAGTCTGCAGAATTATGTGTCTCGTCAGCCCCGCTGGGTGCGAGATCGCAAACATTTCGCTGGACGCATGCGTTCTCCGTCAGTCACGGTTCAGGCGGCAGACGATATGAAACCGGTACTGAGTCAGGTGCAACTCTTACAGCATTATCAGTCCCTGGGAGTTTCGATCGACAGGAACATCGGACCCAACTGGCTGACCGTAATGAATGCTCTGAAGCCAGCTCCCGAAGTTGTGTTTGGCGAGCCACGAATGACGAATGCAACGACAAAAGAAGCATCAGCAAAGACATCGGCTGCAACACAGCCTCCGGAGCCAATCGATGTGATTGAACGTCGAGCAGAGCGGATGCGCCGAGAGGCTGTAAACATCCTGTTTACTCGCTCCGCTGAAGAACGAAATCTTGCTGTAATTGTCCTGGCGGCTCTTTATGTCGAAAAACCCGGCAACGAACGGCAGTGGATTGTTGACCAGGTGCGAGTAAGCCAGTTTCCTTCTCTGGCTGTGAATGACCAGTTCATTGAGGATATCTTGAAGATCCTGAAACGCGTTCGCACCAACGAGCAGGGCTGATCATCATTTCTTAAGCCTGGCGGATACAAACAGGACCTTTGTACTGTGATTGCACAAAGGTCCTGATTTTTAGCAGCGACATTGTTTTGACGCAGAACTACTTCTTCTCCGCAGAATTCTTCTCTCCTGAATTCTTCTGTGTCGGAACCAGTCGAACATAATCGACAGCCAGCATGTAAGCTTTTACGGCCTCCGGGTTTGCCCCGACAATCTCGAACGTGATGCGATGATTGCCGGCTGCCAATTCATTCATCCCGAACGACAACACTCCCGTCGTTATCACGTCCGGATTGTTGAACATATCGAGCCCCGGATCGAGCACCTTGTCGTCAATGGAGATCTTTGCAACGCCATAATCGCGTGCTCGAGTCAGTACGATTTCGATATCAAACATGCCGGCCTTCTCCACAGGCACTTCAAGGCTCAGTTTGTCGCCGGGCTTGGCCCCCGTCCACCACAAATGATCGTTACCACTCCAGCGGTCCGCCTGAAAACCACCCATATTCTGACTGGTGGCAGTGCCGCCGGTCTTTTCCACGATCTTCATGGCTTCGCCCTCAATTGCTCCCGGAACTTTTCCGGTCTTTGCATCGAGGGGTGAAGCTGGCCCGCTGAGCACCACCTGGCCGGGAGATGCAAGATAAGCAACAAGGTCACGCACTTCATCCGTCGTCAGTGTTTCCAATTGACGCTCGGGCATCATGGAAACGTTCGAAAGCGTCCGTTCTTCAATCTCTGACTTCGGCACCACGACTTTATCGTTGATGGTCTGAATCGTCAGAGCACTATCGGTTTCCTGTTTCAGCAGTCCCTGAATCACCTGACCGTTCTGCAGGGCAACGACGGTCACCTGATAATCGCGCCCCACCACCGCGCTGGGGTCCAGAATATTTTCCAGGATGTAGTCCAGGTTCGCTCGGTTGGAACCGGTGATATCCGGACCGATCTGACCACCATTACCGAACAGCCGATGACAGTTCTGGCAGGTCTTCGAGTAAACTCGTCGGCCATTTCCGAGATTGGCTCTGGCAAGAACTCTGGGACCAAGATCCTTCTTCAACGCGGCCGCCTGAGCTTTACGATCAGCCGACGATTCTCGTATCTCCCCCCAGTGCTTTTTCAACATCTCATTCAGTGTGGAATCGTTAAACGTCACGATCTGACGCACATGAAACGCATGCAGATCGCTGCTGGGAACCGCGCCCTCAGCAATCTTTGTCAGCAGTAGTTTCGTCCAGGCTGGACGGGAGACCAACGTACTGACAACGTCCGTCTTCAGTTCGTTCGGAAACTTGCCATATTGTTCCAGCAGCAATGCCGGCGTCGAATCATTTCCCAGTGTCGCGAGGGCCCGTACGGCCGCAGCCTGCAAATCGGCATTTCCCAGAACTGCGTCCGTCTGTAGAACTTCAACTGCAGCTTTATCCTGGCCCTTGACCAGAACGCTCAAAGCCTGTTGTCGCCGCGCGAGTTCCTGATTGGCGTCTCCCAGCAATGAACGCATTGGCGGGAAAACTCGCTGATCGCCGAACAAGACCGCCAGCTGATTCGCTCGGTCGATAACATCCTGTTGATCACTTTTGAGCAGAGCATCATACGTGGCTTTCCATGACTCCGGCATCGGGATGTCAACTCGCCCTTCAAACGAAGCCATCATTTGAGTCAGAATCTCGCGTTGAAGCTCAACGTCGGTGGTACTTCCCAAAGCAGCCACAACGGCTGGCAGAGTTTCATTCGTCGCGGAGGCTCGCCGCAAAATGTACGAACGCAATAGCGGAATCTTGGTCTGCAGAGCCAGCTCCATCGCTCGCTTCGAATCTTCAGCAACCAACGGTTCGGTGCCGTACCAAATCATCAGTGGCAGGTTATGATCATTAACGTCTTCGGCTCGAGCCGCCAATGCCGTCACGATGCCCCAACGGGATTCGTTCGGCAGACGTTGCAAGGCTGAAGTAAGATAGAGACGTACAACAGCGGACGAATCATCGGCCGCCATTTCTGTCAGACGCTTTAATACGGAATCGGACAGAACCTTGTCTTCCAGTTCCAACTGAGTCGCCCAGGCCCGCATATACTCTTCTTTGTCTGACAACAGCATCAGAGTCAACTGTTCAGTCAGAGCATCGCAGGCATGCAGCGTCCACAGACAACGCAATCGCGATTCGACAGGAAGAGAAGAGTCGACAGACAACTTCGTGAGTGCCACCTTCACGTATTCCGACAGACCTTTTTCCATCAACATCTTTCGAGCCATTCGCACATGCCAATCGTTGCGATGGCCATGAGCAGCCACTAACTCTGCATCAGACCATTCCGATGCATTCACACTGACAGACTTTGGAGTTCCGTGAGAAATCCGATAAATACGCCCACTGGTACGATCCCAGATCTCCGGGTTTGTGCGGTGGCAGGCGTTCTTGTCATACCAGTCGATCAGATAAACCGTTCCATCCGGACCGTAGCGCAGATTAATACCGCGAAAGTAATGATCGTTGGCCAGCATCAGGTCTTTGCCATGATGACCGACAAAACCTGAGGTGCCAGCTTCGGGTTCGAGGATGTCGCAGTTGATACGATTCCCGTGCACGTTGTGGAAGAAGATCTGATTGCGATACTCGTCGGGCCAGTTATCACCGAGATAAATCATCGCCCCGCAATGAGCATGTCCGCCTCCTGCATCGGCCGTGGCCCCGGACGCTTTCGGTTCATGGCCCCACCACGCAGAGTCCGCAAGATTGCCGACATAGTGCTGATGGTCGGCAATCGTTTTAATGTCATCGTATGTGTACGGATTAAAGTGCTGGCCGCCCTGTCGATGGTAGCGAGCACCCTGAATCACATGCCACAAATGCGGAATCACACAGGCGGTGATAAAGGCCTGGCCCCTGTCATTGAAGTCCACGCCCCATGGATTGCTTGTTCCGTTCATGAAGGCTTCAAAGATGTCCTTCTGCGGATGGTAGCGCCAGACTGCAGCGTTGAGCGGAAGTCGTTGCTCATCGGATTCGCCCGGCTTGCCGACTTTGGAATGTGTAAACACGCCGTGACATCCGTAAAGCCAACCGTCTGGCCCCCAGATAAATGCATTCAACGTTTCGTGAGTATCCTGCCAGCCAAATCCATCGCGGAGTACGATTGCTCCAGGCGGCACGTCTTTAGGGAACTGCAAAGCTGTTTTCATTGTAGACGTCTCGCTTTGTGAGACGGACCGCACGGTAGCACTTCGCTTCCCGTTGTCGTCCTTATTGCTCACGGGGCCCCCGGAAGGCTCCTCTCGCAGAGCGAGAGGGCTACTGTCCGGAACATCATCGCCATCACGATCGGGAATGAACATCAGATAGGGAGCCGCCCCGATGTAAACACCGCCGAAGCCAACCTCCAGACCGCTGACCAGATTCAGTCCTTCGATAAAGACCTTCGACGAATCAAAAACGCCGTCGCCCGTGGTGTCTTCGAAGATCACAATCTTATCTTTGCCTTCGCCCTCCGGTGCTCGCAAAGGATACGTATGGGCTTCTGCGACCCACAGTCGGCCTTTGTGATCGAAACACATCGCGATCGGCTGATGGACCATTGGTTCGCCCGCCGCCAACTTCACACTGAAACCAGTCGGGACGGTCATTTGCTTTGCTGCCGCCTCGGGAGAAAGTCCTTCAGCCATCTCCTTACGTTTCTGCGGCTGAGCCCGCAGAAATTCCTCTTCCGTGACAGACGGGGCTGAGTGCATCAGGATGTTTGCACCCTTCATGCCGCCGCACACGATGTCGATCAGCCCATCTTTATTCAGGTCGTCCACCACCAGACCACGGCCAATGCCCGCTTCGCCATCAGCAAGATGTGGCACAAAGTCAACGGCTCCATCTGCACCACGCTGGAGTTCAAACCAGTAAACGACAGCGCCTGCATCCCACATGGGGCTCTGAGCATGATGAGACCAATACGTCTTTCCCGTCACAAGATCCAGCAGACCATCACCATTCATATCCGCCAGTTTAACTGCATGGAGTTCAGTGAAGAGCAAACCATAGGGGCTTTCTTCTTTCGTCTCGCCCATCAACAAATGCTTTTCGAATGTGGTGTCACCGTTAGCGTCGACGCCCGTGTTTTCGTACCACGCCAGTCCGAAGTCATGAGCACTCAAAGCAGTAACGATGTCCGAGTCGTTGTCTCCATCAATGTCATACGCAAACATATCCGCGCCGGCTCGCGCGAAGGGATACTTGCGAAACTTCCAAACCCCTTCGACTGCACCTTCAGACGGTTGTTCCATCCAGCCATCGGTCGCAATCATGTCCATGCGACCATCACTGTTAACGTCGCCCACACCAAGACCATGTCCAAACGGTGTCGGTGCGATCTTTTCGGAGACGGAAACAAACTGCCAGGCTCCAAGGGGTTTATCTTTCTCCGGAAGATAAAAGCCGTAGTGGCCCTGGCGAGTGCAAACTAATTCAGGAGTTCCATCACCATTGACGTCAGCGAACTGAGGTGCCTCATTGCTGACCGAATCTGCCACCTGCAACTTTTCCCAAAGTCCATTCAGGCCATCTTTGCCTGGGTTGCGATAGACGAATCCCGGAGTTCCCGGAAAGCCCACGACGAGAATGTCGTTCCAGCCGTCTTTGTCGAAGTCGTAAATCCAGTTGAAGAAGTTATCCGCATAGCCCTCGCGTTTTTGCGGAACGGCCGGATAGATCTCATTCTTCTTACTGAAATCCGGGCCGGCATACCAATGCGGGCCATAAACAACGTCTTTGACTGCGTCGCCGTTAACATCACCGGCCGAGATTCCCTCCGAATAATAAACGTCCGATAACTCCTGACGCGCAAAGGAGTGCAGTTGAAAGTCAGTAGCCAATAACGCCTTCTGCCACAGAAGTGTCAGCATTAGCGCGAACACGACCGAGCACGTTTTCGAAAAGTAAGACATAAGACCAATCCGGAATGCAGCGTGGTGGGGAAAGACCTAGGGATGAGTTCCCAATGTGGGAAACCATCCGGCAGGCTGGGCGTATGCTGCCACATTGCAACATTTTTGGCCAGGCAGGAGTAATTGTGCCGGTTACAACGAAATTCACTGTTTCCAGAACGCCACATTCTCAGGATTCCGTGGCTTTTGCAGCCAGCCACGCGGCCCCCGTCACTGGACATTCATGATTTCCGTGGAACCGATGTGTGGGTCTTGACCTATGGTGAACAGTGTTACGAAATTCAGGCCGCGTCTCCACGAAAGTCGGAACTCGGAAAATGTCCGTAGTGTTGAGTCAGAAAACTTCTCTCAGACCAGTGTCCATCGACGAATCTTTCGCCGGTGAGTCATTCGATGGGCCTCTGCGCGACGACAGAGCGTCAGCACCCAGACCAATGCAGAATAATTCTCTGAAGTTGAGCTCGCGGCTGATTGTCCGTGCCGCTGCGATCATTGGCGTCGGCTTGTTTGCGACGGGAATTTTTTCAGCAGCGGTTAAGTTCAGTCTGCTCGATTCTCAAACGACGCTGATGTTTCTGCAACATCATTCGACAACGATTTTTGTTGCGTTCGGATTTGCAATCTTCGGTTGTGCAATCAATCGCCAGCTGGGCAAAGACGTTCCCAAGGGCGATCATCTTGGCCCCTACAAGCTCATCAAACTGATTGGCCAGGGCGGGATGGGCGAGGTCTATCTGGCAGAACATGAGCTGCTGAAACGCCGCTGTGCTGTTAAGGTGATTCGAAGCGACAAAGCGTCCAACCGCAAAATGCTGGCACGCTTTGAGCGAGAAGTGAAGGCCACCGCTCAGTTGACTCACTGGAACACAGTGCAGGTCTATGATTATGGCCGGACCTCCAATGGAACATTCTACTATTCGATGGAATATCTGCAGGGACTTAATCTCAGACAGTTGGTCGAAGATCATGGTCCTCTGCCGCCTGGTCGTGTCATCTTTATTCTGCGACAGCTCTGCGGCGCGCTGCATGAAGCGGCCACATTCGGGCTTGTGCATCGTGACATCAAACCCAGCAACATCTTTCTGACGGAACGCGGTCAGATGTTTGACGTTGCCAAGTTGCTCGATTTTGGACTTGTTCGGCCTGCCTCCTTTGGGACCTGTCCGATCCGAAACGTCAGCAAGCAACTGCAGGGTTCTCCGAGATTTATGTGTCCCGAGCAGGCTCAGGGACAGAAACCTGACTGTCGAGGTGACCTGTATTCTCTGGCTTGCGTTGCGTACTACCTGCTGGCCGGCAGAACTCCGTTTGAAAATGAGAATCCTGTCTTCCTGGTTGTTGCTCACACAATAACCCCCGCGCCGACGTTTGAGGAGATCGGTGTCGAAGTACCGGCTGACCTGGCCGAAATTATTATGACATGTCTCAGGAAAAAGCCGGAAGAGCGAATTCAGTCACCCCGTGAACTTCTCGAAGCCATCGATCGCTGCCAATGCGCCTGGGATTGGTCGTGGAGCAAGGCCGAAGATTGGTGGTTTGATCACCCCGAAGAAACTCATCATCAGCCCGGAGAGGATGAAGGAGCCAGTACTAAGTCTGCCCCAACAGATTCGGCCGTCGGTAGCGATCCGGATGTGACTTTTGTCTGTGGGGGCGAACAACAACGGGACGACAGTCAAACGTAGGAAGCTCTTGAAAACTCGCTGCTACAGTTGCCAGACTGTTCATGCCGCCTTGATCACTCGCCAACCTTTTCCAGCTCAACAAGGATCCCGCCCAGTTTCAACAACTCGTGGAATCGAGTGAACCAGTGAACCTTGCCCCAGCGGAGCCCAATGGACTCAGCTGCAACTTTCAGCTCCTCACGATTAAACGTACGGCACTTCCAGGTGTGGCTGGTCATCAGACCAGAAAAAGAATCTTCGGTCGCCAGCAGAAGAATGGTGCCACCCGGACGCAGTACGCGAGCAAACTCGCGAAGCCCGTCTTTTGGGTCCGGAAGATATTCCAGAACGTACCCGCAAGTGACGCAGTCAAACGAGGCGTCTCGAAACGGGAGTGCTCGCATGTCGGCCGCGACAAAAACCGGTCGATCAGAATTCAGGCGTTCGCGAGCCCGTCGCAGCATTTCCCAGGACAGGTCAAAGCCGACAATTTCGGTGTCAGGGCGACTGGTGGCCAGCAGATGACGAATGATCTGTCCTGCACCCGAGCCGACATCAAGGATTCGCGAAAAGCGGCGAGCATCAAAGCGGCCAGAGCGAAACAGCTTCCCCATCAAAGGTTCGTGGAGGGAAATAATGCTGCTGAACTTCAGGGCGGCCCCCCGTGGACCATCGTACAGGCGTCGTACAGACTTCTGGTAGGTCCCAAACGGCTGCCGGCGAATTCCTCGGAATTCCCCAAGACGCCTCAATCGCTCACGGGCCTTCTTTTGAAGGCTAAGAACACGTTTTCTCACGACGTACGACATCCCTGAACGGACGGATTGGCTTTCGACTCTGACGACGGCCCCAAAAGTGACGGCTTGATATGGGACCAAAAGCGATCCAGAATTGCAATCCGTGATCACAGACTTGCCAAATTCTTTTGGTAGCCTCAGAACCGAGGCGCGGAAATAACGGGGGGCAATTCTCCAATCCTTAACATCTCAGCGGGTATCTGACACGGAAACTTGAGATTTGCGAGGAATCCCGCCATCATTCGCGGACCAAACGTGTCCCCTGTTGCTTTTCGTCGGCCAGACGAGTTTCTTTGGTACTCATTCTCTTCAGTTTGTCGGGTTTTTATGACTATTCCCCAAACCAAAGGATCGCGTCCGTGAGTAGCCGCGATCGTGCCAACGACGCAGTCCTTCGGGTGCTGTTCGTCTGTACGGGAAACACTTGTCGTAGTCCAATGGCTGAGACCATCTTTCGGCAACTCGTCGCTGAAAAACTGTCGTGTCGGGACTGGGAATTGCGGGAACGTCGAATAGATGTTTTCTCGGCTGGCATTGCGGCTGGAGAAAGTGACCCTGCAGCCAGGGAAGCGATAGTGGTGATGCAGGAATGCGGTCTTGATCTGTCGCAGCACCTGAGTCAGCAGGTCAACGAACACATGCTGGAGAATTCCACAGTGGTGTTGGCGCTAACCGAACGACATCGTCGCGTTTTATGTGAAGCAAGGCCGGACTTGGCGGACCGAGTCAAACTGCTTTCCCATGGCGGCGAGGATATCTCGGATCCGATTGGCGGATCATTGGAAGAATACCGTAGATGTGCTGCTCAGATCAGTGATAATCTTCGAATCTGGGTTGATGAACTGTTCAGGAAAGAGTCGTAATCGCTATGAAAATTGGCATCGCCAGTGACCATCGAGGCATTCAGATGAAGACTCGACTGACTCAACTGCTCCAAAGTCTCGACTGTGAAGTCCGAGACTTCGGCCCGTATGAGTCTCAAAGCGTCGACTACCCTGACTATGCCGCACAGGTCTCTCGAGAAGTCTCGAATGGTCACATTGATCGCGGAATCCTGATTTGCGGAACCGGGATTGGGATGTGTATCGCAGCAAACAAGTTTACAGGCGTCCGTGCGGCTCCTTGTCACGATAGTGTGACAGCCGAGTACAGCCGGTTGCACAATGACTCCAACGTGATTTGTCTTTCAGCCGATCAGCTGAGCGACCAGCTGGCTGACCAGGTGATTCGCATCTGGCTGAAAACTCCTTTTGAAGAAGGTCGTCACGCGCGGAGACTACATAAGATCGCCGAACTGGAACGCGAAATCGCCAGCCAGCTTTGCCACAAAGAACATCTCAATCCGCCGGAACAGGGCTGAATCGGCCTGTTGATTTAGACACCGTTACTCTTGTAGTGCAGGCTTCAGCCAGCATTCCCTTCAAAATTTGAAGTAATTCCGACGTGAGTCGGCACTACAAAATACATCAGCGACTCGCATGTCCGGATATGCGGCTTACGCGTCCTCCTGTCTCGATCGAAAGTACCCCCGATGACTCCCGAACAACTGCGTTTCGCGAAAACTCACGAATGGGTTTCCGTCGACGGTGATGTGGCCACAGTGGGTATTTCTGACTTCGCTGTAAAACTGCTGACCGACATCGTATTTCTGGCTCTGCCTGCAATTGGCAAGAAGTTTTCGCCAGGTCAGTCAATGGGTGAAATCGAAAGCGTCAAAGCCGTCAGCGACGTTTATGCACCGGTTTCGGGCGAGATTCTCGAAGTCAACGAGAAGCTGCCGGATAATCTTGGTCTGCTGAATGACAGTCCCTTCGAAAGAGCCTGGGTCGCCAAAATTCGAATGTCGAATCCTGAGCAACTGAATCAGCTCATGAGCTATTCAGACTATCAGAAACATTGCGAGAACGACGGACACTAGCACATCGTCAAACTGCAAAATGCAGGTTGAACATTCGTTCCGACCGGGTTTCGAAGGGCCGGAATGCCCATCCTACGCGCAAATCAAGCTGGGCAATCCGGACGCGATGCGTTCCTGCTGATTGAATCTACAGACCGCTAATAGCTCAATCCTATGGCCTATCTCTTCGACACCCCGGACCAACGTCAGAAAATGTTCGCGGCCATCGGCATCCAGTCGATCGACGAACTCTTCGCTCAGATTCCCGTTGAGCTTCAGCTCAAACGTGAGCTGAACCTGCCACAGCCGGTTTCTGAAATGGCGCTGCAGCAGGAGATGGAAGATCGCCTCAGCTTCAACGCCTCATCCTCCAGGACCTGCTTTCTGGGCGGCGGTGTTTACGATCACTTTATCCCGGCAGTGGTCGATGAGATCACGTCGCGCGGCGAATTTTATACGGCTTACACGCCCTACCAGGCAGAAGCCAGCCAGGGAACTCTTCAAGCGTTTTACGAATACCAAACGCTGATCTCACAACTGACCGGCATGGATGTTTCCAACGCCAGTCTGTACGAAGGCGGTACGGCTGTCAGTGAAGCGGTGTTCATGGCCATGCGAGTCAACGGGCGACATCAGAAAGTCGCTTTCGCCGGAACTTTGCATCCTGAATATCGACTGGTCCTTGAAACTTACTTCGCTCGACTGGGGACTCAACTTGTTGAGATTCCTCATGCCAACGGCGTGCTGTGTCTTGATTCCTGCCGTGCAGCGATAGATTCGGAGACGACGGCTCTCGTGATTCAGCAGCCAAACTTCTTCGGCTGTCTGGAAGATGTGGCGGCACTAACTGAGATTGCTCACAACGCTGGTGCGCTGTCGATTCTGGCTTTTGATGCCATCAGCCCGGGTCTATTGAAGAAACCTGCGGACTACGGTGTTGATATTGCCGTCGCTGAAGGGCAACCGCTGGGAACTCCTTTGCAGTTTGGTGGCCCCCTGCTTGGGATCTTTACTTGTCGCAACGAATACGTGCGGAAGATGCCGGGGCGACTGATTGGTAAGACCGTCGATCGCAAAGGCAAAGATTGCTTCGCTCTAAACCTGCAGGCTCGCGAACAGCATATTCGCCGTGACAAAGCCACCAGCAACATCTGCACGAATCAAGGTCTGCTGGCTCTCCGAACAACTGTCTTCCTCGCCACCGTCGGTCCGCACGGTCTTCGTCAGATGGCAACACTCAGCCATCAGAAAGCCCGCTATGCAGCCGATGTGCTGACAAAGATTCCTGGCGTGCGGTTGAAGTTTCCACAGCCGTTCTTCCGTGAGTTTCTGTTGGAGACATCTCGGCCCGCAGCGGCAGTCCTGAGCGCGCTCGCTGACAAAGGGATCAACGTAGGCCCGGACCTTCTGCGATTTGGAATTCAAAACGTCCCAGGCGCGGAAAACTGCTTTCTTGTGGCTCTGACCGAAAAACGAACTCGCACAGAAATCGATGCGTTAGCAAAAGCTCTGGCAGAAGTCCTGCAACTGTCGTAGCCGAAGTCGTGAGACTTCGGACCGAACTGTCACCAGTTCGGCTACATCAGGCAGTTATTTCCGTGCCAACTCTTAGTTTCAGAAGCAGCCAACACTCAGGCAGATCATCATGCGAAATCAAACAGCAACTCAGCTTCTCTTCGAAATGTCACTTGCCGGTCGCGGCACTGTGGTTTTTCCAGCGAGCGATGTTCCGGAAGTCTCTTCGATTCCAGCTCTTGATGCGAAGTTTCTGGCGGAGGAAAACCTGCCACTGCCGGAGATTGCCGAGCCGGACGTTGTGCGACACTTCGTCAACCTGTCGACCCTGAACATGAGCGTTGACTCGCACTTTTATCCGCTGGGAAGTTGTACGATGAAGTACAACCCCAAACGGCACGAACGACTGGCCCGACTTCCTCAGGCGGCCAACAGTCATCCGTACCAACCCGAGTCGCAAATTCAGGGACTGCTAAGTGTTCTCTACGAAATGCAAACGATGCTGGCCGAGATCTCCGGCCTGCCAGGCATCTCTTTGCATCCCGCGGCTGGTGCACAGGGTGAGTTCACCGCGTTACTGACCGCGGCCGCGTACTTTAAGGACAAAGGCGAGAAACGAACTCGTGTTTTGTTCCCCTCGAGTGCTCATGGAACC
>Ga0255095_1000030_pt1 | contig 94799 bp, 72 predicted proteins | sample Colum_Law_RepC_8_2_FD_188435 | JGI IMG/M metagenome (GOLD analysis project Ga0255095, IMG submission 188435) | Freshwater microbial communities from Columbia River, Oregon, United States - Colum_Law_RepC_8d | ecosystem: Environmental > Aquatic > Freshwater > River | place: USA: Oregon...
GAGCGGGTTTTCGCAAAAACCGGCGGGTGATGATCAGAAATTCTATGGCGGTTCCCTGAATTCGTTGATATTTCGCCAGGAAGAGCGAATCAGAAGTGTGAAGATTTACGTATTGATGGATGAAAGTAACAGGCTGCACCGCACCACTGTGTCTTTCCGCTGAATTGGCCAGTAATGCAGAGAGTTTCCCGACGAATTCGCCTTAACCGAACGAGAGACATTTGATGAACTGGCTTAACTACCACCATCTTCTGTACTTTTGGACAGTTGCCAAAGAAGGCAGCATCAGCCGTGCGGCAGCCAGTCTGCACCTGTCACAACCGACGATCAGCGGTCAGTTGCGTCAGTTGGAGAAGTCGGTGGGCAGTAAACTGTATGAGCGCCATGGGCGTTCGCTGCGTCTGACCGAGGTGGGTCAGGTCGTCTTTGAGTATTCGGATGAGATTTTCTCGACGGGTCGCGAGTTGATGGAGCGTCTGCGGGGGACTCAGCAGGGAGGCAGTCAGACGTTTACGGTGGGAATTCCGGACTTTCTACCCAAGCAGGTGGCATTTCGCCTGCTGGAGCCTGTGTTTCGGATGCCCCAGAAGGTTTCTCTGGTGTGTCATGAGGGGAAGCTGACGGACCTGCTGGCTGAGCTGGCGATGCATCGGGCGGATTTGATTCTGTCTGACAGCACGGTGGGTTCGCAGGTCAGCGTGAAGGCCTACAACCATGCTCTGGGTGAATCGGGAGTCAGTTGGGTGGCTTCGAGAGAGCTGGCGGAAATCCTGCGACCCGGATATCCGAATTCTCTGAAGGGTCAGCCTTTGCTGCTGCCCACGCAGAACACGGTGCTGCGTCGTTCGGTCGAGATGTGGCTGGAGCGTCAGGATTTTGATCCGAATGTATCGGCTGAAATTGAAGATTCCGCATTGCTGAAGCTGCTGGCGGCTGAGGGTTTGGGGGTGGCTCCTGTGGCAAGTATTGTGCTGCGTGATCTGCAGGAGCGTTATGGACTGCATAGCATCGGTTCACTGGAGGGTGCATCCATGCAGTTTTATGCGATCAGCGTGGAGCGTCGGGTGACACATCCGGCCGTGAAGGCAATTTCAGAAGCGGCGCGCAGTCAGTTGTTTCGCATCTGACTGCGGTGTGTCCATCCGGGCGACTCTGTTGCCACGCATGTGTTCGTGGCAGTTTGTGCAGTTCAGCGCGACCTGGGTGAATGCCAGAGCAGTTCCATCGGAGTCTCTGGCGGCAGCCATGCGTTCCAGCAGTTCCACGGCGCGGACGAAATCTGCTGTATCCTGAGCAAATCGGGGGCTGGCCATCTGCTGCCAGAGCTCCTGCCGACTGAGTTCCAGCAGTTGTTCACCGGCCTTTGTGATTTCTTCGAAGCTGCCGCGGGCGACAGCAGCGAAGGCCTGCTGGGCTGTGGCCATTTTCCGCTGCATCAGCCGTTCCATGGTGCGATGATCCGGTGGTGCGGAATTTTCATCACGAGCGGGCATGGGAACTGCCGGCGTTTGAGTTTTTCGAGGAGGCTCATCTGCCGTCAGTGCGGTGACGGTACAGGCCAGTGCTGTCATCAGCAGTTTCCATCCGATTCTGTTCATTGCTGAGGCTCCTGTTCGGCCAGCACCACAGTGCGGACCCATTCGTGACATTTCAGGCATTTCATGGTGACATTGATCCATGCGAGTGAAGTTCCGTGAAGGTCCTCATCGGCGGATTCCCGCTTCAGCTCCTCGACGGCGTCCTGGAACTCGCGGCTGTACCGGCGGTAGACACCATCACCGCTGACTCGCCAGCGTTCTTCAAGGCTCATTTTCAGCAACTGATCACAGCCGGTACCGACCAGCCCCATGTCTTCCGTACACAGACCTTCAAGGATGCTGCCTGAGGCCTGCAGTTTGAGTCGCATGAAGCCTGCCTGCGGATCGGCAGCTCGTGGTGGTTTCTCATCGGGTGGGTCCTGCGGCTGTTTTTGAGTCTCAGCGGGTGTGGCATTCTGAAGTTCAGCGGTCCGGGTGGCTCCGAAGAGCTGCGTGCTGAGACTATCCCGCAGCGCGACAAGAACAACGATAACCGTCAGGGTGATGATGATGCCGAGCAGCGGCAGGCGCAGCTGTTTTTGCAGCATTGCAGGATCTCCTTTGAACGCAGCGGCGTGGCGTCAGAGCCGCTTTCAGCAGATTGCACAACCCCGCAGGCACAGTGCAGACAGGGCACCAGTGACTGATGTCGCAAAATGCGAGCCAAAGTGCGGTTGGCAATCCACAATGCGGAGTGTCAGTCCGCGGAGCTGTTCGAAACGAGCAAATTCGCGGGGATTGCCTTCGAGGCTGCGCTGGCCGAGCAGCCGATGCAGTTCCCTGCCGAGGTGGCGAGGACGAAAACGAGCGAAGCCTGCACAGTCACCCTGTGCAGGCTTCGCGCTGTGTGCACCTTCCGCTCAGAGCATCAGGCATTCTGCTGAGCATGCACAGGCTCACCCACAGACCACTCGCGACCACGACGAATCACGCGACGGTACAGCGTATCCCGTTCCACCGGAATTCGCCCGGCTTCGCGGATCAGGCGATGCAACTGATCGACCGTCATACCCTCCGGAGTCTTTGCTCCGGCATCATGGTAGATCAGTTCGTGCACAACAGTGCCATCGATGTCGTCAGCGCCGTAGCTGAGAGCCAGTTGGGCTGTCTGCTCGCCCAGCATGATCCAGTAGGCTTTGATGTGATCAAAGTTGTCCAGCATCAGTCGGGACAGGGCGATCATGCGGAGATCCATCATGATGTCCGGTTTGACGATGTTTGCCAGCTCGGTGTTTTCCGGGTGGAAGGCCAGCGGAATGAAGGTCTGGAAGCCGCCTGTCTGATCCTGCAGGGCACGCAGTCGCAGCAGGTGGTCGATTCGATGTCGGGCCTGTTCAACGTGACCGTAAAGCATGGTGGCATTGGAGCGGAGTCCGAGTTCGTGAGCGGTGCGGTGCACATCAAACCAGACGTCACTGTCGGCCTTGTGCTCACAGATCTGACGTCGCACTTCTTCGTCAAAAATCTCTGCGCCGCCACCGGGCATGCTGCCGAGACCGGCCTCCATCATCTGTTCCAGAACCCAGCGAATGGGCTTTTTCGTAATGAAGGAAAACCAGTTGATTTCCACCGGTGTCCATGCCTTGATGTGAATCTCCGGACAGGTTTCGTGGATCACGCGGATGGCGTTCAGGTACCAGTCGAAGCTTTTTTTGTGGTGCAGGCCACCCACGACATGAATCTCCGTCGCGCCCGATGCCCGCCCCTCGAGGACTCGTGCCCGCAGCATGTCGTCGGTGAATGTGTAGGCTTTTTCATCCTTCAGGTCTGCCCGAAACGCGCAAAAACGACAGCGGTAGACGCACACGTTGGTCGGGTTCAGGTGAATGTTGGTGTTGTACCAGGCGTAGTTTCCATTGTGCCGTTCGCGCACGTGGTTGGCCAGTCGACCCAGTGTGTGCAGGTCTGCCTGCTCATCGAGCAGCAGTCCGTCCTCGAACGTCAGGCGCTGGGCAGCCGCAACTTTATCGGCAATCTGCTGCATTCGGGGATCATTCAGAGTCAATGGCATGGTTTTATTCCTGAGACAGTCAGTAAATCCAGATATCAAGGCAGCCCAGCAGCAGAATTCCGAAGCTGATGATGGCATTGATATTGAAGAAGGCGATGTTGACACGAGTCAGATCATCGGGACGAACCAGCCAGTGCTCGTACAGCAACAGCAGTCCGATCAGTACGATTCCGGTCAGAAACAGAGGCCCCAGCGCGGCGGTCTGCCACAGCAGCACCAGGGTTACGGTTGTCAGCAGGTGACTGACAAAGGCAATTCTGAGCGCTGCAGGTATGCCAAAAGCCGCCGGGATGCTGTTCAACTTTGCCTGTCGGTCTGAGTCTGCATCCTGACAGGCGTACAGAATGTCGAAGCCGCCGACCCAGAAGAAGATCACGGCACCCAGCATGGCCGGCACCACCGCAAACTCGTCACGAACTGCAATCCATGCGGCAATCGGCGACAGCATCAGTGCCGCCGACAGCCAGTAGTGGCAGAATCGCGTGAATCGTTTCGACAGCGAATACCCAAGCAGAAACAGCAGCACCGGACCGGCGAGCAGCAGAGGCAGGCGACGCGGCAGAAACATCGCAGTTGCAGCCACGAACAGCACACTCATCAGAACCGTAAACACGACCACACTTCGAACAGACAGAATTCCGGCCGGCAGATGCCGTCGGGCAGTTCGCGGGTTGCCGGCATCAATCCGCCTGTCGACCAGACGGTTAAAGGCCATGGCTGCTGAGCGGGCCGCCACCATGCACAGCAGAATGCCAAACAGATCACGCAGGCGAAATACGGAGTCCGGCTGCGACCATGCCAGCACGGCCGACAGCAGCGCGAACGGCAGTGCGAATACCGTATGGCTGAAGCGGATCAGTTCCAGAAAATGTCGAATGGTCTGCAACATGGGATGTCAAACCGTAATTCAGCCACCGATGTAACGCGAATAGAGGGAGCGGGCGACGGCCGGATCACTGGTGCCCCGAATAATCGCGCGCCCATCAGGAAAAATCGTCAACTCCACGTCCGTTTCTCGCAAATCAGAGTGTTTTTCAGGTCCGTGGAGCTGTAATCGCAGCAGGAATTTATTCAGAGTCACATGTCCTGAATTCTGCAGGCGGAGTGCGAGTTCGGGCAGAGTTTTCTGCAGTGGTTCCGGTGGCGTGATCTGAACGGCATTGCGTCCGCAGAGGACTGTGGAGGCTGCTCGCTGGGTTCCGCTGAGCCACAGTCGTTCGCCGTGGCTGCAGGCTGGGCAGGTGCCGGCGGCTTTCAGAGCTGTCGTTTCCACCTGTCGCATGGCTCCGGTCCAGACATCGAGGATGGTCAGTTGGCAGCCAATTTCGTGAGCATGTCCTGCGAGGATTTTCAGGGCGAGTGCGGCTTCAAGTGCGGCGGCAACACTGACGGCCGGTCCCAGCACTCCGGCGGTATCGCAGGTTTCGACTGAACCGGGTGGAGGCGGGCTGGGCAGCAGGCAGCGAAGGCAGGCAGTGCGGCCGGGCAGGACCGGCATGACCTGGCCATGGCTGCCGGTACAACCGGTGAAGATCCACGGCGTTCCGGTTTCGAGTGACAGGTCATTGAGCAGGTACCGGATTTCGAAATTGTCGGTGCCGTCGAGCATCAGTGAGACACCGTGTGCCAGTCGTGGCAGGTTGGTGCAGTCGGCGTCGGCGACGATGGGTTCGATAATCACATCCGAGTTGATTCGTTTCAGACGCCGTTCGGCGGCGATTGCCTTGGGCAGGTGTTCGGCCACATCCTGTTCATCGAACAGCATCTGTCGCTGCAGGTTGGACAGTTCGACAAAGTCCCGATCCACGATCCGAATTCTGCCGACTCCGGCCCTGGTGAGTGCGTCAGCGACCACGCAGCCCAGCGCACCGCAGCCGACCAGCAGCACGCTGCTGTCCCGCAGCCGCTGCTGACCTGCCGCCCCGATGCCGGAGAACAGCATCTGCTTGTGATAACGGGAGTTCGGTGACGTGGTCATTCAGGTAACCGCTGCACTGGGTTCATCGAGGAATCGTCGGAGGACATTGGCTGTGATTCTGGAGATCTGCTGATCCACAGGCAGAGACGCCACGTAGTTGATGGAACCGACGGAGAATACCGCACCTTTGGAGTCTGTTTCCAGCAGCACCATTTCCGCTCCGCCGTTATCGGGATTGGTTCCGCGAGCCAGCAGTCTGGTCTGAGGTGGAGAACTGGCCGAGCGTTTGTCAGTTTCGTGTCCGGAGGCTCCGCCGGGGCAGCGTCTGTGCAGGCATTCCTCGCCGAACAGCTGTCCGTTACGCAGGCCGGTGCCGGCAAACACCCAGTGTGCTTCATCCTGCACCTGGTAGGGCGCACCGGTCATGGCGCCGGCCGGCGTAAAGACAACTCCCAGCAGGCTGGCTTCTGATTCATGTCGCATCCCGAAACGGCTGTCGCAGCCGTTCATGCCGCTGCTCCAGAGCGACTGAATGCAGCCATTGTGAACCGTCATGGCAGCATCGTGAAGCTGCACTTCGCAGTTCAGTCCATTGCCACCGAGGTACATCAGTCTGCCACCGGTGTGCTGCACCCAGTGCCGGACCTGCCGGTACATGGGCAGGCTCCAGTATTCCGGATGCACAGCGATGATCAGTACGCGGTAATCCTGCAGGTTCAGCGTACCGTCGTGCAACTGAGTCTCTGCGTAGTAGTCGTAGTCGAAATGCTCGCGTTCGAGCCAGCCGAGCAGACGCCATTCCGCGGGTGCGAGGTGACAGGCCTGGCGACCTTCGATGGGATCCGTGATGGCCTCTGTGAAGTCCACATCGCAGAAGGGTTCCGGTCTTTCGAATGACAGCGGAGCATACCTGGGATAACCCCAGGTACCGTGTTCCGGATCGGCGTAACGCTTCAGTTCGACTCGTGAATTGACTGTGGGTGTCTGCGGCAACTGATCGGCATGAATGTAGTTGCTGCGTCCGCCGAACGAGTTGTAGGCGTTCCAGGTGATGTTTGAGGCCAGTACGGCGACTTTCGCCTGTGGTTTGCGGGGGGCGACGATCCACGGGAAGGAGAACTGCCGCCCTGAGCGATCCTGGGCGCGGAAATAATACAGCCCGCTGCGTTCCGGTGCCTGCACGAACTGCCGGTGCGTGACGGATGTGTAACCGACGCTGTTCCAGCGACAGCCGGTCTGAGTGTAGTCACCGTCCGGCGTGACCTGCATAACGGCTCGTGGCCCGTGTTCATCGTGCCAGCCGAGCTGCCGTACAAGTTCCGGTTGCCAGCCGTACCGCCACAACTGCAGCCGATAGGCATCGACGGCGTGGACTCGGAATTCGGATTCATCTCCGGCGCGCACCCATTTGGGCCACGCATACCCCAGCAGTCCGTCAGCCAGCATGCGGAATTGCACGGGTTCGCAAAGGGGCAGGGTGACGTGCGAAATTTTTGCGCCGAAACCATCCTTGCGCAGAATCACCCGATAATGGCCGGCGGGCAGATCCAGCCAGACGCTGCCACTGGCTCGCGAACGAGTCTCCCACGACTGTCCTGCATCATCGACGAATTCCAGCAGTACATCGGGGAGTGCGACATAGCGTTCGTCACTGACATAGCCGATTTTCATGCGAGCGGATCCGGTTCAGTGCTGCGTGTTGAGACAGTCTGAGACTGAGTAGCGAGCAGCATAGCAGAGAACGCGACGGCCGTCGTCTCAGGGGCGAGCGGCCAGCGGTCGGAACAGCGGGCTCTGTTCGGCTGCCTGCTCGGGCCTGCTGTGGATCTCTTCGCAGCGCAGGCACCGTCGCGGTTCGCCGGTCATTTCTCCGTCAATTTCGACACCACAGCACTGGCAGATGAAGCCACGCTGCACAAAGACGGAAATTCTCATTACGAGATCGCCCATGGGAATCTGCTTTTGGGGAGGTGGAGAGGAGCAGGAACGAGGCTGGTGTCGGACGCGGTGCCGCCGCCTGAGCTGGCGAATCTTTGCCAGTCGTCGTGTTATAGACGCCATGTGCCGGGAGGCCAGTGTGCAGCGATTCGGGTGAAGGGCGTCCAGAGCTGGCTGGGGGGTGTTACGCGTCGCGGAGCAGCGAGAATCCGCGGGCTACGTAGACGGCACCGCTGTAGAGAGTTGCAGCGACAGCCAGATACAGCGTGGCATCGCGGAACATGGCGGTCCAGCTGAACTGCAGCAGCGGGGCCATGGACAGCAGGCTGACACTGACGGCGACGCACTGCAGCACCATTTTCAGTTTGCCGATGAAGCTGGCGGAAAAGTCCTTACCTTCTTTTTCGAGGATGCCGCGGAGGCTGGAGACGAACATTTCCCGTCCGATGATGATGATCACCATCCATGCCCGGACGCCGGAATCCGGCTGCGTCTGATGTTCGAGGAGAAACACAAAGGTTCCACAGACGATGACTTTATCGACGAATGGGTCGAGTATGCGGCCGAGGACGGTGATCTGTTTGTTGCGTCGCGCGATGTAGCCGTCCAGTGCATCGGTGGAGGCTGCGACGATGAACAGGATGGCTGCGAGGATCCACTGGCTGGTCAGGGCGATCATGGCGAACAGACCGAAGGCCAGCAGCAGTCGGGAGCCGGTGATCAGGTTGGGCAGATTCAGCGCGTGGCGACCCAGGACAGCGGGGCGTTCAGCGGTGGATGCGGCCTGAGAAGAATTCATAACGGGGAGCGCTGATTTGGAAGGACGCCGAGTGGACCAGCTGTACTGCAGGATGCTGCGGTCGAGCATTCTCGTATCCTGTCATTCCGCCGTGATTTACACAAACGCGACGATGAAAAAAGCGGTGTTTCTGTAGAAATCCCGGGGATCCGGAATCGTTGATTTTTCGCAGCAGAGGCTCAAAGTCGGCACTGTTATTCGTGAATTCGCGGAATCGGTGCGGAATGCACTGGCATTGCGGATGCCGAGTGATCTCGGGTTTCTGAGGGTTGGTTGGTTGAACGATTGCCACGGATCTGACACAGTGTTCTGAGAAAAACTTCGGCCCTGTCTGCGGGGCTGTTCAGGATCCTTCCCGTTCGCTGCATTCAGGAGCGATTCGCTTGCACGCTGATCTTCCCACCTCCGAGCCCGACTTGTCCGCAACTTCTCATACCGGTCCCTGGTACCGTGCCCTGAATCGGTATCACTGGTTCGTGCTGGTGGTGTCGGCTCTGGGCTGGCTGTTTGACTGTCTGGACCAGCAACTGTTCATTCTGGCACGACCGGCAGCGATGAATGACCTGCTGAGTCATATCAAGGATGCGAAGCTGCTGGCCAGTGAATCGCAGAAGTACGGTGACATTGCGACGTCGGTGTTTATTGCCGGCTGGGCGACCGGCGGGTTGATTTTCGGGATGCTGGGGGATCGCATCGGTCGTGCGAAGACGATGCTGATCACGATTCTGATGTATTCCATGTTTACGGGGCTCAGTGCGTTTTCCGTCAGCGTTTATGACTTCGCCTTTTACCGCTTTCTGACGGGTCTGGGTGTGGGCGGTGAGTTCGCGGTGGGCGTGGCTTTGGTGGCCGAGGTGATGCCTGCGGTGGCTCGACCGTATGCTCTGTCTCTGCTGCAGGCTTTGTCGGCTTTCGGGAACATCAGTGCAGCGCTGATCAATCTGGGGCTGGGGGTGGCTGAGGGCGAGGGATTTGTGACCAGTCCGTGGCGGATTATGTTCTGCATCGGTGCTTTGCCGGCACTGCTGACGATTGTGATTCGACGAAATCTGAAGGAGCCGGAGGCGTGGCAGAGAAGTCGGTCTGAGGGTCGGGTGGTGTCCACGACGGAGACGTATCGTGAACTGTTCGGGCATCCGGTCTGGCGGCGGCATGCACTGCTGGGACTGGCACTGGCGTGTTCGGGGGTGATTGGATTGTGGGCTGTGGGTTTTTATGTACCCGACCTGACTCGCACGGTGCAGACGAAGCCGGTGACGGAGGCGATTTACGCGGCTGAAATTCAGGCGGCCCGGACCGCCGGTGATGCAGCTCGCGTGGCCGCTTTGCAGCAGGTGCAGCAGGCGATTGCGGCCAATAAACTGGAAGGGCTCAGCACCGAGCTGCAGGACGTGAAGAAGTCGGTGGATCCGAAGATCAAGGGCCGTCTGACGTACTATCAGAGCTACAGTTCGATAGCCATCAACATTGGGGCGTTCTGCGGGATGTTTGGTTTTGGGGCACTGTCGCAGCGGATTGGTCGCAAGCCCACATTTGCGATTGCTCTGGTGGCTGCGTTTGTTTCGACTGTCACGGTGTTCTGGACGCTGCAGGATCTGTGGCAGATCTTTGTGCTGGTGCCGATTATGGGGTTCTGTCAGTTGAGTCTGTTTGGCGGATATGCGGTGTATTTTCCGGAGTTGTTTCCGACGCGACTGCGGTCGACGGGAGTCAGTTTCTGTTACAACGTGGGGCGTTTTGTGGCTGCAGTGGGACCGCTGGTGAAGATGTGGCTGAATGAGGTCTTCAAGGAGACGGCTGAGCCATTGCGGTACGCTGGTGTCACGATGTGTCTGGTCTTCCTGGTGGGACTGGTGGTGCTGCCGTTCCTCCCGGAGACTCTGGGCAAGCCATTGCCGGAGTGAGATCCGTTGCGTGGCAGGCAGGTGTGCCGATGAAAAGTGATGCGCGGAAGGTCAATGCCGGTCTTCGCGGCGGGCTGCTGTGTTTTGCAGTTTCTGCAATTCTGCTGCTGTCCGGGGGACCGCTGTTGGCGCAGGTACGGCTGCCGGACGACCGTCCGGCGCTGGATGTGGCAGCATTGGAAGCGGCGGGTTTGAGGGTGTATCGTTCGCGGCATCTGGTGCTGGTTTCTGATGCTCCGATTGAGCAGTGTCAGGATCTGCCGGGGCTGGTGGATCGTTTTTATCCGGCGCTGCAGCAGACGCTTGGTCCGCTGGCACCGGCTGTCGGTGGTGCGGAGTTTCAGGTCACTGGTTACCTGATGGATGCGCGGGAGCGGTTTCAGCAGGCGGGGGTACTGCCGGATGGTGATTTCGTGATTCGTCACGGTCGTCATCTGGGGTATCAGTTCTGGATGAACAATCAGCCTTCCGACTATTATCGGCGTCATTTGCTGCTGCACGAGGTTGTGCACTGTTATCTGATGTGCGAGCACGGGATGCGGGACATTCCGCCGCTGTGGTACACGGAGGGTGTTGCCGAGATGCTGGCGACGCATCGGTTGCAGCCGCTGCAGTTCGGGATCCTGCCTGAGCAGTTGAATGGTTTTGAGGGCTGGGGGCGGATTGCCGAGCTGCGGCGACGCCCGCTGGACCCTGCCGGCGACGTGTCTGAGGGCGTGTTGCTGGATGACGTGCTGAATCCGGCCAGTCGGATTTTTCTTTCCGACCTGCGGTATGCTCAGGCGTGGGGTCTGGTGTGGCTGTTGCGGAATCATCCTGAACTGCAGCGACCGTTTGCGGGCCTGTTTCGGGTACGCACACGGGCGCAGTTTGATACAGCGACAGCGGGGATATCAGCGGAGCAGTTGCAGCGGCTGGGGATTGTGTGGCAGTTGATGCTGGATGCGTGGGAGGAGGGCTTTGATCCGGAGCGGTCGTTTCCATTGCTGAACCCGGAATGGCAGTTGTGGTCGGAGGTGTCGGCGAGGCCACAGCAGTTGCAGGTGCAGGCGGAGCGGGGCTGGCAGCCGAGTGGTTACTGGTTTGGTGCAGAGACGCGAATTCGGCTGTCGGCAGCAGGACGGAGTGTGCTGCAGGCGGCGGGTGCGGACGGTGCGCGGGCGTGGGAATCGGAGCCTGCGGGAATTACGATCGATTATGCTCAGGGGCGACCACTGGGTGAGCTGCAGGCGGTGCTGGTGAAGCGTGAACCGGACGGAGTACCGCAGCGGCTGTCGGTGGGAGCGGGCAGTGAGCTGCAGGTGCCTGCGGGCAGTGAGTTATGGCTGCGAATCAATGATTTCGAGGGTCAGCGGCGTGGGAATTCCGGGGGCTATCAGGTGCAGCTGCAGTCGGCAGCGGACCGCTGAGCCAACTGACGGACTGTGATCGTGCGGGGACTGAACTGATGCTGGGAATAGTGGCGATTCTGGCTTCGCTGACACTGCTGATGCTGCTGGCCTATCGGGGTGCGAGCGTAATCGCTCTGGCTCCGGTGTGTCTGTTACTGGCTGTGATGGCGGATCCGGCGACACCGCTGCTGGCCGGGTATACGCAGGTGTTCATGCCCGGTGTGGGTCGCTTCATTGCGCAATATTTTCCGTTGTTTCTGCTGGGTGCGGTCTTTGGTCGGCTGATGGAGGCAGCGGGGGCGGCGCGGCGGATTGCGGTGTTCATCACGGAGCTGCTGGGTGCAGAGCGTGCGGTGCTGGCGGTGGTGCTGACCTGTGCCGTGCTGACTGGCGGGGGTGTGTCGTTGTTTGTGGTGGTGTTTGCGGTGCAGCCGATTGCCGATTATCTGTTTCGTCGGGCGGACGTGCCGCGGCGTCTGATTCCGGCGGCGATTGCTCTGGGTTCATTCACATTCACGATGACGGCACTGCCGGGGACAGTGCAGCTGCCCAATCTGATTCCGATGCAGTGGTTTGGAACAACGGCGTTTGCGGCGGCGGGGCCGGGTTTGGTGGCATCCGTGGCGATGTTTGCGGCGGGGATGTTGTGGCTGGGTCGGCGAGTGCGAGCGGCGCAGCAGCGGGGTGAAGGTTACGGGGGCGGGCAGGTGGCGCAGTCAGCGGTGTCGACGGAGGCCGGGCCGTTGCCGGGGACAGTCGCCGCGTTCGCTCCGATTCTGTGCGTGATCGTGGCCAATTTTGTGCTGTCGCAGTGGGTTCTGCCGAAGCTGAATGCCGGTTATCTGGCGGATGCGAGGTTTGGTGGGACGACTCTGGCGAAGGTGCTGGGAACGTGGTCGGCGCTGCTGTCGATGCTGCTGGCGATTGGGCTGGCGGCGCTGCTGTTTGGCCGGTCATTTCGGACTGTGAATGAGTGGCTGGGAGAAGGAGCGAAGTCGTGTCTGCTGCCGGTGTTCAACACGGCGACCGAGTATGGGTATGGGACCACGATCGCGTCACTGGCGGGGTTTGCGGCGATTCGGGACTGGCTGAGTTCCTTAAGTCCGGGGAATCCGCTGGTATCGGAAGCTGTGACGGTGAACATTCTGGCGGGTATCACCGGCTCGGCATCGGGGGGCTTAAGTCTGGCACTGGAGTCGATGGGGAAGGTCTACGCGTCTCAGGCGCAGGCGGGTCTGGTGGATCCGGAGCTGCTGCATCGTGTGGCGGCGATGTCGTGTGGCGGGCTGGACAGTCTGCCGCACAACGGGGCGTTGATCACACTGCTGATGATTTGTCGGTGTACTCATCGGGAAAGTTATCCGGACGTGGCTGTGGTGACGGTCCTGATTCCGCTGGCGGCCACGGCGCTGGTGGTGCTGTATGGGGCGGGATTGTGATCGGGTGGCTGTTGCGGGCTGAGTCTGTTTGTGGCAGTGGTGGGGTTGGTCACCTGACCGGGATACGGTTTTGTCGCTAAGCGTCAGTCTTGCGCAGGACGAACAGCTGGAAGTCGCTGGAGGGCTGGCTGAGTGGTTGTCCATGGGCGTCGAGCACATGGACGTGGTATCCGCGTTTGCGTGCGAGGTGCCAGAATGTTTGTGGTGCTGTGCGTCCACCGTCTCCCAGCCAGCAGACTCCGCCTGGTGCCAGCATCTGATCCAGCAGTTGCAGCAGGGGTTCGAAGGCTGACTGCTGGTACAGCAGGTCGCAGCCGATGATGACGGGCCAGGTCGTGTCTTCCGGTTGCCGCCAGTCGAGCAGCTGAGTGGAGAAGTTGCGGCAGTCGTTCAATTCGGCGTTGCGTGCTGCGAGGACCACGGCGCGGTGTTCGTAGTCGGTAAAGGTGACGCGATGTCCGCGTCGCAGTGCGGCCAGTCCGACGATGCCGGTGCCGCAGCCCAGCTCCAGAACTCGAGTGCCTGCGGGCCAGTCGGCCTGCAGGACTGCGTTGATCATGGGGATGGCTGCCGGCCAGACAAAGGCCCAGTAGGGCATGCGGTCATCACTGGTAGCGGCAGCGCTGGCGGATGGTTCATCGAGCAGTGCGTCGGGGTTGGCTGGCAGCAGCAGTTGCCATGTCTGTCCGTCGATCTGCAGAGTGCCGCGGACCCAGCCACCGGGCAGTGGAAACGGCCCATCGGCGGCGATCACCCCGGAGTCCTGTTCAGGCCGGTGGGGAATCAGTTCGGTGCGGAGGTTGACGGGTCGGGGAATCATCGGGAAGGGTGGTGACTGAGTGGACAAAACAGCAGTTGGCAACAATCGCCGTGTCCGGCAGAGTCGGCGGGCAGATGTGTGGGTGTGGGGAAATGGTCGGTGTTTTGTCAGGAAATCCTTACGAAAGTCCGATTTCCTGAACAGTCAGCCTGTCCCAAATCGCTCGATTTTCCCGCCAGAATCGTCCCGGGTTTGCTGATTTCCGCGTGACAGTGGATTATCGATTTTGCTAGTCTGTGGGGTTCTGCGAGTGATTCGGGCGTGGCCCCCTTGTTCTGCGTTTTCCTGCCGTTCAACTTCCTGCCTGCTGGTTCGTCATGCTGCTGCGACGTCTGCCAATTCTGCTGGCCTGTTTTTTGTCGTGCGCCGGCGTTATCTGCGGGCAGGATTCTGCGTCATTGTCTGCGGCGACTGAGGCGACTGAGCAGTTGGTGGATTTTGAGAACGACATCCAGCCGATTCTGACAAAGTTTGGCTGCAACAGTGGTCCCTGTCACGGCAAGGCTCGTGGTCAGGGTGGTTTTCAGTTGTCGCTGCTGGGTTTTGATTCGCAGCAGGATCATGATGCGATCACGAAGGAGGGTCGTGGGCGTCGTGTCTTCGCTGGTGCTCCTGAACAATCTCTGCTGGTGGCCAAGCCTGCGGGCCTCGTGCCTCATGGTGGCGGTCGTCGTCTGGAGCCGGGCGGGGCGGAGGTCACCGCCCTGCTGCGGTGGATTCGCCAGGGGACTCCGCGACGCGCACCGTCCGCCCCGCAGCTGCAGTCCATTCAGGTATCTCCGGCCGCCATGACTTTGGCGCCTCAGCAGACGCAGCAGTTGACGGTGACGGCCAGTTACAGTGACGGGACGACTCGTGATATCACCTCCCTTGCAGCATTTCAGTCGAACGAAGCGCCGATTGCTGCGGTGACGGATGGTGGTTTGATCACAGCCGGCAGTATTACGGGCGAAGCGGCCATCATGGCTCGTTTTCTGGGTCGCATTTCCGTCTGCGAAGTGCTGATACCTCGTCAGCAGAGTGTACCTGCGGAGGTGTATTCCGGGCTGCCGCGCAGGAACTTCATTGACCAGCACGTCTGGAGTCGTCTGCAGCGTCTGAACATTGTGCCTTCGGCGGTGTGTGATGACCACACGTTTCTGCGGAGGGCTTACACGGACATCATTGGACGGATCCCGACGTCTGATGAAGTGACTGCGTTTTTGGGTGATGCTGCCCCGGACCGTCGATCGCGGCTGGTGGATCAGCTGCTGCAGCTGCCCGAGTTTGCGGATTTCTGGGCGAACAAGTGGGTGGACCTGCTGCGTCCGAATCCCTATCGCGTGGGGATCAAGGCTGTCTTCAACTATGACCACTGGATCCGGCAGTCATTTCATGACCGCAAGCCGTGGGATCAGTTTGTCCGTGAGCTGATCACGGCGCGTGGCAGTACGTTTCGGAACGGGGCGGTGACGCTGTTTCGTGATCGTCGTGAACCTGAAGAGGTGGCGACTCTGGTCAGCCGTCTGTTTGTGGGTGTGCGTCTGGAGTGTGCGAAGTGTCATCATCATCCGTTTGAGGTCTGGGGTCAGGACGACTTCTACAGTTTTGCCGCCTGGTTTGCTCAGATTGGTCGCAAGGGGACCGGTTTAAGTCCGCCGATTTCGGGGTCTGAAGAATTTTTCTTTGCCGGGGCTCGTGGCAGTGTGAAGCATCCTGTCACGGGTGAAGTGATGACTCCGCGTCCGCTCTTCGGTGAGGCTCCTGCGGCCGATTCTGTGGAAGATTCCCGGGAAGCTCTGGCGACGTGGCTGACATCGCCGCAGAACCACCTGTTTGCGCAGGTGATGGCCAACCGTGTGTGGGCCGATCTGATGGGGCGTGGTCTGGTGGATCCGGTGGATGATTTTCGGGGTACGAATCCGGCTTCCAATCCGCCGCTGCTGCAGGCGCTGGGCCAGCATTTTCGTGACTCGGGATTTTCCCTGCAGGAACTGGTGCGAGCGATAGCCAATTCGCATGTGTATCAATTGAGTTCGCTGCCCAACGAGACCAACTCCGGTGACAATCGCGGCTTTTCCCGGCACTATCGTCATCGGCAGCGGGCCGAGGTGCTGTTGGATTCGATCGTGCAGATCACCGGGATTGCTCAGGATTTCCAGGCGATGCCGCCGGATTCCAGTTCGCGTCAGATCTGGACTCACCGGACTGAGTCTGTGTTTCTTGACACGTTTGGTCGTCCGGATCCGAATCAGGATCCGCCCTGTGAGCGGACGGGTGAATCGACGGTTGTGCAGAGTCTGCATCTGATGAACAGTGAGAAGCTGTATGCGGATGTGGTCAGTGATCGGGGTCTGGCGAAGCAGTTGGCGGACAGTGGGAAGTCGGGGGACGAGCTTTCAGTGGAGTTGTACCGACGCATTTTCAGTCGTGATCCGGTGGCTGCCGAGCGTGAGCTGGTGCGTGGGTTACTGGAGGCTGAGGGGGCGGTCCGTCGGCAGGTGCTTGAGGATCTGATCTGGGCGATGCTGAATTCGGCTGAGTTTGCGATTCAGGACTGAAGTGGAGACGCGGTGATGTCAGTGATGCGACGCTGTGATGGTGTGACTCGACGCAATGCCGTGCAGGTGGGTCTGGGAGGCATGCTGGGCACGGGTCTGGCTGATGGGCTGCGGGCCATGGCGGAAAGTCGCAGGGCTGGTGGTCCTGTGGCGAAGGCCACCAGTTGCATTCTGATCTGGATGGACGGCGGTCCGACTCATTTTGAGACTTTTGATCCAAAACCGGATGCTCCGGCTGAGTACCGCGGTGAGTTTTCAGATATTGCGACAGCGGTATCGGGGGTGGGATATTCTGAGCACATGGTGAAGCTGGCGGCCAGTCTGAACGAGTACGCGATGATTCGTTCGATTCGGCATGACCAGGGGAATCACGGAGCGGGCAATCACTATATGATGACGGGTGCACCGCCGCGAATCCCGGTGGGTTGCGGTGCGTTTGTCAGTTTTCATCCCAGCATGGGTTCCGTGGCGGCTCGTGAACTTGGTCGTGACAACGGGTTGCCGGCATATTTCAGTATGCCGCAGATGTCTCGTTCGGGTGGTCCCAACTTTCTTGGTGCCCGGTATGCTCCGTTTGTGGTGGGTGATGATCCGAACGGCAAACGTTTCAAGGTGCGTGATGTGGCGTTGCCTCGGGATCTGAGTGAATTGCGGTTTACTTCGCGGACGGAATTGCGTGCGAAGGTGGACCGGATGGTGCGTCTGCAGGACGAAGCGGCTGGTGATCCGGCGGCCGCCTATGACGAGTATTACCGGCAGGGATTCAGTCTGGTGACATCGGTGCAGGCGCAGCAGGCATTTGATATTCATCAGGAGCCTGAGGCAGTTCGCGATCGGTATGGTCGGAACAGTTTTGGTCAGCGTTGTCTGCTGTCGAGGCGACTGGTGGAAGCGGGTGTGCCGTTTGTGACGGTGTATGACGGTGGCTGGGACCATCACAGCGATTTGTTCGGGGCTTTGCGGAAGCGTTTGCCGGAGTGGGATAATTCGGTAGCGACGCTGATTCAGGATCTGAAGGAGCGGGGACTGCTTGAGTCGACTCTGGTGGTGGCTTTGGGTGAATTCGGGCGGACTCCGAAGATCTCCACTCTGTCCGGCTCGAATACGCCGGGACGGGATCACTGGGCGAATGCGATGTCGGTGCTGATGGCTGGTGGCGGGACTCCGGGTGGCACTGTTGTGGGTGCGACGGACCGCAAGGGTTATTCGGCTGTGGATCGGGTGCTGTCACCGGAGAATTTTGTGTCGACGGTGTATTACAAGCTGGGGATTGATCCTGATAAGGTGGTGTACACGCCGGAGGGTCGTCCGACGCATCTGGTCAGCGATCCGACTCCGATTCACGAACTGATCTGACAGCAGCGAGTGCAGTGGCGAGTGCGGGAGCGGCGCAGTGAAGCGGACAGCGGGTTGGTTGAGGGTTGGGGGTTATCTGCTGTTGGCGCTGGTCTGGCTGGCGGGAACGGGGCTGTCCGTGGCAGCGGATCCGCCGGTGCTGGAGCGGTTGGTACCGGCAGGTGGTCAGCGTGGCACGACGGTAACGGCGAAGCTTGTGGGAAAGCCGGGTGAAGGCAATATTCGCCTGCAGTCCGATTCGTCCGGGCTGTTGTTTCGATTGGGTGAAAAGCGGGACAGTGTGGAGATTGAGATTGCCGCTGAAGCTGCGGCGGGGGTGCACCTGTTGCGGCTGTGCAATGATGCCGGGGCGTCTGAACTGCGTCCGTTCATTGTGGGGATTCTGCCGGAGCAGCAGGAGTCAGAGCCGAATGGTCGGCTGTCTGAGGCGGCGACTGTGGCGAGTTCTGCTGCGACTGTGAATGGGGTCCTTGAAAAGGCGGGTGATGTGGATTCGTGGGCAGTGTCGCTGGAGGCTGGTCAGACATTGGTGGCCAGTCTGACGGCATCGCGAATTCTGGGTTCACCGATGGACGGAGTGCTGCAGATTGTGGACGGTCGCGGGACCGTAGTGGCTCAGAATGACGATGACTGCAGCATGGATCCGCTGGTGACGTACACTGCTGCTGCGGCGGGTACGTGGTATGTGCGAGTGTTTGCGTTTCCTGCGGCGCCCAACAGTACGATTGGATTCGCCGGGGGTGCGGATTATGTGTATCGACTGACTGTGGGGGCTCAGCCGTTTGTGCATCATGCGATGCCGCTGGTGCGTCAGCAGGGTGGTGGTGAGCTGCGGCTGCAGTTGCACGGCTGGAACCTGGCGGTGCAGGAAGCGGTGTTGGGTGCCGGCCAGAACGTGTTGACCGGCCAGTTTGCTCAGCCGTGGCGGGTTTACGAAACGGCGGAACCTGTGGTGCTGGAGCAGCAGTTACCTGAGCGTGTGCTGAAGTCGTTGCCGGTGGCGATCTGCGGATGTCTGGAGCAGTCGGGAGCGGATGTGTTTCTGCTGGAGCTGAAGAAAGGGCAGCGGTTGAGTCTGACGGCGGAAGTGCGGCGGTTTGCATCGCTGCTGGATCCGGTCCTGTCGGTGCGCGATGCCACGGGTCGGGTGTTGAAGGAGGCAGATGATGTGGATGGTGGCAATCCGGACGCATCACTGGACATCACGGCTCCGGCGGACGGACGGTTTGAGGTGCGGATTCAGGATCGTTTTCTGGGGCATGGGGATCGCTGGCATTATGTGCTGCGCTGTCGTGAGACGGTTTCGGAGTGTCGTTTGACGGTGCAGGGGACTGCATGGACGCTGCCGGCTGATAAGTCGCTGGAGATTCCGGTGGCGGTGGAGCGTCGGAACGGTTTTGCGGACGTGCTGACGCTGCAGGTGGCAGGGCTGCCAGAGGGTGTGACGGCTGAGCCGGTGTCATCAGCGAAGGAAGGTGACACGGCGAAGGCTGTGACACTGAAGATCGCGGGGAAGCTTCCGGCAGTGTGGTCGGGCGAAATTCGGCTGACAGGCAGGACTGAGGACGGGCGGGAGTTTCCGGTAGTGTGGTCCGCTGCTGATGGAACAGATGTGGTGGCCTTCTGGCTGACGGTGCCGGCAGCGGGCGGTTGAGATTCCAGCAGTGGGTTAAGGGCTGCGCATGCGGTGGTCGCGTACTGCGCCTGTCGGTTGTCAAATGCGTCCTGACAGGTCAGACTCATCCCGTTGTCCTGCCTCTGCTCCTTCCACCGGTATCGCCCCCATGAAACGCTCATTCTGGCTGTTTTCCTCGTTGTGTGCTGTTCTGCTAACGTGTGCCAGCGGCACCGCGGCTGATCCTCTGCAGGCTGCCGTTGATGATTTTCCCGTAGCTTTCAATACGGATCCGCCGGATTCTCATCCGCCGACACCTGCGGAAATGCTGCCGCTGATTGAGGTGCCGGAGGGTTTTACGGTCACGTTGTTTGCCGGTGAACCGGATGTGCAGCAGCCGATCAACATGGAGTTTGATGATCGCGGACGGCTGTGGGTTGCGGAAAACTACACCTACAGTGGCGGTCCTTACGAAACAAAACTGCGTGACCGGATTGTGATCCTGCATGATACCGACGGCGATGGTCGCCACGACACGCGGAAGGTGTTCTGGGATCAGGGCTTTATGCTGACCAGTCTCACGTGGGGTTTCGGGGGTGTCTGGATTCTGAATGACGGTACGCTGTCATTCATTCCGGATCGCGATGGCGACGACATTCCGGACAGTGATCCGGTGGTGATGCTGGATGGCTGGAGTCGTGACTGTGGTCACAATTTTGTGAGTGGTCTGATGTGGGGTCCGGATGGCTGGCTGTATGGTCGTCACGGGATTGTGGACACGTCGTGGCCGGGAACTCCGGGGACACCTCGTGAGCAGCGTGTTTTCATGAACTGCGGAGTCTGGCGATTTCATCCGCTGCGACATGTTGTGGAGGTGGTCTGCAACGGTACGACGAATCCGTGGGGGCTGGATTACAACGCGGACAATCAGTTCTTCATGACCAACAATGTGCAGGGGCATTTGTGGCATGTGATTCCGGGTGCGCGATACCAGCGGATGTACGGTCGTGATTTCAATCCGCATGCCTATGAGTTGATGGAAATGACGGCTGACCACTATCACTGGGACACAAAGCTGAAGTGGACAGACAGCCGTGACGGCAAGGCCAACGATCTTGGCGGCGGGCATTCGCATGTTGGTGGACTGATTTATCACGGTGAGAATTTCCCGGCCGAATATCGGGGGAAGATCTTCATGTGCAATACTCACGGTCGCCGCATCAATGTCAATCGGCTGGACCGTGAGGGAAGTGGCTATGTGGGACGCCGGGAACCGGATTTCATGCTTGTGAAGACTCCGTGGTTTCGCGGCGTGGATCTGAAGATGGGCCCCGAGGGTGCGGTGTATGTATCTGACTGGTCCGACAATGGCGAATGCCATGACCACGATGGGATTCACCGCACCAGTGGTCGCATCTATCGGATTGCGTATGGAACTCCGGGCCGGGTCGATGTGGCAGCGGTGCGGCAGTCGCAGAAGGCTCCGCGTCCCGGCTGGTTTGCTCGTCGTGACATTCGCTGGGATCAGGAGCAGGCTGGCGGGAATCAGCAGTCTGCGGTCTCGCTGGCAAAAGGCAGCGCGCTGCAGGTCTCGGATCTGGGCTGGCTGGAGGCGGTTGATCAGTTGAACACTGAGCGTTTGGAGGGAGCCCTGCAGTCGGCGGATCCGCTGGTTCGTGCGGCGGCTGTGCAGCTGGCTGCGTCTGCAGCGGTGGACCGTCCGCGGTTGCAGCTGCGACTGAAGGCACTGGCTGGCACCAGTCAGCCGGCGAACGTTCTGCTGGCGCTGGTGTCGGCTCTGCAGAAGCTGGAGCCTGAACCGCGGCGGCAGACGGCATTGACGCTGCTGCAGAATTCTGCCAACGCCGCCACAATTCAGTCAGAGAATCAGCTGACACTGATGACGTGGTACGGGATTGAGCCGCTGGCGGGCGATCCTGATCTGCTGCCTCTGCTCAGTCCGATTCCCAAACTGCAGCAGTTTGCGGTGCGGCGGATGGCACATCAGCTGGCAGCCGGTGAATCGGCTGTCGGTGCGGCTGCCCTCGGGCTGATTGCCGAACGGGCTGCCGGAGCTGCCGCTGAACAGGCTCGCGCTGTAGAGCTGCTGGGTGCGTTTCGAACGGGTCTGGCGGGTCTGGCCCGCATTGATGCGCCGGAAAACTGGGTGAAGGTGGACCGGGCCCTGCGTTCTGCCGGCAACACCGAAATGGCTCGTGCCGCCGACGCCCTGGCGGCACTTTTCGGTGATGGAACAGCCCTGGCTGACCTGCGGGCTCTGGCTGCCGATACGGCTGCTGACCCACTGGCTCGACAGCAGGCGATTCAGGCACTGGCACAGGCGAGGGACGCCGAGTCGGTGCCGCTGCTGATTCGACTGCTGAATGACAAGGCCGCTTATGATGCGGCGATCATTGCTCTGGCGGCCTTTGATAATCCGGAGATTGGGACTGAGCTTGCGCAGCGACTGCCGGGGTTCAAGGATGGCAATCGCGGGCTGGCGATCGATACGCTGTCCAGTCGCAAGGCGTGGGCGGACCGGCTGATTGCCGCGATTACGGCTGATCGTATTCCTGCGCGGGAACTGACGGCGGCTCAGGTGCGGCAGCTGCTGGCTTTCAATGATCCGCAGATTCGGGAAGTACTGGAGGCCCGCTGGGGCGTTGTGCAGGAAACACCGGAAGCGAGGCTGGCGGCCATTGAAAAATGGCGCGGCGTGCTGACTCCGGAGAAGCTGGCTGGTGCCAGTCCTGAACGAGGGGCCGAGCTGTTCAGACAGTCCTGTGCCTCCTGTCACAAACTGTACGGTGAGGGTAAAAACATCGGACCGGATCTGACGGGGGCCAATCGCAGCAATCCTGAGTATCTGCTGCTGAATCTGATCGATCCCAGTGCCGTGGTGCCGCGTCAATTCACCACCTCGGTAATTGTGCTGCAGGATGGGCGAGTACTGACCGGGGTTGTGGTTTCGCAGACTGCACAGACACTGGTGGTGCAGACGGATCGTGAACAGATCACGCTGGCGCGCAGTGACATCGAGGAAACTCGTGATACCGGAAAGTCGCTGATGCCTGATGGCATGCTGGACAAGCTGAGCGAAGAGCAGGTCCGCGATCTGTTCGGTTTCATGATGCTGCGGAAATGATGATTGGTTTAACCGGGGTTCTTCTGCATGTACCAGCGGTCTGTGCTGCGGATTGTGTCTGTCTGTCTGGCTGTTGTGTCTGTGCTGAATGCAGCGTACGGTGTCCGCTGTGCGGCTGCTGATCCTCCGAACGGTCCACTGTATGCGTGGTATCGTGATGGAGGTTTGCAGTCCGCCGGGGCTGATGTGACGGGCTGGAATTCGGCGGCGGGTGAGCATCCGGCCAGATCGCTGAATCGAGTTTTCGGTCGACCGCAACTGGTGCATGTGCAGGCGGCATTCGGCCGGTCGGAAGTGGTTCGATTCAACGGTTCTGCTGCGTTATGGCAGGCGGCGGGTTCGTGGGGCACGCTCCGGGATGCTCGCACTGTCGTGTTGTTGGCGCGGCTGCCGGCTGCCGGTGCGGGGGTGTTGTTTGACGGGAGCACGCGGCAGGGTTCGGTTCCTGTGCGCTGGGAGCAGGGTCGGTTTGGGCCCACAGTGCAGCCGGCAGCGGAGTCTGTGTCGGGGTCCGCTGATGGCGTGTGGAGGGCGACGGCATTCGTATTTCCGGCCGGGGGGACTCCGCTGGGAGGTCTGATTCTGGGGGCCAACGTTGCGACTGCCGACGGGCTGAGCTGTGATATTGCTGAGGTGCTGGTGTATCCGCGAGCGTTGTCGGCTGAGGAGTGTCGGCGGACTGTTGACTGGCTGGCGGCGAAGTGGGGCCAGCCCTCAGATCTGCCTGCCACAGAGCAGCCACAGCGACTGACTCTGCCTGATGAACCGCGAATATTCCGCACCACGGTCAGGCGACGAGGTGACGACGGAGTGGATACGTACCGTATTCCAGGGCTGGCAACGACTCCGCGGGGCACGCTGATTGCTGTGTTTGATGCGCGCAATCGCAGTGGTGGGGATTTGCCGGGTGATATTGATGTCGCAGTGCAGCGTTCCACGGACGGTGGGGAAACCTGGGGTTCAATGCAGCGGATTATGGATTTCGATGCGACTGTTCCGGGATCTCAGGGCAACGGGGTGGGTGATCCGGCGGTACTTGTGGATCAGCGTACCGGGCGGATTTTCGTGGTGGCGCTGTGGTCGCTGGGGCCGCGTGCGTGGCACGGCAGCGGCCCTGGGATGACAGCTGAGCAGACCGGGCAGCTGATGCTGGTGCACAGTGATGACGATGGGGTGACGTGGTCGCAGCCTGTCAGTATTACACCGCAGGTGAAGCAGCCGGAGTGGCGATTGTGTTTTAATGGTCCTGGGAACGGGATTCAGTTGCGGGATGGAACTCTGGTGTTTTCTGCGCAGTACCGTGATCCGGATGGCCAGCCGCACGCATGTTTCATGGCCAGCGTGGATGGTGGGAGTCACTGGAAGATTTCACCGGCGGCGATTCCGGATGGTGTTCCGACGAGTGAAAGTGCGATAGTGGAGTTGTCGGACGGGGCTTTGCTGCTGTCGATGCGTAATGAGTCGCGATCCGGTCAGCGAGCGTGGGCGCGGTGGGAGTGGCAGGGGGCACTGTGGAGCGGCAAGTGGAGTGCGTCGTGGCTGGATCTGCCTGATCCAACGTGCATGGCCAGCGTGATTCGCCATCCGCACGGCGAGTTGATCTTTTCGAATCCGGCGGATGCAAAGCAGAGGCAGCGGCTGACGATTCGATCCAGTGTGGACGGTGGTCGTACGTGGAGTCGGGGGCGGTTGCTGGATCCGGGTGGTGCGATGTATTCGTGTTTGACAGTACTGGCGGATGGCCGGATTGGTCTGCTGTATGAAAGTGTGGACTCAGCGGGGCTGGTGTTTGCGCGTTTTCCGCTGGACTGGGTGCAGGAGGGTGCCAGTATTCCGACGGTGCCGGAGGGGCGTTTGGAGCGGACTGGAAAGTTTGGCTGGTGGCTGGAGCGTCATGAGGCGAAGCTGCAGGAAACTCGGGCGGGTGGAGTGCAGCTGGCGTTTCTGGGTGATTCGATTACGCAGGGCTGGGAGACAGCGGGGCGGGAATCGTGGCAGAAGTATTTTGGTGGGAAGCGAGCGGTCAATTACGGTTTTGGCGGCGACTCGACCCAGCATGTCCTGTGGCGACTGGAGCATGGAGAATTTGATGGTCTGTCGCCCGAGGCGATAGTACTGCTGATCGGGACGAACAACGTGCGGCACGGTGATTTTTCTCCTGCTGAGATAGCCGCGGGGATTGAACAGATTGTGCGTGTGCTGGGAGACAAGTGTCCGCGTTCGCGGGTGCTTTTGCTGGGGTTGCTGCCGCGCGGCGCGGATCCGGCGGATCGTTTGCGGCAGAAATGTGAAGCTGTGAATGCACTGTTGCCAAAGCTGGCGGATGGTGATCGAGTGCAGTATGTGAATGTCAATTCGGCGTTGCTGGAGGACGATGGCAGCTTATCCGAAACAATTGCTCCGGATCGGCTGCATTTAAGTGCTGCCGGTTATGAACGCCTTGGGCGGGTGATTGCGGAAAACCTGCGGGCAGGGGTTACAAAACGCTGATGGTTGTCAGTTTTCAGTTTTCAGTTTTCAGTTTTCAGTTTTCAGTTTTCAGTGTTCAGTGTTCAGGTTTTGGGCGAGAGTGACTTGCGGAAAAGACTTGTAGCGAGGGGCAGTTTGCTGATTCGCACGGTTGTTCGGTGGCAACGGTTGGTGTTGGTTGCGGGCCTCGGTAATTTCAGGAGTATCTGCTGATGGCACCGGGATCAGGTCTGAAAACAGCGTTTTTCAGTGCGAAGGCGTACGATCGTCAGTCTTTTTCAGCGGTCCTTGGGCAGCCGCAGTTTTCCGGATTGGAAATGGTGTGGCTGGAGGCTCGCTTGAACGCCGAGACGGCGGTGCTGGCGACCGGTTGTACGGCGGTGTGTGCCTTTGTCAATGATGATCTGTCGGCATCAGTGGTGGAACGACTGCATGCACTGGGTGTGAGCATGCTGGCGCTGCGTTCGGCCGGGTTCAATCATGTGGATCTGGCGGCCTGCGGCAGACTGGGTCTCGCTGTCGCTCGTGTGCCCGCGTATTCGCCTTATGCGGTCGCGGAGCACACGGCCTGTCTGCTGCTGACTCTGAATCGGCATGTGCATCGGGCATGGCAGCGAGTGCGCGACCTGAACTTTTCGCTGGATGGATTGACTGGTTTTGATGTGCACGGAAAGACCGTCGGCGTGATTGGTACCGGTCGCATTGGTACGGTCTTTGCGCGGATCATGACGGGTTTTGGTGCGAGGGTGCTGGCATACGATCCGCAGCCTTCCGCAGAAGTGCAGAGCATGGCGGGTGTGAGTCTGACGTCGCTGGAGGATCTGATCGTGCAGTCCGATATCATTTCGCTGCACTGTCCGCTGACCGAGCAGACCAGACACCTGATCAATGCGGATCGTCTGTCCCGTATGAAGCCAGGGGTTATTCTGCTGAATACCAGTCGCGGGCGACTGGTTGATACGAAAGCGCTGATTCAGGGGTTGAAAGCCGGTCGGATTGGCGGTGCCGGTCTGGATGTCTACGAGGAAGAGGAAGGGATTTTCTTTGCGGATTGTTCCGAGAGTGGCCTGCAGGACGACGTGCTCGCGCGACTGCTGACCTTTCCGAACGTCCTGATCACCTCGCATCAGGCGTTTCTGACTCACGAAGCACTGCACAACATCGCTGCAAGGACTCTGCAGAGCCTGCTGGAATTCGGTGCGGGGAAGATATCCGCTGAAGCACAGCTGGTCTGACGTATGCCGGCGACCGGTATGGCCGGCCGGATCAGCGGCGATCAAGAGTCAGCAGGCCTGTGATTGTCAGGCAGATGCCGGCCGTGGCGGTCCATGACAGTTGCTCGCCAAACAGCGTAACGGCACCGACAGCACACATTGCATTCTGCGATGCGTTGATGACATTGGCGCGACTGATGGTCAGGAATCGCATGGCGTGAGTGATAGCGAAGAATCCGATGGCGTTGAACGTCCCGGCAATCGCAATTGTTGCCCAGTCCTCGGGACTGGTGGACGAGATTTCAGACAGTGGCAGCAGCAACAGGCTGCCTGGAACAAGAATCAGAAAGCCTGCGGAGCTGAACAGGAACAGGGTGGCAGCGACCGGCATGTGAGAACGGACAGCTTTGCGGATGTAAACGCCCGTAATACCGTAACACAGTCCGGAAATGATTGAGAGCAGTACGCCGATTGCAACACCGGGACCAGCGGATGAGTCGAGAGCGGTGGGCTGAATATTGGGCTCCACCTGTGAGATTTCGTCTGTGATGTCGGCCGGAGTGACCGGGGCAGTGGACCGCGAACTGGCTCCGGAAGACAGAAACACGATCGCAGCCACCATCAGACCCATGCTGATGGCGGAGCGGACGGAGACCTGATCACCCAGCACAATACGGCCCACGACAGCCCCGCTGCAGATGATGGACGCGAAGCAGATGGGGACCGACACCGCCAGTCCGATGACTCGCAGCGACATCTGGAATGGCAGATTTCCGCCCAGTTGGTTGAAAATTGCGGCGACCGCAATCGGCCAGACAAAGCTCCATTCGGCGAAGGAGTGCAGGCCGTTGAATCTGCGCCACGCGATCAGCGTGACAGCAATGAAGAACGTAGGAAACGCTTTGGTGCCAGCCACCCACATGTCCCAGCCGGTTCCCCCATCCGTACGGGCCAGTTGACGCAGGGCCATATTGGCGATTGAGTAGGCAGCGGCGGCAAACAACCCCAGCAGCATCATGCGTCCCGTGACCGGCAGAGCGGCTGTCACGGCCGGCTGAGCCGGTGCGGGTTTGGGTGCGATTGAGTGGGACTGATCAGTTTGAGACATAAAAGGACGCCGGGGAAAAGGCGGTTGGGTGCCGTAAACCGACTTTGTTTGAATGAAAGCCCAGTGTTTTGATGTTATGGGGCCGGGCTGAAGCCCTGGCTACGGTTTTGTCCATGAAATCATCAGCGGGGCAGGGCCAACGAGGCATGGGACGGAGAATGGGCCGAAGTCTATCGACTTGCCGGTCTGAGGCGAAAAGAAGTTTTCCGGATTCGCGGAGTTTCCGGATCTTGCCTGCGGCAGGTTTTGGTGTTGGCATTCGGGTGTCACCTCCCGAATGCCACCATCCGCCTCCACTGTTGCGTGGGCTGCAGGCCGGGCACATGCCTTTGCCCGCTGACCTTACCGCAATTGCCCGGCGGGCCGGCATCTTCCGGATTCTGCCTCTTCAGGACACCGCCTGGCGAACCACCTGCATGGCACGGTCAATCAGGCTGACAGCATCTGCTGTTTCCGGAGCTTCGGCAATGATGCGTATGATGGGTTCCGTATTGCTGGCTCGCACCTGCACCCACCGGTCGCTCCAGTCCAGTCGCAGTCCGTCACCTTCCCGAGCTTCTGCGTCAGGAAAAGCGTCCCGCAGCGCTGTGCAGGCGGCGTCCACTTTGCTGGCTGGGCACTCAATCCGGTCCTTCACGATGGTGTAGAATGGCAGCGAATCGGCCCACTGTGACAGTCGCCGTTTTCCGGCTGCAAGGCCGGCCAGCACGTAGGCCATCGAAACGAGGCTGTCCCGGACATAGCCGATTCGCGGCTCAATCACTCCACCATTGCCTTCCCCACCCAGCACTGCCTGCACTGCTCGCATTTTCGCGCACACGTGAGCTTCGCCGACGTGGCTGCGGTGAAACTGACAACCGTGTCTGGCTGCGATGTCAGCAGTGACTCGACTGGTAGACCCGTTCACCACGAATGGCCCTTTGAGTTTTTCGAGAACAAAGTCGGCGGCCAGCGCCAGCGTCAGTTCTTCGCCGATGTAACGCCCTGTTTCATCCACAATAGCCAGTCGATCGGCGTCGGGGTCCTGAGCAAAGCCGGCATCGGCCGAGTGTTTCACAACGGCTCGGCACAGATCCCCTAGGTTCTTCTCCACGGGTTCCGGAATATGTTCGAAGCGACCGTCGGGTGTACCACCCAGAACCACCACTTCGCAGCCCAGAGCCTGCAGCAGCTGCGGACCGCAGACTGCTCCCGAACCATGATTGCAGTCCAGCACGACTTTGAATCGGCATCGGCGAATGGCTTCCACGTTGACCAGTGACAGCACTTTGTCGATGTGCACCTGAGCCGGATTCTGCAGCGTGACCACACTGCCCAGACCCGCCCAGTCGCGCCAGGTGATGCTGTCCTGTTCCAGGACCTGCAGTAACTGCTGACCCAGATCACGGTTGAAGACCGATCCATCGGGGGCAAAGGGTTTCAGGCCGTTCCATTCGATCGGGTTGTGACTGGCTGTAATCTGCAGACCGCCGGCGGCTTTGTGATGCTGTACCAGGACGCCGCAGGTTGGAGTTGTGCAGACGCCGGCATCCAGAACTTCGCACCCCGTGGCCAGCAGGCCGGACACGACGGCGTGGTGCAGCATCGGGCCGGTTGACCGACCGTCTCGGGCCAGTACGACTTTACCACCACAGAACATGGTTCCCAGAGCGGCAGCGAAACGGCTGGTGTAGACCGGATCAAGCCCATCGCCGATGACTCCGCGGAGCCCTGAAATGCTGAGAATACGCGTGGCCATGGCGGACTGCTTCCTGTGGCAGGAAAGGGATGACTGACGTCAGTGACAAAGGTTGTCCGGGGAGTGAAACCGAGTCTGGTTGGTTGCCGACACCAGTGTTTTTCAGGGGTGCGGTGGATCACGCGCGCGGGCTGAGGCCCACGCTGCTTTTTTCGACTGTGGTGTTATCACTGCAGCAAATTCTAGGTGTTCTTTGAAAACGGCTCGAGAGGAAGCTGCAGGAAATTCCGCGGCTCTATGGCGTCAACCGGCAGAAAATGCCGCTACCAGTGCATGACCGTGCCACCGTCCACGTTGATTGTCTGTCCGGTGATCTCGGACGCCCGGCGACTGCAGAGGAATACGATCAGATCGGCCACATCTTCCGGCTGTTGCCAGCGTCCCAGCGGAACGACGTGGCGGATTTTCCGGTCTGCCCATTCTTCGTACGTGAGTTGATCAGCGGGCTGCTGCTGCTGATTCCATGCGGCCCAGACGGAGCGATTGAGCGGCGTTTTCACCATACCGGGGCACACCGAGTTGACTCGTACATTATGCGGTGCGAGATCCTTTGCCATGACCTGTGCAAAATTGATATTGGCCGCTTTGCTGGCGCTGTAAGGCGGATCTGTGGGGGACCCCATCTGGCCGGCGACACTGGCCAGAAAGACCATGGCCCCGGATTTCTGAGCGGCCATGGCAGGGCCTGCTGCATGGGCTACGTGAGTCATACCCAGAATGTTCACCTCCAGCACTCGCTGCCACGCTGAGATTGGCACATTGGTGTAGGGAAATCCGTAAGCTCCGGAACCCGCGGCTGCGCAGTGGACGAGTATGCTGACGGGACCAAACTGTTGAACGGTCTGATCCCATGCGTTCTGCACAGCGGCGGCATCACAGACATCGACGTGCAGGAAGGGCAGCGTCGCAGCGGGAGCTGATGGTTCGGGCGGCCGCAGATCCCAGAGGACAGGGCGGGCGAGTTCTGCATTCAGCAGCGTGGCTACGGCTGCACCGATGCCACTTGAGCCACCAGTGACGACAGCGGTTTGACCGGCGATACCAAGATCCATGCAAGTGTTCCGGGAAGTCATGAGCGAGGCAAAACATAAATTCTAACAACGGGCGGATATCAGTTACCAGTTGCCGGCGTTGTCAGCGGGACGGCGCCAGGCGCCGGTGTGTCTGCGGCGGTGCAGTGCGCTGTGTTGAAACAGTAACCCGCTGGCTGGCACCTGCGGCTCATGGGGGTGCGTCAGGCTTGTCCGGGCAGCTGCGTTTCATCAGGCATGGACTGGAGTTTCCCTCTGCTGGCAGTTACTCTGCTGATGCTGCAGCATCGGCCCGTGGATATTGACGGTTTCAGGAATTTCCTTTTCAGGAAACAGCGATGGAAGTGACCGATTCTTATCAGCTTCATCTGCTTGAGAAGCAATTTGTCGCTCACAAGGCTGCGGTATCGAATCGAACTCGTGACGAGATTGATCTGGCACGTGATGTTGCTGACCGCCTCAATGCGCTCGAATACAATATGTCACGATTGCTGCTGATAGTACAGACCCTGGGCCAAATCTGCCGCAGCAAGGACATCTTCAGCGAAGCAGAATTTGATGCACTGATGCGAGCACTTGATCTTTCGGATGGGCAGGCAGACGGCGTACTCAACCCGAACTCTGTCCAAGGTATGCAGTCCGCACCACAGCCAGCGAGCGTGCTTTCGTTCCTGCAGCGGGCCGAGAAAACGGTTGCCAGCCCCGCCGATCCCAGCACATTTCTCGCACAGCTGGAGCAGCAGGGGTGACAGGTGACAGGTGACAGGTGACGGGGGCGTGTTCAGAATCGCTGCGGGGCTGATTCAGCGGGCCGAGGTGGGGAGCACCGGGTAGTGGGGATCGATGTGTTTTTTGGGGGGGAGTGGCAGGGTGATGACATTCAGCAGACGCAGTTTTCTTTCAACAGCAGCGGTGGCGGTGACGTCGGGTGCGTGTGGTGGTCGGCTGGCAGCGGATGAGCCGGCGTTGACGTGGGCGGATGTTCGTGACTGGGGGCTTGAGGGGCGAGCGTTCAGCGACACTGAAAAATATTTTGATCGGCTGCCTGCGCGGGCGAAGGGAGTGGTGCGGGATGCGGTTTGGAATCTGAGCCGGCATTCAGCGGGGATGCTGGTGCAGTTCAAAACGGATGCGACGGAGATTCATGCGGATTATGCGGTGACGTCAGAAAATCTGGCGATGCCGCATATGCCGGCGACGGGGGTCAGTGGTCTGGATCTGTATGCTCGTGATACGGATGGTATGTGGAAGTGGGTGGCGGTGGTGGCACCGAAGTCACAGGCCGTGAAAACACGGATTGTCAGCGGGATTCGGCCTGGTGAGCGTGACTATGCGATTTATCTGCCGCTGTATAACGGGACTGAGCATTTGCGTGTGGGGGTACCGACCGGGGCCACGTTTATTCCGACTGCTCCGCGGCAGCAGCGTCCGATTGTGTTTTACGGCACCTCGATTACTCATGGAGCCTGTGCTTCTCGACCGGGCATGCCGCATCCGGCGATTCTTGGTCGTCGGCTGAATTGTCCGGTGATCAATCTGGGATTCAGCGGGAATGGTCGGATGGAGCTGGAGGTTGGTCAGTTTCTGGCGGAGCTTGATGCGGCGGCATTTGTGATTGACTGTCTGCCGAACATGGCGGCGGACGATGTGACCGCTAAGGCTCAGCCTTTGGTCCGTCAGTTGCGTCGTGCGCACCCGCAGACTCCGATTGTACTGGTTGAGGATCGCAGTTATTCGGGGAGCTGGCTGCTGGACGGTCAGCGGGAGCGTAATGCGGGCAGTCGGGCGGCGTTGCAGGCGGAATATCAGAAGTTGCGTGATGGGGGAGTGACGGGTCTGCATTATGTGGAGGGTGAGAGTCTGCTGGGGTCGGATCGTGATGATACGACGGATGGATCACATCCGTCAGATCTGGGATTTCAGCGGCACGCTGACGCGATGGAACCGGTGTTGCGGGTGGCGCTGGAGTTGGAGCGGTGAGTGGGGTGAGGGGTTGTGTGTTGTGAGCCGCATGACGCTGGCCAGCGGGTGAGTGTATTGTGGGGTTGCGGGTGCGTGTGTCGCCTGCGGCCAGCGTCGTTCCGTTTTCGAGTTGGTGCGGCGGTTATTGGTCGAGCAGTTGTTGCAGCAACTGCAATGCCGCTGCGCGGGTGGTGATCTGCTGGTCCAGTTGCGCGTGTCTGATGGTTTCCAGCAGCGTGCGGATGCGGGGTCCGGGCGGGATGCCAAGGGCCGCGACGTCGTGGCCTGTGATCAGTGGTGATGGGTCAAGTTGGGCGGCTGAGTGTGAGGCGAGGAAACTGCGGGCGAATCGCGTATCGTCCGAGTTGCCGTTGTGGCTGGCGTTGGTGGCTTCGGTCACCGCCAGCAGCAGCGGGCTGCACGGATGTGCCAGTAATGGTTTGATGAAATGCAGCGGTCGCTGCGCCAGCCCTGTCAGTGCTGTGCGATGTGAGACCAGCCAGCTGATCTCTGAGATTTCCTGATTGGACATTTTCAGGCGTTTCAGCACGGCGTCGATTCCGGCAAGGCCGCGGCGTCCGTCTGATTCTGACGGTCTGAACAATGGCTGCAGCAGGATGGCCCAGGCCGCTTCGGCCGATGTCGCCTGCAGACGCTGCAGAATATCGAACTGCGAGTCCGGTTCAGTGGGGTGTGGAGTTGTGGCGGTGGCAGCGACGCTGGTCTGCAATTCGGGCAGGATGACGGAAAACAGTCCGGTGTGTTGCAGCAGCCGGCAGGCCTGTGCCCGTTCAGGGTGTGCCAGCATGCGTCGCAGTTCCTGTGCAATCCTTTCGACGCTGACCTCAGTGATCTGGTGGCAGGTGTTTCGCACGGCCAGTTCGGTGGCTGGATCCAGGCGAAAGCGGAATGTGGCTGTGAATCGCACAGCACGCAGCAGTCTGAGCTTGTCTTCGTGGAAGCGAGCGAGAGGGTTGCCGATCGCCCGTACAACCTGCTGCTGCAGGTCCTGCTGTCCGCCGACATAGTCCAGAACCTGATTCTCCAGCGGATCGAAAAACATACCGTTGATGGTGAAGTCGCGTCGCTGGGCATCTTCTTCGGGTGAGCAGAAGCGAACTGAGGAGGGGTGACGGCCGTCGAGGTATTGACCGTCACTGCGGAATGTGGCGACTTCGACGGCGCCTTCGGCAGGGTGACTGCCTGGGACCATCACGACGCCGAAGGCTGCTCCGACCGGAACCGTACGATGTCGTCCGAGCAGGTTCATGACCTGATCGGGCGACGCACTGGTGGCGACATCATAGTCTTTGGGTGTGTTGCCCAGCAGTTGATCGCGAACGCAGCCTCCGGCAAACAGCGCCTGATATCCGGCTGTGCGAAGCTGTCTGACGATGGACAGTGCAAAGCGGCAGCGTGGTGAGTGGTCAGCGAGGGTCATGGAGTCTCGGTTCAGGCCAGGATTTCGCTGACAATGCTGCCGTGCACGTCGGTGAGTCGGTAGTCACGTCCCTGAAAGCGGAATGTCAGTTGCAGGTGGTCGAGCCCGAGCAGTTGGAGGATGGTGGCATGCAGGTCATGTACGTGCACTCGGCCCTCAACCGTTCCGAAGCCCATTTCGTCGGTGGCACCGTGAATGTGTCCGGCTTTGATTCCTCCACCGGCCAGCCACATGGTGAAGGCATCAATGTGGTGATCGCGGCCGGTAGTTTCCCGTGGTTCGCCCATGGGAGTGCGTCCGAATTCGCCACCCCAGATGACGAGTGTATCTTCCAGCAGTCCGCGGGCTTTGAGGTCGAGCACGAGTGCGGCTGCGGGCTGATCGACTTCGCGGCATACGGAATCGAGTGCGGAATCGAGATCTGCGCCCTTGCCTCCGTGATGGTCCCAGTCTGTGTGGTACAGTTGGACGAAGCGAACGCCACGTTCGACCATGCGGCGAGCCAGCAGGCAGTTGGCGGCGAAGGAGGCCTGTCCGGGCACGGCGCCGTAGAGATCGAGTGTACTTTTGCTTTCGGTGCTGAGATCGGTGAGTTCAGGTGCGGCGGTCTGCATGGAGAAGGCCGTTTCATAGGCTTCAATCCGCGTGCGGATTTCGGGATCGCGCACATCCTGCATGCGGAGTGAGTTGAGCTGGCCGACGGTGCTGGTGAAATCCTGCTGTGCTTCGCGGGAGATGCCGGGCGGGCTGGCGAGGTTGAGGATGGGATTGCCGCGACTGCGGAAGGGGACGCCCTGACAGGTGGTGGGCAGAAATCCGCTGGACCAGAGGATATTTCCGCCGCGGGGGCCGCGCGGTCCGGACTGCAGTACGACGAAGCCCGGCAGGCTGTCGGATTCGCTGCCCAGTCCCCAGGCGACCCACGACCCGAGGCTGGGTCGTCCGGGTGCCTGGAAGCCGGAGTTCATGAACATTTTTGCGGGACCGTGGTTGAACACATTGGTGGCGACGCTGCGAACCCAGCAGACGTCATCGACGATGCGGCGATGGTGTGGCAGGACTTCGCTGAGGTCCATACCGCAGTGGCCCCATTGGTGGAAGCGGCGATTGGAACCGAGCAGTCGTGCATCGGCAGGCAGGAAAGCGAAGCGTCGACCTTCCATCATGCTGGCTGGAGGAGCCTGGCCGTGGTAGTTGTTCAGAACGGGTTTGGGGGTGAACAGTTCCAGCTGGCTGGGGCCTCCGGCCATGAACATGAAGATGACATTTTTGGCTTTGGGGGGCAGCAGGCTGGTGCGAGCCTGCATGGCGCGGTCGGCAGCGACGGCGTCGCGGGTGAGGAGATCCGCGAGGGCGATGGATCCGAGTGACAATCCGGATTGCTGCAGGAAGGTGCGACGGCAGGCCAGTCTGTCGGTATTCCGGAAATCAGGGAGTGTCATGGCGTGGAATCTTCGGAAGCAGGCAGTGATGGAACCTGAGCGGACCGCGTGGGCGGCTGGTGGTTTTCAGTCGTCATTCTGGTCCGGTGAGCGTGAAAAATCCACTGGCAGTCCGGATTTCGGTGGTGTGGAGGGGGGATTGGCAGTGGCAGAAACGCTGCAGTCAGATCGGTTACAGTGTTCGGCAACGGTGTCGGGACTGGGTGTGGGATTCCGAATTGCGGTGGTGTCCGACTTACACGAGTGGTCGTTGTTCTGATAAGCTGGGGGGCGTGAGCAGCGGAATTTTCGGCTGATTTTCGAGTACAGCAGCAGATTCAGTGCGGGTTTATGGCAGCAGCAGGACAGCCGGATACGAAGGAGCAGTTGCAATTCCATCTGCAGAAGTGGTGGGGTTACAGTGATTTTCGGCAGCTGCAACTGGAGTCGATGCAACTGGTGATGGAGCGGCGGGATTCCCTGACGGTGCTTCCGACTGGTGGTGGGAAGTCGTTATGTTATCAGGTTCCCGCGATGGCTCGCGAGGGTCTTGCGATTGTGGTTTCGCCTCTGATTTCCCTGATGAAGGATCAGGTGGATGCCCTGACGAACAACGGCGTGCCGGCAGCCTTCATCAACAGTGCTCAGACGGCAGACGAGAAGCGTCAGGTGGCGCGACAGATTCGTCGCAGTGAACTGAAGCTGCTGTATATTTCCCCTGAGCGTCTGCTGCAGCCTTTTACGCTGGATTTTCTGCGGGGGGTGCAGTTGAGTTTTGTGGCCATCGATGAGGCTCACTGCATCAGTCAGTGGGGACATGATTTTCGTCCGGAGTATCGCCAGTTGAGTACTCTGCGGCAGGAGTTCCCGGGGATCTCTGTTCACGGTTACACGGCGACTGCCACAGAGAAGGTGCGGGAGGATATTATCAGCCAGATGGGGCTGGAGAGTGCGGAGGTGCTGGTTGGTTCGTTTGACCGACCGAATCTGCTGTATCGGGTGGAGCGGCGTGTGGAAGTGATTCCGCAGATCCGGCAGATTCTGGACAGGCACAAGCGGGAGTCCGGCATTGTGTACTGCATCAGTCGGAAGAAGGTGGAATCGACCAGTGAGGCGCTGAACAGGCTGGGCTTCAAAACGCTGCCGTATCATGCCGGTTTGTCTGACGAGGATCGGCGGTTGAGTCAGGAGGCATTCATAGAAGAGAAGGTGCAGATTATTGTGGCCACGGTGGCGTTCGGGATGGGGATCGACAAGAGCAACGTGAGATTTGTGATACACGCGGAGATGCCGAAGTCGCTGGAGCATTATCAGCAGGAGAGTGGTCGAGCGGGGCGGGACGGTCTGCACGCGGAGTGTACGATGCTGTATTCGGCGGGTGACGCCGAGACGTGGAAGTACCTGATGCAGGATGTGACTGATGAATCCGTGCGTGCATCGGCTGAGCAGTCGTTGCGGAGCATGCAGCGTTACTGCAGCAGCATGCGCTGTCGTCATCAGATGCTGGTGGAGCATTTTGGTCAGTCGCTGCAGCAGGAACGCTGCGGGGCGTGTGATGTGTGCCTGCAGGAGATGACAGCGACAGCGGATGCGCTGGTTGTTTCGCAGAAGATTCTGTCGTGTGTGATTCGGCTGGGTGAGAAGTTCGGAGCGGCTTACACGGCGCAGGTGCTGCGTGGTTCGAAGGTCAAGCGGATCGTGGAGAACCGGCATGATCAGTTGAGCACGTGGGGACTGCTGAAGGACGTCTCAGAGACTCAGGTGCGGCACTGGATCGACCAGTTGATTTCGCTGGGGCATCTGCGTCAGGCAGGTGAGTATCTGTGTCTGCAGGTGACCGCGACGGGTCGTCAGGTGCTGCGTGGTGAACTGACTCCGGAGCTGCTGAGCATTCGGACATCGGAGTCGATGGAGCAGGCGGACGACTCGTGGGCGGGAGTGGATCGGGGTCTGTTTGAGGAGCTGCGTGGTTTGAGGACGCGGCTGGCAATCCAGCGGGGTGTTCCGCCGTACATCATCTTCAGTGATGCCACGCTGCGAGCATTGGCGCGGCATCGTCCGGTCAGTGCGTCAACGCTGCAGCAGGTACCGGGGATAGGAGCGAAGAAGCTGCAGGAGCTTGGGAATACAGTGCTGGAGGAGATACGTCGGTGGTGTACGGCGAATCGGGCTGCCGGCGATGTGGGTTTCGCCGCAACGCCGGGCAGTCTGCCTCCGGCGGCACTGACGCCATCACCGCGTCGGGTGGAGCTGGCTGAGGACTATCTGCAGTTGTTTGACGAGCAGTTGTCGATGGAGGAGATCGCGGTGCAACTGGATCGGACTCTGGATACGGTGAGCCGGCATCTGGCTCAGTATGTGGAGACTCGCAGGATCCTGGATATTGATGCGTGGGTGGATCCGGCGGTGCAGCGGCGAGTTGAGCAGTCGATTGTGCGTCTGGGTGCGGAGAAGCTGAAGCCATTGTTTGAAGACCTTGGTGGATCGGTGCCGTATCATGAGTTGCGGATAGTGGCGGTGGTGTGGACGATGCGGCAGTCGGAGGAGTGAGGGGTTGCATTCTGTGGGGCGTGTGTGTTACCGGCAGCCAGCGGCGTTCCGCTCTCGGGGTGTGGCGAGGGGGCCACAAAACTGCTGTTGAAACGCACGGTTTTGATGTGAATCAGATTGTGTTTCCCGGTGATTCCGGATGATAATGCGCAGCAGGTCTGCCAGAGCCTGCGTTGTGGCGGCGGATGACAGGAGGCTGGACATGACGGGACACGGTTTTCAGACGTCTCAAACTGCCGGGCGTCGTGGTCTGTTGTCGGCTGCTGCGGGGTTGGCGATTTCCGGGCTGGCTTCCTGCTTTGATCAGCGGGGCCGTGTGCAGGCCGCGGTTGTTGCTCCGACGGCCAGATCCGTGATTCTGATCTTCAACTGTGGTGCTCCCAGTCATCTCGACCTGTGGGACATGAAGCCGCTGGCTCCTGCTGAGGTGCGGGGGCCGTTTCAGCCGATTCAGACGAATGTGCCGGGGATCGAGATTTCCGAGCTGCTGCCCGGGTTGGCTCGACGTATGGATCGACTGTCGATTGTGCGATCGGTGCATCATGCGCATGGCGGGCACAATTCCGGGATGCACTGGTCGACGGTCGGGCGTCCGTATCGCATCGACAGTACTCTGATCAATCCAGGTCCGGCGGATCTGCCCTGCTTCGGGACTCTGGTGGGCTGGCTGGCTCAGCGGGACGGTTATGCTGCGGGTGTTCCGCCTTATGTGATTACTCCGTTCCCGCACTGTGACAGCCGCAAGTACCTGACTCCGGGACAGTTTGGCGGCTGTCTGGGCAGTCGATTTGATCCATTTGTGCTGGATGCGGATCCGGGGGCGAAGGATTTTCGGGTACCGGGTTTGCGACTGGATTCTTCAATGGATGCTGATCGCCTGTCGGCTCGGTTGCAGCTGCTGGGGCAGATGGAACAATCCGGGACGCGCATCGCGGCGCGAGCGGCTGATGCGACTGACGAGATTCGTTCGCGGGCGCTGGGGATGATTGGTTCAGACAGTGCCAGCGAAGCCTTTGATCTGACTCGTGAGTCTGACAGTGTGCGGGACCGTTATGGTCGGCACAGCTGGGGGCAGTCGCATCTGCTGGCGCGGCGTCTGGTGGAGGCGGGTTGTCGTTTTGTGACCACGGTGAATGGTCCGTCCATCACCTGGGATACTCATAAGGACAATTTCAATCAGCTCAGAAATCGGCTGGTGCCGCCGATGGAGCAGGCGTATACGGCGCTGCTGGATGATCTGCAGGAGCGTGGTCTGTTTGAGCAGACGCTGGTGATCTGGATGGGAGACTTCGGCAGGACTCCGAAGATCAATGCGGATGCCGGTCGTGATCACTGGCCGCAGTGTTATTCGATGGTGCTGGGTGGTGGCGGAATTCGCGGTGGTCTGGTGATTGGTGAAAGTGACAGCACGGGGGCAGTACCCAGGTCTCGCCCGACGACTCCGGCGGATATCCATGCTACGGTGTTCAGGGCTTTGGGGTATCAGGCTGAACAGATTGTTTATCATCAGGTGGATGGTCGTCCGGTACCGGTCTGTGATGGCCAGCCGATCACAGAGTTGCTGTCGACGGGTTGATCAGGTCTGCAGTTTTGCAAGGCAGCAGATCAGGATGATGTAAGTCAGGAAATGGTGCAGTGGGCACAGCGGGCACAGGCTGGGCAGTCGCAGCAGCAGTTTCCAGAAGACGGCGGTGACCGCTGCTGAGACGGTGTACATGCAGGCCAGCAGCAGCCAGAGTGACTGGTTGTCGGATCTGATTGCCATGATGCAGACGGCAGTGCCGGCAAGATTGAATGTCAGTCCCAGCAGGGCATTGGGAATCACGAAATATCGTGCCTCGCGTGTCAGCAGCACCTGGTCGCAGTCGATGTATGCGGTCCACGAGCACAGGGAGGTTCCGGGGCGGACGCGACCGGTGTGCAGTCGCAGGAAGCGGGCAGCGAGGTACAGGCAGATCATGTTGATTGCGGCGAACAGCCAGAGCATGCGATTGTGTCCGTGGAATCTGCGACTTTGGATGGCCCAGCCCGATAACTGCTTTCCTGATTCAGGGACCTCTCCCTCTGGTGGCGTGAAAAATCGTCTATGAAGGACTCACTTCGCACCATCTTCCAAAGTTCGCAGAAACTGTCCGTTGGTGCCATTCCAGAGGCGGACGGAACCTTTGGCTGTCCCTGCGGCAATGATCGTGAGGTCGGGAGTGGCAGACACGCAGTGCAGCCAGCTGTCAGCGCCCTGCAGGTTGCGTATGAGGCCTCCGTTGGACGCATTGTGGACTCGCACAAGGCGATCGCCGGAGGCAGACGTGATGGTGTCAGATTCTCCGACCCACTGAACGGCCGTAGCGTGTCGATTGTAGTTTTCGATGGTTCGCAGCTGGTCACCGGTTTCGGCATCCCAGATGCGTACGGTGTTGTCAGCTCCGGCGGTCGCCAACTGCTGTCCATCGCGTTTCCAGGCAACACTGAGGGCGTAACTGGTGTGTCCTTCAAAGCGGCGAATCTGTTGTCCGCTGGTGGCATCAAAGGTGCGCAGGTAGCGGTCGGCGCCGGCCGATGCGATGCGGCGTCCGTCGGGTGACAGGGCCGCGGAGTAAACGACGTCGTCGTGGGCCTGTGGGATTCTGAGTACGGTGTTGCCATCGGCTGTGTTGAACAGGACCAGTTCGCCGCGTCGTGAGGGAATTCCGCTGGCGACCAGCAGCAGTCGGGAATCTTCAGAAAAGCTGACCGACGTGACTCGGTGCGAGAGCAGGTCGGGCTGGCCGGCCGAACCGATGGTTCGTTCCAGAACCCATTCCGGTCGCGTATCCCAGACGAAGACGTGGCGATCGTCGGCACTGGTGATCAGGAAGCGATTGCCGCTGAATGCGGCGGTGCGAACGGGTGCTGTGTGGGAGGCAAATGATTCGAGGGCGGTTCCCAGTTTTCCATCCCATGTCTGGATGCCAGGGAAGTCTCCGGCTGTGGCGAGTCCTTCCCCATCTGCAGAAAAGCTGACAGCTCGGATGGGTTGTTCGGACTGCTGCAGGGCGAGGCCTGCGGCTTCGACTGCGGATTTTGCGGCTGCCAGAGCGGCTTCGGCCTTCTGCAGCAGATCCTTTCGCGCGGGCACCAGCTGTTGTGCAGCCTGCAGTTCCCGGGCGGCAATTGTCTGCTGCTGCATGAGCAGGGTTCTGGCGGCTTCGGCAGTTTTCAGAGCGGCTACGGCATCAGTCCATGGTTTCTGTACGGTGCCAAGTTTCTGAGCCAGTTCATTGGCCTTGTTGGCAAGTTCAGTGGCTTTGGCTGTGGGGGCCTGAACGGCTGCAGTGCGTTCCTGAGACAATCTGGTGACGTTCTGCAGTTCCTGCTGAGCAGTTGCGAGGCGCTGTTTGAGGACATCGCTGGCGGGGTCGGCTGTGGTGGCCTGCTGCAGACGGGTGGCCCGGGCCTGCAGAGTCTGCACTGCAGTGGCGGCTTCTTTAGCGAGGGTTTCGGCGTTTTGTTTTTCGGCGGTTGCGGAACGGGCGGCGGCTGAGGCTTCGATGGCGGCTTTTTCGGCCTGCACACGTGCGTCAAGCGTGGTGGCGACCATTGCCTTTTTCGTCTCGACGTCCGCATTGGCGGCAGTGAGCATGTCGGCCAGTTTCTTTTCGGCGTCGGTACGAATCGGAACGTCCTTTTCAGCGACATCCAACTGCTGTTTTGCCACGTTGAGCCGGGCGTTGGCCGCAGTCTCCTGCTGCCGCGCTCGAGTCTGTGCAACTCGAAGTCGCAGATCTCCGCGGAGTTCGGCGATCTGACTGCCGTTCAGATTCCACAGGCGGGCGAATTTGTTGTCGCCACCGGCAGCAATTCTCTGACCATCCGGGGACACGGCAACAGCGTGCACTGCTGCCCCCGAATTGTACTGCTGCTGAGCCTGTCCGTTGGTTGTATTCCAGCGACGGACGGTACCGTCAGCGCTGCCGCTGAGTAATTGTTCGCGGCTGCCGGGGAACGCCGCGAGGGCGGTGACAATTCCGGTATGACCTGCGAGTGTGCGGTAGAGGCTGTGGCGGCGACTGCGCAGTCCATCTGAATAAGCGAGGACGGCGGTTGTCTGAACCGGCTGTCCCTGTGCTGCAGGTGTGGACACAAGCAGGCTGCCGGTAATGTTCTGACCGCCTTCCGGAAAACGTTCCAGGATACTGCCGGTCTGAATATCAATCAGCAGGGCGTCAGGCGTATTTCCTGAGGTGGCTGTCAGCAGTTGTTTGCCATCGGCCGAGAAGGCAACTTTCTGCGCGGGGCCTGGCAGTGAGGGGGGCTGCTGAAGTCCGGTGGGCTGTCCGGAGCTGTTCCAGACACGGACGGTGGAATTCTCACCGGCTGTGGCCAGCAGTTGTCCATCGTCGGATACGGTGAGGCTGTTGATGGCGGCACCGTGGCTGGTATTGAAGGCGGCCTGTCCATTGGCGGGATTGATGCCTCGCAGTGTGCCGTCAGCAAATGCAACAACTGCGCTGGCGTTGCCGGTGGTGAAGACGGCACCGCGAGCAGGGCTGGCCGGTGTTTCCGGTGCGAAGAGGAATCGGAGTGGAAGTCGTTGTGGAGCGGCTGTGGCGCGGATTGCCAGGATTGTGGTGGCGTCGGCTGTCAGGATGCCGGAAAACAGGCCGGGAACCGGGGTTGATTCCTGGAATCTGCCGGTCGCCGCATCCCATAGAGAAACCTGTCCGCTGGTTTCTGTGACGGCCAGCAGTCTGGAGTTGGGGGCGAGGCTGACCGAGACTGGTGGTGTGGTGAATCCCTGCAGAGTCTGCAGCAGGGTTCCATTGTCCATCTGCAGCAGTCGGACCTGCTGGTCGGCTGAGGCAACAAGCAGTCGCTGCGAATCGTTGCTGACGGAGACGGCCGTGGGTGGTGCCGGCAGAGGGAAGGACCGGATTTGTGTCCCATCAGCCGGGTTCCAGAAGCGGACCGACGCATCGCGACTGATGCTGTAAAGCTGGCCATTGAGGAGACCGCAGTGGAGCAGGGCAGCGGTATGTCCCATGAATTCCTTCTGTACGGCTCCATCAGACGTATTGAGCAGTCTGAGCAGGCCGTTTTCGAAACCGACAGCAGCCTGACTGCCGTCACCATTGACTGCGACGGCGGTGGGTGTGGCGGGAAAATCCGTGACTTTGAACAGTTCGGTGGCTGGCTGAGTCTGCAGATTCCAGAGTCGGAGTGAACGGTCACTGCCGACGGTTGTGAAGCGTGCGTCGTCGGCGGTGAATTGCAGTGCTGTGATGCTGCCGGTGTGCCCGGCCAGTGTCTGCAGAGATCGTCCGGTCTCGAGGCTGCGGATCACAACCACGGGCTGTCCGCCGTTCTGAGAGAGTGTGGCCAGGAGTTTGCCGGAGGGACTGAGCAGAGCGGGACCGGCAAGTTCGTCGGCAGCTCGTTCGAAGTCGATGACAGCGGGTGTGTCCAGTTTCCAGAGTCGGACGGCACCGTCCTGGGCGGCGGTCACAGCCAGTTTGCCGTCACTGGAAGCGGCGATTGCTGTGAGTTGCTGATTGCCGGCTTTCCATGTTGCCAGCGGTCGTTTTTCCGAAAGTGACCAGAGCTGGAGGCTGCCCGAGTTGTCAGCGATCAGGAGGTCCCATGCTGCAGTGGTGGTGGCATTTGCAGGAGCGAGGGGATTGCGTGTGAAGGAGATGGCGGATGTTTGTGGGAGTGGTCCGAGTTCAGCGATTATGTTTTCGCCGAGCAGCCCATTTGTCTGCTGCAGAGCATGAATTCTGAGCTGACCTGCAGCATCAACTGTGGCGGTCAACTGTCGATCTGCCGAGAAGGCTGTCAGGCGAGTGCCGGAGGGCCAGTTCGGGGCGCCGGCTGGTGCCGGGGGCATGTGCCAAAGGCGGATCAGGTTGTCGCCACCGGCGGTAGCCAGCAGTGGTGTGGCCTGCGGATCTGTATCCGGCAGGATTTCGAGAGCGGTGATTGCGAGGTTGTGATCGATTCGTCCGGCGAGGCTGCCGTCGGCGATCTTCCAGACTTTCAGAGATCGATCGGAGGAACCGGAGACCAGGTGTGTGGAGTCAGCGGTGAATCGCAGTGTGGCAATGGTTTCTGTATGGCCCTGCAGGGTCAGTCCGGGTGCTCCGGTCTGGAGGTTGAACAGGCGGATCGCGTGATCAGCCGAGGCGACGGCAATCCAGCGTTCATCAGGGCTGACGGTGGCAGCGGTCGGGGCTGCCGGCAGTGCCACGGACAGGCGACGTGCATCGCGTGGACGACGCCAGATGCGAACTTCGCGGAAGCCTCCGGATGCCAGCAGGTCGCCGTCAGCATTGAAGGCCAGCGACTGGACCAGATCCTGGTGCGCGACTGAGGCTTCACCGAGAGCGGGGTCTGCGAGTGTGGCGAGGCGTTGTCCGGAGCTGACGTGATGCAGGTGAATTCGTGAACCGCGGCTGAAGGCGACAGTTTGTCCATCGGGAGCGAGTACCACGGCCTGTACCGGTTGCAGACGCTGTGGCAGTGTCTGCATGGCCTGTGGTGACAGGCTGTCGATGCCGCCTGTTCCGCGGGCTCCCTGATCAATCCAAAGTTTCAGAAGTCCGAGTTGAGCCGGGGAGAGGTTACTGGCGGCCACATCATTGTCGGCCGGGGGCATGACGGGTTCCTGCTGATGGGCGGCCAGTTTCAGCAGCAGGCTGCCGCTGGCATTGCCTGGGATAGCCGCCGGTCCGCTGTCGCCACCTTTCAGAATGCCGGCGGGGGTTTCGAGCACAAGGCCTCCCTGGCGTTCACTGGCGGAATGGCAGGCGAGGCAGTTTTTCTGCAGGATGGGCAGAACTTCTTTTTCGAAGATCACCGGTTCAGATCGCTGCAGTTGTTCGATGGTGATAGGCGGGCCGGGCAGGGGGGCAGCAGCAGCAACCGGCTGGAGCAGTGAAAATGCCGGCAGGCAGGCGACGATCGCCGCACGTTTCAGGTGGAGCAGCAGTTTCATGAGACACCTCAGTTACAGATCTGCTGGATGACGGAACCGTGCACATCCGTCAGTCGGAAGTCGCGGCCCGCGTAGCGATAAGTGAGTCGTTTGTGATCGAAACCCAGACAGTGCAGCATGGTGGCGTGCAGGTCATGCACGCTGACGGGATTCTCGGCGGCTCGGAAGCCCAGTTCGTCGGTGGCTCCGTATGTTTGGCCACCGCGAATCCCGCCTCCTGCCAGCCAGACCGAAAAGCCCCAGTGATTGTGGTCTCGACCGGACTGTGGTTTTCCGTCGGCGGAAAGTTCGACGGTCGGGGTGCGGCCGAATTCGCCGCCCCAGAGGATGAGGGTGTCGTCGAACATGCCGCGCTGCTTGAGATCGGCAATGAGTGCGGCGATGGGCTGATCGATCTGTGCGGCGAGGCTGCGGTGAGCCGATTCGATGTTGGTGTGATTGTCCCACGGCTGACCGGCCCCGTGCCAGAGTTGCACGTAGCGGACCCCGCGTTCCAGCAGTCTGCGGGCGATGAGAGTCTGACGGGCATGTGTACCTGAACCGTAGAGTGCCTGGATGTGCGCTGGTTCGAGGCTGAGATCGAACGCTTCGGCGGCGTCCTGTTGCATGCGGAAGGCCAGTTCGAAGGACTGGATGCGGGCCTCGAGTCGGGGGTCGGGGCGATTTGTGCGGTGCTGTTGATTGAGGCGTGCGAGCAGGTTCAATTGCCTGCGCTGTGCGGGCGTGGCAATTTGGGGGTGCTCGATGTTTTCGATGAGTCTGCTGAGTTCCTGATGTTGAGAGTCGACCCATGTGCCCTGGAAGGCGCCGGGCAGAAAGGCGGATTGCCAGTTTTCCGTGTCTTTGATGGGCAGGCCACCGGGGCACATGGAAACGAAGCCCGGGAGGTTCTGGTTTTCGCTGCCGAGTCCGTACAGCACCCATGCTCCGGCGCTGGGGCGGGTTTGTACGGAATCGCCGCAATTCATCAGCATCAGTGAGGGTTCGTGATTGGGCACCTGAGCCTGCATGGAGCGGATGACGGCGATGTCATCGATGTGTGCGGCGGTTTTGGCAAAGAGCTCGCTGACTTCGATTCCGGATTGCCCGTAGGGTCGAAAGCGGAAAGGCGAAGGGAAGGCGGCACCGGTTTTGCGCTCGGTCAGCAGGTTGTCGGAGACTGTGCGGTTGCTGAAGCGGGCGAGAGTTGGTTTGGGATCGAACGTGTCGACGTGTGACGGTCCGCCGTTCAGAAAAAAGTGGATAACGCGTTTGGCTTTGGGTGTGAAATGCGGTTGGCGGGGAGCGAGGGCGGAGGTGGTGTGTGCCGCGGGGTGCGGGGGTGAGTCAGCCTGCAGCAGATCGGCCAGCGCGAGGGAACCGAGTCCCAGTCCGGAAGAGGCGAGGGCAGATCTGCGGGAGGTGAACGGGTTCATGTGACTGCTCGGGACGGCGTGTCTTGGGGAGTAACCGGAGGTAGGCCAAGGGGGGCAACCGTGAATCGCGGTGGGCCGTTGTGAATGAGAATTCGGGTGAGTGAGGCCTGGAGCCTAACGAAAAGTTGGTTGAAAGTCCTGCGGAGGAGCTGTGAAGATCCGGTAGATTTTGCCGGATAGTGCTGGCTGCGGAGGACGTGTGCCCACGACACAGGCGACGAAAACATTCGATCAAATTTCGCTCTTTTTGAAAATAACTGCGAGGTACAGGTTCGAGTCGCCCAAAAAACCGATATGTTTGACAGGAACGCTACCTTTGGAAAATCTGGGTCATTGCGCGGAATTATCGGTGTCTCTGCTCTTGATGGCGACGGGCGGTCAGCCGAAGATTCGTTCTGGCTGGAGCATTTTGCGGAAGATTCCCGGAAATTGGATAGGTTTTTTCCACAATTTACGTTTGTGTAAATAGAGTGGTGGGTGGGTGTGGGGTGTGTGTGCGGGTTTTTGTGGCTGTGTTTGAATTGTTAAGAAGTCATAAATACCAGTGCAGGTGTTGTTTGCTGGGTGGATGCCGGTAGGGTGGGATTTTTCAGTAGTCATTTTGATTGTGTCTTGGGGTGTACTGGAGTCAGCGGCGCGGTGATTTCAGCGGTTGAGTCTGTCTGAGTGGACTCAGGGATTGGGAGTTGGGACTATGATTTCCGCGGAATTGAAGGTCGTTGGTGGCAAGCATGCAGGTCAGGTGATACCCCTGAATCGGCGGAAGTTCCTGATTGGCCGCGAGCAGGATTGCCAATTGCGTCCGAACAGCGAAATGGTCAGTCGTCACCACTGCGTGTTCAGTCTGGATGATTTTTCTGTTCGATTGCGGGACCTTGGCAGCACGAATGGGACGCTGGTGAACGGCGAGCGGATTCAGCGTGAGATAGTTTTGACAAATACGGACCGGATTCTGATTGGCAATCTGGAATTCGAACTGGTGGTTCGTGCCGACGTGCAGGCACCTGAGGCTGACAGCCGGATATTGCCGACGGCGGTTCTGGCAAACGAAGAGACTCAGGTTTCCGCACCGACGGTCACGGAGGTACCTGCAGTCGGTGCAGCGGCTGTGCCTGGGGAGCAGACGGTGACGATGCCGGTGCCGGTGGCGGCGTCTGACACGACTGTGATGTCGGTTCCCCAGATGATGCCTGGGCAGTATCCCTACCAGCCGATGATGCCACAGATGGGTGGCTATCCGGGGGGGATGTACGGCGGATTTCCGTTCCAGCCGCAGATGATGCCGGGTTACGGTCAGATGTATCCTCCGATGATGCCTCAGATGGGGTATCCGATGGGAGGTGGGATGATGATGCCTGGGATGCCAGGGGTTCCGGGTATGATGCCGCAGGCTCCGTCGCCATCTGCGCCCGCGCCGGCCGCTGGTGGGGACGCGGGCAAGCTTGAGGTATTGCTGCCTGATCCGAGTACAACCGGGGCGCGTGAGGGCGAGCCATCGAAGGGCAGTACCGGTGCGACACCGAAGGATTCAACAAAGCCGACGGGTGCAGCGGATGCAATTCTGAAGAAGCAACTGGGTCGTCGTGGTTGATTGAGGGCTGGTATTCGGAGCGGTATGAGATGGCGGATCCGTCGGACGTTCAACGCCGTTATCGTGAATTTCTTGATTTGCTGCCTTTGACGCTATCATTGGCTGGTTTGCCTCCCAGTGATCATGGTCGTTATTTCACGGCGGAGCAGATTGAGTCACGTTTGTTCACTATTCGGCATGCGTGGAAGGCGGCTCGTCAGGTGGTGCGGGAGTGTGTTGCGGGCGGTGGTGATTCGCAATCCTGAGCATTGGGTTCGGGTGTGCGTGGAAAAAAGTCGGGAAAGAGCCGAGTGTGTCGGCAAACGTGATTTATTGATTGGAACCGCGACGGTGTGGCTGTCGACAAGGTGAGCGGGGTGGTGGGTTGCTTGACATTGCGCCAAGCGTCCACTACCGTGATGCAGGATTATGGGTTATTGGGTGTTGGTCATCGTGCTTAAGGGACCTGAAATGGACAAGATCTAGATCTTCCTCCATTTCTTCAACTGGCAGAGCGGTGCGGAGTAATCCGTTTCGTGATTTACAGGCTGCCGGTTGATGAGGTTTTTTCGGCTGTCCGCAAGGGCGGTCGGGCGCGAAAAGTGGGACATTGTTCCCGCTTTTTTTTTACATGTGCAGTGCAGCGAACATCAGCCTCATGAACGGTAACGAAATACTTAGAATTGTTGATGCGATTCACCGCGACAAGGCCATTGATGCGGACGTGGTCTTTGAGGGGATTGAGCAGGCAATTCTCTCAGCGGCTCGGAAGCACTTTTCCGAGGAAGAGCAACTTGAGGTGCGGATTGACCGCGAGACGGGTGAGCCGTCATTGATCTGCGACGGTCGTGCTCTGGAGGCGGATCTTCTGGGTGATCTGCTGGGACGTATTTCTGCTCAGACGGCCAAGCAGGTGATGATTCAGAAGATTCGTGAAGCGGAGCGGGATGCTCTGTACGACGAGTATCTGGATCTGCGCAGTCAATTGATTTCCGGTCAGGTGACTCGTGTTGACCGTGGCACGGTGATAGTGAAGTTGGATAAGATTGAAGCGATCCTGCCTCGCAGCGAGCAGATTCGCAAAGAGAATTTCCGGACTGGCGATCGTTTGCGGGCGATCGTGCTGGATGTGCGTAAGGCAGGTTCGCGTGTGCGGGTGATTCTCAGCAGGACTCATCCGGACTTCGTGCGGCGGCTGTTTGAGGTTGAAATTCCGGAAGTGAACGATCGCGTGATCGAGGTTCGTTCGATTGCCCGAGAGGCGGGAAATCGATCGAAGGTGGCGGTTTCCTGCTCGGACACCACGATTGATTGCGTGGGAGCCTGTGTTGGTGTCCGTGGTGCTCGAATTCGCGGCATAGTTGAAGAGCTGGCGGGTGAGCGGATCGACATTGTCCGCTGGAATGATTCGTTGTCGGTGCTGGTGCCGAATGCCTTGCAGCCGGCTGAGGTTGAGGATGTGATTTTGTGTCCGATGCTGGGGAAGGTGATTGTGCTGGTGCGTGACGACCAGCTGTCGCTGGCGATTGGGAAGTTCGGGCAGAACGTGCGTTTGGCGAGCAAGCTGGTGGGCTGGGACATCAACGTGATGACTCAGGTGGAGCTGGATGCGAAGCTGGACAAGTCGATCGAGGCTTTTTGTGTCATTCCCGAGGTGACTCCGGAGTTGGCAGAAAGTCTGGTATCTCAGGGGTTCTTTTCGTTTGATGATTTGTCAGTGATTGAGCCGGACCAGCTGATGGAGATCAGTGGTTTATCGGAGGAGGATTGCGGTCGCATCGTGGATTATGCTGACGAAGAGAGTGCTCGCCTTGAAGCGGAGGAGAAGTTTCAGGCTGAGCAGCGGAAGCTGGCGGGCAATCAGGCGGAGTCGGCACCTGCTGCTGCGCCTGCTGCAACTCCGGCGGAATCGAACGACGCGGGTTGATGGTGGCATTTTGATCGCTGGTTTCAGGAGTGGAATCTTCAACAGTTCATCCCATGTGTGAGTGGTCTGGTCCGCGTGAATTCGGGCTGGCGGAAGTCGTTTTGAAGACGGATTTGGGTCGGGTGTCCGGCCGTAAGAGTGTCTGACTGGGGTTTTTGTTTTGACGGCGGCTGGAAGCTGGAAGCAGTTTGGGTGCATCGGTTGTAGTTGCACCGATTTTTCTGCTGCCGCGGTTTTGCATGGGAGCTGGCCGCAGGTAGCGGCCTAAGGGGTTTGCGTTTTGAAGATTCGTATTTTTGCCCTGGCCAGAGATCTGGGGCTCGACAGCAAAGTCCTGATTGATCTTGCCGAAGAGGCGGGCGTCAAGTTACGCAATGCACTGGCGACCATCAGCGAGGAGGAGCGTGATCAGATTATCGCCTACCTGCGCCGTAAGGGAACGCCTGGAGCTTCAGAGGTTCCGACATCTGACGTCGCGCCGGTTCGGGAGGCTCAGAGTCAGATCGGTCGAGTTCGCGTCATCGGGGCTTCTGGTCGTGGGACGATGCGTTCCGCTGATGGTCAACCATACGACCTGTCTGCGTCGTCTGTGGATGGCGAGCCGGAAGACGCTGTTCCCGTGGAGGTGGTAGCTGACGATCGTGGCGAGGGGATTGCGGCGTCAGAGTCTGCCGTGGAAGCAGAGCCGGAGGCTGAGTCGGTTGAAGAACTGGCGGTTGAAGCACCGGTGTCTGAGGCTGTGACATTGGAGCAGGTGGCGCCAGCCGAGGTAGTTGAGCCTGAATTAGCATCCGACGTGACTGTTGCTGGGGCGTTGGATGTGTCGCCAGTGATGACTCCTGAGCCGCCGGTGTCTCCGGTGACAATTCCAGAGGTTGCGGCACCGATTGTTGCGGCGCCGGCACCGGTTATTTCAGCGCCGGCTACTGTCGCTGCGCCAGTTCGGCATGGTCCTGCGGGTCAGGTTGGGGATTTGTCGCGTCGGCCGCGGATGCAGCAGCTTCGCGAAATGCGACCGATTGGGTCGGTGAAGGACCGTGAGGCCGCAGCGGCTCCGCAGCCCGCGCGTCCGGCTGGACCGATCAAAGTGAATCGCGACAAGCCGGCAGCACGACCCATGGTGGCTGCTCCGCCGGACTACGTTCCTCCTGTTGTGAAGAAGCCGAAGCCGAAGGAGGAGAAGGTTCAGAAGCCGGATATGGCATTGTCTGATCTGGTGGACCGTCGCAGTCCGCTGGCGGACCAGTTGAAGGCTCTGCGAGAGGCGCGTGAGGAGCATGAGGCTCCGAAGGCCACCCCGGCTCGCCCTGCTCGTCCAGGGATGGCTCGGGGTTCGCTGTTGAAGGAGCTCCGTGAGACTCGTGAGGCTGAGCGTCAGGCCAAGAAGCTGAAGCGAAAGAAGCGGACGGGTGTCGCTGAGCTCAAGACGACAGCCCAGATGACTTTCCCGGTGACGGTTCGTGCATTGTCAGAGGCGATTGGCCGTCCGGCTCGTGCGATTCTTGGTCTGCTGCTGAAGCAGGGGCGGATGGTCACGATCAATGACGCGCTGGGTGAAGACGAGGCGATGGAGGTCGCCCTCGAGCTTGGTGTTGATCTGTCCTTCAAACGCACGAGGGACATTGAGGCAGAGTTGCTGGCGTCACTGGACCATGAGGATCCGCCGGAGCTGATGTTCGGGCGTCCGCCAATCATCACGATTCTGGGGCATGTCGACCATGGCAAGACGACGATGGTTGACAACATCCGGAAGGCCAACGTAGCGGCCGGGGAATTCGGCGGGATTACTCAGCACATTGCTGCATATCAGGTGGACTATGAGGGTCACTGGCTGACCTTCGTGGATACTCCGGGGCACGCGGCGTTCGGTGAGATGCGATCGCGTGGTGCGAACGTGACGGACATCGTTGTGCTGGTGGTGGCAGCTGATGACGGTGTGATGCCGCAGACCGTTGAGTGCATCAGTCATGCGAAGAATGCTGGTGTGCCGATTGTTGTGGCACTGAATAAGATTGACCTGCCCGGTGTTGATGAGCAGAAGATTCTGTCTCAGTTGGCGCAGCATGGGATTCTGGCAGCGGAGTGGGGTGGCGAGTATGAAGTTGTGCGGACCTCGGGAGCCACTGGCACCGGCATTGACAAGTTGCTGGAAACGCTGATCCTGACAGCTGAGCTGCATGAACTGAAAGCCAATCCGCAGCGTGAGGCGTTGGGGGTCTGTCTGGAGTCATTCCGCGATGAAGGTCGTGGAGCGATTGCGTGGCTGATTGTTCAGAAGGGTACGTTGAAGGTTGGTGATGTGGTGCTGTGCGGATCGACCTATGGTCGAATTCGTGCCATGTACAACGACCGTGACGAGCCGATTCTGGAAGCTGGTCCGTCGGTGCCTGTGAAGGTATCGGGACTGACAGAGGTGCCTGGTGCAGGCGATCATTTCTTTGTGATGAAGGACATTGAGGAGGCTCGAGAAACTGCCGAGTCTCGTCTGCACGAGGGTCGTCGCGAATCGCTGTCTCAGCGCGTGACTCCTCGTACGCTGGAGGACATCCTGAATCAGCCTCGTGATGGCGAGGGAGTGCAGGATCTGCCATTGATTCTGAAGGCGGATTCACCGGGGTCCATTGAAGCATTGCGGAGTGAGATCGGGAAGTTTGAGCATCCGGAAGTTCGGGTGCAGGTAATTCACTACGGGATTGGCGGTGTCAACGAGAGTGACGTGTATCTGGCCAGTGCTGCGGGCGCGATTGTGATTGCGTTCCATGTGGTGGCGGAAGACCGGGCTCAGATGCTGGCTGATCGCGAGGGAGTGGAGATTCGGCGATACAACATCATCTACGAGGTGACGGACCATATTCGTCTGGCGTTGCAGGGTCTGCTGCGTCCGGAGCGGGTTGAGGTGTCAACGGGTCGCGCGATTGTGCTGAGGACATTCAACATCAGTCGTTTTGGTACGATTGCGGGTTGTCGAGTGCTGAATGGTACAATTTCGCGGGACAGTCGGGTGCATCTGATTCGGGATCAGAAGGTTCTGAACGATTATCGGATTGGTTCGCTGAAGCGTGAGAAGGACGATGCTCGTGAAGTCCGTGACGGGATGGAGTGTGGTATTCGTCTGGAGGGGTTCAACGATGTGAAGGAGGGTGATCTGCTTGAGGCGTATCGTGTGGACGAGATCAAGCGGACGCTGGATTCCTGAAGTTGCCGTCTGGATCTTAAGGAAGGCTCGTTGAATGTCTGCTCGCAGAACAGCCCGCGTGGCCTCGATGGTACGGGAGGTGGTCAGTTCGGCCATTCTCTCTGAACTGAGGGACCCGCGGATTCGGAATGTTACGGTTCTTGGTGCTGAGGTCAGTCCGGATCTGCGGCTCGCGAGGGTGCGGATTTCGGTCATGGGAGACGAGAAGACTGCAGCGTTGACCATGCATGGTTTGAATTCGGCAAAGGGTTATCTGCAATCTCGTGTGGGCGAGTACATCCGCAGCAGGTATACTCCAGAGTTGAGATTTGTGCTGGACGATGGAGTGCGTAAGTCGGTTGAGGCTGCGGCGATCATACGAGAGGCATTGGAGCAGGATGCTGCCCGTCACGGAGTGGAGTCCGGCGAGGACTTTGATGCGGGGGCACTGGATGGTGAATCGCGGATGATGGAAGCGGCTGACGAGTAATTTTCCGGCATCTCAGGTACAGGATGATCTGCGTGCCGGAGTGTTCTTTGGGTATGTTCGGGTCGACAGGAAACTGAAATGGGTACCGCAAAAGCCACCAGGGCAGCCGACAAGTCAACGGTCTGTCGTCGCCTTGTGCAGGCGCTGCAAAAGCTTTACGGGAAGACGGTTCCGCAGATCCAGCTGCCGGTTCTTGAGACGATGCTGTTTGCAGTGTGTCTGGAGGACAATCGCTGGGAACAGGCGGAGACCGGGTTGAAGCGTCTGATTGGCTCGTTCTTTGATTTGAACGAGATCAGGGTCAGTTCCGTGACCGAGCTTGAGCGGGCACTTGATGGTCTGTCGCATGCCGACTGGAAGGGCATGCGGATCAGGGCTGTACTGCGGCACGTCTTCGAGGGGACATATTCCTTCGAATTCGAAAAGCTTCGCCGGATGACTCTGGAGCAGGCGATCAAGGCCTTGAAGAAGATTCAGGAGTTGAGTCCGTTTGTGCGGGATTTCGTGCTCCATGAAATCCTTGGGAATCATGTCGTTTATCTTGACCAGTCGATGCTTACGGCTGCTCGCTGGCTGGGTCTGGTTCCGGCCACGGCTGACATTGCGGAGGCTTCTGAGTATTTGAAGTCCGGTGTCCGGAAGTCTGAGGTATCTGAGTTCTGCAATCTGCTGAAATCTCTGTCCACTGACAGTCGTTATGCTGAGCATCTGTCGGAGTCATTGACTGGCGATCACGACATGGCGGGGGTGATGGACCGTCTGGCGGAGTTGCAATTGCCGTGGAAACCGCCTGCGAAACCGCCACGGGAAGACAAGCCCCAGAAGTCCGAGAAGTCGTTGGAGAAGCCTGCGGGGAAGAAGCCTGCGGCTGCGAAGCCTGCGGCTGCGAAGCCTGCGGCTGCGAAGTCAGCTTCCGGGAAGCCTGCATCTGCGGGTAAACCGGCTGCTCGTCCGACTGCTGGTGTGTCTCGGGAAAAGGGCCGGGAGAGTGGTGGGGCTGCTCAAAAGCCCTCCAATTCCGGGAAAAAGCCATCTGGCGGTCAGTCCGGTGGCGGCGTAGTCAAGGGGTCAGGTGCAGTGGGCAAGTCGGCGTCCGGCAAGTCGTCCGGGGCCAAAAACCGTCGCTGACAATCCTGGACGCGTGTCTGTTCATCGCAAAGTGAACTCGACAGAACACCCACCGCAGTTGATAATGCCGAGGTCTATCTGCGTTATCCGTCCTGCGGGTGGGGTATTATGAAACTGTTCCATATCAGCGTTGAGTGGCTGCGTCGTTTACCGGCATTGAGTGCGTTGCTGAAGCACCATGTGCACTGTGTGGCGGTTGTCGTGGCGGTGATTGCATGTCTGCCTGCTGCGCAGTCAGCGATGTTCCTGTCGTTGCAGGACGAGTCTGAGTTACCGGCTGTTCAGGACCCGCCTGCATCCGGCGAGAACCAGCCTCCTGAGCCGCGTACTCTGAAGGATGAGTCGGAGTCTCTGGATCCCACGAACAAGGATGCTTTGGCGTGGTACATGGCCGGCCACAAGGCGTTGAAGCGAGGTGATTTGAAGGAGGCTGCAGACGCATTTGAAAAGTCTGCTGCTGCTGCTCCGGAATCACCGATCCCCCTGCGGGCTCGAGCGATGGTGCTGTTTCGTCTGGGCCGCGCTGCTGATGGTCTGGCGACGGCTGAAACTGCCATGAAGATGGATCAGGATGACTGGCAGACACGTCTGGAGCTGGCGGTGGCTTTTTTTCAGAATCGTCAGCCTGGGCGTGCGGTGGAGTTGATTGAGCAGGCGGTTGCATCGAAGTCTCTGAACCGCAGATCACTGGATTTTATCCAGGTGCACCAGGTGCGATCGGCGATCCAGCTGCAGTTGCGTAACACGGGTGCTGCGGCAGACAGCTATGAAGTGATCCTGAATGCTCTGGATAAGCCGGAGGACTTTGAGCTGTCGCAGCGTGATCATGCGAATCTGCTGAGGACCCGAGCGACGGGTTATGAACTGACGGGGCGAGTGCTGCTGGAGGCCGGTCGAACGGCCATGGCGATTCGGGCCTTTGAAGGACTCAGCAGGACACAGCAGGATCGACCGGGTGAGCATCATCTGTTGCTGGCGCGAGCACTGTATCAGCAGGACAAGCTGATGGAGTGTGAAAAGAATCTGGATCGGTATTTTGAGTCGGGAAAACGCAGTCCTGAATCGCTGTCGCTGCTGCGTGATCTGTACGAGAATTCGTCCCGCAGCGATGCTTTGGCGGAGCGTTTGAAGCAGCTTTCTGAAACGGCGTCACGGAAGTCGGAGGTGCAGCTGTTTCTTGGTCAGTTATTACTGGATCAGGGTCGAGCGAAGGAAGCTGGCGATGTTTTCCGTGAGATACTGCAGACAAGTGGTGAGGCTGAGGCGAATGTCGGGCTGATCCGGGTTGCGGTAGCTGAACGTGATCCTGTCGCGGTACTGGCGGCATTGAACAAGGCAGCAGCCGCGCGAATTGCCTACAAGGAGCTGGTGCCACTGCTGCAGTCGCTGGAGACGGCTGAGGATTTTGGAAAGTCCCTGGTAACTGAGTGTGTGAAGGCCTTTGATGCAGGCGATGCCGAACTGCAACCGCTGGCAACCTGGTTTTGTGCTGCAACGGCTGCGGAACTGGAGTTGCCGGAGCAGCAGGGGTTGTTGTTGAAGGCGACGCTTGAGCTGGAGCCGGACCAGGAACTCATGCTGGAAACTCTGGATAAATATGCCGGCAGTCTGCTGGTGACGGGAGAGTATCAGCAGGCAGCGAGAATATTCGAGCAGATGCTGGCGCAGCCAGGACTGCCTGACGGGGCCCGCGTCAATGCACTGTTTCGAGTGGCCATAGCGTATGGTGCCTTGAAGGATCTGAAGGCTGCCAGAACGGCGATCAGGCAGGCCCTGCAGATTCTCCCGAATGAACCGCAGTTGCTGATGCGACTGGCGGCGATTGAGGCGATGGATGACAAGCTGGAGGTTGCAGAGGGGATTCTGCTGGGTGCCGTGGCGACTCTGGAGGGGCGTCGTGAGGAGCGTGGAGAACTGCTGATTGATGCACGGCTGCAGCTTGCCGGTGTGTACTCCCGGCGGGGTCAATGGGAGAATGCAGCCGAGCAGTATGATGTGGTGCTGCAGATGGAAAACGTGCCGAAGGACGTGCTGCGTTCAGTGCGGATGGGGCTGTCGAATGCCCTCGTGCAGGGCGGTGACATGGCACGTGGCGAGAAGGTGCTGGAGGAGGTCTATCAGGAAGATCCTCAGGATCCCGGTGTGAATAATGATCTGGGATATCTTTATGCCGACCAGGGGAAGAATCTTGAGCAGGCGGAGAAGATGATTCGACTGGCTGTGCAGAGTCAGCCTGAGAATCCTGCATATCTCGACAGTCTGGGCTGGGTACTGTTTCGGCTTGGGCGTCACGAGGAGGCTCTGGAGGCGCTGAAGAAGGCCAATGGCATTCCTGACTACGAGGATTCGACTTTGCTGGAGCATCAGGGTGACGTTCATCAGGCATTGCAGCAGGCAGATGACGCGAAGCAATTGTGGCAGAAGGCGATTGAGGTTGAAGAGAAGGAAAGCGGTCCTGACAAGGCTGTTCTTAAGCGTCTGCGGGAAAAGCTGGGCAGGTAGTCTGAACGCGGACGGAGTGCCTGTTCATGGCCAGAAAAACGACGATCAGCAGCATGGATGACGATGACGATGGCGATCCAGCCGTTGGTGGCGGGGCGTGGGACGGTGTGTTGTCCCGGGGGGCCGCCGCTGCGGGAGGGATGTCCGCAGGTGAGCAGGAGCAATTGGACGACGAGCTTCGGCCGGCTCGTCTGCAGGACGTCGTGGGGCAGCGTGATGTCGTCGAACGACTGATGATTCTGCTGGAGGCGACAAAGAAACGCAAGGAGCCACTTGGGCACCTGCTGCTGGATGGTCCGCCAGGCCTTGGCAAGACGACTCTGGCCACCGTGATTCCTCGAGAACTTGGCACGGACATACAGATTACAGCGGGCCCTTCGCTCAACGCGCCCAAGGACCTGCTGCCTTACCTGACGAATGCCGGGCATGGCAGTGTGCTGTTCATTGATGAGATTCATCGGATGCCTCCGGCGGTGGAGGAGTTTATCTATCCGGCCATGGAAGATTTTCGTGTTGACATTACTCTGGGTGAGGGCCTGAATGCTCGCACCATCAATATGAAGCTGCAGCATTTTACTGTGATTGGTGCCACCACTCGCAGTGGCATGCTGACTGCTCCTTTGCGTGACCGATTCATCAACCGCGAGCATCTCGACTTTTACACTCAGGAGGAGCTTTCGACGATCATTCTGCGAAACTCCGGAAAACTCAGATCGCACATGGATCCTGCGGCGGCGGAGGAGATTGCGATGCGGTCTCGTGGTACTCCAAGGAAAGCCAACAACTGGCTGAGATGGACGCGGGATTTTGCGGATGCGAGGGCCGATGGTCGGATCACGCTGGATGTAGCTAAGGCAGCGCTGCGGATGAAGGGAGTTGACGCTGCGGGGCTGGAGGGGCAGGATCGTCGATATCTGGAAACTATTATCACAGTGTTTGGGGGTGGCCCGGCGGGTGTGCAGGCAATCGGGCACACCATGAATATCCCGGCTGATACGCTGGAGGATGAAGTTGAACCGTTTCTGCTGCGTGAGGGATTCATTCAGCGAACACCGAGGGGCCGAACGATTACCGCAAAGGCTCTGGCGCATCTTGGTGCGGCGGAGAAGTCGCTGGGTCGGAAGGCGTCGCAGGGGGATCGGCCGGCTCTGTTCTGACCGAACGCTTCCGCAACTGCTCAGATCTTTCGGCGATAGAATGGCAACGCCGTGGTGATTGCGGAAACCCGGCTGCCGCGAATATCCACTTCAAGTGCCTGTCCGGGTGCTTCCATACCGTGAGGCACGAAAGCCATGGCAATCACCCGCTGCAGTGTTGGTGAGAAGGTGCCGGACGTGACGTGTCCGACCGGTTGGTGATCTGCCAGTACCGGACTGTTTTCGCGGGCGATTCTGCGACCTTCCAGCAGCAGCCCTGTGCGTCGCATCGAAGGGCGATCGGCGTGGATGATTTCGAGAGCCGCTTTGCCGTGGAATTCAGGTTTGTTGAAGTGCACTGCAAAGTCCAGACCAGCAGACAGAGGATCAATCTGTTCGGTCAGTTCATGCCCGTAGAGTGGCATACCGGCTTCAAGGCGGAGTGTATCCCGGCAGCCAAGTCCGGCGGGAGACAGTCCGACGGGCCGCCCCGCTGTGAGCAGTGCTTCCCAGACAGAAACGGCCTCAGAGGCGGGTATTGTCAGTTCAAAACCATCTTCACCGGTGTAGCCGGTGCGAGAGACGAGTGCCGGGGCTCCGGATGGACAGTTTACGTGCAGACAGTTGTAGTACCTGAGTTCGGTGGCAGCATGCAGTCCGAAGGATCTGAGGATTTGTGCCGCCTGCGGTCCCTGAATGGCCAGCATGGCGGTCTGAGTGGTGAGATCTGCGAGTCGAATGGCAGCATAACCGGCGGTATGTTCGAACCACTCCAGCAGCTTCAGTCGATTGGAGGCATTGACGACCAGTTCCCAGTGGCTGTCGAGACGATATACGAGGATATCGTCAAGGATTCCTCCGGCGTGGTTGCATACAAGCGTGTAGCGGACCTGTCCCGGCTTCATTCTGCTGACATCGATGGTCACAGTCCGGTTGAGGAAATCGACCGTTTCGGGCCCTTCCAGACTCAGCCGACCCATGTGAGAGATGTCAAAGAGTCCTGCTGCAGATCTGACTGCGAGGTGTTCCTCGACGATGGTGGAATACTGTACCGGCATCTCCCATCCGGCAAAGTCCACCATCCGTCCGTGGTTGCTGCGGTGCCAACCGCAGAGTGGGGTGGCGTCCATGATTATCTGCGACTTCGCTGAGGCGCTGGAGCAGACTGCAGTCTGCGGGAGGCGACCGGGCTGGCAGGTTGTGCGGTTGTCGCGGACTTCCAGCCGATAGGCTGAACGGGTCGCGTGGCTGCAGCATCATTGTTGCGTGGAATCGTGAGAGGTGCGTTCTGGGAGCGGATGTGGGGCTGTCCTTCGAGGTAGTTGCCCCGGTAGCGATTCCAGAACTGCTGAGAATAGGGCATTCCCAGTGGTGCGCCCCAGCCGCCGGCAATCTGTGACTGGGCAGCGACGTGCTTGTAGTTGTAAGGGCGGAAACTGGCGTAGCCGCCGTAGGATGGATAACGCTGGAAGTGACCGTGGATCCAGGTGTCCTGCTGGTCGAACGGGTAGAGGTCAACGCCGGTACTGGGTGCGCTGGACCACATACCGGGATCTGCATACATCATCTGGGCAGCGGCATCAGAGGATGCCAGCAGCATCATAACAACTGTCAGACAGCAATTTCTGACCATGGAATCCCTCCCACACACCGCAGCGACTCATTGAGGCACAGCATCAGCAGTTGCATCTGCCGCGGCACCCTCGTTTGATCGGGTGTTCCGCATTCACTGTCTGCAGTAACCTGAGAAAATTGCTGAGGCGGGTGCTGGATTTGCGGGAACAGCTTTCGAGAACTCTCTGATCGTCAAACTTTAACCCGCAGACTTCGTGCAGATTCGGGAAATTCGTGCTGAATTTTCCGGCGGCTTCGAAATGCGGTGGTATAGAAAGGCTGGCGGTGCTGCGCGCGGTACCGTGTCTTTCCGTCGTGGATAAGGAGGTTGCAGATGAAGAGCTTCAGGTATTTGACGGTTTTTGGTCTGGCAGCGATTCTGGCGATGAGCAGCGGATTGGAAGTGCGGCGGTTGGTCGCGGGTGACTGTGGTTGCCGTCGGCCAGCACCGCTGATCCCATATGCGTCATCTGCGGTGTTTCCTGTGGCGGTACCATTACCGGTGCTGATGCCGGGGTGTCCATGTGCCGGTGGCCTGCAGCTGGCACACTCTGGATATGCATGGCCAGGAGGGGGCTGGTTTTCTGACGGCGTTGTGCTGCAGCCTGGGATTTCATCGCTGCCGGCCGTTCCTGCGTGGCCCGGATCGATGACCGATGGTGGAATTCACTACCGTTACCCGAATTATTCGTATCGTTATCCGTGGAACCATCCGGGACCAGCGGTTCCGCACGTGAATATTGTCTGGTGAAGTCACCTGAAGCGGCAGGAATTGCCGTTTCAGTCAGATTTGCGGCACTGCGAAGTTTCCCGAACAGGACTTTCGTGGTGCCGTTTTTTTTTGCGCATTTTGCCAGACCGGCATGACTGTCGGAATTCGCATTCGAAGTCTGCGGGTATACGTGCATGTCGGGGCGGTGACCGGACGATACCTCCACGGCCCTGTCGGCTGTTTTTCCCGGTCTGACTGCAGGCGGTCTTTCGGTTCATGGATGTGTCCGAAGGGGCCGCCGATACGGTGGAAGAGCTGATGAACTGCCAGTGATGGCAGGTGGGTGCGACATGGAAGGAGCATCGCGAATGTCAGTCAACTGGTACAGTCCGCACTCTTCGGGGCCACGGTTCCCGGGAGGTTTCAGGTATGGCGCCTGTGCCATCCTGTGTGCGGCTTTCATGCTGGCACTGCAGTTGCAGTCTGCGCCGGCACATGGTTTTCAGCCACCTGCCGGTGGAGCATTGCGTCTTGAGACGCCGGAGGTATCCGGTCGCGTCGATGCTGCTCTGAGCCCGAACTTCAATCAACTGCTGAAGCCGGAGTACCACCTTGAGATTGAGCGTCATCACAGTCGGCTGATCATCACCAACAAGCGAGTGCGGCGAATTGCCGTGAGTGATATTGAGGTGGCCAACTACGTTCAGTATTCAGAGAATGAAATCAGTATCCTTGCATTGTCGCTCGGACGCACCGATCTGACGCTGTGGTTTGAGGACGAGACAACTCCCACGCTGTACGAAGTCACGGTGATCCGGGATGCCAGCCTGGAAGAGCAGCGATCGATTGATTTTGGCAAGCTTGAGCGTCGGATCCGGATATTGTACCCGAACTCTTCCGTCGCCCTGATCCCGATTGGTGCTCAGGTGATCGTACGCGGGACGGCCTATGACAGCGAAGAAGCTCAGAACATTCTGCAGGTTGTGCGAACAGAAGTGATTCGGTCTCTGCGAAGTGCGGCCCAGATGGACCAGGACATGGTGGGTGGTCTGACCGGGCTTGGCGGAGTTGGTTTGACTGGCGCAGGCGCCGGCGGCGGGGCCAATGGGCAGAACCGCGGGTTTCGCGATATCGTGATCAATGAGCTGGTGGTACCGGGCGAATACAACATTTCTCTGCGGGTAATGGTTGCTGAGATCAACCGATCTGAGCTGAAGAATGCCGGCGTCGACTGGCGTGTGTTATTCGGCAACGGTGGAAACAGTGTGGGATCCACACTGGGAGCAGGTTCCGGCACCACGCTGAGCGGGATTTTTGAGAACGGCGAAATCAGCATCTTCATTAAGTGGCTGAAGTCGAATGGTACGATCAAGCTGCTGGCTGAGCCTCGACTGACTGTGCTGAGTGGGACCGGGGCCAGTATCCTCGCTGGTGGTGAATTTGCAGTTCCCACGATCATCGGTCTGGGTGGTGGTCAGGCTACCAGTTTTCGGGGATTCGGTACCAGCCTTGTCGTGACGCCAACTGTCATTGATCGCGATCTGATTCGGATGCAGGTCGTTCCGGAATTCAGTCAGGTGACGGCCGAGAATACGGTGAATGGAATTCCTGGAACGAATGTGAAGCGGGTTCAGACGACGGTAGAGCTGCGTGAAGGCCAGACGTTTGCCATCGGTGGACTGATTTCCAATCAGACTTTGACGGAAGTCAGTCACATTCCGCTGCTGGGTGACATTCCGTGGCTGGGTCCCCGAGTGTTTCAGTCAAAGAAGGCGTCACAGATTGAGACAGAGCTTTTGGTTCTGGTATCGCCTGAGATTGTCCGTCCGTATGATGCTGACGATGTTCCACCGATGCCCGGATTCAATGTGACTCAACCCACGGATGAAGACCTGTGGGCTCGTGGTCAGACCGAAGGTGCTCCGGATCATAATGTTTATCAGTTGGCACCGTACGGTGGTGGTGAAATGCGTGGGATTCCTCAGGGCTACAGCCTTGAAGCTCCGGCTCCTATGGGTGGACCTCAGCCGGCGGCTTCCTTCGGTGGTTATCCTGGCGGTTATTCCGGAGGATTTGGCAATCCGCAGATGGTAGCTCCTTACGGAGCGTGGGGGCAGCCCGGTCAACCGTACATGATGGATCCTGGCATGTCCGGGATGCCGATGCAGCCGATGATGATGCCGGGCGATCCTTCCGGAATGCAGGGTGGGTATATGATGCCGGGGGGCATGCCGGGGCAGATGGGTGGCTACGGTGCGCCTGGAAATGCTCAGGGGATGCCGATGAACATGCCTGGCCAGCCTGGAATGAACGGTATGGGTGGTGGCATGGTTCCTGAGCAATTCAATGGACAGCCTCCGGTACCTGGAACAAATCTGCCGCAGGATCTGACGGTACCTGAGTCGGGTGCCGAGCAGCAGCAGAGTATTCCTCAGGATGCACCCATGCCGACACCTGATTCGATCTCGACTCAGACGCGTCGTGATCGGTCGGTTTCCCCGACGGGTCGACCGTCAGGATTTGCCGGCTGGAGGAATGGGCTGCAGCGAAATCGTGAGACACGCCCGGCTGCAGGCGCTGCCGTGCGACCTGCCGGGTGGAATGCCAATCGTTGATGTCTGTGTTCCGCAGCCGCTGGTAATCGTTGCAGGTGCTGAAAATGTCTGGAGTGACAGGCCATGGGTAATCGACAACTTCCCCTCCGCGAAGTCGCCGCGCTGGCGTTCAGCAGCATGATTGCTGCGGGTTGCACATCGACGAAGGACTGTTACGTCAGTTCTGAGTGTGACATGTATGGTCAGCCGATGTGCAACACGGGTACCTGCGATCCGTGTCGTCCATCGGGGCAGAGCAACAGCTGGTGGCCGTGGAGTCGCAATTATTATCCACCCAGCCGTTATCCGATTCCTGATGTGATGCCTCTCGGGTCGATCCTGCGATCTCACTGGCATGTCATGGAGACGAACGGCGAGGCCGCAGACTTTGTAATCTACCGCAACGAGTTTGTGGACAATTCCTCTGAGCTGACGCCGTACGGTCGGGACCACATTGCTGAGATTGCGGCCCGCATGCCGTCTGCGCCGTTTCCTGTTCTGGTGCAGCGTGGCATCAACAACGCGGATCCGGAGCTTGATCAGATTCGCCGGGAGGTTGTGGTACGGGTGCTGACGGATCTGGGGAATTCCGATGCAGAGCGTCGCACATTCGTATCTCAGCCATACGGAAACGGTCTGAATTCGATGGAAGCTGAGCAGGACTATGCAACGTTTCGCAACATTCGCAACGCTGGTCAGAACAATGGGGGGCAGTGAGGCTTCTGACGCTGCTGCCGGGACTCAGCGGGGCAGCCAGAGTCCGGCGGGGCTGACTGCGGCGGAGTGTTCATCCGTTGTGCGCGTCTGGCGGCGGGCCTTGATGCGGAGATATGGCGGGATGAATCGTCCGCGATATCCGAAGTGGGCAACATCGACCGTGTAGTCAGCTCGTCGGGGTTCCCGCAGGTCTTCGATGACGAATCCACTGGTGCACAATCCTCCGACCAGGTCTTCGAGTCTGTGCAGGTATTCTGTGGTCCCTTCTTCGCGGTAGGCCTTATCGGTCATGCTGGGCAGTGGTCCCTGGTGGTAGTATTCAAGTCCGATCACAAACTGCTGACGTTCATTGCGGTGGCTGACCTGCAGGCTGACGGGCTGTTTGTGCTGTGAGATGTAAAGTCCGTGGTCGCGGAGGACTCGGGCGATTTCCCGATAGACCGGCTGGACATCCGGGACGTAGCAGGTGCTGACGGGCTGATGTACGATGTCGAAGGACTCAGCTCCCAGCATGGACAGATCTTCCATGGAGGTGCGGATGGTCTGGACGTGATAGCCGCGTCGTCGGCTTTCGCGCAGATCCAGTTCCAGCATGGAGTCGCTGAGGTCGACAACGGTAACGATGGCGCCGGCGGCTGCGTACAGGATTGACTGCCAGCCTCCGCCTGCGGCCAGACACAGGACTCGCAGGCCGGCCACACTGTCCGGCAGCCAGCCGCGTCCATCGAGGGATTTGAGTGGCGTGCGACATTCTTCGTCGGTGGCGGTGCGGGCAAACAGGCTGCCGGAGTCTGCGAGGCTGTTCCAGGCCCGCTGGTTGACGCTGAGATGTTCCACGAATGGATGTCCTGTAGTGGATTCCCGGGATTTGAAACTGTCGGTTGAATGCTGGCTGCAGTATAACAGGAGTTGTGTGGAGTTGCGTTGGTGGATGGCAGTGGCCTTCGTGGGCGGGTTGGGTCTGTGAAATCTGACGACTTTGACAGCAGTGAACCGCTGATTCTGAAACTGGGAGGCAGCCTGCTGGATCTGTGGAATCTTGGTGACCTGCTGCAGTGGTTTGGTCGAGGTCGTCGAGTTCTGATTGTTCCGGGTGGAGGCGAGGCGGCGGACACTGTGCGGCGGCTGGATGTCCATGGGTTTCTGACAACGGAGCAGTCTCACTGGATGGCGATTGAGGCGATGAGTTTCAATGCGGGAGTGCTGCGAAGAACTCTTCCGGTGCTGTCTGCGGCCGATGGCCTGGAGTCGACTCCGTGGAAGTGGCCGGAGGGGAGGCCATTGATACTTGATGCGGCCGGGTGGTTGATGGGAAGCGGGAGTGCAGTGTCGGCACGGATTCCGGCATCGTGGGATGCAACGAGTGATTCGATTGCCGCAATCGTGGCAGCTGCGATCGGTGTGGAATCTCTGATTCTGGGGAAATCGTGCGAGCCCTGCAGCGTGGCGGTGGCCGATCTGGCAGCAGCCGGGCAGGTGGATACCTGTTTCCCGGGTTTTGCGGGAAAGCTGAAGCTTGCGTGGTGTAATTTTCGGGCGACATCGCCGAAAGTTCGTTGCGTGGGGAATCGAGACGGGACTGGGTGATCAATGAATCTGATTTATGCGGTCATACTGGGTGCGGTGCAGGGGGTGGCGGAGTTTCTGCCGATCAGTTCATCGGGGCATCTGGTGATCGCCGGCGAGCTGCTGACGAGTCTGTCCGGCCGAGGTTTACCGGAGTGGTTGCAGGGCATGACCATGAATGTGGCCCTGCATTTCGGGACATTGTTGTCGATAGCGACGATTTATTTTCGCGATCTGCTGGGACTGCTGAAGCAGGTGCGGCTGTTGTTGCTGATTGTGCTGTCGTCCGTGCCCGCGGGATTTGTAGGTCTGTTGTTCAAGGACCAGTTGGAAGCGTTGTTTCAGAATGCGCTGGCGGCCGGGATTTGTCTGCTGGGGACAGCGGCCATTTTGATGACGGCGCGTCGTATGCGGGGAGTGGGGCGTGGATTGTCTGAGTTGTCTCCGGCGGCTGCGCTGACAATCGGCCTGTTTCAGGCTGTGGCGATTCTGCCCGGTATTTCACGGGCCGGCAGTACAGTGGGTGCCGGTCTGATGTGTGGTTTGCGTCCTGAGGATGCTGCCAGGTATTCGTTTTTTCTGGCAGTACCTGCGATTGGCGGGGCCTCGCTGCTCGAGTTGCTGAAGCTGCTGCGACAGGGCGACAGTACGGCTCCGGAATTTCTGCCAATGCTGGTGGGGATGGTGGTCAGCTATGTGGTGGGAGTGTTCAGTCTGCGGTCATTGATTCGGCTTCTGGCGGCAGACCGACTGCACTGGTTTGCGTGGTACTGCAGCACTGTGGGTGTGCTGACCATTGCCTGGCAGTTGTGGGCCGTCTGAGGGGTTGCTGATGTCGGAGTCGGGGATGCTGAAGATTGTGCGTGGAGCCTGTGGTCACGATTGTCCGGACACGTGTGCGTGGATTGCAGAAACGTGTGACGGGCGGGCTGTTCGCCTGTACGGGGACCCGGAGCACCCGTTTACTCGCGGTGTGCTGTGCGCGAAAGTGAACCATTACCTGGATCGGGTGTATCATCCGGATCGGTTGTTGTACCCATTGCGTCGCATTGGTTCGAAGGGTTCCGGTTGTTTTGAGAGGATCAGTTGGGAGTCGGCTCTGGAGCAGATTGCCGAGCGATGGAATCGGGACATTTCGGAATCGGGTGCGGAGTCAATTCTGCCCTTCAGTTCGGCGGGCAATCAGGGACTGATCCAGCATTCATCGCTGGATCAGCGTCTGTTTGCGGTTCTGGGGGTCAGCCGTCTGGAACGCAACATCTGTGGTGCTGTGGCTCACGAGGGTCTTTGTGCGACGCAGGGGAGTGGCATTGGCGTCAATCCTGAGGATCTGATTTACAGTCGGTATATAGTGCTGTGGGGCACAAACACGATTGTCACGAATCTGCATCTGTGGCCGGTGATCGAGGAGGCTCGGCGACGGGGTGCCCGGATTGTGGTGGTGGATCCGATTCGGACGCGGACGGCAGCGGCGGCTGACTGGCACATTCCGGTGCGACCGGGGTCGGATACTGTTCTGGCGCTGGCGATGATGCATGTGATTATTCGCGAGGGGCGGGTTGATCACGATTATGTCTCGCGGTATGCGACGGGATATGAGCAGCTTGTGAAGCGAGTATCCGAGTTTTCACCTGAAGCTGCGGCCGCTGTTACCGGCGTGAGTGCTGCGGATATTGAGCGTTTTGCTCTTGAGTATTCGGCGGCCGAACCGTCATTGCTGCGACCGCTGATCGGGCTGGAGCATCATCGGAACGGTGCGATGATGTTTCGGGTGTTGTCCTGTCTGCCGGTGTTGACGGGAGCGTGGCGTCATCGGGGTGGTGGGCTGGCTCGTTCAACGGGTGCCTTTCAGTACTCCATGCTGAACATGGACGGTTTGCTGTTGCCGACGCTGGGTGAGGGTTCCGTCAGAGTTCTGAATATGCGTGATCTGGGGCGGGATCTGTGCAGTGATTCGCTGTCACCTCGGATTCGTTCGCTGCTGATTTACAACAGCAATCCTGCGGTCAGTCTGCCGAATCAGCAACTGGTAAGAGCAGGGTTGCAGCGGGACGATCTGTTTACAGTGGTTCACGATCTGTTTCTGACGGATACGGCGAGGTATGCGGATCTTGTGTTGCCAGCGACGAGTCAACTGGAGCATCTGGATCTGGTGCCATCGTGGGGGCATCACTATGTGTCCCTGAATCAGCCGGCAATAGAGCCACTCGGAGAGTGTGCAGCGAATACGGAGTTTTTCCGCAGGCTGGCGCGAGTTCTGGGGCGGGAGGAAGTGTTTCTGTATGATTCGGACGAGCAGTTGCTGCGGACTGCACTGCAGACGGACCATCCCATGATGCGGGGTATTACGTTTGAGCGTTTGTCTGAGTGTGGCTGGTTGCACCTGAGCCATGCGGAGGACTGGCGACCATTTGCGGAGGGCGGTTTTCCAACACCGAGTGGTCGTGCGGAACTGTGGTCTGCTCAGTTGGAGTCGCGGGGGTTGGATCCACTGCCGGGGGCAGGGGAAATTCGCAGGGGTGAATCTGGCATGCTGCAGTTGATTTCGGGAAAGACGCTGCACTATCTGAACACCGGCTATTCGCATCAGGAGCCTCATCGCAGGCGCGAGGGAATTCTGCAGGTTGAAATGCACCGGCTGGATGCGGAGTTGCGGGGTCTGCAGGATGGCGAGAGTGTGCTGGTGCGCAGTTCTCAGGGTGAAGTCCATGCGATCTGTTGTATTTCTGAGCGGGTGCAGAGTGGAGTTGCGTGGATGCCATTCGGAGGTCTGCAGGACGCTCGTGGGATGTCGCGGCATGTCAACAATCTGACACCGGAGGAGCCCACGGATTGGGGTGGTGGCAGTGGCTTTTACGACACATTTGTGGAGGTCCTGCGTGCAACAGAGAGCGTTTCTGTTTGAGGTTTCGGGCTGACGATGGTCTGTCAACCGCAGGGTGCCAAACTTTCGCAGAAACCGACAAAAACAAGTCAAAACATACTCATCTCTTATGCAGGCAAAGCTTTGCGAAAAGCCCGACCGGGCGGGGCTCAGAAATCACTGACAGTCATTTGACACTCTGTTGTCACAGGGTAACATCGGCGGCGTTGAGTGAGCATGTCGGGCGTGGCATCTGCGGCCCTGTCCGACGATTATCCTGTCAGTTCCCCAGTCTGTACTCGAAGACGATCCCCTCGTCGTAGCATCTGTGTGTGTTCGCGGGTTCCTTTCTGCGAGGAATCCGGGGACATTACGGTTGTGGTAGAGTGCGCGCTGGCTAAATGGAGGGGGCGCATGACGCTGCCCGTACGTCACGACGACACCGTTCGATCTCGTCGAAAATCCCGTTCTGCTGTTCAGTCGCCACCGACTGAGGCGCCCATCCGCGCTGCGGTTGGTGTGGCTGAGGGCGGTCCGGAGCGGGAGCGAAAGGCTCCTGCAAGGTCCAGTGCTCTGCGCATAACGACTGCGCCAGCGATAGCGGCGCAACCTGAAGATGTGGTCCGGACAGCAGTTGGTGAGCAGAATTACCAGCACTGGTTCAGTCGCAGTTGTCGTCTGCAGGTTTCCGGTGAGCGTCTATTGATCCGCGTGCCGAATCCTTTCATTCTGAACTGGATGCTGAAGCGATTCAGGACTGAGTTGTCGGTGGCTGCTCAGCGTCTGCTTGGTCCGTCCGGTGTGTGTCACTTTGAGGTTGATGCAGCGTTGTCCGGAGCCGGGGAATCGTCCACGGCCACTGAGACTGTTTCGGTGGAAGTCGCAGGTGGTGGAGCGAGTGTCGTTCGTCCTCTGCCCGAGCGTGCGGCAGCTGATCAGCCTGCTCCGCTGGCAGTGGCGGAAGTTGGAGCGACGGCCCGCAGGCTGGCGCCTCAGAAGGCGGAGTCATCGACATCAGAGACAGCGGGTCGCCGTCGTTTCCGGGACTTTTCGTCCTTTGTAACCGGTGAATGCAACAGCCTGGCTGTCCTCGCGTCCCGACAGATCTGCGGAAATCCCGGGCAGAAATTCAACCCGCTGTTCATCTATGGCTCCACAGGGACCGGGAAGACTCATCTTCTGGAGGCCATCTATTCGCAGATGCGTGCTGATCAACCGAAGCTGAGGACGATGTATCTGACGAGCGAAGCGTTCACCAATTACTTTACGGCTGCACTTTCGGGTCGTACGGTGCCTTCTTTCCGTCAGAAGTTTCGCAATGTTGATGTGCTGATTGTTGATAACATTGAATTTCTTGACAACAAGCGTGCCACGCAGGAGGAGTTTCTGCACACGGTGGTGCAGGTGATCGAGCACGGCGGGCAGGTGGTAATTTCTTCGGATCGTCATCCGAAGATGCTGACGAAGCATCGTGAAGAGCTCACCACACGATTTCTCAGTGGTCTGGTGTGTCGCATGGAGGATCCGGATGAAGAGACCCGGCGGCGGCTGATTCATTCGTTATCGATTGGCTGTCAGACGGTGTTTTCTGCGGGTGTGGTGGATCTGCTGGTTCGTCGCGGTGGCCGCGGTGCTCGCGAACTGCAGGGGGCAGTGAATCAACTGCACACATTTTCTCAGTTGACGGGTCGCAGGATCACCGAGAGTGTTGTGCGTGAGATGCTGGGCGGGCTGCAGGACGAATGTCGCAGGCTGATTCGGATCAGTGATGTTGAAAAGGCTGTGTGTGAGGTTTTTGGCGTGTCAGCGACGGATCTGCGTTCTGCGTCCCGCCGCAAGGCTCTGGCAGTTCCTCGAGCGATTGCAATGTTTCTGTCTCGAAAAATGACAAAATGTGCTTATCGTGAGATTGGTGCGTGGTTCGGCGGCCGGGATCACAGCACTGTGGTCGCTGCGGAAAAGCGAGTGGCTGCGATAGTAGTTTCCGGTGAAGCTCCGGGGCTGCCGACACTGACATCGTGCAGGTCCATGTCAGATCTGATTGATTACCTTGAGCGACAGGTGTCCAGTATGGCATCGTAGGCTCAGGGTGATGTTTGCAGGGTTGCCTTTGCTGGCAGGTGGGTATCGAACCAGTCGACCAGTGCTTTCTCTGCCTGTTGCCCCTGTTCCCCTGAGAATCCGTGTGCAGCACCCTTCATAATGATCAGCTCGCATTTGGCGGAAGCTTTCTGCATGGCCTCATGGAACTTTTCGCTGTGGAACAGTGGGACCAGTTCGTCCTTGTCTCCGTGGACCAGCAGTGTGGGTGGGGTGCGACGGGAGACTGAGAGCAGCGGTGAGACATCCGGCGCCTGATCATCGGGGAATACGAGTGCGGGGAACGACTTGCTGAGCGTTTCGTGGTTGACGTAGACGCGCAGGTCCGTTGGTGGAAACCAGGCCACGACTGCCTGGACTCGGCTGGATGTCTTTTCCAGGTCGACTGCTGCATCAGGATCTCCATCATCGCCCATGGTTCCCAGTGCGAGAGCCAGATGTCCTCCGGCGCTGCCACCACAGACACCGATACGTTCGGGATCAATCTGATATTCGGCAGCATGCCTGCGGATATGTCGAATTGCGAGCCGTACATCGGCCACAGCTTCCGGAACCTTGAACCAGGGGCTGCTGCCATGCCTGACGAGGAACAGTGTATAGCCGCGTTCCACGATTTTTTCGAACAGGTTCAGATTGCGCTGTTCGGGACGAACGATGGTTTCCGGTGGTGCCCAGATTGAGACCCAGCCGCCGCTGACCATGAACAGCACGGCAGCGCCATTTGGGTTGCGTGTGGGGCGGACGACATCATAGGTAAGGGCCAGTCCCGCCTTGTGGCTGTAGATGACATCCGGTCGAACGGTGCGCCAATCCTCGGCGCTGACTGAGGTAATGGCGGTGGTTGCCGGCAGCAGAAGCAGCAGGACGATGACGTTGCGCAGTTTATTCATGGGGAGAGCTTCCGGATGGGGTGCGGAATCATGTGGTCAGGGAGAGCCGCTGAGCATCGCCATCGGCAGAATCTGCCGATCGTTGAATCGGCGAGCCGTCATTTGCGGCTGTTTTTGCCGATTGGGCCATGTTTTGGGCAGCTTCTGAGAGCGACTGTATCGATTCCGGCCACAGGATCAAGACCATCGGCGGGCGGGGCTCGTTAAACTGCCGTGGGTATTCCGGGGGTGCCGGACCTTGTTTTGAATCGGCAGGCTGCTCGGTCAGGGAAGTGAGTCATGGAAGCGCATGCGTTTGACAGCACTGGTGGTTCTTCTGTTGTTCGACGACGTCTGGGAAGGGGTCTGAGGGCCCTGCTGGGGAGCGGTGGAGATGCGGAGGGTGCGGAGGGAAGTGGCATCATTCCGATGCATCAACCCTCAGCAGCTCCGGCGCCGGGCACGGACGATATTGCTCTGGAGATGATTGAACGCAGCCCTTCGCAGCCTCGCAGGGACTTTGATCAGGCAGCCATCGATGAGCTGGCCGACAGTATTCGGCGTCATGGCATGCTGCAGCCGATGCTTGTCAGGAAGCGAGAGGATGGCGAGCCGGGCTACCAGCTGATTGCCGGTGAGCGACGCTGGCGAGCCGCTCAGCAGATCGGCCTCGAGCGTGTTCCGTGTCGTGTCATTCAGTTTTCGGATCGGCAGGCATCCGAGGCTGCGCTGGAGGAGAATCTGAAGCGTGAGGATCTGAATGTTCTGGAGAAGGCACTGGCATTTCGGGAGTATCTGGATCGATTTGGTGGGACGATTGAGGATCTGGCTCGTCAGTTGAGCATGAGCCGAGCGAACGTCAGCAATATCATGAGGCTTCTGGAGTTACCGGAGCCAGTGCAGCAGTTGGTCAGATCGGACCGGCTGAGTGCCGGTCACGCTCGCGCTATGCTGCCCCTGTCCACAGCTCAGCAGGTACTGCTGGCTGAGCAGATCGAAAAGGATCAGCTTTCGGTGCGCAGAGTTGAGGAGATCGTCAGGGAGCTGCTCAGTCAGCCGGAGTCGGCTGTGGAGACGGACTCTGCAGAGGAACCGGTCATGGGCGAACCCCCGGAGCCTTCCAATCATGTGCTGTCACTTCAGGCGGCATTACGAGACGTGCTGGGGGCGAAGATTGAGATACGATTGCGAAAAAATGACGCTGGACAGATAGTGATACACTTCCGCGGCAATGATGACTTCGAGAGGCTGGTCGGACGTCTGCGGAAGGCGTCCTGACAGCAATTACGGTGATGAGTAATTCGGAACAGGATCTCACTGTTGCTGTGTCAGCGCATTCCGTGGGGGCTGTTGTCAGGCTGCATGTACAGCCTGGGGCACGCCGAACTGCGTTCTGCGGTCTGCATGGGGAGCGTATTCGGATTGCGGTCGCGGAGCCGCCCGAGAATGGGCGAGCCACAGCGGCTGTACTTCGTCTGCTGGCTGAAAGCCTGAATCGGCCAGTGTCAGCAATCACGCTGCTGCGAGGCCAGACCAGTCGTCAGAAGGATTTGCTGGTGTCGGGGATGACGGTACCTGAGGTTTTACAGCAGTTGCAGGATTCTGTGGATCGAGGCTGAGTGACTGTCTCTTCTGCCCACGTGTCAAAGCCTGACCCGTTTGGCTGGCGTTTCCGTGAATGCGAAAAGCCCGCGGGATGCGCGGGCTTTTCAGGCAGATTGCGAGGCACCGGAGGTTGTTTACTTCAGGGAACCTTTTTTCAGGGCATCGCCACTGATTTCAACGGGCTTCTGGGGATTGTCTCCGGCCTTCACTTTGACGGTGTACTTGCGATTGATGTAGCCCACCTTTTCGTGCCAGATCCTGAATTCGTGGTCTCCCGCGGGCAGATTGGGGATGGTGAACTTTCCGTCAGCGTCCGTAACGGCTGCGTAGGGATGGTCAACCGCCAGCCAGTAGGCATTCATCCATGGGTGGAAGTCACAGGCAACTTTGAATGGCAGGATTTCGGCAGCCTTGATGGCGATTTTCTGGCCGCTGCCTTTGGCTGTTGCCGGGGCGATCAGCACATTGGTGCCTGCGTTCTTGAGAGGATAGGTGTGGGTGTTGTGGGCCACAGCATCGCTGGAAATCACTTCCACGGTCTGTCCGGTTCGAGCGACCAGAGCGTGCGGGATGAAAAGGCAGTTCTTCTGGTCAAAGATGACGGTGGCAGGGTCCGCGGTTTTGAGGTCCGGATGAATCGTTTTCGGTGCCTTGGACAGATACACGAAGACGTTGGCCAGCCCCTTGTTGGTGGCATTGATGACAATGTCATCCTTGAAGGTATCAGCAGCAGCGCAGACTTCCTTGTCCTTAATGTCTGCACCCTGTTTGTGCAGCAGTTCCGCAGCCGGAACGTTACCAGTGACAACCACCTGGCCGGTGACTGTTCCCCAGTCGTCAGCTGTGACTGAGGCGAATGGAATGGCGGACAAAATCGCCGACAGCAGAATTTTCTTCATGGTTCTTTCTTCCCGGGTTGCCCTGACTGGTCACATCAGCAGTGTGGTCACGTCTCTGCAGGACCGAACCTGCATCCAATTTGGAACATACCGTGCGACAGTGCTGTTGTTCACTGAATTTATAGGTCTGAATCGGCAGGAAGTCGAATGCCAGTTTTTTTCATCGCTGATGCCGGAGCGGTTTGCCAGTGTTGGGAGTCTGCTGAAGCGACGATGGATGGGTTTGGGAAAGAGAATCCGGTGAACTCAATGTTCCGGGATTTTTCTGGAAATTCTGCAGAACAGGCTCAGCGGCTGCTGCTGGTGGAGATGCGCGTGATGGCCCTGCAGTGTCGGCTGGATGCTTTTTGCAGGTACCGGCCCATTCTGTTTTTTCAGTACATCTGACCGTGACCGCCCGGTTCAAAAGCGGCCGGATAATGGCTGATCTGCGGCTGTTGCTGATCTTTGGGCCAGATTATGGAGATCACGTCGAGTCGACACCGTCTTTCGAGGCGGTTGTTTTGTTTGAGCCATGCCAGTGCGGCTCGGGACATACGATTCTGGCGTTTTCGATCCACGGCCTCGAACGGCTGCCCGGCGTGTTCGGAGGACCGTGTTTTGACTTCCACAAAGACCGTAGTGTCACCGTCTTCGGCGATCACATCGATCTCGCCGAAGTTGTTTCGATGTCTTGTGGCGAGGATTTTCAGGCCTTTTGCGCGAAGAAACTGCACGGCAGCTTTCTCACCCTGGCTGCCCAGCCTGCCGGATTCAGATTCAGCCATCGGTGGAATCCTCAGCTGAGAATTTCCGAGAGAACTTTGCCGTGGACATCCGTCAGTCGCATGTCCCGGCCGCCGAACCGGTAGGTCAGCCGTTCGTGGTCGACTCCCATCAGGTGCAGCATTGTGGCGTGCAGGTCATGGATTTCCGCGCGGTCCTGGACAGCCTTGTATCCGAATTCGTCGGTTGCACCGTAGATTGAGCCGCCGCGGATTCCTGCTCCGGCCATCCACAGCGAAAAACCGAACGGGTTATGATCGCGACCGTCACTTCCCTGCGCGAAGGGGGTTCTGCCGAATTCGCCTGACCAGACCACCAGCGTCTGATTCATCAGGCCGCGCTGTTTCAGATCCGTCAGCAGAGCAGCAATGGGTTTGTCGACGGAACGAGCGTTCTTTGTGTGTCCATCAACCAGATTGCTGTGTTGATCCCAGCGGTCTCCGTTGCCCGCCGGGCAGGTGAGTTCAATGAATCGGACTCCGCGTTCGACAAGTCGCCTGGCGAGCAGACATTCTTTGGCAAACGTGCGAGTATTCGGGAACTGGTCGGACATACCGTAGAGATCCTGAGTTTCCCTGGTTTCATTGCTGAGATCCATGAGATCAGGAACGGCGAGTTGCATGCGGGCTGCCAGCTCGTAGTTGCGGATGGCGGATTCCACCTGGTCGTCATGCCCGTATCGTTCAGCGGACGCGAGGTCCAGCGAGCGGATCAGGTCCAGTTTGCGGCGCTGCAGTCCGGCGGATGTCTCCTGCGGTCTGATGTCGGAAACAGACGGATCACCGAGTCCGAATACCGAGCCCTGGAAACTGGCGGGCAGGAAGCCACTGCCGAAGTTGTCGAGTCCTCCGGGGGGTATCAAACCGCCGTTAAGAATCACGAAATGCGGCAGATCCTGGCATTCCGAACCGAGACCGTAACCAAACCAGGCACCCATGGAGGGGCGTCCCTGCAGCCCTGAGCCAGTGTGCAGGAAATAGTTGGCATTGGTGTGTTCGGGGAAGGCTGAGGTCATGGATCGAACAACGGCCATGTCGTCGACATGGCGGGCGATTTCGGGAAACAGGTCACTGACTGGTATTCCACTTTGACCGTAGTTCCTGAACTTCCAGGGGCTGGCGAGTGTATTGCCGATGTTGTTGAACTGTGTGGGTTCGATCTTTGTGGGGAACGGCTGACCGTTGCGGCGATCAAGTTCCGGCTTCGGGTCGAACGAGTCAACCTGTGAGACACCGCCGTCCATGTACAGGAAGATGACGCTGACAGCGCGGGGCGGGAAATGGGTTCGTTCACCGACCTGCGGGCTGTTGTCCTGGGCCGTTGCGGGCGAGGCTGCTGACAGCAGGTGAGCCGCTGCCACCGAACCGAAGCCGCAGGCAGCCCGGCTGAGGAGAGTTCTGCGGGAACGACTGAACGGGCTGACGCACTGATGTTCTTCACGGGCCATGAGTGTGCCTTTACTGATTTGCAGCTGCATGGGCTGACAGATGCCGGCCCCGCCGGTCTTATTGTCACGGCAAACATGGCCGCTGGCAATACTGCAGGCGTAAAACAGCCTGACCTTGACCGGATCAGGCGAAAATGGTCGATTTTGCCGAACTGGAAATAGCCAGCACGGCGGGATGGCGAATACGGCGTTCCACAGAGATGGCATAGAAGTGCTCGACAACACCCTCAAGTTCACCTGCCAGTTGCACTTCATACTGTCGGCAGATTTCATCAGCGATAGCCAGTGTTCCCGGGAACAGGCCCTCACCGGTCTGCCCGAATGCCTTCAGCAGCGCCTTGTCGTCAAACTCGCCACGGATCACGGGTGAAATCTCATGTGATTCCAGCCATGATTCCAGTGATCGTCGCAAAGCGGTATTTCGACCTGGCAGCAGCAATGGAATGCGGTTCAGTGAGGCTGGAAAATCCCGGCGGACTCGAGCCACCAGTTGGGGTGTTCCAAACAGCCCAACTCCGGATTGCCCCAGCAGGTGATTGAAGGCGCGGATGCCGCCTGAGGGTGTCAGTGGGGCATCTGAGAGCACCAGATCGAGCGACTGTCGTCCCAGCTCCGTCAGGAGTGTTCCGAGGTCGTGTTCCACACACATCAGTCGCAGGTCGGTCGACAACTGCAGGGCAGGTTCCAGCAGTCTGCGAACCATCAGCTTGGGCATTGCATCAGCGACCCCAACCACAAATTTGAAGCCGGTGGCTGATTCTCCGGTTTTGAGCAGATCCGTCATTTCGCGACCGAGTGAAAAAATCTGCTCCGCATATCGAAAAACCGTGCGACCTGCATCTGTAAGTTCGAGGCGTCTGCCACTGCGGCGAAACAGCTTCTGTCCCAGTGACTGTTCGAGTTGATGCAACTGCGTACTGATGGCGGGCTGGCCCACGTGCAGCAGTTGAGAAGCCTGCTGAATTGTGCCCTCGCGGGCAACCACCCAGAAGTAATGCAGATGATGGTAGTTCAGCCATGTCATAGGCAGAATCTCGATTTGATTTTATCAAACAATCAATTCAAAACTTTGAATTAGTCAAATCTTATTGCGGCCGTATTGTGTTGTCGATGCTGGTTTGCGTGAAACTCTGTGACTTTTGTTTCGGGAGTTGAGAGATGCAGGATCGCATGCTGACGGGCGGCAGTCCCTACCTCAGAGGGGTTCCGTTTTCGGATGAGTTGAGTGTGGCAGCTGAGCCGTTGCTGCAGCGACTGTCGTATCGTCGTCGGGCACTGGAAGCCGCGACGTCGACTCGCGGCGCTCAGCGGAAGGAACTGTTGATGCTGACATTACGGGAAGGTGTTCAGGGAGGCAGTTTGTCTTCGGACCACTACCGTTCCGGGCCGTTGCGTGCTGACGATGTGGACTGAAGGAAGGGCAGGGCAAGTGGCGTGTTTCGGGTGAACACAACAGGTTTGAGAAAGGTTTCTGCGATGCGTGTACAGATTGTGGAAGATGGTGTGAGTCTGAAGTCTGCTCAGAGGGAATTCGTTGAGCGGCGACTGCTGTTTGCCTTCAGTCGTTTTGACGAACGAATTCGGCAGATTGTGGTGTCCTTTTCGGATGTGAACGGGCCACGTGGGGGACCAGGCCTGCAGTGTCGGCTGAATGTTTCGGTTATCGGCTGCAGTGATCTGCTGGTGACTTCGGCAGGTGAGACACTGGAGGCTGTGGCTGCGGAGTGTGCAGCTCGTGGCAGCCGAAATCTGGCTCGTCGGCTGGTTCGTCGTCGTGCCGGAAGACGTGATGGCAGTGCGGCGGTGTCTTCCGTGCGAGGGCGCTGATTTTTGGGTACGCAGTCATTGGCTTGAGAGGACTGGCGGACCGGATTTTCGGGGATCCTGAAAGGGGCGGGTGTGTCATGATCACAGGTTGGGCATGGGTGGGATTTGGAGTATTTCTGCTGCTCATGCTGTCTGCGGATCCGGGGATCTGGCATCGCAAGCCCCGAGTACCGGGATTTCGGGAAGCGGTTCTCTGGAGCTTTGTCTGGGCAGCGCTGGCACTGATGTTCACAGGGGGGTTATTTCTGTGGGCAGGCAGTCGTACGGCGACCGAGTTCCTTGCAGCGTGGCTGATTGAAAAATCTCTGAGCATAGACAACGTGTTTGTCTTCACATTGATTTTTCAGGCCATGCTGGTGCCTCGTGAGCTGCAGCATCGGGTATTATTCTGGGGGGTGTTTGGCGCTCTGCTGATGCGTTTTCTGATGATCATGGCAGGTCTGGAGTTGCTGGAAAAGGTGCACTGGCTGGTATATCTGTTTGGGGTACAGTTGATTATTGCGGCTGTGGGAATGGTAAGGTCCGGGGGGGGACTCAGACGCTGCGGGTTCCGTGGGTGATTCGTCGTCTGCAGTTGTGGGTACCTTCGACAAGTGAGTTGAGTGGTGACCGGTTCTTTGTGCGCAGTGCAGGTGGGCTAATGGCGACACCGCTGCTGTGGGCCCTGCTGATGGCGGAATGGTCGGACCTGGTATTTGCGATTGATTCCATTCCGGTGGTGCTGTCCGTATCGCGTGATCCGTTTGTGGTTTTTACTTCAAATGCATTTGTGATTCTGGGGATCATCCTCTGCATAGCGCTGACGTTCAGAAGGGGGGCTGTTCGAATTCATCAGGTGGCAGGCTGACACTGCGGGGCTGCTGTCGGGCGTTTGAGGATTGCAGGGCTGTCGGCAGTGCTGCTGTCTGATCTGCGGAGTTTTCCTTACTGATATGTTCCTCCTGCAGTGCCTGGCCGGGATCTTCCTGCATTTCAAACAGGAAGCGTGATGGCATGGAGTCACGTCGTCGTCCCCATTTCATCCGGGTTTTGCTGCGGGTGAGGGTCAGATGATCCATGGCTCGTGTGATCCCCACGTAGGCCAGTCGACGCTCTTCGGCAATGGCCTTTTCCGTATCTTCCTCGATACTGCGTTTGTGTGGCAGGAAGCCTTCCTCCATCCCGACAAGGTAGACTCGGGGGAATTCCAGTCCCTTGGCTGAGTGCAGAGTCATCAATCGAACGGCATCCTGTTGTTTTTCTTCGCCGCGATCTGATTCTTCTTCACGATCCAGCAGCGCCATGCTTTCGAGGAATCCACTGAGTGTGGGCTGCTGATTTTTTTCGACGTACAATCCGATCGAGCTTACGAATTCCTCGAGGATATTCCTGCGAACTTCGCGTTGTGTTTCTTCCTTGTACTGTTTGTCAATTTCGCTTTCGTAATTGATTTCCTGCAGCAGCGAGCGTGCGAGGGTGGCCATTTCAGCCGGGCGTTCGTGCATGGCTGCGCTGTAGCGGCTGAGCAGGCTGCGGAAATCACGCAGGGCGGCACCGGCTTTTGTGCTGACGGTGCCGGTTCCTGATAATTGTTCCGAGACATCCCAGAAGGAGTTGCCGCTTTTGACTGCGGTCTGGATGATTTTTTCGGTGGAGGATTCACCGATGCCGCGAGCGGGGGTATTGATGATTCGCAGCAGGCTGACTTCATCTCGCGGATTATCGATGGCCTTCAGGTAAGCCATCAGATCGCGGATTTCGCGACGATCGAAGAACGATTGGCCTCCGACCAGCAGGTACGGAACTTTTCTGCGTCGCAACTCCTGCTCAAAAACCCGCGGTTGTTCATTTGTGCGAAACAGAATGGCGATCTGCCTGGGTCGGATTCCCAGTTCCTGCACGAGGTAGGAAATCTCCTGAACGACATTTTCGGCTTCTGCAGTTTCATCGTCGAAGACCTGCATGCGGACTCCGGAGGCCGACTGTTTGTGTGCAATCAGTGTTTTGTCGTGTCGCTGGCGGTTGTGTCGCACGAGTCGATTGGCGCATCCCAGAATATCGGCGGTGCAGCGATAATTGTTTTCGAGCCGAACAGTTTTTGTGCCGGGGAAATGACGCCCGAAGTTGATGATGTGCTCAACCTCCGCGCCGCGCCAGCCATAGATCGACTGGTCATCATCTCCCACGACACAGAGGTTACGGTGAGGTTTGACGAGCATTTCGATGAGTCGGAACTGCACGCCGTTGGTATCCTGGTATTCGTCGATCTGGACATGGTCGTAGCGTGACTGGAATTTCTGCAGGGCAGCAGGGTGTTCTGTCAGCAGTTTGACGGTGAGCAGCAGCAGGTCGTCGAAGTCGACGGCACCGGCTGCACGGAGCAGTTTCTGATATTTTCGGTAGGCCATCGCTGCCAGAGTATCGTGTGGTGACTCTGTGTGGCTGGCGGCCTCTGAGTCTTCTATACCGAGCATTTTCCAGCGACTGATTCGGTTGATCAGGTCAGAGGGCTTAAAGGCCGCATCTCCGATGCGGATATCGCGGAGGGCGGTGCGAGCCGCAGATTCCTGATCACTGCGATCATAGATGGCAAATTTTTTCGGGTAACCCAGTCGATCGATCTCTTCCCGCAGGACTCGTACGCACCACGCATGAAAGGTCGAGACTTCAGGTCGCAGTGAGACTTTTTTTCCGATCAGCCCAAGTGCCCGTTCGCGCATTTCGCGGGCAGCTTTGTTTGTAAAAGTGACTGACAGAATGCGATCCGCTCTGATGCCATGGGCGATCAGGTTCGCCATGCGGAAGGTGATCACGCGAGTTTTTCCGGTACCGGCGCCTGCGAGGACCAGCAATGGTCCCTGCAGAGTGGAGACGGCCTCGCGCTGAGAAGGATTCAGACCTGCAAGACTGAGCATGGATCGGGCGAAGGGTAGGGGAGACAAAGCAGAGGCTGCACAGGAGACCGGCAAACCCTGTACCTGTCAGCTGCGGTTTTCCGTCGTCGGCGCGAATCCTCGACGCATGGTATTTTCGGAGATATTGACGGGAATTACAAACTGCAGCAGGTAATCCGGTCCACCGGCTTTGCTGCCGATACCGGACATGCGATAGCCACCGAACGGATGTCGCTGGACGAGAGCTCCTGTAATTTCGCGGTTCAGGTACAGATTTCCGGCCTGCAACTCTGCTCGAACGCGTCGCAGCGTGACCGGGCTGCGGCTGTAAACTCCTGCCGTCAGGGCATAGCGTGTGCCGTTTGCGACAGTGATGGCATCGTCGAGAGTGCGGACGCGAATCACGGCAAGAATTGGTCCGAAAAGTTCCTGCTGTGCCAGAGGAGCAGCGGGGTCCACGTTGGTAAAAATGTGGGGGCCGATATAGCTGCCCTGGCGGCTGAGTGGACCGGGATCCATAGCCAGCACCACCTGTCCACCGTGTTCAGGATCCACTTTGCGGATGAATTCCAGCAGTCGATCTCGTGATTCGTTGTCAATCACCGGACCGATGCGAGTTCCGGGATCTTCAGCCGGGCCGATCTGCAGGCTTTTTACCGCATCCGTCAGTCTCTGCAGAAATGGCTCATAGACGGATTCGAGGACGATGACTCGAGAACAGGCGGAACATTTCTGGCCGGAGTATCCGAAGGCACTGCGAACGACACCAACGACGGCTTCATCGAGATCCGCATCTTCATCGATGATGATTGCATTTTTGCCACCCATTTCGGCGATGACTCGCCGCACATTCCGCTGTCCGGACAGTGTTTCCGCAGCGGCGTGGTTGATTTCGAGGCCAACAGCCTGAGATCCGGTGAAGGCCACAAGGTCAACATCGGGGTGTCGAGTCAGGACCGGCCCGATGTCTTCGCCGATACCGGGGAGAAAATTCACAACGCCGGCAGGAATACCGCAATTGCGAACGATTTCCATCAGTTTTGCCGCAACGACGGAAGACTGCTCAGCCGGCTTCATGATGACAGTGTTGCCGGTGACAATTGCGGCCAGCGTCATGCCGGTCAGGATGGCGAGCGGGAAGTTCCATGGCGAGATGACAGCACAGACTCCACGCGGGCGGTACACGTAGCTGTTTTCTTCACCTGGGAAGTCACAGCGACGAGGTTCGGACAGGCGTAGTGCTTCTCGGGCGTAGTAGGTGCAGAAGTCAATGGCTTCAGCGACATCCGCGTCGGCTTCCTGCCAGGGCTTGCCCGTTTCGAGGATGATCCATGCGGCCAGTTCAAACCGTCTTTCGCGCATCTCTGCAGCAATCAGTCCGGCGTATTCAATACGGGATTCAACCGGAACGCGGGACCATGGCTCAAAGGCCCGCCGCGCTGCGGCGATGGCGTCTGCCGTCTGATCATGGCTGGCAGAGGAGATTTTTCCGATGATTTCGGAAGTTTTTGAGGGATTGCGCGAGATCAGTGTGGCTCGGGTGTCGCACAGTTTTCCGTCGATGACGAGTGGATAGGTTGCACCGAGGTGGTCGCGGACCCATGCAAGTGCCTCCTGCATCGCTTCGCGGACTTCGGGTCTGGAGAAATCGCTGAGCGGCTCGTTGACAAATCCAGCCTGCGGCGGATCGACGACTGGAGGTTCGGCAGCGGCGTGGCTTGATGGCTTCATGAGCAGACTCTCGACGGAAATACTGTCGGTGAAACTCTGGCGGAGAAAAGATTCATTGGAGGTGTTCTCAAGGAGCCTGCGAACCAGGTAGGCCATGCCCGGGATGAGTTCTCCGAAGGGGGTGTAAATTCGGACGCGATGTCCGCGTTTTCGGAACAGCTGCGCCTGCTGGTCGCACATTCCATACAGCATCTGAATTTCAAGTCCCTGCGGAGGAACCTGCAACTGTTCTGCCAGCGCCAGTCCATGAGCAAGACTGCGCAGATTGTGGCTGGCGAGGGCTGGTCGCAGCCACTGTCGATTCTGCAGCAGTACCGCCGTCAGGCGTTCAAAGCAGTCGTCCGACTGCCACTTACGGCGATACACGGGAACAGGCCAGCCACGATACTGAGCCACAATGTTTTCAAAATCCCAGTAGGCTCCCTTGACCAGTCGGATGGTGATCGGAGTTCCGCGGTTGCGGGCCCATTCGAGCAGGTTCTGCAGATCGTCATCAGCAGACTGCAGGTAGGCCTGCACCACGATGCCACAGTCTGCGAAATCCCGGAATTCCGGTTCCATCAGAACTCGCTGAAAGATTTCACGAGTCAGGAGGCGGTAGTCGTTCTGCTCCATGTCGAAGTGCACGAAAGCATGACGTTCCCTTGCCATGCGAAGGATGGGGCGCAGTCGTGCTGCGACACGACGGAACGAACCTTCGGTGTCGACAGGTGCAAACTGGCTGTCGAGAGCTGATAACTTCAGGCTGACATTCAGACGCGGGATGTGGCCGTGTTCGTCACAGTCGAGTTGAGGATCGTCGGGCAGGGCATTCACTTCGGTGGACAGACCCTCAATCAACTGCAGATAGGCCTGCTGATAGCGGTCAGCATCCGCATTGCTGATGGTGGCTTCGCCCAGCAGATCGAGGGTGAAGGCCATGCCGGCCCTGCGCATGCTTCGCACGGACCGCAGTACCTCGGAGACATTGCTGCCGGCAATGAAGCGTCGGGCCATGCGAGCGGCGTTGATGCGGGCGTTGTACGCGAGAGCGCGACTGAGAATAGTGTTTCCCGAGGAGAGGTCCAGACCGAGGCGCACCGCCCAGGGCAGCCGGTCTCGAACTTCTTCGAAATACTCTTCCAGATGGCGAGCAATGGAGAGGTGGTCATGCAGCATTGGCAGGACGTCGACGAAGCGGAACATCTGCAGTTTTACGGCTTCGTCACCCATCGCCCAGTTCATCAGGCGATCTTCCCACCAGCGGGTCTGAAACACCGATGTGGACTGTCGACTGACCTCGGCGAACAACTGGCCGCCGATTTCCTGCGTCCGCTGCTCGAGCCAATCCTCAGAGCCGGCAGTGGTAGTCTTCTTTTTGGAGGACTTTTTCGCCATAAGTGAGTGGATTCGGGGTTGGCTGGCAGGATCCATCGACTTGCGGAGGACTGCCTGGGAAAAGGGGGCAAAAACACCGTTGACAGTTGCCCGAGACAGGGTGCGAGGACTGGTGATTCCCGCTCCGCCGGATTGCGGCGGAATCAACCCGGATTGTATGCTGTGCGAGGCGGAATGACAAAGAACGCTGTCTGCGTTTCTCAGTGGGCGCCTCGTCTGCCCGGCGGGAATCTGCAGAAACCCGTGAAAAATCGGATTTCAGCATTCCGAATGAGAGGCGTGCCGGACTGTTGAAATTGCTCGTGACCGCCATTCCTGCCTCCCACACCCATGCGAATCGGAGACTTTCATGACCCTGAACTCCCCAACCGCTGTTTCTGCCATGTCCATGACTCGCCGTTCACTCGTGGCGAAGGGCCTGGCATACGGGTGTGTCCCCGGACTGGTTGCGGGGTTGTCGGCAGAAGTTTCCGCAGCGTCGCCACCGGCCGCTCGCACTCGATTTGCCGTGTCGACCTACTCCTTCTGGCAGTTCAATCGTGACGAACTGCGGGACATCTTTCTGTGTCTGGATCTGGCGGCCGAGTGGGGCTTTGACGGTGTTGAGATTCTGCATCGCCAGATGACAGACGAAAGCAATTCCACGCTGCAGAAGATCAAGCAGCGGGCTTTTGTCAATGGGCTGGATTTGTGTGGATTTTCGACACATCAGGGATGGGTTTCGCCCGATGCCGATGTTCGCCGCATGAATACCGAGCACACAATTCGCTGCATCGAGCTCTCATACGCACTGGGTATCCCCACCATGCGCGTCAATACCGGTCGCTGGGGAACCAGTGGCAGTTTTGACGAACTGATGAAGAATCGGGGGATTGAGCCGGTGCTGCCGGGATATACCGAGGAGCAGGGTTTTGCGTGGGTGATTGAGGGGCTGACGCAGTGCCTGCCGGTGGCTGAACGCTGCGGCGTAACGCTGGGGCTGGAGAATCACTGGGGACTGGGACGCACGCCGGAGGGAGTGATGAGAATTGTCAGGGCGATCAATTCGCCGTGGCTTGGGACGACACTGGATACGGGCAATTTTCTGGAAGATCCATACGATCGTCTGGAGCAGATGGCGGATCAGGCAGTGCTGGTACAGGCCAAGACGTATTATGGTGGCGGTCTGTGGTATTCCCTCGAACTTGATTATCGTCGGATTGCGGAACTGCTGAAGAAGCACAGATTCGGGGGCTATGTGTCACTGGAATTTGAGGGGAAGGATGATCCGCGAACAGCGATTCCGCGCAGCCTGCAGATGCTGCGGGAGGCGTTCAGCGTATAGATTGTCTGTCCAGCCTGTGTTTCAGGCGAAGCGCATTTCCGACAACAGCCAGATCGCTGAGCGCCATGGCCACCGCAGCAATCAATGGCCCGCGCTGTCCCAGCATTCCCAGAGCAGCCAGCGGGATTGCGAGGCCATTGTAGAAAAAGGCCAGAAAGAGATTCTGGCGAATGACACGGAGGGTATCACGAGCGATCTGCAGGAACTCGGGGATGGCCAGCAGCCGGTTTCCTGGGACAATGACAGATGCCGCCTCCATTGCTGCGCCCGTGCCACAGCCGATGGCGATTCCCACAGGAGCGGCGGTGAGTGCTGCCGCATCATTCAGGCCATCGCCCACCATGATGGTACAGGCTGGGCTGGCGCGGAGGATTTCCAGTTTCTGCTCTGGTGACGCATCTGCAGTCACATCGGCAGGGGCAATTCCTGCCGCCTCGGCAATTGCCGCTGCAGCGCGAGGCCTGTCGCCGGAGAGCATGCGGACGTGGACTCCCATTTTCTGCAGTGCTGTCACGGCCGCCGTGGCATCGGGGCGCAGAGTGTCCTGCAGTTCCATGAGTGCGGCCGGAACGTTGTCGATGAGGATGCGTGAGGAAGCGTGTGCATCCCGTTCAATACGAACACTTTTTCCGTTCACGAGGGCCTCCACGCCGATTCCCGGAAACGCACGAAACTGGGTGGCCTGGGCCCATGTCAGTTCCTGTCTGCGGGCGGCCTCCACAACGGCATGGGCGGCGGGATGTTCGCTGAGTGTTTCCACAGCAGCTGCCAGTCGAAGCACATCGTGTGAATCAAATCCCGGCAGGACCTGCAACCGGATCAGTTCAGGATGTCCGCCGGTCAGAGTACCGGTTTTGTCGAAGATAATTTCGCGGGCTTTGCCGGCTCTTTCCAGTGCCTCTGCAGAGCGGATCAGAATTCCGCGCTGGCTGGCAGCTCCGGTACCCGCCATAACGGCCATGGGTGTGGCAAGTCCGAGTGCGCAGGGGCAGGAAATGATGAGTACGGAAACGGCTGCAGCGATTCCGCCGGATAAGTCTCCGGCCAGAACCCAGCCGACCAGAGTCAGCAGGGCAATTGCCAGCACTGTCGGTACGAAGACGGCAGCGATCAGGTCTGCCAGTCGCTGAACAGGTGCACGACTGGACTGTGCCTGTTCTACCAATCCAGCAATGCGGTCGACCGTGGTGTCGGTTCCGGGAACAGTTGCTGCGACCAGTAACTGACCGGTGGTATTGATGGAACCGGCAACGACATGGTCGCCCGGGCCACGCATCACTGGCAATGATTCACCGGTGATGATGGACTCATCGAGATCTGAAAGGCCCTCGAGAACCGTGCCATCGACCGGCACACGATCGCCCGGGCGAATGCGGATTCGACTGCCGGGCTGCACGTCCTCCAGCCGAGCAGTGACCTCTGTACCGTCGGATGCAACAACGCTGACGGTTTCGGGCTGCATGCTGAGCAGATCTCGGACAGCGGAGCCGGCTCGGCTGCTGACTTTGGCTTCCAGCCAGTGTCCAAGGCTGACGATGGCCAGCAGTCCGGCAGCTTCGCCAAACCAGGTGGGCTGGTTCAGATTCAGTGCCAGAATCAGGGCTGAAGAGAGCCACGCTGTACCGGCACCGAGTGCAATGAGCGTATCCATGTTGGCGGTGCGATTCAGGAGTGCCTGCCATGCTGATTTCAGAAAGCCGGGTCCGGTGATGAGCAGGACAAGTCCGGAACCAGCAGCCATCAGGAGTGGCATCCAGTCAGGATGCCAGTGCAGACCGGCAGCAGACCAGTGCAGCAGTTCCAGAGGCAGCCAGAGCGTCAGCCCGGCAATGGCTCGGCGCTTCCACCGTGTTTCGGCCGAATGCTGCTGCTGTTCGGTGGCTGAGACCGCAGCCCCGCTGAGTTCCTGCGTGCCGTCGAAGCCACGTTGACGAATTCGGGCGATGACTTCGTCCGCTGACAGTGTGGTGCTGACGCGTGCGAGTCCAGAAACAATACTGACAGTGGCACTGTGGATCCCTGGGTCAGCCTCGAGGGTGCGTTGCAGACCAGCCGCACAACCGGCACATGTCATTCCCGTGATGCGAAAACTGCTTGTTGGCGGGGGCGGGGCAGCGGACAGTATCGGAGCGGACTTCGACTGGCTGAGCATGGGTGACACTCCGCGACAGGCAGTTGCTGCGTGGACAAGGCAGCTTTTGCACGTCTGCTCTGAATTCTGCCTGCGCCAGTCGGAGTTTGAAAGCGGGTTGAGCTGAGGAGGTGGGAATTTCTGAGGTCTTTCACCTCAGCACTGACGTGGAAGGCCGTGGCAGAGCCGAGGGAACTGCGCGAAATGCCGGGGTGCTGGCTGGTACGGGTAGGTTGGAGCGGTCGGTGGAAGGGTTGGAATTGGGCTGCGGAAACGCTGCGGGTGCTGTTTCGCTTTCGTAGTTGGCAGTCTCCGGCTGCAATTGGTTTGTTTCGGGAATGCTCTGATTGCGGCGTTGAACGGGTGTGGTGGCTGGCTGAGCCAGTGCTGCGAGGTCTGCGGGCAGTACTGATGGCGTGACGATGGAGTCACCGAGCGGAACGATTCGGGGATCGGCACAGTATTCAACGATCACCATGTCGTCACGGACGTCGAGGATTGGCAGCGGCAGGTCGGGAATTGCGAGCAATTGGTTGCGTCCGGCCCAGTAGATATCTCCGCTGCGCAGATCGACAAACCATGCCCGTCGACTTTTGCCGCTGAGGACGGATCCCGTAAAGCGGCAGGCTTCAGCTGCAGTCATCCCGAGTGGCTGTGGTTCGGGAGTGGATTCCGGGGGGGCAGGTGTTTCAGCATTCGGATGATCGACACTGGCGATTGGGTCGACGGGAGTCAGGGGTTCGGTCGTGATGGGCGGATCCGGAATGAGCTCTGCCATTTGTCCGGTGAAGATATTGTTTTCTGTGAGTGTGGCGAGCAGTGTGGAATCGGGATCCGTCGTTTCCGGGTTTGTCGGGATGCTGTCAATTGCCGGTGCATCGGGCAGTGCAATTGCTTCGATGCTGACAGCCAGCTGCAGCGAATCGTCAACTCCCATGCTGATGCTGGTAATCTGCAGGCTGGTCATGCGGTGCAGCAGTTGAGTGCCGGAGAAGCGATCGATGAAGTCAGCGATGGCGGCAGCAGAGCCTGTGCACTCGACAGAGAACGGCAGGCGATGTCCGAGGGCATCGTCGGGAATGGCCTGAACAGGGCTGACTGATGGCGTCTGCAGTCCGGCAGCCTCAAGTTGCTGTATCAGCCATGCCTGGTAGACAGCGGTGGCCTGTCCTGGATCGGCTGGCAGGCTGACGGCGCGTAACTGTTTCAGTTGCCGCACTGCATGCATCAGTCGCAATTCCTCAATGCTGCCGTTTTCGACGGCTTTGGCGGCGCTTTGCAGTTCCTGTTCCAGTCCGGCCAGCGGCTGGAGCAGTAGGGTGCTGCAGGATTCCCAGCCGACGGCGGAAGTCAGGCAGACAGCGGCGATGACAGCGAGGTATTTTTCGCGGGGTGAGTTCAGCATGTTATTGCTCCTGTGCCGCGGTGGTGTCAGCGGTATTTTCGTCAATGGCCGTATCTTCCGACTGCTGCAGGATCTGAGATTCGATAGTGAACTGGACCGGCAGCAGGCTGCCGGCGGGTGCCGGTCCGATACCGCTGGGGTGCAGGGCATAGTGTCCTGCATCGGCAAGGATTGAGGTGTTCAACTGCTGGACGACCTGCGGGTTGCGGGCCAGCCCCTCCACTCTCAGGACGCGTTCGGACGCATCGGAAATGTTCTCAAGCTGCAGTCGTGTAAGCAGCATCTGATCTCGCTCCGGAACCATCAGGGCGACATTTCGAATTTCGTCGGCGGCGTGCAGCGACTGCTGTTTCCATGCGTCGAGTCTTTCAAACTGCTGCAGAACAGGCAGGCCGCGACTGATCAGTTCCTGCTGTGCTCGCAGGCGTTCCTGTTGTTTGGCCAGTTGTCGGTGCAGATCCGTGCTGCGGTTCCAAAGCAACCATCCGGCAACGAGCAGCAGGCAGGCTGCAGCGACTGCCATGCGAATGCTGACTCTGTGGCGAACGGCAAAGGCTGGTGGTGCGGATCGGGACTGCTGCAGATTGCAGTGACGCTGCGGAAGGTACAGGGAATCGGCCAGTGCAAAAGCCCGTGGGCTGCGTTCATCGAACGGGCCGGGCAGGACGGTGACACCATGAGACTGCAGCAGTCCGGCGAGTGGACCGGCGTGTGAGCCGGATACAGCGAGGGGTATTTCGCCGCTGCCGCTGCGCCATGATTCCGGAAGTGTTTCCACCACTCGCTGCATCAGTGACAGGACAATCGATCCCATGCTGTCCGGGTCGCGGGCGAACTGTGCTCCTGTGGCCATGGATGCTACCGGCAGTCCGCCGCGGAAGACCACGACTTCAAGTTTTGAGCGGTTCATCTGCAGCGAAATACGGAATTCTCCGGGTGCCATGGAGGCTCCGCCGACAAACAGATCAGCAGGCGTCAGTACCGGTTTTTTCCAGCCAGCGAGAGCAGCAGTTTCAGCGATCACGGTGGCGATGCGGGCGGGAACCTGCAGCACAGTGACGTACAGAGTGTCGGTGACAATGTCGGGGTGCTGCAGAAAATCCCACTGTTGTGGTTCGGCTGACTGCTGTCGTGTTTCCAGTTGCAGTGAAATGGCTCCGGCCAGATCAGCGGATGCCGCAGCGGGAACCTGCAGAAGTCTCATTGTTGTCAGTTGTCGTGGCACCGACATCGCAGCGGGCCGACCAATCCACGAGTGCTGCTGCTGCAGGCTTCGCAGAAAAGTGGCTGTTTCCTGAGCCGAGGCCAAAGGGTCAAAATCTGCCGGCCACGGTTCAAAATGGGACTGCAGCAGCAGATTCCTGTCCGCATTTCGCTGAATGGCCGAAAAGATGATACCGGAGGTCGTCCAGTCTGCGACCGTGCAGGTGGTGATCGTCCCGGTGCGGCGATCGAGACTGAGTTTTTTCAGAAGGGCAGGGAGATTCATAGCGAGATTCCTGTCTGACTGTGACCTGCGGACATTCAGGCTTTGCTGAGTCCGGGGGTACTGATGCGAACCGATCCCGTCAGACGGTCAAGTGAGAGGGACAGGGAATTGCCGCGTGTATCGCTGAGCCTTATCGCTGTGGCGGAACATGTGCCATCGGGTCGGAAGATAATTCGCAGCACCTGACCATCGTCTGGTGGCTGACCTTTTTCAGGTTCTGGTTTCAGCCGAATGTCCTGTGGCAGTCGCAGGATTTCCGGGCGGTTCAATGGACGGTCGGGGCGAATCTGCAGGCTGGTTTTGTCCGACAATGACAGCACAAGCATCCAGCGTTCTCCGGACTGGATGCTGCGGAGCCGGGTTTCCGAGATCTGGTGTTGCAGGGCTGTGGCCGCGCGCTCAAGTGTCAGTCTCTGCTGCCAGCCACGCAAAGACGGCACCGTGATGGCAGCCAGAACTGTCAGCAGCGCAAGGACCAGCAGCAGTTCCATCAGGCTGAAACCGGAACGTGATGTGATTGAAGGATGTTTCCGTAGTCGATTCATTTCTGCCAGTTTCCGATGTCATCCTGATTTCCGTGAATCCGATCGGGGCCGGCGGAACTGACGTCAAAGGAATCGGTATTGCGAGTTCCCGGGCAACGATAGGCGATGGCGGTGCCCCACGGATCCAATGGTTCTTTTTCCAGGTAGGGGCCTTTCCATGCGGGATCTTTTCCGGACGGTCTGCGCATCAGGATCTGCAGTCCCTGGGCCGTTGTGGGAAAGTCACCGGCGTGATCCAGAGCGTACAATTTCAGAGCGTCGGCCAGTCCGCTGAGACTTGCGCGAGCCACATCTTCGTAGGCCCCTTTCTGCCGCCCAAGAATTCGTGGCACGACCATCGCCATAATGATTCCGAGGATACCCAGTACCAACAGGACTTCCATCAGGGTGAAGCCGAGGCGAGCGTTGTCTTTGGGTTTGTGCTGTGGCTTACGCGGGTGTCGAATGAGCATAGGAAGATTCCGTGTTGACAAACAGAAGCTGAAAGGGTCAGGTGAGGCCACTGCCCTCGAAGACAGGCATCAGCAGAGCAATGACCATAAAACCGACAATGACGGCCATGACCAGCATCAATGCCGGTTCCAGAAGTCTTAAGAGAACGTCCAGACGCTGTTGAGCTCTGGCTTCAAGTTTATCGGCCAGTTTGAGCAGCACTGCGGGAAGCCGATTGGACTGTTCGCCGACCGACAGCATTTCCAGAACATCGGGGGGGAAGCATCCGCTGGCAGCCAGCGGGCCTGACAGATTGCGGCCGGAACAGATACTTTCGGAGGCGGCCGAGATGGATTCTCTGAGGATCTGATTTCCGGCTGCCTGTCCGGCGATGGCCAGCGAGCGAATCATGGGTACGCCGTTCTGCAGCAGTGATCCGAGTACGCGGCAGAATCGAGCGATCGCAACGGAGCGGACCACTGGTCCGACAGCCTTCAGGTTCATCAGCAGACGGTCACGCGGGCGGGCCAGCCTGCTGAGCAGACCGCGGGAACGCAGGGTCATTGCGGTTGCTGCGAACAGCAGTGCGAGGGGTAAGGCCCATGTTTTCAGGAGATCACTGAGTTTCAGCAGTACCGTTGTGGGCCACGGCAGGCGTCCGGCTTCGCGCAATGAGGCGAACAGCGGTTCGAATTGTGGAACAAAAAAGATCAGCATTCCGGTGACAACGAGAGTTGCGACGGTGGCTAGCAGCAGGGGGTAGGCAGAAGCGCTGATGATGCGGCTGCGAATTTCTTCCTGTCGTTCGCGAACGGCGGCCAGTCGACGCAGCGATTCTTCGAGGAATCCGCCCTCTTCGCCGGCCTGAATCATGCTGATATCGAGTTGGGAAAACAGTTCGGGGCGAGCAGCGAGGGCTGTTGCCAGTGAGGAACCGTCTGCGATTTCCGCAGCGATGGCCACAAGAGTACTGCGGAGTAAGCGATCTGCAGACTGCTGGGAAAGCACCTGGAGTGCTTTGAGCAACGGGACGCCGGTTTCCAACTGGTCTGAGAGCAGTCCGAAAGAAGCTGCGAGTGCCGATGGGGAGATCCGCTGTTTTCTGAACTGGAGCGATCGCTGCTCGGAGAGCGACAGGGGAGTCAGATTGCGACCCGCAAGCGATTGCAGAGCTTCAGCGCGGCTGGGTGCCTGCACGGTGCCTGGCAGGCGAGCACCGGCGGAGTTGACCGCGAGATAACGAAACTGAGGCATAGCACAACCGCCGAACAACCGACCCTGATGCAGCAGAACGTCTCAATCTTCACCGTGGATGGAGGAAGACAAAGTGAAAATCGGGGTTTCCGGGGGCGGAAATGCGGGATGCCGGGAAATGAAGCGAGATGCTGCATTTCTGCAGCATCTCGCGGGGGGAGAGAGTTGTTTTCGGGCAACAGCGAGGATGCCAAATCACAACATGCCGGTGGATGGCCCGTGGACAAATCGCGGCAGCTGTCCGGGTCAGGGTACCATTTTTTCGGAGCAGCAGGCTCCCTCCACGGCCTTGTCTTTGCAGCAGGCATCGGCGGAGTCTTTTTTGCTGCAGCATGAACCCTCGGAAGCAGCAGCAGCGGCAGTGGAGAACCCCATTGGAGCATCTTCGATGTCCGCCAGAGCATCGTCCTTGAAGCCACTGTCCAGAGCCAGTCGCAAACCGAACCGCTGTCGTTCGGTTGTGCCGGCGATCCGCAGGCAGGTTTCGTGGATTTCTTCAACCGGCAGGCCGGAAGGAGCGGACGCCCAGCGATTGTAGCGATCGTTACCAATCACGATCATGGCAGCGTGCTGTGATCTGTCGGCATCCACTTCCGGATCAAGGTCATACATGCCCAGTGCACGTCGCACCAACTCCAGATCTTCAGGGGCTCCGGTGCAGAAGTGAATGTCGGCGAGTTCGGGCTGACCAAGAGCATCCACGGATTCTGCGTACTGTCTGAGCGTCTCCGGAGAATCGTGCTCCGGATCGAGGGTGATACAGACGAATTGGATGTTGTCCCGACCAAACTGGCTGGTCAGCGACTCGCGGATTTTCAGCATTTTGGAAATGGTGCCGGGACAGGAACCGGTGCAGCGAGTGTAGAACATCGCGAAACACGTCGTCCGATTACTCACAAGATCGGTCTTGAAGTTCAGTGATTGTCCATCCTGATTCACCAGCAGAACTTCGGGGAACCTGTCAGACGCTTTGACGCCCTTGAATTCCGGAATTGCCTCAGTGCCCAATTCCGTCGCTCGCTCCCGCAGGTGCTGGTACTGCAGTTTTGCAGTGGCGGGGCTGCGATCCAGCAGTGAAGTCAGACGTGCGGCGCTGGCCTTTGGAGTTGACGTCCCGAGCGAGGCGACAATCAGTCCTGTCAGCAGGATGGATGAGATAACGCAGAGTTCAAGCCTGAGTTTCATCATGATGCTCGTGTTGATAGGTTAAGCCCCGCAGTGGAGCGATGTTTGGCAGGGGACAGCGGATGGTTTCACAAGTGTTGGCAGGTCGCGATACACAACGCGACCTGCACACTGCTGATCAGGGGAAGCTGGCCTGGATCTGTACCGGTGCCTGTGTGGGCGTAACCCGCGGATCGAGATTGCACATCATGCGCATGTCCTCGTGAGCATTGTTGTGGCAATGAAACACGAACGGGCCCTTGAATGTGCGGAAACGCATCAGCAGTTCCACAACACCGTTTCCGGTCAGGTAGGTAGTGTCATTCTTGTATGCAAATGCGGCCGGCGGTGGACCACCGTTGAAACTGATCAGCTGGTGCGATTCCAGATGGATATGAATTGGATGCCACCAGCCACCACTGTTGTTCCGGAGGATCCATTTTTCGGTCGTACCGATGGTCGGAGTCGCATCGGCTCGGTTTGCATCGTAAAACTGCTGGTTGATCTGCCAGGCACCATTGCGACGGTGGAAATCAAACGTTCTTACGCCGACCGCTGTCGCCGGATCAAGTTTTTCGTGCGGACGCAGCGTGGAGTTCAGGTTCACTGTGGCGCTGTCCGTCTGAACCGGACCCTCCACAATGAACTTCAGGAACGGCACGGGCGTGGCCAGGTGGGCTCGCTGGGCAAACGATCCATTCGGTCCACGACCGTTGTCCTGCGACAGAATGTTCTGCAGGAACAACTCTGGCGGAGCGTCGGTGAAGTCGATGATCACGTCGGCACGCTGTGCCGGACTCATCAGCAGCGTTTGTTCTTCAATGGGCTTTGGATACAGCCATGTATCCTTGGCGATTCGCATAAACGGCTTGCCATCGCTGAGTTGCCATTCGGTGAATCTGGCGTTGAAGCCGTTCAGAATGCGGAAACGGTACTTGCGTCGCTGCACTTTCATAAATGGCTGGGCAATCCCGTTCACCAGCCAGATGTTTCCAAGGTGACCATTATTATCGAGCGGGTTGAAGGCAAGTGTGCCGTCCGGGTTGAGGGCACGATCCTGCATACAAAGGGGGATATCGTACTGTTCAGCGGGGAGCACATTGCTGTCAATCAAAGCCTGCTCAACGTCGTCGACTGTGATGCAGAACCCGCACATGGCGCGCCAGACATTGTGGTCTGTGATGTCCAGTCCGTGGTCGTGATACCACATGGTGGAGGGGCTCTCTGAGAAGTCCGGCTGACCATTCAGCATGGGGACTGAGAGCGGATAGAAGTAGTCGCGAGCACGACCTGGAAGTACGAAGAAGTGTGGTGAGCCATCCGAGTGTGATGGCGTGTGAGCACCATGCAGGTGAATTGAGGTTTCGACAGGGAGATCATTCCAGTAGCGCACGACAATGGGTTGTCCCACTCGGGATCTGATTGTCCGGCCTGGATAAAAGCCGTCGTATGAGAAGATCGGAGTCTTCACTCCAGGGATGAATTCGTGAACAGACTGCTGCATGCGCACTTCATAAAACTTTTCCGGACCGCGTTCATACCAGTGCTGGTGCGGGGCTTCGGCCGTCCGGCGATCGAAATACTCGGGAGCGATCCCGTGGAAACAGTCGCCGGGCTTGTAGGGTGAACTGCCAATGCCAACAGGTTGCAATTCAACCGGAATCGGCAGGGGTACCTGAAATGGCGTGTACCTGAATGATCCGGCCACGGTCTGGCCGGGGGCTGGAGCAGGTGCCGGCTGCGGAGTGGGATTGACTGGCCGCGGGCTGGGTGCCGGCTTGGGCACAGAGCTGCCG
>Ga0255095_1000031_pt1 | contig 94286 bp, 58 predicted proteins | sample Colum_Law_RepC_8_2_FD_188435 | JGI IMG/M metagenome (GOLD analysis project Ga0255095, IMG submission 188435) | Freshwater microbial communities from Columbia River, Oregon, United States - Colum_Law_RepC_8d | ecosystem: Environmental > Aquatic > Freshwater > River | place: USA: Oregon...
GACGTCCGGTCTTCGACATAGCATGCCACAAAGTCGCTTTGTCGGCTGAGCCTGCTGGGAATCTGACTTTGCCTTTCGGGAAAATCCGGCAGTCTACGGAGCGGGCGACGGTCACGTCCCTTCTGACGAATGTAGCGGTTCTATTGGCAGGAGAGGACGCTCGAGGAAACGGGAATAGCCGAGGTCGGCCCACGATCTGCCCCGAGGCGGCAGTGAACGCCAGGGGCCCATTAGCCGCGAGCATGTTAAATTCTCGCCGAGGCCACAGAGTGACATTTTCAAAGGCGTGGGATAAACTAAGCCCCTGTGTGATGCGTGAATCAGTTTGCCGCTTAAAGCCGCCACAGAATCAGAATGGTTCCCGATGAAGATTGCCTGTGTTCAGACAGACGTCGTTTTTAAAGATATCAATGCCAACCTGAGTTCACTGGAAGCCACAGTACGCAGTGAGGTGAATCAGGGGACGGAACTGACAGTCTTTCCGGAATGCTATTCGACAGGCTATTGCTTCGATTCTCTCGCGGAAGCAATGGAGTTCGGCGAATCTGTTCCGGGGCCTTCGACGGATCGAGTTGCAAAGCTCTGTGCAGAGCTGAAAACTCATGTGGTCTTCGGGATGCTGGAAAAATCCGGCGACCAGTTGTTCAACGTAGCCGTGCTGATTGGCCCAGATGGACTTATTGGCTGTTATCGTAAAGTACATCTGCCGTATTTGGGCGTTGATCGTTTTACAACTCCCGGAGATCGACCATTCGAAGTCTTTGAAGCCGCTGGTGTTCGAATCGGGATGTTGATCTGTTACGACGGCGGTTTTCCGGAAGCAGCACGAGTTCTCTCGATTCGCGGCGCGGACTTGATCGTGCTGCCGACAAACTGGCCGCCCGGCGGCAGTTATATGGCGGAGTTTTCAATCAACTGTCGAGCCATGGAGAACGGGATTTACTTTGCCGCAGTGAATCGAATCGGTACGGAGAATGGCTTCTCGTTTATCGGCAAGAGCCGCATCTGCAGCCCGGTAGGAGCCACAATTAACTCCATCGACGACGCAGTGCCGGGAATTCTGCGAACTGAAATCGACCCGATGATCGCTCGCACAAAGCGTATCGTCCGCGTGCCCGGAAAGCATTTGATTGATCGCATGGCGGATCGTCGTCCGGAAATGTACGCCGCAATCTGTGAACCGCACTCGCTCAAACGTCCGGGACGTGATTAACCGGTGTGACTGGCATCGCCTCAGCCTTGAGAACGGGCCCACGGATTTTGCAGAGCGGAGAACGCAAACCGCAAAGCACTCAGAGAGAGCGTCTCACTCGGATTCCGCGACTGATCGCTCCGTCATGCCTTAGGCCGGCATCGTCCCGCCTGCGAAAAGCCACGATGGAAGCTATTTCTTTCGCAGCGATCGCGGACGCGACAGAATTTCGTTCACCAGAATGGCATGACGCACGCCGGCTGGCGTCTTCAGGACTGAAAGAATGTCATCGGCCGCCGCGGAACCGGTGTCCGATGCGGACATTTCCACAGGCTTGCTGGATTGAGATCCAAGATGACTCCGCACTCGTTCGTCGATATCTTTTTTCACGAAGTTGTCGACGTCTCGCCCCATATGGCTGCGGACGTGGTCACCGATGTAGGAGTCGACGTGTTCGGCAACGCCCGAGCCCACGTTTCGGGGCTTCTGGCCCTTCTTTGACTGCTGCTGCTGTTGTTGTGAGGCGGCTGGCTGTTTCTGTGGATTCTTTTTCTGGGACTGCTTTGGTCGCTGTTGTTGACGTGAGCCCTGATTCGGCTGATTCTGTGGCCGTTGCGCACTGGCTTGCTGTCGATCCTCGGGCGGCAAACCCTCAAGAAACCGCCCCATACTTTCCTGCGCAGGCGTCAAGGGAGGTCGCTGTGGCGGCGCTACGTTCTTGGCCGCGGCTTGCTTAACGGAATTAATCATTCCGACAATGACCGAGATCAGCACGAAGAGTGGCACAATGAAATCGAGAATATTCTGCATGCATCCCGCTCCGTTCTTCGAATTCCGTCAGGCCGATTCGCGTTCACGCGTATCGGCGGCTTTGTCGCTGCTGGTGTTGTCCAGATCTCTTTGCAGCCGCCCGGGAAGCCGCCGGACGACGGGTCGCGTGCGCGCCTTCGCCATTCGGTCTTCCAATTCAGCCTTCACTTGACGTCTCTGCAAGAAGCCCCGCAGGACTCCATACAAAACGACGGCAACAAAAATTGTGAGCTTTTCCATGGTCGCTGTAAACCTGCCCAACGCCACCCTGCGTTCGCAACTTTAACGTCGGCAGAATCACGGCTCCCCGACAGAACACCAGCATTCTGCCTTATTCATCGTCTCTTCACCAGTGAAGTTGGATTTCTGATGCCTTTGGCGGCTGTTTGAACTGCGGCGACCCCTGACAAAACCGGGAACTGCCGACTTTATGGCATCCTTTCTTTCCGGATGATTCGACGGCTTCTATACTCCCGCTCTTCGCGGCAGGCGGGAGCAGAATCGTCCACATGAAGAACTGGTCGACTTCGGCCCGAACTGTACCGCCGTTTCAGTCATCAATCACATCGATTTCTTCGGATTCAATTCCTGTGCACAGAACTCACAATTGCGGAGAACTCCGTCGCGAACATGCCGGTCAGACTGTCACGCTGGCTGGCTGGGTCAACAGCTACCGCGAGCAGGGCAAAGAACTGGTCTTCGTCGACTTGCGAGACCGCTACGGTAAAACTCAGGTGACCTTCATCACGGAAGAAGGCAGCAAGATCGATTCGATCGCTCGTAAGCTACGCCGCGAAGATGTGATCAAAGTCGTCGGAGAAGTTCGCTACCGTGGCGAGGCGCTGGTCAATTCGAAACTTCAGACTGGTGAGATTGAACTGCGAGCAATTCAGCTCACCGTTCTGTCACGAAGTAAAACGCCGCCGTTTGAAATTGAAGGTGGCGAGCTTCCGAATGAAGAGCTGCGATTGAAATATCGCTTTGTCGACTTGCGACGCCCGGAACTCCAGAAGAGCATTATCCTGCGCCATAACCTTGTGCAGGCCGTTCGCGAATACTTTAACACTCGCGACTTTCTGGAAATCGAAACGCCGATGCTGGGCCGTAGTACTCCGGAAGGCGCTCGTGATTACCTGGTGCCAAGCCGCGTTCACCACGGCAGCTTTTATGCATTGCCACAGTCTCCTCAGATCTACAAGCAGATTTTGATGGTGGCTGGCTACGATCGGTATTACCAGATCGCACGCTGTTTCCGAGATGAGGATCTGCGAGCCGACCGGCAGCCGGAGTTCACTCAGATCGACGTAGAGATGGCATTCGTCGAGCGAGACGATATTCTGAATACGATCGACGGACTAGTGTCATTTGTGATGCAAAAGGTGCGAGGAGTCACGATGCAGACTCCTCTGCCACGCTACACCTACGCGGACGTCATGGAGCGATTTGGCTGTGATAAGCCTGATGTTCGCTTCGCCATGGAAATCGTCGATATTGGCGATATCGCAGCGGCCAGTGGGTTCGGAGTCTTTAAGGCTGTCACCGCATCCGGTGGACGAGTGCGAGGACTCAACGTTAAAGGCGCGGCGGAGAAATACAGCCGACGTCTGCTGGACGTGGACCTCAAGAACTTCGTCGGAGATTTCGGAGCCAAGGGTCTCGCCTATATGAAGGTCACCGGAGGAAAGCTGGAATCGACCATCGCCAAGTTCTTTACGGACGAGCATCAGCAACAGATTATTGCACGAATGGGCGGCGAAGAAGGAGATCTGCTGCTGTTTGTCGCTGATACTCCAAAGGTCACCAATGCTGCACTCGCGGCACTGCGTAACCGATTGGGGAAAGAGCTGAATCTCTATGATCCAACTGAGTTCAAGTGCATCTGGGTTCTGGACTTCCCGCTGCTGACATGGAACGCAGAAGAAGGTCGTTTTGATGCAGAACATCATCCGTTCTGCCAGCCAAACCCTGAAGATGCCGAATACCTGAAAACGGATCCAGGCAAAGTTCGAGCGGATAGCTATGACCTTGTTGTGAATGGCTACGAAGCTGCCAGCGGCAGTGTGCGTATTCATGATTCAGAGATTCAGCAGATGGTGTTTGATCTGCTGAACATCAAGTCCGAGGAAGCCGAACGCCGCTTTGGATTTCTGCTTGAAGCCTTGCGATATGGTGCACCTCCGCACGCCGGCATCGCTTTGGGTCTGGACCGTTGGGTGATGTTGTTGGCAGGCGATGAGAACATTCGTGACGTGATTGCGTTCCCGAAAACTCAGAAGGCGGCCGATATGCTCACCGGGGCTCCTGCTCCTGTTGATGATCGCCAGTTGAAAGACCTCCATATTGAAGTGGCTGAACTGCCCAAGAAGTAGCTCAAACAGGACTGCTGCAAGCGGCCATTAACATGGCCGCTGCACAGACAAGATTGTCTTGGGCAACTTTGTCTTGAGCAGCATTGTGCCCTGGAGCTGAATGAGGCGAGCTTTTCACTGCGCCATAGCTTCGAACGACTGGGAGTGACGGGAGGAGCAGCGATGTTCCTATTGCTCCACCGAGGCGAGACCAGCAGCCGGTCGCTTTCGCCTTCTGCGTAGAGCCGTTCTGAATTTGTCGCGATGCTCAAAAGCATTCACCTCGGCGGACGACTTGTCCCGTCTGGAGATGCGACTCCTGCCCTGCTTCCTGGAGGTACCGATCGGAAGCAACCTGCATTCTGCCCGTCTGCGGGATGGAATACGCCATCAGCCCTCAAAAACTCGAGAGCGAAGCATAAACCTCGAAACCAGTGAAAAGAAAAATCCGGGGAAACGATTCGCTCGCAGCGCGTGAGATCCTCGTTTCCCCGGAAATTCGTGCACCACCAGTTTCCGCTTATTCCTCTGAACAATCAGACGAACAGCCACTGCTCATGATTGTGGGCATCACGTTACGTCGCTCATCTCCAAATCAACAGGAACGAAACCGGAACGGAGACACAGATTTTCAGGAAGAACTTGTTTCTCCGAGGTGTGAACTGCCCAATTCAGTCTACTATGAAAATAGTTTAATGGAGTTGCCGTGCCCCGGCCCCTGGACAACACGCACGCTGCCGTGGGCAAATCATCACTACGGCGTGCCGGTCGTCCGGATCGGCGCAAGTTTGCCCTGGACAATCTCCCGATGGACATTATTGGTCGACTGCAAGCTCGGCTGTTATCGGTGAGTACTGAAGCCGCACGTCGGAAGGTGATTGGACTCTGCGAACCCAGCTACGCCGTGGCAAATGCAGCCAGTAATCAAACCGGGCCGGAGTTTTCTCTGGCTTCGGGCACGACAACAACCACTGCCAACGTTGTCCTCAATGCTCGTGTCGCGATTAATCCGACGGAACTTGAAGTAACAGTGCGAGAAGAGCTGCACGAAGCCACAGCAGCTATCGGAGCCCGCCAAGCCGTCGTTTCACTTCAGAGTTTTCGCCCTTGTCGCCCGGTGCCAACACATCGTCTGTGATCAGAACTTGCCCGTAACTTCGCCGGGACCTCGTGATCCCAAACAACGTCTGATCACTGGATCGATCCGGATAAAGAATTGGACCACCGCCAGCTGGATCTCTGGGAAAATCCCTCTTCGGATCGCCTGGACAAAGAATTCTGAGTACATCTTCGGAATAGGAGCATTCATGGTGCGTCATCCAACCTGAATGCTTGTCCCGGTCTCAACTGATTGCTCGAACTTGCGGTCCAGGTCTATCTATTGCAGCAACTTACGGTACAATCGAAGCTCGGTTCAGGGAGTGCTTAAATCCTCCTGTCTGGTTAGTCAAGGCGCGATTGTGGAATCTGCCGCCGACAATCTCTCTGCTCACGCCAACTGTCTTTCGGTAGGCGGGACATTGAACCGGGCACGAGCGTCTGAACACGTGCCGAAAAACTTTCTGATTCACGGCCACTATCAGTCAGCATCAATTCATCGCCGCTTACTGACCGCAGCAATAAGCCATCGAAATGGCACAGCGATTCGTCGTCAGGCATGACTTCGGAATGCGACAGACAAATGCGGATCGAGATTGCATTAACAGATCATGAGCTTCAACAGTCTCATGGAGAACAAGCAACATGTTGCATATGCCCGTATTCTTTCATTGTTTCCCCCTGCGCATTGGTCTCCTGGCTATCGCTGCGTTCGCGGGCTGCAGTGAATCGCCACAAGATGATACATCACTGAAGTCAACGGTGAAGGAAGTCAGGCAGCATGTTGACGACGCCGTCGATGGAAGTATGGACGCAATTGGACCCGCTCGAGCAGCATTCCTGAAGAAGCTGAAGACTCGACTCCAGTCGATTGATCAGAAGATTGAGCAACTTGCAAACAAGGAGCGGGATCTCACGGAGGAAGCGAGAGTTGAATGGAACAAGAAGGTCGGCCAACTTGAGATTCGTCGAGACGCGGCGAAGAAAAGACTGAAAACGCTCAGTGCGGCCAGTGAGCTGGGGTGGAGCGATCTTCGCGATGGAGCGGAAGCCGCCTGGCAGGATCTTGACAAAGCTGTCGACGCTGCGATGGCCGAATAACAGTCGGTTGGACTCGTAACGGCCGTTATCACTCGGCTCTTCGTTTTTTAGGTTCAGGATCACTTCATGCTGCTTCAAGTCGATTTCGAAATCTCCTTTACGTTTCCCGAATCGACACCTGTCGTCCTTATGATGTTCCTGCATCCATCTCGCGATGCGACCGTGCGAAGTCAGGAACAGTTTTCGATTCAACCGTCTGTCCCCGTGTCGCGATTGATCGACACCTTCGGAAACCGTTGTGCACGAGCGGTCGTGCCCGCGGGATTTGTCGTTTTTCGAAATAGTGCGATTGTGGAAGATAGCGGATTGCCAGACCTCGTTGTTCCGGAGGCCGCTCAATCAGCCGTTCAGGACCTTCCTGATTTTACACTGCCGTTCCTGTTGCCAAGTCGCTACTGCGAAGTGGACAGTGAATTGAAGGATCTGGCATGGACGTTGTTTCGCAACACACCACCTGGCTGGCCGCGAGTTCAGGCTGTTTGTGATTTCGCGCATCGCCACATCCGCTTTGACTATCAGCAGGCTCGTCCCACGAGAACCGCACTGGAGGCTTATCGCGAACGCGTTGGAGTATGCCGCGACTATATGCATCTCGCGATTACACTTTGCCGCTGCCTGAATATTCCAGCTCGATACTGCACTGGCTATCTGGGCGATATTGGTGTCCCGGTTCAGCCGAGCCCGATGGACTTTAGTGCCTGGTTTGAAGTGTTTCTTGGTGGCCAGTGGTACTCGTTCGATGCCCGAAACAACACGCCTCGCATTGGGCGCGTTCTGATGGCTCGCGGACGTGACGCTGCTGATGTTGCGATCACAACGTCGTTTGGAAACAGTCAGCTCCAACGATTCAAAGTCGGCACAGAAGCGGTTTAGATTCGGAGTCGAGCCTCCAGGACAGCCGGATTCGTTAAAATTCGGAGGCTCTCAACCCCCACCTGCGGCGAATGTTTGTGTTCTGCTGTGAATGTGCGACAAAGCGAACTGCGGAAGCCGTTTCGAACTGTCAACTCCGTGAATTCCCCAATGAGATCGTCTCAACAAGTCGACGAATCACTAAAAGCAGAATCACAGACAGAGGTTCAGCCGGATCAATCTGTCGGTGGTCCTGATGAGCCTTCTTTTGCTCCCCGAGTTGTCCTCGGCACAATGATTGGCGTGTTCTCCTGCTTGCTGCTGGCTGCTCTGCTGATGTTGATGTTCTGGCTGCCGTCAATAGCCGGCGGTGGATCAGCTAATGCCGACGGAGGAACAGGTGACGGCCGTGGCCTCCGAGTCGGCGACGGCAAGTCGAACCAGGCTGACGACGCAGGCAACGATGAGGTCACCGTCTTTGATCAGGAGAGCGGCATCCCGGGCACTGCGCAGACAGATGCGTCCGGCGAAGCTTCCGGGGACCAGAATAATCTTACGGCATCGACGAACAACGCGACCTCTTCGGAGGCTGCAGCAACGGCCAAGGTCGCCGACACCGAGCGACCGCAAAAGCAGAAATACGCCATTGCCCCTATCGAATCATTGCAATCACCGGAACAGGGAGAGCTGGGAGAGGCTCAGGCCCAAGGCCAGTCACAGGCTCCCGGGATGTTTGAAGGACGCGGCACTACGGAACGTGCGAAACTGGCGGCATCGGAAGGCGGAAATGCGGCCAGTGAAAAAGCCGTGGAAGAGGGTCTCAAATGGCTGGCAAAACATCAGGAAAAAAGCGGAGCATGGAGCTTGGATGCATTCTCACAGGTCGATGATTGTGATGGCGAGTGTCGCAATCCGGGCGTGAACAGCGATGCGGGCGGAACCGGCTTTGGGCTGCTGCCGTTTCTGGGAGCCGGATACACTCACAAGACTGGAAAATACAAGAATACGGTACAGAAAGGACTGGACTGGCTGATCGCCGATCAGACCAAAGAAGGCACCTTTCAGAATTGCATGTCGGGCACATTGTACGCTCATGGAGTGGCCACGATTGCGTTATGTGAAGCATACGCAATGACAAAGGATCCAAAACTCAAAGCACCAGCTCAGAGAGCCATTGACTACATTGTGATGGCACAACATCAAGGCGGTGGCTGGAGATACGGTCCCGGACAAGCGGGAGATACCAGCGTAACGGGCTGGCAGGTGATCGCTTTGCGAAGTGCTCAACAGGGAGGCCTGAGAATCCCCAGATCAGTGTTCACAAAGGTCTCGGGGTACCTTGATTCCGTTCAGACCGACAAAGCGGGCAGCGGCTATCGATATATGCCGGGTGATCGGATCACGGACGCAATGGTTGCAGAAGGACTGCTGTGTCGAGTTTATACCTCCAGCAAACTCCGACGCGGTGAACTTCGTGCGGGGGTCGATTATCTTCAGGGGCATCTGCCACGCGTCGGCGGTGAGCTTTACTACTGGTACTATGCGACTCAAGTGCTGCATCACTACGGTGGCGAACCGTGGGATGAATGGAATCATGTCATGCGAGATCTGCTGATTGAATCTCAGGCGACAGAAGGACACGCAAGGGGAAGCTGGGCGCCGCAAGGTGGACACGACAATTCCGGTGGCCGCGTCTACGCAACATCACTCGCGCTGCTCACGCTGGAAGTCTACTACCGGCATAAGCGTGCGTTCGAATGAAAATGATTCGGGGACGAAGCGACCTAGGCACCGCCCCGAAAAAACTTCAGTCTATTCCAACTCGAAGCGTCAGCGAGGAATCGAGTTGTTGATCTGCACAACAATCAGCGACCACGTGGGCGTCTTCGTTATGCCGGAGCCTTTGGCAGAGATGGGACACTCGAACTGCTGGTCTTTCTGATGTTCAATCTCGATAGATTCTGGAAGATGCCGAATCGCGGGGCTCTTGATTCGCGTTCGGAAAAGACGTAGAAGAGTTCAATGCGAGAGAGGAAAGCCCCGAACGAAGAGTCAGAACAAATGCTCAGCCCGAACTGCGCTGGTTCGAAAGCTCGACTGATGTTCGCGGGGGTGCTGATTTTCATTGGGACGCTGACGATTTTTCTGTTTGTCGCGTCGCGGAACTTCGGGCTGTCTTCGCCGCCGGAGAATGGCGGAGATAGTGACAGCTACGAGCGGCTTGGATACAACCTCGCCGCTGGGTTAGGTTTCGGATACTGCCCTTCCGATTTGCCCATCCTTGCGGGAAAAGCAGAGCCATCAGCAGTTCAGCATTGTGAAGCCGGATGTGATGCGCAGGAGTTTCAACTCACGGCTTATCGACCGCCGGGGTTTCCATTTCTGATCGCGGCGGTTTATCGATTCAGCCCGATGAACTACCTAGCCGTGCGAGTTCTCAACTGTATGGCCTGTGCGGCGGCAGTGACATTGGCAAGTCTCTGGCTTGCTCGTCGGCATTCCACGATGGCAGCCTTTCTGGCCAGCGTGACCTGTTGCATTGACCCACGATTTCGCGAGTTTGCAGGATCATTCCTGACCGAGAACCTGGCGACTCTGGGGCTTTGCGGTTTCGCACTTTCGTTCGCCGCATTTGTAGAACGCAAAACGGTTCTTCACGCGACTCTCTGTGGATTATCGCTGTCCGCATTGGTGTTCATTCGCTCGTTCTACGTCGCATGGTATCCGGTTTTGTGGATCGCTGTGGCTTGGATCTTGTGGTGCGACGTTCGTCGAGAAGGCCGGAGTCGACGAGATGCAATTCGCCTCGCTGCTGTTTTTGGTGTCTGCAGCGTTTTATTGACCGGCCCGTGGTGGGTACGAAATTGCATCGTATTGAATGCGATCATGCCGACGGGAACTCAGGGAGGCATCGGAATCGCCGACGGTTTTAGCGACAGTGCGATGGAAAATTTTGGAAGCTGGACTTCAAAGACAGCAGACAACATTATCAACGAGCTTCGAGACGACCCAAAGTTTGCGGGGGTCAGCGAGATTGAATTAGAAAAAGAACACTGTCGACGCGGTGCTGTTTACGCTTCGGAATGGATCAAGTCGCACCCTCAAATGTTGTTGCAGCTCACGTGGTGGAAATTCAGTCGACTTTGGGAATTCGGCAGCATCCAGCATGCTGCACTTTTTGGCCTGTGTGCAGTGGGGATGTGGTTCAGTCGGGCGACGCCGTTGTGTCGCATCCTGATCCTGCTGTTTGTGCTCAACTCTTTGACGGTGATGGCGACATACCACACCTATGAACGATTTCTGACCCCTTTTCGGCCGCTGATTCACGCAATGTGTGCCTGGGGTCTTACTGCCATCGTCCGGACGATGAGGTCACTCCTGCTTCGATCCATTTGATGTTTCGAGCTGTTTTTCGCTCAAATGACCGCTGCCATGCGCTTGTTTGAGGCACAAAACAGTGCAAAACCTACTGATCATTGAAGACCGAATTGATTTCTCCCAGCTTCCTTCACTATGGTTCCGCCTGTAAATGCTCGTTTTGTGCTGGTTAGACTTCGAAAAGTGGGGCGTAAGATCATCCCGGGCCTCCGGGGTTTCTCGCCACTGGCAGATTCCGGCGTGTGCAGTTGTTTCACGTGGCAGAGGCAAAAATTGACTGTTAAGCTTGTCCCCATTCAGCGGGGATACTGCCTCCAGGAGTTAGAGTTTCGCAATTTTTTTGAGTGAGATTGAATCCATGAGTACCGTGTCTGCGCTTCCTTACAAGGTGGCCAATATTGAACTTGCTGAACTTGGCCGTAAGGAAATCGAAATTGCTGAGATCGAGATGCCCGGCCTGATGGCTCTGCGTGAAAAGTACGCGGTATCACAGCCACTGAAAGGCGCTCGAATTGCTGGCTGCCTGCACATGACCATTCAGACCGCAGTGTTGATCGAAACACTGAAGGCTCTGGGTGCTGAAGTCCAGTGGTCAAGCTGCAACATCTTCTCCACTCAGGACCACGCTGCTGCTGCAATCGCGGCTGCAGGATTTCCTGTCTATGCGTGGAAAGGCATGACAAACGAAGAATTCGACTGGTGCATCGAGCAGACGATTTACTTCCCAGACGGTCAGCCGTTGAACATGATTCTGGACGATGGTGGCGACCTGACAACCATGGTTCACGACAAGTATCCTGAACTGCTCAAGGGCATCAAGGGCTTGTCAGAAGAGACAACAACTGGCGTTCACCGCCTTCACCAGATGCTGGCAGCCGGCAAACTGGCGGTTCCTGCAATCAATGTGAATGACTCCGTAACCAAGAGCAAGTTCGACAACCTCTACGGTTGCCGTGAATCTCTGGCCGACGGCATCAAGCGTGCCACCGACGTGATGGTTGCCGGTAAGGTTGTTGTGATCTGCGGTTACGGCGACGTGGGCAAGGGCTGTGCCGATGCAATGGACGGTCTGGGCGCTCGCGTGATCGTGACGGAAATCGATCCGATCTGTGCTCTGCAGGCGTTGATGGAAGGTTACCAGGTCACAACGATGGATGAAGCCGCTGCTCAGGGCGACATCTTCGTAACGACGACTGGCAACATCGACGTCATCCGCAGCGAACACATGGACAAGATGAAGCACCAGGCCATCGTGTGCAACATCGGTCACTTCGACTCCGAAATCCAGATCGCATACCTGAACAACAGCAAAACGATCCGCAGAATTCGAATCAAGGGCCCAGGAGACGAAGGCGGTCCTGTAGACAAGTACGTGTACCCAAATGGCAAGGCGCTGATCGTTCTGGCTGAGGGACGCCTTGTGAATCTGGGTTGTGCGACTGGACATCCATCATTCGTGATGAGCAACAGCTTCACAAATCAGGTCATGGCCCAGCTGGCCCTTTGGACTGAATCAGAAAAGTTCTCGATCGGCGTTCACATGCTGCCAAAAGAACTGGACGAAGAAGTGGCACGACTGCACCTTGGCAAACTGGGTGCTAAGCTGGAAACTCTGACACCGGCTCAGGCCGAGTACATTGGAGTTGCCGCCAGCGGCCCATACAAGCCTGCTCACTACCGCTACTAATGATCACTCGAACTATGTTCGGTTGAATAACGAGAAGCCCCGGTCATCACCGCGGGCTTCTTTCGTTTCTATCCCATCGTGTTCGGGATGTTTTCACCTCAAAGTGAGGGCATTCGTACGCAAATACGAGAATCCTGCGTCAGTACTCGAATGCGCCCCTGCAATACTTCACATTGACATGTAGTATTGTGCTAGTCATACAGAGGAACTGAAATGCTTTCCAAAACTGCAGAATACGCACTGCGAACTATTGCCTGCCTGGGTTCTGAACCGGGGCAATCCGAATCAGCGGAAACGCTTTGTACACGCACCAAGGTTCCTCGCCGCTATCTGCACAAGGTACTGCAGGATCTCGTGCGTGCCAATCTCGTGCATTCGCGATCCGGACCGGGCGGTGGTTATTCACTGAGTCTGGATCCTGATGCCGTCACGATTCTGGATGTGGTCAATGCGGTGGCGCCGCTGGAGCGAATTCGTCACTGTCCTCTAGGGCTTCCGGGCCATACTCAGTTGTGCCCTTTGCATCAGGAACTGGATCAAGCCTACGCAGCGACAGAGCAGGCGTTTGCTCGAGTAACGATCGGTGAAGTCCTGCGATCCGACAGCAAGATGGTGCCGCTTTGCAACAGGTGATAGTTCGATAAGAATTGAACCCGGGAGTCTGCTCATGAGAAAGATGATCGCTCGCAACGCGTTGCTCCTGTCGGGCTGCACAGGGCTGCTTTGGATGACGGGAATTCTGTCGGCTTCTGATTTCGATGAGCCGAAAGATTCTGTTCAGCCGGTCGAAGCTGCTACGAAAACGGAACCTGCCGAATCGGGATCGAGTGCTGTCGCCACTGAAGAGAAGGTTGCCCGTGTTCCTGTCAGTGTTGCCCGTGATCGAGCGAAGCTGATGCACAGCATTTATTCGACAACACTGGGTGTCATGCACGATCGCTATTTTCACGTGGATCGATCCATCGTGCCAGCTCGCGCGATGGAAGACGTGTTTTCGGAGATTGAAAAGGAGACAGGGTCTAAAGCCAACTGGATTTCGGTAAATCTCAAGGCCATGAGCATTAATCACGAACCATCGACGGAGTTCGAGAAGCGAGCCGCAAAAGAGATTGAGACGGGCGAGTCGGAAGTTGAAACAACAGAAGACGGCTATTACCGTCGAGCCACCGCGATTCCGATGACAGGCGGCTGCATCAGTTGTCATGCGGGTGTCTTTAGTCAACCTGCAAAGAATCGCAAGTTTGCGGCACTGGTGATCAGCATCCCGGTGGCGACGGAGCCGAACGCTCAATAGCCGGCTCTTGACTGATTTGTTCTCCAGAAGAAAGATTGCCATGACCGAACTGCTTCGTTCTGTATCTCTGTCAGCAATCTTTGTGGCGTTGTTCTCCTGTGTAGCAATTCAGGGAGTTGTTCCCGCCGACGAAAAGGTTGCGAACAAGAACTCATCAGGGACTGCAGCTGCAGAGCTGGCGGCGACACAGGCCGGGGCAACAACTGTCAGCCAGGCGCGGCGACAGGCGGAGATCCTGCATTCGACGTTGCATTCATCGCTACGCGTGATTCACGATCGGTATTACCGCGAGGATGAAGCATTGCCAATCCCGGCTGCGATACTTGGAGAAGTCTTCAAGGACGTCGAGACCGAGCAACACGTCAAACTTCGCTGGTTGGCGGTTGAAGGACTGGCGATGAATTCTGACCATAAACCGACGGACGAATTTGAACGGCAGGCGGCAGAGAAACTGAAGGCGGGGGAAAGTTCTCATGAGATCATCGCTGACGGCCTCTATCGAAGAGCCGCCCCGATTACTCTCAGCGGTCATTGCCTCAAATGCCATATGCCGGATCGCAAGAGCACTCGTGATCGTGTCGCTGGCTTGGTCATCACGATCCCCGTTAATGCAGACACTGGTCCGTAGACACTGGGACTGGATTCTGTCAACAGCCAAAGCTCCGGAGTGGCATTTAACCCGCCACTAGTGCTGCACTCCGCCATCCGGTTCGCACCAGTTCGATGCTGCGTCCAAGGGACTCAAACTTTCGCCGTGAAAGATGCACTCGACAACCTCGCGTGGCAATGCCAACGACTTCCTTCAAAGCCTTCTTCTGGCCTCTTGAGAATGTCGCAGAGGGCAAATTCTGATTCGAAGCCAGAAGCTTGAGCCAATCGGACTCCACCTGTGATCCAGTCAGTTCCCGACATAGATCGCGAGCCAGAATCTCCACAGCCGCGCCGAATTCAGAAGTCTCCAATTGGCGAGATGAGTTCACTCCATACATCGACTGCATAAATCTCGCATGCCGATTCGGGACCAAATGCCAGCGGTTCTGCACAAGTCGCCAAACCAGAAACAGCAAAAAAAGAATAAAGAGGACCAACAGAATAGTGCGAGCCCAGGCAATGGGCCGCATATTTCGTGGTCGTTCTTTGAGCGTTTCGTTAAGAATGTTGGAGCCCTGAACCTCATCCAATACTTCATTCGCCATCCGCAGCATGGTGGCGAGATCCGGTTCCGGCGGGTCAATGTCTGGCGGAATCTGTGGCGGAATCTGTGGCGGAATCTGTGGCGGAATCTGTGGCGGTGTTGGTGGAGGAGCCAGTTTGGCCATGTAACTGGGAAGTGTCTGGCCGTTGTCATATACGGTCAGCCACTTCCGATTGCCTCGACACAACAGATCTGAAACCTGAATTGCGAACAGAGAATTATCACCATGCCACAACATGCCGTCTGAGAATAGGCTTTGATCGGCCGACAGAATCATGACTCCGGTTCCCGGAGCCGCATCAAGCCCGGCCATAATCACTGGGCGCTGACGGGCAGCCCCGGGCGAGACATCGTCAGCTAACGCTGCAATGATTTCCCACTGCAACGATGAGTCTTCCGAAGTCGACATCCACCCGGTCTTGTTCACAATGATTCGCCGCAGACCTTTCGATAGCGGATGCGACTGATTCAAATCGGACAGCACAATACAGTCATCAAAACCCTGATACTGGCTGTCTTTGTCGAGCGAACTTACAGGGCCCAGGGAGAAGGAATTCACGCCCGGCAATCTGAATCCGAGTTCCGAAGCAACAAGAAGACTTCCGCCCTGAGCCACATAAGCTCGCAAGTTGCGCCATTCGGCCAGTGAAACGCGAGTCACATCGCCGAACATGACAATGACGGATTCTTTAGGACGCCGCAGCGTGGCCAACATGTCGGTCCGCACGGTCAGACTTCGCTCCTCAAGCAGCATGCGAAAGCCATTGTAGCCGAGATACCACTTGTCGGAGTCCGCCTGCCCGGGGCTGTTGACAGCCTGAGCATTCGCAGCACCAGCCGACATCACAACCGCCAGTAGCAGACCCAGCGTCGTCATCAGCGTCTGCGCCACTCGCTCAATTAGAGCACGGCTTACGTTGCGAAGAAGCAAATAAATCATTCGGCAGCGACTGCTCCCTGAATCAGCATCTCGGGCTTCACAAGATTCAGCATGTGACCATGATCAGCGGTGACGATCAATAGTGATTCGTCCCAATTGCTGTTGGCTTCGACCCAATCTGTGATCGCCTTCACAGCTCGATCACCAGAATTGACAGCGCCGATGGAGTTATCAATGTTGTCATCGTGATTAGCCCAGTCGACGTCGCCAGACTCGACCATAAGCCAGAACGGCTTCTTTGCACTGGCCAAAACTTCCACAGAGACGCTGGTCATTTCCGCGAGCGTCGGGTTCTCGAGAAGATCCTGCTCGGAGTATTCTTCAGGCTTCTTGTTGACTCCCGGAACGGGGTCGTAGCGACCATCAGCCGTTTCAAACGGAAGATGCCCGGCATACTTCCCAACGCCAAAGAATCCCAACAGACGATGCTGGCTTGATATGGCCTGAGCCGCCGCAGCCTTCAACAGATCAGTTCCATCCTGACCAGCTGTTCTTACGGCCGTAACGTAGCGTCCGCCGTTCCTGACATCTGAAGCCTGCAGATCTTTGTCTGCCAGATAGATGTTTCCCTGAATATAGTTGTCACCCTGACTCTCGCCGCCCTTCTTTGGATCTCCTTCGTTTCCGAAACCACCGCCGACAACCAAATCCAGCCCGGGGAGAGCCTGTTGCGGATGCACGACTGATGGCAGCCCCAGCATATCGCGAGTCAGATCCTGATAGTCATCACGAGATACGTTCTGAGCATAGGCTGCAGCAGGTGTCGCATGACTGATTGGCACAGACGACACCGCACCAACACGCCATCCCTTCTCTTGAAGGTAATGTGCAATCGTGGAGACCGGCTGACCGGTCGCGTCCACGTTCACGCCACCGTTGAAGGTCTTCAGCCCTGCCGTCATGCTGCTGGCCGACGATGAAGAATCCGTATAGTCATGCCGTGGATTTCCATCGGCGGGCTTTGCAATCAGGTATCCCGGATCTGCAGGAACAGACCACGGAGTTGCGCCCGCAAGCGAAGCATCGTAACCACCGCGAATTGTTCCGCCAGAATTCTTCACTGCCTGCAAGTTGACGTCGACATCAGTGCCTTCGTTATGAGCGCTCGTTACCATAAAGCCAAATTGAGTCGTCCCGTCCGCGTTGTAGCTTTGGAAGTGAGTCCCCTCGCCACGACCTTCGGTGTAGCTGACCTTTTTCTGATTCCAGATAGCGGCCGCTTGAGTGGTCTGCCAATCCATGCCGTCGAAAACGACAAGGAAGATATACTTCTTGCCCGAATCTGCCGCGGCCTTCTGAAGGTCGTAAATATTGGTCTGGTCCATCCAGACAGCATCCGGATTAACTGTTCTCTCCGGAAGATAGCCGTAGAGAGCCTGGACTTTGGCCTCGGACCGGTATGGGCTGGCCTCTCCGAACCATGAGTTCAGGTCTACGCCCGGCTTTCCACCTTTCGTGCCAAACGTGTACACCGGAATCAGCCGATTCGAATGAGATTTCCAGCCTGTGTACTTCTCGGGGTCAGTCCCCCAGTAAGCCACTGGCGATTTGTCGTTCACTATGGCCAGTTCCTGAATCTGTCGAGGGAAATCGGCAGCGTCCGCGGAGTCACCGTTTGGGACCGGGTCGGATCCCGAGGCGGCAAGTCTCAGGAGACAGCAGGCGAAAACCAAGGCGACAAGACTCATACGAAACATGCAAAGCTCCGCGACAGATCAGACAAACACAGACGGCCCCGTTTTAACCGCCAATGGCTCAGATCAACAGCGGTTCACAGCGGGAAACACAATAAAATACCGTTCGAAACACACGCGAAATGTTGTCCGAACACTCCGCATTCATCGAAGTTTGGGCATTGTTTCCGCTTCGCGGTCCGACGGCAAGCCGTCCATGATCCGGACAATCATTAAATCCCGGTTAATCGCAAGAACTCGTACTCAACCGTAAAAGTGCTAAAGTCTGAGGTCAGCCATTGCGACAACTGATTCTCCGAACTTACGATGACGATAAATTCAGACTGTGTCGCCGATGTTCGCTGTGTTTCTTTGCTTTGGAACCAACGAAACGAGGCTGTCGCGTTTCAGATTCCGGCCCAGCCCTGGATTTATCACGTCGCTTGAGATCCGAGAACCGGTTCATGAACAAGAAACAATTTATTGCCGTTTCCTTTGTCGCAGCTATTCCTGCGGCTGCTCTGCTGGCGTTTCTCGTGCTTGGATTGCTGCAGGGCATGCTATCCGATGGCGCGAGGGTGTCGGTTGTTCTTTGGATTGTTTGGGTTCTCGCGGCATTGGGCAGTCTGTCCATGGCCTTCCTTCCCTTTGGAATCATGTTCTTCCCGGGTCTGATGCCTGATCCGGCACTTGCTGCGGCCGCAGGAGCCTCAGGGTTTGCTGCAGCTCCTGGCAATAAATCTTCAAAGCCCGTCGAGGCCGATGAATTTGAAGAAGGCGAAAGCGAGTTCGCTGAAGACACAGATGATGCCGAAGACAATGGCGAACAACTCTTCGACGACGATGCAATGGAAGACAGCTACGAAGACGAATACGAAGACTTCGAAGATCGCAAGTAGTTCATGAGCAATCTTTCACCGGACTGCTATGACGCTCCGGTCTACTGGGACCTGGCTTTCAGCGATGAGACGCTTTATGAAGCCAACTTTATTGAATGCGCTGCTTCACATTATCTGAAAGCGGATGGCCCCAAAATACTTGAGATTGGCTGCGGTGGTGGACGTCAGGTTGTGGAACTAGCCAAGCGCGGGCTCCGCGTGACCGCGTTTGATCTGAATAGTTCCTGCGTCGCCTGGACTCAACGACAGCTCAAGCGTCGCCGACTTACCGCAGATGTCTTCTGTGGCGACATGACCAGCTTCATTCTCCCGCAATCAGTTGATCTCGCGCATTGCCTGGTCAATACGTTTCGGCATCTATTGACCGAAGAGGCTGCTCGAAAGCACCTCGAGTGCGTGGCCGAGTCACTTCGTCCGGGCGGCATTTACCTTATGGGGTTTCATCTGTTGCCTCCGGATGCCGCCGAGGAAGACTGTGAACGATGGACAATTAATCATCGCGCAACGCGAGTGACGACGACGATTCGAGTCCTGAACTTCAGTCGCCGCAAAAGAATCGAAACCGTTCGCTTCAGCCTGAAAGTCACGACACCGAAAAAGATTATTCGGCTCTCGACAGACCATCAGCTGCGCATCTATCGCGCTGATCAATTCCGGTCATTGCTGAGGTCGGTTCCTTCACTCAGGTTACTGGACGTCTTCGATTTCTGCTACGACCTCAGTGAACCGCTGACTCTCAACAATGATCTCGGTGATGCTGTGTTTGTGCTGCAGAAGCAGTAGGCCCGCAACGAATGACGATTCTGAGTTTCAAATCGCAAGTTCGAGAAGCCGCAATACACGTTCGCCTAACGGACCGCTACTCCACAGTTACGCTCTTCGCCAGATTTCGCGGGCGGTCCACGTTGCAGCCTCGCAGAAGCGCCACGTGATAGGCCAGTAATTGTAGCGGAATCGCGCAGACGAGCGGTTGCAGGTACTCTTCCACATCCGGCACGTAGATCACATCATCGGCGATCCGGGCGATATCCGTGTCGCCTTCACAAGCGATCGCAATGACCGGGCCTCGCCGCGCTCGAATTTCTTCCATGTTGCTGACGACTTTGGGATAGATGCCGCCGCGAGGAATCACGAACACGCTCGGCGTCTGCTGATCCACCAGAGCAATCGGGCCGTGCTTCATTTCGGCGGCCGGATATCCTTCCGCATGGATGTAGCTGATTTCCTTGAGCTTCAGTGCTCCTTCAAGTGCTACAGGAAAGTTATAGAGGCGTCCGAGGTACAGAAAGTTGTTGAAGTGATGATACTTATCAGCGACTTCGCGCACCTTATCGTGACACTCCAGAGCCTTGCTGATCTTCTCCGGCATGTCACGCAACTGGCGAATAATGCGTTTGCCAGCAGGGTATGACATATGTCGCATACGGCCCAGATACAGCGCCAGCAGGGTCAGCACCGTTACCTGAGAAGTAAACGCTTTCGTGGAAGCGACTCCGATTTCCGGCCCCGCGTGGAGATAGATCCCCCCATCAGCTTCTCGCGCGATGGTGGAACCGACGACGTTGCAGATGGCCAGCGTTGGGTGGCCCTTGCGTTTGCATTCACGCATGGCGGCTAAAGTATCCGCGGTTTCGCCACTTTGAGTAATCGCGAACACAAGAGTGCGATCGCTCATTGGAGGATTGCGATAACGCAGTTCGCTGGCGTATTCAACTTCCGTTGGCATCCGTGCGAATTCTTCCAGTACATATTCGCCGACCAGTCCGGAGTGCCAACTTGTTCCACAGGCCGTCAGGACGATTCGATCGATCCGTCGCAGATCCTTCGCAGAGAGGTTCAATCCGCCAATCACTGCGGTGGCTTCTTCATTGTCGAGGCGACCACGAAGAGCATTCTCGATGGTTGTTGGCTGTTCGTAAATCTCCTTGAGCATGTAATGTTCATACTGCCCGAGATCTGTATCAGACGCCACCTGTTCCAACGTCTTAACACTGACATTCACACTGCCATTGCTGCGATGATCGATTCGCAGTGCATCAGCTCGCAACACCGCAACTTCGTTATCCGACAAGTAGACAACTTCTTTGGTGTATCCGACGAGCGGACTTGCGTCGCTCGCGAGAAAGTATTCATCCTTGCCAACTCCGATGACCAATGGACTTCCGCAGCGTGCCGCGATCACGGTGTCCGGGAGATCTCGAAAGAGGATTCCCAGACCATAGGTCCCCTTCAGCAGATTCAGTGTCACTTCCACGGCCTTCAGGCAGACATCCAGGTCCTCCGGCGAGCCATGCAGGCGTGCCTGTTCCTCCAGATTGTGAGCGAGAAGATGTGCGACGACTTCGCTATCGGTTTGCGAACGAAATACGTAACCAAGTGTCTGCAGTTGCCTGCGGAGTATGTCGTAGTTCTCAATCACGCCGTTGTGCACAATCACCACTTCGCCGTTGCCGCCAACATGCGGGTGCGAATTCTGATCGGTGGTAGCTCCGTGAGTCGCCCAACGCGTATGCCCGATGCCAATCTTGCCGACCAGCGGTTGTGCCTTTAACAGGCCCGCCAGTTCAGAAACACGCCCGGCTTTTTTGCGGACCTCAATCGTATTCCCATATTGAACCGCGATCCCGGCACTGTCATAGCCACGGTATTCGAGGCGATGCAGGCCTTCCAGCAGCAATTCCGCAACAGGCCGATACCCCACATATCCGACGATACCACACATGAGATAATCCTTAGCATTGAAGACACTTCGCCGGAGAAACAGCGCGGCCACGCGTTAGTATCGTTATCGGCATCAGGGTCTGGTGCTCAACAATCCCCTAAGTGATTGTTAACGTTCCACCGCACAAGGAGCGGCGATATTTGCCAAAGCGGTCCCATTCAGCATGAATCAACATCACACTTCGGCATTCATCGCCGGGACAATCCAGGGGCCGCACTTTGAGCTGGAAGTTCAACTGTCCAGCCGAGCGGACCGGGCGTTCGTCCAGCTCGATTAATTCGAATTCGTTGAAGCGGCCAATTGACGTCGCTTGATATCAGCGTCCGGTTCTGCAACATCCGGGCTCAACTGTTCTCAGCATGACCTATTTTTCGGAGTCGATCCAGACGTGCAGAAAATGACTTTGGTGCAGACCACGAGTATCGCTGTGGTGTTCCTGTTGAATCTTTGCGCACAGAGGATCACGGCGGTCAGCGATGAACCATCCGTGACGAGTAAAGCAGACGACTCAAAACGCTATCTCATCATTCACTCTGATGATGCAGCGATGAGTCATTCCGTGAATCGTGCGACCATCGATTCGATGGAGAAGGGGTTTGTTTCTTCCTGCAGTATCATGGTTCCCTGCCCTTGGTTTCCCGAGTTCGCCGAGTGGGCTCGCCAGCATCCGGAGAAAGACTTCGGAATTCACCTGACGCTGAACTCGGAGTTTGGCTCCTACCGGTGGGGCTCCGTGGCCGGACGTGACAAAGTTCCCACGCTGGTCGACAAGGACGGCTATCTCTTCAGTTCGAAAGAAGAAGTCATCGCGAAGGCTCGCCCGGCGGAAGTGGAAATTGAGTTACGAGCTCAGATCGATCGAGCCCTCGCGGCTGGAATTCGCCTGAGCCACCTGGACACTCATATGGGAACGGTGGTCTCAACCGCGGATATGCTGGACGTTTATGTGCGGCTTGGAGTCGAATACAACTTGCCCGTGATGATTATCCGAAACATCGATCCGGCGTTGGCGGCTGGCTATCCGGATTTGGTGCGACGCAATGGCGAATACATCGAGCAATTGGAGGCGAAAGGTCTGCCGCCGATTGATTACCTGTACCAGTTTTATGACGGAAAAGACCATGATGCTCGTCAAAAGCGGTACCTGGACACGATTAGAAATCTGAAGCCGGGAGTTACTCAGATGATCATTCACTGCGGTTACTCCGACAGCGAATTGCAGGCGATCACCGGAAGCCATTTTCTTCGCGATGACGACCGCAGGATCTTTTCGGATCCTGCAGTACGTCAGCAGATCGAAGCAATGGGAGTTGAGATTATTGACTGGACGAAACTGCGTGAGATGCGTCATGCACGTTAGCGTGAACAGTAATTTCAAATCTCAGATCTCAAATTTGAAATTACTGCGTGCCCAGGCAACTACTCGGCCAGAGGTTTGATCCAGATGTTGCGATAGCGAACGGGGTTGCCGTGATCCTGCAAATGAAGCGGACCAGGCTCCGGCCCTTCAGCGACGGGAGCGGCTGTTGTTCCGTGAGGCAACTTGACCTTGTCGTGAATCGTGACACCGTTGTGCTTAACCGTCATCCAGGCATCTTCTGTTTTCTTTCCCGCCGGATCGAATTTGGCTGCGTGATATTCGATGTCATAAGTCTGCCAACTGAGCGGTGGGTAGCACATATTCAATGAAGGCTTTTTGATCGAGTAGATGCCACCGCATTCGTTGTCTTCTCCCTTAAGCCCGAATGAGTCGAGCATCTGCACTTCGTAACGGCCCTGCAGATAACACCCACTGTTGCTGCGTCCCTGTCCGCGAGCATTGGGCATGAATGACAGCATAAACTCCACGTGCAGTTCGCAACTGGGGAATTTTTCTTTGCTGGTGACGCCCTGCATCAGGAGTTTGTCTTCAGACATTTTTCCGCCATCAAAATGGTCGGCTGTGGTGCCATCAAACAACACTACGGCACCTTCTGGAGGCTTGCGGCCGATTGTGGAAGACACGCGAGTTGTCTTCGCGATTTCACCAACTCGCACGTTGTCAGCAGTATAGATCACGAGACTGCCATCTTTGATTTCTCCACGCCCGGCCTCACCTTTCAGGATCCCCTTGTCGCCCTGAATCTCACCAGCGCCGCGCATGGGAGTATTGCCGTCCCAGCCATCGCCGGGCAGTCCGCCGATGTACGCCACCCAAGCCAGCGTGTTCTGACCTTCAGCAATCACCTGGACGCCAATCTTGACTTCGCCATCACCAGTCTTGAAACCTCCGGCGTATTCTCCCTGGAGAGCAAACTCGATCCCGGCTTCGGCTGCGTTCAGATAAGCTTTCTTTGGATCGTTGGCATCATCCGCTGGGAGGCACGATGTAAAGAGCAGCAGGGCGAGACTCGTCAGGAACGGAAGTTTCATGGTTCTGATCCGGAAAACAATTGAAGGAAGAAATCATCTGTGGGCCGAGAATGGTATTCTGGACCGGGCAGCTGATGCAATCGGCATCAGATTGTAAAGCGTTTGATCACTCGCGGACTCGGTCGTCCCATGGATTCTGATGCAGCATGGCGGTACCTTCGTGCTGAAGGCCATGCCGAGATCTCAACAGGCGAACCGAATACGAGCGAAGTTCCAGGAGACGAGCTTTTGGAGGAGCGGCCCGAAGAATGTGCTCCGGAAGATTGGCTGGCTGAATTTGCAATCGCAGATCCGCGAATGAGGCGCTTCCCAGAACGGTAGCTGGTCGAATCAACAGAATCGTCACACCACTCCGTTCGACGGCGAGTTGCAATCGTCGCATCACCGCCGGAGACGCTCGATCCAGCCAACAGAGAACCGCTCGGACGCCGGCATTGCGAGCCGATTGCTCCAGAGCCCACAAAGCCTCGGCATGACACACGGAAACTCGCCTCACATAGCGAGACTGATTGGCGGCAGCGGCTTCCTCCGGTGTGGGGCGCGGCGGACGAATCAGAAGAATCTTTGAGAGTGGAATCCCCTGAGCTTTTGCCGCATTGCCATGGAAATCATGCCGCTCATCGATCACGGCCAGGCATCCGGGAAGACTAAGCAACGGAGCGACGGCTCGAAGAGCCACAGAAGCTGCGGTCTGTCCAGCTTCATCGCTGATCCATTCGATCAGAGCCGACGTAGGCAAACCACCGCCCGGCAGAAGTCGATCCAGCGATTTTAAACCCGTGGGAATGACGCGTTGTGAGGATTGCGTCTGCTGAGCAGAAACGAGCTGACGACGCAGGGCCTGAATGGTTTCGGCACGTGTTGCTGAAGAACCAGCAGGAGCCGAACGGATTGCTGACGAAGACGCCAACGAACTCATGGAAACACGCCCGATTTGCCATCATGTCTCCATGGAACCTGAAGTTCCCTGAAAACATGCTGTTACAAAAAGACGGTTTCCCTACCAAAGGCCCTCGCTAACGATCGAAAGCCGGAAATTCGTCTGTCGTACCGTTCATCGGCGATCAGACGGTCGGGGTTTTAACGGAGTTGATACACACTGTCAACATCTTTCGGAAGGAACAGACCTTAACGCGGTTTGGAGTTTCTGCACGTTTCATTACACTGCCCGCTTTTCCGCAAAGCACGCATGGGAATGGACCGACGCGGGCGATTCGGACAGGCTTTCGTTTTGGTTCAGTGTGTCTTGAGTACGCGGCCGCGATTGAGGCGATCATCTAAAGGTCCCCCGCGAACACCCGGCCTTAATTCACACAGTGTGGAAAATCATTCATGATCGTGAGCAGGAACTGGCTGGCGGAATACACTTCGCTGCCTCAAAGTGTTGAAGAACTCACCAATCGTCTGACCATGTCCGGACTGAATCTGGAAGAGTTTCACGACGTCACCGAACCGATGTCGAGCCCGGATGTCGCCATCGACATTGAAGTCACCAGTAATCGCCCGGACTGCCTCGGACATATCGGGGTGGCTCGCGAAGTGTCCGTGCTGTTTGGGACGAAACTGAAAGTCCCAGCCGCCGCTGTTAAAGAATCAAACGAACCAGCTTCGGCAGCAACTTCCGTCTCAATCGAAGCCAGTGACCTGTGTCCCGAATATCACGCCCGCGTCATTCGAGGCGTGAAAATCGGACCAAGCCCGGCATGGCTTCGTGATCGCCTGACTGCTGTCGGTATTAATTCCGTCAACAACATCGTCGATGTGACCAACTTCGTCATGATGGAATGCGGTCAGCCACTGCATGCCTTCGACATGGATCGCCTGGGTGATCGTCGCATCGTTGTGCGCCGCGCAGTGAAGGGTGAAACCATCACGGCGATTGATCAGCGACAATACACTTTGTCTGAAGAAATGTGCGTAATCGCCGATGCGACTCGACCAGTGGCCGTCGCTGGCGTCATGGGCGGTTTCGACACGGAAATTTCCGACTCAACGGTGAACGTGCTGATTGAAGCCGCTGCGTTTGCTTCGCTGTCCGTTCGCGCCACGGCACGCAGCCTGAAATTGCACAGTCCTTCATCCTACCGCTTCGAACGCAAAGTCGATCGACTGCAACTGGACTGGGCTTCTCGCCGCTGCTGCGAACTGATTCTGCAGGTTGCTGGTGGTACGTTGCTGAGCGGTTCGGTTGTGGCCGGTCAGGCTCCGCCGCAGTCTCGCGAACACATCAGCCTGCGATTTGCTCAAATCTCACGCTTGCTGGGCATTCAGATTCCCCATGACACCAGCGTACGGATTCTGGAGAATCTTGGCCTGCGACTGGTCGCTCGCGATGAGTCAACGGTCACCGTGGAACCACCAAGCTGGCGACCTGATTTGCTGCGTGAATGCGATCTGATTGAAGAAGTCGCGCGCATTCATGGTTATGAACATATCCCGACCGATGCGACTCTGCCGGTGGTCTCCACCGCGAGAACTCGTCGCGAACGCGTGCTGGATTCCGTACGCACTCAACTGGTGTCCTGCGGATTCTCCGAAGCGCTAACATTGTCATTCGTCAGCGAAGACCAGCGGAAGCTGTTTCAGCCACTGGGTGATATTCCGGCGGTGGCGGTCAATCACTCCAGCCGCAGTCATGAGAACCAGTTGCGTCAAAGCCTGATCCCCAGCCTGCTGCAGTGTCGACGTCAGAATGAACGTCATGGCAGCGCGAATGCGGAACTATTTGAAGTCGCACGAGTCTATCTGTCAGCCGGACAGGGCAAGCCTGAAAACGTCGCCGAGCCATTGACGGTCGGAATCGTCTCCGGGCGACCGTTTGCGATCCTGCTTGGTGCCGTAGAAGCACTGGCTCAAAAATTGGCACCTCATTCGGTAATCACCACAGCTCCTGTGGAAAATCCCGAATTCACCGCTGGCCGTGGCGCCTCGGTGTCTTTGAACGGCGAAGTCTGGGGCTGGATCGGAGAACTCAGCCGCGATGTTCTGGATCGATCGGATCTTCAGGACGCCGTGACGATCGCCGAACTGCGATTGCCGCTGATTGAAGAACTCTTTGAGCCTTCGCGAAGCTACACCCCGCTGCCTCGGTTCCCATCAGTTTCACGAGATCTGAATTTCGTGCTGCCCGAATCCGTCAGCTGGGCTCAGTTGGCATCGACCGTTTCTCAGGCCGCCGGAGAATTGTTGCTTGGCACATCGTTTGGCGGGCAGTATCGAGGAAAGCAGATTGCAGCCGATCGCAAGTCGTATTTGATTACGTGTCGGTTTATGGCATCGGATCGAACACTGACGACAGATGAAGTGGACTCCGCAGTGAAGTCCATCATCACGGCCTGCGAATCGGGGCTGTCGGCGAGTCTGCGAGCGTAAGCCGGAAAGCTGTTCTTTCTCCTGCCACTAAAAGCAGTCGACCGAAAAATTGACTGACCGAAAAAGGAAGCTTAACGGCAGTTCTATGGCCGTAATTTTTCGGTCGGCAAATCTTTCGGTCCCTTTTTATCACAACGCCCCGCTGCAGGGCTAAGGTTGACCATCTTACGAAAGCGTTATGGGCAGAAAAATGACTGGGCGAAAAGATGGCCAGTCATTTTTTTGCCCAGTCATTTTTTTGCCTCAAAACTGCTGACTTCTGGAACGCGGCACGGACGGTGCGCTCGCCGGGATTTCTGGGCTTGGCCTTGCAGCGGGCCGCTGTTTTATCAGGACCAGAATGGTCTGACCTTGTTAACGCAAGGGAACCTGACATCAGTTGTTGTCGGCCTGAACATCCGCGCAGAGTTTCTCCGGGTACAAAAGTCAGTCGAAGCTGCTACGGCGTTTTCCGCCCGCCATCCAGCGTGACTTTCACAACGGCATCTTCTTTCCCGAGAGCCACGGTTTTTGACGTGCGTTTCTCGGCAGGTGTTCCGGCGTGCTGAATAATCTCGAGGACAGCGGTGCCGGAAACGGCTTTGCCCAGGACAAACTGAACTCGCAACTCATACTCACCGGACGGCGCTGTCTGGCAAACATAAGTTTCCATGTGTTTGGCAGTCGCGGAATCGCCCGGACTGTCTTCACGCACAAGGCGCCCCCGATTCATTGTCAACTTCTGTTTGCGGCTGCATTTTTCACCGCCGGGCTCAACAACGGCCAGATCAAGATCCGCGTCCCCGACCCACACCAGGTTGACGGAAAGATCTCTGGTGTTCGCGTCCGCTAATTGCTTACGGAAAGTTGTGGCCTGTTCTTTCAGGTCCTGCTTTTCAAGGTCCTGACAAAGTTCGTTGACGACTTTGCGAGCCTCTTCATGATGTGACTCAAAGTCGGTACCCCAGTCGTAAGTCAGGATGCCGCAACGAAAAAAGACCTGTGCATCAACCTGCTTCGATTTGTCGGCGATGCTTCTGCCAAGCAGCCACACCTGAGGAACCTCGGGATTGAGTTCCGTCGCCTCACGGCAGATTGCGATGGCTTCATTCCACGCTTCAAATCGTGAAAGCAGAGCAGCGGTGATCAGCATCTGCTGCACATCGGATGTGCTGAAGTCGATCCGAGACTCCAACACCCGCGCGATATCTTTACTGGAGCGGCCCGCCAGCTTCATCTCCAGAGCCAGCACATCGTAAATCCACGGAGCCGATCGATCATTCCGAATCGCGCTTTGCAATCCCTCAACGGCCGCCTCGTAATGCTTCTTGTCATGTAGCCAGGCCACAGCGTCGGCGATCTGATTGTTGGTCAGGGACTCCTGGGACAGAACCTGATCCCACGCTTTGATCACGTCAGGCTGAGCGATGATTCGACGCGCGATCGATGCTCCAGCTTCAGGCTTTGCTTCCTTCTCAGCAGCCTTATCCTCAGTTTTCTGTTGGCTCTTTGAACCAGACGCTCGCTCAGCCTGCTGAGGAGTTGCGACACAGAAGACGTATTCCGCGGCATCCTGGGGGAGCAATTGGGAACGCAAAACGGACATGTCGACACCCTGTTCAGGTGCCAACATGTCCGTTGTAGATTGCCGAAGTTTCCCGGATTCACTCCGAGGAATTACTTCACCGGTTTTTTTTTGAGCGAGCCGTTATTCAGCTTGATACCGTCTTTTGCTTCAGCAGCAGGCTCTGGAGGAAGGCTCATGAATCCGCCGCCGCCAAACTGGCCGCCGCCCATGCCTCCACCCATACCGCCCATGCCTCCGCCCATGCCACCCATACCTCCGCCCATTCCTCCACCCATGCCGCCGCCCATACCGCCCATGCCACCGCCCATTGGCTGAGTGATGACGACGAGGTCAGCAACGTCGTAGATTCGAGTAATCAGGTTCTCTTCGGAGTTTGCCGTATCTGTGGTCGTGACCAGCATGACTTCATTCTTGATCATGATCGTCAGACCTGGATCCTGATCCTTCACCTTCGCAAAGATCAGCTTCAGAGCATTTCGCAGTGAAATTCCCTTCAGGTCAATATCGCTGGGCACTTCAGTTGTTGTCAGGAACAATGGGTCTGTGCCAATATCCGGATCTGTCTCATCAAGCATGATCCGCATTGTGTACGGGCCCAGTTCAGTGAAGTAGTTCTCAATGTCTGTCATGATGTCTTCCAGCGGAGTGTTGGCTGGATGTTCAAGATCGACAGGCATGTCCAACATTTGCTCGAGCCAAAGTTCAACCGGCCTTTCTGACCGCAATGACACCGACTGATGTTTCTCACGACTTCGAGTCAAAAGACGCCAGACGTCCGCTGGTGGGTACTGAATTGGTGGTTCATCCGGAAACGGAACATGCGACAATTCGACCTGATACAGCACTTCAAGGAAGCGGTCTGCTCGCAGATTAACCAGTTCATACGCTTTGCTAAGTTGGCCAGAGGCCTCAGACATCACCACAGCAGCAGATGCAGTACCGTTGCCTGGCTCCATATCCAACGCTGTACGAGCTGCGATCTCCGCTTCTTCGTACGCTGGAATATCACCATGACGAGCACGGTCCAGAAGTCCGCGGACCTGTGAAATCAGGGTTTGCAGACGTTGCTCTTCAATCTGAGCTTCCTGCAGCAAACGGTCCATGGCTTCGCGGTTGGCGAGCTGTTCAGATTTGTCTCGCTGACGAATCTGATTTGTCTGACGAGTTGAGTTCACAGATGAATAAGCGTCAACAACACGACGATCAAGTTCGTTTCGCTTTTCCGGAGCCACATCCGCACTGCGAATCGTTTCCAGCATATCCTTCAGAAGCGTCAATGCGTATTCGGGCTGTTCGGCCGACACTCGATTTGCCTCGTCAATAGCGGCTTTGACGGACTGCACCAACAGCTGTGTCGCGATTTCTCTGTCCGCAGCAGCTCGGGAAAGCGCGTCGCCTTCCGCCGCACTTGGAGGTCCCAGCTTGTCATTGCCGGAATCGACCAATGGCTCGGTCCCTTCATCGGCTGGAACCGGAGCAACAGGCGATTCGACGGTTGCTTCGCCGTCCTGCAATGCCGCAGCCAGCCCTGTCAGAGTTGGGTTGCCTGAATCCAGCAAAAGAGCATTTCGTACGATGGCCAGGGCCGTTTCTTTCTGACCGGCCTTCTGGAATCGCTCAGCCGCTGTGATCGAATCTGTAATCGTCAGTTGGAACTGCTGAGAAGTACTTGCCAGTCCTTCGAGACCCACAACCGCCGAAATCAAACCGTCGGATTCAGCAGCTCGCGTGAAGAGAACTCGAACTTCTTCTCCCGCCTCTTTCACTGCGCCGGGGGCAGATTTCCAAACCAGTTCACTGCCGTCGGCAGAGTGACCGGACAGTGTGAGACTTCCTGATGGAGATCCCTGTCCGAAAAGAACGGTGTGTCGATCCGCTCTCAGAGCAACGCTGTCCCCGGCGGCCAGCTTAAGTCCGCTTCCGGAAACTTCCACGTCCTTTACGAACACTGGAGCCGCTGACATCTGAGTTGCCAATCGCTCCGCCGAAGCAACGGCATCCAATGCGACAGGCTGCTCAAAAGTTCCACCGGTCTGATTAGCCAGAATGCCCGGAAGTTGAGTATCGACGTTTGGTCCCAGCAGCAATGCGTGGAACGAGATACTGTGCTGAAGAAGCTCATCAACAAGTGAATCAAGATTCTTCACTGACAGTTGATCAGCTGCACTCATTCCATCACCGATGTAGAGCACCGACATCGGTTCAGATGTGTTCTCGGCAAATGCTGCTCGCAGCCCGGATGTCAGGTCGGTTGCCCCCATTGGAGTTCGGGAGGCAAGTGATTCCACAGACTGCTTCAGATCCGCTGAACCCGTCAGCTGAAAGCCTTCTGTCAATGGTTCGAAAGTTGTATCAACGGCGGCAACCTTGACCTGATGCCCAGCAGGCAGACGCTCAATCAGAGCAGTCAGCAATTCAATGCTGCCATCTCGAAAGCGGCCGGTTTGGCTGGCGGACGTGTCAATCAAGATCACGTGGCGACGAATTTCTGCCGGGACCGCCGAGGAGCGAATCGCGACGGCGAAGTGCTGCTGCCCCGCGACGGCTGGTGTCCGAAACACAACCGCGTCGGGAGCCTGCTGCTCCGTCTTCGTGTCAGCCATTACGGCGTGGCAAAATGCCGAAACGCCCAGACCCAATGAACACAACGAACCCGCCAAATGCCGCATGAGAATTCCCCTGAGGTTCCGCAGTAGCAGACCGTCCGATGGACATGACTCGCACAACGCTCACCAAACTGAGCGCAGTGCGCGGAGTAGTCTACAGTCGTTCTCGGATGAGCAGGAAAGGAATTCCCGGTAAAAACAGGCAGAACAAAGAGGCAAGGCAAAATTCGACACAATTGGTCGTGCGAGGTGGTCAACTCCGCAAACTCCGCTGGCAAAGAATTCTGATTTTGCGGCTGTTTTTGCATTCCCCCCAGCCATCGCGGCCGATCGAGTTCGCAACTTTCTGGATTCTCCCCGCGCCGTGCCGGCCCGAAAACGCGATCAGAACGTATCAATTTTTAGGATTGTAACGCCGATACAGTCCCTGGGGGCGGCAAAGGTCATACGAATACAATTGGAACTTGAGCCGGATGCCGCGTGGGGTGGGGACCTTCAATGGTGCGGCATTCCGGCTTATTACCTTCGCTCCTGGCGGTCATGCTGGCCGCTTTGGCGGTCTCGGTGCTCGAGCGAAGAACCGATGGAGGCTCTGAAGCTCGGCGGAGATCTCGGGACGAGAACGGCCCGGTCAGTCCCATCGCTCGGCAACTTCAGAGCGACCGTGATCGAGATCAAGAGGCGATCATTCGACTTCCGATGAGCCCGGATTCTGTCATCCGTTTTCAGGTGCCTCCGAATTCGCTGATCATCGTGGGCAGTCTCGATACTTCCGGGGCTGCTCATTCCCTGAGGATCAGCTCCCAGCCCGGCGGTCATTGGCCGACCTCCGCGAGCTACGGTTCCCAAAGCCGCGGAGCTCTGCAGTACATCCAGCCTGCAAGCCTGCCAAGGAGTCACCAGAGCGAACTCAAGCCGACTGGCGATGCCGTCACTGTCACAGGTTCAAAGCCTCTGAGCAGTCTGCAGCTGTCGACTGTGCAGCCACCTGATACAGTGCAGTCTCTTAAGGGATCGCGGCTGCGTCGATTCCTGGTTCCACATTTCGAACACGACCAAGTAGTTCAGGAACCCCGCGAGGCGTTGGCGATAGCGGAAGGGTCTCGGGTCAAAGTCTACATTGACCTGTCGCTCGTCGATACTCCTTCCGAATTGCCACAGAACCATCCGCTGCGCGACACTGCATACAGGGCTTGCGAGACGATCGAAAACGAACTTCTGCCATTGGTTGAAGAATGGATCGGCCGCATTACTGATCTCGATGGCGATCATCAGCTCTCAGTGGTCCTGACGGATCTCGATCGGCGAAAGTCCTCGAACGAGACACCCGTCCTCGGTTGTGTGCGTCGCCATGACTTTACGGAGTCCGATCAGAACTCGCTCACTGGCGATATCCTGTATCTGGATCAGCACCTTCCTCCGCAGGAACAACTGCGAGCCTTACTGGCTCATGAGTTGACCCACGCCGCCGTATTCTGCATTTGTCATGAAGCAGCAGATGATTCACCGCTGAAGGATCATGCAGTCCCATCATGGCTGAACGAAGCTGCGGCACACTGGGTTGAGCGTCAATTCTGCTCAGCCCCGGCCGGCTTCGCGGCAAGAGAGTCCGCGTTCCGTCAAAATCCCGCCCAGTGTCCGATCATTTTAAAGGACGATGATCATTTCCTGACATCTCGGCGAGCCGGCAGTCGCGTTGCCGGTGTCACTTTTCTTCAGCAACACCTGTCTGACGCGAATGCGCTCAAAGAACTTCTGCACCATTCCACGCCGTTCGATCAAGCAATTGCGACGATGGCTCAAACGCCATTCTCGGAGCTATTCCGAGAATGGTCAATCCGGCAGGCCTGTGTCGACCAAGATACCGTTTCACCGTTGCGTTCACGTGTCGATTGCTTGAGTTTGAAGCATACAGGCAATGCAACGGCCCGACGTACACTTTATGGCACTGCATTCCTGGTCCTGCATTCAGACGCTCCACAGGAAATCTGCATCGATGCCAATCAGGACGCTCAATTGCAGATCACGGTGCTGCACGGCTCAAACTCAACCAGCACTCAGCGGAGCCCGGACTTCTCAGCAATGAATGCCATCCGTTCCGCAAATCTCGAAACCGGGCCATCGCAAGCAATCAGGTGATTCTCTGAGCATCGGTCCCTGGATTGCCCCAAGCTAAGGCACGGCAAGGTCTACGCCGCGTTATTAGCGCTTGCTCGGGAAACAAGTTTTGCAGAGACGAGTATCAATACGATCGTCGCGAATACTGTCACACTGAGGCATGTTAACATCGATGGCAGCTCGGGGGTGACGGGCAGCGATTGCTCATATAACAGTCGCCGCAAGCCCGCGACTCCATAGGTTAACGGATTGATGCGGATCAACCAGAACAACCAACCGGAGTCGCCACCTGGAAAAAAGGCTCCTGAAACCAGCCACATCGGCATCAGGAAGATACTCATGATGGCATGAAATCCCTGTGTTGAGTTCATGGGCCAGGCAATCACAAAGCCCAGTGCAGTCAGTTCTGCGGCAATCAGAATCAGAAACACGGCCGCCATCAGCATTCGACTCAGCGACCATGAGACATGAATGTCGGCCCCCGCCCCGATCCACGACAACATCGGACCGATAAGCAGAAATAGGCCGGCCTGCAGAATGGCCAGAATGGTCCCGGCAGAAATCTTGCTGAGCACAATTGCCAGACGCGAAACCGGCGCCACGAGCACTCCCTGGAGAAATCCTTCGCGCCGATCTTCGATGATTGAAATCGTCGAAAAGATCGCGGTGAAGAGTACGATCAGAGTCGCCACTCCGGGCAGAAAGTACTCCTGATAGGTGACTTCATGCGTCAGACCAGCGGCCCACGACGGAGGTCGAAACGATGTCCTCAAGCCTGCCCCGAACAGCAGCCAGAAAATCACAGGCTGACCAACAGCGCCAATGATACGAGTTCGTTGGCGAAGAAACCGAATCAGTTCACGCTGTGTCAACGCGATGATGGCTCCGCTATTCATGGGCGTCTCCCGAAACCAGAAGTGAACGACCTGTCAGTTCAAGAAAGACGTCATCCAGTGATGGCCGAGTCAATTCAAGCCCCAAAATCTCATTGCGAAACTGGTTCAGCAGTATCGTGATTTGCGTGGCCGGATCGTTCACTCGAACAGAGAGCTGATTTCCCGAAACTATCACCGCCGCGTTGACGGCCTTCTCAACCGCTGTCTGAACTGCGGAGGCATCACGCATCCTTAAAGTTAATCGCTCACCAGCAAGTCGGCTTTGCAAATCGACCGGACTGCCCTCAGCCACCTTCTGCCCCTGATCCAGAAGCAGCAGTTGATCACACAATTCCGCTTCACTCATTAGGTGCGTTGCAACGACAACAGTCGTCCCCGAACCGCGAACATGGTTCAACACCAAGTCCCAGAAATCCTGACGAGCGCGAGGATCGAGGCCCGATGTCGGCTCATCCAGGAGCAGAACACGCGGGCTGTGCATCAATCCTTTCGCCAGCTCAACCCGGCGTTTCAAGCCTCCGGATAATTGCCCAACGAGAGTTGAAGCCCGATCCACGAGCCTGAATCGCTCCAGCATCAATGCCAACCGCTCGCGCAGAACGGATCCATGAAGGCCGTAAATACGTCCATGGCAACTCAAGTTTTCACGCACTGTTAAACGCACGTCAACGGCAGGTGATTGAAACGTGACCCCCAGTTGCTTCCTGACCTCTTCCTGCCTTGTGGACACATCATGCCCACAGATATCAAGGCGTCCCTTCTGGACGGGGATCAGCGTGCTAAGCAATCTAAACAGAGTTGTCTTACCCGACCCGTTCGGCCCCAGAAGACCAAACAGGCATCCTTCCCCAATGGAGAAGCTCAGTTCTCTCAGCGCGATGCGCTCGCCGTAGGAGTAGCTAAGAGATTCAGCGTTGATCACAGTCGCAGGCATGGCTTAACGCCAGAAAAAACAAGCCCGGCATCCAGAGGAGGCCGGGCTGAAGAAATTTCAAAAGTCTGACTCAGAACTTACTCCGCTGGAGCAGCTTCTGCTTCGGCGGCCGGTACTTCAGCATGTGAAGCCTCATGAGATTCGAAATCACTGATCTCAGGGGCCCAGACGCCTGTCTGAGGAGCAACACTGATGTAGTACGATCGTCCAATGTCCGGAAACAAAGCAAGTGGAAGTCCGATAGACAAAATCGTCGTCGGGGCCAGCAGAACGTACTTCCAATTGCCTTCAAACTTAAGGTGCATGAAATACATCATCACGCACATCGCTTTAGCACAGGCCACAGCCAACACCAGAACAATCGTGACTGGCTTCGGCATATGCAACACGTCAAAAACCACAGACAACGCTGTGCAGCCGCAGAGCACAAAGAAGATAGCGAGGTAGTTAACGTGATGAGTGGCGTGATCATCGTGAGACATTGGAAACCCATTCAGGAACAAAACAGCTTCTGAGCCAAAAACACAGCCGACGTGAGACGACCTCAGATGATATACAGCATCGGGAACAAGAAGATCCAGACAAGGTCCACGAAGTGCCAGTACAGACCGCTATTCTCCAAAAAATCGGTCCACTTCTCATTCAGTCCGCTGCCTTGCTTAAGAACGACAGCAAACAGAATCATGCCCACGATCACGTGGATCGCATGGAAGCCAGTCATCAGAAAGTAACATGAAGCAAAGATATTCCCGTACACGATTGGATGAGGATCGAAAACTCCGGCACTGACGTACGAACCGTACTGTTCGTTAGCCTTCATTTCCTTCAGCAGGTCTTTGACTTCGTCATACTTCAATTCCGGAAACTTGTCGCCTTGCTTCAGACTGTCACGTGCGGCAAGGTATTCAGCCGGAAGAGCTGGAACGGTCAGCGAAACATTCGCCACAATGTGCTGATGCAGATTCATCCACTTGCGGAACAATTCGAGATCGCCCGGAGCTGTAGCCTGATACTCGCGAAAGACGTAATCCGGCATACCCTCAGGTGGCTTTCCATCAGGAATGGCCGCGATCAGATTCACTACGTTCACAATGTCATTCGGACGCTCAGTAACAACCGCACCACCATCGGTGTATTCGCGGAAACGCTTTCGAACGACAACTTCCATTTCGCGGCTTACTTTGCTGATAGCCTGTGTTGGCGTCTCAGCGATATGCCCCGGTACGATGTCGTGCTGGATCTTACCAAGATACTCAACCGACTTAATGCCAAGGAACAGGAATGCCAGAATCATTGTTCCCGTCAGGTAAGTGCGAGCCTTCCCGAAGTTCTTCTGGGCCATGGCTTCGTGCGCCACAACGACCAGATAACTGGAGACGATCAACACAAAAGTATTGACCCCACCCAGCAATACGTTGATGTGGGTGTCTTTGGGATCAACTGGCCAGCCCTGAGACCCCAGTCGCAACACAATGTAGGAGCCGATGAACGCGGTAAAGAACATGATTTCCGTACCGAGGAAAAGCCACAGTCCGAGTTTGGAGTTCGGAATGGGAATCCCCATCTTCAGGGCCGGAGGTGCTGCAGTATGTGACATGGCGTTAAAGGCAATTCAAAAAGTCAGTCTCAGCAGGTGAGACGAATTCAGGACAACGAGACCAGCCGAAGATAATCGGCGACCAGACAAATCAACATCGCAGGAAGACAGATCAATGAACCAACCATCAACTGACGGGCAGTGATGTTGGTGCGTGATGCAAAAAACCGAGCAGTCAACCAGAGATAACCCAGCGACAGAACCAAGGCCGCAGCCAGATATCCAGGACCAGCAAGTCCCACGAAACGTGGAAGACAACTGACAGGCACGAAGGCAACAGCATACACGAGTGCAACCCAGCCAGTCCGACGTCCTTCATCATGAAACGAAGGCAGCATTTTCAGGCCCGCTGCCTGGTAGTCATCCCTGTAAATCCAGCCAATGGCCAGAAAATGAGGAAACTGCCATACGAAGAACACTGCGAACAAGGCCAAAGCTTCAGCAGTGAGCCCTCCACCGGCGGCAAACCAACCCAGTACCGGCGGCATCGCTCCGGGAATTGCACCAACGGTTGTGCAGAGAATGCTGACTCGCTTTAAAGGCGTATAAACAAGCACGTATGTCAGCATCGTCAGGAGCGATGCAACACTGGTAAGCTCATTGACAAATAAATACAGAACCCCCGCACCTGTCAATGACAGTGTGATGCCGAAAGCAGTTCCCTCGAACCGAGTCATTCGCCCCGACGCAATCGGACGATCACCAGTGCGATCCATTCGAGAATCCGTCGAAGACTCCCACACCTGGTTCAACACACTCGACGCAGCCACCAGACAGCAAATCCCGAAGACAGCGTTCAGCAACTGAGCCCATGCAACTGTGATAGGCGAGGCCAGCAGAAATCCAGCAAACACAGCAGCAGCGGCCATGACAATGATTCGTGGTCGAACCATCTGGCGGTAATCTGCAATTCGGACACCCAAATCAAGGCCACGATAGCCGACCGTTCGGGCCGAATCTTTGCATTCCACAACCGGAGACAACGCACTCATACGGCTGTCCCCCTTCCGTCCGCAACGCCGAAATCCAGCCGAAGACCAGATAGACAACCAGCTCGCCACAACTTGACCATACTGACAGCAGCAACCAACGTGGAAGCAAACAAAAACATTCCACCAACGGTGTGCAGTGAGCAAATCACGGCCTGCGAAAGCGATCCGGATGTCGCCACGTAGCCAATCATAGGCAACCCGAAACGAGTCACATAAGACCCTGCTCCGAGTAGCAACTGAACGAGCAAGGCCGCCGCGATACCAACGCCGGACTTCCGCAACAATGAACTTTGGCCGCGAAGCAAACAGATCGATGCACTCGTACACACGATTGCTGCAATCACAGCGCCGATCAGGTGTTCGTTCAACATCATGTGCAAGTGTCGAAGCAATCCACCAAGACCATACTGCCCGAATATGGTGACAGGAGCTAACGCAACCAGAGCGGCTCCAACCGGTGTAAGACGCTCATCACGTTGCCCGAACCATTCCGACCACTTAGTCGAACACATTAAACGAAACACAATGCACATACAAAAGAATGAAGCGCCTGTGATGCTGTGCACCATCGCCAAATGTTGTCGATCGAAAAGAACGCGAGCACCACCCAGAAGTCCCTGCAGTATCACGGCGACAAGGATGCTGAAGGCATATGTTCGCACCCAGCCTCTGCCAAGACGCCAAGCCGCCGCAAAGAGGACAATGCTGGTAAAACCAATGAGCATCCCAGCAAGCCGGTGACCATGCTCCGTGAACTTCTCCGGATTCGTGGCGAAGTCGCGGAACCAAGGATAGAGCAGCATGTTGTGACCATCAGAAGATGGCCAATCGGCAAAAGCCATCCCGGCTTTCAGCGTCGTCACAAGCGCACCCATGCCGATCGGAAGCAGGGCGACGAGACAGGTCGTCGTCGCCAGCTTACGAATCAATGGATGAACTGTCTCATGAGAAACTGACACTTGTAGCTTTCCGGGCTTGTCCAACGATTAGTGACCGTGGTTCGAAGATGCTTTGTAGCCAGCGGGCGGCGGTGACGTCTGCAGAATAAAGTCCTGCCCCATCGCCTCAGCTTCGGGAGACGAGTACTCGTATGGTCCGCGGTAGCAGACTGGAGGTACATCGAAGTTCCCATGTCCCGGAGGAGAAGGAGCCGACCATTCCAGACCGTTTGCACCCCATGGATTTCGTCCAGCCTTCTTTCCGAAGAAGAAGCTCAGGGCAAAGTTTCCAAGCAGCAAAAACTGAGCAAATCCCATGATGATCGCTGAGATCGTCATGAACTGATTCATAGGCAACAAGTGCTCAAGGTAACCGTGGAGGTAAGGATCTGCATACCGGCGAGGCATCCCGGCGATCCCCAACAAGTGCATCGGGAAGAACGTTCCGTTCATACCGATGAACGTTAACGCAAAGTGCCACTTCTGCACGGTGTCGTTCATCTCACGACCGAACATCTTTGGGTACCAGAACTGAACCGCTGCGAATACTCCAAACAGCGTCGCTCCGAACAACACATAGTGGAAGTGAGCGACGATGAAATAGGTATCGTGGAAGTAAATATCCACCGGAACCGCCGCCATGAAGATACCGCTCAATCCGCCAACCACGAACAACGCCACGAAGGCGGCACAGTTCAGGAAGACCGCGTTGAACTTAATATTCCCGTCCCAGATTGTCCCGATCCAGTTGAAGACCTTAATCGCAGATGGAAGAGCAATCATCATGGTCGAGGTCATGAAGGTCATGCCCAGAGCAGGGTTCATCCCGCTGGTAAACATATGATGTCCCCAGACGATGAAACCAAGCCCGGCGATCGCGGCCATTGAGTAAACCATCGGCTTGTATCCGAACACAGGCTTGCGGCACATACACGCGAGCATGTCGGAAACCATCCCCATTGCCGGCAACAACATGATGTATACCGCAGGATGCGAATAGAACCAGAAGAGATGCTGCCAGAGCAATGGCTGCCCGCCACCAATGGTCGGTGCTGCATTATTCACTACGATTCCCGCAGGAATGAAGAAGACAGAGTGAACATCCGTCGGCAACAAGCTGCTGAGACGATCGAAGACCAGCATGAAGCCTGCAGCCGTCAGTACAGGAAGTGCGAATGCCTGCAGAATCGCTGTAATGAACATGGACCAAATCGTTAGTGGCATCCGGAACAAAGTCATCCCAGGAGCACGCATGTTGATAATGGTGGTCATGTAGTTGACCGATCCCATCATTGACGACACACCTACAAGCGTCAGTCCGAACAACCACCACGTCTGGGCAGCTCCGGAACTCGGTGCAGCATCCGCAAGATCACTCAACAACGGATAGCTCGTCCAACCATTACCCGGTCCTGCAGTTGCACCGCTTGCAACAAAGCTGATCCCGAAGCATGCAATGGCTGGCCACATGAACCAGTAGCTCAGCATGTTCAGAACAGGGAACGCCATATCGTCTGCGCCGATCTGCAGCGGAATCAGGAAGTTCCCGAATGCTCCCGCAAGCACAGGGATGATCACAAGGAAGATCATCACCGAGGCGTGCATAGTGAACAACATCGTGTAAAACTCGGGACTGATCTGACCACCTTCGGTCTGAAACAATCCGAACAACTTGCCTACGATCGGCATGCTTCCCCACGGAAACGCCAACTGCCAGCGAACCGCAAGTGCAAGTGCTCCACCGACCATCAACATCAATAAAGTGGTCACCAGGAACTGAATCCCGATCACTTTATGGTCGATCGAAAACACGTATTTGGAGATAAATGTCTGCTCGTGGTGACCATGAGCATGATCATCTGCGTGGCCATGTGCACCAAGCGAGGGAGTAACAGTTGCCATGACAACAAACCTTAATGACTCTTAAAGCGAGGTTAACATCGCTGAATTGAGCAAAAAATCACTCTTCGGCGGACGCAGACTCTGCTTGTTCCGCAACGCCATCTTCATTCTGATCAGACTCAAGCGCCGACAGGTACTTCAAATATGACTCTTCGGACTCTGCAATGATCCGAGCCTTCATCTTGTAGTGGCCCCATCCGCAGAGCTCTGCACACACCAGCTCATATTCGCCAGCTTTTTCGATTTCGAACCAGATCGGAATCACCAGACCAGGAACTGCGTCCTGCTTCACTCGTAGTTTCGGAGCGAAAAACGCGTGCTGGACGTCCTGAGTTCTCAAGTGGACCATTACCGGCTGAGACACAGGCACATGTAGTTCATTAACGAAGTACAAGTCGCCCTCCTGAGGTTCAGTCGCCAACTGAGTGCCCGGCTTCGGGTAACGAATACGCCATTCAAACTGTCGGGCTGTCACCTCAGCGACTGGTGTCTTTCGGGCTTCATCTGGAAAGCGAGCCAAAACACGAATGTTTGCAAGTACTTCAAGTTGCGTCAGGGAAATGAACACCAGCACAAACGAAGGCACAATCGTCCACATGATTTCGAGCTTGTGACTACCGTGCGAGAACATCGCCTTTTCGCCCGGCTTCTTAGTTGCGCCCTTCCACAACGCATAACCAAGGCCAACTTGAGTGCCGACGAAGGTCACCGTCACAATGATCAAGATCAAGTAAAACAGACCATCAATCTGATGGCCCAGAGACGACATGGGTGCACTTGGAAACCACCAATTGCGCGACGGCGCGACAAGGCAGACGTAGAGTGCAACAATCGGCCAGAAGATGAAAAATAGAGCCCAAAACTTCTTCACAACATTACTCCGAACAGGAAGCCCTGCAGAGATCAAAACTCAAGACAGCAAACTAAGGAGCGACCGCAGCGGCAGCGGGAGCAGCCACAGGAACACCAGTGGCTCCGGGCTCCGGTTCAAACGGAATACTCAGGACGTAGTTCACGACATGCCAGATATCTTCGTGAGGTGTATTCTTGAACGAAGGCATACGAGAACCCTTGATCCCGGCATGTATGCGAGCGAATAGATCGATAGGACGTCGGCCTCCTCGGTAAATCCCCGTATGGAGATTTCGTGGCTGATTCAAATTGTCCCAGACGTCGTGCAAGCCGGCCTCATTGTACGGCTCACCCGTGATCGGATTCTTCTCGTAGGCAATTGTCTGAGGACCATTCCCTGCGCCGTCCACACCGTGGCAGTCCGCACAGTTGAGTGTTTTACTCAGATACAGTTCTCGACCGCGTCGTCGAGATTCCGCACTGTCCGGAACACGAGCGACAGACGGAACAATCACAGCCTCTTCAGTGTCAGACACAGTCCAATCTTCGGCCATTCCGTCACCAATGGAACTCGCTGCTTCGACAATGTCAGAAGCCAGCATTTCCTTTAACTCAGCAACAATCGCGTCACGAGACTCACCACCCTCAGTTCGAGTGGCAACAGCCTTCTGCGAAAAGTCACCGGCCAACTCATTAACCAGCTTTCGCTCATACTCACCGCGTAGGGAGAGGAAGCGAACATATTCGACCAATGCGTGTATTTCGCTGTCAGTCAACAAGAGAAAGGACGGCATATAAGTGCCGGGAATCCCATACTGCAGTACTCGCTTGATATCATCACGACTCGCCTTAGAAACATCTGTCGTGGAAGTGAACTTGAAGATGCCATGACGATAATCGCGAGGTCTCGGATTCAGGTACTGAGCCGTTGGACCAGCGCCATCGCCGGATGTTCCGTGACAGTGACTGCAGTGACGCATGTAGAGAACGCGGCCTGACTGCATCACAGTCCCACCGTCGATCACACAGGAGTCTCCAGCTGCAATCTCTTTCGATGGCAGCCCCTCAAGAGTTGCCTGACCGGTTTTGGGATCCCAGCTACTGATCAGCAATGTCTCACCGGCCAGTGCACCGGAAACAACCTGGACAGAAGAGGCAGTCTCCGGAAGCGATTTGCCTTCCTCGACCGAGAACTTGACAGTCGCCACGCCCTCGACCGCAGAATACTCCGCCACAGCAGATTGAGTTCCCCCGAACTCAACAGGCAACTTTAACCAAGCCTTCAGATCCTGAGGATCACCGAATCGATCGTCCAGGAGTTGCTTCACCCCGGAGATTGCCGGGGCCGCCTCAGATTCGCTCTTGAATCCATCCTGCGCTTCAGGAATCAGCGACGTGGTTCGTTCGCTGTAAACGAAAGATGAATCGTACTCCGAGCATCCTCCAGCGACGACAGCCGTCAGCATGGGGAGAAGGAGAAATCTATTCCAACTGGGAGTCAGTGACATTCCCAAAACCTCAGCTCAGTGATGTGCGCAGAAACAAAATACCAGCCGCTTACAGCTTTAATTTTTCAACAGGATAATCAATCTGCAGCTCCGTTGTGCCGCCAGATTGAATCTCCACTACCAACTTTCGCTCGACATAGTTCCCATCAGCTGCCTCGTGCCAAACCACAAAAGTATGCTTACCAGCAGGCAACTCAGGGATACTAAATCCGCCATTCGCATCGGTGACAGCATAATACGGATGGTCCAATGGAAGGTGATAAGCTTTCATCCAACCGTGGAAGTCACATGTCACAGCAAATGGTGCTGTTTCCGCCTTGCTATAAACAAACTCAACCTGACCAACTCGATCACCAGCACTCACAACCGAGCTGATACCCGTATTTCGATTTGGATAAGTATGTGTATTGTGAGCGACACTGTCGTCACTTAGCACTTTGATAGTTTGCCCGGTTGGCACAATCAAACAATGAGGTAGGAAGCGACAATTCTTCTGGTCAAAAAAGAACGGATCAGCCGGCACTTCCAGCTTCTTTCCATTCTTTGGGGCTTTTGCGAGGTAAACAAAAACATTTGCAACCCCGTTGCCCTCCCCAACCACAAGACGCTCGTCAGGAACATCGACTGCTGCACACACCTCTTTGTCTTTAACGTCTGCTCCCTTGGTAATCAACGGAGCCAAAGCCGTTTGATCACCCTTCAACACAACCTTGCCGGAGAACACGCCAGGCGTACCCGACTCAGCAGCAGCCTCTTCTCCAGCAGCACCGTCTGCCGCCGCGGCGGATGAATCCGCAGCAACGAACGAAACACGTGGCTGAACATAAGCACCACCGGGATACTCACCACAGCCGGCTCCAAGAGCCAGTGAAAGAAGTACAGCAGTGAAATAAGGCTTATTCATGGAAACCAACCAGTTGAAACATTCACCAAAAACAGAGGAACGCTATTGATTAGCATCTCTCAAGACTATTCCGCCCCGGCCGCGTTATCCGGCTTAGCCGCATCCGCCGGCGGAGCAGCCTCCGCCGCAGGTGCAGCGGGAGGTGTGTAGGTCGTCTGACCAATTTCTTCCAACAATCGCGTGTAGTTCATCAGAGCATCACGAGTTGCGTTGACATGTGCATCAGCATTGCCTTTGAACAGGTCAGGCATCTCGTTCGTATTATTCTTATAGTTCACTGGCATCGAAGTGTAAGGCGTAATCCACGATGGCTTGTAAAGCCAAAGCTTTACCCAATCTGCCCGCAGTCGATTCTGTGCCATGTTCAAGTTCGGCCCCTGAATATCCTTCGCAGGATCAGACGCCTTAAACTTCTTACCGCCCAGAGAGTGGCACTTGACACACAACTGACCGTTCAACAGTTTCCATGATTCATTCAGGTAACTCTGCCCATCAACAAGCATTCCAGCATGCGCCAACTCTGCCTGTTTCATAGACAAGTAATCCAGATCCGTCGCAGGATTTTCCTGGTATGGGAACTCAGCTCCATCCGCTGCTGCAAAATAGTTTGCGAGCACTCTGGCTTCATGCTCACTCATATTAAAGCGAGGCATCCGCAGTACAGTCGTATGGCGAATCTTTCCAGGCTCAAGCAGGAATTGATACAACCATGAAGTCTGAACCTTCCCACCTTCCTGATACAAAGGTGGAGGAGACTGTTGCCAAGCCAGCGAGCGGTTGCCGCCCGTCCTGGTTTCCATCAAATTCTCAACAAGCCACTCAGCAAAGGCGCCCCCGCGGGCGTGTTCGTACTTTAACAACTGCTGAGCGGGAATCGTTATTCGTTCCCCCGGAAGCAGTCGCTTCATGCTCTCACCGGTGCCGAATTCGGCCGTTTCCCAAAGATCGAACCCGTGCTCCTGATCAACAATATCTTCTTCAAGGTCTGGCCGCACCGCCACCATCGCGCGAATTGTTGCCAGGTGAAGCGACTTCTTCTCGTCGTCAATTACAAAATCCCGAACTTCACCGGTCAGGGCCTGGGTTACCGGCCTTGTTTTGAGAAGTATGTCGAGAGCATTCTGGTGATCAGCACTGCTCAAGGCTGTCGCAGTGACATCTTCCAGATCCGTTGCGTACGTGACCTTCGGAAGGTCAATAACGTGGCAACCGGTGCAGTTATACTTCGCCAGCAGGAACTCACCTTCAATGCGATTCTTATCTCGCTCATTTGGCGTGTACACATACTCTTCTGCCGGCGGGTCTGCCACCATACCAAGCACAAAGGTTGCAATCGCCTCGATCTCATCTTCTTTCAACGGGAATTTTGGCATACGCAATCGTTCGTCGTAGCCTTTGGTTTCCGTTTTCTCAAAGTCGTAGCTTCGAGGAGCACGCAACTTCTGCCATGCGAAACCTGGACGACCATGGCGCTGGATACTGTCATAAAAGAACGCCGCAGACATCTCACTGGCTTCTTCTTCTTCGGTAAACACACCAGCCGCAGCACCACCGGCTTCTGCTTTGCGATTCGCAGCGACGACACGCTCACCGGTGGACTTAAACGCCGAACCTGCAGGCTCGCCATGGTGATGCAGGAACTCTTCAATATGCTCAAAACCAAGCTTGCTGGTGTCCTTACGACCCCAATCCTGCAATGCAACGCCGATCGGGCGAGCTAACTCATAACCCGGCATGTCGTGACATGCATAGCAACCATACCGAGCGATTGTTTTTCGACCAACATACTCGAGCTTCTTCTGTCGCCAAACACCAGGATCTGTGATGGCAGCACCATCTTCTGATGCCAATGCCTGCTCGTCACCGACCACATCAGCAAGCTTCTGTGGGAACGACCCCGACTCGATAATCCCTCGTGCCGCTGACTTACTGAACCGAGTCTTCTCGAGATACAAGCTCACAAGGTTGTCAAGCTCTTCGCCTTCAACTGCATGCACAGCGAACTGCTCTGACTTGCCCTGACTCAGCAGGAAGGCCGTAATATCAGCCGCCGGATCGATCAATGTCGTACCGTCAAGGTCCGTATAAACGTCTAGATACAGGTTTGGCATCCGAGTTCGTTTGTGATGTCGCTCCGGCTCACGAATCCAGGTGTACAACCAATCGCTGAAGTTATCATCATCAGCATTGCGAAGCACCTTCTTGTGAATGTCAGAAATGTTGGGACCAAAATCGGCCGTATTCCCTGGAACCGCCGTGTGCTGATGGCACGCGAGACAGCCACGCTGAGAAAACAACTCCTTCCCTCGTTCCGCATTGGCTACATAACTTTTTTCAGGCTTCAGCAGCTCGATTGGCTGCGAGGTACCGATCAACACAGCCGCGACGCCAGCTAGTTCAGCCGCTTCGAACTTCGCAGTGTGAGCTGCATCAGCCTCACTCAAGTGATCTGCCAAGCCAAAGAACTTTGGCATCTTTGTGCTCGGACGGAAGCGAGATGGATCCTCTGTCCAATACTGAATGAATGCGTCAGTTGTTTTAGCAGCAACGTGCCGAAGACTTGGACCAACTTTTCGCATCTTCCCGGCGACCTGAGTCGGATCAGCAGCAATTCGTGCTGCCTCTTCCGGAGTTTGAGGCTCCAGTCGCATATCAGGACCGATTGCAACTCCGCCATCGAAGCCGTGCATCTCATGGCAACCGTAGCAGCCGTACTTCTGGATCAGTTCGTAACCCTTGACCACTTTCGGTGCTGACGCACCAAACTTTGGACTAATGCCGAGTTCCGTAACAGAGTGATGACATTTGATACAAGTCGACTCGGCGAAGCGAGACGGCTGCATCGGATACTCCCAGAAGTGGTTTGGGTGATATCCGTATTCATCATGCCACTCGTGAGCCAAGTGCGGGTCATTTGGACTGTGTTCGGCATTGCCAAAGCTCGTACCGGAACCCTGACCATCGTGACAAATCGTACAGCCAAACTTGGCGACAGGGTGAGGGCTAGATGCCGTGCAGAACAGCTCTGTGTTTGGGTGAGTTGAGAACGGCTGCGGGAACTTGTTTTCCTTGACCCAGTCCTCGACCGAAGCAGTCGAAGGGTGGCCCGGAGGAAACGCTGCACCGCCAGAAGATGTTGTCTTGTCGATGTTCTGGTGGCAGGAACGGCAGCGATCGAAACGAGCAATCTCAGCCATGCCAAGGGTCTGCGACAACCGTGGCATCCAGTCCTGAACAATTCGCAAATGTGAGTTAAATCCATCGATGATAGGCAGTTCCATCATCGCCCGCTTCCAGCTGGAAACGAGATTCGTTGGTGCAATGTTCTCAACTGACGCCCGAACACGCTCGGCATCGAAGTTGAGCTTCTCCCGAGCTGCGACAAGTTCATCATACTCAGAAGTCAGTGCCTTCACTTCTGAATTCTTGGCAGCCAGCAATTCCTTTGCAGCGTCTAGTTCAACCTTAGTCGCATCGCACTCGTCCTGCTTTGAGCGAAACGCATCGAAACGAGCCTGAGTTAAATCGGCCGCCAACGCGTCTCGCACGGCGAGGTCATACTGCGCGCGGGCCTGATCGCGAATGGAGTTCTTGAACTTCAGGTTGATTTCCAATGCATCAACACTGCGTTGGAGAGTGTCCTGCTCCTTAAAGATTGGAGCCTGATCAATCTTGATCTGAGCCAGCTTCTCTTCCGCTGCCTTGACCTGCGCATCCATCTCCGCGCGTTGTTCGCGGAATTCCGGCGACTCTATCTTCGCAAGATCAGCCTTCCGCACAGTGGCGTCAAGCTTGAAGTTTGTGCGTTGATAGCCCTTCCACTCGTCCGCCTGATCAGCCCGCATCATCACGATTACGGACAGAAGCAGAATCAGGGAGCTGGCGGCAAACACGCCGTTCAGGGTCTTTTGATTCCAACGATAATTGTCAGTTGCTGGCATGAGACTTTGGCTGGGCCTTCTGCCCGTCCTCAGTGGATTTCAGAAACCGGAAACCTGAATGCGGCACGCGCCGGCATTAGATATTGAAGAAAAACTCAGGGATCCCGACGATGTACTTCAAGGCAAATGCCCAGCGAAGCAACATCTTGATCGGAAGAATCGCCATCCAGAGAATGAGGTTCGAGAACACAAGGAACCGAAGCACACCCATCCGAACGAAATACTTTCTCAGCACTGTCAGCCCAAGAACCGGAGGCAGGGCTGCGAAATAAACAATGGTCAGAATAATTCCTGGAGATTCGCGGAGCAGAATATCGCCAACGCCTGATCCCTTCGGAATCCCAAGCCCAAGTCCGTTCCAGAAGAACTCACTCAGATTGACGTTATTGGCGGCTTCTACCTTGTGAACATCCCAATACTCATAGATCCCGAAGAAGTTCCAGTTCGGGCCTCGCAGGAAGGTTCCCAGAACGATCAAGGCGACCCACAACGGCATGAAGCCGAACAAGAACGTAGTGATCGCAAAAGACCGCTGCTTGAATGTGTAATAACCGTTTCCAGTCTTATTGAAGTCGATATACGGGACGGCAATCAAACCGCCCAGAATGATGCTCGGCAGCACGACTCCCGCCAACCACGGGTCGAAGTAAACGAGCATCTCCTGAAGACCGAGGAAATACCAAGGAGCCTTCGAGGGGTTTGGCGTCTTCATGGAAGACGCGGGCTCTTCAAGAGGAGCCTGCAGTGCAATACCCCAGAAAACCAACACGGCAGTCAGCACGACCATGCAGATCAGTTCGGTGTAAACAAGATCTGGCCAAACGAGAACCTTTTCGTTGTCTTCCTGTTCAAAGAGAGGTCGCCCCTCCGCAATGCGACGATCGTTGTCGACTGCTCTGCTAAAGTAGATCCACGTAAAGAATGCCACGATGAACAACATGGCCACGATCGGCACATTATCAGGCTTGCCAACGATCTGACGGAAGTCATAGTCAGTCAGACTCAACGTCATAAAAATCAATGAGCAGTTCAGCAGAACCCAAGCTACCGTTGGCCGAGTCCACCATTCCCGAAACTGAATCATGGCCCAAAGACCAACGATCGTCAGGAAGAAGTACAGTACCGGATTCGAAAAGTACGCGTCGAAGAAGTCCTTGAATGCCACAGGCATCGAGAACATAAACCCTTCCACGGGATACGTGAAATGGTAGAACGACAACATCATCAGAATGGAGGTGTAGACCGCCCAGACCGAGGCCTTTGGCATACCACTCCGATACTCCCCATCAACCTTAAAACTGCGGATCGTCCACAGCAGGTTCATCAGGAATATCACAAGGTAAAACCAACCAAGACCGACCAATACGCTCGGTGTGAGATCGGGATGAGGATTCAGCATTGACAAAGCCCGGAAAAAATACGCCAGATCCGGAAGAATCAAAAAGAACACAAGAGAGCAGACCGCCAGCCACTACAAAGGCTGACTGATCCCACCATCTTTTCGCACACGCCAGAAGTGGATCGCAATCAGACCGCTCACCACCAAAGGAATTGCGACACAGTGCAGAATGTAGAAGCGATTCAGAGTCGCTTCACCAACGAACCGACCACCCAACAGCAGGAACTTCGCGTCAGAGGCGTTCGTAATCAACTCGTAGCCGCTTGTATTAAACAACTGGAAACCCGGACCTTCAGTACCGAGCCCCGGAGTCGCTTTGGCCATATTGGAACCGACGGTAATAGCCCAGATCGCCAACTGATCCCAAGGCAACAAATAACCTGTGAATGACAGCAGAAGCGTCAACACAAGCAACAGCACACCAATCACCCAGTTAAATTCCCGCGGCGGCTTGTAGCTTCCTGTCAGGAACACTCGATACATATGCAGCCAGACTGTGATCACCATCGCGTGAGCACCCCAGCGATGAATCTCACGCATGATGCCAAGAGTCTGCACGTCTCGCAGAGCCTGAATGTCGTAAAACGCCCACTCCAGAGTCGGGCGGTAATAGAACATCAACAACACACCGGTAATCGCCTCGACAAGAAACAGGAAGAACGTAATCCCGCCCATACACCATGTGTATGACAGCGCGATCCCCTGCTGCTTGATAGAAACCGGGTGCAAGTGAAGAAAGAAGTTCGTCAGCATCACGACGACACGATTTCGACGATCGGTCGGCGCGGGATGCCGGAAAACACTCTTCCAGATCTGTGAGTTACGAATGTAATCGCCTACAGACACCTTCAGACCCTCAGACGAAGCCGCATCATGAACCCGCGGCAGCCAAATAAAAAATCAGCGACAAGACGCCTCTGCAAGCCACAACCATCAACTGGCACTAAGTCACACCCACAAAGCACGATGGATTAGACCACTGCCCGAGTTCCTTCTGGAACTTAACGCTCTTATCAACCTCAAGCATCCCATCTTCAGCCAACCGAATGCCCACACGCTCCAATGGTCGAGGAGCCGGACCTTCGAAGTTGACGCCGTTCTTGTAGAAACCAGAACCGTGGCAAGGACATTTGAATTTCTGCTCGCCCTCGAGCCAGTTTGGAGTGCAACCCAAGTGAGTACAGACAGTGCTCAACGCGTAGATCATCTGAGCTCCGTCAACTTCACCGTTAACAACCCAGATATTGAACTGAGCTTGCCACTTGGTCGAAACAGTGCCCGGAGCGTAATCGTTCGGAGGACCAATCTTGAATTTCGTTGGAGGCTCAACAAGCACGTTCGGCATCATGAACCGAGCGACCCCAAGCCCAAAGGCACCGAATGCCGTCGCGAAGGATGACCACGCGATGAAAACAGGTGACAACAGGAATGCGACCATCTCCCCAACGGCAGTTCGTCGCTCAACCTCAACCGCAGACACCTTTGAGGCAGCAGCCGGAGCCTTTGCAGGAAGTGGTTTTGCCGGAAGCACAACCTTCGGAGGAACCGGAGTCCCTTCCGCAACCGATCGTGCAGCTTTGATCATGTCAGCTGCCGACATTCCAGCAGGAGGAGCAGCAGCAGCAGCCTTCACTTCAGCGACCGGCTTCGCAACCGCAGGTGCATCACCTGAAGCCGCCGGAGCACCGCCAGCTTTAGCACGAATTGCGGCCATGATGTCCGCTGGACTTTTCGGCGCACCCGCAGCAGTCGCCGCTGGTGCAGCAGCCGCAGGCTTCTTGATGGCCGCCAAGATATCAGCCGTACCAGCTGGCTTGGCTGCAGCACGAGCAGCCGCGAGAATATCGCCTGTGCCCTTTGGAGCCGCAGGTTTGACTTCCGCAGCGGGTGCTTCGATTGGCGCCGGTGCTTCGATTGAAGGAGCCGGTGCCGCAGGCTTTTCAGCCGCAGCCGCTTCGGCATTCTTCGCACGAATCTTTGCCAGGATGTCGTTCGTTGAAGGCTTTGGATCTGTCATTCAACCCTGCCAGCCGTCGGAAAGGATACGGTGAAAGCCATGTTCTCGAATGGAACATGGACACAACTTCTAGAACCAACGAAGTTTAGTGCCAGCCCAGAACAGGGCATCTTCTGGATTCTGTCTGTCCTCTTTCGGACTGGCAAGGCGGCCAAAAGTACACGAGTTTCTTTTCTCGAAGGCAGGAAGGCCGAAAAGCGTTTTCCGTAGACCGGGAAGGCGAGAATCGGACCAACTTCATTCAAGTTGGAGACTCTGAACGTTCTCGGATATCCGAAGCGTCTCGCCAGACCGCATGTTTCCCTTCGCTGTGTCATGTCTTTCTCCACATGATCTTCATAGATCGAAAATTCCGCTTTGGCGATTCGCTCCTTACAGTTTCTCGAAGTGCGGAGTACCTGCCTCCGCAAAAGGATTGATCTGCAATCAGCCTTCGTTGATCCATATTCATTGCCGCGATACTCGCCGGAAGCCGTAGCGAGCCAAGAGAACAAGGATCTTTCTCATGCCTCGCGTGAGCAGCAGTGTCGCCTCCCGAACAAGACAATGTCAGGACGCTGCAATTAGCCCTTGGGGCGGCTTTGAATCGACATGACTGTTTACCCAACAAATGAATGCCAACTGAGACTCTTGCACGAACCCAAGGGCCACGAAATCAACATGCTGCATGCCCAATGTCGCCCAATCATGTCGCCCTGTACTGCCGTCGCGGGCCGCAGTGGATTCACAAAGACCATCTTGTGATCGACGCATCAACCACAAACACTCGTAGCTGCGCAGAAGATAGTCAACAAAAAACGCCGCCGAAGTTTCCCGCGGAGGCGTTTAGTCTTGAATCCAAAGATTCGAAAATGATTAATCCCAGCTCAGGGAGCCAGCGCTTTGGTATTCGGTGACCCGTGTTTCGAAGAAGTTCTTTTCCTTCGACAGGTCGATCGTTTCGCTCATCCACGGGAACGGATTTGGTGAGCCATACTGAGTTGGCAGACCAATGCGTTCCAAACGGCGATCAGCGATGTGCTGCACATAATCACGGAATGATTCGGCGTTCAGGCCGAGCACTCCGCGTGGCAGACAGCCTTCCGCGTATTCAATTTCCAGTTCGACAGCGGCTCGAATTCGCTGAATCATTTCGTCCTGAAACTGTGCCGTCCAGATATCTGGATTTTCGGCTTTGATCCCGTTGATCAGGTCAACACCGAAGTTCATGTGAACGGTTTCGTCACGCAGAATGTACTGGAACTGTTCGCCAATTCCCTTCATCAGGTTACGGCGATGGAACGAAAGCACCATCACGAATCCGCTATAGAAGAAGATCCCTTCCATGATGACGTAGTAACCGATCAGATTCTTCAGGAACATCTGGCGACCTGCCGGAGTATCCGTAGTGAATCCATCGTTCAGCACTTCAGCGGTCAGCTCCATTTCGAAAGCGTCTTTTTTCGCAATGGCCGGGATTTCCCGGTACATATTGAAGATTTCGCCTTCGTTCAATCCAAGGCTTTCGACAACATACAGGAACGTATGGGAGTGAACTGCCTCTTCGAAGGCCTGACGCAGCAGATACTGACGGCATTCGGCGTTGGTGACGTGCTTGAAAATGGCCAGAACCAGATTATTGCCAACCAGAGATTCTGCTGTAGAGAAGAAGCCCAGGTTTCGCTTGATAACCAGTCGCTCGTCATCAGTCAGGCGATCAGAACGCCAGACTTCCACGTCCTGATTCATCGGTACTTCGGTTGGCATCCAGTGATTCGCACAACCGTTGTTGTAGTGCTCCCAGGCCCAATGATACTTAATTGGCATCAGCTGATTGACATCGACCTGGGCATTGTTGATCAGCCGCTTTTCAGTGGCTTTCACGCGGCCCGATGTTCCGGTCAGCATAGTGGTTTGATCTTCGAAAGTGAGTGTAGACATAGGCAACCTCATTCCATGAGTCGGGGAAAACAGAACAACGAATTTAGTGGTTTCAGATCAGTTCAGATTCGCGTGCAGGTGTTTCAGATTCGAAATCTGAAGTCACCAGTCGCCATGCCATCAGTTCAAAAGCTGTTTCGCGGGAACTCGATGCCATGCGTTATAAAGGTAGCCCTTGGGGTTCCACGGAACAGACTCGGGCATCGTGTTTCCCAGAGAATCTGTCGCACGCACGCAGACCTCTGTTTCAGGATTCATAATCGTCAAGGTCGCAGACCAAAGCTGCCAGCAGAACTCCCCGGTCTGTGCTCCAAGCGTTGCACTGATCCAGGACTTTCCGCCATCCGGTGATACTTCGACTTCGGAAATCGAACATCCCTTTCGTCCGGTTGGCAGGGCATATCCTTTCACGTCAACCTTGCCGTCTTTGTGGTCCGCAGAACACAACGCGGCATTCACAGGGTATCTGTAAATCGGCGCAGTTTCATCAATCTCGACCTGAGTTCCTGAATACACCATTTTGTAGACATCAGCAATGAAGTGATTTGGAGAAGGCTTGTCACTTACGACAATCTTGTTCAACCACTTGACGCAGCGGGCTCCGATGTATCCGGGCACAATTGTTCGCAACGGAAAGCCGTGATCCGCCAGCAGAGGCTGTCCATTCATATGAGTTGCCAGCAGAACTCCCGGAAGTTTTTCATCTTCTTCCAGCAATTTGCTCATCGGCACTGAACCGCCAAACGGAAACGTGGCTTTGCCGTCGACGACCTGATCAGCGCCCTCAAACCAGACATGCTTCGCGTCAGGGCTAACTCCGGCGGCCTTCAACACATCAGACAGGCGAACTCCCGACCAGACCGCATTTCCGATCGGGCCTTCCTGCCACTGGACACCCTTCATTTCCTTGACTTTAATGAACTCATACCGCCGAATGCCGGCACAACTGACGGTACAGGTCACGCTGGATTTGCGGAATTTCTCCAGCAGCTCCGGAATCGAAAACGTCACAGGCTTGTCGACCATGCCCTCGATCGACACCTTAAACTCATCCGCCACGACAGTCGGATTTGCTCCGTGGCTGCGAATGTAGAACTGCGGCGTCGGAGTAATCCAGTCTTTGACCAGTTCTTCGAGTCGCGGCTCACCATTGCGAGGCGATCGAGTTCGATAAATCAGGTCCGCTTTGGCAGAATCAACCGGAGCTTCGTCCCATGCGGCCGCTGCCGTTCGAGATGCCACCGCCCAGGGCAAAAAAGAAGCCGCTGCTGTGCCAGCCAACGCTGACACAGAACGGCTCATGAAATGTCGTCGATTGAGGTGGTTCAAAACAAAGGCTCCGTCATTGGCAGGATGAACCAGGCGAACGGAGGGCGTTAGCCCTCCGAGTGTCAATCGCACGGCTCGGAGGGCTAACACCCTCCGCTGGCCGAATCAAGAGGCCGCAATAATCAAACGATCATTGCGGCTCAGTTTCCGATGCCTACTGACACGCTTCACAGTCAGGATCCGTAATGCTGCAGGCCTTGTACTGAGAAACCTCAGTCACCGGCACAACATGCGGAGCCGGGATATCAGCGCGGCCCTGTTCCGGAGATCGATCCTCATCCATGCGGGCCATCTGGATGTCGCTGGAAGCACTGCGGCTCTTGACCCATCGTGGCTGAACACCAAACTTGTTGATGTCGACCGTCGATTTTTCGATCTGAGTCGCTGCCAGGGTGCGTAAATAATAGGTCGTCTTGAGACCTTTTCGCCACGCCAGCATATACATATCATGCAGCTTCTTGCCGCTTGGTTCGCACATGTAAAGGTTCAGCGACTGGCCCATGTCGATCCATTTCTGACGACGAGCAGCACATTCGATCAACCACTTTGGTTCCACTTCGAACGCGGTCAGATAGCGAGCCTTGATGTCTCCGGGAATGCGACCAATATGGGTCAGTGTTCCGTCGTAGTACTTCAAGGTTTCCAGCATGTCAGCATCCCACAACCCACGCTGCTTGAGTTCTGTGACAAGCGAATTGTTCAGATGAGTAAACTCACCGGACAGGTTGCTCTTCACGAACAAATGCTTGTACATCGGCTCGATTGACTGAGCCACACCGATGATCGTGGAGATCGTCGCGGTCGGAGCAATCGCCATGCAGTTGCTGTTACGCATACCATGAGTTGCCACTGCCGCTCGCACAACGGACCAGTCCATTCGAGCAGATCGGTCGACGTCAATTCGGCAACCGCGTTGCTCTTCCAACAGATCCATCGTGTCGATCGGCAACATTCCGCGATCCCACTTGGAACCCGCGTAAGTGCCATAAACGCCTCGCTCAGCCGCCAGTTCGGTCGAAGCCTTGATCGCAAAGTAGGAAATGGCTTCCATGCTGTAATCAGCAAAGTCCACCGCGCCGGTGCTGGCGTAGCTGATGTTCAAGGCTGCCAACGCATCCTGGAAACCCATCAGGCCCAGACCAACCGGACGATGACGCTGATTGGCATTCTTGGCTTCATCCGTAGGATAGAAGTTGATGTCAATCACGTTGTCCAGCATTCGCATTGCGGTGCGAACAGTCTCTTCCAGCATTGGCAGATCAAACTGGCCGTCCACAATGTGAGCCAGCAAGTTGATCGAACCCAGATTGCACACCGCAGTTTCGGTTGAGGATGTGTTGAGCAGAATCTCGGTGCAGAGATTGCTGCTATGAACAACACCCACATGATCCTGTGGCGAGCGAATGTTCGATGGATCCTTCCAGGTAATCCATGGATGACCCGTTTCGAACAAGCGAGTCAGCATCTTTCGCCAGAGTTCCAAAGCTGGCAGCTTCTTGGACATCCGGATTTCGCCAGCTTCGGCCATCTTTTCGTACTCGACATAGCGAGTCTCGAAAGCCTTGCCGACCAGATCATGCAGGTCAGGAACTTCGTTCGGGCTGAACAGAGTCCACTCGCCCTCTTCTTCCACTCGCTTCATGAACAGGTCTGGAATCCAGTTAGCCGTGTGCATGTCGTGAGTACGACGACGATCGTCACCCGTGTTCTTACGGAGATCAAGGAATTCCTCGATGTCCATATGCCAGGTTTCAAGGTACGAGCAAACAGCTCCCTTGCGTTTTCCACCCTGATTAACCGCAACAGCCGTGTCGTTCACGACCTTCAGGAACGGAATCACACCCTGGCTGCGACCGTTCGTGCCCTTGATGTGAGAGTTCGTTGCACGGATGCTCGTCCAGTCGTTGCCCAGACCGCCGGCCCATTTGCTGAGCTTTGCGTTGTCAGAAACACACTTGAAGATGTGTTCCAAATCGTCTTTCACAGTCGACAGGTAGCATGAACTGAGCTGAGGATGATTGGTCGCGGAGTTGAACAGCGTCGGCGTTGCGGACGTAAACCGCATCGAAGACAGCATGTTGTAAAACTCAATCGCCCGGTCTTCCGGATTTGGCTCATTCATAGCCAACCCCATCGCAACACGCATCCAGAAGTACTGAGGCGTTTCGATACGTCGACCTTCGATGTGCAACAAATAGCGGTCATACACCGCCTGGAGACCTGGATACTTGAACAAACCGTCTCGATCCGGCTGCAAAGCTCCGGCAATCCGCGTCAGGTTGAGATTACGAAGATCCGGAGTCAGTCGGTCTTCATTGATCCCGTCGATAACGTAATGCTCGAACTGGTTGCGATAAAGTTTCGCGTATTCGGCTGCATTATGAGGCGAGCTTCCCAGAGCTTCGTTGCTGATAACCATTCGCAGCAGTCGAGCGGCCACAACGTCAAAAGCTGGATCCGTTTCGATTCGACAGCGCGCCGCCAAGATCATCGCCCGGTAGATTTCACCAACGGAAATGCCGTCGAAGGCTGACTTGATGACTTCCTGAGTCAGTTCCTCGGCGTCACACTCCACCAGACCGGCACAAGCCAGCTCCATGCGGCGACGGATACGATTCACATCGAAAGGAACTCGTACACCGTCCTCCAGCTTGACAAACATGCGAGGCTGCGCGACAGCGTCGGCGCCTTCCACTGCATCAAGCTGTTGAAGAGCACGGATTTTGGCGTGTTCGGCGCGGTAGACAATGTAACGGCGAGCAACCCGGTAGTGCCCGCGCTTCATCAACTGCATTTCCACGAAGTCCTGGATCTGCTCAACTCCAACACCGCGGTCCGTGGCCGCATCGCTGCTGGCGTCACTCACGATCTGGTCGGTGATCGAAGCCACCTCTTTCTCAATGTCGCGGTCGATCGGCTGATTGTCAGCCAGATTCAATTCTGCGCGGAACGCATTGAGGATCGCCTTATTGATCAAACGAGACTCAAACGGAACCGTTCGGCCATCTCGCTTACGGATAATCCATTCTGACACTGCTCGAATCATTCGACGCTACTCCCCTTCTTTCTTCTTCCGGGTGAAAACTGCGCTTCTTGCGCAGAGACTCCATCACGTTTAAAAACAAAAAATGTTCTATTTCACGATCGATCAACACCAGAACACTCGACGAACTTCGCAGCAGAATCCAGACGCGCAGCAACGACCGCTAGTGACTTTCGGGGGCGCCTCAATCAGGGCAATCAGATTGAGGGAAAACGCAAGCGACGAGAACTGCAGAAAGGGTTTGACACGACATATTCGTCATCATCGTCGACCTCCTGTCGAAGGGGGGCATCCATACCGGACGAGCAGCAGGATATTCGGCTGCATCGCACTGTCAATCGACCAGCTTCGGGGTCACTCAAACCGTTTTCAGATAACGGTTTGCGACCACCAGGGCCACCACAGCAGCCAAGCCGACAAATCGACAACTACCGCAATATAGTGGGGCCAATCAATCTGTCAACACAAAATGTTGTATGCAGTTGAGATCGGCTCCCAATGGCATTTTGACTCGACAATTTTAAAAAAATGTTAAAAACGTCGAGCGTCAACTTGGCGAATTTATGCCGCACAGGGCCTCAAAAATCGGACAATAATTTTGGTCTCCGCATCGCAATATTTTGCTTTTCGCACAGAATTGTTTCCGGAAACCGTCCGTCTCAGCAACCTAACCTGCGAAAGTTCCCACCAACCACTTTGACGGAGCAGTTTTCCGAGCTCCAGTTGGCCTTTTTAAAACAAGCTTCGTGAAAAATCCCGAGTTCTCCAGAACTCGGCTACAAACAAAATCCTATACGGAGAATTGGTTCTGCGTGAGACGGCCGCGAGTCCTCTGCAGGCTCCCGGGCCTCGACGAGAAAGACGGTTTCTTCACCCGGCATAAATTCGCCACACAATCAGACTCTTGAACGCTCTCGTGACAATGTCCGGACGATCATTGTGACCACCGCAAGTCCTCAAGCCGTCTATCTTGAACATGAAAGCTGGCTTCGCACCGTCGTGCGCAGTCGCTTGCATGAGCCGGATGCCGTTGAGGACGTGATGCAAAACATTGCCCTGGCGATCGTTAAACAAGGTGGAATACTGAACCAGGTTAATCGAATTCCCGCCTGGCTGTATCAGATCGCAGTGCGTCAGGTTCTGATGTACCGAAGATCATCGGGGCGGCGAAGAAAAATGCATGATCGTGTGGCAGCAGATCCAGCCGCCAGAAGTGATGCGCCCGTGTCGCCACTTGATGGCCTTTTGGCATCGGAAACGCAGGAAAACATTCAGAAGGCACTCGGGGAACTTCCGGAGATCGAACGACAAATTCTTATGCTGAAGTATGCAGAGGGCTGGAGCTACAAAGAGCTGGCCAGCCACCTGGGAGTTCAGGAAGACACCATTGAGTACCGACTTTTGCGAGCTCGAAAGAACTTCCGCCGGCTGCTCGTAAGGTTTGACGATGAAGGACTTGGAACATGTTGATGCGGGAAAGTGATGAGCTGTATATTCAAAAGTGCGTCGATCATGAACTGTCCTCACAGGAGACTTCTGACCTGCTGCGACGGCTGGATAGTATGACCGACGGCTGGAAAACGCTGGCTTGCGGTTTGTTGGAAGACCGTCGAATTCGCTCTGTCCTTACCAAAGGGCAGAACGCGGCGACGTCGCGGGCCTGGTCCCAACCGATTCCTGCAAGGGTTTCATATGAATTTCCAGCACGGGAAGAGCACTCTGACGCCAAAAACGAGCGCGATACGTCCTTAAGCCCCAACGGCAAGAATCAACCGCGAGTGATCAAGCTGAATGACGTGGTGCGGAGTTGGTGGTCGCACCCCGTAACCTCTCTGACACTTTGTGCAGCGATCGCCTTCGTGAGCGGGCTGCTGATTCCGGATTTCCGCGGCACTAAGACAGCCGGCAACAATTCACTGTCCCAAACGAACTCGACGGTTCGATCCCCGCTTCATCCCGCAGTGGCGAACGCGGAACAACAATATCGCGTTGAACTTCAGCCGGGCGGACGTTCCGTAGAGATCCCGGTTGTGACGGACCTGAGAAAACTTTATGAACTGGACCGGCGTCATCCGATCTTCCGGGGCTCAAAAGGTAAAGCTGAGAACGTGCAATGGATGGTTCTGCCAGTCGAAGGCAACAAGTCGATGCTGATTCCCGTTTCTGAAGACTCATCCTCAGACATGCAGTAGTGCAACTGGCTTTGCAACCCACCGCCCCCACCGTGGCGATTTTCTTTGGTTCTGCCTGCCGGGCAGAGTTGCTTAGTAGGTCCCGCCTGACGGGCAGGACTTCGCGGCTGGCTGCAACACGACAGAATGTGATTGACCGACCCTTGCCTCAATCTGGCGGCAGATCAGACTCAAGCGTTTTGCGACAATACGAAGGTGTTTTCCGGCCGACGAGACCTGCAATGTCATCATCCGCGACCACTCACTTAACTGATTCGGGCCTTCACAGAACGAAGTGCTCGAACCTCACAATTTGTCGTGAATATTTCCTTCCCGTGATTCCTAAAGGCTGATGGAGCATCTCATGAAATCGCTTTACGCCCTCCTGATTGGTGGCCTGATCAGTGGCAGTCTTGCTACTTCCGTCCCCGGTTTTGACAATGAATCGCTTCTCAGTGGCTCGCTTGTGAGCGATTCGCTGAAAGCCGTTGGCGATTTCCTGAATGACGAAAATGGTTTGTCAGAGCTTGAAGCGGAATTGAACGCAGCTGGAAACAAGAGCATTGCGATAGAAGTCCGGGAGCTACCTCTTACGGTCACGTTCGTAAGGAACGACGAGAAGCACGATGCGAACGCGGCTGAGAACCCGGCAACCAAGCCTAAGTCTCGCGTCAGCGGGAAGATTGTGATCATAGATGCGGAAGGAAAACGCAAGGAATATCAGTTCAATGGCGACCAGGCCAGAATGTTGCCCCCCGCGCAGAATCCCGAGAACGTTGAAGTTGAAGCTGAGGACGGCGCAAAGGCAGATGGTGGCTCAAACAGCGGGCCTCTGCCGGAATCAACCACCGAAGAAAGATACGTAATTGGCGTCCAGTGCGAAGAATCCAGTGAGCTTCTGCGAGGTCACCTGAAACTGGGCAACAAAGGACTGGTTGTCCTGGAAGTGCGAGAAGAAACTCCAGCGGCAGAGGCCGGACTCAAAAAAGATGACATCATTGTCAGCATCAACGACAAAGATCTGGAATCGCTGAGTCAGCTCGTCGCGACGGTTTCAGAATCTGACGGATCCCCTGTGAAACTCATTGTTCTTCGAGCAGGCGATCGGCAGGAGATTTCCGTGACTCCCCGAAAAATGCAAGTGCCCACAATGGTCGTTCCCGCACGAATGGACGCCGAGGACTTTGATGAATTGCTGGGAAATGCCAATCCAGACGTACGAGTGCGTCGCATTCATCCCGGCCTGCTGATTGAGGGTGGCGTGCCGGGCGAACAAAAGGACGTCGAGGCGTTAATTGAGAAACTGCGTCAAATGGCCGAGAGTACCACTCCCGCAGAGAATCCTCCTGCCAGAATCATCATTGCAGCCCCTGATCATGGTGAAGCGGCCGCAGAAGCAACTGCCGCTTCATCGGAAACTCAGGCGGCCATCAAACAGCTTCAGGAGCAAGTTCGCCAGCTGCAGGAACAACTGGCCGAGCTTCAAAAGAATGCCCAGTCCCCGGAATCTGAAAATCAATGAGTGTCGAATTCACTCAGAACAAGGGACCGACTTGCCGGGGAATCTGCAGAGACGCTCGTTCGCGTGCGGGCGTAACTGCCAGGATGTTTCCCTTCTGCACTCTGTTTGAGGCAGGTTCGCAGGTAATAGGCGCGTGAACCTGCCGTACTGCTCCGCCGTGCACTCATCGAACGCCCGCTGTTCGGCAAGACTCAGAACTCACTGGGGCTACGACGGGGCATGGGTGGGCATAACGATGTCAATCCCACGTCGGAAAGTATGTGGAACGACTGACCAACCCAACGAAGCAGCACCGTCATGCACACCGAATACACTTCGTGGCATACGGCATCACAGCCAAACGCTCCTGCGAGATCTTTCTACCGCAGGCGGTACAGGTTCCGTAATGGCCGGTTTCAATTTGATTGAGAGCCAGTCGGATCTCCTGAATCTCGTCCTTCGTCACTCGCCCCACGCCAGCCAGAACCTCGTCGTCTTCGGATTCCACAGCGTTCTCACTCCAGTCACTGCTCCCGGGGTTGCTGAGATCCGATTCGATCTCGGCACCTCGTCGAGTCAGTTCTTCTAACTGAGCTTCCAATGCAGCTTTTACGGCAGCGTGTGTGGTCATGGCATTATCCTTATCAACAAGTGGTGGGAGAAGCTGCGGCAACTTTTTCTGGGGCATTATTTGCAGCAAACGTATCGCCAGAATGAGAAATCCTGAGATGCAAGGAACGTGCCACGCCCGACGAACATCGTCATGATCTCCGGATCGGCGACAAACGACGAAATCAATGACTCGCGATCGAGTTCCAGCGACGGCGTGTGTGGCCCTTCGAGATATCCACACGGGGCTCGATGCGAGCCGCCACGCGTTTCAGATGTGTGTGCAGACTGCTCAAAGGCGCGCCGTATGTCGCGATCAGGCGACGACAGTGTGGCAGACGAGCATCTGGTAGACAGGACGACTTCTATTCGTTCAACTGTGCCACTCCTGATGGACATTATTGTTTATTTCCCGCCTGGATCTCGCATGTCTCACGTACGTTTCCTTCTGACAGGTTTGATTTGCCTCCATCTGTTGACCATGGATGCTGCCGCACAATCCGATCCTAAACTGCCGTTTCCTCAGAACCGCGTCAAGGATTTCTATTCGCGCCAAGCCGAGCAGTTTCTGGATCATCGGCCGACTGGGCCTGTCGACGTGCTGCCGCAATTCCCGGGTCTGGATGGCGGAGGTTTTGGGCACTGGGGTCAGAATCCGGAAGAGGTCAGCTTCGACCAAAGCCTGAATGAAGTCGACTCGGGGAATGTTGTCTGCCAGTTGACTCGCCATTTTGGACAGACGACGTTTAAAGGTGTCAATGTAGAAGTCGACGCTGACAGCAAGACGACGATGCTCTACGACCCATTGCGAATCACCTTCACTGATGCGTGGAAGGGCGGCTTTGTGAAGTGGGGATTTGTTCGTTTTGGTCTGATGGGCGGCGTCGAACCTGCGGGCCAGCGATTCCTCGATTTCACTCAAGGAGGATGGCAGCTTCCGCAAGGAATCAACAGTCGATATCTCGGCTATTACCGACACGGCAAGCAAGTCGCTTTCTCAACGCAGATTGGAGATGCGACTATTCTGGATAACGTCTCGGTTATTGATGGCCAACTCGTTCGTACGTTGCAGTTCGATGGATCTCTGCCCGCGTCATTCCTGAAGATCGTTGCCTCACCGGCCGGAGCCAAGGTCGATGAGACGAACGACCAGCTTCCTCAGATCAGTTCCGTGACCGCCGACGGCAAGGTGATTCGTCTGAGCCTTGGACAACAGATCGCCGGAGTAAAACTGGCCGAACGCGATGGTTCTCTGGGTGTTGAATTCGACGGCGGAAAAGTTCCCGGGGCGGTCTCGATTCAGATCTCGTCCGGTCCCAAAGACAGCCTTCAACCGCCAGCGAAGATTGATCCAGGCTCAATCTTGACCAGGGATCAGTATCTTGCGGGTGCTACCGGACAGTGGGCCGAGAAGATTGTCGAAACCAGGGGCGTATTGGCCGATGATTCAGGGCCGATGGCGCTTGATACTGTGACGTTGCCTCCAGTCGCTTCCAATCCCTTCAAATCCGCGATGCGAATTGGTGGCGTGGGATGTCTGGCAGACGGCCGAGTTGTCGTGTCGACGTTGATGGGCGAAGTATGGCTTGTTGATGGCATCGATGAAATGGCAACAAAACCTCTGCGCTGGCAGAGAATCGCCGCCGGCTTTTATCAGGCACTCGGGATCGTCATTCAGAAGGACAAGATTCTGGTGTTGGGCTCCGACCAGATTACTCGACTGCACGACTTCAACGGCGATCATGAAACGGACTTTTACGAATGCGTCACGAATGCATTCCCGACAACCGGAGGTCATGACTTCTGCACTTCGCTGCAGCAGGATCAGGCGGGGCGGCTATACTGGGCGATCTCATCGGGCGATTTCGGAGTCGCTCGCATGGACTCCGCCGGGGCGATTGAATCTCTCGGGAATGGCTTGCGGAATTCCAACGGGATCGGAGTTTCTCCCGACGGTTCCGTTGTTCTCAGCAGTGTGCAGGAAGGAACCTGGACTCCGGCGTCGGCGATTTTTGAGGTCGCTGGCTACAGCTACCATGGCCTGAAAGGTCCCAAGCCCGATCACGGAAAATACGGTTACGATTTGCCTCTGGTGTTCCTTCCTCGGGGACTGGACAACTCATCTGGTGAAATCGGATTTCTTCCAACAGACAAACGTCTGGGATCGCTCAGTGGAGCTGCAATCGGGACATCTTTCGGTGCGTGCCAAACATATCTGGTTCTCCGAGACGTCGTGAACGGGAAAGCTCAGGGAGCCGTTGTTCCTTTGCCAGGTGACTATCTGAGCGGCGTCTGCCGCGTCGCGTTCAACAAGCATGATGGCTGCATGTATGTGGCAGGAACAGAAGGCTGGCAAAGCTATGCTGCTGAAGACGGCTGCCTGCATCGAGTTCGCCTGACGGGAAAACCATTTCCCCTGCCGACGGCGATTGAGTCACACAGTAACGGCGTGATCGTGCGGTTCAGTGAAACGCTGGATCCGAGTTCCGTAAATCTGCAGAACACATTTTGCCAGCAATGGAACTATCTCTACAGCGCGGGTTATGGCTCGCCGGAGTTCTCAATTCGTGAACCGGGCCGACAAGGCCATGATCTGGTCGACGTGAAATCGGTTCGACTTCTGGACGATGCGAAGTCGATCTTTCTTGAGATTCCTCAAATGCATCCCGCGATGCAGTTTCATGTGCACATGAGACTCAAGACAGCCGCCGGGCATGAGTTTAAGCCAGATGTTCTGGCGTCGATTTATGAGCTGCGTCCGGATTTCGACAAGTATCCGGAATACGTGGCGGTTCCAAAACGACGAGCTCCCGATTTTCCGATCGCCGAAAAGTACGAGCAGGATCCACGACTTGTGCAGCAGGAGAAGCTGGGGACTGATTTTGGTTGGGTGTCGAGCTCTCTCAAGATCTCCGTCAGCGCGTCGGCAGGGTTGCAGTTCGAACCAAGACAGCTGCGAGTCGCCCCGGGAACTCGCGTCTCACTCGCGTTTAAGAACGGTGATCCCAGCATGCCGCATAATGTGGCCGTCGTAAAGGCGGACCACATCGATGAGTTCGGCGAACAGTCGATGCAGTTGGCCAGTAATCCACGAGCCATCGCGACTCATTATGTCCCGAATGATCCGGCCGAGATTTGCTTTTCGCCGATTCTTCAGCCCGGTGATCAGTACACAATGTTTTTCGAAGCTCCTAAAGAGCCCGGTGAATATCGACTTGTGTGTACGTATCCTGGACATTGGCGAGTGATGCAGGGAAGCCTGTTTGTGATTCCCGATGGCCAGCCGTTGCCCGAGTCGGCGAATGCTCCTGTGCGTAAGTTCGTGAAGATGTGGAACTCGGCTGAGCTGGCTGCCGATGCGGACAACCTTGCTGGCCGAAACTATGAACAGGGGCGAAAGGTTTTTGAGATCGCCGGTTGCAGCAAGTGTCATAAACTGAACGAAGTTGGCACCGTGCTCGGTCCGGATCTGACGAAGATTGCCGAACGGTTCAAGGGCCAGAAACTTCTGCAGCAGATGCTTGAACCATCCACGGAGATCAACAAGCAATATCAAACGTGGGTGGCCGCGATGAACGACGGTCGAGTGATCTCGGGGCTGATGCTCGAGCAGAACGATGTCTCAATCACGCTGCTGCCGAATCCGTTGAAACCGGAAACGAAGGTCTCGATCGCCCGCTCAGACATCGAAGAACTGGAGGCATCCAACGTGTCCACGATGCCAATGAGCCTGCTCATCACGTTTACTCGAGATGAAATTCTCGATCTGCTGGCGTTCGTACAAGCGGGCGGACAAAAGCAGAACGCCGTGTTTGCGAAGTAGCAACTTCAAGCATGGGCTGTTGCTTGAGTCAATCCATCCGCCACAGGGCGTTAGCCCCAGGTTATTTCTTCTTGAGTCCAATCATCGTTTCTCCCCGGCCGTATCTCCCACACTGTTTCTGACAACACCACTATGACATCTTCAAAAGCTTCTCTTTGTATTGCGTTCACGCGGTCTGTTCTGTTGGGCGCACTGCTGGTGGCTCCAGCCTCCGCCGACGAGGCATCAAAAGATTTTGCTGGGACCAAAGGCAACGGCAACTTCATCATCGGTCCCGACTACAAGGTCGATCCGGACCTCACGGACAAAGGCAATCCCAAAGGCCGAGCTTTCCAGTTCTCAATGGCTCTAGCGGACAGCAAGATCTATCGAGGTGATGACAAGACCCTCGATCTTCGCAAGCCTGTCCGCAAGGAACGCAAGATCTTCGTCTACGTTCCGGCCGCATACAAAGACGGCACCAAAGCTCCGATTCAGGTGATTCACGACGGGCCTGCTCAATTCAAACTTGTGAGCAACGCGCTGGATAATCTGACGATCTCAAAAGACCCTGATCGCAAGCTGCCGGCGTTTGTGGTCATTGCCGTGGAGAACGGCGGAGATGACAGCTACGGCAGTCAGCGTGGCCTCGAGTATGACACCATGTCCGATCGACTGGCTCGCTTTATCAACGATGAAGTCCTGCCAGCGGTTCTCAGTAATGCTGAGATTCGCGCGGCCTATCCGCAGATTGCCTTCACCGACGATCCATGGGGAAAAGGCGTGATGGGTTGCAGCTCCGGTGGTGCAGCCGCTCTGGCGATGGGATGGTTTCGACCAGACTTGTTCCGCCGACTAATTACATATTCCGGTACCTTCGTAGATCAACAGGATGACGATGCCGCGGAGGAAGCGGAATACCCACTCGGCGCATGGGAATATCATTCCGGCAAGAAGCTGATTGAGAATAGCGAAAAGAAGCCTCTGCGAATTTTCACTCACGTCGCAGAGCATGACAATCGAGCGAAGGACGCCGAAGAGACTTATCACAACTGGGTGATGGCGAATGAACGTACCGCCGCCGCATTGAAGGCCAAGGGCTACGAATACCGCTACATCTTCAGCCGAGAATCACGCCATTGCGACGGCCGTGTCTTCCAGCACACCCTGGCCGATACGCTGGTCTGGATGTGGAAGGATTATCAGGAACAGAAATAGTTGCAGCCTCGTCAACTGGATTCGAGACTGCGTTCCGGCGATGTGTACCGTCCGGCGACGACGGCCGGGACAATCTGCCTGACGATCCGATGCTGACCAATGTAGCCATCTCGCTACGCCGAGATGTGCCTTAGGCAATGCACATTGCGCTGCCAAAGCCAGCCGCCAATGTCCAAACCGCAATGCTGAAGTTGTGTTGGCGAATGCTCCGGAGTTTTCTCAGCGATAGGCTCTCTGCAAGGACTCGTCTCGACGGAGCGACACGGCTACATTGGAAACCGACTGGTGTAAGTCGGGGCAGTTGTACAGTGAACACCAAATTGCGATTCACGGAAAATTGAAGATCCTGTTTCTTGCCCCGCCAGTTCAGGAAAGCGGGACTCGTTCTGGAACCACGAAAGACACGAAACACACGAAAGAGTCGCATCGAAGTCACGCAGGCGTTTGCTGCCTTTTCGTGTGTTTCGTGTCTTTCGTGGTCAACCCTTTTTCGCATCTCGCAGGTCTGCCACGAATGTGGAGCCCAATTCCCTTGCGTTCGGAAAGTCAATGCAAATTGTTCAAGCACTTAAGGGTGAAAACCGGTCTTTAAACAGAGATTCAGCGTTGGTTCATTTCCATTGCTCGTCAGTGAATTCGCAACACAGCCGGTTCAATGCACGAATTGGCTTGTGTATGCTACCGCAGCGTTAGACTGTCGACGGAGTGGTTCATTCACAGGTCCTGAGTGAATACGCCACGGCGACACTTTCGAATTCTGCTCCCGGACAAATGCCTGTGAGCCAGATGGAGAATGGTAGATGGCTGACCTGCAAATGCCTTTGGATGTCTTGTTCCCACAGAGTTCTCGCAGAAACCTTCTGCAGAGAACCGCGGCCGGGTTTGGATCGCTGGCGTTCTCTTCACTGCTTGCTGAGACAGCTGCTGGTTCCGAGCCGAGTAAGCAGAGCGCCGTCGTTGCCCAGATCCAGCAGGGCGCCCCGCAGCCGCATCACCTCGCTCGCGCCAAGCGGATCATCTTTCTGTTCATGAGCGGCGGACCTTCACAGGTCGACACGTTTGATCCCAAGCCGCTGTTGACTCGTGATGATGGCAAGCCGCTTCCGTTCGCCAAGCCTGAGATCCAATTTAACGCGACAAGTAACCTGCTGAAGTCGCCGTGGCGTTTTCGTCAGTATGGCGAGAGTGGTCTGTGGGTCAGTGATTTGTTCCCAAAATTGGCGGCTCATGTGGATGATCTCTGCATGATCCATTCGGTGCATGGCACCAATCCAGCTCATGGTGGAGCTGTGATGAAACTCCACACCGGCAGCGACAACTTCGTGCGGCCAAGTATGGGGTCGTGGGTCAGTTATGGATTGGGAACAGAGAACTCCGGCCTGCCAGCATTCGTGACGATCTGCCCGACGCTCGCGTTTGGTGGAGTTAACAATTGGAGTTCTGCGTTTCTCCCGGCAACCTATCAGGGCACCGCGATTGGCAATGCCAGTATTCCGTCCGCCAAAGCCCAGGTGAAGTTTATTCGCAACTCGCGATTGCCGCGTGAGATCCAGCAACTCCAACTGGAGCGTCTTGAACAGCGGAACCGAGAACATATGGCTCGATCGGGTGCCGAGGCTTCTCTGGAGGCTCGTATGCAATCGTTCGAACTGGCGTTTCGAATGCAGTCGGAGTTGCCGAGAATCGAAGACCTGTCGACGGAGTCCGAGTCGACTCACAAAATGTACGGCATGGATAATCCGGTGACCGCGAACTTCGGGCGAATGTGCATGATGGCGCGCCGATTCGCCGAGGCTGGTGTTCGATTCATCCAGGTCACTCACAACGACGACAAAGTCCAGTGGGACCAGCATTCTGAACTGAAAACCGCTCATGCAAAGAATGCTCTCGAAGTCGATCAGCCTATAGCGGCGTTGTTGCAGGATTTGAAAACGCGAGGGCTGTTGGAAGACACATTGATCTGGTGGGGTGGTGAGTTCGGACGCACGCCAACGGCGGAGTCGACAGGCCCAGCGGCTGGGCGAGATCACAACCAGGAAGGCTTTACGATGTGGCTAGCCGGCGGCGGAGTTAAGGGCGGTTTCCGGTACGGTTCAACCGACGATTACGGTTACTACGCCGCCGAAGACAAAGTTCATATCCATGATATGCACGCCACAATTCTGGACCTCATGGGGCTTGATCATGAGCGTCTGACTTATCGCTATGCTGGTCGTGATTTCCGCCTGACCGACGTAGAAGGCCATGTGGTCCGGGAGATCTACGCCTAACTGCACAGCCCAAGGTACTATGGTCAGTATCTTTCCATCGTTGCGGCGGGAACCTGCGATCATTTCCTCTTGTAAGGCGAAGACATTCCATTCCAGAAACTGTGATTCGTCTTTGCATCTGTGTTATCCGTCGCACAAATGCAGTCATTTTTATGGCCACACGTTTTACGGATACATCTGATAAGATTGCAGGCAGAGCGTCACCAGAAATCTCAACATTTGCCCCATCGTGGCGTTGTCCAGCTAGCGGGCTGTTGTTGGGGCAAAGAGCATCAGGACCCAACTCCTGAAACACTTATACAATCGGTTCTTGACACATTTGCTCAACCTACTTTGAAACGCCGATTTCGCAAAGCCATTTCCGCGGAGTGTTTAATCGTGAGTCGTTGGTTCCTTGTTCTCGTGGTTGCTGTTTTGCTTCAGAATTCTGGTAATGCCTCAGCACAGACAACGGATGATTCGGTCGTCGTGTCACTGGAGGCGTGGCTGAAGTCTCACGAACTCAATGATGCCGCGTTGACTGACCTAAGTGCGCAGCCATGGGCGGCCTCTGCAATCTCAAAGGACGATTCAAAGAAAGCCTCAGAGCTGCTCTGGAACGCTCGCCGTGAATTCCTGCGGAAGGAACGAGCGTCGGAGGTGGAAGCGCGAGAGATTGTGCTCGGCGAACTCCGTATGCCTTTCTGGTATAAAACCTTTGGAGATACTCCAACGGATGGACGCAGTTTGTTTATCTCGATGCACGGCGGCGGCGGTGCTCCGAAGGCTGTTAATGATCAGCAGTACGAGAATCAGAAGCAGCTTTATCAGCCGGCAGAAGGCGTTTACCTTGTTCCGCGAGCCCCCACGAATACCTGGAACCTTTGGCACGAAGGCCATATCGACATCTTTTTCGATCAGTTAATCACGGACATGATCGTGTTCGAAAACGTGAATCCGGATCGCGTTTACTTCATGGGATATTCAGCCGGCGGTGACGGAGTCTATCAGTTGGCACCCCGCATGGCCGATCGTCTGGCCGCAGCTGCGATGATGGCCGGACACCCGAACGAAGCTCGCCCGGAAGGGTTACGCAACATCGGCTTTACCATCCACATGGGAGCCAATGATTCCGCCTACAATCGCAACAGGATCGCCGCGGAATGGGGGCAGAAGCTGGATGCGTTACAGGCCGCCGATCCCGAGGGTTACATCCATGAAGCGACGATCCATCCAAATAAGGGGCATTGGATGAATCTGCAGGATGCTGTGGCTGTCCCGTGGATGGCCAAGTTCACTCGCAATGCCTGGCCAAAGAAAATCCACTGGCCTCAGGACGACATCGCTCACTCAAGGTTCTATTGGCTGCAAACAGATCTGGCTTCGGCAAAAGCCGGTGATGAAATCATATCCACAGTGAGCGAACAGCAGATTCACATTCAGAAGAGTTCTGCTGCGAATCTGACACTGCTTCTGGATGACCGCCTGTTGAATCTCGATCAGCCAATTACGGTCCTACTCCCCGATGGAACAAAGTCGGAGCATCGAGTCTCTCGATCCGTCCACTCATTGGCGACTTCGCTCCAGCAACGCAACGACCCGCAATGTCTCGCCAGTGCCAGTATTTCACTGACAATCCCGCCATCGCCATAAACGCCGTAACCGAAGGTTGCGCAAAGGCAGAGAAGGGCAATCGAAACTCAAACCTGCTCCAGATCGCCTTGGATGCCGAGTGCTGTGGTTGCTGTGAGTCTCAATGGAATGACTAAGTGCGTCACGGTAATGAACTGGGTGTGCTGGACAGGAGAAGGACTTGGCGCAACTCGGATCGCATATCTCTGTGTCTCAACAGAGAAGAATTGAAGTTGAGGTTCTCGGCGCAAATTCCGATGAGGCACAGTTGCCATTCTAACGGCCGCACATTCTAATGACCGTGAGAATGTTATTTCAACTATCCTGGAGTGGCGGTTTGATCGCCGGGACCATTGCCTGTTCATAGTGTTGCAATTAACATCCTTCCAATAGTCTTATGATCTTCAGATTTTTTCCTCAATGGCAATTTCTCGTGGCACAGGAAGTTTTTGACGCGAATTTCTGCGCGGACCGTCTCAAGGCGCTGGGTGACCCCCATCGCCTAAGAATCGTGAATGCGCTACGATATGGCGAACTCACGGTTGGCGACATTGCTGAACTCCTCGAAGCAGAGGTCGTGACCGTCTCGCACCACTTGAAGATCATGAAGTACGCAAACCTCGTCGAAGTGCGACGCGAGGGGCGGTTCATGTACTACCGACTTCATGAAGACTTGCAGTGCACCAAGGGAAAGGGAACAAGATTTCTCGATCTGGGATGCTGCCGTCTGGAAGTTCCGGATCCGAAATAGCCACCGTTCAATTCGCATAACGTCGGCCGTCAGTTGATTGCCGCTCGAAATTACCATGAAACTCAGATAAGAAAAGAAGTCGATGAAGCCCGTTTACATCATGGTCGGTGGATTCCTCGGTGCCGGAAAAACGTCCACCATCTCCCGACTCGCTCGTCATTACATGAGCCTCGGCAAGAAGGTCGGCATCGTGACCAATGATCAGACCACAGATCTGGTGGATACTCAGAGTCTGCGTTCACAGGGCTTTGATGTGGGCGAAGTCGCCGGCTCGTGTTTCTGCTGCAACTTCAACGCGCTCACGTCGACCGTCGAGGGCCTTGGTGAAGGTGAGCTTCCGGACATTATTCTGGCGGAGCCAGTGGGAAGCTGCACAGACCTCGTAGCGACAGTGATTCGACCGCTCACGGAAGTCTACGGAGTTCCACTGGATATCGCTCCGTACGGAGTCATCCTGAAGCCAAGTCATGGTCTAAGAATTCTGCGTGGCGAAGCGACCAGTGGATTCTCACCGAAAGCGAACTACATCTTCCGCAAGCAGATTGAAGAAGCCGATTTCGTGGTAATCAATCGGGTGGATGAGTTGTCTGCAGCCGATGTCTCTGAGTTGCAGTCGCTGATTGAAAAGGAATACCCTGGCCGTCCCGTGTTGCGATGCTCAGCAAAGTCCGGCGAAGGGTTTGGTGCTCTTGTCGAAACTCTGGCACTGCGTGGGCAATTCGGCAAACGAGTGATGGAGGTTGATTACGACATCTACGCGGAAGGCGAAGCAGAACTGGGCTGGCTCAATAGTCAGGTTGTTGTCGAATCAAAGCAGGAGTTCGAACTGGATCAGTTGCTGATGGATCTGATTCGCCGCCTGCATGCTCGACTGCTGTCCGCCAGTGCTGAGGCTGCTCATTTGAAAGTGATCGGCCTGTGCGATGCGAGCTACGCAGTAGCGAATGTTGTCAGCAACCAAACCGGCCCGGAACTTTCCCTCGCATCCGCGACGAAAACGACGACGGCCAATGTGGTTGTCAATGCTCGTGTCGCGATCGATCCGGCCGATCTTGAGTTCATGGTCCGGGAAGAATTGGAGTCCGCGACAAAGGCAATCGGAGCGACTCAGAGTGTCGTTTCTTTGCAAAGCTTCCGACCGGGTCGTCCTGTCCCTACGCATCGGATTTCTTAGCTGGACAGCGCCATGTTGTCCCCGCTGCCCGGTTTTTTGCGGATATCGCGTGGGTTCGCATGGCAGCATTCTCGCAAAACTTGGGGAAGCAGCCGGGGTGAGGGGGCCGTCTGGGAGCGATGCCACCCACGAAAGCCCACTCATCCGGCCTGTCGGCTACTTTCTCCCCGAGGGGGCCAAGGGGCGCCATTTCACGCAGCAAATTCTGATCACAAAGCTCCTTTAGTGAATCTGAGTGGTCAAACATGGCGCAGTCCAGTTGGGCGGTGTTGCCAAGCAGCAAGAAGTCGAGGCAACAATTCCACATTCCCTGAAAACGTTCGGTGGCTTCCGCTGAACCCGTCAACCAAAAATTGCTGTCACCGGGTTGCCGGTGGAAATGCGGACGGGGCGACCGAACTCATCAGGGATGGCAGTTTCCGGAGAGAATCCAAACGCGTGTAGAATGGTGGCCGCATAGTCTTCCGGAGTGACGGGATTGTCTTTCACATACGCCCCCTGAGCATCGCTGGCTCCATAAATTGCTCCGCCGCGAATACCTCCGCCGGCGAGCAAATTCGTGTAACAATGAGCCCAGTGGTCGCGGCCATTTGTTGCATTGATTTTTGGTGTCCGCCCAAATTCCCCGGCAACAGACACCAGCGTATCGTCCAGCAATCCTCGCTGTTCGAGATCTTCCAGCAGCGCCGAGAACGACCGGTCAAACGACGGCGTGCAATACTGATGAGTAATCTGCTGGCGTCCTGTGAGCTGTCCATCAATGCCGCAAACGTCATTCGGCACTCCGTGATTATCCCACAGATTGAACTGGCAGCCCTTCGTGTCGAAAAACGTCCAGAACACGTTGACGAAGCGCACTCCGGATTCAATCAGTCGGCGAGCCATCAAAAAGCTTTGACCGTACTCATTGCGGCCGTAGCGATCTCGCATCGTCGCGGACTCATTCTCCAGATTGAACGCGTCGCTGGCCGCAGCACCGCTCAGCAACTGAAAAGACTTCTCATAGAATCCATCGTACCGCTGAGTTGCGGAGTCTGGCAGCGTGCGACCGATGGCCTGGCGGAGCTGGCGGCGTGATGTCAGACGCGTCGCCGAAACATCCTGCAGTAATTGCACGGAATCAAGATTCAGCGGAGCCTCTGTCAGAGAACCTTTGCGCTCCTTGTTGAACATCAGCGGATCATAACTCGGTCCGAGAAATCCACCGGATTGGCCCTTGTAGTTCGGGGAACTGGTCGTAAACGGACGAGGCAAAACGACCCAGGCCGGAAGAGCTCCCCTTTCACCGAGAAGCTTGTGGAGAATTCCTCCGAGCCCCGGATGATCTCGCCGTGACGCATACACATCCGTTGCGATTCGAGGCAGTTCGCCCATGACCGTATGCGCGATGGCTCCGTTGTGATCATTGTTACTATGCGTCATCGAGCGAATCAGAGCCAGTTTGTCGGCATGCTGGGCGACTTGCGGAATCAACTCGCCAAACGGTAACCCCGGCACCGCAGTGGAGATCGGAGAAAAGTACGATCGAATTCCCGATGGCGCTCCGGGCTTCATATCCCAAAGATCAGGCTGTGATGGACCGCCGCAAAGAAAAATCGAGATGCATCGTTTGGCTGTCGCTGTTGACGAAGCGGCCACAGTCGTCGCTTCAAGGGCTCGAGGAATCATCAGCCCCGTGGCGGTCAGCGCACTGATTCTTGAGGCGGCCCGTCGCGTAAGGCAACTTAGCGGTTGAGGAAACAGAGTAATCACGATGCGACTCCCGGCACGAACTCCATCGATCTCACATTGATAGCTTATTAAAAAGTCGCCGCAGTTCGAGCATCGCGGGGCGGAATCGGCCTTTTTGACAAAGACTTCTAAATGCTGCCCAAACCACGATCTCGCCTCAATCCACAGAATTCACGTTGTCTCCGAGTCGTCTCCTGAGTTGACATGGGCCAATCGATGGAAAGAATCACCGAATCCCTACCCCACGAAATCTGATTCCTGCGACATATCCATGAAAACGTCTCTCCTTCTGACGACGGCTTTGTGCTTTGCTTTTGCTCCGCAAATCGCACTTGCTCAAAACGCAACCGCCGAACAGAAGTTTGTGCCAGATAAGGCCGCGTATGACCAGACAGTGACTCCGTTTCTGAAGGAACATTGTCTGCGATGTCATGGAGAGACAACTCAGGAGGCTGATTTTCGAGTCGACACGCAACTGACGGCCGACCTTTCAGACCGGCTCAATCGCCAGCGTTGGAATGAAGTGGTGGATGTGCTCAACAGTCATTCCATGCCGCCAGAAAGTGAACCACAGCCAAAAGCTGAAAGTGCAGCGGCGGTGGTCGACTTTATTACAAATCAGACCCTACTGGCCGAAACCATTAGTCGATCGACGTCTGTTGTGCTGCGTCGACTTAATCGCAGTGAGTATCGAAACACCATTCGAGATCTCATCGGTGTTGAGTTTGATACGTCCGGATTTCCACAGGATCCGCCCGCTGGAGGTTTCGACAATAACGGTAGTGCATTGACGATTTCGCCGCTGCATCTCGAACTCTATTACAACGCCGCGCGGCAGATTCTGGATCGAGCAATCGTGACGTCAGATCAACCGCCGGCGATCAAGTGGCGTTTTGAGCCGGAATCCGGTGACTCGGACAGCAATCGCGTCGATTACGATGGACAGCGAGTGATCGTCAACGGTGGCAACAATTTGGCTAGCGATGGTTTTCGAATCATTCACCACGAGAGCTGGGACAAGAACATCAACGCCCGCGACTTTCGTCTGAAGCATCCCGGCGAATACATCATCCGAGTTCGCGCCGCGGGAAAGGTACCGACGCGAGAGATGGTCGTTGAAGCGGCTCGCGGATTTCTGCAGGATCGCCTCGACAAGCAGATGGTCGAGAATCCAAAAGGAGAAAAGTACCATCGCGAACAATTCGATCGGGATGTGGAACACTTCCAGACACATCGAATGTATGACTATGGTGCGCCGCGAGCTCGTTTGACGGTGACGCAGGGGGGTCAGCCGCGAGTGATTGCCGAGTTTGATGTCACGGCGGCTCCGGATCAGCCACAGGTTCTGGAATTCCGAACTCGGTGCACAGCAGAAAATTCTGGTGTGACCGTCGACTACGCCTACAGCATTCCTCGTGAACTGGAGAATTTCTGGTGTCAAACCGGCGATGCGTTTGCTCGGCCAGAACTGTACGTCGATTGGATTGAGATCGAAGGTCCGGTCTATCCCACATGGCCGCCGGCAAGTCACACGAATCTGCTGTTTGCTTCGAGAACTCGCGAGTTGACTGAATCGGAGTATGCTCGTGAAGTGCTCGCCAGCTTTCTCCCGCGTACCTACCGACGTCCGGTGACTGAGGCTGAGATCGCCGAGAAGCATGCGATCTTCACGCGAGTTTCCAAAGCCGGCAGTTCCTTTGAAGACAGCATTCGCGCGGCATTGACGGCCGCGCTGGTGTCGCCGAACTTTCTGTACCTGACGGAGGATCAAGCAGGATCCTCGAAAGCCACGGCCACTGCTTTGAATGCTCATCAGCTGGCTTCACGCCTGAGCTACTTCCTTTGGAGTAGCATGCCAGATGCGGAGTTGATGGCTTTGGCGGACAACGGGCAGATTCTGAAGCCCGATGTCCTGCAGCAGCAGATCGATCGGCTGCTGGGCGATTCGAAAAGCGATGCCCTTGTGACGAATTTTGCCGGCCAGTGGCTGGGACTTCGGGATGTCGGGGCGAATCCCCCGGCGGCCGATCTTTACCCACAATACGACCGACATCTGGAGACGTCGATGGTCGGGGAGTCGGAAGCGTTCTTCGCTGAAATTCTCCGCAAGGATCTGGATGCTCTTAGCTTTGTTAAATCAGACTTCGTCGTAATCAACGAACGGCTTGCTCGGTTCTACGGCATCGACGGAGTAAAAGGCGACGACTTCCGGCCAGTTTCCCTCCCCGCCAATGTGGCTCGTGGCGGCGTGATGACGCAGGCGTCAATACTAACCATCACATCGAACGGTACGCGGACGTCGCCGGTTAAACGCGGCACCTGGATCATGAAGAATGTGCTTGGCACGGATCCAGGATTGCCCGTGGCCAATGCCGGTGAGATCGCTCCGAAGGTGCCGGGGATCGACAAGGCGACAGTCCGACAGCGACTGGAGATTCACCGCACGTTGCCCCAGTGTGCTCGTTGTCATAATAAGATTGACCCACTCGGATTCGCGTTGGAGAACTTCAACGCGTGCGGCGAATTCCGTGAACGAGAAGGCCACGGTTACAAAGGTCGCATCGAGCGAAACGATCCGGTTATTGATGCGTCGTCTCAGTTGCCGGACGGCACGAAGATTACGGGAGTCAGCAGCCTGCAGGATGCTCTGGTGGCTCGGGAAGATCTGTTTCTCAAGTGTCTCGCTTCAAAGATGCTGACCTATGCACTCGGCCGCGAACTGGGCCTTGCCGATCAGAAGACCGTGACAAACGCAGTGCAGGACATGAAGGCCAACAGGAGAACTCTGAGATCATTGATTCATGCGGTTGTAAACTCGCCGCAGTTCAAGACGCACTGAATCCTGAAGCGTTTGTGCCGCCATTTCCCACATGAATGTTCGTTGGGCATTCTTGCCCGACACTCACTGGACGGGCGGAAATGCCCATCGCACTTCGGACTCAGCATCTGTCGTCATGATTGCTAAGGCACGCTGGCTGGTTAATCACCGCCGACAAAGATTACAATGCTGCCGCAACGCACAGCGAGAATTCCAGAGGAGGCCGATCATGCAAACGCGCGGGATGAACGTACCGGAGTACCTTCGACTGAGACCTGCAGCTTCAATGTGGGCGGTCAGCATATTCGCCGCCTTTGCGATGATCCCAAACACGGCGACGATGCGGGCGGTCTCTGCTCAGGATGGCCCGATTATCACGGGCCTTGAACGTCAGCCATTTGTCGCGGCGACTCGGCGATTAGTCGAAGCCATTGACTTTGCAGGAGCCCCACTGTCAGCGGATGTGATGGAGAAACTGCAGGCAGCGATGGTCTCCACAGACGATCGTGCGGCGATCGCAGACATCCAGAACGCTCTTGATCCGTTGTGCCTTGCGATTATCACGATCAACGCAGAAAGCCGCGTGAAAGTTGCGGAAGGCCCTGTAAAGAAAGAACTCATGCAGCAGGGATGGCGAGCGTTTCTGATCAAGGTGCATAACGAAGCCGGGATCAATCCTGTTTTGCAGGTCGAAAGCCCCAACGCTCTCCCGGTCTATCAACAGGGCAAAGGGTCTCGTGAGGAACCTCGAACGAAGGAAAAGCTGGTCAATCCGGAAGATGTCCCCGATCGATTTCTCGACATGACCATGGTGCAGCGTGAACCACTGAAGGAAAAACTCTCCGGGCTGCTGGTCGAGTATCGAATTCTGCTGCTCTACAGTCGAGATGCCGGCGATCGCGAAGCTACCTTGTCGTTCAACATTGGCGCGGGGACTCAGGATCTGGGCTTTCGCAGTGAAGTTCCGATTCTCTTTGACAGTCAGCCTGCGACAAAGGTCACGCTTGGAATTCGAGATGTCGACGGTGAACCGACCACTGCGAATTTCGTGATTCGTGATACAAAGGGCCGAGTTTACCCGTTGCCGTCGCGGCGATTGTCTCCCGACTTCTTCTTTCACGATCAGGTGTATCGGACCGATGGTGAGTCGGTGATGCTGCCGCCTGGCGAATACTCTTTCGTCGTGAATCGAGGTCCGGAGTACCTGCCGCAACGCATAAATGTGACAGTCCCAAACACTGCAGAACATTTTGTCGATGTGAATCTCAAACGCTGGATCCATGTGGCCAAACGCGGTTGGTTCTCCGGGGATCATCATGTGCATGCGGCAGGTTGCGGACACTACGACAGTCCAACCGAAGGTGTTGGTCCTGAAGCCATGATGCGACACATTCTGGGTGAAGACCTGAACGTCGGCTGCGTCCTGAGCTGGGGACCATGCTGGTATACTCAGAAGCAGCACTTCAACGGCCAGGTGTCGGCACTTTCCACGCGTGATTATCTGATGCGCTATGACGTTGAAGTCAGCGGCTTCCCCTCGTCGCACGCGGGACATCTTTGCCTGTTAAAGCTGACCGAGGACGATTATCCCGGGACGACTCGACTGGAGCAGTGGCCAAGCTGGACGTTGCCGGTTCTGCAGTGGGGAAAAGATCAAGGCGGAGTTGTCGGTTACAGCCACAGCGGCTGGGGACTTGCACTGCCGGATGTGATGCCGGATGGAAGTCGCGAATTTCATGGTCGGCCGTGGGGCGGTGCTCCGCAGGGTTGGCAGGGCAAAGCCGCGACGAAACTTCCCGACTACGCCATGCCGCGCTTCGATGGCATTGGTGCGAATGAATACGTCGTCACGACAGCTCACAACGTCTGTGATTTTATCTCGGCCGTTGACACGCCGGCCATCTGGGAACTCAATATCTGGTATCACACGCTGAACTGCGGCATGACTTCACGCATCAGCGGGGAAACTGACTTTCCGTGTATTTACGGTGATCGAGTCGGCCTTGGGCGAATTTATGTCAAGTTGAACGAAGGTCAGGAACTCAACTACGACAACTGGGTTGAAGGCCTGCGGGATGGTCGCAGTTATTGCGGGGACGGACTTAGCCATGTGCTGGATTTCAAAGTGAACGAAGCCGGTGTGGGTGCACGTCGCGACGATGGCAGCGTCAGTGTGCTGACGCTGGATCAGCCAGGAACCGTTGATGTTTCCTTTGATGTCACCGCGCTGCTGGAAGAGAAACCAACGGAATTGACCGAGTCGATCCGCGGTCGTCGTCTGGATGACAAACCATACTGGCATGTGGAACGCTGCCGCATCGGGGAGACTCGCAATGTGCCAGTCGAGATCATTGTCAACGGCGAAGTCGTGGCGACTCGCGAACTGGCCGCTGATGGTCACATCGAATCGATGAAGCTCCCGATCGATCTGAAGCAGTCTTCATGGGTTGCCGTGCGAATTCTGCCGTCGGTTCATACGAATCCGGTCTTCGTGGAAGTCGCAGGCAAGCCGATTCGAGCGAGCCGCCGCAGTGCGGAGTGGTGCGAAGAGGCGGTGCAGGTTTGCTGGAACGCGAAGCAGAACAACATCAGGCCAGACGAACGAGAAGCCGCGAAAGTGGCTTACGATCAGGCGGCCGAGATTTACCGAACGATTCGCGGAGAGGCGACAGCACCGTAATTCTCTCGTCCGCAAATCAGCCGGAACGCGTTAGCGTCCGGTTTAAGGATCTCGTCTAATCCAACGCTTGCAGAATCACTGCTATGAGCCCTGCTGAACCTAAACCCTCAAAGCTGCTTCTGGATGAATGCTTTGCTGCGGCCGATGATCGATTTCTGTCCGAATGGATCAAGTTCCGTTCGCCGGAGATTATCGCCGCCTATCTACAACAATGGGTTGCAGATTCACGGCCGTGGGCTCGTCAGCAAATGATCAACTATCTTGCCATGGATCTCAATTTTCCAGGGCACGAGTTATTCGTAAAGCGAGCGTACCGGCATTTTGAATCAGTCCGAGATCACGAAATGCTCGGCCACTTTCTGGTCGCTTTTGATCGTCTGGTTCGTCGAAGTCGCATAGCGGTACCTCGCTGGGATCGATCCACGCGAGAATTGATTCAAGACGAACACTTGTTTGCTCGCCCGAACAAAACTGTCATCCCCGAAACGGGGCGTACAGGCACCTACGGAACCGGAAAGCAACAACGGACATTTCCGTTACCTGATATTCGCAACAAGCCCAGGAATCGACTGTTCCGCCATCGAACACGCAATTTTCTGCGACGTCGAGTCTGGCGGTATTTTCGCTGGCTGAGTTACAAGAATCCCACCGAGTACCTCACCGCGATCTCTCGTGCGCTGTCTGTGTACACCGATTCGGAGTTCAAGCTGGGCGAGAACATCATCGACAACTGGTCGTTGATGCACGCCTGCTATTTCCACAGCGATTCGTTGACGTTTACGGCGGCACATACCAATCTTGCTCCCGGGCAGTCACTGGCCACTCTCGGTGCAGCTCCCTATCGGCCGGAGATTTGGAAAACTGCCGAAGGGGCAACGCAGCTGATCAATCTGGTCGGGAATGCTCAGAGCAGTCTTGTTCGGGTCTGGGCCATGGAACTGCTGCAACGCGACCATCAGCAGGCGATCAAACAGATTGACATGAAGATTCTTGTGTCGTTGCTAAGACATAGCGACGCGCGAGTTCAGGAATTCGCGTCGCAACTGTTTCGAGATCACCAGGGACTGGCCAGTATGACGGTCTCGGCGTGGCTTGAGGTCGTCGAACAATCCGACCGATCTTTGCTGCCAATGATCTGCGACGCGATGACGAAGCATGTCGCGAGTGCTCGCCTTGATAATCCACAATTGCTGTTGCTTGCGACTGCTGAACCTGTGCCCGTCGCAGCGCTGGGTTTGCGCATGCTGCAGGAGCGACATCAACAACGCAGACTGACTCCAACAGAAGTCGTACAGTTGTCCCGTGCTCAATGCGCGGCGACGGCAGAGGAGATGACAACAGGGGCTCTGCGGCAGTTGAATTCTGACGAAAACTATTCCGTGGATTCTGTAGTTGAGTTCTTTGACGGCCTGCTGGAGCCGATGCGCGCGGCTGCGATGACTTGGCTGGAGGATTCGTCTTCTCACGGTCACGACGATGCCGTGCTTTGGTCGCGTTTGATTGAAACGCCGTTCGATGATGTGCGACTGCGACTTGTCGACTGCCTGCAACATCGAACGACTCTGCACGATGTCGATGTAAACTCTCTGAACCATCTTTGGTGTTCCGTGCTGCTGGGCGTTCATCGCGGGGGCCGAGCAAAACTGAAGGCAATGCAACAGATTCAGGCGGCGATCCTGCGAGATTCCCGGCATGCCACCAAGCTTCTGCCGGTGTTGTCGGTGGCTGCTCGATCCTTGCGGGCTCCAGAACGCCGCGGAGCCATTGCCGCCATGGCTAGTTTGAGAAACGGAAACCCCGAACTGGAAGCTGCGATTCGCTCCCACTTGCCCGAGTTACATTGGGCGGATTGCTGACGACTTGACGAATGCACAAACTTCTCATTCACGCGTTAGAAGGAGATTAGCGATGCGCGATGCCTCAATCACCTGGAGTAGCAGGATCTGCACGTGGGCACTGCTGCTGTGCGGTCTCATGTTTCTCTGCGGATCAGTTGAAGCAGGACCGGTCAATATTGGTTGGACGCCATTTGGCGCAGCCACAACTGCAGGCTATGTGGATCCCGCCGGAAAGCTGATTCTATTCGATGGAGGATCTCCAACGTGGACCGTTCGAGCGATTCCTTATCCGCATTTGCTGGTGCCTGGGGCTCCGATCGTATTGCTTCCTCAGGCTGCTGGACACACCTGGCCGACGGTCATCACCGTTTCTGGTGGCAACAAGTTGGTGCAGGTTGTCAACGGCGGACCGATGAATACTCTGTTGCCCGCTCACAACTTCCCCGTCGGCGCGTCGTTGGAGATTGTGCAGAATGGTGCTCAGAGTCTGGTGCTGGGAGTCACCGGCACCGGTGATCTGTGGGCGGTGGATCCGGCGACGAATACAGGTCATCAGATTAACTCGGCGGCAGAATCTTTTCCATTCGGCTCAGTCGTTTCCGCTGTCGCAGCGGGTGGGCAGTATCATGCTTTTGCGGTCGACCATTTTGGCACGATGCATTACTACTTCGGCAGCGGTGGCGTTTGGAATTCCGTTGCGATCGCTGGCGGTCTGATGCCCGGCACACCGGTCGCCGCCGACGTTTTTTCGCTCACGTTGCCGCCCGTGCAAAGACTGAACGTTGCGGCCGTCGATCCAGCGGGGAATCTTGTTGTCTGGAGTAAACCCACTGGCCTGCCGTGGCTTCCACCAGTCGTTCTTGCCAGCGGTCAATCGCCAGGTGCACCGTTGGAGATCGGTCATACTGCGTTCGGCCCGATGGTGTCGACGATCAGTGCTGGAGGAAACTGGAACGTTTGGATTCATGATCCAATGGTCGGCTGGAATCATCATCTTGTCGGCCCGGGATTCATGATGGGAGCACCCATTGCGTGCGCTCCGGCGGTGGGCACGTTCTTCACGATCGATCCCCTGGGACGACTCGTCTACGCCAACTGGAGCGGTTCCGCATGGGCAACCGGGTACGCGATGCCTCTGCTCGCCTATACACCGCAGCTTGTCAGTCGTCAGTTCATCGCGAATCCTGAACTGCCACCGGCATCCGTGACATTGCTGAACACGAGCGATGATCCGCTCGTGGTGCAAATTGTCGACCTGTTTGATCCTCGCCAGCCGCCGGAAGAAAAGCTTGCCGCCGGAGCCATGACGAACATTCAACTGCCACGCGAATCCGGCGGCGTGCTGGAGGAAGTTTTTCTCGTCCCCGGTCCCGGCGGTGTGTTGTTGGAGCAAACAGCCAGCCATCCGATTCCTCCCGAGCAGCGGTTTACTCTGGCCGTCTGGTCCGACAAAGAAACATACAAAGTACTACCCTTCAAGAACGCAAAGAAGGGAGCTCCCAAGTCAGTGACCGAAGGTTTCAGCCGACGTTCGCAAGTGAGTCTTGGAGTTATACCTGTGGCTCCTGGTGAACTTCTGCGAGACGGCGAACGCATGGATCTCGTGCAAATCACGAAACGTCTGAACAACCCCGGCGCGGTCGTTCACTTCCCCAAGCCTGTCAGCCAACCATAACCCCAGCCCTGCTGTAGACGGTCTCCCGGCCAAACGACTTTTTATATCGCTGTCGCTGGTCTCCTGTCCACGTAACCTTTCCCCAGCTGCAAGGTCTCCCAAGATCACGCTGCCTCCCGAGAAGGTTGGTTGCGGAACGCATTAGAGGAATACCCAGATGCCTGGAATTCTTTTGGGATGGTTGCCACAATCAGGGACTCTCCCTGCATGAAAATGCGACTCTCGCAGATTCACTCGCCTATTAAAAAAATCGGAGCTCCGCTCATGACTCAGACCTCTGCTGAAACTTCTCGCCGTTCGTTTCTGGGTTCCGCTGCGGTAGCGGCTGCAGTGACATCCACGCTGACGGCGTCCTCTGCCAGAGCCTCATCACCGGCGGACAAAGTCGTGGTGGGCATTATGGGCGTGAATCGCGGAGGTGCCCTGGCTCAGGTATTTGCGTCATTGCCAGACGTGGAAGTCAAGTATGTTTGCGACACCGACAAAACCCGGCTCGACGCCTTTCGTGACACCTTGGCCGGCAAAGTCAGTTATGAGGTGAAAGGCGTCACGGACTTTCGAAACATTTTGGATGACGCAGAGGTTGACGCTTTGGTCTGCGCGGCTCCGAATCACTGGCACGCGCCGGCCAGCATTCTGGCGTGTTCTGCCGGCAAGCATGCTTACGTTGAAAAGCCATGTTGCCACAATCCTGGCGAGGGCGAATTGCTGATCGAGGCAGCTCGTAAGAACAATCGTTGCGTACAAATGGGCAATCAGCGTCGCAGCGGAGCCAAGCTTGCCGAAGCAATGAACCTCCTGCACGACGGAAAGATTGGGCGAGTTTATTACAGCCGCAGTTGGTACGCAGCGACTCGCGGAACCATCGGTACTGGCACACCGGCTGAGGTTCCTCCGCATATCGACTATGAACTTTGGCAGGGGCCAGCTCCACGTCAGCCGTACACATCCAATCGCCTGCACTACAACTGGCATTGGAACTGGCATTTTGGCAACGGCGAACTCGGCAACAACGGGATTCATTCGATCGATCTCTCCCGCTGGGGACTGGGCGTTGATTATCCCACGCGAGTTGTCTCATCGGGCGGGCGATATGTGTTCGACGACGATCAGACGACAGCCGATACACATGTGGTGTCGTTTGAATTCCCCGGTGAGAAGCAGATCGTGTGGGAATGCTTGAGCTGTAATCGCTACGGCATGGATGGATCAGGTTTCGGTGCGACTTTTCATGGTGAAAAGGGAACACTGAAAATGCATGAATGGGGCTATAAAATTTTCGACGACAAAGGCAAAGAAATCGCCAGTGTCGATGGTTCCGATGGCTTGAAAGCTCACATAGAAAACTTCATCGCGGCCATTCGAGCCAATGATCCGAAACTGCTGAATTCGGACATCGAAGAAGGGCACAAGTCAACGCTCCTGTGTCACCTGGGTAATATTGCCCATCGCACCGGTGATGCGTTGAAATGTGATCCCACGAATGGACATGTATTGAATAATGACGCTGCGATGAAACTGTGGACTCGCGAATACGAACCTGGCTGGGAACCGAAAGTGTAGATGTGTTGTCGAACACACAGATGTAGGTTGAACATTCTGGTCCGATTAGATTTCGACGGGCAGAAATGCCCGTGCTACCGGAGATCCAGGACCCTCCCCAGCCGCATCTTGCCTTGACGGGCACGGCAAGGGACTGCGGCGAGTGCCTCGCTGAAGAGCTTTCGACATACCGGCGTACCCGCCATCACAACCCGGCATATCGGAGAGGGACTGGGTTTATGCGTATTGACGCCGCAGACCGCAGGTCTCCCGCTATTGCATCGGGCTGGGATATTCCCCAGCACGTCAATCATGCTCATTGCGAGCCATCAAGGTGGTGAAATCCCCCTCTCAGTGATCGAAGCGCTCCTGCCCAACGGCGTTTAATCTGACATTTGAGTCGCGTTTGGGGGCTTTAGCTTCGTTCGTGAATACCGCCGGATTCTGTATCTCATTTTGAGTTCGATTAACGAACCGGTGCAGAACTGAGGTCCACTCAAATCCGCGTGACCCCGCATCTCGGTTCCTCTACCCGTAAAGTGCGGGTATCCCGATCGCATCAACCAGCAAGGGTTGACTCAACGGCCAAAGCTGCCGAACTGACCAGAAGAGTGTCAAGCGGGACATCTTGCGCAAATTGTGCATCCGGATGTTACTGAATCCCCCGTGATCAAATCATCATTGACGAACACCTCCATGTCGATTCGGCGATTCATACTCCACACTAAAATGCTGATCCAGCACGGGTTGCACCTGGCCAGGGCATCCCGAATGGACGACGCGGCATTCCGCCCGTTGGAAATGATGCGACTCGAAGATCGAATTCTATTCAGTGCATCGGCGATGGCCCCAATGATTGCTCAGGTTGCCGAGATCGCAGCCTCAGCCGCTCCCTCTGCAGACGCTGGAATTGTTCTTGATCACACGGAACTGTTTGCCGCACTGCAGTCGCCTCAGAGCTCTGGCGTTAGTACGCTCGCCGAAACAAACGCTGCCATTGACTCCACCAGCAGCGATCCACCAAGCGGTGATGCGCACGGCACTTTGGATGCAACGAGCCCCGACAATGCCGTTCAAAACCAGCTCGGCACGATCAATCAGACGCTGGAACTTGTGTTCATTGACTCCTCCGTCAGCAATTTCGAGCAGCTCGCGGCTGATCTGCGGAACTCGGCCGCTGCGGATCCCGGTCGCAAGCTGGAACTGGTGGCGCTCGACAACGGCAAAGACGGGATCGCTCAGATCACTTCGGCCCTGCTGAGATATCGTGGTGTCGACGGGATCCATATCGTGTCGCACGGCGGAACCGGGCAGGTTCAGATTGGTTCGACATGGTTGTCGATGAATAATCTGGACACGTATCGCAATGCCATCAGTGCGTGGCAGTATTCGCTGTCGGAAGATGCCGACATTCTGTTCTATGGTTGTAACCTTGCGGGATCGGACGAGGGACAGCAGTTACTCAATGAGATCAGTACGCTGACGAATTGCGATGCCGCGGCCAGCGATGACGCCACCGGCGGAGCGGCTCGCAACGCGGACTGGGATCTGGAATACCAGGTTGGCTCGATCACGACAGACGTGGCTTTCAGCAATCAGTTCCAGGCTGACGCCAACTTTATTCTGGCGACTTATACCGTCACCAACACGAACGACAGCGGAGCAGGCTCATTTCGTCAGGCGATTCTGGACGCCAATGCCAACGCGGGTGTCGACACGATTACGTTCAGCATTGCCGGCAGCGGCACGCAGATCATTAACATTGCTTCAGCTCTGCCCACGATCACCGATCAGATCATCATCAACGGGACAACTCAGACCGGATACGTCGCTGGCAGTTTCGTTCCGATTGTGATCGACGGCAACAATCTCGGTGCCAACGGTTTGACGCTGGGCGTTGGTTCATCTGGCAGCATAATTCGAGGGCTGGTGGTTCGCGACTTCGGTCAATTCGGAATTGAGATTCTGTCCACTTCCATGAACAACTCCGTTCAGAATACGTTCCTGGGACGCATGGATAGCAGTGGTAATACGGTCGCCAACGAGGAGAACCAATATGGGCTTGTGGTTCGATCAACTTACAACACGATCGGTGGATCGACCAGCACAGGGAACGTCATCTCAGGAAACGCGTGGAGTGGTCTGTATATTGACGGAGTGAGTAATACTGCGGCCGGCAACATCATCGGCTTGAATGCTGCGGGGAACACGGGTCTTGGCAACATGGCTCACGGCATCATGATCACCTCAAGCGGCTCGGGAACGGTAATTGGTGGTGCGAGTTCCCTCGAACGCAATATCATCTCGGGCAACGCCAACGTTGGGGTCTACATGGACGGCGGTGGCGCGCAGACCATGAGATCGGTCACGATTCGCGGCAACTACATCGGTACCGACAGCACTGGGGAAATCGACTTAGGGAACACCAGTAGTGGAATTTATCTGTTTAACGCTGCCAGTGGCGTAGACATCGTCGGCAACCTCATCTCGGGCAACAACGCCGCCGGGATCCGATTAGACAACGGCATCTACAACGACATCACCGGCAATATTATTGGTCTGGACAAAGACGGTACCACAGCGATCGGAAATAGTTCCAACGGGATTCAGATCAGCGGTGCCACCTTCACCATGATCGGTGGCCTAACGGCAACCGAACGCAACGTGATTTCGGCGAACTCTGGTGTCGGGATTTCGGTCGCAGGCAGCAACACAACGATCCTTGGGAACTATATTGGAACGGACGGTGCTGGTAATGGTGCTTCCCTTGGCAACACGTCCTTCGGTATCGACGTCAATGCCAGCATCACAAACGTTGCCATCGGAGGAACTTCGGCCGGTGCCGGGAACGTAATCAGCGGAAACCTCAACGCCGGAATCCTGTTCCAGACAGGTTCGACAGGCACTGTTCAGGGGAACCGAATTGGCGTCAATGCGGCGGGCACGACAACAATCACTGGCAATGGAGCCGCCATCTTTCTGGCGACCACGAGCGGAGTCACAGTCGGCGGTACTACAACTTCCGCAGCCAACATTATCTCGGGTTCGAATACTGCGGGAATTATCGTTTCCGGAACCGCAACCACCGGCAATGCGATCCTTGGAAACTCCATCTACGGCAATTCAGGCCTGGGAATCGACCTGGCCAACGATGGCGTCACCGCGAATGATGCAGGCGACGCCGACACGGGTGCCAACGCCTTACAAAACTATCCGGTGATTTCCTCAGCGGTCAACTCACCAACGGGGACGACAATCTCCGGCTCAGTCAATTCAACCGCCAATACGAATCTTCGCCTGGAGTTCTTTTCGATCCCCGGTGGCCAACAAGACGCGACTAACGGCGAAGGTCGAACGTATCTTGGCTTTATCAACGTCACGACTGACGGCTCTGGCAATGCCAGCTTTGTTGAGTTCCTGCAGAACGTGTTTGTCACCGTCGGCGATCGCGTGACAGCCACGGCCACGGTCAGGCCAACGGATCTAACCTTCGGCAGTACGTCCGAGTTTGCTGCGAACGTTGCGGTAACAGCCAGTGGCACTCAGGGCACGGCCAGTTCGAACTTCACCAGTGGCACATCAGCCGCCGAGACCATTGGCGGTTTGGCTGGGAACGATCTGATTACCGGCGGAGCAAATCTGGCGAACGATCCGAGGTTCCTGACAGCGTCAGCAACAGTCGGTAGTTTCACGACGTATTCGTCCGGTCAAACGATGGGTGGATGGAGCATAACCGCCGGAAGCGTTGACCTGTTCGGAACCGGAACAAATGCCACTCCGAGCGGCGGTCGCAGCGTGGACATGGATGGAAACTCTCCCGGGACCATGTCGCAGAGTATCACGACCGTTGTCGGTAACGTTTACACCGTGCGGTTCCAAATGCAATCGCTGAACGGAGCCCGAGGCGTTACGGTCAGCGCCGCCGGTCAGTCGGCCACTTTCACTACGTCGTCGACCTCGTGGGGGGAGCAACTCTTTACTTTCACTGCGACCGCAACTTCCACAACGCTGCAGTTTGCAAGCACGTCGGTGTCCGGAGCAGCCGGCGCGTATCTTGGCGATGTCTCCGTCATTAATCAAAATGCGTCCAACGGTGCCGACAACCTCATCGGCAACAGCGGCGACGATACGCTCATCGGCAGCGGTGCGGTGGATCAGCTCGAAGGGGATGATGCGAATCTGCTTTACAACGGGTCGTTTGAGCTGGGTAACTTCAACGGATGGACGCGAACCGGTTCGATATCGGACAGTGCTTTTGGAAACGCGGGGCGCATGACTGACGGAGCTTGGTTCTATGGATTTGGAGGCAACAACGCTGGCAACGGTGGAACGCTCAGCCAGACCATTAATACCGTTGCAGGCGAGACTTACACACTCAGTTTCGATTTGTCGCGGCAGTTCAATGTACCCTTAGATCAAAGCGTAGGTCAGTTGGGTGTGCAAGTGCTCGATGGCACAACGGCCCTCGTCAACCAACAAGCGCAGATCAATCCGTACGGAAAGCAAACCTATACCTACACTTTTACCGCGACGAGCACCGCTACCACGTTGCAGTTCACCGATCGTTCGCTATTTCCAACGAATGCTGACATCGACTTCGATAACGTTCGGGTTTATGCAACGACGGGTGGCAATGACACGCTGATCGCTGGCGCAGGCAACGATTCGCTCTTCGGTGGCGGGGGCAATGATTTGCTCGATGGCGGTACCGGAGCAGACTATGTCGATGGTGGAGCGGGCACTGACACGGTCACCTATGCCAACTCGACGGCAGGTGTCACAGTCAACCTGGGCATCAATTTCCAGACTTCGACTGGGGATGCGTCAAACGATTGGATCGCCAATGTCGAGAACATCATCGGCTCGGCATTCGCAGACACGGTTACCGGCAATAGCAGCAACAACACGCTCGACGGTGGCGCGGGAGATGACACCTTTGTGGCCACCGGAGGAGCCGACACGATTATCGGTGGAGCAGGCACCGACTTCCTGATCCTGAGTGGAAATCGTTCTCAGTATACGATCACCAACAACTCGGGCACGTACACCATCATCGATCTTCGAACCAACAATCCTGATGGCACCGAAACCGTAACTGGTGTTGAAACATTCCGTTTTGCTGATGGCGACATGACAGCCGCCCAGGTTGCGACGATCACCTCGCTGGCTGCACCGATCGCTGAGACGTTCGACAACGGCAGCCTGACCGGATGGACTGGTGGTATGATCGTCACCAGCGATTCCAACTTCGGTACTTTTGTCGCATCGACAGCAGCCCAAAGCACGACCGTTGTCAACGTTCAGGACGTCCATAAGACGTTTGCATTATCAGGGAATCAAACCTCGGTCACGATCAGCCTGACCTTCAATGAGATTGATTCGTGGGATGGCGAAAACTTCCTGATCTGGGTCAATGACACACAAGTGTTTGCCAACAGCTTCACTCAAGGCGCCACTCAGAACTACGCGACGACAACGTCCGACAATGGTGGAACAACAAATATCGGATTAGGCGGCTGGAGCGACGAGATTCACTCGATTGTCCTGACGGTCAACACCACTGCGACAACGCTCAAGCTCGGTTTCGGGTCGGGACTAGACCAGACCTTTGCTGACGAAGGCTGGGGTGTGGACAACCTGGTGATCCGCGAGAATCTCTCTGGAGTTGCCACGACCTACACCGAAGGCACCACAGGCAACGACAGCAATTCGTCCACTGGACAAGCGGATTCCTATGCAGGCGGCGTTGGCAACGACACGATCAGTGGCAGTGCGGGCAATGACTATCTGACCGGTGGCGATGGCAACGATACCATCGATGGTGGTTCGGGCAACGATTCCATCACTGGTGGTTGGGGAGTCGACGCGATCACCGGCGGGACTGGCGCCGATACGATCGATGCGGGGGCCGGTGACGATACCGTTTGGGCCGAAGGGGCGAATCTCGTTACCAACGGGAGCTTCGAGGGCAACAGTACGACCGGTTGGAGCGTAAGCGGAATAGCGGCATCTTTTACCGGGCAGGGGGCCGTGCAAGGAACATCTGCCGTTGGTTTTGGAGGGGGAAACGCCGCCAATACTGGGGTGCTGATGCAGAACATCAGCACAACAGTTGGTGCGAACTACAACATCGGATTTGACTACTGGGCCTATGGCTCGACTGGTCTCAATCAATCGATTCGAGTTCAAGTTGTCAGTGGTGGAATATCGGTTATCGATCGTATTGTCAGCCATACGACGACAGCATCTCTCACTGCCGTACCGCAGGACTTCGAGTTCCTTTTCGCCGCGTTAGGGGACCAAACAACGATTATCTTCAGCGACGTCTCGACGAGCACCACTTCGGTCGACGGCATGCTCGATAATGTTCGGCTAACGCTCGACAACAGTGGCACAGACACCGTCACCGCAGGTTCTGGCAACGACCTGATCTACACGGGCTCTGGTGATGACTGGATCAACGGTGGTGCTGGCAGCGATAACATTTTCGGTGGAGCTGGTAGCGATACAGTTTCGTATAACGGTTCGGCCGCAGCAGTCACAGTCAACCTGAATACTCGAAGTAACTCCGGGGGCGACGCAGCGGCGGATGTGCTTTACGGCGTCGAAAACATCGTCGGCTCGACAAGTGCAGATACAATCACCGGCGATGCGAACAATAACACCATCGAAGGTGGCTTGGGCAACGATACACTCGATGGTGGTGCAGGGACTGGTGACACTATCAGCTATTCGCTGGCGACAAGCGCCGTGACCGTGAACCTGGCCACCGCAACCTCGCAAAACACCGGTGGTGCTGGCACGGATACGATCAGCAACTTTGAGAACCTCACAGGTTCGGCTTTCAACGACACGTTAACTGGTAGTGGAGCAACCGCCAACGAGATTAGTGGCGGCGCAGGGAATGATACGATTCATGGCGATGTCAACCTGACCGCCAATGGCGGATTCATTGGTGTAAGCGGCTGGACATTTACATTCGGATCAGAACCCTGGGGAAACGGAGCTCTCAGTTCTCCAACGACTTTCGATGGCACGGATCTCATTGAGCTGGATTACTTTGGCACCGCCGGGCAAATCGATGCCGTTTATCAGGATGTCACAGTCGTCGTCGGTCAGTCGTATACGTTGGCCTATTCCTACGTTGGCCGAGTCGGTGAAGGTAATACCTCGAATACCTTCGAAGTTTATGTTGGTGGAACGCTTCAGCAGACCGTGGTTGCCACGAGCACAACGGCGTGGACGAGCGGTACATTCACCTTCACCGCCAGTGTTACGACCACTCGCATCGAGTTCCGTGAAACTGCCGCCGGAAACAATGGCGCCGGCCCGCTGCTGGACAATATCCAACTGACTCTGTCCAACAGCAATGATACGCTCTCTGGCGGAGCGGGGGCTGACACAGTCTACGGCGGTGCAGGCAACGATCTTGTTGAAGGCGGAGCAGGGGCCGACATTCTGCTGGGCGGTGCTGGCACGGACACGTTGTCGTATTCCGGCTCATCGGCCGCAGTCACGGTCAACCTGGCCACACGAGCAGCCTCGGGCGGAGATGCGGCCAGTGACACGTTCTCCGACTTTGAGAACCTGACCGGATCGGCATTCGCAGACACTCTCACGGGTGACACGGGCAACAACGTGATCACGGGCGGAGCTGGCAACGACACGATCGATGGCGGAACAGGAACCGACACCGTTGTCTTCAGCGGCAATCGCAGCGATTACACCATCACAAGTGCCTCCGATGGCGGTGGTGCATTCTTTACGATCGTTGACAACCGAACGGGGAGCCCCGATGGATCGGACAAGGTCTATGGTACCGAGAACTTTACGTTCAATGGTGTGACCGCAACCGCAGCGAACCTGTTGGCCGCTGGGCTGACTGCCAACAACGATTCGTTCACTACGATTCAGAGCATCACCACGGTCATCGACCCTCGAGCCAATGACACCACGGGCATCAGCAGCGCTCGGACGATTACGGCGATCGTCGATACGCTGGGCGGCGGCACTCAGACCAACTTCAGTGGTGCTGGTTCCTCAGTGACTCTAAGCAACGGAACGGTGCTCACGTTGCGCACCGACGGCCGGCTCAACGTCAATGCCCCCTACAGCGGTCCCATTCAGTTCGACTACATCACTACCGATGGTTCGACGGCCGATCAAGCGACCGTCAACCTGAACGTTGTCACTCAATCCGACGAGACAACCGCTCGCTCGATGGGCTTTGTGACGACTTGGGATACGACGCGCAACGGCGCAGACAACATTCTTACGCTCAATACGCAAGGCAACACTGGCAATTACATCGTTTACTGGGGCGATGGAACGAGCACGGTCACTAGCGCCACGAACCCCAGCAAGACGTACTCGACAGCCGGAACCTATACGGTCACCGTCGTCGGGCCGATGGGTGGATTAGGCTTCAACGGTAGTGCAGCGATCAGCGAATTGATGTCCGTCGAGCGTTGGGGGAACGTGGCCTTTACGACGATGGATCAAGCGTTCTACAACGCGACGAATCTAACCGTAAATGCGACTGATACGCCGGACTTGAAGAACGTGACGTCGATGCAGTTCATGTTCCTCAGCACTCCGAATCTCAAAGGCAACTTTGCCAATTGGGACGCCTCAAATGTCACGAACATGCTTGGCGTTTTCCAGGGAGCGACGAACTTCAACGGCGACATCTCTGGTTGGAATACGTCGAGCGCTACCACCATGCAACAGATGTTCCAGAGCACAAAAGGCTTCAATCAGAACATCGGCTCATGGAACACAGCCAACGTCACCAATATGAATCAGATGTTCTACGATGCCGACAGCTTCAACCAATCGCTGAACAGCTGGAACACGGCCAAAGTGACGAACATGAGCAACATGTTCGCTTATGGCGACTCCTTCAACGGAAACGTAGCCAGTTGGAACACAGGGCTCGTAACAAATATGAGAGAGGTGTTCCGTGATACCTCGATGTTCAACCAAAACATTGGTAGCTGGAACACCGCGAATGTCACCGACATGTACGCCATGCTGTACAACGTCGACAGCTTCAATCAGAACCTGAACAGCTGGAACACGACCAGTGTTACCAACATGAACTATTTGTTCGGTGAAAATGCCTCGTTCAACGGCAACATCAGTTCCTGGAACACGGCCAACGTGACGAACATGGCCAATATGTTCCAGAACACCTACATGTTTAATCAGAACGTAGGCAGTTGGAACACGGGTAATGTCACGAATTTGAGCCTGATGTTCTACAACGCCGACTCATTTAATCAGTCGCTGAGCAGTTGGAACGTCTCGAACGTGACAACTATGAACAGCATGTGACCTGCCCCCAATTTCTGTCCAGGTGTTATGCGAGTAACGGTTAGGGAAGTAGTAAGGAGTCGCTGTGCTGCTGGAGGGGAGGCGCAGCCGGACCGGAAGCAGCACAGCGACGCGCGAATTCCG